>Ga0213879_10000003_pt1 | contig 242082 bp, 216 predicted proteins | sample VelepicoBEBS_R03_FD_161046 | JGI IMG/M metagenome (GOLD analysis project Ga0213879, IMG submission 161046) | Vellozia epidendroides bulk soil microbial communities from rupestrian grasslands, the National Park of Serra do Cipo, Brazil - BS_R03 | ecosystem: Environmental > Terrestrial > Soil >...
AGGGCGCGCAGGTTCTCTTCGAGCGGAAGGTCGATCGAGACGACGCCGCGCCCGGCCGGCCCGGTGACGAGCTTGTCCATGTACGGGACGCGCGTGCGGAAGAGCGCGCCGCGCGGCGCGGCGGCGATGACGGAGATCGCACCCGGGCCGCCGCGTGAGGCCAAGGTCGTGCCGTCGATCGGGTCGACCGCGACGTCGAGCTCGGGGCCGTCGCCGGTCCCGATCTCCTCGCCGTGGTAGAGCATCGGGGCTTCGTCCTTCTCACCTTCGCCGATCACGACGATGCCGGAGAGGATCGCCGTGGCGAGCGTGCTCCGCATCGCCTCGACCGCCGCCCCGTCGACCGCGTTCTTGTCGCCCAGCCCCACCAGCCGGCCCGCGGCGATCGCAGCGGCTTCGGTCGAGCGGACAAAGGCATATTCAAGAGCATGGGTCTCCATGAACATCCTATATCCGGGTGCCCGCTTGCTTAAAACCTTTCCGGTACGGTCCGCTGCGGGCTCCCCCTTGGTGGCTGGCACTGAGAAAAGGCCTAGCCTCGAGAGGCCGTCCGCCTCAGGGTCTTGTCCATGCTTATGGGGAGAGTAGGACGAGCGGAGGGTTTTCGTCATGCGACAGCTTGTCTGGATGCTGCTGTTCATTGCGCTCGCCGGATGCACCGTGGGCGGCGCCGCGCACACGGCGTTGCCGCCTCTGGGCGGCAGCACACTCGACGATGTCTCCGCGGCGCGCGGCGCCGAGTCCGTCCGGCTTAGCACCGGCTCGATCGCGTTCACCGCCGTCGGCTGGCACGCGACGCAGATCGTGACGACGACGTGGCGCGACGGCTCGCGCAAGTCCGCGGTCAGCTCCGACCCGGCCGTCGTCGCGGTCTCGCCGCCGTATCAGTTAGCGGAGTGGACCGCTCCGCATGCGTTCACAGCACGGTACTGGATCACGCCGGTTAGCCCGGGCAAGGCGACGATCACGTTCAGCGACCACAACGGCCGGAACCGCGGGCAGCTCGCGGTCACCGTCACGGCAACACCCTCCGGGACGCTGTACGTGGCCGGCAACAACGTCGTCAAGGCGTATCCCGCCGGCGCGAATGGACCGGTCGCGCCCCAGCGCACGATCACCGGGTTCAACGAGCGCGGCGTGATGAACATCAGAATCGCGACCGCGTCGAACGGCGATCTGTACGTCATCAGCCAGCTCGGCGCAACGCCGCGCGTCGCGAGCTGCGACGTCACCGACGAAAGCTCCACCGCCGACGGCGCGGCCGGCGTGCTGATGCGATTCAACTGCCCGACGCCCTTGGCCGGCACGATCGCGCGCGGTGCGAACGGGCAAATGGACGTCGACGTCATCAATGGCAGCCACGACGAAGTCTACCGCTTTGCGAACGGCTCCCAGCTCTCGAAGTTCGTGCTGGGTCCCGCGACGGGCGAAGTCGCGACCGACGCTGCCGGGAACCTGTACGTCACCACCGAGCCGAACCGGATCGACGAATACACCCCCGATGCCACGAACGGTGCGACGCCGATGCGGACGATCACGTTCGGCGCAGGCGTGCTCGGCGCGGTCGCCGTCTCGGCGAACGGAACGCTGCACGCCGTTCGAAAGATCGGCAACGCCAACGGGCTGCAGACCGAGTACATCGATGCCGTTGAGCCCGGGATGACCACACCGTCGCGCTCGATGGGCCCGTACACGAAACACGACGTTTTAGCGCTGGCGTGCGACGATCTGGGCGAGGTCTACGCGGCGTTCCACGCCTGGTCGGGGAGCGACTCCGAGGTGCTTGTCTATGCTGGAACTGCTGAGGGAAGCGCGCCGGCCGTGCGCGGGATGCCGTACCCGGGCGGCGTGTACATTCAGGGGCTTGCGATCTATCAGGATGCTCAGACGGTAACGCCGGACCCGATGTAGCCGAGAAGTACGATTTGCGCGCAGGGCGAAGCTCGCTCCGTGCACAACCGCGACGTCGCACTCTTCGATGCGATCGCGAACGCGCTGACCGCAAGCGACCTGGAGCAGGCGCTGGAGGCGGCGCTGCGCGAGATCGTGCGCGCGCTCGATCTCTCCACCGGCTGGATCTGGCTGGTCGACCCGCAGACCGAACGCTTCTACCTGGCCGCGGCGCACGAGCTGCCGCCGTACCTGCGCGCCCCGGTGCAGATGACCGGCGACGAATGCTGGTGCATGGAGTCGTTCAACGACGGCGACTTCGACTCGAAGAACGTCGACATCATCGCCTGCTCGCGGCTGCAGCGCGGCGCGGAGGAAGGCGGTCCGGCGCTCACGCTCGGCCTACAGTCGCACGCCTCGGTCGTGCTGCGCTTCGCCGACCGGCACTTAGGGATTCTGAACGTCTGCCCGCGGATTCCGGCGAAGCTTTCTCCAGCGGATCTGCGTCTGCTCTCGGTGACCGGCGCGCAGATCGGGCTGGCGATCGAGCGCGCGCGGTTGGCGGAAGAAGAGGCGAGCGCGGCGCGCTCGGCGGAGCGAACGCGGCTCGCGCGCGAGATCCACGACACGCTCGCCCAAGACCTGACCGCGATCGCGCTGCAGCTCGAGAGCGCGCTGCGCGACGTGCCGCGCGACTCGCCCGCGGGCGCGCGCGTCACGACCGCGCTCGACGTCGCGCGCGCGTCGCTGGCCCAGGCGCGCGCCTCCGTGCTCGCGCTGCGCGCGGACCCGCTCGCCGGCCGTGCACTGGCGACGGCGCTCGCCGCGCTCGCCCGCCGGCTCACGTCGGAAACGGGGATGCGGGTGACGCTGCAGCAGCACGGGGCCACCGCTCTGCCGTACGAGACGGAAGGCGAGCTGTTTCGCATCGCCTCCGAAGCGTTGACGAACGCGCGGCTGCACGCAAGCGCCTCGCGGATCGAGATCGAGCTGCGCGGCGACGACGAGCAGGTCGCGCTGCGCGTTCGCGACGACGGCAGCGGCTTCGAGCCGGCGCTGCGCGACGACGACCGCTACGGTTTGGTCGGGATGGAAGAGCGCGCGCGGATCGCCGGCGGAACATTGCGCGTGGCCTCCGCCCCCGGCGAAGGGACGCTGATCGAAGCGGTCGTCCCGCGAGCGCGGGCATGATTCGGGTTGCGATCGTCGACGACCATCCGATCGTCACCGACGGCGTCGTCGCGAACCTGCGCGCGGCCGGCGAGATCGAGGTCGTCGCGACGGGCGCCGGCGCCGCGGACGCGGTCGCGCTGGCGAGCGCGCAGCGGCCCGACGTGCTGATCCTCGACTTGGAGCTCGGCGGGCGCAGCGGGCTCGACGCGATATCGGAGATCAAAGCAGCCTCGCCGGCGACGCGGATCGTGGTCTTCAGCGCCTACGCCGGCGAGGAGCGCGTCGCGAGCGCGTTCGAGCGCGGCGCCGACTCATACGTGCTCAAAGGAACCTCGAGCGACGAGCTGGTCGCGGTCGTGCGCGCCGTCGCCGCGGGGAAGCCGCTGATCCCCGGCGAGATCGCCGCGCAGCTCGCGCGCGCGGTGCGCCAGCCGCGCCGCGACCGGCTCACGGAGCGCGAGCGCGAGATCCTGGGCTTCCTCGCCGCCGGCCTGTCGAACCGCGCGATCGGCGAGCGGCTCGGCATCACCGAGCGGACCGTGAAGTTCCACGTCGGCGAGATCCTGGCGCGGCTCGGCGCCAGCAACCGCGCCCAGGCGGTCGCGATCGCGAAGGCGCGCGGGCTGGCCTGACGGAAGCGGGCAAGCATGAAGCGTTTCGACGTCTTCCTCAGCGATGGTCACCGGCTGACGACCAACGAGGACGGCTATCGCGCGATCAAAGCCGGCCTCGACGCGACCGGAGGAGCGCGGCTGATCACGCTGCGCACGGCCCGCGGCGAGCGGCTCGTCCACACCGTGGAGATCAACGTCGACCAAGTGGTCACGATCAGCGCCGTCGACGACGACGCCTAAGGCTGTCCGAACGGACAGGGGCGGGACGGTTCGTTCGAGCGTCGTGCGAGCGTCGCCGCGTGCGCTACGCTCGGCGCATGGAAGACTACACCTGGTTCGAGCGCTCGCACGTCGCGATCGTCACCGGCGCTTCGAAAGGACTCGGGCTCGCGGTCGCGCGCGAGCTGGCCCGCGCCGGCATCTCGCTCGTGATCGACGCGCGCGGCGCCGACGCGCTTGACGCGGCGGAACGCGAGCTCTCGCAGCTCACGCCGGTCGTCGCGCTCGCCGGCGACGTCGCCGACGGCGCGCACGTCCACCGTCTGGTCGAAGCCGCCGAGCAGCACTTCGGCCGCATCGACCTGATCGTCAACAACGCCTCGACGATCGGCCGCTCCCCCTTACCGGCGCTCGATCAACTTTCGCCCGCGGTCTTCGACCGCATCTTCACCACCAACGTCTACGCCCCGCTGCACCTGATCCAGCACGCGCTCCCGATCATGCGCCGCAACGGCGGCGGCACGATCGTGAACGTCAGCTCCGACGCGGCGGTCGAAGCATACGCGGGCTGGGGCGGTTACGGCTCGGCGAAAGCCGCGCTCGAGCACCTCTCGCGCATCCTCGCCGAAGAGCTCGACGGCAGCGGGATCGGCGTGATCGTCGCGGACCCCGGCGACATGGACACCGAGCTGCACCACGCCGCCGTCCCCGACGCGGACCGCTCAGCGCTCGCCGACCCGCGCGACGTCGCGCCAGCGCTCTTGCGCGCGATCGCCTCCCCGCGCGGCGCCTTCACGCGCGTGCAGCTCCAGTCGCCGGCGTTCGCGTCGCCGGCGGTCGCAACGTCTGCGTCGCCCGCTGCCGCCCTGTCATCCTGAGCTTGTCGAAGGATGGCCGCAAGCATCTCATTCGCGCTCTCCGCAGCGAACGAAGCGACGGCGCCGCCGGAGCGCCGCGGCCTCGCGCGTGACGGCGTCCGTCTGCTCGTCACGGATGTCGCCGCGCGTGCGCAGTGCCACGCCGCGTTCCGCGACCTCGCGGCGTTTTTGCGCCGCGGCGATCTGCTGGTCGCGAACGACTCCGCGACGATCCCGGCCGCGCTCCTCGCTCGCCGCCGCGACGGCACAGCGTTCGCGCTGCACCTCTCGACGAAGATCGCCGACGATCTCTGGATCGCCGAGCCGCGCGAGTTGCGGGAACCGCTAGCCGAAGGCGAGCGCGCAACGCTCGCGGAGGACGCCAACGCGACGTTCCTCGCGCCTGTCGATGCGGCGCACCCGCGGCTGTGGTACGTGCTGTTGAACGCGGCGCCGCCGCTCGACGCCTTTCTTGCGCGCAACGGCGCGCCGATCCGCTACCGCTACGTCACCGAACAGTTCCCGCTCGCCGACTACCAAACAATCTTCGCGCGCGTCCCCGGCTCGGCGGAGATGCCGTCGGCCGGCCGGCCGTTCACGCCGCGCGTCCTCGCCGCCCTGCGCGCGTCTGGAATCGACCTCGCGACGATCACGTTGCACACGGGCGTCTCGAGCCCCGAGCGCCACGAGCGCCCGTATCACGAGTGGTTCGACGTCTCGCCCGCGACCGCCGCCGCCGTCAACGCGACGCGCCTGCGCGGCGGCCGCGTGATCGCGGTCGGCACGACCGTCGTGCGCGCGCTCGAATCGGCATACGCCGACGGCGAATCGGTCGCAGCGAGCGGCTGGACCGAGTTGATCGTCACGCCGGAGCGCGGCGTCCACGTTGTGGACGGACTCCTCACCGGCTTCCACGAGCCCGAAGCAAGCCACCTCGACATGCTGCGCGCCTTCGCCGACGCGCCGCTCCTCGAGCGCGCCTATGCGGAAGCACTCGACGCCGGCTATCTTTGGCACGAGTTCGGTGACGCGCACCTCATCGTCCCGGCGATGTGAAGAGACGGTAAGGTGCAGCCGAACCTCGGGCTCGGCTCCGGCGCGTACTGAGGCAGACCGTTGAGCGTTTCGGCCGCCTAAGCCGTCGGTTCGGGCTGCGAAGTCGCCGATGAAACCGGGACTCCTCAAGTTAGGTATGTTCAACGCGCAAATACGGTGCTAAAATCATTCCTATCCTCACCAAGGAACGGATGAAAACGTCAATGACTGCGCGATTCAATTTGGATGACCCCGACTTGTTGCGGAACTTCAAGAAGGCAGCCAAGGAAGCATCTCGGCGCTCGCTCAAGTCGAAACGGGCTGCACGCGCTAGGCTGATGAAGGAGGGCTTCATCACGAAGTCCGGACGCCTTACGAAGAACTACGGCGGATAAGCTTCGCCAATCAAAGCGATCTTTCGAGTTCGCGAGATGAGCGGCTGGACGCCGCGAAGGCGAAGGCCTCCTGCGATCGACAACCGTCTAGCGTGCCAGCGGGCGCCTTACGCGCGCGCGGAGTCCCCTTATCTACGACTACTCGAAGCGGTCGGTGACGTCACCGGCGTCGGTGGTGTCGGCGGCGCCCCAGGTGCCGGCGCATTCGTCGCGGTCGCTGGAACCGGCGCGGCGGTCGCTGCCGCCGGTACCGGCGTTGCTGCCGGGGACGGCGTGACGACGGGCGGCGGCGTTTCGCCCGGGTTCGGCGGGCGGCAGGTGCCGAGGGCGGCGTCGTCGCCGATGAAGACGCCTACGCGGGTGCCGCGCGGGATCGTCGCGTCCTTGCCGTGGTGCATCGCGTCGTAGCCGCCCACCGCGTAGCCGACGATCGGGATCCAGCCTAGAATTCCGGGTGCGTTCGCCGAGGCGCCGAGCGCGGACGACGCCTGATCGCTCGCGCGGTCGATGATCGCCTGCACGTGCCGGCCGTCGTCGAGGACGAAGAAGCGCGTCTCCAGCGCGAGGTAGCCGCCGCGCCCGCCGCTCCCCGCGTGCGCGGCGTTCGCGACGATCCCGTAGCCGAGCGTTCCGCGCGGAACGATCGTCCCGTCGGAAGTCGTCGCCGAATCGACCAGCGCGAAGGTGAAGACGTCGCCTGCCTTCGCGTGCGCGGAGTCGACGGTCTCGTTCATCGCGACCAGCGCGAACCGGCACGGCGGCCGCGCTTCGCCTTGCGCCGGTGACGATGCGGGCGCCGGAGTTTGCGCGCGGAGCGGAAGTCCCGCCGCCACCGCGAGCACGAGCGTCACCGCTGCGGCGCTGGCGCGCCGCGCTCCCCGCGAAGCCACCCGCTACCGCGCCGCCGAGCCGTCGATGAACGGGCGCATCGCGCCGACGAACTTGTCGGTGTTGCGGATGCTGCGCAGCACGACGACGATCGACTCGGACGGGAAACCGGACTCCAGCGTGACCGTGTAGCCGCTGAACACGTCGTAGGTGTCGTCGGCGCCCCAGAACAAGAAGTTCTGGTCACTGTAGTACAGCAGCCTGCGCATCAGCCCGGTCGGGTCCGTGGCGCGGTTGAGGTTGATGTAGTTGTTGCGGTAGTGCGGGTAGACGCGGAATCCGATCGTGTCCGACTGCGTCACGCTGACGACGATCTCGAGGTAGTCGGAGTTCGCCAGCCCGCTCATCGTCCCGACGAAGTTGTACGGGTTCTTCGTGCTCTGGCGGAACGCGACGTTCACGTCGCTGCGCGCGCCGGCGGAGGCGAGCACGGAGCGAAGCTGTTCCCGCGTCGTGTCCCGGTTGGTGCTCTGCGCGCTCGCCGGCGGCGCCGCGAAGAGCAGCACGACCGGCAGCAGCGCCGCGAAAATCTTCAGGCGCATGCCGCTACATCCGCCCGGCCGCCGCGGACTCCTCCCGCGAACGGCCGCGGGCGCGGCTGCGTTATCGGCCCAAGCAATACTCCCCGGAGGTTCCACGTGCGTCATTCGTTCTTCGCCGCGGCGGCCTGCGCGGCGCTGCTCGCCATGACGGCCTCGGCGCGGGCCGACAACCGCACGACGGTCGTGCCCGTCGACACCGGCGGAATACGGCTCTCCGCCGCGCACCCGATCGCCACCCAAGTCGCCACCCAACCCGGGCCGGTGCGGATCGACGGCTGCTACTCCGACGGGCGCGGCACCGACGGGCTGACGCTGGTTCACCACGCGCTGCGGATCACCAACACCGGGACCCGCGCCGTGACCGCGGTCCGCGTGCGGTTCGCGTTCTACGACGCGTTCGGCGATGTCAACGCGACCCGCACGAACATCAGCGAGTCGAAGCTCGATCCCGGCCAGACAGTCGACCGCATCAACCTGGCGGAGTTGAGCGACGCCGGGCCGCCGGCCAAGATCGTCTGCAGCATCGACGCGGTCCGCTACCAGGACGGAACGCTGGCGCGCACCGGGCCGCCGAGCACGGGGTCGCCCTGAGCCCAAAGACTCAGTAAGCCGGCCGCGCCCGCCGGGAACGAGTTTGAGCGATGGTTCGCTCGCTCGAAACGCTCATGATCCTGCTCGGCCGTCCCGGCTCGCACCTTGTCGTCGCGGACGGGCGCGAGCGCGTGCGGCTCTCGGTCGACTGGGCGTGCGGGTGCGTCGCGTCGGGCGCGACCTCCGCGCGGCTCGACCTGATCTCGTGCGAGCGGCACGACGCGCGCCGCGGCGCACGCGTGCTCACTGCCTGCTGAGCACCGCTCCCGCATCGACGCAGCGCGCCTTGCCGGCGTGCTTCGCCTCGTACATCGCGCGGTCCGCAGCGGCCAGGATCTCTTCGGGCTCGCGGCCCGCGCGCAGGTGCACGATCCCGATGCTCGCCGTGACCGCCGGCGCGCCGGCGACCGAGCGCGCCGCGCCGGTGATGCGCGCGATCATCTCGTCGCCGATCGCCCCCGCGTCGGTCCCGCTGCGCGACTGAAGGAGCACGGCGAACTCGTCGCCGCCGAGCCGGCCGACGGTGTCCTCGACGCGCGTGCGGTCGCGGATCCCGCCGGCGACCGCGATCAGCAGGGCGTCGCCACCGGCGTGGCCGAGCGTGTCGTTCACTTCCTTGAAGCCGTCGAGGTCGATCAGCATCAAAATCCAGTCGGTGCCGGCGCGCCGGTTGCGGTCGAGCGCGCCGAGCCGCTCGCGCAGCACGTGGATGAAGCTGCGCCGGTTGTGCACGCCGGTGAGCGGATCGCGCTCGGCGAGCTGGCGCAGCCGCGCTTCGCGCCGACGCCGTTCGGTCACGTCGTTGATCAGCAGCAGGATCGCGGCGTCCGGTAAACCCGCCCGCATCGCGACCGCGGTGATCTCGCACCAGATCGTCGCGCCGGTCGGCTGCTGCATCCGCGTCTCGATGCGCACCGAGGGCGTGCGGCCGTCCATCAAGCGCGCCAGCTCCTCGCGCAGCTGCGCGCGGTCGTCCTCCGGGATCAGCTGGAAGATCGAGGTGGCTTCTGCGCCGCCGAGGGTCAGAAACGCCATGTTGCCGCGCAGGACGTTGCCCTCCACGTCGACGCTGCACATCCCGATCGGCGACTCTTCGACGATGTGATACGACGCGTTGAGCGTGTCGATGATCTCGCGGTAGTGCGCGTTCTGCAGCTCGGCCTCGCGCTGCGCGGTGACGTCGGCGATCGTCGAGACGATCGTCTCCGCTCCGCTCTCGTCGTCGTAGACGACGTGCGTCGCGATCCTCAGCCAGCGCGTCGTGCCGTCGCGCCCGCGCACCCCGATCGTCAGGCGGCCGTGCTCGTGCACGACCTGCAAGATCGTGCGCAGCGGCCGCTCGAAGACGTGCAGCGGGGTGCCGTTGTCCCACAGCGCGCGCCAGTGGGGGTCGAGCGGGGCGCGCTCGCGCAACTCCTCGGCGGTGACCCCCAGGAGCGCCAGCGCGGGCGCGTTGAAGTCGCGGACGGTCCCGTCCGTGTCCTGTACGACCACACCTTCCGCCAGCGTGTCGAACACTCGCCGCCGTGCCGCGTCGGGACGCGGCATTGGCTCTCCCATTGGTGTAGTATCGCCAATAGCCAGGAATTCAACCTGAGTCCTGGGCCTTAAGGCTCACCGGAATGAACGTTATCGGCAACTTCGGCCTCGACGAGCTCTGCGACCAACCAGCAAGCGAGCTGGCGCGGCGCATCCGCGCGAAAGAAGTCTCCGCGGTGGAGGTCGTGTCCGCGCATCTCGCGCGGATCGAGCGGCTGAACCCGGCGCTGAACGCGATCGTCACCCTCCACGCGGACGAAGCGCTGGACCGCGCGCGCGACGCCGACGCGCGCCAGGCGCGCGGCGAGCGGCTCGGAGCGCTGCACGGCTTGCCGGTCGCGCACAAGGACTCGATGCTCACGCGCGGGATGCGCACCACCTGGGGCTCGCCGATCTACAAGGATTTCGTCCCCGACCAAGACTGCACGATCGTCGCGCGCCAGCGCGCGGCCGGCGCGATCGCGGTCGGCAAGACGAACGTGCCGGAGTTCACCGCCGGCTCGCAGACGTTCAACACGGTCTTCGGCGCGACGCGCAACCCGTACGATCCGAGCAAGACGTGCGGCGGAAGCAGCGGCGGTTCGGCGGTCGCGCTGGCGTGCGGGATGGTCGCGCTCGCCGACGGCAGCGATCTGGGCGGCTCGCTGCGCAACCCGGCCAACTTCTGCAACGTCGTCGGGCTGCGGCCGTCGGTCGGGCGCGTCTCGCGCGCGCCCTCGCAAGACGTCTGGAACACGCTCGCGGTCAACGGGCCGATGGCGCGCACCGTCGAGGACGTCGGGCTGTACTTGAGCGTGCTGGCCGGACCCGATCCGCGCGATCCCCTCACCTTTGCGGAAGACGGCGCGATCTTCGGCGCGCTCCACGCGCGCGATTTCAAAGGGACGCGCGTCGCGTGGAGCGCCGATCTCGGCGGGCTGCCGGTCGATCCGGCCGTCACCGCGGCGCTCGAGTCGCAGCGCGGCGCGCTGACGGAGCTCGGTTGCGCCGTTGAAGAAACCTCGCCGAACCTTGACGGCGCCGACGAGGTCTTCCAAACGCTGCGCGGCGTGCTCTTCGTCAACGAGTTCGGCGACCTGCTCGACCGCTACCCGAACGCGTTCAAGGACACGATCGTGTGGAACGTGCAGTTCGGCCGCGTGCTGAGCTCCGAGCAGATCGCGCGGGCGACGAGGCTGCACACGCAGGTGTTCGGGCGGATGCAGGCGTTCATGCAGCGCTACGAGTTCCTGATCGCGCCGGTCAACCAAGTCGCGCCGTTCCCGGTCGAGGTGCCGTACGTCACCGAGATCGCCGGCGTGAAGATGGAGAACTATCTCGACTGGATGCGCTCGTGCTCGTGGATCACCGTGACCGGGCATCCCGCGATCTCGGTGCCGTGCGGCTTCACCGCGGACGGGTTGCCGGTCGGCGTGCAGATCGTCGGCCGCTACCGCGACGAGCTGGGGCTGCTGCAGTTCGCCCGGGCGTTCGAGCAGCGCACGCAAACCGGCCGGCGCCGCCCGGCGCTACCGCCGGCCTGACTCAGGCATGTCCCGGCGGGCGTGTGCGCCGCCTCACTTCTCGCAGCGCCTCGCTGAGATGATCGACGCCCCGCGCGACGTCTTCGCGTGAAAGCCGGCAGCTGCAGCGCACCAGCGCGCCGTTCTCGCGCTCGAGGACGTGGCATCCGTCGGCGTGATGCGACTCCGCAGCGTGCAGGCAAAGACAGAACATCCCACTGCACCGTAGCGCCGAGCAACGCGGCGCCGACATACCGAAAACCGGGTAGGCGGGCGCTACGCCGTCACGGCCCGCGACGCGGCGAACGCGACGTACCAGTCCAGCGCGGTGGGCTGCATCATCGCTTCGCGGCTCGCCGCTTTCTGCGGCGGCGTCCCGGCCAGGATGCGGCGAACGGGGATCTCCATCTTCTTGCCGGTCAGGGTGTAGGGGATCGCCTCGACGCGGTGGATCTCGTCCGGGACGTGGCGCGGGCTGCAATCGGCGCGCAGCTTCGCCTCGATGCGCGCGCGCAGCGCGTCGTCGAAGAGCGCGCCTTCGCTCAGCCGCACGAACAGCGGCATGTAGAACCTGCCGCCGGGGAGCTCCAGGCAGACGACGAGACTGTCCGCGACCTCGTCGAGCTGCTCGACGGCGCGGTAGATCTCGGCCGAGCCGATGCGGACGCCGTGGCGGTTCAGCGTCGCGTCCGAGCGGCCGTAGATGTAGCAGCCGCCGCGCGCGTTGATCTTGATGAAGTCGCCGTGCCGCCACGCGCCGGGGAACTGCTCGAAGTACGTCTCTCTGTAGCGCGAGCCGTCCGGGTCGTTCATGAAGTACAACGGCATCGAGGGCGACGGGCTGGTGACGACGAGCTCGCCGACCTCGCCGACGACGTCTTCGCCGGCCGCGTTCCAGGCGTGCACGTCCATCCCGAGCAGCCGGCACTGAATCTCACCGGCGTACACGGGCAGGAGCGGCGAGCCGCCGACGAGCCCGGCGCACAATTCCGTCCCACCCGAGGGCGAGGTGACCCAGAGATCGCGCTTCACCGACTCGTAGAACCACGCCGTCGACTCCGGCGTCACGGGCGAGCCGGTCAGCAGCACGCTGGTCAGCGGCGAGAGATCGAACCGCTCGCGCGGGACGACGCCCGCCTTCTGCATCATCTGCACGAAGGTCGGGCTGGCGCCGAAACAAGTCGCGCGTGCGTCCGCCGCAAGCCGCCAGAGCAAGTCCGGCGCCGGATATGCGGGATGCCCGTCGTAAAGCACGACCGAGGCGCCTTGCAGCAGCGCGGAGAGCAGCGCGTTGAACATCATCCAGCCGGTCGTCGTGTAAAAGAACATGCGCGAGCGCGGCGAGAGGTTTTGCGCGAGCCCGGTGCCCTTGAGGCTCTCGACGAGAACCCCGGCGTGGCCGTGCACGATCGGCTTCGGCAACCCCGTCGTGCCCGAGGAGAACAGCACCCAGAGCGGATGGTCGTGCGCGACGCGCTCGTACGCGAACGCATCGGCGCCGACCGGCGGATGATCCAGCAGCTCGGACCAGGCCGTGGCGTTCTCGATGCGCGGCGGTGCGGACGGATCGAGGTATGCAAGCCACACGACGTGCTCGACGGTCGGCAGCTCGGCGAGGATCGTGCGGATCTCGGCGGTGCGGTCGAAGTCCTTGCCGCCAAAGCGGTAGCCGTCGGCGACGAAGAGCAGCTTCGGCTCGATCTGCGCGAAGCGGTCGATCACCGTGCGCGCGCCGAACTCGGGCGCCGCCGACGACCACACCGCGCCGACCGCGGTGGTCGCCAGCATCGCGACCGCCGTCTCGGGGATGTTCGGCATATACGCCGCGACCCGCTCGCCCGGCCGAATCCCGAGCGCGCGCAGCTGCGTCGCGAGCACGCGCACCGCGCCGCCCAGCTCGCGCCACGTCATCTCGGCGAGCGGCCGCAGCTCGGAGCCGTGGACGAGCGCGGCTTCGTCCGGCGCGGCGCTGCGTTCGTGCCGCAATGTGTGCTCGGCGTAGTTGACGCGCGAGCCTTCGAACCACGCGGCGCCCGGCATGGTGCGCGCGCTCAGCACGCGCTCGTACGGCGCCGCCGACTCGACGCCGAAGAAGTCCCAGACCGCGCCCCAGAAGCCCTCGAGATCGCTCACCGACCAGCGCCGCAGCTCTTCGTACGTCGCGAATGTCAGCCTGCGGTTCTCCGCAAGCCATTGCATGAATCGCGCCACCGTGCTCTCCGCCGCGACGGCGGGATCGGGCGTCCAGAGCAGCTCGCCTTCGGTCATGGCGTTCCGTCGGCGCAAAGCCGCTTCGACTCCTGCGGGCGCGCGCCGCAGGCGATCAGTTCCGTATCCGCGAGTGGGCGAGGTCGAGCGCGAGCGTGACCCGGCGAAGTACCGTGTTGTCGATCTCGCCGCGCTCGCGCAGCGCGATGAGCGCCCGGCGCTCCGCCTCGATCACCTCGCGCTCGGCAGTCGAACGGCGGCGGACCGTTTCACGCGCGGCGGGATCCGACGGTTCCTGGCCTTCGTCGGGGAGCTTGGCATAGCGCGCACGCAGGGCTTGCGCGTGCTCCGGATCGATACGACCTTCGCGCTCGAGCGTCTCGATGTGCTCGAGCGCCGCTTTGGTGACGCCGGCCAGCGCGCGCTGCAAGTCTGCGCTTTCCTCGCGGCCGGCGTCGCTCACGTCGAGCCGCGCGGTGGCGGCCGGAAGCGTCAGGCCGCCGCCGACCAGCGTTACCAGGATCACCGAGAAGGTGAGGAAGATGATGAGATCGCGGTGCGGGAACGGCGCGCCGCCGGTGACGGTGAGCGGAATCGCCAGCGCGGCCGCGAGCGAGACCGCGCCGCGCAGCCCGGACCACGCGACGATGATCGCATGCTTGACGTCCGGCTCCGAATGTTCCGACGAAGCGCCCACGTACGGGAGGTACTCGGAGAGCAGGATCCAGCCGAAGCGAACCAGGATGACGGCCGCGTTCGTCGCCAGCGTCGCCCACAGAACGCTCTGCCAGGAGTTGTTCTTGAACACGTTCGCGGCGATGTCGTGAAGCTGCAAGCCGACCAGCAAGAACAGCAGCGCGTTGGCGACGAAGACGAACGTCTGCCAGAAACCGATCAGCCGCAAGCGCGACTCCGGCGTGAGTACGATCGGGGTGAAGCGGTTCACGAACACGCCGGTGGTGACGACGCCCAGGACGCCGGAGGCGCCGACCCGCAGCGCCGGCAGATACGAGGCGAACGGGACGAGCAGCGAGATCACCGACTGCAGCTCGGTGTCGCGAATGCGCCGCCAGCCTTCGACCGCCACTCGGCCCACGATCAGTCCGACCACGATCGACCCGACCGGCGCGGCGATGAGGTACAACGCGGTGCGGCCGGGGTCGAACGTGCCGGAGACGGCCGCGGTCAGCGCAGCGGCGTAGATCACGAGCGAGAACGCGTCGTTGACGAGGCTTTCACCTTCGACGATCGCGATGACGTGCCGCGGGATGTGAAAGCGCTCGAGGACCGGGGCCGACGCAAGCTCGTCGGTCGGCGCGACGACCGCGCCGAGCACGAGCGCGATCGGCCATGACATGCCGGGGATGACGGCGTGCGCGATCGCGGCGACGGCGAGCGTCGTCACGACGACGAGGACGACCGCGAGGTTTCCGATTTGGCTCAGATTCGCCAGCATGACGTCGGTCGGCGCGGTGATCGCTTCCCAGTACAGCAGCGGGGGGAGAAAGAAGAGGAGCACGAGCGCGGGGTCGAGGCGGACGTCGGGAAGGCCTGGAATGAATCCGAGCGCCAGTCCGCCGAGCACCAGCGTGATCGGGTACGGCACGTCGGCGCGGCGCGCCATCGCGACGAGCGGAATCGCCACGACCAGCAACCCGATGACGATCTCGACTTGCGCTTCGGACATTGCCTCGGCCGCGTCTACGGCGGCCCCGGTCGGCCGGCCTCCAGACCTGCACGGCATGCACGAGACGCTGGCGCTGGCCCGACAACTGGTACGCGTACTGGATCAATCGCTATCCATCGGGAACGAACGATACGATCACGATCTTCACGCCCGAGTGGGGCGAGCGCACCGGGCTGAGCGGCGGGCCGCAAGTACAAGTCGCCGACGGCGTCGTCACCGCGATTCAGAACACCGCGACGATCATCCCGCGCCACGGCTACGTCGTCTACTTCCGCGGTGAAGCAAAAGCGGCGTCGCATTTCGCCGTCGGCCGAAAAGCCGAATACCGCGTCGTGCGGAGCGACGGCGCGCCGCTGGGCGCCTTCGCCTCCGCGCGCGAAGCGATCGGCTGCGGTCCGCGGCTGGTGACCAACGGCCGCACCACGGTCGATCCCGCCGCCGAAGGCTTTCGCGATCCGAAGATCTTGTACGCGTTGGCGGCGCGCAGTGCCGTCGGGCTGACCCGCGACGGCACGACGATGATCCTCGCGACCTCCGGTGGTACGACGCGCCAGATGGCCGACGTGATGCTCGGCCTCGGCGCCTACCAAGCGATGGCCTTCGACGGCGGCGCCTCCGCCGGCCTCTGGTTCGAAGGCCGCTACGTCACCGAGCCCGGCCGGCTACTGAACAATGCGCTTCTTGTGCTGCGAAGGTAGTCCGCGTTTTGAAGCTCGCGGTACGGGAGCTAACGGCTCTCTTGTTCTATCCGTCGGGGCGCGTGTTGTAGTCCGCAGGTGCAGCCGTTTTGGAAGCGTCTTCGCGTAGCCGGAGATGCGCCTTGCTTTCTTCAATACGCTGACCGACGTGCGTCAGCATGCGCTTGGCAAGCTCAAGCGTTTCTCGGCGGACTTCTTCCATGCGCACAGCTAAGGTCGACATTTTGCTTCTAGTATCGCGCGTTGCGCCCGATCAGTCAAGTCCAGTTGCAGAGACCAAAAGCTGCGCGCGCGGAGTGCCATCATGCCGAGCGGGTATTCGCCTCGGCTGTACGTCAGCATGTCAGGCCCGTCCACCGGCAACGACGAGCGAGCGGGTCGTATTCCGGTCAGGCGCGTCTCCAGAGCGATGAGCTCGTTCTCAAACTCCGCACGTTCCGCCGGATCGATGCGAAAGCCGAATTTAGGCCAGACGATTCTACCGTCTTGCGTGGCCGCAAGCTGTATGATTGAAACGCCGATGCGGTCGTAGAGCGTCAGCATTGATTGCAGATGCCGCGTCGCCAATCCGCGCTTTTGAAAATGGTAGGCACGGTGGGGCGGGTCGTCGACGACAAAAAAACCTGCATGCTCGGCGACTTTCGTCGCAACGATATCCCGTATCCGACGAAGAATTTCGAGACGATAGACTCCGTAGTCGTCGACGTATTCTTGGGCGATGTCGACACTGCAAGAGTCGGCAGACGCAGCGGCGCTGTATCGGAGTTCCGCCAGCGGAAGGTTCTCTGAAGCTAGCTGAAACGCTTCACGAAAGGCCGCCGCATCAAACCATGCTGGAAAAACATGTCGCGCCACCGTAGTTCGTAAATTCTACCAGGCTCCAGCGCTAGTCCCGGTCCTTTTCGGCCATCATTTCATACAACTTCGCATTATTCGGGGGAAGTTCGCATATTTCTGATGGCAGCCTCGAACTGCTGCGGCACGTAAATCCCGGTCGATTCTCTGATTAATCATTACCGAGCGCGTCGCTTTGACGTCAGTAGCCCCGTGTTCATCCCGCCCAGGGCGAGGCCGCCGTCAAAGCGTGCCGACTCCACTTTTATGCAGCGGTCGACGACGACGTCGAGCCCGGCTTCGACGGCGAGGCGGATCGCTTCGTCGTTGATCACGCCATACTGAAACCATACCGCCTTCGCGCCGACCGCGATCGCCTCGCGCACGACTTGCGGCGCGTCGTCCGGCTTGCGAAACACGTCCACGATGTCCGGCGGCGCGCCGCGGTCTTCACGATACGCGGCCAGCGACGGATACGCGTGCACGCCGTCGATCTCCGCGATTGCCGGGTTGATCGGGGAAACGTCGAGCTTCCCTTTCGTGCGCAAGTACGAGAAGACGAAGTAGCTCGGCCGGCTGTGGTTCGCCGACGCCCCGACCATCCCGACGGTGCGCGAGCGGTCGAGCAGCGCGCGCCGCTCCGCCGGCGTCGTGAGGATCACGCGCTCACCGCAGCGGCTTTGCGCGCGGCGGTGAGCCCGCGTTCGAGATCCCAGATCAAGTCGTCCACGTCTTCGAGTCCTACCGACAAGCGCACCGTCTCCGGACCGATCCCGCCCAGGCGCATCTCGTCTGCGGTGAGCTGCTGGTGCGTCGTCGAGGCGGGATGGATTACCAGGCTCTTCGCGTCGCCGACGTTCGCCAGGTGGCTCCAGAGCTCGAGCGCCTCGATAAACGCGCGTCCCGCCTCCAGTCCGCCACGCAAACCGAACGTGAATACGGATCCTCCGCCGAGCGGCAAGTATTTTGCTGCGAGCGCGCGATCGACGCTGTCCGGCAGATCCGGATACGACACCCACGCGACTTCGTCGTGCCCGCGCAGAAAGGTCGCGACGGTACGCGCGTTTGCGACGTGCTGCGGCATCCGCAGCGCAAGCGTTTCCAGCCCCTGCACGAGCAGCCAGGCGTTCATCGGCGAAAGCGACGCGCCGACGTCGCGCAGCACCTCGACCCGCGCGCGTTGGAGGAACGCGTACTCGCCGAACGTCTCCGCAAAGTTCAAGCCATGGTAGCCCGGGCTCGGCGTCGCCAGCAGCGGATGCTTCCCGGCCGCCCACGGGAACGAGCCGGACTCCACGATCGCGCCGCCCATCACGGTGCCGTGTCCGCCGATGAACTTCGTCGCGGAGTGGACGACGACGTCGGCGCCGTGCTCGATCGGCCGGCACAGGTAGGGCGTCGCGAACGTGTTGTCGACGATCAGCGGGACGCCGGCGCCGTGCGCAATCTCCGCGAACGCGGCCAGATCGGCGACGTTCGCGTTCGGATTCCCGATCGTTTCGACGAACACCGCGCGCGTGTTCTCGCGCAATGCCGCGCGCACGCCGTCCAGATCGCCGGCCGGAACGAAGGCCGTCTCGATACCCATGCGCTTGAGCGTGACGGAGAACTGCGTGATCGTCCCGCCGTACAGGTTCGCCGAAGCGACGAGGTGATCGCCCTGCTGCGCGATGCTCAGGATCGTCACCAGCTGCGCGGAGAGTCCGCTCGCGGTCGCGACGCAGCCGAGTCCGCCCTCGAGGCTCGCCAGCTTTTCCTCGAACGCCGAGACGGTCGGATTTCCGATCCGCGAGTAGATGTTGCCGTAGCTGCGCAGCGCGAACAGCTCGGCCGCGTGCTCGGTCGAGTCGAAGACGAACGCCGTCGAAAGATGCAGCGGCAGGGCGCGCGCGCCGGTCTCGCCGTCGGGCGGCGTCCCCGCGTGCAGCGCGCGCGTGCGAAAGCCGAACGTCCGCTCTTCCATCAGACGCCCTCGCTTCGCGGCCCGCGCGTAGCCGCCCGCCGCCCCGCAGCGAGCGCGCGCACACGATCTCCGTATAAATTAGGAGGAGCGGGCCGGCCGCTCGCGTAGGGCTGCTTATGCTGACCGCTCGCCGACCCGTCTGCCGCACCGCCGCCGCCGTCCTCATCCTGGTCACGCTGCTGTGCGCTGTTGCGTCGGCGCGCGAGACGTTGCCGCGCCGCGGGATTCTCGGCGCGAGCCTGGCCAACGCCGAGGGCGGCGGCGTAACGGTCACGGCGGTCCTGCCGTCGCTTCCTGCCGCGGTGGCGGGACTGCTCGCCGGCGACGTGGTGAAGAGCCTCGACGGCGCGCCGGTCGCCGACGTTCCGGACTTTCTGAAGAAGCTGCGCCGGCCCGCCGGTCAGCCGGTGGCGCTGCGGATCGTGCGCGGCAAGGACGCGATGAACGTTCGCGTGGTTCTCGCCGAAGCGCCGAAAGAACACGATTCGGCCGTCGACACCGCCTACGACGCGGTCGACGTCGACCACAGCTTGCGGCGCACGCTGGTCACCACGCCGCACGGCGTTGCCGGAAAGCACCCGGCCGTGCTGATCGTCGGCGGGATCGGCTGCTACTCGGTCGACGTCGCGTCCAATCCGGAAGATGCATACCTCCGGCTCGCGCACGATCTTAGCAAGCGTGGCTTCGTCACGATGCGCTTGGAGAAAAGCGGCGTGGGCGACAGCCAAGGCCCGCCGTGCTCGACGGTCGACTACGTCACCGAAGCGGCGAGTTACACGGTGGCGTTCGACGCGCTGCTCGCCGACCCGCACGTCGATCCGGCGCACGTCTACGTCTTCGGCCACAGCATCGGCTCGGTGATCGCGCCGCGGCTCGCGCTGCAGAAGCCGGTCGCCGGCATCGTCGTCGCCGAAGGCGTTGGCCGCGACTGGTTCGAGTACGAGCTGATCAACAGTCGCCGCCAGGAAGAGCTCAGCGGCGGTACCCCGGCCGAAGTCGACGCGGATATGCTGCTGAAGGAAAACTGCATGCACCGCCTGCTGGTGGAGAAACAGGACCGCGATGCGCTGCTGCGCGCAACCCCGGAGTGCAAAGACTACGTGCAATATCCCGCCCCGCCGGCGTACTTCCAGCAGATCGTTGCTTTCAACATGGCCGAGCCGTGGTCGAAGCTGTCGATACCCGTGCTCGCGGTCTACGGGTCCGCCGACTTCGTCACCGACGAAGCCGACCACAAGCGCATCGTCGACGTCGTCAACGGCGCCCACCCCGGCCGCGCGAAGCTGACCGTGATCGACGGGATGGACCACTACCTCATCCCCGCTGCCTCGCAACGCGCCTCCTTGGAGCGCGTGCAGCAGCCGGCTGGCGGAGCGCCTCCGAAGTACGACGAGCGCTTCAGCGCCGCGATCGCGAGCTGGCTGTGCGAGCACGAACGCTGCACGGCGCCGCGCTCAGGCTGAGGGCGTTTTAATCAGATTCCTAGCGGCGGCTGTCCTGGCTTCATCTGTACCTCCGGTGGCGTTGAGTAGGGCTCCCTAAAACCGCTATCTCGTCTCGCTGGTTGCGGTGGAGGCCAAGATCTTTGATCTCGTCCGACGTCCGCGACGCCAAGGGCGTTGAAAATCGCGGCCCGCGTCGCGTCGGCGCCGACGACGCCGGTGAACGCGATCTCCGACGGTGTTCCGGCCAGCACGACGACGCGGTCGGCGAGCGGGAGCGCGTCATCGACGGCGAGCGTCACGAGGATCGCCGTCGCGCGAGTGAACTATAGGATCCGGCGGCGAGTGCGAATCAGCTGGCGCGGATTGGGACAAGGACCTCTGATGGAGGGAGATTAGTCATGTATCGCAGGGACTAGCCAGGCTCCGGGCGGAACGATGTACGCAAGGCCAGAAGTCAAACTCGTGTGACTTGTCAAGGCGCGGGCCTTATCGTCAGGAGGCAGCAACGTCATTCTTCAGCGACAATCACGCCCACTTATCTCTGGCTTTTAAATCGGATGCGCCACGACCGCTCCGCAGAGCTCAAGTCGCAGCGACGTGGGCTCTTGCCGCGCGTGTTCTCGAAGGTTCGGGAATAAGTCAGGCAATACTTCCAACCGGAACAGGCAAGACTGCGGTAATCACGGCGCTGCCAATTGCCACTGCCGCTAAGCGTGTACTCGTCGTCGTCCCGTCTCAAATCGTTCGACGACAAGTACAACGTGAGTTCAGCACCTTAAACTCACTTAAGCTGGCAAATGCGCTTCGGCGCAATGTTGCGGCTCCAAAGGTGCGAGCACTGAGCAAGCGGATCAGATCGGCTGGTGATTGGGATTCGCTTTCGGGCTATGACGTCATAGTGGCGACTCCTCAGTGCGTCAGTAGTAAGTACGGAGTGCCGGCGCCACCGCCAGATTTATTCGATCAAATTATAATTGATGAGGCTCATCATTCTCCAGCACCGACCTGGAACGCAATTCTTGAAGAGTTTGCTACTCTTCCATGCGCCATGCTGACGGCTACCCCCGTACGTCGAGATCGGCGGCAAATGCCGGGGGAGATAGTTTATACATATTCCATCCGAGAAGCAATTGCTGACGGCGTCTATTGGCCAATCGCCTTTATACCCGTAAAGTTCGATAAGGGCGAAACAGCAGATGATGCGATTGCACGCGTTGCTATCCAAAGGTTGAATACCAGGAGGCACCGAGACGCCGGGAGCCAGCTATTGGTGCGGACTAACAAAATCGCTGAGGCTTACCGGCTTAAGGCTCTATATGAAAGAAAAGGATTGGAACTCCCCGTCCTGGTCGGGACACTATCCGCGCGCGAGGTTAACGATATCGTCGAGCGTCTTGAACAAGGAATCTATCGCGGCGTAATCGTCGTCGGCGTCCTGACCGAAGGTTTTGATCTTAAACGACTAAAGATTGCTGCCTATCATGCAAAGCATCGATCTTTCGCGGCGACGCTTCAATTTGTCGGACGCTTAGCAAGGACACTGGACGATAAAATAATCGAACCGGAACTGGTTGCAATCCCTGAAGACCTTTCCGGCGAAACCGAAGTGTTGTACCAGGAGGACGCGTCTTGGGGGCAGCTTCTGCCCGATATCGCAGACGTGGCCGTTGAAAAGGAGCGCGCTTCTAGACACTATCTCACAACGTTTATCGGTAAGCCGGAAGAGTTTGCGCTTACCGCAGTCGAGCCCGGAAGATATGCTCGAATATTCTGGATCGAGCCGGGAATCGACGTTGACCTACGAAGCGCTCCGGCCGACCTAGCGCTGCGTCCGGTGTGGCGGGCGTTTTGGGAGAGTGACGGCGATCTAGCGGCCATAATCACACGTAGCAGAGTGCATCCCCGATGGTTACGTTCCACCGCATTAGACACGGAACAATATGATCTTCACCTCGCATTCATTGATCGAGGTCGTAGGCTACTCTTCATTTCCAGCGATACCGAGGCTACGACAGCGGAATTGCTTGCGCACTTCGGAGCTTCGGATGCAGTTCAGTTGGATGGTGAGGAAGTGGGCAAGATCGTTCGATCTTTCAACATCGAAGCATTTTCTAGTATCGGAGCCCGCAGCGATCAAATAGATGCGTCTTCAGGCGCGTCATACAAAGGTCTCGCAGGACGGGCCGCGGAGCGTGGTATTACTGCAACCGATCGTCTCACTGCGAGTGCAGGCCATGCGATCGGTCGATTTCGCGTCGGTGGAGGTGTTGATAGCATCGGTGGGGCTTTCGATTCAGCCAAAATCTGGCAGTCTTCAGCTGGGTCGCTCCTTGCGTGGCGTCATTGGTGTCTCGACATCGGCTCACGCCTTATGGCTTCTACATCGTCGTCTATCGGAATCGCAGGCCTTGCGCTGCGACATCGGCTTGCCAGTTACCCGCGGGACGTGCTATGTGTTAGTCTCGCGGCCGAGATCTATATTAACGATGTGCAGCTAGAAACGGCAAATAGCACTGTTCACGTCTCCGATATCGTCCTTCGCGGCCGTGCTGCCGGGAATTCTGTGTTAGTCGGAGTCGATGCCGCCGGTAAACTAATCGGTACATACGTTGTAAAGTTAGACGGTACTGTTGTGGCCAGGTCGGACATCGTTGCGCTTGTGCAAAATGAGCGACTGCGCTTTAGTGACATCCTCAATCAGTATCCCCTAACAATAATCTTTGCTGATGGAACGAGCGTCGTTAGAGGACGCGCGCGCATTCTGCGGAGCCTCGACGGAGCGCCGCCGGTGGAGTTCCGCCGCTGGGCCTGGGATGGCGTCGATTTGTCCTCGGAGTCTCGAGTGCCGGAAGCCGGGAAAATCAACATTCTCGCCATGACAATCGCGGAAGTCATTGCAGAAAATCCGGACAGCTATCTGATAGTCGATGATGCCGCGAATGAAATCGCTGATTTAATTGTAGTGCGTCGTAGTTCGGCTCGTCAGGCGTCTGTAACTCTTGTTCATTGCAAGTGGTCGAGCGGTGAAAAACCGGGCCATAGGCTTGCGGATATCTATGAAGTTCTTGCACAAGCCAGTCGAAGTGTGCGTTGGACCGTTCCAACACTGCTGTTTCCGGAGATCGCTCGTCGACTAGGCGACAGAGCATCGACGCATATCGCGCACGGTGATGAGAAAGAGTTGCGAGAGATCCTATCTCTCTATATTCGGACTCCGCCGCGCGTGCAATGGACTATCATGGCCGTCCAGCCCGGCCTAAAATTGGACGGCATAGGGGATTGGATTCATGGCAACAACATGATCGCAGCTTCGGGAAATTGGTGTGAACAGCAGAATGCGATGCTGACCATCTGCGGTTCTTGAGTATCAGTCGCCACGGCATCTGATTCACGGGTCGTGGTGTTTCTGGACAATCAGCCCTTAAGGGCGCTACAAGGTGTCCAGCTCCCGAGGGTCACCGCGCCGACGCCGCGGATTGCCCAGGCCGTGCCTGGATATCCTAGGGCGGCAGGTCGCTCACAGTGCCGACGGTTCGGCGGCTACGTCAAGATACGGAAACGACCGGGCCGGGAGCGGTAAACTTGCCGAGCGGGCGTCCGATACTTGAGGTACGGGAACGAAACCATCCGACGCGCCTCACGTATCTCTTATGAACGATTAAGGACGCCCCTCGCGACGGTTTCGTTCCCCGTACACTCCCCCTAAACCACCACCGATCTACGCACCCGCCGGCTCCACCGGGCGTCGCAAGTCGTAGACGGAGCCGCCGAGGCGTGAGGCGGCACTTTCTCATGAGCGGGAGTTATGCGCGGCGCTCCACCAGCAGCGCTTGTGTGCCGGCGGCGAAATAGCCGTCGGGGTCCGCGAGACGCAGCGTCGTCAGGCCGAGGCCGTCTGAGGTCAGCGTCGTGCGCGCTTCGAGCAACGTCCACTCGCCGCGCGTGTAGCGCTGCAGCGCCACCGAGAGCGAGGGCGGAACGAAGAGCCATTCGCCCATCGGCAGCTCGCCACTGATCCCGTTCGCCGAGTCCGCCACCAGCAGCGCGCGGTCGAGCGGTGCGAGCGGCTCGCCCGCGATCAGCGGAATGCGCGGGCGCGACCACACGGCCGCCGGGCCGGGCACGCCGCCGCCGTAGACGTGCCGCCATTCGAACGCCTCGCCGTAGCCGAACTTTTTCATCCAGGCCGGCGGATCGCGCGGTTCCGGAATCGCCGGGACCGGATCGGGCGGCGTCGCGGCCGGCGGAACGCTGCCGTCGGATTGCGTCGCGATGCGCCACGCGCGCGCCGTGAGCACCTCACGCCCGCCGCTTTCGACGATGCCCTCGAGCATCTCGATCCGCTTTCCCGGCCGCACGACGCGCGTCTTCACCCGCATCCGCGCGAGCGGCAGCGGACCGAGAAACTCCGAATTGACGCGTGCGATGCGCATCTCGTCGCGCGGGTGGCGTTGCGTCATCACGTGCGCGACCAGCGCGGTCGGCGGGCTGCCGTGCTGCAGGCGCTCGTCCCACGGGCTCGCCGTCGCGCGGCTCGCTTCGAACGTCTCTTCGTCGAGCCGCTCGTAGAACGCGTTCGCTTCCATCCCGGCGCAGGGTTCGGACAGGAAGAGGACCGTCCTCGGCGGTAGTGCCCGCTGGGCGGGCGGTTGCAACCTCTGCCCGGCCGCCGGGTACGACCCTGCGTTGCATGCCCGTTCCAGTCGGACGGGCGGGAGGATCGAACAGCGTGACCGCTCGACGCGTACTGGGACCCGTCGCCCTTGTCGTGCTCGTCGCGGCCGTCGTCCTGGCGGTCTACCTCTCCAGCCAGGACGCGGCGCGTCGCCGCGCCGACCGCGCCGTCGTCACCGTCCACGGTTTGATCGGCTCGGAGAAACAGGTCTACCTGACCGACCCGCGCGTTCTGGCCGAGCTGCGCAAGAACGGGATCGATCTGCAAGTCGAGACCTCCGGCTCTCGCGACATGGCGAACCGCACCGACCTCAAGACGTACGACTTCGCCTTCCCCGCCGGCGCGCCGGCCGGACAGCGGCTGAAGCAGCTCGTCGGCGCAAAAGACATCTACACGCCGTTCTTCACGCCGATGGCGGTCGCATCGTGGAAGCCGATCGCGCAGATCCTCGTCGCCAACGGCATCGTGCGCAAGATCGGCAACCAGTTCTACATCATCGACATGCCGGCGCTGCTGAACGCGGAGACCAGCGGCAAACGCTGGCGCGACTTCAAGAACGCCGGCGCTTACGACGTCAACAAGTCGGTGCTCGTCTCGACCACCGACCCGCGCAAGTCCAATTCAGGCATCATGTACGCCGCGCTCGCCTCGTACGTGCTCAACGGCAACCAGATCGTGGACGACCGCGCCCGGATCGCGCAGATTCAGCCGAAGATCAACGGCCTGTTCCTGCGGCAAGGCTATGAGGAGTCGTCGTCGGCCGGGCCCTTCGACGACTACGTGCAGATCGGGATGGGCAAGGCGCCGCTCGTGATGATCTACGAGTCGCAGTTCATCGAGTACGCGCTGGAGCACAAGACCGATCGCAACCCCGACATGCTGCTGCTCTACCCGAAGCCCACGCTGTACACCAAGCACACGTTCGTCCCGATCACCGACCGCGGCGACAAGCTGGGACATCTGCTCGCCGAGGACGAGGTGCTCCAGCACCTCGCCGTCGAGCACGGCTTCCGCATCCAGGACGTCGCCTACTCGCGCGACTTCTGGAAGAAGAACGGGATCGCCGTCCCCGACCAGCTCATCGACGTCGTCGATCCGCCGTCCTACGAGTTTCTCGAAGCGATCATCACCGGCGTCGAGCGCGCCTTCCAAACGAACTAGGAGGTCACCGTGAACGACCAAAGCTCGCCGACCGCATCGGCCGCGCCGGCCGCCGCGCCGCCGCCGCTCACCCCGCCCGCGCCCGTCGCCGCGGTGCCGCCGCAGACCGCGCTCGCGATGGTGCAGCTCAAGCCGGAGCAAACCGCCAAGCTAGACGCGCAGGTCGCCGACTTCGCGAAGGAGTTGCTGGCCCTCCCCGTCCACGGCGACGACTTCAAGACGCGCGTCAACGCGATCTCCGCGATGGGGAACGATGAGATCCAGCGCGCTGCGAGCGTCTCGAACCGGCTGCTCGACCGGCCGGTGCGCGCGATGGGCGGCGGGATCTTCGACGAGGGGTCGGACGTCTCGAAGCAGCTGCTCGACCTGCGTTACACGATCGAGAAGCTCGACCCGCGCTCGCGCGGCGACCTGCTCGCACCGCACAAGCTGCTCGGGCTGATCCCGCTCGGCCCGCAGATCGAGAACTACTTCCGCTCGTACGAGTCCTCGCAGACACACCTCAACGCGATCATCAACGGGCTCTACGCCTCGCGCGACCAGCTCCTGCACGACAACGCCGACATCGAGCAGGAGAAAGAAAATCTTTGGAACCTGATGGGCCAGCTCGAGCAGTTCGCGTACCTAGCGCAGAAAGTCGCCGACGCGATCGACGCACGGGTCCAGCAGGTGGCGAGCACGGATCCTGAGCGCGCCAAAATCCTCAGGGAAGACGTGCTCTTCTACGCGCGCCAGAAGCAGCAGGACATCGCGACGCAGCAGGCCGTCAACGTGCAGGGCTACCTCGCGCTCGACCTGATCCGCAAGAACAACGAAGAGCTGATCAAGGGCGTCGACCGCGCGACGACCACCACGATCGCGGCGCTGCGCACGGCGATCATCGTCGCCCAGGCGCTGACCAACCAGAAGCTCGTGCTCGACCAGATCCAGGCGCTCAACGCGACCACCGACCGGCTCATCGCCGACACGGCATCGATGCTCAAGCAGAACACGGAGCGAGTCTTCGAGCAGGCGACGGCCTCGAGCGTCGACCTCGGCACGCTGAAGCAGGCCTTCGCCGACACCGAGTCCGCGATCGACAACATCTCGGCCTACAAGGAGAAGGCGCTGGTCTCGTTCCAGCAGACGGTTGCCGCGCTCGAGCCGATGATCGACAACGCGAAGAAGTACGTCGCGCGCAGCCGCGACGGCGGCGCCTCGGAAGTCGCGTCGCTGAGCGCGCCGCCGGCCGACGGAACGGCGCGGATCCTCTAGCATGCGCGCGCGAGCCGCCGCGGTGGCGGCGCTCTTCCTTGCGCTCGCAGCGTGCGGCGGCAGCAGCGGCGGCGGCGGTTCGAGCGCGCCGGCGATGACGCTCGACGTCGTCGCCGGCTCCGAGCTCAAGGACATGGAGCCGATCCTGGCCGACGCGCAGCGCGCGACGGGCGTCGCCGTGCAGCTCTCGTACGTCGGCACGATCGCCGGGATCGACCGGCTCTCGGGCGGCGAGAAGCACGACGCGGCCTGGTTCGCGCAGGACAAGTACCTCGCGCTCTCGAGCGCCGGCAAGTCGGTGCGCGCCCGCACGCGGATCATGCTCTCGCCGGTGATCCTCGGCGTGAAGCATTCGGTCGCGCAACGGCTCGGCTGGGACGGCGGGAAGCGCGTCACCTGGCGCCAGATCGAAAACGCCGTCTCGGCGGGCAACTTCCGCTACGCGATGACGAACCCGTCGACCTCGAACTCGGGCTTCAGCGCGGTGCTCAGCGTTGCGACCGCTCTCGCGGGCACCGGCGATGCGCTGCGCCCTTCCGACGTCAACCGCCAAGCGATCGCGTCGTTCTACAAAGGACAGCACCTCGTCTCCGGCAGCAGCGGCTGGCTCAGCGACGCCTACCTCGACTCGCAAGACACCGTCGACGGGATCATCACCTACGAAGCCAGCATCGCCGCGCTCGACAATGATTCACGGCTGAAGGAGAAGCTCGACCGCGTCTACCCCGCCGACGGCGTTATGACCGCGGACTATCCGATCGACCTGCTCGACGAGTCGAAGCAGCCCGCGTACGACAAGCTCGTCGCGTACCTGAAATCCCCCGACGTGCAGAAGCGCATCGCCGACACGACGTACCGCCGTCCGACCGACACGTCGGTCGCCACGCACTACCCGGCGATCATCGCCGAGACGCCGTTCCCCGCGTCGGCCGGTGCGGTGCAACAGCTGCTGCTGCGCTTCCTCAACCAGGACCGCGTCCCGGCGCACTCGTTCTACGTGCTGGACAAGACCGGCTCGATGGACAACGACGACGGTACCGGCAAGACGCGCATCCAGCGCGTGCAGGACGCGCTCGCCGTGCTCACCGGCAGCGACGACTCGCTCACCGGACAGTTCGCGCGCTTCGCCGACCGCGAGCGCGTCACGATCATCACCTTCAGTGTTCATCCGGAGATCGACCAGACGTTCACGATGGCCAAGCCGAACGACCCGGCCGTGTTCGGCGCGGTCAAAAACCTCGCGGCCGGCTTGCAGGCAGGCGGGAACACCGCGATCTACGACGCGCTCGAAGCCGCGCTCAACGAAGCGGTACGCGACCGCTCGGCCGACGCCGGGCGGTACGACTCGATCGTGCTGATGACCGACGGCGAGAACAACCGCGGCGACGACTACGACGCGTTCCGGCGCAAGCGCGCCGCGATGCCGGCGTTCGCGCAGCGGATCCGCATCTTCCCGATCTTCATCGGCGAGGCCAGCCCGGCCGAGCTCGAGCGCATCGCGAGCCTGACCGGCGGGCGCGCGTTCGACGCGCGGAAAGAGTCGCTGGCCGGCATCTTCAAGGAGATCCGCGGCTACCAGTGAGGCTCCCGCTCTTCGTCTACAGCAACCGCAACCTGGCGGGTTCCGGGCTCGCCCTGCTCGCGCTCGCGGCGTTCTTTCTCAACCTCATCCACGACTTCTGGTACGTGATCGTCGCCGGCAGCTACGGGATCGGTGCGCTGGTCGCGCGCGACGGCGGTGCGCTCGAGACACAGCTCAACGACGAGATGAGCGTGAAGGACGCGGTCGACGGCGTGGCACGGCTCGCCGCCGAGTCGCAGAAGCGCCTGCCGCCGGAGATCGCCGCGCTGGTAACGCAGATCGCCGCGGCGGTCGAGGAGATCCTTCCACGGCTCGCCGCGCGCCATGTCGTCGACGCGGTCTTCGACGACGTGCGCTCGACCGCGACGACCTATCTCCCCGACACGCTGAACGCCTACCTCAGCGTCCCGACGACGTACCGCAACACGGTCGCGATCCGCGACGGCAAGACGGCGCGCCAGATCGTCGTCGAGCAGCTCACCGTCCTGGCGGCGAAGATGCAGGAGATCGCGAAGAACGCGGTCGTCGACGACGCGCAGTCGCTGCTCGCGAACGGCCGGTTCCTCAAAGAGCGCTTCGCCGAAGCGCCGATGTTCAAACCGACGTAAGCTCGATCTTCGCGCGCAAGTAGCTCTGCTCGGCGGTGTTCTGCGTGCGCGCCAGCGCGGCTTGATACGCCGCGCGCGCTTCGGCGTCGCGGCCCAGCTTCGCCAGCGCGTCGGCGCGGGCGACGTGGTAGTGATGGTAGTCGCCGAGCTCCTCGCGCGGCAACGCATCGAGCGCGGCGAGCCCGGCGGCCGGGCCGTCGGCGAAGCCGATCGCGACCGCGCGGTTCAGCGCGACGATCGGCGAGGGTGTCATCTTCTCCAAGATGCGGTACAGCTCGGCGACCCCGCGCCAGTCGACCTCGTCCGCGCTCGGCGGCGCGACGTGCGCCCACGCGATCGTCGCTTGCAGTTGGTACGGGCCCGGCGCGTCGTGCCGCGCCGCGCGCCTGAGCCACTCGTCCGCTTCGGCGATCTTCGCGCGGTTCCAGCGCGTGCGATCCTGTTCGGCGAGCACGATCATCGAGCCGTCGGGCGCGACGCGCGCCTCGCGGCGCGAGTCGTGGTAGAGCATCAGCGCCAGCAGCCCCATCACCTCCGGCTCTTGCGGCATCAGCGTCGCGAGCACGCGGCCGAGCCGGATCGCTTCGTCGCACAGGTCTCTTCGCACCAGTTGATCGCCGGCGCTCGCCGTGTAGCCTTCGTTGAAGATGAGATACAGCACCGTGCAGACGTCGTCGAGCCGTTCGGGGAGCCGCTCCGCCGGCGGGATGTCGAACGGGATCGCCGTTTCGCGAATCTTGCGCTTCACCCGCACCAGCCGCTGCGCCATCGTCGCGTGCGGAACGAGGAACGCATCCGCGATCTCTTCGGTGGTCAAACCGGCGAGCGTGCGCAGCGTGAGCGCGATCCGCGCTTCGATGCCGAGCGCGGGATGGCAGCAGGCGAAGATCAAGCCGAGGCGGTCGTCCGGCACGGCGCTCATCGCATCGTCCTCGGGCGCATCGTCCACGACGTCCGCCGGAGGCTCGAGCGCGGCGAGCCGGCGCAGCTTTTCGCGGCCGAGCCGTTCGTGCCGCAGCCGGTCGATCGCGCGATTGCGCGCCGCGGTGAAGATCCACGCCGAAGGCCGAGCCGGAAAGCCCAGCCGCGGCCAGCGCTCGAGCGCGGTGAGGTACGCATCTTGCAGCGCGTCTTCCGCCAGCTCGATGTCGCCGAGCGCGCGCGCGAGCGCCGCGACGGTGCGTCCCGCGTCCTCGCGGAAGCACCGTGCGACGCGCTCGACCGCGCCGGCGTCAGACTGCGACAATAGGCCGCACCTCGATCGACCCCGTCTGCGCGCCGGGGCACATCGCGGCCGCCTCGAGCGCGCCGTCGATCGTCGGCGCTTCGACGACGTAGTAGCCGCCGAGATACTCCTTCGACTCGGCGAACGGGCCGTCGGTGACGAGGCGCTTGCCGTCGCGCACGCGCACCGTCGTCGCGGTGTTCACGCCGGCGAGCGGGGCGGCGTCGACGTAGGCGCCGCGGTTGCGCAGCTCGCTCGTGTACGCCTCCCACTTGGGCATCGCCTCGGCCCACTCTTCCGGGGTCGGCTCGCGGTCGCGCTGCGGGCCGTAGATGAGCAGCATGTATTTCATTTCTCGATCCTCCGTCGGTGCGGATGCCGGTCGCATCCGCCCTTAGGACGCGCGGCCCTGCCGCAAATCGACAGGCCGGGGAGCATGAGAATGAGAATCACAATCCGGCGACCCGGCCTCAGAGTTTTTTCATCCGCATTCTCTAAGTAGGACCAGCATGGCTAGAGCGAATATCCTGCCGTTTCTCCTCGCGGCCGCGAGCGCCGCGCTCGCGCTGGGCGGGCCGCAGCCCGCCGCGGCGGCGCTCAAAGACGGTGCCGTCGCGCCGCCGTTCACCGCGCAAGCCGCGCTCGGCGGCGAGGTGCAAACCGTCGACCTGAAGGCTGCGCTCGCCAAGGGCCCGGTGGTGCTGTACTTCTTTCCGAAGTCGTTCACGACCGGCTGCACGGTCGAAGCGCACATGTTTTCCGAGCACATCGCCGACTTCAAGAAGCTCGGCGCGACGGTGATCGGCGTGAGCGGCGACGACATCGCGACGCAGCAGAAGTTCTCCACGCAGGAGTGCCGCTCGGCGTTTCTCGTCGCCAGCGATCCTGGGCTGGTGATCGCGAAGGACTACGATGCAGTGCTGAAGGCGCCGACGTACGCCAACCGCACGTCGTACGTCATCGCGCCGGACGGCACGGTCGCGTACAGCTACACGAACCTCGAGCCCGAGAAGCACGTCGAGAACGCGCTCGCCGCGCTGCGAGCGCTCAAGCCGACGAAATAGCGCCCGTGCGGCCGGTCAGCTTGCGCCGCCGCCCCCCGCGCGACCCGCGCGCGCGGCTGGCCGGATTGATGCTGCTGCCGCGCACGATCGACAAGGCGCGCGGGCTGATGCGCGGCGGCGATCCCGGCGAGTACATCATCTCGCCCGGGATCAGCGCGTGGCTGCTCGCTGAGTGCGGTTTCTCCGAAGCGGAGTTCATCGAGCTGGTGCGCCGCGCGCTCGACGAGGCGGAGATCGCCGCGGCCGTCGCCGCCCGCGTCCCCTCCGAACGGCGCGACGCGCTGAACGCCGTCATCAAATCGCTGCGCGTCGCCGACCTGCCGCACGAGCACCGCGAGCGTTTCGCGCGCCTCCACGGAGCGCAAGACGACGAGCTCGTCGTCGACGTGCTCGTCGCCGACGACCGCTGCGCGCTGCGCTCCACCGGCTGAGCGCGCCAGAAGCTCCTAGCCGCGCAGCACCGTGGCGATCGTCGCGCGAAGCCGTTGCGCCGCGTCGCGCACCTCGTCGGCCGAGATGACAAGCGGCGGAACGAAGCGCAGCGTGTTCCGCCCCGCGGCGTTGAGGAAGACGCCGTGGTCGAGCCCGCGCGCGACGAAGTCCTTCGCGCCGTGCGGCTCGCGCACGGGAAGCCCCAGCATCAGGCCGAGCCCGCGCGGCGGTTCGAACACCGCCGGATAGTCGGCGGCGACCGCGGCGAGCTCGTCGCGCAGCAGCGCGCCGACGGTGGTGACGTGCTCGTCCAAGTCGAGGACGTCACGGACGGCGAGGTGCTCGAGCGCGGCGGCGGCGGGGACGGGCGAACCGCCGAACGTGGTGCCGTGATCGCCCGGCTGCAGCGACGTCGCGGCGTCGCCGCGCACGACGAGCGCGCCGATCGGCAACCCGTTCGCCAGCGACTTCGCGAGCGTGAACGCGTCCGGTTTCACGTCGTAGAGCTGGTGGGCGAAGAGCCGGCCGAGTCTGCCCATTCCGCACTGCACCTCGTCGAAGATCAGCAACGCGCCGCGCTCGTCGCACAACCGCCGCGCGGCATCGAGGTATTCTTTCGTCGCGGGGACGACGCCGCTCTCGCCCTGCACCGGCTCGACCAGAAAGCACGCGGTCGTCTCGCCGATCGCCGCCTCGAGCGCGGCGACGTCGTTGTACTCGACGTGCGCGAACCCGAGCGGCAGCGGCTCGAAGCCTTCGTGGTATGCCGGATTGTCGGTCGCGGCGAGCGCGCCCAGCGTGCGGCCGTGGAACGAGCCTTTGGCGGCGAGGATGACGTTGCGCCGTTTCTCCCCGCGCCGCCAGGCGTGCTTGCGCGCCAGCTTGATCGCCGCTTCGTTCGCCTCGGCGCCGCTGTTGCAGAAGAAGACCGCGTCGAAACCTGCGAGCTGCGCGAGCCGGTCGGCGAGCGTCCCTGCCGGCTCGTGGTGCACCAGATTGCTCACGTGCACGAGCGTCGCCGCCTGCTCGGCGATCGCGCGCGCGATCCGCGGATGCGCGTGCCCGAGCGCGCACACCGCGATCCCCGCCACCAGATCGAGGTATGCGTTCCCCGACTCGTCGTAGAGCCAGCAACCGTCGCCCCGGACGATGTTGATCTCCAACCGCCCGTAGTTCTGCATCAGATGCGGATGCTGCGTGACGAGCCGCGCGCCCTTAGAAATTGCAATCGGGGTCATTCAACATTTCCTCTGAACGGGCCGCAGGACCGCCAAGGACGTGACGCAGTCACGTCCGGTAGTGGGCGTTGATGCGGACGTAGTCGCCGGTGAGGTCGCAGCCCCACGCCGTCGCGGTTGCTTCGCCGAGGCCGAGATCGAGGCGCGCTTCGACGTTGTGCTCTTCGAGGACGTGGTGCGCTTCCGCTTCGCTCATCGCTTCGATCGCGCCGCGCTCGACCCAAGTGCTTCCGCCGAGGTACAGCGACCAGGTATCCGGGTTCATTCCCGCGCCCACGGAACCGGCGGCGGCGACGATGCGGCCCCAGTTCGGGTCTTCGCCGTAGAGCGCCGTCTTCACCAGGCTCGAGTTGATCACCGCGCGGCCGATCGTGCGCGCTTGCCGCTCGTCGCGCGCGCCGCTCACCGTGAAGGTCAGCGTCTTGGTCGCGCCTTCGCCGTCCTTCACCATCGCGACGGCGAGGTCGCGGCAGACCGCCGCGAGCGCCGCGCGCAGGCCGGCCGAGGCCAGCGCGTCGCCGGGCTTGGCGCAGCAGTAGACCGCGTCGTTGGTCGACATGTCGCCGTCGACCGAGATCATGTTGAACGTTCCGTCGGCGGCTTCGCGCAGCGCCTCGGTCAGCGACGCCCGCGAGACCTCGGCGTCGGTGACCAAGAACGCGAGCATCGTCGCCATGTTGGGAGCGATCATCCCCGAACCTTTGGCGATCCCGCCGAGCACGCGGCGCTTGCCGTTCTCGTGCCAGGCGTACGCGGCCAGCTTCGGCACGTGGTCGGTGGTCATGATCGCTTCGGCCGCGTCGTACGAGGCCTCGGGGCCTTCGGCGAGCGACTTGTGGGCGCGGTCGAGCCCTTTCGCGAGCCGGTCCATCGGCAGCGTCACGCCGATCACGCCGGTCGACGCCACGACGATTTGCGTCGCGCGCAGGCCGAGCAGCGTCGCCGCGTGGCGCGCGGTGTTCTGGGCGTCACGGAGACCGCGCTCGCCGGTGCACGCGTTCGCGCAGCCGGAGTTGCAGACGAGCGCGCCGATCGCCTCGCCGTCGGCGTCGAGGTGCGCGTTCGTCGCCAACAGCGGCGCCGCTTTGATCTCGTTCGTCGTGATGACTTGCGCGCAGACGTGCGGCCCCGGCAGCGCGATCAGCGCGAGGTCGCTCTTGCGCTTCTTGATCCCGGCGTGGACGCCGGCCATCCGCACGCCGGGCACCGCGCCCAGACCGCCGCGCACCTGGATCAAACGGACTGCTTCTCCGTTCGTTTCAGCCAACTGTTGTGCGAGCATTGAGACCGTCTTCCTCCGGGAGTCCGAGTACGAGGTTCATGTTCTGGATCGCTTGGCCGGCGGCGCCTTTGCCGAGGTTGTCGATCGCGGAGAGAATCTGCACGACGCCGTCGCGCTCGGCGACGGCCAGGTGCGCGTCGTTCGTCCCTTCGAGCGCCGGCAGATGCGGCGCGCGCAGGTCGCGGAACACCGTGACGAACGGGTTCGCCGCGTAGAACCGCTCGAAGTGCGCAAGAACTTCGTCGCGCGAGATCGTCCCGCGCGGGATCAGATAGACGTCGGCGAGGATCCCGCGCCGCAGCGGCACGACGTGCGGCGAAAAGATGATCGGCGCCGCGATCCCGGCGTCGCGCGCCTCCTGCACGATCTCCGCGCCGTGCCGGTGTCCGCCGAGCCCGTAGGCGCGCACGTCGCCGTCGAGCTCCGCGAACATCGACGACACCGCCGGCGTGCGGCCGGCGCCCGTGATTCCGCTCTTCGCGTCGATCACGACGTTCGCGATCCGATCCACTAGCGGTTGCAGCGGCACGAGCGCGAGCAGCGCGGCGGTGACGTAGCAGCCGGGGTTCGCCACCAGCCGGGCCGTTTTGATCTTCTCGCGGTGCAGCTCCGGGAATCCGTACACCGCCTCGCCCGCGTTGGCGTGCAGCCGGAACGCGTCCGAGAGATCGATCACGCGCGCGCCTTGGGCGAGAAACGCGGGCGCCTGCTCGCGCGCGAGGTCGTGCCCGCCGGCGAGAAAGACGACGTCGTCTTCCCGCACGCGCGCCAGCGCCGTCCCGCTCTCTTCGAGCGCGACGTGCACGTGCGGCAGCCACGGGAAGACGTCCGCGACCCGCGTGCCGGGCTGCGAGCGGCTCTCCAGCACGCCGAGCGCGACCGACGGGTGGCGGTCGATCAGACGAATCAGCTCGGCGGCGGCGTACCCGCTCGCGCCGACGACGTGGGCGGTGATCACGGGCCCTCCTTCGCGTAGGACGGAATCCGTTCGGAAACGCGCGCAATCGCCGCGCGCGTCGCGTCGATCGCTACGCTGACTTCGTCCGGATGGGCTGATCCGCTCGTGCGCTTCGCGAGCACGGACGCGCGCGAATCGAGCGGAGCGTTCGGGATGCCGAGCTGCTGCAGATCGTTTTCGTCGAGCTCGCGGCCGGCGGCTTCGGCGAGCAGGACGCGCTCGCCGACCGCGCGGTGCGCCTCGCGCGCCGTTGCGCCCGCGGCGATCAGCGCGTCGGCCAGATCGGTGGCGAGCGTGTAGCCGGTGCCGGCGCGCGCCGTCATCGCGTCGTGGCGGAACTGCACGTGCGCGAACGCGCGCCGGAACGCGTCGAGCGCGCCGAACGCGTCACCGCTCGCGCGAATGACCAGCGATTTCGTCGTCTGCAGGTCGCGGTGGTACGAGAGCGCGACGCCCTTCACCGTGGCGGCGGCGCCGGCGTACGCGCCGATCAGCGCGCCGGCCGCGGCGCGGACCAGCTCGAACGGATCGGGGTTGCGCTTCTGCGGCATCAGGCTCGAGCCGGTCGACGCGGCGTCGTCGAGGCGCACGTAGCCGAACGCCGGCGCCGCCCACACGACGAGCTCTTCGCTGGGGCGCGACGCGGTGAGCACCGCGCGCATGCAGGTCTCGACGAAGTCGAGCAGCACGTCGCGGTCGCCGACCGCGTCGAGCGAGTTCTCCGAGGGCGCCTCGAAGGCGAGCAGCTCCGCGGCGGCCGCGCGCCCGAGCGGAAGCGACGATCCGGCGAGCGCCGCGCTGCCGAGCGGCGAGAACCGCTGCGCGTCCTGCGCGACGCGCGCGAACCGCTCCGCGGCGCGCACGAAGCCGCGCGCCACCGCGTCGATCCACTGCGCGAGCAGCACGGGCTGCGCGGGCTGCCAGTGCGTCGTCGCGGCGAGTAGCGTCCCGCGCTGCAGCTCTTCGGCCGCACGGTCGGCGCACAGCGCGGCAACGTCGGTGCAAAGCCGCGCGCCGTCCCAGGCGCGTTCGCGCACGAACAGCAGCATCGTCGTCGCGACTTGATCGTTGCGGCTGCGGCCGCTGTGCAGCCGGTCGCCGGCCGCGCCGGCGATCTCGCGCACGCGCGCGTCGATCGCGCCGTGGACGTCCTCGAAGCCGCGCGCCTTCGCCCAGATTTCGAACGACCCGTCGGCGATCTCCGCCTCGACGCGCTCGAGCGCCGCTTCGAGCGCCGCGCCGTCGGCGGCGGAGATGATTTTTCCCGCGACGAGTGCGGCGACGTGCGCGCGTGAGCACTGCGCGTCGAACCGCGCGATCGCCAGATCGTCGGCGAGCGAGGAGCCGTAGGCGAGCAGCGCGGCGTCGGGCGCGCTCGCAAAGCGGCCTCCCCACTGCAGCTCGTGCGCATCGGCCGGCGGGCCGTTCATCGGCGTCCTCCCGCGTCTCGCAAAACAAAAAGCGCGCCGCATGCGGCGCGCCCGTCGATCGTTCCCGGCATTCGGCTACTCCGCGTAGACGAAGCCCGGTACGGATCGTACGGGCGCGTCGGTGGGCGGTCGGCGCAGGGTGATCGCGGTGATGCTCATGAGTGAATAGACATACAGCGCCCAGCGCGGTTTCGTCAAGCGTTTCATGCGAATTCCGGGGTGGCGCGCTCGGCGGCCTCGGCCGCCTTCGCGGCTCCGGCCGCGACCGGGAGGCCGTAAATCTGGATGAAACCGCCGGCCGCGTCGTGGCGGAAGGTGTCGCCGGCGCCGTAGGTCGCGAGCGCCTCGTCGTAGAGCGCGAACGGCGAGCGCGCGCCGGTGACGACCGCGCGGCCGCGCACCAGCTGCACGCGCACCTCGCCGGTGAGCCGTTCGGAGAGCTTCGCGTTGAAGGCGTCGAGCGCGTCGCGCAGCGGCGAGGACCACAGCGCGTCGTAGATCAGCTCGGCGTACTTCTGGTCGAGCCCGGCCTTGAACCGCAGCTCGTCGCGCGTGAGCACCAGCCGCTCGAGCGCCTTGTGCGCCTCGATCAGCGTGACGCTCCCGGGGCACTCGTACACCTCGCGCGACTTCAGCCCGACGACGCGGTCTTCGATCAGGTCGATCCGCCCCACACCGTTCGCCCCGGCGATCTTGTTCAATTCCGCGACAAGCTCCGCGCCGCTCACGTCATCCTGAGCTTGTCGAAGGGCGAGCGGCACACCGTGCCGGAACGCCACGACGACTTCAGCGCCTTCCGCGGGCGCGTGCTGCGGCGAGACGGTCCACGCGTACGCGTCCTCCGGCGGCGCGTTCCACGGGTTCTCCAAGACGCCGGCTTCGATCGAACGGCCCCATAGGTTCGCGTCGACCGAGTACGGCTTCGCCGCGGTGTGCGCGACCGGGACGCCGTGCGCTTGCGCGTAAGCGATCGCGTCAGGACGCGAGAGCGGCCGCTCGCGCAGGGGCGCGAGCGTCTTGAGGTGCGGCGCGCGCGCGCGCACGCCGACCTCGATGCGCACTTGATCGTTGCCTTTGCCGGTGCAGCCGTGCGCGACCGCGTCCGCGCCGTACTGCTCCGCCGTCTCGACCAGCAAGTCCGCGATCAGCGGCCGCGAGAGCGCCGCGCTCAGCGGATACACGCCTTCGTACAACGCGTTGGCGGCGAGTGCTTTGTAGGCGTACTGCTCGATGAAGCGCTCGCGCGCGTTGATCAGCACCGCGTCGAGCGCGCCAAGCTTCAGCGCCTTCTGCCGAACCGCTTCGAGCGCGTCCTGCGAGCCCTCGCCAGCGACCATGTCCGACTCGCCCAAATTGAGCGTCATCGCGACGACCTGATGCCCTTGGTCGATGAACTGCTTCAGCAGCACCGACGTGTCGAGCCCACCCGAGTACGCCAGGACGATCTTCACGGAACTACTGCTCTCCCCGCATGTCTTCGAAGCGCTGCTTGATCATCGGCGTCTTTTCCGGCGCCTCGACGATCACCAGCACGGTGTCGTCGCCGCCGATCGTGCCCAAGATCTCCGGCCAGTCGGCGCCGTCGAGCGCGGCCGCCAGCATCATCGCCGTGCCGGGGTGCGTCTTGAGCACGATCTGGTTCAGCGACGAACGCACTTGCACGACGACTTCGGCGACGACGCGGTGCAGCCGCGAGCTGAACGCCGGTCCTACCGCGGGCTCGACGTACTTGAACGTCCCGCCGTGCCCGCCTTTGAGCGGGACTTTCAGCAGCCCGAGCTCCTTGACGTCGCGCGAGACGGTCGCCTGCGTGACGTCGTAGCCTTGCTGCTCGAGCAGCGCGGCGAGCTCGTCCTGCGAGTGCACCGGGCGCGCCGCGATCAGGGAAAGGATCGCGCGCTGGCGTTTGGTCTTCGGTTGCTGGAGCGTTGCCGTGTCGGTCATTCGGTAAGTCCGCGAAGGTCGGTGAGAAGGGCGAGAAGGAGCGCTTTCTGCGCGTGGAGCCGGTTCTCGGCTTGGTCGAAGACGATGCTGCGCGGCCCGTCGATCACCTCGGCGGCGACCTCTTCGCCGCGGTGCGCCGGCAAGCAGTGCATGAACAGCGCGTGCTTCGCCGCGGCTTGCATCAGCGCCGCGTTGACCTGGTACGGCCGCAGCGCGGCGAGATTGCGCTCGACGAACTGCTCTTCGCCCATCGAGGTCCACACGTCGGTGTAGACGACGTCGACGTCGCGCACCGCGCGCAGCGGCGAGGTGAACGCGCGCGCGGTCACGCCGTGCGCCGCGCCGAGTTTCACCAGCTTGCCGAGAAACGCGTCGCTCGGCCGGTGCGAGGGCGGCGCCGCGAAAGTCAGCGACATCCCGCACAGCGCCGCCGCTTCCGCGAGCGAGACGGCGACGTTGTTGCGCGCGTCGCCGACGAACGCCAGCCGCAGCCCGTGCAGCGTCCCGAACCGCTCGCGAATCGTGAGCAGGTCGGCGAAGGCCTGACACGGATGCGCCGCCTCGGAGAGCGCGTTGATCGTCGGCACGGTCGCCGCGCTCGCGAACCGCAGCAGCGGCTCGTGCGCGTGCGTCCGGTACACGATCGCGTCGGCGTAGCGCGAAAGGACCCGCGCCGCGTCCTCCGGCGTCTCGCGCGTTCCGATCCCGAAGTCGCCCCCGGTGGCTGCGATCGCGTGCCCTCCGAGCTGCGTCATTCCGGTTTCGAACGAAACCCGCGTCCGCAGCGACGGCTGCTCGAACAGCATGACGAGCGTCTTGCCACGCAGCAGCGAGAGCTGCTCGCGCCCGCGCGCCTTCAGCGTCTGCGCCAAAGCAAGCAAGCTCTCCAGCTCGTCAGCCCCAAGATCGGCGACCGAGAGGACGTTCCGCCCCCGCAACCGCGCCGCCGCCGGCAAAGTGACCATCGTCGCATAATTATACACAAGTTGCATAAAAATACAAGACGCGATGTCGCGATGCCGCGACCGCCCGCTAAGGTCGGGGGCGTCTAACCGCGTTTTTTCTGGTGCAGCCAGATTTGATTGCCGTCCGGGTCGCGGACGACGGAGATCGAGCACGTTCGCAGCTCGTGCGGTTCGCTCGCTTCGACGCCGCGTTCGGCGAGCTGCGCGCGGTACGCGGGGAGATCGTCGATCTCCAGCGCCAGCGACTGCGCGCTGCCGGGACTGCCGACTTGCTCGAAGTTGCCGATCCCGAACGTGCCGCCGGCGACCTCGAACTCGGCCCAGAAATCGGCGGCGAGCTCGCCCGGCGTGAGCCCGAGCGCGTCGCGGTAGAACGCGAGCGCGCGCGGCATGTCGGAGACCGGATACATGGTGAAGGCGATTCCGCTGACTGCCATGGCAGGAGCGTACGGCGTCGATCACCGAGGGCCCCGTCGTGCTGATCGTTCTGAAGTACGGCGGGAACGCGATGGCCGCCGAGGGCACGGACGACCCGACGCTGGACGAGGTCGCGGCCCTCGCGGCGCGCGGCGAGCGCGTCGCGCTGGTCCACGGCGGCGGGCCACAGATCGACGCGGAGCTGCACGCGAAGGCGATCGACGAGGTGCGCATCCAGGGGCTGCGGGTCACCGGGCCCGAGACCCGCGACGTCGTCGAGTACGTGCTGTGCGGGACGGTCAACAAGGCGCTGGTGCGCGCGCTGGCGCGGCGCGGCGCCCGCGCGGTCGGGATCTCCGGGCAGGACGGGGCGCTGCTCGGCGCGCGCCGGGCCGGCGTGCTCGGCGGCGTCGACCTCGGCTACGTCGGCGAGATCGCGGGCGTCGATCCGTCGCCGGCCCGCGCGCTGCTCGAAGCCGGCTTCGTGGTCGTCGTCGCGCCGCTCGCGCTGGACGTCCAGGGCGGAGGCGCGCTGAACGTCAACGCCGACACCGCCGCGGGCGCGCTCGCCGGCGCGCTGCGCGCCGACGCGTACGTGGTCATTACCAACGTCGCCGGGGTCCGGCGCGACCGCGACGACGCGGACTCGGTCATCGCGCGGCTCACCACCGCCGAGGCGGAAGCGTTCATCGCGGACGGGACGTTCACCGACGGGATGATCCCGAAGATGCGCGCGGCGATCGCGGCGGTGCGGACCGGCGCGCGGCGCGCCGTCGTCGCCGGCGCAGGCTACGGCGCGATCGACGCCGCGCTGCGCGGGCTCGGCACGGAACTGACCGCCTAGCGCCGCATCTTCAGGCTCACCCGGCTCGACCGGCTCTTCGACCTCGTTTCCTTCCGGCCACAATAGCCGGTGGGGGAGTGACGCCGCTTCTCCGACACTCCTAGGCTTTTCCGGGATCGGGACAGTTGTACCGATTCCTTAAACCGGACCGGCACACCTTAGTGTGACCGGCCAAGCTTGATGTTGGAAAGAGCAGGTCTCTCGTGCATCTCATCCTCTTGGTGATCGCCCTTCTCGCGCACGGGCACCCGTACCACGCCGCCGCGCCGGCCCCGCCGCCGGCCGCCATGGACGGCGTCGCGGGCGGCGGCCCATCCTGACGGAATCCAGCGCTCGGCAGCGAAGCTCGTCGCGATAGCGCGGGGGCGTCCACGGACGTCCTCGGTATCCTGGGTGTGGACCTTTGATCGCCGAACAGATTCAAAAACCACGGCTTTCCGGCCGTGCGACGTTCTCGGATGCGATGCGGGCGTGGTTCGCCGGCGACTTCGACGGTTGCCTCGCGCGCTGCGACCGCGTCCGTCCGAGCGACGTCGACATGGTTTCACAGCTCGCGCTGCTCCGTGCGCGGGCGTTGCTGCGCCTCGGCCGCGCGGACGACGCGATCGGCGCGGTGCGCAGCGTCTTCATCGCGCACGGGACGCTCGACGCCTCGCTGACGGCGCGCATGCTGCTCGGCACCGCGTACGTGCGCAGGGGCGACAACCGCACCGGCCTGCACATGCTGGAGCACGCGTATGCCGGCGCCGGCGGCGCGCACCCGACCGTCCGCTCCGAGATCGCGCTCAACATCGCGCTGGCGTACTACGGCTTGCGGGAATTGGACGGCGCCGACCGCGCGCTCGACCGCGTCTCGCCGGACGCCGACATCGTGCACGCCCGCGCGCTCGAGTACCGGGCATGGATCGCGCTCGCGCGCTCCGACTTTGCCGGCGCGATGCGGCACTTTCAGGGCGCGCTGCTGCGGCTCGACGGGTGCCGGCACTACGACCGTTTCCTCGAAGCGAACTCGCTGCAGGGATTGGCAATGCTCGCCGCCGAGCGACTCGATCGCGCGGCCTTCATGCTGGTCGAGCAGCGTGCCGAGCGGTTCGACGGGAGCGCCGGCGGGCTCGCCGGCCCGCTGTTCCTCGTCGCCTTCGCCGCTTCGATGATGGACGAAGTGAACGGCCGCGCGCGGGACGCGCTGCGCAGGGCGCGTGAAGCGGAGACGGCCGCGCCGACCGAGATCATGCGCCTCCTCGCGATGTGCCGCCGCGCGACCGTGTTGCGCAACGTCGACGAGCGCCACGCGCACTACGACCTGGTCGTTCAAATTCACAACGCGCTGAGCGGGCTCGACCTCAGCGGCGCGGACGGAAACGAACGTGAAGTTCCGGCCGCGCTCGCGATCGAGCTCGCGTGGAGCGGTGACGTCCTCGGCGCGCGGGCGTTGCTCAAGCAGTACGACGCGCTCCCGCCGGCGGACGCGATGTCCTCGCTGCACGACGATCCGCGCCCGGTCGGGGCGCGGCTGTACGCCGAGGCGGTCGTCGCCGACGCCGCGGGCGATCACCAGACCGCGCACCACCGCTACCGCGAAGCGTTTCAGATCTTTCACCGCTGCGGCTACGAGCGGCGCGCGCTGCACGCGGCGCTGCGGCTGGGCGAGCTAACCGGCCAGACGTATCTGCTCGAGTACGCCGAGCGCGTGCTGAAGAAGCTGTCCGCACACTCACCGCTGCGGCAGCGCGCTCGCCGGCACAACGCGCCGGACGGCGACCCGGTCGTCGGCGCGCTCTCGCGCACCGAGCGGGCGGTGCTGCAGCTTCTTTGCGAAGGAAAGTCCACCGCGGAGATCGCGCTTCTGCGCAACCGCTCGAAACAGACCGTCCGCAACACCGTGTCGCGCATCCTGAGCGCGTTCGAGGTCGGCGACCGTCACGCGCTGCTGCGCGAGTGCGTGAAGCGCGGCATCGTCACCGGCTAGCGATCGCGCGCCTCGTCACTCGCTGCCCTCGCCGCGCCGCGCGTGCTCGTCGGCGTTCGGGTCGGGCTTCGTCTTCGGCGGGAGCGCGTTCAGGTCGAGCGCCGCAACGCCGGCGGCGCGCAGCGCGTCGTTCAGCGGGTTGACGGACCGGTCGACGAAGTCGCGATACCGCGCCAGCGCGGCGGCGCCTTCGTGCTCGAGCTGCGCGCCCTCGGCGTACTGCGGTCCGGTCGGCGTCCCCGGCGAGAAGTCGCTCAAGAACGTCAGCACGCGCTCGCGCAGGAGATCTTCCAGGAAGTCGTCGTCCTGATCGTTCACCGGCTGCGAGCTGATCGAGTCTTCGACGCGCTTCGCTTCGGCGAGCACCGCGCGCGCGCGGCCGGCGAGCGCGGGATCTTTGATCGAAGCGAGCCGCTCGGGAACCTGCACGCGCACGTTGTCGAGCCCGTTGAGCGCGTCGTCGAGCGCCGAAAGCTCCGCGTACATGCGGCGCTGGAAGACGTAGCCGCGCAGCTCCGACTGCGGTGAGGTGATGCGCGGATCGGGCAGGACGCGCAGCTTCTGCGCGTAGGCCTTTCCGTCGCGCAGCAGGCGCACGGTGAACGTTCCGCTCAAGACCGGGACGCCGCTGTCGGGGCCGCGGTCCCACTGCGCGATCCGGCGCCACGGCGTGGGCGCGTCTTCGTTGAGGTCCCAGACGATCCGGTTGTAGCCCGCGAGGTTCGTCACGTTGGGAACGTCCTCGCCGTCTTCGTCGTGCGTCCCGGCGATGCGGCGCACGACTTTGCCGTGCGCGTCGACGATCTCCAGCGCCGGCCGCGTCTTCGCGGGCGTCGCCTGCCAGAACGTCAGCAGCGCCGGCGGCGCGTCCTCCGCGCCGCGCGCGTTGACGGTCGGCGTGTAGCGCTGCAGCGGCTGCGCCTCGCGCGGCGCGAACAGCTGCGCCTCCGCGCCGCGGACGCCGCGCGCGTCGCGCAGCGGCGTGAGGTCGTCGAAGACGTACATGCCGCGCCCGTGCGTCGCCGCGATCAAGTCGCCGGAAGCCGGCTGCACGGCGAGATCGCGCACTTCGACCGGTGGCAGCGGTGCCGGGAACGGCTTCCACGACGCGCCCGCGTCGTCGCTCCACCACACGCCTTTGCCGGTCCCGGCGTACAGCACGTTCGCGCTGCTCGGGTCTTCGCGCACGACGTGCACCTCGCTGTGCGGCAGGCCGCCGGCGATTGCGCGCCACGTCTTGCCGAAGTCGTGCGTCACGTAGACGTACGGCGCGCGGTCGCCGGCGTAGTGGCGATCGACGGCGGCGTACGCCGTTCCGGCGGCGCGGTGCGAGGCTTCGATGCTCGGGATCCGGCCGTCGGCGTCGACGCCGGGGATCGAGACGTTCGCCCAGTGCGCGCCGCCGTCGCGGGTGAGCTGCACCACGCCGTCGTCGGTCGAGATCCAGATCTGCTTCGCGGCGAGCGGTGAGGGGCTGATCGCGAGCAGCGTGTCGAACGTCTCGGCGCCGGTGACGTCGAGCGTCACCCCGCCGCTCACGTTCTGCCGTTCTCTGAGGTTGCGGGTGAGGTCCGGGCTGATCGGCGTCCAGTGCTCCCCTTGGTCGGTGCTGCGGAAGAGCACGTTGCCGCCGGCATAAACTGCGCGCGGGTCGTGCGGGTCGAACGCGATCGGTGTCTCCCAGTTGAAGCGGTACTTCAAGCGGCGCGGCGCGACGACGTTCTGATCGCGCAGGTACGGCGAGACGTCGACGAGGCTGCGCGTGCGCGCGTCGTACCGCGCCATCTCGCCTTGGTTGTCGCCGCCGCCCGCCGCCGACCAGATCGTCTGCGGATCGCGCGGGTTCGGCACGACCCACGTGCCGTCGCCGCCGTAAACCTTGTGCCAGTCGCTCGGCAGAATTCCGCGGCCGTCGCCGGTGCGCGAGGGCGCGCACCACGCGCCGTTGTCCTGCAAGCCGCCGCACACGTGATACGGCTTTTGAAAATCGTACGCGACGTGGTAGAACTGCGAGATCGGCAGCACGTTGCGCCACGACCACGTCGCGCCGCCGTCGTGCGAGAGCGCGACCCCGCCGTCGTTTCCTTCCAGGATCGTGCGCCCGTCGGCAGAGATCCACAGGTCGTGGTGATCGCCGTGCAAGCGCCGGCCGCTCACGTGCCAGGTCTTTCCGCCGTTCTTGCTCTCGGCGAGCAGCACCGAGACCGAGAACAGATGGTTCTCGTCGTGCGGGTCGACGACGACGCGAGAGTAGTAGAACGGGCGCTCGTCGATCAGCGTGTTCGACGACGTCAGCTTCCACGTCACGCCGCCGTCATCGGAGCGCCACAGCAGCCCCTCTTTCGACTCGATCAGCGCGTAGATGCGGCGCTCGTCGCTCGGCGCGAACGCGAGCGCGATCCGCCCCGTCGCGCCGGCCGGCAACCCGTTCCCGCTCACGCGCTTCCAGCTGACGCCGCCGTCGCTCGAGCGGTAGATCCCGTCGTCGTCGCCGCCGCTGGTGAGGTTCCACGACGAGCGGCGGAAACGCCACATGCCAGCGTACAGCACCTCGGGGTTCTTCGGATCTTGCGCGAGATCGGAAGCGCCGACGGCCGGGCCGAAGTACAGCGTCTTCGTCCACGTCCGGCCGCCGTCGGTGCTGCGGAAGACGCCGCGTTCGGGGCTGTCGCGGAAAGGGTCGCCGAGCGCGGCGACCAAGATCCGCTTCGGATCGCGCGGGTCGAGGATCACGCGCGCGATCTGCGAGGTTTGCTCGAGACCCAGGTGCGCCCACGTCTTGCCGCCGTCGGTCGAGTGGTAGACGCCGTCGCCGGGGATCACATCGTTGCGGGGCCACGCTTCGCCCGTGCCGACCCACACGTCGTTCTTGTCGCGCGACGAGATCGCGATCGCGCCGATCGACTGCGTCCCCGCCTTGTCGAAGACCGGCGTCCAGTCGGTTCCGGCGTTGGTCGAGCGCCACACGCCGCCGCCGGCCGCGCCCGCGTAGAGCAGCGCCGGATCGAGGTCGGTCCCCGCGACCGTCGCGACCCGCCCGCCGGAGACCGCGGGGCCGAGGCTGCGCCAGCGCAGCGGCGGCGCCGGCGAGGGCGAGGGCGCCGGCGAAGGCGAGGCGCTCGCGACCGGCGAGGGCAGCGGCCGGGGCCGGCCGGACTCCTGAGCGCCGGCGGCCGCGCTCAGCGCGAGCAGCAAGGGCGCGAGCGCGACGAGCGAAAGCAGCGAGCGGCGAAGCGACATCGATCTCTCGTACGCGGCGCCGCGCCGGGCGTCCCGTCGGAACCGGCCGGGGAAGCGAGCGTTTCGCCCGCGAACGCGCGCGCATGTCCCTCTCCGCGATCGTCGACGTCGCGATCGTTCTGATCGCGCTCTACGTCTCGTTGAGCTGCGCTGTCTCGTGGGTCCACGAGCAGATCGCCACCGCGCTGAACCTGCGCGGCAAGATGCTGTACGCCGGCGTTCTCAACTTGGTCTTCGGCCATCCTGAGATCGTCGAGCGCATCTTCAGCCACCCGCTGGTGACGTCGGGCGTGCGCACGGCCACCGGCGTGAAGGCGCCTCCCTCCGCATCGCAGGCAGGCGGCGACGCGGTCGTCTCCTCCGTCCAAGATGCCGTACAGCGCGTGACGGCGTACCGGCCCTCGTACATCGACGCGCGCAACTTCTCGGTCGCGTTCTGGCAGAGCGTCAACGCGCCGAACTTGCCCGTGACCGACGTCGCGCCGCTGCTCGCGGAGACGCCGGCGAAATTGTTGGAGGACCTCAAAGACCCGGTGAACGCGCTGGTCGGACCGTATCCCAACCTGCACCAGACCTGCATCGCGCTGATCGCGCAAGCCGAAGGCGACTACCAGAAGCTGCTCGCGACGACTGACGGCTGGTTCGAAGCGCAGATGGATCGTGTCTCGGGCTGGTACAAGCGCCAGACGCAGTTCGTCGTCATCGCGCTCGCGCTGCTGCTGGTCTCGTTCAGCGGGCTCGACTCGATCGAGATCGCGAAGCGGCTCTACCTCGATCCGGAGCTGCGCGCCGCCGTCGTGCTGCCGATCGTGCAAACCGTTCAAAGCGTGCAGCCGAACGCGCCGGCGCCCGGCGCCTCGCCCTCGCCGGCCGACGCCGCGGCGCGCGGCACGGCGGTCACGCAGACCGTCGACCAGGTGCTGCAGACGACGAGCCTGGCGCAGCTCGTCCACGTCTCCCTGAACCCGTTCGCGAACTGGCCGCACCACGCGTTCGGAATGTTCCTCACCTTGGTCGCGCTCTCGCTGGGTGGCCCGTTCTGGTTCGACCTGCTCTCGCTGTTCGTGAACGTCCGCCTCGAAGGCCGCAAGCCGCAGCGCACCGACCAGCCGCCGCGGTGAGCTACGAGGGACCGATCGAGCACGTCGTCGTGCTCATGTTCGAGAACCGCTCGTACGACAACGTGCTCGGGATGCTCTACGATCCGGGGAACGCGCCGCCGTACGACGCCCCACCCGAGAACCGGAAAGATCTCGACGGGCTCCGCCCGCAGCGCTATTTCAACGTCGACGTCGACACCGGCGAGAAAATCTATACTTGGGGCGGTCCGAACGATCCGACCGACATTCCGGTCGATCCGGGCGAGCCGTTCGGCGACATGGCGCAGCAGCTGCTCGGCACGGCCGAAGTGCTGCCGCTGACGAACCCGTGGGCGTGGGGGCCGGGCCTGTACGGCGAGAACGGCGGGTTCGTCGCGAACTTCCGCAAGGTGCAGCCGAAGGCCGACGTGCGCGACGTGATGCACGCGTACGTCCCGCGGTTGATGCCGGTGACGGCGTTCCTCGCGCATCAGTTCATGGTGTGCGATCGCTGGTTCGCCTCGGCGCCGACGCAGACGTTCGCGAACCGGCTCTTCGCGCACGCGGCGGCGCCGGGCGGCGTCGCGCTCGCCGGTCTCCCGATCGTCAGCCACATCGACGACATCGAGTACGTGCTGGCGTGGAACCACGGCTACGGGCTCGAGCCGAACGTGTTCAGCCAGCTCGACGCCGTGCTCGGCGTGCGCACGGACGCCGGCGGCGAGGTGCTGCCGAACTGGAAGGTCTACTTCCACGACTACTCGATCAGCGCGGGTCTGCTCGAGTACGTCGCGCAGAAGATGCGCGATCCGCACAACGTCAACCTCGCGAGCTACAACGGCGGCGATTATCCCGCCGGTTACCCGAGCCCGCTCGCGCATCCGGCGTCGCATTTCCTCGACGACGTGGCCAACGGGACGCTACCGAAGTATGCGTTCATCGAGCCGCGCTACAGCAACAGCTATACCGGCGCGAAGCCCCTGCTGAAGGTCAACAGCAACCACCCCGGCGTCTCGAACTATAGCGGGAACCGCATCGATTGCAACCCGCTGATCGACGTCACGCACGGCGAACGGCTGCTGCTCGAGGTCTATCAGGCGCTGCGCACCAGCGCGTACTGGGAGAAGACGCTGCTGATCGTCACCTACGACGAGCACGGCGGCGTCTACGATCACGTCTTCCCGCCGCCGGCGACGCCGCCCGGGCTCTCGGTCCGGCCGGCCGTCGGCGGGTTCGGCTTCGACCGCTTCGGCGGCCGCGTCCCGGCGATTGTCGTCTCGCCGTACGCGCCGCCGCAGAGCGTGCTGCGTCCACCCGGCGGAGCGCCGCCGTTCGACCACACCTCGCTGATCAAGACGGTCTGGGAATGCTTCAACCTGGAGGCCGGTCCGCGCGGACGCCCGAGCATCAACGCGCGCGACGCCGCGGCACCCTCGGTGCTCGCGGCTCTCGCCGGAACGGTGGTGAACGTACCGCCGCCCGAACCCGCGTTGCCGGACTAGACGGCGGTTGTCCTTTGTGATACAAAGTTGATACGATGAAGCACCGACCGTTCGTCCCGCTCGCGCTCGCCGCGCTGCTCGCCGCCCCGCTCGCCGCGCACGCCGACCCGCTCTCCGTCTTCCAGCCGGCGCAGGTCCGCGCGGTCTCGGTCAGCCCGGCCGACGTGCGCGCGATCCGCTCGCTCCCGCCGCTCGAAGCGTTCGGTACGGTGCGCGGAACGCGCGTTCCGGGCGTCGACGAGGTGACCTCGGCGAGCGAGGCCGCGCAGGACGCCGGCTACGCGCTGCGGCTGCCGGCCGCGGTCCCGAGCGCGCTCGCCAAGGACGTGCACTACCAAGTCACCCAGCGCGCACGGACGTCGTTCACGTTCTCGCAGGCGAAGGCCGCCGCGTGGGCGCGCGATCACAAGGTCGCGCTGCACCCGCTGCCCGGTGGGCTCGACGGCGCGACGTACACCGCGACGCTGCGTCCGATCGCGGTCGTGACCTACGGTAAGCTGCCGCACAAGCGCACCCGCCACGCTCCGCCGGCGAGCTCGTTCCTGGCGGTCGTGCAGGCGCCGCTGCCCACGATCACCTCGAGCGGCGCGCCGCTGCGCGCGCTCACCGACTGGTTCGCCGCGCAGCCCGGCATCTCGCCGCGGCTCGTCGCGCAGATCAAAGCGCTCGGCGATCCGGCGCAGACGCTCCCGATTCCGGTGCGCTTCAACGAGCAGACCGCCGCGAAGATCTCCGTCGACGGCGTGCAAGGGCTCGCGATCGGCGACGAGACCGGGATCGGCACCGCGATCGTGTGGACGAAGGACGGCAAGCTGTACGCCGTCGCCGGAACGTTCCCGCAGAGCGAAGTCCTCGCGCTCGCAAACGACCTGAAGTAGCCGTCACCCTGAGCTCGTCGAAGGGCGGCGGCGACGCGATCGTCGCGCGCGGGCTCGCCAAGCGCTACGGCCGCGTCGACGCGCTGCACGATCTGACGCTGCGGGTCGCTCGCGGCGAGTGCTTGGGCTTTCTCGGTCCGAACGGCGCGGGCAAGTCCACCGCGGTGAAGATGCTGGTCGGGCTGGTGCGTCCGACCGCCGGCGAGGCCGAGATCCTCGGGCGCCCGCTCGGCGATCTGCGCGTGCGCGCGCGGATCGGCTATCTGCCGGAGCTGTTCCGCTACCCCGACTGGCTCGCCGCGCGCGAGGTGCTCGCGTTCCACGCGCGCCTCCTGCGCTTGGAACACGCGCAGCCCGCGATCGACGCGGCGCTCGAGGAAGTCGGCTTGCGCGAGCGCGCGCGCGACCGCGTCGGAACGTACTCGAAGGGAATGCAGCAGCGGCTCGGGCTTGCCGTCGCGCTGCTCGGTGCGCCCGAGATCGTCTTCTTCGACGAGCCGACCTCGGCGCTCGATCCGGTCGGGCGCAGCGACGTGCGCGCGCTGATCGAGCGCCTGCGCGCGCGCGGCACGACGGTGTTCTTGAACTCGCATCTGCTCGGCGAGGTCGAGCGCGTCTGCGATCGCGTCTGCATCGTCGACCGCGGGCGTGTCGTCGCGGAGGGCGCGGTCGGCGCACTGACCGGCGAAGCGCGCGGCGCGCGCGTGCGGCTCGACGACGGCTGGCACGAGTACGACGTCGCGGCGGACGAGATTCCCGAGCTGGTCGCGCGGCTCGTGCGCGAGGGCGCGCGCGTCCACGCCGTCGAGCCGAAACAGACGACGCTCGAGGAGCGCTTCATCGCGCTGGTGCGGCACGAATGAACGTCCTGCTGTTCGCCTCGCTCACGCTGCGCGAGCTGGTGCGGCGCCGGCTGGTCGCCGCGGTGGTGCTGCTGACGCTGGTCATCGTCGCGTTCACGGCGTGGGGCTTGCACCGGCTTGCGACCGCGCAGGTCGACGGAGCACCGCTCGGCGATGCCGCGGTGCACACGGCGTCCGCCGGGATCGTCATCCTGCTGGCGTTTCTGTTCTCGTTCGTGCTGGCGCTCGGCGCGGCGCTGGTCGGCGCGCCCGCGATGGCGGAGAGCGTCGCGAACGGCGAGATCCTCGCCGTGCTGGCACGGCCGGTGCGGCGCGCCGGGCTCGTGCTCGGCCGCTGCCTCGGCACGGTCGTCGCGCTCGGGCTGTACGTCACCGCGACGGGCGGGGTCGAGCTGGCCGTCGTGCGCGTGACCACCGGCTACGCGCCGCCGCACCCGCTGACCGCGCTCGCCTATCTGGCGGGCGTGGCCGCGGTCGTCACGACCTGCGCGGTCGCGCTCGCCGCGCGGCTCCCGGCGCTCGCCGCCGGGATCGTGGCGGCGCTGCTGTTCGGCTTGGCATGGATCGGGGGCATCGTCGAGTCGATCGGGATCGCGCTCGGCAACCGCGGGATGGCCGATGCCGGGACGGTCATCGCGCTGATCTTCCCTTCCGACGCGCTGTGGCGCGGCGCGCTCTACGCGCTGCAGCCCGCCGTCTTCACCGCCGTCGCGGCGAACGCGAGCGCCAGCCAGACGGTGAACCCGTTCACCGTGACCTCGCCGCCGCCGCCCGCGCTGCTCGCTTGGGCGTGCGGATGGATCATTGTGGTGCTGGTCGCCGCGGTCGCGCTGTTCCGCACGCGCGACCTGTAGGCCGGTTGACGCCGCCGGCCGTCCCCGGGGTGTAGGCGAACACCGCTCGCGCGGGCTCGCAGGAACGGCCGACGGCGAGATGCGCAGCCCCGGACGCCCGGTCCGTACACCCAGTCTCGGTGTGGAGAGACGTGGGACGCCCGCGCGCGGGACGTGCCGGGTCACGCATCTACGTTCCGGTAGCACACTTCCGCGCATCGCGCAATACCACACTACGGGAGCGTCTGAGTATACTTCCCGGCGTGTCCGGGAGCTTCGGGGAGCGTTTGCGCACGTTGCGAACGCGGCGGGGGATGACGCCGAGCGCGCTCGCCCACGCCGTCGGCGTCACCGAGGGCGCGATCAGGCAGATGGAGTCGGGGCAGACGAAGAGCGCGAGCTTCTTGATCGGCCTGAAGCTGGCCGACGTACTCGGCGTCACGCCGGCGTTCCTCGCGACGGGCCGCGAGAAGATTTCCGAAACGGGATCACCTGCGCCTGATCCTTCGGCTTCGGTTCTCGAGCGTCTCGAGCGGCTTGAGCGTCATATTCTGCAAATAACTGCAATAGAGCGTCGCGTGAAAGCCTTGGAAGGCCGGCGGCGCGGCGGTACTCGTCGAAAAGCTCAAGAATGATCTCCGGCGGCGGCTCCATGCCGCTGTTGTAGCGCACCGCAGTGTCATACGGCTGGCACTCAGCGCTACAGGCAATGCACGTTGACGGCGACGAGGCTCGTCTGCGCGGTCGATACATAGGCGGTCGTCGTGAGCGTCGTCCCCGCGAGGGTGTTCTTGAACCACTCTGCGCCCGTCGTCGAGTCGTTGCCATTGCCTTGTGCCGTGCAAGCCGAGTTCGCGGGAGCCGTCGTTGTCATCGTGCATTGCGTAGCACCATTGAGCGAGCAGGTCGCGTTTATGATGTTACAAGGCGTTCCGGACGAGGCCGTGCAGTTGTTGTGACCAAACGCCGGGGGAACGCTCGTGCATCCGTTCGTCAGCGCGACCACGTTTGACCCGCATACGGGGCTCGTCGTCGCGCTGAAGCTACTGATCGTCGCGCTGTTGAATTGATCGGTGTAGCCTCCTTGCGTGACGAATCCGCCAAGACCCAACTGCTGAATGCGAAACGTCGGTGCCGGTGAAGCACTGGGAGCAACCGTATACGTCGGAGTCGGAACCGACTGCAAGCCGACGACGAGATTCGTCGAAGAATTGTTGAAGTAGAGCCCAACGGCGCCCGGGTTGCCGATGTCGATGGTGAGACCGTAGAACTGCTCGTCGTCTGCGCCGCTATGGTTGGTCGGGCTATTCCCAAAGCGCACTCCGATGACGCCGGGCCGCGGTGGCGTCGTCACGGACGGGTCCGGCGCCATGTACGTCCCGTAAAATTTATTCGAGTCGCAGCAAACGATATCGATGCCCACTGATTCGACGCTCACGAGGTGAATGCCGTAGAAATTGTTATCGGTTACGGCGCTGTTCGTAGCGGGGCTGAGCACGATACCGCGATCAATCGCACTAGCGTGCAGCCCGACGAACGTATTGATCGCCGTGTCGCTCCCCGACCCTCCGCCCGTTGCCGTCAGCAAAAACCCGATATCCCCTGGAGCGCTCAGCGATTGCGCGGTGAGATCCGAGTAGTGACCGAGCTGCACGTTTGAGATGTCAAACCCGTAGAGATTGTTTTGGTACATACCATTGACGGTGAGCCCGGAAATATCCTGATACAGTATTTGCGTACCACCGGTTGTCGTACCGACCAATACCATCGCCGTCGGCTGCGTCGGGCCGCCTCCGCTCCACTGGAATTTCACGCCCGGGAGCTTGGCGCACATGTTCTGCGCGCCGAAGAAAATCGTCGCATTGATGAGATACACGCCGGGGCGGCCCGTGAGGCACTGACCCGGCTGAAGTGCGTTGATCGCGTTTTGAATCTGCGTCGTGGAGAGGTTCGTGCCGGTAGGGTCTGCGCCGTACTTGGTCAGCTCGATGGTCCCGTACGGCTGGATCCAGGTATTTGGAAGGGTATGCGTCTGCGAGACGTTGGTCTGTTCCGTCTGAGCGTGCACGGGCTCGGCGAACCAGGCGAAAGTAGCCGCGAGTGCCGCGCAGAGGAGAAATGAAACTCTCATGCGCGAAGCGTTACACGGACCGGCTCAGACCCCCGCATACACCGGCCGCAATATAATAGCAATGCATGCGCAAACTCTTCACTGTCGTGTCGGTCTTGAACAGCATGCAGGACGAGCTTGATCGCCGCGGCTATGCGGTGCTACCGGCGCTGCTCGACGCGCGGCGGTGCGCGGAGCTGCGCGCGCGGTTCGACAATGATGCAGCCTTTCGCAGCACCGTTGTGATGGAGCGGCACGGCTACGGGCGTGGCATGTACCGCTACTTCGCGTATCCGCTTCCGCCGCCGGTCGCGGAGCTGCGCGAGCGCGTCTACGCGCAGCTCGCGCCGGTCGCCAACGCGTGGGCCGAAGCGCTCGGCGCACCGGAGCGCTATCCCGCGACGCTGGCGGAGTTTCTCGCGCGCTGTCACGCGGCCGGGCAAACGCGGCCGACGCCGCTCATGCTGCGCTATCGCGCCGGCGACCACAACGCGCTGCACCAAGACGTCTACGGCGAACTGGCGTTCCCGCTGCAGGCGACGGTGCTGCTGAGCGAGCCGGGGCGCGAGTTCGCTGGCGGGGAGTTCGTGCTGGTCGAGCAGCGCCCGCGCAAGCAGAGCCTGGCGCACGTCGTCCCGCTCGGCCGCGGCGACGCGGTCGTCTTCCCGAACGCGGCGCGGCCGGCGCGCGGTGCGCGCGGCTGGTACCGCACGACCTTCCGGCACGGCGTCGGCGAGGTCCGCGCCGGCGAGCGGGTCACCTTGGGGCTCATTTTTCACGACGCCCGCTGAGCCGGGTGAAAGCTCTTGGGCGGCGAAGGGTACGAAGCGGTTGTATGGTGGACCAGACTTCGCTCAAGGCGATGGAACAGAACCTTCGCCGTTTCGACGACCGCGCGCGCGGACTGGCGCAGGCGCTGAGCGACCTGCGCGCCGCCAACCGCGCCCGGCTGTCGGCGGCCTCGCCCCCCCAAGTCCGGCCGGTCCTCACCGAGCGCGAGCTCGCGATCCTGCGGCTGATCGCGGCCGGGAAGGACAACGCCGAGATCGCCGCCGAGCTGCACTACGGGCTGGGGACGATCAAGCTCCACGTCCGTGAGATCCTCGACGCGCTCGACGCGCCCACCCGCGCCGCCGCGGCGGCACGCGCGATCCGGCTCGGCATCATATAGCGGAAACCGCTTCACCGTCGGAGGCGTCGTCTTCGGCCGTCTCGCCGGCTGCGAGCGCAGCGTCGATCGCGGTTTGCGGGCCTTCTATCGCCGCGCGGATCGTGTCGGCGCGGCGGCGCGCAACGGCTGCCTGCTGCTCGAAGCGCTGCGCCGCCACGTGCAACCCGCGCTCCCGCGAGCGGCGCGCAAGCCGTTCGCTCATGTCGCGTCGCTCGACCAGCACGCGCAGGGCGGTCGAAAGCGCCGCTTCGAGTCCCTGATCTTGCTCGCTGAAAAGCGTTCGCGGCGAGTACGCGTGACCGATGCGGCAGCGAAAGCGCACGACGCCGTCGGCGTCTATTTGGGAGAGAACGCCGCCGCAGTCAGGACACGAAAAAAGCGACGGTTCCACGTGTTCCTCCGTTTGCGGTACGCTGCGCGGCGCACGGGACGCGGCGCGGAGCGCGAACTCTTCCAGCATGGCGCCGATCCCGGCAGCCGGCAGGACCGCGTCGACGTCGACGTTCTCCAGCGCGTTGCGCGGCATGTCGGCGAAGAGCGCTTCGTTCGGATCTTGGACGACGGTGAAGCCGCCGCGTGCTTTGATCGCGGCGAGTCCGGCCGTTCCGTCGTCGAGCATGCCGGACAGGATGACCGCGGCGGCGCGTTCTCCGAAACACAGCGCGGCGCTTCGAAAGAGCACGTCGATCGCAGGCCGCGAACCGTTCTCGCGGGCGCCGTTGGTGAGCCGGAAGCGGTTGCGCTCGACGACGAGGTGGACGCCGGCCGGGCAGACGTAGATCCGCCCCGGCTGCAGGTCTTCGAAGTCGCTGGCCGTGCCGACCGGGAGCCGCGCGTTGCGGGCGAGAACGGTCGTCAAGCGGTCGTCTTCTTGAACGGGTCCGCGATGGACGACAACGGCGACCGCGGCGGGGAAGTCCGCCGGCAAGCTGGGAAGGACGACTCGCAACGCTTCGATCCCGCCGGCCGACGCACCGATCGCTACCAGCGGCGGTGCGTGATTGGTCCTCTCGGCCGGGGTTGCCATACCACCTCGCTTACCCCCTCAGCACGATGACCAACGATTCCGATCCGGTTTCCGATAGCTATCTGGTCGTGACCGGCTCCTCGGCCGGCGGGATCGACGCGCTGATCACGTTCGTCGGCGGGTTGCCTGCGAATTTCGGCGCGCCGGTGGTCGTCGCGCAACACCAGGCACCGGATCACCACAGCCGGCTTGCGGAGATCCTCAAAGCGAAGGCGGGGTTGAAGGTGCAGGCGCTGGAGGGGCGCACCGTTCTCCAGCCTGGGACGGTGTACGTCGTCGGCTCCGACCGCGACGTCGAGGTTCTCGACGGCTCGGCGACCGTGATGACGCGTGCGCGGAAGGGCCCCAAGCCGTCGATCGACCGCCTGTTCGCGACCGCGGCCGAGTCCCACGGCGACCGGCTCATCGCGATCATCTTCTCCGGGATGGGGAGCGACGGTCTGGCGGGTGCGCGGCTGGTCAAAGAACACGGCGGCACCGTCATCGTTCAGGAACCCGAGAGCGCCTCGTTCCCCCACATGCCGCTGGCGATTCCACCGAACCTCATCGATATCAGCGTCCGGCCCGAAGTGATGGGACCGATGCTCAGCGAGCTGGTGAGGGTTCCCGCAGCGCCGCGTGCGACCGCTGAGGAGAACGTGTTGCGCACGTTGCTGATGCAACTGCGCGATCGCAGCGGCGTCGATTTCACGCAGTACAAGATGCCGACCATCACCCGCCGGCTCTCGCGGCTCATGGTCGCCGCCGGCGTCGAGTCGATCGGTGAGTACCTGCGCTACCTGCAGGCGAACCCCGATGCGTACCGCCGGCTCGTCAGCGCGTTCTTGATCAAGGTCACCGACTTCTTCCGCGATACGGCGCTGTTCGACGAGCTGCGCGCGCGGATCATCCCGCAGTTGATGGCCGACGCGAAAGAGCGGGGCCAAGAGCTGCGCATCTGGTCGGCGGGCACGTCGACCGGCGAAGAAGCGTACTCGCTCGCGATCCTGATCGCCGAGCTGCTGCGCGAAACGGCGGACGAGATTCCGGTGCGAATCTTCGCAACGGACCTGGACGAGCAGGCGATCGCGTTCGCGCGCCGGGGCTTGTACTCCGCGGACGCGCTGCGCGAGATCCCACCCGCTCTGCTGGAGCGCTACTTCATTCGCGCGGGGGAAGCGTACGAGGTCAGCAAGCGGATCCGCAACATGACGGTGTTCGGCCAGCACGACCTCGGCCAGCGCGCGCCGTTCCCGCGCATCGACTTGTGCTTGTGCCGCAACGTGCTGATCTACTTCACCAAGGAGCTGCAGAACCGCGCGCTGCAGCTGTTCGCGTTCTCGCTGCGAGACGGCGGGTATCTCGTCGTCGGCAAGGCCGAATCGCCCGGCGCGGTCGGCGAATACTTCCGCGTGGTCGATTCTGCGCTGAAAATCTACCAGCGCCAGGGCGAGCGCAACCTGATCCCGCCGACCCGCTTCTCCGATCCGCTCGCGACGCCGGAGACCCGGCGCGCCGAGCGGAGCGCCGGCATCGCGCTCGGTTCGCTGCAGCGCGAGGTTCGTCCGCCGACCCACGAGATGCTCGGCGCGTTCGGTTTCAGCACCGGCGTCGGCGTCGTGGTCGTCGACCGCCGCTACGACATCGTCGCGCTCAATGCGTCGGCGCGCACGCTGCTCGAGATCCACGGGGTCGGCATCGGCGAAGATCTGCTGCACCTGGTTCGCACCGTCGATCCGCAGCGGCTTCGCACGATCATCGACGCGGCGTTCGGCAACGAACCGTCACCGCCGTCCGAGCTGCTGGTCGTCGAGCCGGCCGGCGGCGAGGAGCGCTGGCTGCACATCTCGTGCGCGGCGGATCGCGCGCTGGCCGTCCGCGGCGGGGACACCGTTGCGTTGTTCATCATCGACATCAGCGCCAGCGTCGGACAACGGCGCGAGCTGCAGCGCAAGCTGAGCGAGCAGGATTCGCATCTTTCAGACCTGGCCGGGCGGCTCGAAGAGCTCGGCCGCCGCCAGCGCGCCCTCTTGCAGGCGAACGATCAGCTCACGGACGCCAACGCCGAGCTGCGCAGCGCGAACGAGCAGTTGCTCATCAACGCCGAGGAAGCCGCCTCCGCGAACGAAGAGATCGAGACGCTGAACGAGGAGATGCAGGCGACGAACGAAGAGCTGGAGACGCTCAACGAAGAGCTGCAGGCGACCGTCGAGGAGCTGAACACCTCCAACGACGAGCTCGAGGCGCGCGGCGGCGACTTGGAGCGCCTCGCCGGCACGCGCGAACAAGAGTTGAAGCAGGTCGCCGCACAGCGCGCCGCGATGGCCGCTGTTCTCACGGCGATCGGCGGGCCGTTCGTCGTCGTGCGCGCCGCGGACGAAGAAGCGGTGTACGTGAGCGATCACCTCGACGCGAGCGCGTTCGTCGGACAGTCGCCGGGGTGGTCACGGCGGGAGACGATTCGGCTCGGCGGTGTGACGTACGAGGCGAAGCGGTTTCCGGTCGACGGACAACCGTATGCCGTCGTGACGCTGCGGGCGAAGCTGCCCGGCGAAGGTTAGGCGCGCTCGGGCAGCGCTTCGATCAGCGCGTCGGTCATCGCCGCCATCACGGCGTAGCAGCCGCACGAGGCTCGGACGAGCGTCTCGCGGTTGAGGACGTGAATCTGCCCGCGGTCGTATTCGAGCGCGCCGGTGAGCCTGAGCGCGTTCATCGCGCCGGTCACGCTCGCCCGCCGCACGCCGAGCATCAGCGCGAGGTACTCGTGCGTGATCGGAAAGCGGTCTTGTCGGACGCGGTCTTCCGACAGCGCCAACCAGCGCGCGCAGCGCTGTTCGACGTTGTGGCTCGCGTTGCACGCGGCATTCTGCGCGACCAGCGACATGAAGAGGTTACTGTATCGCAGCAGCAGCCGGTAGAACGAGCCGCCCGGCTCGACCACCTCGCGGACGAAGTCGCGGGCGGCGATGCGTTCCGCCGCGCCGGGGACCTGCACGATCACCGTCGTTCCGGAGCGCGGCTCGCCGTAGATCAGGCTGAGCCCGGTGACCCCTTCGGCGCCCATCATTCCGACCTCGACCGTGTCGCCCTCGGGGAGCTCCATCAGGGTCGAGGTTACGCAGTTGACCGGAAAGTAGAGCGCCTCGATGGGCTCTCCGCGCGCTGCCAGGACCGTCTTGTGGCCGAGGTGGACTCGCTCGAGGAGCGGCTCGATTCGGCGGCGCTCGTCCCCTTCGAGGGTCGACAAAAGGTAGTTGCGACGGCGTCCGTCGCTCGGCTCGGCCGCCATGTCGTCGGCTTCGCTGGCCGCGGGGGGGGGTCCGTGATCCGATCGGACATAGCTCGCGCGCTTGAACCGACCGGGCGGGGGGAAAGTTACCAAGCATGAGCCAGACGGAAAAACTTTCCGCCCTTCGAACACGGCGCTACAACGATTTTCCACGGCTGCCAGCCGAGGAAGGAAACGAGCCCGTGTCCCAGGCGGTCCTCCCGGTCTCCCGTGACGGCGCTGCGCAGCCCTCCAACGCGATCTGGTTCTTCGAGCACGGCTCCGGTGAGATGAAAGAGCTGCTCGGCGGGAAGGGCGCCGGCCTGGCCGAGATGACCCGCGCCGGGCTCCCCGTCCCGCCCGGGTTCACGATCACCACCGAGGTGTGTCTGGCGTTCTACGAGGCCGGACGGCGCTTCCCCGACGGGCTCTCGGACGAGGTCCGCGCCTCGATGGCCGAGCTGGAGCGCCGTACCGGGAAGGGCTTCGGGCAGGCGGCGAACCCGTTGCTGGTTTCGGTGCGGAGCGGCGCGCGCGTCTCGATGCCGGGGATGATGGACACCATCCTCAACCTCGGGCTCAACGACGAGACCGTCGCCGGCCTGGCGCGGCTGACCGCGAACGACCGCTTCGCGTACGACGCGTACCGCCGCTTCATGGCGATGTTCGGGAACGTCGTGCTGAGCATTCCGAAGGAAGAGTTCGAGCGGGTCGTCGAGGAGGCGAAGCGCAAGGCGCGCGTCGCGACCGATCCCGAGCTCGACGCGTGCAAATGGAAGGAAGTGATCGCGCAGTTCCGCGAGATCGTCCGCGACCACACCGGCAAGCCGTTCCCGCAAGACGTCCACGAGCAGCTCGAGCTCGCAATCGCCGCCGTCTTCGACTCCTGGCACTCCAAGCGCGCCGCCGACTACCGCAAGTTCAACAAGATTCCCGACGACTGGGGCACGGCGTGCAGCGTCGTGACGATGGTCTTCGGCAACATGGGCGAGGACTCGGGGACCGGCGTCGCGTTCACGCGCGATCCGAACACCGGCGAGAAGACGCTGTTCGGCGAGTACCTGCGCAACGCACAGGGCGAGGATGTCGTCGCCGGGATTCGCACGCCGATGAAGATCTCCGACCTGCAGAGCTCGCAGCCCGACGTCTACGCGCAGTTCGTCGCGATCGCGCACCAGCTCGAGACGCACTACCGCGACATGCAGGATTTGGAGTTCACCGTCGAGCGCGGCACGCTGTGGATGCTGCAGACGCGCAGCGGGAAGCGGAGCGCCGAAGCGGCGGTGAAGATCGCGCTCGACTTCGTGCACGAAGGCACGATCTCGAAAGAAGAAGCGCTGCGGCGCGTCGACGCGGCTTCGCTCGACCAGCTGTTCCACGCACGGATCGATCCGCACGAGAAGTACGCGGTGGCGGGCAAAGGGCTCAACGCCTCGCCGGGCGCGGCCAGCGGCCAGATCGTCTTCGACGCCGACACGGCCGCGGAACGCGGTCACGCCGGCGAGGACGTGATCCTGGTGCGCGTCGAGACGGCGCCGGACGACGTGCACGGGATGATCGCGGCGAAAGGCGTGCTGACCTCACGCGGCGGCGCGACCTCGCACGCGGCGGTCGTCGCGCGCGGCATGGGCAAGCCGTGCGTCGCCGGGTTCGACGCGATGACGGTCGACTACCGCGCGCGCACCGCGACCATCGGCAAGACCGTGTTGAACGAAGGCGACTGGATCACGATCGACGGCACGACGGGGAACGTCGTGCTCGGCAAGCTCGCGCTGATCCCGCCGCCCTCGAAGCTGCCGGAGTGGCTGGCGGAGTTTCTCGGCTGGGCCGACGAGGCGATGCGGCTCGAAGTGTGGGCGAACGCCGACACGCCGGAGGACGCGCGCAAAGCGCGCGAGCTCGGCGCAACCGGGATCGGGTTGTGCCGCACCGAGCACATGTTCATGCAGCCGGACCGGCTCCCGGTCGTGCAGCGGATGATCATCAGTGACACACCGGAAGCGCGCGCGGACGCGCTCGCGCAGCTGCTGCCGTTCCAGCGTGAAGACTTCACCGGCATCCTTGAGGCGATGGCCGGCTATCCGGTGACGATCCGGCTGCTCGACCCGCCGCTGCACGAGTTCCTGCCCTCGCTCGAAGACTTGCTCGTCGAGACGACGGAGCTGCGGATCACGAAGGGCGAGAACGATCCGGAGTATGCCGAGAAGATGCGCGTGCTGGCGCGCGTGCGCGCGCTGCACGAGCAGAACCCGATGCTCGGCCTGCGCGTCTGCCGGCTGGGGATTCTCTATCCCGAGATCTACGCGATGCAGGTGCGCGCGATCTTCGAAGCGGCGTGCGAGCTGCGCGCGCGCGGCGTCGACCCGCGGCCCGACGTGATGATCCCCGGCGTCGGCACCGCGGAGGAGATGCGGACGACGTACGAGGCGGCGAAGCTGGTCGCCGACGAGGTGATCCTCACCCGCGGCGTCGAGGTGCCGTACCGGATCGGAACGATGGTCGAGCTGCCGCGCGCGTGCGTGGTCGCCGGCGAGCTGGCGCGCACCGCGCAGTTCTTCAGCTTCGGCACCAACGACCTCACCCAGACGACCTACGGCTACTCGCGCGACGACGCGGAGGCGAGCTTCATCCCGCGCTACTTGGAGCTGAAGATCCTCAAGGACGATCCGTTCCAAGTGCTCGACCGCGCCGGCGTCGGCGAGCTGATGCGGATGGGCGTCGAGCGCGGCCGCGCGACGCGCCCCGACTTGAAGATCGGCATCTGCGGCGAGCACGGCGGCGAGCCGAGCAGCGTCGCCTTCTGCGACGAGCTCGGCCTCGACTACGTCAGCTGCTCCCCGTACCGCGTCCCGATCGCCAGATTGGCCGCGGCCCAGAGCGCGCTTGCGGAGCGCTAAAAGCGCTCACGTCGTCGGCGTCACCGGTTCGTCGACAATCGCGACGCGCAGGACGCCGTCGATCGCCATCAGCTTCTCCAGCGCGGCGGCGAGGTCGGTGTTGGCGCCGATTCGCAGGATGTAGCCGACTTCGCCGCGGTTACCGTCGGGGCTGTGCTCGAGGACCAAGTCCTCGCTGAAGAGCACCCGCTCGCACGCGCGCGCGATCTGCTCAGTGAGGTGCGCGACGCTGATGCGGTCGAGGTCGACGTTGACCTTGATCGCGATGCGGTTGCGGTGCGGCAGCACGCGCATGATCGTGTCGTCCGAGATGGCGAGCACGATCAGCGTGAGCACCACCAGCGCTGCGATGATGAGCGCCCACGACGCATGACCGAGGCCGACGCCCATCCCCAGCGCCGCCGCGGTCCAGATCGATGCGGCGGTCGTGAGACCGCGCGTCGCAAAGCCCTGGCGCACGATCGCGCCGGCGCCGAGGAACCCGATTCCGGTGATCACGCCGGCGGCGATGCGTGTGTCGCCGAGCAGCGCGGAGTACTCCGCAAATGCGCACGAGCCGAGCGAGACCAGCGCGTGCGTGCGAATCCCCGCCGGTTTCTGCGTGTACTGGCGCTGGAAACCGATCAGGCCGCCGAGCACCGTCGCGAATACCAGGCCGGTCGCGGCCTGAACGATCATCGGCATGCGTTCACCACCGCACGCAACCGTCACCCGGTGCCGGTGGGACGGGGCGGGACGCGTTTGAGGTAGTTGAAGATCGTGATGAGCTCGTCGTCGGTCATGTACTTGATCGTGCGCCACGGCATGAAGTCGTTGAGATAATGACCGTTCGGGTCTTTGCCGGTCGTCAGCGTCCGCAAGAATTGCGTCTCGTCCCACGTGCCGATCCCGGTCGGGGTGATGTTCGCCGCCGCCGGGACGTCGGGCGGGCCGGCGAGGTGGCCGCCCGAGAAGTGAATCCCGTGACAGGCTTGGCAGCCGGCGACGCGGGTGAGGTATTCACCGTAGCCCAACGTCGTCCCGGGCGGCGGCGGGGGCGTGGCGGACAGCCCTTCGTCGGCGATGCGCGTCGCGTCGAAGGGGAGCTGATGCGTCGCGACGAGCATGCGTCCGACCGGACCGAGCTTCACCCGCGGCGTCGCGCGGTCGACCGGCGGTAGGCTGCGGATGTACGCGATCACCGACGCGGCGTCGTCGTCGCTCAGCACGGCGTAGTCCCACGACGGCATGATCAGCAGCCGCGTTCCGTCGGCTCGGATTCCGCGCCGGATCGCGCGGTCGTAGTCCGCGTCGGAGTAAACGGCGCCGACGCCGCCGGGTCCGCGCGTGAGGTTCGGCGCGTACAGCATCGCCATCGCGGGCTGGCTGATGAACGGCCCGCCGCCGCCGTCGGCGCCGTGGCAGTCGATGCAGCCGGCGACCGCGGTGAAGAGGTGCTTGCCGCGCTGGAGCGAGGGGTGACCGAGCTGTCCCACCGGCGGGACGGCCGTCGTCGGCGCGGCGATCTCCCGGTTCGAGTCGACCACCAGGATGCCGTATCCGATCAGCGCGATCACCACCAGCGCGATCGCCGCATAGCCGGCCCAGCGCAAAAGACGCCCCACGCGTACCTCCTGAAACGACGGCGATTTATTCGTCGGGCGCTTTCGGCTCGCGGACCCGCGCTCCCGCCGGGAAATCCGCCGTCCTCTGCGTAGCGTTGTGGGAGCGCAGCGCGCGCCGCTGCGGAACGGAGGAACGATGACGCGCATCAGCTCGGAGGCGGCGATACGCCGCTCTCCCGACGAGGTGTTCGACTACGTCACCACGCCGGCGAACTGGCCGCAGTGGCATCCCTCGTCGATTCGGGTGACGGGCGATGCCGGGCACTCGCAGGACGTCGGCGAGCGCTGCACCGAGGAGTTCGTCGTCGCCGGACGGCACGGCGTTTGCGAATGGGTCGTGCTGCGCCGCGATGCGCCCTCGAGCTGGGTCATCGAAGCGCGCCCGGAAGCCGGCGGGCGCGCGACGATCACCTACGCGCTGACGCCGGACGGCGGCGGCGGAACGCGCTTCACGCGCACGCTCGAGTATGAGCTGCCGAACGCGCTGTTCGCGGTCCTTGACGCGCTGGTGATCCGGCGCCGGATCGAGCGCGAGTCTGCGCAAGCCGTGGCGAACCTGCGCGCGGTGCTGGAAGCGGCGCCGGCGTCGGCCGCCGGCTGAACCTCAGCGCCCGCGGGTCGTCGTCCGGGTAAGCGCGCGGGCGAGTGCGGTGAAATCGTGCGCGGCGCGCGCAGCGCGCAGCTGCGTGACGAACGGCAGCGCCGTTTGCATCCCGCGCGCCGTGGGCGTGAAGCCGGGTGAGCCGGCGTGCGGGTTCAGCCAGATCACGGCGGCCGAGCGCAGCTGCAGCTCGCGCATCGCGCGCGCCAGCCGGTCGAGGTCGCCGACGTCGAGCCCGTCGCTGAAGATCAGCACGATCGTTTCCGGCGAGAGCAGCCGCCCGCCGTCATCGCGCACGAAAGCGGCGAGGTTGTCGCCGATGCGCGTTCCGCCGCCCCACGCTTCGCCGAGGTCGGAGAGCACCGCTCCGGCGATCGAACGGTCGCGCAGCGCGCGCGTCACCTCGCGCAGCGCCGTGCTGAACACGAACGCGTTCGCGCGGCGCGAGCGCTGCACGAGCGCGTAGGCCAACTGCAGCACCGGTCCGGCGAACTCGGCCGCGGACCGGCTGCCGTCGATCAGCACGACGAAGCGTGCGCCGCGCAGCGTGCGCGCCGTGCGGCGCAGGTCGACCGGTTCGCCGGCCGTCTCGACGCTCGCACGCAGCGTGCGGCGCAGGTCGATGCGCGAGCCGCTGCGCCGCGGCGTCCGGCGGCGCGAGCGCGCGATCCGCACGCCGGCCACGATCCGCGCCGCTGCCGCGACGATCTCTTCGAGGCCGTCGGTTTGAATTCGCGGCGGTTCGCCGCGCGCGGCCCGCGCGCTGTAGCGCGCGCGCAGCGTCTGCCATGTCACGGCGGCGTCGTTCATCTCCGCGGGCGAAGGCCGTTCGGTGGTGCGAACGATCTCATCACGCGGTCGCTGGGCGGGATCCGGACGGGTGTGGCGCGGGCGCAGATGCGGCTGCGCGACGCCACGCGGCGCGCGGAAGAAAGCGTCGAAGGCGGCGTCGAAGCGCGCGACCTCTTCCGGCGTCGCACAGTAGACGGCGCGGAAGGCGCTGCGCAGCCGCCGCGCCTCGGTAACGCCTAGAATGTCCGCCGCGCGCAGCGCGTCGCGCGTCGCCGCGTGGCCGGCGCCGAAGCCGTGCTCGTCGCGCAGCGCGGCGGTGAACGCGGCGACGTTTTCGGAGAACGTCATCGCCTCAGCCGCGGCGCGCGCGTACCGTCCCCAAACCGTAGTCCGGCGCAGGGGCCGCGTCGCTGGCGGCTTGCGCGCCGCCGTTCAGCAACGGCTCGTACCGCGCGCGCTGCGCACGCAACAGCTCCCAGTCGTCGTGCACCTTGAGAATCGTCCCCAGCGTCCGCTCGAGCGTCTGCTCGTCGAGGGCGTCGCGGTGCAGCCGGATGAGCGCGAGCGCCCAGTCGAGGCTCTCCGCGACGCCCGGCACTTTCTGAAACGGCTGGCCGCGCAAAAACTCCATGAACCGCGCGATCTGCTCCGCCAGCCGGGCGTCGATCCCGGGCAGCCGGGTGCGCAGGATCGTCAGCTCTTCCGCGCGCGTCGGGTAGTCGAGCCAGAGATAGAGACAACGGCGGCGCAGCGCGTCCGACAGCTCGCGCGTGCGGTTCGAGGTGATCACGACGGCCGGCCGCTCGCGCGCGCGGATCGTGCCCAATTCGGGAATCGTCACTTGAAACTCACCGAGCAGCTCGAGCAGAAACGCTTCGAATGCTTCGTCGGCGCGGTCGAGCTCGTCGATCAGCAGCACCGGCGCGCGCTCCTGCGTGATCGCTTCGAGCAGCGGGCGCTTCAGCAGAAACGGCTCGCTGAAGATCTCCGCTTCGCGCGCCTGCGCCGTCGCGCCGCTCTCCTCGGTCAGCCGGATGCGCAGCAGCTGCTTGGGATAGTTCCACTCGTAGAGCGCGCTGGCGGCGTCGAGCCCTTCGTAGCATTGCAGCCGGATCAGCCGCGTGCCGAGCACCTCCGCCAGCACCTTCGCGCTCTCGGTCTTGCCGACGCCGGCGGGACCTTCGATCAGCAGCGGCTTTTCCAGCGCGAGCATCAGCTCGATCCCGGTCGCGAAGTCGTCGTTCGCGACGTAGCCGTGGCGGGCGAAGCGCTCGCGCAGCTCGCCCTCCGTCACGCGCGCTCGTGCTCGCAGCAGTGAGCGTGCTCGACCGGGGCCGTCGCGGGGTCGTCGACGGCGAACGGCGCGGTCGCGATGATCTGCGCGACGATCGAGATCGCGACGTCGCCCGGCGTGCGCGCGCCGACGTCGAGACCGACCGGGGCGTGCAGACGCGCCAGCAGTGCGGGCGCGAGTCCTTGCTGCGCGAGCGCCGACTTCACCGCCTCGGCGCGGCGGCGGCTGGCGAGCAGTCCGACGAACGCCGGCTCGGCGCGCAGCAGCGGCGCGAGCGCGGCTTCGTCATAATGTCCTTGCGAGGCGACGACCGCGACCAGGTGCGCGCGCCGGTCGCGGCCCGTCTCGTCGAGATGACGCGGCAGCGATTCGAGCGCGATGGTGCGCACCGACGGAATCGGCGCGAGCGCCGCGAGCTCGGCTTCGAGCACCACACGCACGACCTCATACGGAATCTGCGCGGCGATCCGCGCCAGCGCATCGGCGACCGGTGTGTCGCCGGCGACGACCAAGAGCGGGTGCGGCAGGTGCGGCTCGAGGTAGACGTCGACCGCGCCTTCCGAGGCGCAGCCCATCGCGACGACGACGCAGTCGTCGTTCACCGTCTCGCCCTCGTGCGCGGGATCGCTGCCGGGCCGGATCTGCACCAGCCGCGGCAGCCCGCTGCGCAGCGCGCGCAGCGCTTCGCGGCGCACGATGTCGCGCGAGCACGAGCCGCCGACGAAGCCGTCGATGTGGCCGTCGGCGAAGATCAGCGCGCGGTCGCCCAGATGCGAGCTGACCGGCGAGCGGCGCGCGACGACCGTCGCGACCGCGAAGCTCGCGCGCTCGCGCTCCAGCTCGGCCAGCCGCTCGTAGAACGACATCGTCTTAGGCCGTGTCGAGCGCGGTCGCGCCGAGCTGCGTCTTCACGTTGGCGAACGTCGTCGTGATGACGCGCTTGGCCTGCGCGTCGATCACGCGCCCGCCGACCGCGGCGAGCGGGCCGCGCATCGTCGCGACGCCCTTCCAGTCGAGCACCGTCGCGCCGTCTTGCACCGAGACGTCCGCGCCGGCGTTCAGGTCGACGACGCTGCCGAACCCGCCGCCGGAGATTTTCAAGTCCATGTGCTCGCCGCCGGGCTGCGGGACGAGCACGACGTGGAACTTGAACTTGCCGCGCACCGGGCCGACCGCGACCTGCACGACCGCGTCGAAGGTGTGCTCGTCGACGACGTGCGACTCCAGCACGTCGGGCATGCAGCCCGCGATCTTCGCCGGATCGTTGACGAACGCCCAGACGGTGTCGCGGTCGGCGTCGATCCGCTCGCGGCCGCCGTACTCGAGGTTCACGCGGTCGCCGCCTCGCGGCACGCGCGCCACACCTTCTCGCGCGTGAGCGGCATGTCGAGGTGCGTCACGCCCAGCGGCGCGAGCGCGTCCATCACCGCGTTGACGAACGCCGCCGGCGAGCCGACGTTGGGCGACTCGCCGACGCCCTTGGCGCCGATCGGGTGGTGCGGGCTCGGCGTGACGGTGCTCGCCGTCTCCCAGTGCGGCGTCTCGAGCGACGTCGGCACCAAGTACTCGGTGAAGTTCGTGTTGAGGTTGTTCCCGCTCTCGTCGTAGCGGATCTCCTGCATGAACGCGATCGCGAACCCTTCGGTCAGGCCGCCGTGGATCTGGCCCTCGACGACCATCGGGTTGATCACCGTCCCGCAGTCGTCGATCGCCAGGAACCGCCGCACCTTCACGAAGCCCGTCTCGCGGTCGACGTCGACGACCGCGAGGTACGCGCCGTACGGGAACGTCAGGTTCGGCGGGTCGTAGTAGAACGTCGCTTCGAGCCCCGGCTCGGTGTTCGGCGCTGGGTTGGTGTAGGCCGCGAACGCGACCTCTTGCATGGTGACCGCGTTCTCCGGCACGCCTTTGACGCGGAACTTGTAGTCCGCCCACTCGACGTCGTCTTCGGCGGCTTCGAGCAGGTGCGCCGCGATCTTGCGCGCGCGCTCGCGGATCTTCCGCGACGCCATCGCGATCGCGGCGCCCGCCGTCGGCGTGCTGCGGCTGGCGTACGTCCCCAAACCGTAGGGCGCGGTGTCGGTGTCGCCTTCTTCGACGATGATGTTCTGCGGGTCGAGGCCGAGCTCTTCGGCCGCGATCTGCGCCCACGTCGTCTCGTGGCCTTGGCCCTGCGACTTCGTTCCGGCGCGCAGGATCGCCGAGCCCGTCGGATGGACGCGAATCTCCGCGCTGTCGAACATCTTGATGCCCATGATGTCGAAGTGCTTGCTCGGGCCCGCCCCGACCGCTTCGGTGAAGGTGGAGATGCCGATCCCCATCAGCTCGCCGCGCGCGCGCTTCTCGGCCTGCTCTTTGCGCAGCTCCTCGTAGCCGATCAGGTCGAGCGCCTTGCGCAGCGTCGTGTGGTAGTCGCCGCTGTCGTAGACGAAGCCCAGCGGCGAGGGGTACGGGAACTGCTCTTTCCGCACGAAGTTCTTCAGCCGCAGCTCGGCGGGGTCCAGGCCCAGCTTGCGCGCGAGCATTTCCATTCCGCGCTCGATCGCGAACGACGCCTCGGTCACGCGGAACGAGCAGCGGTACGCGATCCCGCCCGGCGCCTTGTTGGTGAAGTACGCGTCGAGCTCGGTGAACGCGGTGGCGAAGTCGTACGAGCCGGTGACGATCCCGAACAATCCGGCCGGATACTTCGTCGGATCGGCGGCGGCGTCGAACGCGCCGTGGTCGGCGACCGTCGTCACCTTCAGCGCGGTCACCCGGCCGTCTTTGGTTGCGCCGATCTCGACGTCCATGTGATAGTCGCGCGCGAAACCGGTGCAGGTCAGGTTCTCGGTCCGCGTCTCGACCCACTTGACCGGGACGCCGAGCACGACCGAGGCCGCCGCGGCGACGACGTATCCGGCGTAGACCGGAACCTTGTTGCCGAAGCCGCCGCCGATGTCGGGCGAGACGACGTGGATCTTGTCCTCGGGAATCCCGGTCACGAGCGAGACGACGGTGCGGTGCGCGTGCGGCGCCTGCGAGGTCAGGTAGAGCGTCAGCCGTCCGGTCGCGCCGTTCATGTCGGCGACGATCCCGCACGGCTCGAGCGGCGCGGGATGGCAGCGCTGGAACGTGACGCGCTCCTTGACGTGCACGTCTGCGGCGGCGAGCGCGGCGTCGGTCTCCGCGCGCTTCCCGACCTCCCAGTGGTAGATGTGGTTGGTCTTGTTCTCGCGGTCGTCGCGCAGGATCGTCTTGTCCTCACGCGCTTGGAACGGGTCGACAACGGGGTCGAGCGGCTCGTACTCGACGTCGACCAGCTCGGCGCCGTCGACCGCCGCTTCGCGCGAGGTCGCGATCACGCCGGCGACTTCTTGATACTGGTAGAGCGCCTTGCCGACGCACAGCACCATCTGCTTGTCGTAGCCGTGGAAGGTCGGGATCCACGCCAACCCGTGCGCGGCAAGGTCTTCGCCGGTGAGCACCGCGACGACGCCGTCGACGGCGAGCGCCGCCGTCTTGTCGATCTTCACGATCTTCGCGTGCGGATACGGGCTGTGCACCAGCGCGAGGTAGAGCATTCCCGGCAAGCTGATGTCGTCGAGATAGCGGCCGCGGCCTTGCAGGAAGCGCGGGTCTTCCTTGCGCTTCATGCGCTGCCCGAGCGCGTGCTTCTCGGATTCGGGTTCGATCGTCGTGCTCATCGCGATCTCCTTACGACGCAACCGGTTCGGGCTCGGGGGCCGGCGCAGGCTGCTGCAACTCGCCGGCGGCCTGCTGCACCGCTTTGACGATGTTTTGGTAGCCGGTGCAGCGGCACAAGTTTCCGGCGAGCGCCTCGCGGATCTGCGCTTCGCTCGGGCTCGGCTGGTGCGCGAGCAGCGCGTACGACGACATCAGCATCCCCGGCGTGCAGAAGCCGCACTGCAAGCCGTGGCAGTCCCAGAACGCCTGCTGGAGCGGGTGCAGCTTGCCGCCTTGCGCGAGCCCTTCGACCGTGGTGATCTGGTGACCGTCGGCTTGCACGGCGAACGCCGTGCACGACTTCACCGCCCGGTCGCCGTCGAAGACGACGACGCAGCAGCCGCAGCTCGAGGTGTCGCAGCCGACGTGCGTTCCGGTCAGGCCGAGCGACTCGCGCAGAAAGTACGCCAGCAGCGTGCGCGGCTCGACCTCGCGCTGGTACTGCTTGCCGTTGACCGTCACCGAGATCTTCATCGCAAACCCTCCACGCCCAAGTGCTCGAGCGCCGCGGTGAGCGCGCGCCCGACCAGCACCCCGGCCATGTCTTTCTTGAACTCGACCGAGCCGCGCGTGTCGGCCGCGGGATCGGCCAGCTTGCGCGCCGCGTCCGCCGCGGCGCGGATCGCTTCTTTCGTCGGCTTCGCGCCGTGCAGAATTTGCTCGGCTTCGGCGACGCGCCGCGCCGTCGGCCCGGCGGCGCCGATCGCGATCCCCGAGCCGGCGATCGTGCCGTCCTCGGCGAGCGTGACGCGCGCGGCCGCCGACGCGGTGGCGAAGTCGCCGACTTTGCGTTCGATCTTCTGATACGAGCCCCACGTGCGCGGTGGGGGAGTCGGAAAGCGGACCTCGAGCGCGATCTCGCCGTCGCCGACGGCGGTCGCGAACGAGTCGACCAGAAAGTCGTCGATCGCGACGGTGCGCGTCCCGCTGGCGCCGCGGACGACGACCTGCGCGCGGCCGGCGAGCGCGGTCACCGCCCAGTCGCCGGCGGGATCGTTGTGGCACAGGCTGCCGACGACCGTCCCGCTTTGCCGCACCACCGGGTCGGCGACGACCGCCGAGGTCTGCGCGAGCATCGGGTACGCCTCGGCGAGGCGCGGCATCCGCTCGAGCGCCGCGTCGCGCGCGAGCGCGCCGACCGCCAGGACGCCGTCGGTCTCGCGCACGTACGCGAGCTCGTCCAGCCGGTTGATGTCGACCAGCACCGCCGGGCGCGCGAGCCGGAAGCGCATCGCCGGGATCAGCGACTGGCCGCCGGCGAGGACCCGCGCGTCGCCGCCGTACCGCGCGAGCAGCGCCAGCGCCTCGTCGAGCGAGCCGGCGCAATGGTAGTCGAACGGGGCAGGGAACATGGTTGTCCTCCGAGCGCCGCGTCAAATACGTTTTTGGGGGACCGGAGGTTACCGCTTCAGGCAGGGAGCTTCCTGTGAGCGGGTAGGCCGGTGCCGCTTCGCTACGCGTGCGCCCCGCAGCAGGTGCCGTTGCGCCGGCCGCGCGCGCGCAGCGCCGGCGGCGCGGCGGCGATCGGTGCCGCGTAGACGCGTTCGCCGCCGGAGAACGTCGCCAGCACGCGGGTCGACATGATCTCTTCCGGCGCGATGCGCATCGGATCGCGGTCGAGGACGACGAAGTCGGCGTACTTGCCGGGCTCCAGCGTTCCGGCGGCGCCGTCGAGGAAGCACGCGCGCGCGGCCCACGACGTCATCGACTTGAACGCTTCGTCGCGCGTCATGCGCTGGCGCGGATACCAGCCGCCGGGCGGCTGATTCGCCTCGTTCTGCCGCGCGATCGCGGCGTGGAACGTGCGCAGCGAGTTGACCGCCTCGACCGGCGCGTCGGTGCCGTTCGCGATCGGCACGCCGGAGTCGAGCAGCGAGCGCCACGCATACGCGCCGAGCACGCGCTGCGGGCCGAGCCGCGCCTGCGCCCACGGCATGTCGCTGATCTGGTGCGTCGTCTGCATCGAGGCCGTCACGCCGAGCCGCGCGAAGCGCGGAATGTCGTCCGGCGCGAGCACTTGCGCGTGCTCGATGCGCCAGCGGTGATCGTGTACCGCGCGCGAGCGGCGCAGCGCGGCTTCGTACGCGTCGAGGACGACGCGGTTGCCGCGGTCGCCGATCGCGTGCGTGCAGACTTGGAAGCCCGCCGGCAGCGCGCGCTCGCAGACGCTCTGGATCTGCGCCTGCGTGAGCCGCAGCAATCCGGTGTTGCCGGGATCGTCGCTGTACGGCGCGAGCAGCGCCGCGCCGCGCGAGCCGAGCGCGCCGTCGACGTACAACTTGATCGCGCGAACCGAAAGCCGGCCGCCGTGTGCGAGCGTCTGCGGACCGCGCTGCAGCCAGCGCGCGACCAGCTCGTCGTCGCTGCCGGCGAGCATCGCGTGGTTGCGCAGCGTGTAGCGCCCCTCGCGCAGCAGCTCCTCGTACGCGTCGAGCCCGTTCTGGTCGACGCCGGGATCGCCGACCGCGGTCAGTCCCCAGCGGTGGCATTCTTTCAGCGCTGCCTCGCTCGCGCGCACCAATTGCGCGTGCGAGGGCGGTGGGATCGCGCGCCCAATCAGCCCCATCGCGTTATCGACGAAGACGCCGGTCGGCGCACCGCTCGCGTCGCGCAGGATCCGCCCGCCGCTCGGCTCCGCCGTGCTCGCGGTGACGCCGGCGAGCGCCATCGCCTTCGCGTTCGCCAGCAGCGCGTGCCCGTCGACGCGGTGCAGCACGACCGGACGATCCGGAATCGCGGCACTCAGCGCGGCATGATTCGGAAACTGCTTGTCGGGCCAGAGGTTCTGGTCCCAGCCGTCGCCGACGATCCACGGATCGCGCGAGCCGTTCGCGAACGCGACCGTGCGCCGCACGACTTCTTCGTACGACGCGACGTGCGCGAGGTCGACCTCGTGCAGCGCGAGCCCGACCGCGAGAAAGTGCAAGTGCGCGTCGATCAGCCCGGGCCACACGACGGCGTTGCCGAGATCGAGCGACTGCGTCCCCGGCCCGCGCAGCGCACGCATGTCCCCACGTGAGCCCACCAGCGCGATTCGCCCGTCGCGCACCGCGAACGCCTGCGCGAACGGCCAGCTCGGATCGCCGGTGCGGATCGTCGCCGCGCTGACGATCAGATCGGCCCGCCGCCCCGGCGCCGCGGACGCGGCGATCGGCGTACCGGCTACCGCGGCCAACCCGGCAAGAAGCGTGGAGCGACGCATGCGGGCACATTCTCTCGCCGAGCCGGCATTCCCAGCAACCGGCCGTGCGCGCGATACGGCGTCGCGCGGCGGAGGCGTTCAGCGCGCGTCTATGCGCGCGAGGTGACGACGTCGACCATGGCGTCGACGACGTCGGGATCGAAGTGGTCGCCCCGGCCTTCGACGAGCCGCTCGAGCGCTTCGGAAGGCGCGAGCGGCGCGCGGTACGGCCGGCGGCCGATCATCGCGTTGAACGCGTCGGCGACCGCGACGACGCGCGCGACGCCGGGGATCGCTTCGCTGCGCAGCCCGTCGGGATAGCCGCTGCCGTCGAAACGCTCGTGGTGGCTGCGCACGCCCGGCACCAGGTTCGCCACGAGCGGAATGCGCGCGACGATCGCCGCGCCCTCGGCCGCGTGGCGGCGCATGACCGACATCTCTTCCTCGTCGAGCCGGCGCGGTGCGCCAAGGATCTCCGGCGGCGTCGTCACCTTGCCGATGTCGTGGATCAAGCCGGCGCGCGTCACGCGCACGATCGCGGACTTCTCCATCCCGAGCCGCTTGCCGAGCCGCGCGCACCACGACGAGACCGCGCGCGAGTGCTCGGCGGTCAGCACGTCGCTCTGGTGCAGCTCGGTCAGCAGCCGGTCCAGCACGACGTCGACCTCGTCGACCGCTTCGTGACGCGCCGGCGCTTTGACCAGCCGCGGGCGCGAGACGATCGGCTGGACCTCGGCGCGCAGCCGCGCGGCGACGCTGCGGTGCGTGCGCGCGATGACGTCCAGCGCAGCCGAGATCGCCTCGTCGGCGGGGACGATCCCGGCGTAGCGCTCGCAAACGCGGTCGACCCAGGCGCACAGCAGCTTCGGATCGCCGCTCGCCAGCGCGGCCGCGCAGCGCTCGACGAAGCGCAGCGCGACGATCTTCACCGCGATCGTCCGGTCGGCGGGCGCGAGCTGCGCGACCGCGGCGCGCGCGATCGCGAGGTTGCGGATGCGCAGCTCGGCGGCGGCTCCGTCGCCGTCGTCGTGCGGCCGAACGGCGTGCAGCTCGATCACGGCGCCACCGCCTCCCGGCGCGCCGCGGACGACTCCGCTTCCAGCGCCTCGAGCGGAAGCATCCCGATGAACCGTCCGACCCCGCCCAGCTCGAACTGCGCGAGCATCTCGATCGCCTCGTCGAGCGCGAACAGGGCGGCGGCTTCGTTCGTTCGGCACGCGCACAGCGCGCCGACCGCGTCGAGCAGCGGGAAGAAGCGCGCGCAGCCCGCACCGGCGTCACGGCGCGCTTCCGCGAGCAAGTCGTGCGCGTCGTCGTCGCGGCCGAGCAGCAGCTCGGCGAGAATCAAGTACGCGCGCGTGCGCAGCGCCAGCGGCTGGCTCGTGTCGATGCGCAGCAGCAGCTCGCGGCTGCGCAGGAGGGCCTCGAACGCCGCGTCCGGCTTGCCGGCCGCAACGGCGTAGACGGCGACCTCCGCCCAGCGGTACGCGATGCGGTCGTCGTCGAAGAGGTTCTGCGCGCCGTGCGCGAGCAAGTCGTACGCGTGCCCGAAGCGGCCGTCCCAGGTCGCGCGCAGCGCTTGCGCCGGGAGCAGCGCCTCGGTGACGGTCGGCGTGATCAGCAGCTGCATCTCGCGCAGCTGCGCGTCGAGCCGCTCGATCGCGCGCACGTCGCCGGCGTCGACCTCGATCGAGTGCGCGTTCAGGATCGCGTACAGCCGCAGCGCGTCGTTGCCGGCTTTGCGACCGGCCTCTTCGAGCCGCGCCAGCCAGCGGCGGGCCGCCGGAACGTCGCCGTCGTGCAGCATCGCGACGTTGAAGAGCACGCTCAGAGCGCGGGCGGAGAGGTCGTAGAGGAACGTCTCGTCGGCCCGCGCCAGCGCGCGTTCGGCCAAGTCGCGCGCCGAGTCGTAGTCGCCCTCGTTGAGCGCGACGTACGAGGCCTGGTGCAGCACCCGCGCGCGCAGGCCGTCGTCCTTCATTCCCGGCACGCGGATCAGCGCACGGCGCACCGCGGCGCGCGCGTCTTCGGGCCGGTGCGCTTCGACGTACGCGGTGCCCAGCAGCGCCCACATCGCGGCGTCCGCGTCGGCGCTCGAGCGCGCCTCGCCGCGCGCGGCTTCGGCCTCGAGCAGCTCGACGACGTCGCTGCGCCCGCGGCGCACCAAGTCCATCCCGTAGCGGATCACGATCTCGCGCCGCTCCGGATCGTGCGCGGCGTCGATCGCGATCCGGAACCACGCTTCGGAGACGTCGAAGCTTTGATCGAGCGAGGCGAGCGCCGCTTTCATCGCCAGCACCACCGGCCGCCGCGCGAAGGCGTCCTCCGAGAGCGCGGCGAGCGCGCGGCGAACCGTCTCGACGTCGCCTTGGTCGAGCGCGCCGAACCCGTTCGCCGCCAGCGTCTCGGCGAGCTTGTCGTCGTCGCCGGCGCGCACGCGCAGCGCGACGGCTTCGTCCCAGCGGCCGACGCGCTGCAGCGCCGCCGCGGCGCGGTCGAGGATCACGTCGCGCTCGGGGAGCTCGTTCGCGCGCGCCCACAGCCGCGCGCGGTACGGCTCGTAGTACGCGTAGTCGTCCTCGTCGAGCGCGTAGACGAGACCCGAGGCCAGCAGCGCGCGCAGGGTGGTGCGCTCGCACTCGAGCGCGGCCAGGATGCGCGCGTCGAAGCGGCCGAACAGCGCGGTCTCGTAGACGCGCTCGCGGTCGCGGGTGCCGAACCGCGCGAGCGCCATCGCGACCAGACGGTCGTAGACGTCGTCCGGCGCGCAGGAGTCGTCGTAGCGCCCGGTCGCGAGCGCCGCGCTGAGCCCGAGCGGCCAGCCGCCGGTGCGCTCGTGCAGCTCCGCGAGCTGGCGCGCGTCGACGTCGGCGTAGAGCGACGCCGCGGCTTCGGCGAGCTCCTCGTAGCGCACGCGCAGGTCGGCCGACTCGATCGGCAGCTCCGCGATGCCGGTCGCCAGCCAGCGCGGCAGCGGCAGAAACGTCGCTTCGCGCGCGATGAGGATCCAGCGCAGGTCGCGCGCGGTCGCTTCGATGAGCGCGGCGAGAAACGCGGTCGTGCGCGGCTCGCCCAGCACGTGGTGCAGCTCGTCGAGCACGACCGTGGTCGAGACGCCGGTGAGGTGCTCGCGCGCCCAGCTCAGCGCGGCCGCTTCGCCGTCGGCTTGCGCGAGCTGCAGCGAGGCCGGTCCGGCCGAGGAGGCCATCGCGGGGTTCGCTTTGCCGAACGCGCCGGCGAGCCCGCGCAAGAACTCGCCCGGGCTCGCGTGTTCCGGTCCGGCCGCGAAGCGCACGTGCGCGACGCTGCGCAGCGCGAGATAGTCGCGGATCAAGGTGCTCTTGCCGAGCCCCTCGTCGCCGATGACGAGCGTCACCGGCGCGCGGCGCGCCGCGTCGATTCGCGCGTGGAGACGCTCCCGCGAGAACCGTTGCAGCGCGCCGTGCGGCCGGCGTTCGCCCGTCATGCCGAGCTCAGAACCCGGCCAGACCGTTGGGGCTGCCGAGCGTCGCGCCGCCGAGCACGTTCAACTGGCTCGCGTTCGCGTACAGGCTCGGCGCGCCGACCGTCGCGGCGCCGTAGTCGTTCGCCGCCGCGTAGAGCCCGGCGACGAACGGCGCGCCGGCGCTCGTTCCCCCGAGCACGACCCAGCCCTTTTCGGCGCTGCTGTAGACCGCGATGCCGGGGTTGTAGTCGGCGATCACCGAGACGTCGGGGACCGCACGGCCGGTCGTGCAGGCCGAGCCGTTCTGCCACGCCGGGACGGCGAACATGATGCTGCAGCCGGCCCCGGTGTTCGCCCACGAAGTCTCGGTCCAACCGCGGGCGGTCGTGCCGTCCTGCGTCAGCGTCGTCCCGCCGACCGAGGTCACGTAGGGCGAGGAGGCGGGAAACTCGACCTGGCCGAGGTCGCCGGCGCTGGCCGTGATCGCGATCCCCGGATGGTTGAACGCGGCTTGCGCACCGGGGTCGATGTTGGGCGCGTTGCCGCCGCCTTCCAGGACGCCCCAGCTGTTGCTGATCGCTGCCGGGTTGTAGCCCGCGGCGACGTTCACCGCGTTCGCGAGGCTGTCGAGGTCTTGCCCGGCGGACTCGACCAGCGTCAGCCGGCAGGTCGGGCACGCCGCGGACGCCATGGCCAGGTCGAGAGCGATCTCATCTGCCCACGTCGTCGCGGCCGATCCGGCGGCCGCGGGTCCCCCCGGCGGTGGGGGTGGCGGCGGAGGGCCGGTCAGGACGACCTTGGTGAAGCAGCCGTTCTTCGAGGTGCAGGCCGGCAGGCCGAACTGGCTGCGGTAGGTCGCGAGATCATCCTCGGCGTGCTTGTCCTCGAACGCGTCGACGATCGCGATCAGCGGGCCGTTCGGAACCGCGCCGCTCGCGGTCGGCGTCAGGTTGTAGGCGCTGCGAAGCTGCGCCGGGGTGAGCCCGCCGACGGGCGTCTTGGACGGTGGAAGCTTGGGATTCTTTTGCACCCCGCAGCTCGCGTCTTTGGCGTCTCCGTCGTCGCAGCTTTGGTTCTCGGCCGGCACCGGGGTGGGCGAAACAGCCGGAAGAGCGCGCGCGATGTTGTTCGAGATGCGACCGCCGCCGCCGCTGTGCGGCGCCAGCGAGACGCCGCTCGAGGCTGCGCAGCCGGCGGCCACGGCGAGCGCTGCCGCCGCGAGCAATGCCTTGAGCGGGGTGATCCGGGGCGCGTCCTGCGCCGGAGCCGGCCGGTCGAACGGCGGGAGCGGGCGCGTGACGTCGGGGGCCGTCGGTGCTTGCTTCATCCGTGAAGAACCTTCTAGCGGCCGGCTCTGCATCCGGACCGGCCGCGAGCGTCAGGTGATGTGCGTTGCGGCCGGCCGCCCAGCACGGCCGCGACGTTCCTAGGTCCGAAGACCCAGGCCTAACGTCGGAATACCCCAATTTTGGGGGTTGGCAAACTCTTTTCGGCTCGAAAACCGACGGTAGCGGACGTTTTGACTGAACCGTCAGCCTGCGGGCCGCGGGTTGAAGCTCGCGCGTGCGACGAAGACGTCGCCCGCGAGGACGAGGAACGCTTCCAGCAGCGCGGCGGCGGTGTGAACCGGCGGCACCACGACGAGTCCATCGCCGTTGCGCGCCAGCAGGTGCGGCTTGCTCTCGTCGTCTTCGCGCACGCCGCAGATCGACGCGGCGTACGTCTCGAGCGCTGGAACGTTGGTCAGCGCGGCGACCGCGACGCCCGGGATGCTCTCGATCGCGAAGAACAGGTCGCGCGTCTCGAGCAGGACGCTCGCGAAGCTCGCCGGCCGTTCCTTCGGCGCGTCCTCGACCCGGACGCCGGCCGGCGCGTCGAGCTGCGGCGGCGGCCGGCGGACGAACCGCACCTGCAGCGGCAGCGGCGCCGAGCGTGCCTGCAACTGCGTGGCCAGCGTGCCGAGCTCGCGCGCGAAGTCGAACAAGGCTGCGTTCGCAGCGCTCGCGGCGTTGTCGGCGGCGAGCGCTGCCTCTGCGGCGCGCTGGTAGTCCAGGTCGAGCGGCATTCTCCGCTTGTTCCCAGGCCGGAGAATTTTCTTCACTTCGCCGCGCGCGTCAGCCGCCCGGAACGTCGATGGGGCGCTCGCGGTGGAGCAGCAGCCAGTCGCCGTTCTCGATGAGCGCCTCACGCCCGAGATCGCGCAGGACGTCGCGCGCGGCGGGGAGGTTCTGTTCCGGAGATTCTTCGATGAGCGACTTCAGGTGCGTCGCCGCTCGCGCGAAGATGAGCTGCATGCGGCGGTATTGCTTGACGTGCGAAGACCAGGCGCGCTTCTCGCTGTAGTTGTGAAGCAACCCCGCGATCACGGCGCTCAGCGCGACCGCGACGACGAACCGCTCGCGCACGGCTCCGTCGAGATCCGTGCGGTTCAAGCCGAGGTAGACGGCGACGACGAGCGCGACGACAAGGCCGCCGGCGAACGCAACCGAAGCCGCCGCGTTGAACGCCTCGGCTTTGCGCTCTTCCTTGAGCGCGGCGCGCTCAAACCAGGTGCCCTGGCCGAGGATCCAATCGTCGTACACCGCTTGAAGCCGTTCGGCGAGCGGCCGCCTTTCGGGCGCGCGAACCTCCGCCGCGTCGGCGAGGACCCTGCAAGACCGGATCGAGTCGCGGATCCAGTCGAGCTCGCTCTTCTGCTTGCGCAGGTAGTAGCCGGCGACCGAGTCGGCGATTCCGGCGACGCGCCAGAAGTGAAGGATGCGCAAGCCCTCGGCGAGTGCGCGGTAGTCCTGATAACGCTCTTCGAACGCCGCGCGCCGGGCGAACAGAAAGATGATCGTGGCAGCCACGAAGCCCAGCGCGTCGGCGGCGAGCCAGCCGGGACTGCCGTGCAGATGCGCGTACACTTCGAAGGCGGTGACCGAGAGGCCGACGATCCAGAAGATGGCGAGCAGCGCGCGATACGCCTTCTGCTGGTAGACGATGGCGAGCCTGTCGGCGATCGCGTGCAGCTCGCCGGCCGGCGATCGCAGCTCGGTTTCCGGCGCCGCCGGAACTCCTTGCTGCAGCGCATCGCGGTTGAACGTGTCGACGCGCCGGTAAATGCGGTCGTAGAACGCCGCGGCTTCGCCGCGATCGTTCCAACTCTGCGGGTACAGCACCTCGAGCGCGAACGCCTTGTCGGGAACCGCCTCGATGTGAGCGCGCGGCGTCGTGATGTGATAGACGGGGCCGCTTTCGAAGCCGTCGAGCGGGCTCGGCCGCCGAGCATACGGCTCGGGCACGCCGCGCAGCTTGTACTCCACGATGCACGCGGTGCCGCCGACGCGGCCGGGGTTCCGGCCGTCCCACAGCGCGATCAGCACGTCGCTGTTGACGGCGATGTACGCTCCCGCCGCCGCGTAGCGCCGGTCGCGCGCGTCGCCTTCGAGCGGCGCGCCGGCTGGATGATCGGGGTCGGTGAACGGGACGACGAACAGCGCTTGCGCCTGCGCTCGAAAGCGCTCGAACTCCGCTAGCGATTCGGGCGCAGTGAAGTCGGTCCGATAGTCTTCTTCCGGCATCGGGATCGGTGCGATGAGCGTCGCTCCGTGGGCCAGACCGACGCGCGCGACGAGACGGTCGGCGCCCTCCGCCAACGCCGACAGCACGACGAGCGGCGTGTGCGGAAAGTCGCGCTTCAGCCGGGCGAAGATCGTCTCGACTTCGGCCTCCAGCCGCGGGCAGTCGGCGGGGCGCAGGTCACGGTGACCCGTGACGCCGACGATGAGCGGGAGCTTCCCTTGCGGATTCGCCGTCGGTTCCATTCCTCACGCGTCTCGCGGCTGGTTGGGGGAACGTTGTCGTACTAGGAGGTTACACCGTTCGCCGGGCCAGCTCCGCCACCGCAAAGCTGCGGCGGCGGGAACGCGGTTTGCCGGTCCCGTACGAGCCGACCATGCCGAACGGACGCACGCCGCCGACCTCGATCTACGTGATGGCCTACGATCAGTGCGACGAGCTCGATGTCGTCGGGCCGTGCGGGGTGTTCGCGGCGGCGAACTTCTTTCTGAGCCAAAAGCGAAGCGACGACGACCCGCAACCGCGCGGGAAGACCTTCACCGTGCGTGTCGTCGCGGTCGACGACTCAGGCGCGGTCGAAGCGCAGGGTTCCGCCGGGCCGCTGTATTTCGTGACGGGCATACAGGGGCTCACGCTCGGCGTCGAGCCCTGGGACGGCGACGATCTGCCCGACCTGCTATTCGTCGCCGGCGGCAATACCGAGGCCGGCACCGGGATCCGCCGTCAGGCGGAGAACAAGGCGTTCATCGGCGCGATCGCGCGGCAGCACACGGCGGGCAAGCAGGTCGTCTCGCTGTGCACCGGCGTGCTCGGCCTCCTCAAGGCCGGCATCCTGCGCGGGCGTCGCATCACCGGCCATCCGGACGTGCTCAACGAGCTGGTGCAGAGCGGCGCGCACGTGTTCAACCCGGACTGGGAAGCGCGCGTCGTCGACGACGGCGACCTCATCACGGCGGGCGGCGTCACCTCGGGGATCGACGAAGCGCTGCACATCGTGCGCGCGTTCTGGCCCGACGATCCGCAGCTCGAAAGCGACGTGCGCGACTTTATCGACTTTCGCTACCGCAGCCCGATCGTCGGCCCGCCCTCATCGTAGCGACGGCGCTTAGAGCTTCGGCTGGAACTGCGGGTCGCCGAACTGCCAGAGCAGGAACGCGTACTCGTCCGCGTTCAGCGCGACCGCTTGCGCGCGGCCGCTCCCGATCAGCCCGTGGCCGCCTTCGTAGTCGACGCGCAGCAGCACGGGCTTCCCGCTCGCGCTGTCGTACTGCAGCGCGGCGGTCATCTTCGCCGCCTGCCACGGGTCGACGCGTGGATCGTTGATTCCGGTCGTCAGCATCACCGCCGGGTACTTCGTCCCCTTGACGAGGTGGTGGAACGCGCTGGTCGCGTACAGGTTCTTGAAGCCCTGCTCCGTCTTCACCGAGCCGAACTCGGGGACGTTCGGCAAACCGTTCGGCGTCGTCTCGATCCGCAGCTGATCCGAGACGGGGACTTCGTCGAGCACCGCCGCGAAGACGCTCGGCGCGGTGGTGATCGCACCGCCCATCGTGATCCCGCCCGCGCTGCCGCCGCGCGCGCCGAGCTTCGCCGGCGAGGTGTAGCCCTTCGCTTCCAGCCATCGCGCGCAGTCGACGAAGTCGCTGATCGTCTTCACCTTGTTCGCGTCCTTGCCGGCAAGGTGCCATTCTTCGCCGTACTCGCCGCCGCCGCGCACGTGGCAGACCGCATAGACGCCGCCCTGCTCGAACCACGCCATGCGCGCGGCCGAGAAGCCTGGGCTGATCGGAATCGCGTACGCTCCGTACGCGTACAAGACGGTCGGGTTCGATCCGTCGAGCTTCAGGTCGCGGCGGTGGACGATCGAGAGCGGAACCGGCGTCCCGTCGGATGCGGGCACCTTCACCTCGTCCGCGACGATGTTCGAGAAGTCGACCGGCGAGGGCGGGTCGAGCTTCGTGTCGACCAGCGCGTTCGCTTGCGCGTCGTACGCGTACCACAGCGGCGAGGCGGTCCACGAGGTGAGCTGCGCCAGGAAGCCGGGACGGTCGTACTCGGTCGCGAGGCCCGTGACGCTTCCGTTCACCGGGAGCGGGACGTCGCGCGTCGAGCCGTCGTAGCCGACGCGCGTGATGCGGCCTAGGCCGTCCTCGCGCGAAGCGACGTAGAGCGCGTCGCTCGCGGTGGCGAGCCCGTCGATGACGCGCGTTCCCGCGGGAACGACGTCGGTCGCCCGCGCGATCGAGCCCGTCGCGACGTCGAACTTGACGATCTTGTAGCGCGGCGCGTCCTTCGCGGTCATCGCGTAGACGGTGCTGCCGTGAATCGCCGCGTTCGTCACCTTGTCCGCGGGGCGGATCACGAGCTTCCATTGTATCGTGGCTGGGTTCGCGAGCGCGCTCTTCGGCGCGGCATAGACGCTCACGAACGGATCCACGCCGTTGACGAGCACGCCGCCGACGTACGGGGACTCCGGCGAGACGCCGACCGAGGCGAACGCGCTCGGCGGCACCTCGAGGTTCGGATCGACGCCGGCGCCGAACACCGCGACGTCGGCACTCCCCGGCTGCCCGACGACGTGGCGGTACGTGCGAACGTTCTGGTACTTCGCCATCGGCGAGCCGCCCGGCGGAATCGCTTGGCGCTTCATGTAGTAGAACGCCTTGTCGTCATCGGCCCACGAGGTCACGCCGAAGTCGGCGAGGTCGGACGCGTCGGGAAGCGTCTTGCCGCTCGCGACGTCGACGACGCGGACGACCGCGTTTTCCGAGCCGCCCGCGGCGAGCCCGTAGGCGACCCGCGCGCCGTCGTTCGAGACGCTGAAGAACGCGATCGCCTGGCGCGGCCCCGGGAGCTTGTCGGGATCGACGAGGACGCGTTCGGCGCCACCGATTCCGGAGCGCACGTAGAGCTTCATCGAGTTCGCGCCCGGCGGCAGCTTCTGGTAGAAGTACGCGCCGTGGCGTGCGACGACGTCGGCGGAAACGTTCGAGGTCTCCGAGAGCTCGAGCAGCCGCGCGGCGAGCGCGGCGCGCCCGGGAATCGCGTCGAGGATCGTGCGCGTGCGGTCGTTCTGCGCCTTGAGGAACGCCTGCAGGTCCGGGCCGCCGCTCTCCATCCAGCGGTACGGGTCGACGACCGCCGTTCCGAAGTAGGTGTCGGTGACCGGGATGCGTTTCGCTACCGGCGGCGGCGGGAGCGCTGCCTGCGCAAGCGCCGTGCCGGCCAGCACGGCGGCGGCGGCGAGGGCAGCGACCTTCGGGACCATACCGGACGGGTGGGACGCCGGAGGCCGTCCCACCTGCTCCGAACGAATGCGGAGGTCCGGCTCCGAAGCCGTCCGCGGGCGGCTCGGGTTGGAGAGGAAAACGATGCAACGAGAACCCCCTCGCCCGTGTTCTTCCGGCAGCCCAACATCTGTCGGAGAAGACCATGATCCTCATTCTCGTGCTGCTCACCGTCGTCGCGATCGGCCTCGCCGCGATCGCGCTGGCGGAACCGCGCCGCTCGCCGTACGCGGGCGTGTGGAACGACGAGACCGAACGGCGGTTGCTCCGTGACCGTTCCGCCGGCCGCGTCTGGTGGTGAGGTGGCCGTTGTCTGCCCGGCCGACAGCTTCGATGCCGACGCGCTGCTCGCCGGAGCGCTGGCGCGCGACCTCGATCGCGCGTTCGAGCAGCTCGTCGTCGCGTACCGCGTGCGCGTCGTGACGTTCGTCGCGCGGATGCTGCACGACGACGCGCGCGCCGAGGACGTCGCGCAAGACGTCTTCGTGCGCGCGTACCGCGCGCTGCGCACCTATCCGGCGCAGCGCATCGCCGACCTGCGGCTGCGCTCGTGGTTGTTCGCGATCGCGCACAACCTCACGCGCAACGTGTTTCGCGACGCACCGCCGCCGGCCGAGCCGCTCGAATACGCCGACGGCGCGCCGCGCGCGGAATTGCTCGCTCCTGAACCGGGGCCGGAGCAGCTCGCGCTGCGCGGTGAAGCGTGGCGGTCGGTCGACGCGGCGATCGCTCAGCTCACGCCGGCGCTGCGCGCCGCGTTCGTGCTGCGCTACGTCGACGAGCTGCCCTACGACGAGATCGCCGCGACGCTCGGTCAACCGGTCGGGACCGTGAAGGCGTCGGCCCACCGCGGCCTGCTCGCCGTGCGCGCGCAACTGGGAGCGAACGATGGCTGATCTGCGCGACTTCGGATTCGCGACGCGACGCACCGTGCCGCACGACTTCACCACCAAGATCTTCGCGGAGATCGGACTCGACCGCTACGTCGTCGCGACCTCGGTCCTCGGTGACGTCTATCTGGCCTGGAGCGCGCACGGCGTCTCGGCGGTTCGGCTCGCCGGCGACGAAGCGGCGTTCGAAGCCTGGTACCGCGAACGGTTCGACTGCAATTGCGTGCCGGCGCTGGAAGACGACGAGATCGCCTCGGCGGCGCGCGCGAAGCTGGGGGGCGAAGACGCCGAGGTGCCGATCGATCTGCGGTCGTGCTCGGACTTCGAGCAGCGCGTGCTGCGCAAGGCGAGCGAGATCGGGCGGGGCCACGCGCGGCCGTACGGCTGGCTCGCGCGCGAGCTCGGCGCGCCGGACGCGAAGCGCGCGGTCGGGAACGCGCTCGCGAGCAACCCGGTTCCGCTGCTGATCCCGTGTCATCGCGTGATCCGCGCCGACAACACGAGCGGCAACTACGTCTTCGGCAGCGAGGCGAAGCAGCGGCTGTTGGAGCGCGAAGGGCTCGACTTCGAAGCGCTCGCCGCGTACTCGCGGCGCGGTTTCCGCTACGTCGGCTGCGAGCGCGGATGGTTTTGTCTGCCGACCTGCGGTGACGTCCTGAGCGAGCTCGACGACGGCGCGCATTTCGGTCTGCGTGACCTGGACGACGCGCACGCTCACGGCCTGAGGCCGTGCGGAATTTGTCGTCCGGTGGCGGCGTAGAGGCGCGCCACGAAGACCGTGCCGAGACCGAACCACAGCGCCGCGAACGCGAAGGCGAGCGCGTAGCCGAGCTGCGGCGAGACCGGTTTGCTCGCGGCCAGCACGAGGCCCGTCAAACCGGGCGCGATCATCTGCGGCAGCACGAACGAGGTGTGCCAGATCCCCATGTCCTTCCCGGCGTCGGCGAGGTCGGGAAGGACTGCGATCGCGAGCGCCCAGTCCACCGCTTGGTACGCGCAGTTCGCCGCGCCGTACGCCAGCGCGAGCGCGATCGTCGCGTACCATGACGGGTGGTAGACGATCGCGACGAACGCCGCCGCCGCGAGCGCCATCAGCGCCGAGGTGACGACGACGATCCGCAGCGGTCCGACGCGGTCGCCGATGCGCCCGGCGTACAGCGCCGCCGGGACGCCGGCGAGCGCCGCGGCGCCGAGCAGCAGGCCGCCGTTCGTCGCCGGGTTCGGCACGTGCACGACGTCGCCGAGAAAGTACTGGAAGAACTCGTAGACCGAGTAGATGCCCATCGTGACCAGCGCGCGCGTCGCCAGCACGACGTAGAACGCGCGGTGCGCGCGCAGCGGCGGAAAGAACGGGCGTGATTCGATCTGCGGGCGCGCGGCGCGCTCGTCGCCGTGGCGGTAGACCGTCGTGAAGGTGAGCAGCAGCGAGGCGGCGAGCGCGGCGGCGATGAACAGGTACGCGGCGCGAAAGTCGCCGCGCTGCGCGAACGGTCCGCAAACGACGGCGCCGGCGACCGTTCCGAGCACCGTCATCACCATCATCCACGCGCTTGCCGTGCCGCGCGCGTCGGGCGGAACGCGGTCGGGGATCGTCGCCGCGTACGGTCCGCCCCAGACGTTCGTCGTGAGCTGCAGCGCGAGGACGGCCGCGGCGAACGCGATCAGCGAACCGTGCGCGCCGAATCCCGCGAGCAGCAACAGCGCGCCGACCGTCGCGAGCCCGCCGCCGGCCACGAACGGCCGGCGGTCGCGCGCGCGGTCGGAGAGCGCGCCGGCGAGCGGCGTGACGACGAGCGCGACGAGCGCGCCGAGATCCATCACGATCCCGAGCAAGAGCTCTTTGTTCTGCGGCGCGAGCGCTTGCACGTGCGCCGGCAGGACGACCGGCAACAGCGCCCCCCACTGCAGGTTGTACGCGAACCAGGGCGCAGCAAGCGCGAGCTGCGTGCCGAGCGAGAGCCGCACTACGGCGTGCCGGGAGGGCGGAAGACGTCGTGCAGCGCCGGCGGAACGTGGACCCAGCCCGCTTGCACGAAACCAAGCACGATCCCGAGCAGCACGATCAGCGCGCCCCCGGCGAGGAACGGGCGCGTCAGCCCGCGGCGTTTCTCGTCGACCTCGCTCTCCCAGGGGCGCAGATACCAGGCGGCGCCGGCGGTGACGACGACCGAGCACAGCATGGTGAAGATCAGGGTGTACTTCGGCACGAGCGCGTCCGCGATAATATGACCGACCTCGGTCGCGTAGATCGCGACGAACAGCAGCTCGAGCCACTCGACCTTCACCTGCACGTCGGCGACTACGCGCGCGTGCTCGATCACCTGCTTCGTCTGCAAGCCCAGCGTCTCGGCGTGGTTGACGTCGCGGAACGTCTCCAGGACGCGCTCGAACCCGGCCTCGTCGATGAAGCCTTCGATCACCTCGCCGTCATCCGCCGCGAGCTCGCGGCGCAGCCGGCCCATCCGCGTCATCAGCTCGTCGCCGGCCTTCACACGGGCCGGCAGATCCTCGGCGGCGCCGCCGCACACCGCGTCGAGACCGCGTGCCAGCGTGACGATCTCGGTGAACTGGCCCTCGAGCCGTTCGGCGGCCTCGCGCTCGGCGCGGACGTACGCGACGGCGGCGCCGCGACGTCCCCACACGGCGAGCAACCCGTGGCGCCGGAAGACGTGCGCGCGCGCGTGCTCCGGCATCGGCGCGGTGTCGGGTGCGTCGAAGAGCGCGCACCACAAGCGCGTCGCGACCTGCGCCGCTAGCGCGTCGTTCAGCACGTCGACGGCGTCGTTCAGCGTGACCGAGGCGAAGCGGTACGCGGGCGGCTCGTCGTGCCGCTGCAGCGCGCCGGCGTACGCCCAGCTCTCGAGCTCGGCGCGCACCAGCGCCGCGACGGGATCGTCGAGCAGGTCCGCGCGCGTTCCGGCCGGACCGAGGGCGGTGCCGGCGTTCGGCGAGACGACGATCGTGCACTCGTAGCTGGCGCCGTCATACCACGGATCGGTGAAGAGCGCTCCGCGGCCCCCGGCGCGCGCTTCGAAACCGCTGCGCGGCGGGCGCGCGCGGGGGTCGGCGTTCGCCGCGCGGAGCGCTGCGATCTCCGCGCGCTGCAGCCGTTCCCAGACCGGATAGAGGTGAAGCCTGCGACCCGGATCGGGATCGAGCGAGACGTAGTACGCCGGCGGCGCGTCGTCGCGAGCGGAGTACGCGACGCACGTGAAGCTGAAGCCTTGGCCGAGCGAGCTGTTGCGCTCGTCGATGCGCGCCCACTCTTTGAAGAGCAGGCACTCCGGATCGCGCAGATAGACCCCGTCGACGGCGCGCCGTTCGGCGCCCTGCCCGAGCTCCGAGGGCTCACCGTCGCCTTCGTCGCGCAACGGGGCCGCGCACGTGCGCGCGTACGCCGCCGCGAAGTCCGGCGGCCCGACCGGGACGAACACGATCCCGGTTCGCGCGCGGGCGAGGTCACGCTCGTAGTGCTCGTTCTCGCGCGCCAGCATCGCAAGCTCGGGCGCGAACGCCGGGCTGTTCGCCAGCACCGAATCGTAGTGCGGGTTCGCGCCGTCGATCAGCCGCGCGCGCACCTCGTTGAAGAACTCGAGCGCGCCGTTCTCGTCGGCGTAGTACGGCCGCCCGCGCGAGAGCGCGGCGTAGAGCACCGAGTGCAGTGCCTCGTTGCGCGCGCAGTAGATGCGGCGCGCGTGATCGACGCAGGCCGCGTACCCGGCGAGCTGCACCGCCCAGCCGAAGCGCGGCGGACAGCGCGCCCCGACCAGCGGCGAGAACCAGTCGATCCGGCGGATGCGGCCGTGCTCCCCTTCGACGTCGTACCAGCCGCGCGCGTCGATGCCGTGCGCGCGCCAGTCGAGCTGCTCGTCCTCTTCGATCAGCCAGCGGGCCAGATACATCGCGGCGAAGGCGTCGAAGTCCGGGTCGCGGTGGGCGACCAGCCAGACGACCTCGGCGCCGTTTCCGGCGAAGCGCGCGCGAATCGCCTCGGCGCGGTGCAGCACTGCCGCCGCCGCGCACGGCGCGCTCCCGGCGGCGACGAAGTGATGGTCGAGGATCGGCGCGTTCTCGCCTTCGGTCCCGTACGCGCGGCCGCCCACGTCGACGGCGAGCTCGTTCTCGTAGAGCGCGCTCGGGTTCGCATGGTCGTCGGGCGCGCGCAGTCCGGCCGCCGGCGTGAACTGCGTGCCGTAGCCGACGAAGCGGTAGCGGAAGAGCTTCGTGCGGAGCTTAGGTGCCGCGATGTCCATCGTTCACCGTCCTCGCGATGTCGCGCGCGATCTGCCCGAAGGAGAAGACGACGCTGTAGTGCGACGCCTGCAGATCGATCCGCTGCGGCTCGCCGTACACCTCCCACAAGCGCTCCTGAAACGCGCGCGGGATGATCCCGTCGTAGAGCGTGACGTACTGGCGGCGCGTGCGCGCGCGCGAGTGCCGGCCGACGATTGCCATGTCGGTGATCGACCACGCGCGCGAGAGCGCCTCGCACCCGACGCCCCGTTCGATCAGCGCGGCCTTGATCTTGCGCGTGAGCAGGCTCTCCCAGGTGATCGCGCCCAGCCCCGCGCCGGACATGATCGGAAAGACGTAGTCGACCGCTTCGCCGAGCGTCGCGAGCCCGGCTTGAAAGCCGCCGCTGGAGATCCCGATCAAGCCGACCGCGTCGTAGTCGCCGCGCAAGAGCCGGATCAGCGCGCGGATCTCGGCGACGAGCTGGCGGAAGTTCGCGACCGTCCAGAACAGGTTCTGGCTGATGAAGTACTCGCCGCTCCACGAGCCTTTCGGCGCGCGCGCGAGGTGGTACGGAACGGTGAGCAGCAGCACGTCGATCCCCTCCCGCGCGAGCGCGCGGCACCAGCGCTCTTCCAGGTGCTGGTCCGGGCGGCTCCAGCCGGGAACCATCAGCAGCGCCGCGCGCGCGGGGCGCGGCGCGCGAAACCAGGTCAGCGGCACGCGCGCGTTCGTCTCTTCGAAGCGGTTCGGCGCCGGCGAAACGAACGCGAAGGTGCGCCGCGGCGCGTCCGGCTCGCCGGCGACCAGCTTCAGCGTGAGCTGCTCGCCGTCGAGAAAGTCGCGGAAGAACTCCGCCGGGCGGTCGAAAAAATCGCGCACCTGCTCGTAGAACGCGTCGATCGAGTAGACCCGGCCGTCGAACGGGTCGGGGTCGAGGGTGAGCCGGCAGCCGGGCCGCGGCGTGGCGAGATAGACGGCGCGCTCGAACCCGCGCGCAAAGAGCTCGCGCGCGTTCACGCGGTGCGGTCCGGGTCCCAGCGCTCGCCGCCGCCGGCGCGGCGCACGCTCTCCGCCGCGGCGTAGGCGCGCTCGACGCTGATCCGTGAGTAGTCGCGCCGCGCGCCCTCGTCGGTGAGGTACGCGCGCACGGCGTCGATGACGAAGCGGCGGAACTCGCGCGAGTACTCGGGGACGCTGTTCGACTGGATCAGCCCGCCGATCAAGTCCGCGATGAGCAAGTAGCGCACGGTGGTGATCCGCGCGAGCGCGACCGCGACGAGGCGGTTCCAGCTCGTCTGCATGATGAAGCGCGAGCTCTGCAGCTCGACCTCGTCGTCGACCGCGGCGCGAACCAGCCGGCGCTCCTCCTCGGCGACGCCGAACTCGTCGAAGACCTGCTGCAGCGCGGTCGGGCTGCGAACGCCGAGCGCGGCGCACGCGCGGCGCACCGCGACCTTCCAGCGCGGGTTGCGCAGCATGTTGCGGCGCAGCAGCAGCTCCGCCATCTGCCGGCCGACGACCAAGTCCGGGAAGAAACCCGCCTTGGCGAGCTCGTGGCCGAAGTCGTCGATGCGCTCCTGCGGCTCGGTCGCCTCGACGTGCTCGAGCACCGCGACGACGATCGGCTCGGCCTCGTTCCACAGCCGGCCGGCGTCGGTCTCGACGATGCCCAGCGTGTCGTGCAGCACCCAGTCGTAGCGCGCGGTTCCCGCGCGCACGCGCGGAACGAACGACTCGGCGAGCAAGCGCAGCGCGGGAACGCACAGCTCCTCGTTCGCGCACGACAAGTTCACCAGCAAGAGCGTGCCGAAGAACTGCGCCGCGTCGCTTCCCGAGGAGACGAGCTCCTCGATCAGGCCGCGGGTCGCCGCCCAGTCCTCGCGCAGCACCGTGGTGAGGGTCGCCATCGCGACGTAGCCGATCACGCTGGTCACGCGGTAGCGCAGCATCCGCAGCGCCAGCGCGCGAAACGGGCTCTCCGGCGCGAGCGAGAGCTGCGCTCGCTCGCCGTTGTGCGCGGCGACGCAGTACGGAAAGAACTCGTAGAGCACGTCGCGCTGGCACAGCCCGCCCTCGTTCTGGACGAAGAAGAGGTTGTTGTCGGCCTGCGAGCCGATCGCGCCGTTCCAGATCTCGATCCCTTTGCGCTCGATCACGCCGTAGGCGAGCCGGCGCAGCGGTTCGAGCGCGCGCGCGAAGCCGCGCTGCGCGGTCAGCGGTCCGATCGCCGGACCGGCCTTCGCGCGCACGAGCGCGCGCAGCCGCTGCATCTTCTCGACCGACTTGAACTGCGAGACGACGGCCGCGGAGGCGAAGTTCACCAGGAAGATCAACCCGCCTTTCGCGCGCGCGCGATCGAACAGCATTCGCGGCGAGAACGCGGGGACGATCTCGTCGACGAACGCGATCACCTGCGGCGAGCCGCCGTCCTCGTTCGCGAAGTGCACGCTGAAGACGTTGCCGAGCCGCTCCAGCGCCGCGCTCGCGTCGGCCGCGCCGCAGGCGCCCAGAAACGCGCGCACCGTCTCGGCCGGGATCCCGGGCCAGTAGTCGACGAACGCGCCGGCGAGCTCGCGCTGCAAGCGCGGCGTGCCGCGGCGGAGCGCGGCGTCGTACAGCTCGCGCGGCGGGAGCACCTCGCGGATCGCGAAGTTAGTGACGATGCGGCGCGCGGCGTCGCGCACGATCGAGGCCGGATGCTCGGCCAGCGCCGCGAGCAGCGGGACGGCATCGGCGAACGCCAGCGGCTCGTCGCGGCGCGCGAGCTGCGCGTGGAGCCAGTGGTCGAGCGCGCCCCCGAGGATCGGCGCGTTGACCGAGCATTCGACGATTGCTGCGACGCGCGCGGTCAGCTCGGCGAGCTGCGCGGGGTCGGCACAGCGCTGCGCGTCGAGCGCACCGAGCACGTCGTCGCCGCCGTAGACCGCGGCCAGCCAGTACTGCGCGTACTGGTCGTGAAAGAACCGCACCGCGCGGCCCTCCTCCTCGCCGCCGAACGAGTCGCGCTCGGCGACGACGACCTCTTCGATCAGGTGCGTCTGCAGGAGCGCTTCGTACACGGTGATGCGCTCGCGCTCGTCCTGCATGTACTCGGCGAAGCCGGCGCGCGCGCCGTCGCCGCGGTCTTTGGCGAGCACGTCGATCGGCAGCGCGTCCCGCACCCCGTTGACCCGGCCGGGCACAGACAGCCGCGCGTAGAGGAGCTCGCCGATGCGCCGCAAGCCGCGGCGCAGCTCCGAGGTGAAGTACTTCGCGCGCGGATCGTCCTCGGCGACGAACTGCTGCGCGTCGCCGAGCTTGCGCTGCGTGAGCCGCGCGAAGAGCCGGAAGTAGTCGACCTCGCCGGGGACGCGCGCCGGCGGCGCGCCGGCCGCGGTGCTGCCGTACGTTTCGGCGATCAGCGCCATCATGAGCGGCAGCCGCAGCAGCGCGCGCACGCCGGCGCCGAGCTTGCGGTACGAGGTGGGCGCGAGCCGGTACGCCTCGCGGTAGCGCGCGTAGAGCCGCGCGCGGAGCGCTTCGTCGCCGAAGTCGCCCAGCGCCACCGCGTCGTCGCCGAAGAAGCGGCCGCCGGCGAGCGGGCGGCGCGCCATGCTGCGCTCGCGAAAGCGCGCCCAGGTTTCGATCCGGCACGTCGCCACGACGCGCACGTTCCGCAGCGTCTCGCCGTCGACGAACGCGACGATGCTCTCGAGCAGCGCCAGCGGCCCACCTTCGCCGGTGTACTCGTTCACCGCGTCGACGAAGACGACGAGCTGCGTTCCGCTTTCGCCCAGGAAACGTTCGAGCGACTGCAGCGAGACCTTCAGCCGGTCCATCCCTTTGAGCGCGTAATAGCTCAGCGTCGCTTCGAACGACGGCGTGCGCAGCTGGCGGCCAGTGAGGAAGAGCGCGAAGTCGCCGGCGCGCAAGCGCCGCAGGTACGCCTCGCACAGCAGCGTCGACTTGCCGAGACCCGACTGGCCGACCAGCAGCATCCCGCCGAGCGGCTGCGCGAAGAACGCCGCGACCTGCGCGGCTTCGGGCGGTGCGACGAACAGCGTTTCGTCGTAGGTGGCGAACGCGGCGCTCTCGGCGGCGGCGCGACGGTTGCCGTTCTCGTCGTAGCAGTTGGTGTCGAGCAGCGAGACGAGGTGGTCGCCGGAAAGCCGCCACAGCTTCGCGCGGAGCGCGGCGGGATCCCAGCGGCCGCCGTCCTCTTCGGGGAGATCGCGCGTGAAGCTGCGCGTGCGCTGCTGAAAGTCTTCGACCGCTTTGATCAAGCGGCGCAGCTTGTCGGTCTCCGCCGCCTTGCCGCTCGGGAAGGTCGCCGTCGAGGCGAGCTGGCGGAACGAAAGCTTGCGCGCGGGCTGCAGCTCGGCGCGGCGGTACGCATCGAGCGCGAAGAGATCGTGGTCGTCCGGCTTGGTCGCGCGCGGCGCGACCAATTCGGAGATCAGAAACGGCGTGAGATCGAGGTAGTCGTTCGGACGCAGGGGGACGGCGGGATCGAGCAGCGCGTCGCGCCGCAGCACGTAGAGCCGCTGCGCGGCGAAGCGCTCGATCTCCGAGCGCGGCGTCGATTCGAGCGCGAACCGCACGCGCCGTGGCCCGCCCTCGCCGTCGAAGGCCAGCATGTCGGCGGTGCTGGTCATCGCGCCGACCTCGAGCGCGAGCGCGTAGCCGACGGTGTAGCCGCGGCAGAGCGCCAGCAGCCGGTCGACGACGTCCAAAAAGATCCAGCCGACGAGCAGGTCCATCGCCTGAAGATATACGCTGGGCCGCTGGTTGATGTAGCGGTGGGTGAGGTCGTTGCGCAGCTCTTGCAGCGCGAGCAGCTCTTCGTCGAAGCGGCGCGGAAAGAGCGCGTCGAATCCGCCCTCGCCGAGGAGCGGCGCGAAGACGAACCGCTCGTCGAGCGCGTGCGCGCGGTCGAGCGCGCGCACGACCGCGAGCAGCGCGACGAGCAGCTCGCGCGGGAGCGAGTCGTCGCGCCGCTTGGCGTCGCTTTGGTAGAACCGGTCGTAGAGCCGGACCGCGGCGGCGAACTGCGGCGCGGCGTGCTGCTGCACGGCGTCGCGCAGCCGGTTCACCGCGCAGATGAACACGAACGGCGCGAAGCGCAGCGTCTGCAGCCAGCAGTCGTAGAGCTGGTTGAACGCTTCCCGCCAGCGCGCGCTGGCGGCGAGCTCGTCGCCCGCGGCGCACGCCGCGTCGAACGCTTCACGCTCACGCATCCAAAGGTGAAAGTGCTCGGCGAACGGGGTCGGCATCGACGCCAGCACGTCGGCGCAGATCGTTTCGCGCGCGGCCAGCACCGACTCGGGCGGCGCGGTGCGCGGCGAACCGAACAGCTGTTGCAGCCGTCGCCCGACGCCGGCGACCTCGTCGTCGTCCGAGCCCGACAGCAACGCAATGGCGGCATGTACGCCGAGTCCCGCCATGCCGGGGCTGTTCCGAAAGCCCGGCCACGGCACCTTCGCCCGCACATCGCGGCGGGGAGCTCGCCGCAAACGAGACGAACGCCTCGCCGGATGCAGCAGCGCACGCAGGTCGGGATCGTCGGCGCCGGTCCGGCCGGTTTGGTGCTCGCGCTGCTGCTGCGGCGGCGCGGGATCGAGTCGGTCGTGCTCGAGCTGCGCAGCCGGGAGTACTGCGAGCAGCGCGTGCGCGCCGGCGTGCTCGAGCAAGGGACGGTCGACGTGCTCGAGGCGAACGGCGCCGGCGAGCGGATGCGGCGCGAAGGGCTGGTGCACCGGGGCATCTACCTGCGCTTCGGCGGACGCAGCCGCCACATCGACTTTCCCGCGCTGACCGGCAAGACGATCACGGTCTACGGCCAGCACGAGGTCGTCAAAGACTTGATCGCCGTGCACGAGCGCGACGGCACCCCGCTGCACTTCGAGGTGCAGGACGTGCAACTTGCCGGGCTCGACACCGAACGGCCTTCGGTCCGGTATCGCGACGCCGGCGGAGCGGCGTGCGAGCTCGTCTGCGACTTCGTCGCCGGGTGCGACGGGTTTCACGGCGTCTCTCGCGAGGCCGTTCCGACCGCGGCGCTCAGCGTGTTCGAGCGCAGCTATCCGTTCGCGTGGCTGGGGATTCTCTCGGCTTCGCCGGTGGTGTGCGAGGAATTGATCTACGTGCACCACGCGCGCGGGTTCGCGCTGTTCAGCCAGCGCTCGCCGGCGGTGCAGCGCATGTACCTGCAGTGCGCGCCCGACGAAGATCTCGCCGAATGGCCGGACGCGCGCATCTGGTCCGAGCTGCACCGACGGCTCGCGGGCGAAGAGACAGCGGATTTGGTGGAAGGCGAGATCTTGCAGAAGGGCGTGACGGCGATGCGCAGCTTCGTCGTCGAGCCGATGCGCTACGGCCGGTTGTTTCTCGCCGGCGACGCGGCGCACATCGTTCCGCCGACCGGCGCGAAGGGGATGAACCTCGCGGTCGCCGACGTCGTCGTGCTGGCGGACGCGCTCGAGGCGTTCTACGGCGGACACGGCAGCGCGGCGCTCGACGCGTACTCGGAGAGGTGCTTGCGCCGCGTCTGGCGCGCCGAGCGCTTTTCGTGGTGGATGACCTCGATGCTGCACCGGGATCCGTCGGGCGATCCGTTCGGCGAACGGCTGCAGCTCGCCGAGCTGGACTACGTCACGAGCTCGCGCGCCGCCTCGCAAAGCCTGGCGGAGAACTACGTCGGGTTGCCGCTCGAGCTCGCGCGCTAGCGTTTCGCCGAACGTTTCTTCCGGGTCGTTTTCTTGCGCGTCGTCGTTTTCTTGCGGCTCTTCTTTTTGCGCGTCGCGGCCGCGCGCTTCGCGCCGCGTTTGCGCGCCGGCGTCGAACCCTTTCCGGTGCCGCGCTTCTTGCGCGTCGTGGCGGCTTTACGGGCGGATTTCTTCCGGCCGGCGGCGGTGCGGCGCGTGCGCGGCCGGCGGCCGAGCTCGGGCCAGTCTTTTTCGGAGAGGTCGACGCCGTAGTGCTTGGCGGCTTTCTTGATGTTCGCCCAGGCCAGCTCGCGGTCGGCGTCCGGGACGCCGGTGACTTGGTCGAAGCGCGCGACCGCGTTGCGAACGTGCGATTCGTCGGTCAGCGGCTCTTTGCGCTCTTTCGGGAAGGCGTAGACGGAATCGGGCAAGTCGCCGCGTTCGGTGAGCTCGCCGTGCTTTTCGTGGGGTTTCCAGGTCGCTCGGGCCATGCGAATCTGCGCTCCTTTCGGACTCTGCCGGAAACGTGCCCGAATCGGCGCTGCGCTAACCTACGAGCGCACTTCCGCGCGCGCCGCTGCGAGCGGCGGGCGGCGCTCGTGCCAATCCGTCCGTGACTGAAAAACTTGGCCCAGCGCAAACGCGCTCGCCGGATCGCCGGCGACCGCTATCATCTGCATCCCGAGCGGCATCCGCGCGGGCCCGAATCCGATCGGCACGGCGGCGACGGGCAGCGCGAACGCGCTCGCCGGCGTCACCAGCGGAATCGTCTCGGCGCGGAAGCTCTGGTGCGCCGGTGCGAGCGGTGCTTCGGCGCCGGCCGACGGCGCGAGCGCGACGTCGTAGCCGGCGGTTGCCGCCGACCAGGTCGCGCGCGCGTTCGCGATGACGCGGCGCGCCTCGGTCTCGGCGGCTTCGCCGACGCCGAGCGCGTACGCGACCCGCTCGCGAACGTCGTCGCCGTACTGCTCGCGGTGCGGCGCGAAGAGCGGTTCGTGCACGCGCGCCGCGCCGCGCTGCTGCACGGTCGCCGTGGCACCGACCAGCTCGTCGTCCCACCACGTCACGTCGTCGACGACGACGCCCGCGGCGCGCAGCACCGCCGCCGCCGCGTCGCGCGCGGCGGTGACGGTCCGATCGACGCGATCCCAGACGCCGCCGCGCAGCACGCACGCGCGCCGCACGGACACCGGCGCGAGCGGCGCGCCGGCGAGAATTTCGTACACCCGCTGGACCGTCGGGAGGTCGCGCGCGAACGGGCCGGCGGTGTCGAGCCCGATCGTGAGCGGGAAGATGCCGTCGATCGGTAGCGCGCCGGTCGCGGGCCGCAGCCCGCAGACGCCGTTGAGCGCGGAGGGAATACGAATCGAGCCGAGCGTGTCCGTTCCGAGGGCGGCGTCGCACAGCTCGGCGGCGACCGCCGCACCGGAACCTCCGCTCGACCCGCCGACGACCCGTGCGGTGTCCCACGGATTCTTCGTGCGTCCGAAGTGCGGGTTCTCGGTGGTGATTCCCCAAGCGAACTCGTGCGTGTTCGTCTTTCCGAGGATCAGCGCGCCGGCGGCGCGCAGCGCGGCGACCACCGGCGCGTCGTGTTGCGGATCGCGCCGGAAGAACGACGAGCCGGCGCGCGTCGGCAGCCCGGCGACGTCGATGATGTCCTTGACGGCGACCGTCACGCCGTGCAGCGGGCCGCGCGCGGTCGGCGGAATCGCGTCGAGCCGCGCGGCTTCGCGCAGCACCGCCGCCTCGTCGAGCGCGACGTAGCAGTTCAGCGCCGGATCGACCTCGCGGATGCGCGCGAGGAGCTCGTCCGCGCGCCTGGTGACCGTGACGTCGTTCGGCATCAGCGGTGCTTCAGCGCCCGGCCGCGAACCTACTTGCACGCTCATGTTCTCGCGCTTCGGGCTGATCGGAGCGCTCGCGCTCCTGGCCGTCCTCGCGACGCCGGCGCTCGCCGTACGGGCGGGTTCAGCCGCTCGCGCCGTCGACCTCGTTCGGCTCGACGGGGTCGTCGGGCCGGCGTCGGCGCGCCATGTGCTGCGCGCGCTCGATGAGGCGGCTCGCGACGGGTCCCAGGCGCTGGTCCTCGTCCTCGACACGCCGGGCGGGCTGATGAAATCGATGGACGAGATCACCCGGGCGATGCTGAACTCGCCGGTCCCGGTCGTCGTCTACGTCTACCCGCACGGAGCGCGCGCCGCATCCGCCGGCGTCTTCATCACGTACGCGGCGAACCTGGCGGCGATGGCGCCGGCGACGCACCTCGGCGCCGCGCACCCGGTCGGGCTCGGCGCAACCGGCGGCAGCATCGACAAGACCGAGATGACGAAGCTCACCAACGACGCCGTCGCGGAGATTCAAGGCTTCGCCGCGCGTCGCGGGCGCAACGCCGCCTGGGCGGAGCGCGCGGTCCGGCAGAGCGAGACGCTCACCGCCGAGGACGCGCTGCGCCGGCACGTCGTCGACTTGATCGCGGACAGCCCCAGCCAGCTCCTCGCGAAGATCGACGGCCGCACGGTGCAGACGGCGGCCGGAACGCGGGTGCTCACGACGCGAAACGCGCGCGTCACCGAGATTCCGTTCGATCTGGCCGAGCAGTTTTTGGACCTGCTCAGCGATCCGAACGTCGGCTTCATCCTGATGACGATCGGGTTCTACGGGATCGTCTTCGAGCTGAGCAATCCCGGCTTGGTGTTTCCGGGGGTCGTCGGCGGCGTCGCGATGCTGCTGGCGTTCGTCTCGTTCGCGGCGATCTCGGTCAACGTCGCGGGCCTGCTGCTGATCGTGTTCGCGCTCGTGCTCTTCGTGGCGGACATCAAGGTGCCGAGCCATGGCGTGCTGACTGCCGGCGGGATCGGGTCGTTCGTCCTCGGCTCGCTGCTGCTCACCGGCGACCGCGAGCCGTTCCTGCGCATCTCGCTGACGCTGATCGTGACGGTCGCCGTGCTGACGGCGGCGTTCTTCGCGTTCGCCGTCGGCGCGGGCATACGGGCGCAGCGGCGGCGCGTGCAGACCGGACGGGAGGCGTTGATCGGCGCCGAAGGCGTGGCGCGCAGCGAGCTGGCTCCGAACGGCACCGTGTTCGTGCAGGGGGAGCTGTGGAAAGCGGAAAGCGCCGACGGAACGATTCCGGCCGGGCGGCGGGTCCGCGTGGTCGGCGTCGACGGGCTCCGGCTGACGGTTCGTCCGGCCGAGATTCCCGTGTAAGGAGGGAATGCAATGACCACCACGATCTCGGTTGCGCTCGTCGTCATCATCGTGGCGATCGGGCTGCTTTCGGCGGCCGTGAAGGTCTTGCGCGAGTACGAGCGCGCGGTGGTGTTCCGGCTGGGGCGGTTGGTGGGCGCGAAAGGCCCGGGGGTCGTCCTGCTGATTCCGCTCGTCGACCGGATGGTGCGGATCGATCTGCGCGTCGTCACGCTCGACGTCCCGCGCCAGGAGATGATGACCTGCGACAACGTTCCGGTCACGGTCGACGCGGTGGTGTATTTCCGCGTCGTGAATCCTGAAGACGCGGTCACCAAAGTCGAATTTTTCTCCAAGGCTACGTTCCTGCTGGCGCAGACGACGTTGCGCAGCGTGATCGGTCAGCACGAGCTCGACGATCTCCTCAGCCAGCGCGATCGCATCAACGAGCAGGCTCAGCAGGTGATCGACGAGGGGACCGAGCCGTGGGGGATCAAGGTCGCGCTCGTCGAGGTGCGCGACGTCGTCCTGCCGGACTCGATGAAGCGCGCAATGGCGGGGCAGGCCGAGACGGAGCGCGAGCGGCGCTCGAAAATCATCAACGCGGAAGGCGAGTACCAAGCCGCCGAAAAGCTCGTGCTGGCCGCGCAGAAGATCGCGACGGAGCCGATCGCGTTGCAGCTGCGCTACCTCCAGACTCTCGCCGAGGTCGCGACCGAGCACAACTCGACGACGATCTTCCCCATCCCGATCGACCTGCTCACGCCGTTCTTGCGCCGAAGAGACGATCGGACCTCAACTTGACGCGATGAGTGATCCGACGAGCGGCCTTCCGAAACCGGGCGACATCATTTATGTCGACTCGGACCGCTATCTGTTTCATGGCTGCGACGATTTTCAAGGTGGAAAGGCAACCGTCGCGCGCGTCTGGACGGACCGGCACCTACGCCTGTCTTAGCGGTGGGGGACACAATCCGAATCCCGCTCCCCTTCCGGCTGGGGACCCCGTTCCCGGACGTGGAAGCGTTGTTGGAATTGATGAGGTATATTTTGGGTCCTGCCCGAACGTCAACCAATTCGGCGATGGGTCGGCGTCGGTAAATATTCCGGACGTCTACTCAGTGGGCACCGCAGGCGCGCAGTACGTCTACACCAATATCACGCAGAGCGCAACGTCATCGGCAAACGGCGCGCTCTCCGTAGCAAAGGGCGGCGCGACCGGCTCAACTACCGTCAACAGCCCGTCGTCAGGATACTAACAAGGAACGCTTATGATTCAAGCATCATTTGTCAAGTACAGCGCCTGCTTACTTGGATGTATTATGGCCGCTTCAACCCCGGCAACCGCCGATGGGGTGCGCGCGACCGACGCCGCTGCAAGAACGACCTCGGCAGTAAGGGCGCGCATGTCGGCTGCTATGACGGGACTTGCCCGGTATAAGATGTCGGGCTCGCTCGACGACATTGCGCGCGCCTCGCACGAATTGCGCAATTCGCTCGGGTACTCGGAGGTCATTACCTTGAGCACGCCTGAGTTGGTAACGCTGCGGCGGGATTTTGTGGCCGACTACACTGCGTTACTCAGCGTGCTCGACGGGCTAGAGGATCCGGCATTCGTCGAATCCGACGACCGGTATCAGCCACGAATTTGTTTCATGCCGCCGCGCGAGCCGAATGGTCATCAGGCGATGCCCTGTGCCGATCCGAGCGAAATATCGGATCCCGCTACTCGCGCCGCTTACGTCACCGCGCTGCAAGCGAATGCCACGAGAAATAGGCAGATTGGGATCCAACGGCGTCTGCGACTCGTCGACGAAGGAGTAACGACAGAGCTTCAACTCGTACTGCAGAAATTTCACGGGCGCGCGCCTGACGACTCTCGCGCACTCGACGCCATCGTGCAGAAGGCGGGTATCCGGGAAATCAGAAGGGTCGCAATCCGGGCAATGTACTAGCCGCGGTGCTCGCGTCACGGCGAACAAACGATAACTCGGCCGAACGTAACTGCGTGAGAAGCGACGTTCTTGCGACGAAGCGATCAGCCGGCGACGAAGTGCCAGCCGAGGCGGAGGCGCAGGCGTTCGCCGAGCCAGTCGGCGAGCGCGACGAGGGCCCAGGTGACGAGGACGTACGCGAGCATCTGTTTGTAGAAGAAGAGCTGCTGGGCTTGGAAGAGCGCTTGGCCTATTCCGCCGGCGCCGATCAGGCCGACGACCGTCGCCGCGCGGACGTTCCATTCCAGCCGGAAGAGCGTGTGCACGACGAGCGGGCCGAGCGCAAGCGGGACGAACCCGAACGCCACGATCGGCAGCGCGCGAGCGCCGGTCGCGGCGAGCGCGTCGACCGGCGCGCGCGGGACGTTCTCGAAGCTCTCCGCGTACAGCTTGCCGAGGACGCCGGCTGAGTGAATCCCGAGCGCGAGCGCGCCGGCGAGCGGGCCGATGCCCACCGTCACGACGAGCATCAAACCGAAGACCAGCTCGGGGATCGCGCGCACCACGTCGAGCGCGCGGCGGATCGTCAGCACGATGCCGAGCGGCGCGAGCCGGCGCGCCGCGGCGAGCGAGACCGGAAACGCGAGCAGCGCGCCGATCAGCGTCCCGCCGATCGCGATCGCGAGCGTCTGCACGATCAGCAGCGGCAGCGAGACGATCTGCGCGGGACGCAGCTGCGGCGGAAACATTCCGGCGAACGTGTGCGCCGCGTGACCGAGCGCGAGGAGCAGCGGCGGGTTCATCCAGAGCGACAACAATCCGAGCGGCAGGAGCAGCAGCACCAGCCGCGGCGTGCGGCGCGCCAGGATGCCGAACGTGTCGACACAAGCGACCAGCACGACCAGCACCAGGATCAGCGTGAGCGAACGGTGGTAGTCGAGCGCGTTGAGCGCGCCGACCAGCTCGGTGCCGATCCCGCCGCCGCCGACCGCGCCGACGACGATCGACGCGCGCATCGCGCACTCGAACGCGTACGTGCCGAACGTCAGCAGGTCGGACTGCGTGAGCGGGATGAGTCCGAACGCCGCGATCGCGGCGCGCGGCGCGCCGGTCGCGCGCAGCGCTTCGAGCGGCGCGGCGTCCGCGGCGAGAAACAGATCGCCGTAGACGCGTCCGATCATCGCGGTATAGAACACCGCCAGCGCCACGATCCCCGCCGCCGGACCGAGTCCTACCACCACGACGGCCAGGATCGCCAGGGTGAGGTCGGGGATCGCGCGCAACGAGGACAGCACGCCGATGATGAAGCGATGTCCCGGCGCCCGCGTGCCGATCAGCACCGCGAGCGGCACGCCGAGCGCGAACGCGACCAGCATCCCGGCCGACGCCATCCCGATCGTCTGCGCGACCGGGACGAGCAGCGCACGCAGGTACGCCGGCGAGAGATCGGGCGGAAAGAAGGTGTCGATCACCCCGCGTACCCGCGCCGCACGAGCGAGGCGCGCTCGGTGCGCCGGTCGGCGCGCACGCGCCCGCTGACCAGCTCCGCGACGCGGTCGAAGTAGCGCCGCGCAAGCTCCGGCTGGTGCAGCGAGCACAGCAGCGCGATGCGCCGCTCGTGCGCGAGATCGCACAGCAGCGCGACGATCTGCTCGCCGAGCGCCGGATCGACCGATGCGATCGGCTCGTCGGCCAGGATCGCGACCGGGTGCTGGACGAGCGCGCGCGCGATCGCGACGCGCTGCTGCTGGCCGCCGGAGAGCTCGCTCGTGCGCGCGCGCAGCTTCTCGGCGATCCCGACGCTCGCCAGCGCGGCAAGCGCTTCGGCGAGCTCCGCCGCGCTCGGCAGCACGAGAAAGCGCAGCGCGTGCAGCGTGCTCCAGCGGCCGAGCGCGCCGGCCATGACGTTCTGCGCCACGGTGAGCCGGTCGACGAGATCGTGCTGCTGCGCGATCATTGCCAGCCGCGCGCGCAGCTGCCGCAGCTCGCGCCCGCGCAACCCTGCGACCTCGACGCCGTCGACGCGCACGCTCCCTGCGCCGAGCGGAACGGTGCCGTTGATCGAGCGCAGCAGCGTCGTCTTCCCGCTCCCGCTCGGGCCGACGAGCGCGACGCACTCGCCCGCCGCCACGTCGAGCGAGACGCCGTCGAGCGCGGGCGGCGCGTGCGGACCGTACGCGACGCGCACGCCGCGAACCTCGAGCATCTGTTTAGAGCAGCTTCAGCTTCGTCGCGATCGTCCGCAGCAGGTCGTACTCGGCGTCGTTCGCGCGCACGAACGACGTCCCGCGCAGGATCTCGAGGACGTTCGCGTCGGCCGGCGCATGCAGCGCCAGAAACGCGTTGGCGAACGCGGCGCGTTCGGCGGGCGTCGTCTCCTTGCGCGCGACCCAGACGTAGTCGAGGAACGGCGGGGTGGTGAAGAAGACGCGCACTTTCGTCTTGTCGAGCTGGTTGGCGTCGATCATCGCGTGGTAGACGCTCTCGTCCATCGCGCCCGCGTCGACGACCCCGGCCTCGACCGCTTTCGCCGTCGCGGGATGGTTGCCGGTGTAGCGATAGCTCAGGTCTTTGTCGGGATCGAGCCCGGCTTGCGTCAGCGCGTAGAACGGCATCAAGTGGCCGCTGGTCGAGTTGATGTCGCCGAAGGCGAACTTCTTGCCGCGCAGGTCTTTGAGCGCGTTGATCGCGCTCCCGGTTTGGGTGATGAAAAGCGAGTGGAACTGGCGGTCGGAGGTACGCTGCACCAGCGGGACGACGCCGTACTGCGCGTGCGCCTTCGCGTACGTGAGGCCGCCCAGGTAGGCGAAGTCGAGCGAGCCGTTGCCGAGCGCTTCCACCGTCGCGTTGTAGTTCGTCGGAATCACCAGCTCGACGTCGCGCCCGAGCTTCGCCGCGAGGTAGTCGCGCAGCGGCTTCTTCTGATCGACCGAGACTTGCGTCGCGCCCGCGTCGGGGATCATCCCGACCCGCAGCGGCGCCGCGGCGCGGACGCCGCGCGGCAGCGCCATGAGGCTGGCGAGCGCCGCGGCCGAAGCGAGAAGCGAGCGCCGCGTGAGCGCGGGCGGCTGAGCGAGTTGTCGTGTCATTGCTGTTCGATGCTTTCCGTTTCGGTAGACTCGGCGGCGCGCACGGCCGATTCGGCGGCTTGAAAACCGATCTTCGAATGCGTCCGGTCGCAGAACGGTTTGGTGGTCGAGCCGCCGCAGCGGCACAGGACGATGTCGACCTCGCCGCTGAGGTCGTACGGGTTGCCCTCGGCGTCGGTGAGCGTCAAAAGGCTCAAGTCGCCCGTTATCAAGTACGGTCCGTTTTTTCTCGCGCGTATCGTGAGCGGCAACGCTTCTCCTCTCAATGGCTCCGGGCCGGGGAGCGGTTTTGGACCTCGCGAACGATCCGCTTTTGGCCTAGAGTGGTGCTGCCCGATGGAAGAACCACGCCCCCGGGACGTCCTCTCCCTCTTCCCCGACCACGCCTCGCCGGTCCCGCTCTCGCGCCAGCTCGTGCAGCGCCTCCGGCATGCCATTCGCAGCGGCTCGCTGGCCGAGGGAAGCAGACTGCTCCCGACGCGCGAGTTCGCCAGCCGGCTCGGCGTCTCGCGCAACACCGTCGTCGCCGCCGTCGATCAGCTGATCGCCGAAGGCTACCTGGTGGCGCGCGTCGGTTCGGGGACGTTCGTCGCCCGCGGCGTAGGCGCCGTCGCCGCGCCACGCGCGATCCCGCCGCTGCGGCTGCCCGCGCCCGCGCAGCGCTATTTGGAGCTCGCCGGCACGCTGCCGGACTTGGGTCCGAAGCTGCTGCCGTTCCGCACCGGCGTCCCCGACGTCGCCGCGTTTCCGCGCGAGCCGTGGGACCGTTTCGCGCGCCGCTTGCGGCAGCACCCGTACCGTTTCTCCTACGGCGAGCCGGTCGGGCTGCCGCGCCTGCGCTCTGTGCTCGCCGATCATCTGCAGCAGTTCCGCGGCGTCGCGGCAACGCCTGAGCAGATCGTCATCGTCGAAGGCGCGCAGGCGGCGATCACGCTGATCGCCGCGGTGCTGATCGATCCCGGTGATCCAGTGCTGCTCGAGGATCCGTCGTACGCGTTCGCGCGGCTGGCGTTCGAAGCGCGCGGCGCGCACGTCATCCCGCTCTCCGTCGACGAGAACGGGCTGAACGCCGCCGGCGCGCCGGCCGCCCGGCTCACCTTCGTCACGCCCTCGCACCAGTATCCGCTCGGCGGAACGATGTCGCCGGAACGCCGCGGCGCGCTGCTCGAGTGGGCGCGGCTGCACGACGCGTACGTCGTCGAGGACGACTACGACGGCGAGTTTCGCTTCGGCGGCCCGCCGCTGCCGGCGCTGCAGAACGGCGACGCCGAAGGCCGCGTGATCTACGTCGGCACGTTCAGCAAAGTGCTGGCGCCCGGGCTGCGCGTCGGCTACATCGTCGCGCCGCCGCAGCTGGCGCCCGCGTTCGGCGCGGCGCGCACGGTGTCGTCGCTCGGCGCCGATCCGCAGACGCAGCGCATCCTGGCCGACTTCATCGCCGAAGGCTACCTCGCGCGCCACGTCCGCCGGATGACCGCCGAGTACCGGCGCCGCGCCGAGCTGTTGACGGAACTGCTCCGGCCGCTGGCCGGACGATTGCAGATCGGCCCGGCGACGGGCGGGATCCATTTGACCGTCACCGGCGACGAGCCGCTCGACGACCGCGCGATCTCGCGTCGCGGGGTGGAGCGCAACGTCTTGCTGCACCCGATCTCGACCGACTGCATCGCGCGCGCCGACGTGCGCGGCTTCGCGCTCGGCTTCGGCGCCGCGCCGCTCGAGCTCATCCCCGACGCGGTGACGCGCTTCCGCAGCGCGCTCGAAGCGCGCGAGTAGCTTACGCTCCGGCGGCGTCCGCCGCGGAAAAGATCAGCTCGAACGAGACGTCGTCGGGGCCGTCGACGAAGAGTTGGCGGTCGGCGGTGCCCGGAATCGTCGCTTCGTGCACCGGAACGCCGAGCGCGCGCAGCTGCGCGAGCGTCTCGCGGTAGCCGCTGCAGCGGAACGCGACGTGATCGACGACCCCTTTCGCGACGCTCCGCGACGCGTCGCGTCGCGCAGCGTCGTCTGCATGGGTGATCTCTTTGTCGCGCGCGTCGCTGACGTGCACGACCGCGGTCCCGTTGCGGTACAGCCAGCGGCCGGGCGTGCCGAACGCCGGGCGCGGCCCGTCCTCCAACCCCAGGACCGACGTGAGAAAGCCGGCGGTCCGGTCGACGTCTCCGGTGGTAATGTTGACGTGGTCGAGCGTGCGTACGTCCATCGTGCGCATACGTTCCGCAGGCAGGCGCCGACGCCTCGTCCGGCGCAGTCCGCCTCGTGACGAACAACGCGGTGCTCGTTCCATAGTCCGATGTGGACGTTTCTGCGCAAGCTCTTCGGCGGCGGCGCACGCCCCAAGGCGGGCGGCATCGACTCGGTCTTCGCGGCGCTCGACGAAGGCGAGGCGAAGCGCCCGCCGCCGACGCTCGTCTGCCGGCAATGCGGTTTGAAATACGCCAACACCGGGACGTACTTACAGGGAAGTCGCTGCCCCGACTGCTACCCGCAGGGCTGAGCCCTCGTCAGACGAGCGCCGTTCCGATCATTCCGTTGCGGGTGACGAGCGCGCGTAGCTCCTCCTCGCTCGCGTTCTCGGTTCCGGCGGGGCGTTGCGGCAGCACCATGTAGCGTACTTCGGCGGTGCTGTCCCAGACGGTGATCTCCGTGTCGTCGGAAAGCGTCGTGCCGAACTCCGCGAGGACGCTGCGCGGGTCCCGGACCGCGCGCGAGCGGTACGCGTTGCTCTTGTACCAGCTCGGCGAGGGACCGAGGAGCGCCAGCGGATAGCACGAGCAGAGCGTGCACACGATCAGGTTGTGGCGGCCAGGCTCGTTCGCGACGACGCGCAGCTTCACCGGCGCCCAGCGCGCCAAGTCGATGCCCAGCTCGGCCGCCGCCGCGTTGCCGTCGGCGAGCAGGCGCGCGCGGAACGCGCCGTCGACCCACGCGCGCGCGACGAGCAGCGCGCCGTTCGCCGGCTGCGCGCTCGCAAGAAACGCTTCGACGGCGGCGTCGAGCTCGCGCTCGGTGAAGACGTTCGCCGCTTCGAACGCGGCGACGAGCGCTTTCACGCGGTTCGACGCGCCGGCGGAGCTTTCGTGCACGTGGCTCATTCCGAAGCCTCCAGGTACGACTCGAACAGGTCGGCGCAGATGCTGCCGCGCGGGTCGGCGTCGCCGCCGAACACGTCCTCCGCGGCGAACCGCACGGTATAAGCGGTCTCTTTCGCGGAGCGGACGCCGGCGGCACGCCGGTCGGAGAACGGCAGCGTGCCGAGGACGGTGTCGATGCGGCCGCTGCGCCCGACCAGATAGCGCGGCAGCCGCGTGTGTCCGGCGGGATTTCTCAGCCGCGTGCGGACGCGGTCACCGACGGAGAACATCGAGCAGCTTTCGCTCTTCGACCAGCGATTCGAGCGCGTGCAGCCAGCGCTCGTAGTACGACGCGCCAAGATACTCCTCGGGCGGCATTCGCTCGAGCGCGTCGCGAAACTCGTCCAGGTTGTACGCGCCGGCGCGCAGCAGAAAACGGTTGATCGCGAAGACGCGCGCCTCCCACTCGTGGTGAAACGGCGGCTCGCCGGGCTCAATCGCCAGCGGCCCGAAACCGTGCATCCCGCCGATGTCGTGGATCCGGCTCATCCGCGAAGCTCTCGTCGCCGCACGACGGTTTCCCTGCGGTCGCCGCGCGCCGCCGATGCAACGGCTCCGGCGGTGCGCCGGTTCTTAGCCGCGATGGAGCTACAGTACGAGGTCGTCGACGTCTTCACCGAACGGCCGCTGGAGGGCAACGCGCTGGCCGTCTTTCCGGACGCGCGCGGCCTGAGCGATGAGCTGATGCAGCGCATCGCGCGCGAGATGAACTTGTCGGAGACGACGTTCGTGCTGCCGGCCGCGCTCCCCGAGGCCGCCGCACGCGTGCGCATCTTCACGCCGTGGAGCGAGATGGTGTTCGCCGGGCATCCGACGCTCGGCACCGCGTTCGTCGTGCGCGAGCGCGGCATCGTCGCGCGCGACGCTGCAGCATTCGTTCTGGAAGAGAAAGTCGGCCCCGTCAAGGTCCGCGTCGACGGCGCTGAACGGTCGATGATCTGGCTCGAGACGCCGCCGATCGCGCGCGGCGCGACGTTCGAGCGCGCGCTGTGCGCGCAGGCCCTCGGTCTCGCGGAAGACGCTTTGCTCGAGAACGTCCCGAGCCAACGCCTTTCCGCCGGCAATCCGGCGATCTTCATCGCGCTCAAGAACGCGGCGGCGGTTGACGCGGTGAAGATCGACAGCGCCGCGCTCCGCCGGCTCACCGCGTCGCTGAACGAGCCGACGTGTGTCTTCGCGTTCGCGCCGGTCCCGGCGGGCGCGTACTCGCGGATGTTCGCCGAGGAGCTCGGCATCGCCGAAGACCCCGCGACCGGCAGCGCGACCGGTCCGCTCGCCGCCTTCATGATGGAACACGGCCTCGCCGGTACGGCCGACGGCACGCGCTTCGTCAGCGAGCAAGGCACGAAGATCGGCCGTCGCAGCCTGCTCCACGTCCTCGTTCACGGCGAGAACGGCCGCGATGGCATCGAAGTCGGCGGCCACGTCACACCCCTCACAACCGCGACGATGCGGTTACCGGACCTCTGAGCAATGCGAAACTCATACCGCTGCCACGGCGTCCGTACGGGCATGACGCGACGTACACTGTGGGTGCTTGCCTCCGTGCTGGGGCTGGGATGCGTTCCGCTCGCCGTGGGCGCCGAGCAATTGCCGGGGCCGGTCGTCGGACGTCCCGCTCCACCGTTCACGCTCACGACGGTCGACGGCAAGACGGTGCGGCTCGCGGACTACCGCGGAAAGACACTGGTGCTCAACGTGTGGGGCTCGTGGTGCCCGCCGTGCCGGCTCGAGACGCCGGACCTCATCGCCGAAGCGAAGGGCGACGCGTCACGCGGCGTCGCGTTCCTCGGCGTCGACACGACCGAGAGCGCTGCGGTCGTGCGCGCCTTCGCGGCGGCGAAAGCGATCCCGTATCCTCAAGTGGCGACGACCTCGGAGAGCGCGTTCGCAAAGACGTACGAGATCCGGAATGTCCCGGCGACGTTCGTGATCGGGCCGGATGGCGTACTGCGCGCGCGCCACGTCGACAACGTCTTGCCGCGCGCCCAATTGCACGCGTACATCGTCGCCGCGGAGAACGGCCAAACGGCTCCGCTCACGACCGCGTTTCAGGCGCAGCTCGACGCGCTGCTCGATCCGGCGCAGTACCCCTTCGCCGGTGACGCCGCGACGACGCGCGCCAACGTCGCCAAAGCGGCCGCCGCGATCGCCAAGGCCGACGATCTGCAGGACGAGGCGATGGACGATCCCGCGCGCGATCACGACTTGCTCAAGACGCAGCAAGAGGAAGAGAGCCTGCGCGCCGCCGCGATCGCTGCGTTCGCGCCGCTCGCCGCAAGTGACGCCGACCGCGCGCTGCTCGCGCGCTTGCGCGGCGACGAAGCGGCCGCGCTTGGGAAATGGACCGACGCGGACGCGGCGTATGCGGAGGCGCTGCGCTACGCGCCGGGCGACGTCGCGGCGCTCGGCGGAGAAGCCTACGCCGCCTCGAACCTCGGCGACGAGCACCGTGTCGCGGCGCTCGACGCGCAAATAGCGGAGAAATCACCCTCGTATGCCGCGTACGTCTCGCTGGGCCGCGCGCTGGCGAAAATCGGCGAGGTCAAGGCCGGCGAAGACGCGTTCGAGAAAGCACGCGCGCTCGCAGCGAACAACCCGGCGCAAACGGCGTGGACCAACCTCTACTACGGCCGCATGGAGACGACTGCGGGCAACCGCGAGAAAGCGCGCGCCGCGTTCGCGCGCGCGAGCCTGGCCGCACAGCAGATTCCGCAGACCGATCCGCGCGCCGCATGGTACGTCGAACAAGCGCAGGAAGGCACCGTCGCGCTCGACGTCGCGCGCGGTTCGAAGCCGGCGCTCTCGCTCGCGCCGTGGACGGGCCCCGATCTGCCCGGCTCGATCGCCAGCACGATCAAGTACCGCCTCGTCGTCACCGGCGCGCCCGGCGCGCGGCTCGCGCTTTCCGCCACCGGACTGCCGAAGCGCTGGATCGGCTCGTTCTGCACCGACCGTGTCTGTGCGCCGTTCCGCACCTCGGTGACGGTGCCGGCCGGGGGCGTGAAGGTGGTCGAGTTCCAGGTCGTTCCGACGACCGCGCACAATGGTCCGGCGAACGTCCGGATCGACGCCCGCAGCGGCGGGCGCCCGGTCGCGACGGTCGGCACCCTCGTTCGCGTTTAGTCAGGAGATCATGCTGCACGCCATCATCGCCGCGACGGCGCTCACGCTCACCGGTCCGCAAGTCGGCTCGCCCGCGCCGGACTTCCACTTGACGACCGTCGCCGGCAAGCGCGTCTCGCTCGCCGACTTCCGCGGCAAGACGCTGGTTCTCAACGACTGGGCGACGTGGTGTCCGCCGTGCCGCGAGGAGACTCCCGACCTGATCGCGTCGGCGAAGAAGCTCGCCACCAAGGGCGACGTCGTCTTCCTCGGCGTCGACTCGACGGAGGCCGCACCGATCGTGCGCGCGTTCCTCGCCGCGAAGCCGATGCCGTACACGACCGCAATCGACGGTGACAAGGCGTTTTCGAAAGCCTACGACGTGCGCGCGTTTCCGACCACGTTCGTGATCTCGCCCGACGGTGTGCTGCGCGCGCGCTACGTCGGAAACATCACGCCGGCGATCCTGGCCGGGTTCGTCGGCGACGCGCGCGCCGGGCGCGACGGCGTTCTCGCGACCGAGGCGCAGAAGAAAGCCGACGCGCTGCTCGATCCGGCGAAGTTCGCCTTCACCGGCGACGTCGACGCCGTGCGAACCGCGGCCAAGAACGCGCTCAAGGCGATCGACGATGCGGAGAACGTCGACGGCGAGACCGACTACTTGCGCATCCAAGCCGAAGAGAACGTGCTGCGCGACGCCGCCGCGAAGGCCCTCGAGCCGCTCGCGCAGAGCGCCGCCGACAAGGCGTTGCTGGCGCGGCTGCAAGGCGACGCCGCGTACGCGCGCGAGGAGTGGCCGCAGGCGATCGCGGCGTACGAGCGCGGGCTGGCGGTCGCGCCCGAGGACCCCGATCTGCTCTCGGGATACGGCACCGCGTTGCGCAGCGACGGTGACTACGCGCGCGCGGCGGAAGCGTTCGCGAAGCTGGCCAACGCCGATCCGAGCGTCGAGAACCTCGTCGAATACGGGAACACCGCCGCCGGCGCCAAGCGCTTCAACGACGCGACGGTCGCGTTCTCGCGCGCGGTCGCGACGGCGCGCGCCAAGGTCGACGCGAAGCCGTCCGACGCGAAGGCGATCCGCAAGCTGGCTTGGGCGTATCTGTACCAAGGCCGCATGTACGCGAAGGCAGGCGAGAACGCGAAGGCGCGCGCGGCGTTCGCGCAGACGAGCGCGTGGAGCGCGAAGCTGCCGAAGAAGGACGCGCGCCACGACATGTATCTCGAGGAGGCGCAGGAAGCGACGGTCGCGCTCGACGCCGCGCACCCCGCCGGCAAGACCGCGATCTCGCTCGCGCCGTGGACCGGCCCCGACCTGCCGGGCTCGGTAAGCAGCACCTACAAGTACCGCCTGGTCGTCGCCGGGACGCCCGGCAAGAGCGTCGCGCTCGAGGCGAGCGGTCTGCCGAAGCGCTGGGTGGCCTCGTTCTGCAGCGACCGCCAGTGCGCGCCGTTCCGGACGACCGTCGCGCTCCCGTCCTCCGGGGTGAAGGTGATCGAGTTCCAGGTCATCCCGCAGTCGGCGTCGGCGAAGCCGCCGACGATCCGGGTCCAGGGCGGCGGTGCGAGCGCCGCAGTGCGGGTCGGCGCCAGCGCATAGCCGGCGCGGGTCCCTGCGCCCCGGCTGCGTAACAAGGCCTCGACCCGGCCGGTAGGCATGGGCGTCTTATGGCGGAGGCAAGGCCATCACGGACGAGGTCGTCGGAAAGGTCGGGCGCGTGACGGGGACGGTCGGTCCCGGCCGGGTCGGTGAGGTCATGCTCGCCGTCCGCGGCGGGAGCGAGCACTTTCACGCCTACCCCTGCGATGCGAAGAGCATCGCGGTCGGCACCCGGGTCGTGGTCGTCGAGTACTATCCGCCGCGGACGGTTGTGGTCGCCGAGGCGTAAGCGCCCCGGCGCGGGAGGAAGCTCGTGACTGCCATCGGTTCGTTCGCGTACCTCGTCGTCGGTATCGCCGTCGTCGCGATCGCCTTGTTCGTGCTGGTGTTTCGCGCCATGTGGCGCGTCGCCGAGCCGAACGAGGCGCTCATCATCTCCGGCCTGCACCACCGCTCGAACGAGGAGACGGGTGAGTCGCTCGGGTTCAAGATCGTCACCGGGCGCGGAACGCTGGTCATTCCCGGCGTCCAGGTCGTGCGCCGGCTCTCGCTCGACTTGCGCGAGTCCGAGCTGCAGATCGCCTGCGTGACGCAGCAGGGAATCCCCGTTCACATCAAAGGCGTCGTGATCTACAAGGTCGGCGACGACTTCGCCTCGATCGCGAACGCCGCGCGGCGCTTTCTCGACCAGCAAGACCGGATGGACGCGCGCATTCAGCAAGTCTTCGCCGGCCATCTGCGCGCGATCTGCGGCTCGCTGACCGTCGAAGATCTCATTCGCGAGCGCGACAAGCTGACCGAAGCGACGCGCGGGGCGTCGGGGACCGAGATGGAGAAGCTCGGCTTGATCGTCGACTCGCTGCAGATTCAGGAGATCGACGACCCGACCGGCTACATCGACAATCTCGCCAAGCCGCACGCCGCCGCGGTGCAGCGCGACGCTCGCATCGCGCAGGCGCAGGCCGATCAGGAAGCGACGCAGCGCGAGCAAGAAGCCAACGCGCTCAAGGCGCAAGCGCAGCGCGACAGCAAGATCAAACAGGCCGGCTACCAAGCCGAAGTCGACAAGGCGGCGGCGCAGGCGAAACAAGCCGGGCCGCTCGCCGACGCCGTCGCGCGCCAGCAGGTCGTCGTCGAGGAGACGAAGATCGTCGAGCTCGACGCGCACAAGAAAGAGTCGGAGCTGCTGGTCACCGTGCGCCGGCCGGCCGATGCGTCCGCGTACGAGAAGACGACGCTCGCCAACGCCCAGCGCGACGCCGACATCGCCGCCGCGCAGGCGCGCGCGAAGCAGATCGAGCTGCAGGCGCAAGCCGACGCGACGCGCGTGAAGCTCGCCGCCGACGCCGACTCGACGAAGACCAAGATGCTAGGCGAGGCCGACGGCGCGGCGATTCGCGCGCGCGGCGCCGCCGAGGGCGATGCGATCAGCGCAAGAGGTCTGGCCGAAGCGGCCGCGATCAAGGCGCGCGCCGACGCGCTCGCGCAGAACCAGGAAGCGGTCATCTCGCAGCAGCTCGCCGAGAAGCTCCCGCAAATCGTCGAAGCCGCTTCGAAGGCGTTCAACAACATCGATCAGATGATCGTGATGAACGGAGCCGACGGAATCTCCGAGATGATGGGCAAGGTGCTCTCGCAGGGCGCCGCCGGCTTCCAGCTCGCGCGCAACCTGCTGGCGCACGCGAAGCCGGCATCCGAGTACACCACGCCGCCCGCCGCCAACGGCGGTGCGGTGGTGAAGCCGGCGACGCCGACCGAGACGAAGTGAGCCTCTGGGCGCGGATCGTTCGGCTGCTGACCGGCGAGGCGCGCTCGCAGCTCGCGCGCCTCCACGATCCCGCGGCCTCGGTCGACGCCGCGTACCGAGCGCAGCTCGAGATCGTCGACGAGGTTCGCGCGAACCTCGTCGAGCTGCTCACCGCGCGCAAGCGCTTGGAGATGCAGCTGGCGGTCTACGAGCGCGGCGGCGCGCCGCCGGCCGCGCTCGACGCATTCCGCGCCGAGATCGACGAGCTGCGCGGGCGCGAGGACGCGCTCGCGCGGGCCGCGGAGGAGCTGCGCCGCCGCGCCGACGCGCTGCGCGCCGAGCGCGACCTCACCCGCGCCCGCGTCGCGGCCGCGAAGGCGGGGATTGCGGCGCACGGCGCGATCGCGGAGATCGGCGCGGAGCACGCCGAGATCCGCACCCTTCTCGACGACGCGCGCGAGCGGACGACGGCGCTGCAAGCCCGGGCGGCGGCACTGGCCGAGCTGGTCGACCGCGACGCGCACAGTCCCAGCCCCGCGCCGGCGCCGCGGCCCCCGCACGCCGAAGCGTCGATCGACCGCGAAGCGCTGCCGTAGCCGCCACCCGCCCGGCGCGCGAGCGAGCCGCTTCGTGAAGAACGGTCGCGTTTGGGGTATGCGTGCCTCAAGGCGAACCCGGTTCGGGAAGGACGGGCGTTCGCATCGTCTCGGAGGCACCGTTGATCCGTTTGGAAAGCGCCCCGCGTGAGGCTACGCAGCGGCGGCTGGCACTGCTCGTCCGTGCCGGCGAGCTCTTTCATCGGTCGCTGGACCTCGACGAGACCCTCGCCAACGTCGCCCGAACGGCCGTCGAGTCGTTCTCCGAGCTCTGCCTGTTCGACCTGATCGACGAGAACACGGGGCGCCTGTACGTCAGCGTCGGCGCGCACCGCGAGCCGGAGATCGAGCGCTCGCTGAAGGCCCTCGTCACCCCGCTCCTGCAGTCGGAGACGCGCGGCATCCACCCGGCGCGGTATGTCGCCCAGACCGGCGAGTCGTTCTTCGTCCCGCTCTTCGACGAGGAGACGCTGCTGCGGCACGCCTCGTCGACCGAGCACGAGTCGTTCATGAGGAAGATGAACTACCGCTCGAAGATCGTCGTGCCGGTCATCGCGCACGGGGCGATCTTCGGCGCGCTGACCTTCGTGCGCACGCACGAGTCGGAGCCCTTCGACCGCGCCGACATGCAGGCCGCCGAGGAGCTGGGGCGCCGCGCCGGGCTCGCGGTCGCGAACGCGAAACAGTACAGCCGCGAGCAGCACGTCGCCGAGACGCTGCAGCGCGCGTTCTTGAACGACGAGCTGCCGCAAACCGAGACCCTGCAGTTCAACGCGATGTACCAAGGTGCGCAGGTCGGCAGCGCGCTCGGCGGCGACTGGTACGACGCCTTCGCGCTCAACGGCCGGATCGTGATGACGATCGGCGACGTGACGGGAAAAGGCGTCGACGCGGCGCGGCTGATGGTCCAGCTGCGGCAGTGGGTCAGAATGGCGGCCGTCGTCTCGGCCGATCCGGCCGAGATGATGGCGCTGTTGAACCGCGCGCTCATCTTCGAGGGACGCGACGAGCTCGCGACGGCGTTCATCGGCGTGGTCGACCGCGAGGGGCGCAGCATCAGCTACGTGTCCGCCGGACACCCGCCGCCGTTCGTCAAGCGCACCGGTAGCCGGCCGTCGGCATTGCCGGGCGCTCCGGGCGTTCCGCTCGGCGCGACGACCGATCCGAGCTATGCCGCGCACTCCGCCTCGCTCGCGGACGCGACGCTGTTGGTCTTCTACACCGACGGCCTCACCGAGGTCGATCGGAACCCGATCGAGGGCGAGGCGGCCGTCGAGCAGCTTCTTTCGGGCGACGAGATCTTGTTCGCGGCGAATCCCGCGCGTTTCGTGAGCCGTCTCGTCGCTGGCAAACAGGCGAGCGACGACATGGCGATCCTCACCGTTCGCTTGGGGCGCTCGCACGGCCGGTGGGCGTTCGACGTCGCCGACTCCGGCGCGGCGTACGCGATCAAGCGCGACTTCATCGCCGCGGTGCGCGAACAGTACGGCGGCGCCGCCGACCTCGACGCCTGCGAGGTGATCTTCGGCGAGCTGGTCGGGAACGCGCTGCGCTACGCGCCGGGGCGCTTGAGCCTGGGGCTCACCGTCGACGCGCGCGGGGTGTGGCTGCACGTCATGGACGACGGTCCGGGCTTCAGCGGTCCGCCCTCGCTCCCCACCGACGTGTGGTCGGAATCCGGCCGCGGGCTGTTCTTGGTCGGCGCGCTCGCACAGGAGGTGTCGATCCGCCGGTTGCCGGCGTACGGCACGTACGTCAAAGTACTTCTTCCGACCCTCGTGGACAAGCGGCTGCCGTAGCCGAGCTCAGCTCGCGCCGCCGCCCTGCTGCTGCGCGCCGGCGCCGTCCGGAGCGCGCCACATCGCCGAGACGAGCGCGACCGCGACGAGCATGCCGATCAGCGGCGCGACGACATAGACCCACCAGGCGCCGAAGCCGCCGGCGACGATCGCGGGGCCCAGCGTGCGGGCGGGGTTCATCGAGCCGCTCGAGATGTGGCCGCCGATCCAGCGGTCGACGACCGTCGTCGCGCCGTTCGCGATCGCCGCTTCCGGACCGATGAAGCGCGCGGCGTTCGCGGTCGAGAGCGCGACGATGATCAGCACGGTGGTGAGAACGATCTCGAGCCAGAAGGCCGGCCAGATGCCGAGCGACATCTCCGGCAAGAGCGCCGTGCGTGGAGCCTGGAAGATGGCGAGCATAAGGGCGCCGGCGGCGATCGCGCCGAGAAACTGCACGGCGATGTAGCCTGGGACGCGCGCCCAGTGGAAGTCCTTGCGCAGCGCGAACGCGAGCGTGGTGCACGGGTTGGTGTGCGCGCCCGAGACGTTGCGAAACGAGTAGATGATCACCATCGTCGCCAGCCCGGTCGTCCCCGTCTCGACGGCGTAGCCGAGGTGAAAGCCCAGACCGCGCGCGATCACCGCCGGTCCAACGGTCCCCAGCGTCACGATCGCGGTGCCGATGAACTCCGCCAGCAGGCTGGCGGGGAAACCCCGCGGCGTCATGGACTGCTGCTTGTCGTCGCTTCCGCTGCCGTCGTCGTCGGTCATGCGCCTCTTCAGAAGAACGGGTTGTGCGCTTTTTCTTCGCCGATCGTCGTCGGCGGGCCGTGTCCCGGCATCACGACCGTCTCGTCCCCGAGCGCGAACAGTTTGAACCGCACGCTCGCGAGCAGATCGTCGTAGGTCGAGACGTCGGCGAAGATTCCCCCGACCGAGCCGGCGAAGAGCGTGTCGCCGCTGAAGACCGTCGAGCGGAACAGAAAGCACGACGAGCCGTCGGTGTGGCCGGGCGTGTGCAGCATGCGAATCGCCGCGTCCTCGCCGAACGGCAGCTCGTCGCCGTCGGCGACCGGAATCGCGCGCTTGCCGAGGCTCCCGATCGCGCCGGCGTCGGCGCGGTGCATCACGATCTCGGCGTTCGGAAACGCGCGCGCGACGTCGGCCGTCGCGTCGCAGTGGTCGGCGTGCTTGTGCGTGATGAGGATGTAGCGCAGCGCGTACGGGCCCTCGTTCACCGCGTTCAGCAGCGTTTTCGGAAAGCCGGCGGGATCGACCAGCGCCGCCGTCTTGCCGTCCTGCAAGAAGAACAGATAGCCGTTCGAGGGATGCGGGTCGTGCGGGTGGTGCCGCACCTCGGGCGGGAGCTCGGCCTGCGGGTACCAGCGGCGCGCCGCGGTGTCGGCGAACTTGCCGGGATCCAGCCGCAGCACGACCGCGACCGCGCGGGCTTGGTCCTCGTTCGGGGCGCCGGCGCCTTTCAGCCACGCCTCGACGGCCCGCTCGTCGAGGCCGACGCGGCGCGCCAGCTCGCCCGCCGAGAGGCGGTTGCCGCGCAGCCCCTTGCGCAGGACGTCGGAAGGGTCGTCTTCGAGCGCGATGCGCGGCCAGCCGGCGGTCGCGCTCACCAGAGCGCTCCGTCGCCGACCAGGATGTAGAGGATCGGGCCGATCCCCCAGAACACGCCGACGACCGCCCAGATGATCTTCTGGGTCCCGTTGAGGTCGGCGCGCCCGGCAAGGTTGAGCCACATCAGCACGACCGCGATCGGGTGGAGTATCGCCGAGATGAGGATCTCGAAGACCAGCTTCAGCACGCTCCGGGTCTTCGGCCCGAACCGGACGCAACCCGGCCGGGGTTGAAGGGGGCGGAATGCCCGCCCCGACGCATACCAAGCTCATCATCATCGGCTCCGGACCGGCCGGCCTGACGGCCGCGATCTACGCCGCCCGCGCGAACCTCGCCCCGATCGTCTTCGCCGGCGCCATGTACGGCGGGCAGCTCATGCTCACCACCGAGGTCGAGAACTACCCGGGCTTCCCGGCCGGGATCATGGGCCCCGAGCTGATGGAGGCGTTTCGCGCGCAGGCCGAGCGGTTCGGCGCGGTCATCCACAACGTCGACGTCACCGCGGTCGACTTCCGCGAGCGGCCGTTCGTGGTGCGAACGTACGACGAGGAGTTCACCGCCGACAGCGTGATCGTCGCGACCGGCGCGAGCGCGCGCTGGCTGAACATCCCGGGCGAAGCGCGCCTGCGTGGCCGCGGCGTCTCGACCTGCGCAACCTGCGACGGCGCGTTCTTCCGCGACAAGCACATCGTCGTCGTCGGTGGCGGCGACTCGGCGATGGAAGAGGCGCTGTTCCTGACGCGCTTCGGCCGCAAGGTCACGGTGATCCATCGCCGCGAGGCGCTGCGGGCCTCGAAGATCATGGCCGAGCGCGCGCTGCACCACGAAAAGATCGGCTTCGTCTGGAACACCGCCGTCGTCGAGGTGCTCGGCGAGGACAAGACGACCGCGCTGCGCCTGAAGAACCTGGTCGACGGCGAGGAGTCGCTGCTCGAGGCCGATGCGTTGTTCATCGCGATCGGCCACGACCCGAACACCGAGATCTTCAAAGGCCAGCTCGAGCTCGACGCCGCGGGCTACATCGTCAGCGCGGACGGCGTGCGAACGAACGTCGAAGGCGTCTTCGTCGGTGGCGACGTGTACGACATCCGCTACAAGCAGGCGGTGACGGCGGCCGGGATGGGCTGCAAGGCGGCGATCGACGCGGAGAAGTACATCGAGTCGCTCGAAGCGGCGGAGCACAAGACCGCGGTTCACGTCGCGTGACGACGCCGCCAGCGGATGCGGACGGCGCGGTGACCGTCAAGAACTACCCGCACGCGATGGACATCTTCCGGCGGCTCGACGGACTCGAGGCGCTGGGAATGATGCAGCGCGGCGAGGTGCCGAAGACGCCGATCACGCGCTGGATGAACTTCTCGCTGGAGACCGTCGAGCGCGGCCACGTCGTCTTCGCGATGGTCCCGCACGAGGATCTCTACAACATGATCGGCTCGGTGCACGGCGGGATCATCACCACCCTGATGGACAACGCGCTCGGCAGCGCGGTGCAGTCGGTCCTGCCCGCCGGGCGCGTTGCGACGACGATGGACCTGCACACCCGGTTCCACCGTCCCGTCACCGCCGCGACCGGCAAGGTCTTCGCCGACGCGCGCGTCGTGCACGCCGGCCGCCGCACCGCCACCTCCGAAGCGCACCTGGTCGACGCGAACGGAACAGTTTACGCAACGGGCAGCTCGACGCTGATCATCCTCGAGGATGAGCTTTCGTCTTAAGCGCGCAATATGACCGTTTTCCGCTGAAATGCTCTTAGAGCGGAAAACTCCTTAGTGTCGTGACGCGCTCGACCGCGCTGGCGCACGGCGACCCGATAACGAACAGCTGCCAGACCGTACTAATCTTGAAAACAATCCTTGAAGAGAACGCGCGGGAGTTCGACGAGTTCGTAATTTGGGTTGCACAACAGGAGTACATTCCGGTAGATGGGCCGCCGTTACAAGGGACCAGCCGCTAGAGCGAATCAGGAAGACCCTCCGTTAGTACGACTCAGAAGGGCCCTTGCTATTACTTCCGGTCGTCCTCTTTGCGGCTTTCTAACTCCGCGTCGCGTTCGCCAATAACAACCTCGGCTTCCATTGGCGGATTCTTTCCACCATCCGTTAAGCCCAGCACGAGAAGGATTTCAGTACAAGGGTTATCCTCACTCGCGTTCGGGTGCTCCGAGCAGCGCCACGTCCCGTTCTTTCGCGTAACGACTGGCGTTTTTCGTTCAGTGTCCGTGGAGTCGCTTACTAGGTATGTATCGCGATCCCAGACACGCACGGTAAATGTGTGCTCTGGGTGCCCAGGAACGCCGCGCACCTGACACATTAGAACTAGCTTGCCGTCATCGGAAACATAAAACCAAGGACCTCGACGCAAGGGTATGCCAACAACATCCCCCTGTAGGTCGAGCCTTGGAATGCGACGGAAAACAGCCTCGACTTGAGCTCTGATGGTGTCCTTTGCCGCATCTGGAACACCGTCTAGGTACGGGCCGAGTACACCGATCAGATCGTCCGCGAGCCGAGCATAGCGCTCGTCTAATCTCAGAAGCGACGTGCCCGCGAGAAACTCAAGAACCCCGACCGATTGCCGGATGGAATATGAGCCGCTCACCATGATTTCATCTCTTATAACCCCAACGGCGTTCCCTAATCTGAAGAACACCCTCAAGGAAGGTCGAAGAAGGCTAGGAGTCTCGGCGAGCACTGTTGCAGATACGACGTTTGGCTCGCTTTCGTCTGAAAGCAAAACCTGCTGACCTCTCTCGGAAAGCCTAATTCCAAGGTCGGTGATTAACATCTCTACGGATTGGCGGGGCAGACGAGCATCATAAGATAGGGCGGTCGCACTGTATCCAAGATAAAAAGCGCTGCTTGCGTCAGCCTCAGAAAGCAGCGTCGTCCTCTTTGCCATCTCGTCTATTGCTTGCTTCATCAATTTGTTCGTAGCAAGAAGCTGCTCGTTGTTGGCACGAAGTGCGTCGTGCCGTTGTCCGTCCTCGGCACGTTCCTGATCGTGTTGTTCGCGTTCCTTCGCTCTGAGCTCATTCGCTCGCCGGCGCTCCAGCCTCGCACGGAAGTGCTCATCGAAAGACAAGACTGACGCCCCTATTAGAAGCCAACCAAGGCTCAATTCAATGTCCTTCAACTCTGGCTCGGGAAACCTAAAATTCGCAAGAACGACGAGGAGTACTCCTAGCGCTACAAGGCCGAATACCCGAATGTGATAGCGCCAGCGAATGGGCTCGCTGGTTTCCGCAGCAACGAATATCATGAAGTCTCCCGCATTGCCACATAGTCGAGCCAACTCGATTTTCGGCTAATGAAGCCGACATTCTTCGGATAACCTGAAAGTTCGGCGACAGGCGGGTGCCTCCCCCGGCCGGACGACTGCACAGCGACCGCGACGGATCAGCTCCAGGTCTCTAAAAACGGCCAAATTAAGTCGACGCCGGCTAACGTGCGGTTGTCGTCTATGGCGTCGGCTGAGTCTGTTGTTGCCGCGGCTCGGGAGCGAGAACGTAGTGCACGCGGCCGTCGGGTTCCAAGATCAGCGCGACTGCAAGCCTCGGTGCGATGAACCTCTTATCGTCCGGTACGACCGAGATCGGCACCTTCGCGCCGTCATAGGGGAACATGTATTGCGCTGAAGTTCCGAGCCACACGTAGTCGATGTACAGCCACGATCCCCCGACATCCACCTTTCGCGCCTTGCATCGCTCGCAAACGGAATACCGGCTCACCGTCGGTGTGTTCCATCGCCGCGCTTGCCTTCGCAGTGCAAGCGTGACGAAGCCGATGAAGAGCAGCACGCCGAGGAAGACGCCGACCTGCGCGGAGGCACGAAGCAGGGCAGCCAGGATCACGCTCACTACCGCAGCGGCGACCGCACTGCCGGCCACCGCGTTGAGGAACATGATGAAGAACCCGATGGCCTTGAACCCCTGAAGGATCGGCGGAGCGTTCTCGAAGTAGTCCGATGCCGACGCTACGATCGCATCCACGTGATCGATCTCGACGAACCGATGTCCCAGCCACCACGGACACTTCCGTTTCGGCTGCGATGACGTGCCGTGACTCGCGGCGCCGACGACGGTTCCAGCTTCCGCCGGCGCTGGTGCTGAGACTCGCACGGCGACCGGCTCCTGATCGAGCGGTTTTCCCGTGGTCGGATGCCGATATTGGAGAATCGTGAACGGCGGCCACTCGAGCTTGATGAAGAGCGCCGTCAGCCCCGCCCCTACCAACGCGAAGACAAGAAAGACGAAGTTCGGATCCACGAGGCGCAAGACCCCGAGGAGCACCGTAAGAACGATCGATGCGCCGAAGCCGGCCTGGAGGGATAGCCAAAACCGCCCCGCTCGTCGCGTACCTGGATCGAGAGACGACGGCTGCGCCGGTACTGGTTCGATTTTTGCGCCCTCGTGAAGGAGCGCATCCGCGGCCCGCTCATTCGCCTCAACGTCCGGCGCGGATTTGGAGCTCGCTGACATGGTGAGCTTTCCTCACACCCTCGTGGATCGGAGGACGCCGCTGTCCACGGGCAGGGTTCCTCGGCATGCTGAACAACTAGCATCGTACGTTCGCGCGACGCGGAGCGCAATCGATGTCGTTTGCAATTTTGTCGCAACTCCGCGATTTTGCGAACGGACTGCGAGATCGAGGATGGCAGCAAGCAAAGTCGTGCTCGACGGTGAACGCATCCGGGGGCTGAGAGAACGCCGCGGGTTCTCGTCGCAGAGCGACCTCGCGCTGGCGACGGTGACCGTCGACCCGAAGCGGGGCGGGTTGGGACCGCGAACGGTGTGGGATGCCGAGAACGGGAAGCCCGTCACGCGCCGGACGCAGCTGCTCATCGCGAGAGCGCTCGGCGTCGACGACTGCGACGAGCTGCTGCTTCGGAGCGGTCACCAGGCGGTACGGGACGCGACGCGAGCTTCGTTGCCGCTGAACGCGGCGACATCGGCGATCCCGTTTCGGTATGGGCAAGACCGAAGATGGCTCGGGAGCGCCGGCCGCGCCGCCGCGCTCTGCTTGGTTTTCATTGCCGGTGCCGCGTTGGTGACATCATGGCAGTTCGGTCGTTACGAAACTTCTTCGCCCGACGAGACCGGAGCGCCGATCGGACTCGACACCGCCGTTTGGACGGTGAACGGCCCAGCGGCGCGAGCGGCGCTCACGAACATGGACGCGCCGCGCGCGCGAATCGTTCAGCCGATGCTATCGTTCTCGCGGCAGCGCGGGCTCGGCATCAGTGGGATCGACGGGACGTACGAACAGGAAGGGATTCAGACCGTCAAGCCGTTCCGGCCGCCATTCACGGTGCGAGCGACCGTCATGACCACAGCCGTCAACGCCGGTGCGTTTGCGCTGCTCGTCACGAGCGCCGACGGAGGGCGCGGTGTCTCGCTGACCGGCGGAAAGGGCGCAAACGACGTGTTCACCGGGCTCACATACCAGAGCCCTAGCGGTCCGGGAACACATTGGAGGCTCCGCGGAAAGCTCTCGGAGCCGCGAGCGCCCTCGCTCAACGTCTGGTATCAGCTCGCGATCGCGGTCGATGCGTCGGGGAATGCGACGCTGAGCGCGGCGCCGCAGGGGACCGAAGCGCGCAGCAGCACGCTGCGCGCGCTCGGCACGGGACCGTTCTACGTCCTGCTCTCGCAAGGTTCGGGCGCGTATGGTTCCGGCCCGAATCAAGCCTACTGGCGGTCGATCACGATCACCGGTCGCGACACGGTCGTGGCGCTCCGGTTTCGCCGCGAAGCGCCTCGCGTCGCCGAACTCGCGCGCTACCTGCGGTAGAAGACGATCACGCGCGGGTTTTGCGGGTCGAGGCGCGGGTCGATGTCGACGGCGACGGCGTTGTTCGGGTTGATGCCGAGGTGCTGCAAGTACTCGGCGAGCGAGCTCTGGTCTTCGCTCTGGCCGTTGTTCCGGTCGACGTCGGCGACCGTCGCTTTGTCGAGCGCCGCGACGAGTGCTGCGTGCCGGCTGCCGCGGGACGAGCGCGCCAGCGTGCGGCGGTCGGGCGTTCCGACCGACAAGCCGCCGACCGCGACCGGGATGACGTCGCGCGAGGAGATGTGATTCTTCATCGTCGCGAGCATCTGTGTCTCGCGGTCGAAGTTCGCCAGCGCGTGGCGGAGGTAAGCCGTCTGCTGGCTACCCGTCATCGTCGTTTGCGCGAACGCCGCCGGCGTGGCGGCGAGCGCGCATGCAGCGGCAAGCAGCGCCGCGAGTGCTCTCTGTTTCACCTCGCTCTCTTACCCGCTCGGCATGCCACGCAGGAAACGAGCGCTCGCAAGCGGTGCTACGGAGCGCAAAGCTAAGCTGGCGTCGTCGCCTCGCGCGCGTGCAAATCTTCGGCGTAGGCTGCTGCGATCAGCGGCGCGTAGCGCTGTTCGACGACGCGGCGCTTCACTTTCAGCGTCGGGGAGAGCTCGCCGTCCTCGATGGTGAGGTCGCGCGGCAGCACCGCGACGCGCTGCACCTGCTCGTACTTCGCGAGATCCGCAGTGTGCACGACGACCTCGCGGATCATCAGCGCGCGGACGCGCTCGTCGGCCGCGATCTGCGCGGTCGGCATGTCCGCGGGAATCTCGAGCTTGCCGCGCACCAAGTCCCAGTTCGGCGCGACCAGCGCGGCCGGATGCGGCATGTTATTGCCGAAAGCCATCACTTGGCCGACGTAGATCGAGCGTTTGATCGCGGTCTCGATGCGCGCCGGCGAGATCCACTTGCCGCCGCTGCTCTTGAAGAGCTCCTTCTTGCGGTCGGTGATCACGAGGTGGCCGCGCGCGTCCAGCATGCCGATGTCGCCGGTGCAGAACCAGCCGTCGGCGGTAAACGGCTGTTCCTCCGCCGCCACGTGATAGTAGCCCAGCATCACGTTCGGCCCTTTCACCAAGATCTCGCCGTCGTCGGCGATCTTCACCTCGACGCCGGTGACCGGCGGTCCGACGGTGCCGATCTCGTTGTCGGTCGGCGTGTTGACGGTGACGACGGGCGAGGTCTCGGTGAGCCCGTAGCCTTCGAGCACGGTCATCCCCATCGCGGCGAGCGTGAGCGCGGTGTCGCGGTGCAGCGGCGCGCTCCCGGAGACGAAGTACACGAGCCGGTCGAGCCCGAGCATGGCGCGGATCTTGCTCAGCACGAGCCGGCGCGCGAGCGCGTTGCGCAGCCGCAACAGCGGCGTGACGCCGCCGTCGCGCACGGCGCGCTCGTACGCGGTGCCGACATCGAGCGCCCACGGAACGAGCTTCGCTTTGAGGCCGCCGGCTTTGCGCGCGTTGCCGATGATCGCCGCGATCAAACGCTCGAAGATGCGCGGCACGAACGCGACGTAGTTCGGCCGGATCGCCTTGAGATCCTCGAGCAGCTGCTCGGGCGTGGTGACGTAGTGCAGCAGCCCGTTGTAGAGATAGCCGAGCGTGTTGGTGTGCTCGTAGACGTGCGCGAACGGCAGCACCGAGAGCGCGACCTGCGCCTCGTGCTGTCCGCTCTCGTGCGGGTCGAACGCCGAGCGCACGTCGGCGACGAGGTTGCGGTGCGAAAGCATCACGCCCTTCGGCTGGCCCGTCGTCCCCGAGGTGTAGATCAGCACCGCCAGATCGTCCAAGCCGATCCCGGCTTGATACGAAGCCAGCAGCGCGGCCGATTCCTCGTCATCCTGACCCTTCGACGAACTCAGGGGAAGGGCGGAACGAACGAACGCTTCGAACCCGTCCGGCCCGTCGTCGGCGAACGCGACGAACGGGGGCGCGTTCGGAACCGCCGCGCGCAGCCGCGCCGCGGTCGCGGCGTCGTCGACGAACACGAGCTTCGCCGCGCTGTCGGCGAGGATGAAGGCGACTTGGTCGTCCGCGGTGGTGGCGAACATCGGCACGACGACCCCGCCCGCGTACAGGATGCCGAAGTCGGCGATCAGCCAGTCGACGCGGTTGTTCGCGACGATCGCGACGCGGTCGCCGCGCCCGATCCCCCGCGCGCGCAGTGCCTGCGCGACCGCGGCGGCCCGGCGGTGCACCTCGCCGGACGAGAGCTCGTGCAGCGTTCCGGCCCGCCGCTCGCCCAAGGCGATCGGCCGCGGCTCGGCGAGGCGCTCCGCGATGAACGCCGGGAGCGTTGGCAGCGTCGTGTCCCCGAGTGCGCTCGTCGGGGCGGCAGAGGTCGTCATCCTCGGTCCAAGACCCTCCCCGGCGGGAAACGGCGCCGGAAACACCTTGACGGGTTAGCTTTAACCTATTATAAATAACATATGCCAGCGCGGTCAAGGGCGGCGGCCCAGGCGTCTCCGGAGCCCGGCGCGGCGACGAGCGGGCACCAGTTTCCGGCCGAGTTCGAGCGCGACCGGGTGTTCACGGGGGAGGTCAAGACGAAGACCGTCTTCCCCGCCTTGGTCCTGCAGATGCTGCACTCCCAGCCCGACAGCGGCTACGGTTTGATGCAGCGGATCGCCACCCTCGGCGGCATCTTCCCGGTTAACCCGAATACGATCTATCCGCTGCTGCGGCGGCTCGAGGAGCGCGGCTTCATCCGCGGCGAGCTCGACGCGTCGACGAAGCGCGGCACGACCCTCTACCGCATCACGGGCGCCGGCGAAGAACGGCTCGAGCGCATTAAAACCAACTTCAAGCCCTACCTCACCAAACTGATCGCGGCGCTGCAACGGCTCCGCATCGACTTGTACGGAGAGACGTCATGAGCACCTACCGCGCACCGCTGCGCGACATGCAGTTCGTCCTGCGCGAGCTGGCCGGCGTCGAGGAGATCGCGAAGCTCCCCGGCTACGAGGACACGACCGACGTGCTCGACGCGATCCTCGACGAAGCGTCGACGTTCGCGAGCGAGGTGCTCGACCCGCTGAACCAGTCGGGCGACAAGGAAGGCTGCACGTGGAACGACGGGGTCGTCACGACGCCGAAGGGCTTCAAGGAAGCGTACAAGCAGTTCGCGCAGTCGGGCTGGATCGGTCTGCCGGTGCCGCCGGAGTACGGCGGCCAAGGACTGCCGCAGATCATGCTCGGGCCGACGCTCGAGATGTGGAACGCGGCGAACGTCGGCTTCGCCAACGGCCCGCTGCTCAACCAAGGCGCGATCGAAGCGATCGAGCAGTTCGGCAGCGAAGCGCAGAAGCAGACGTTCATTCCGAAGCTGGTCAGCGGCGAGTGGACGGGAACGATGTGCCTGACCGAGCCGCAAGCCGGCTCCGACCTCGCGCAGGTGCGCACGCAAGCGGTCCCCGAGGGCGACCACTACCGCGTCAAAGGCCAGAAGATATTCATCACCTTCGGCGAGCACGACATGGCGCCGAACATCATTCATTTGGTTCTGGCGCGGCTGCCGGACGCGCCGGAAGGGACGAAGGGCATCTCGATGTTCATCGTGCCGAAGGTGCTGGTGAACGCGGACGGCTCGCTCGGCGAGCGCAACGACGTGAAGTGCGCCGGGATCGAGCACAAGATGGGGATCAACGCGAACCCCACCTGCACGCTCAACTACGGCGAGAACGGCGAAGGTGCCGTCGGCTATCTCGTCGGCGAGGCGAACCGCGGCCTGGAATACATGTTCGTGATGATGAACGCGGCGCGCTTCAGCGTCGGCGTGCAGGGGCTGGCGATCGCCGACCGCGCGTACCAGCATGCGGTCGAGTACGCGAAGGAACGGATTCAGTTCCGCGACGCCGCCTCGCGCGACCCCAAGCCGGTCGCGATCATCAAGCACCCCGACGTGCGGCGGATGCTGCTGTGGTGCAAGGCGAACCTCGAGGCGATGCGCGCGCTGGCGTACGTCACCGCGGCCTCGCTCGACTACGCGCACAAGGCGGAAGACGAGGCGGTGCGCAAGGAGCACCGGGCGTTCGTCGAGCTGATGATCCCGATCGTCAAAGGCTGGCTCACCGAGAACGGGCAGACGATCTGCTCGACCGCGCTGCAGGTCTTCGGCGGTATGGGCTTCATCGAAGAGACCGGGATCGCGCAGCAGTACCGCGACGTGCGCATCACCACCATCTACGAAGGGACCACGGGGATTCAGGCCCTCGACCTGGTCGGCCGCAAGCTGGTGCGCGACATGGGCGCCGGCGCGACCAAGGTTCTCAAGCAGATCGGCAAGTTCGCCAAGGAGCTCGAGGCCTCGGAGAACGCCGAGGTGAAGGCGCTCGCGCAGCCGCTCGCCGAGGCGGCGAAGGCGCTCGGCGAGACCGCGCAGTTCATCGGGATGTCGGCGATGGGCGACCTGCACAAGGCGTTCGCGAACTCCGTGCCGTTCCTGAACTTCTTCGGGGTCGTCGCGGGCGGCTGGCAGCTCTTCCGTGGCGCGAAGATCGCCGCCGAGAAGCTCGCGGCGGGCGACAACGACCCGTTCTACGCCGCGAAGATTCGAACCGCGACGTTCTACGCCCACAACGTTCTCTCGCAGGCCGCCTGGCTGAAGAAGCAGATCACCGAAGGCTCCGGCGACGTGATGGCGGGCGCCGACGAGATGTTCGAGGTCGAGCGCCGGGCGCTCGCCACCGCGTAGCTCGCATCAGCACGATTCAAAAAGAAAGACCATGACGACCACAACCAACGACACGCACCGCGTGCGAATCGCGGACGCCGGCGACGGCATCCGCCTCGTCACGCTCGACAACCCGCCCGTCAACGCGCTCGGCTACGCGCTGTGCGGCGAGCTGGTCCCGCTGCTCGACGCGGCGGTGAACGACCCGGCCGTGACCACGGTGATCTTCACCGGCGCGAACGGCATGTTCAGCGGCGGCGCCGACGTGAACGACTTCTCGACCCCGCCGGACGGGCAGAAGACCGTCCGCGACGTCATCGAGACGATCGAGCGCAGCGACAAGACGTTCGTCGCGGCGATCGACGGGAACGCGCTCGGCGGCGGCTTCGAGCTGTCGCTCGCGTGCGACTACCGCGTCGCGAGCGCCAAGTCGCGCGTGGGATTGCCCGAAATCAAGCTGGGGTTGCTGCCGGGCGCCGGCGGGACGCAGCGGCTGCCGCGCCTGATCGGCGCGAACGACGCGCTGCAGATGATGCTCAAGGGCGAGATGGTCAAAGCGCCCGACGCGGTGGCCAAGAAAATTCTCGACGAGGTCGTCGACGGCGATGTGCTCGCGGCGGCGAAGAAGTACGCCGGCAAGCCGAAGCGCCGCATCTCGCAGATGAAGGCGGAGCTCGGCGTGGCGAACCTGGGCCTGTTCGCGACGCCGTTCGTCGTCGCGCAAGCGCACATGATGGTGCCGCCCGAAGAGAACGGCGGCTACGCCGCGCACAAGCTGATCGACGCGGTGCAGGCCGCGATCGAGCTGCCGTTCGAGCGCGGCTGGGCGCGCGAGCTGCGCCTGTTCCTGGAGCTGGTGCAGTCGAAGCCGTCGGCGGCGCTGCGCCACGTCTTCTTCGCCGAGCGCGAGCTTTCGAAAGTCCCCGGGCTGCCGAAGACCGAGCCGCTCGACATCAAGCAGGCCGCCGTGATCGGCGCCGGGACGATGGGGACCGGGATCGCGATCGTCTTCGCCGAGGCCGGGATTCCGGTGACGATCATCGAGACCAACGACGCCGCGGTCGAGAAGTCGCGCGAGACGGTCTTCGGGACGTTCACCTACAACGTCGGCAAAGGCCGCTTCACGCAAGAGGACGCGTGGGCGAAGGCCAACTCGATCTCGTGGGAGACGGACTACGAAGAGCTGAGCGACGTCGACCTGGTCGTCGAAGCCGTCTTCGAGTCGATGCCGGTGAAGAAGGAGGTCTTCGCCAAGCTCGACGCGGCGACGAAGCCCGAATGCATCCTCGCTTCGAACACCTCGACGCTCGACATCGACGAGATCGCCTCGGCGACGAAGCGCCCGGACAAAGTGCTAGGCCTGCACTTCTTCGCCCCGGCGAACATCATGAAGCTGCTGGAGATCGTGCGCGGCAAGGAGACTTCGCCGCAGACGCTGACCACCGGGATCGCGCTCGGCAAGAAGCTGCGCAAGGTCGCGGTCGTCTCGGGGAACGCGTTCGGCTTCATCGGCAACCGGATGCTCTTCGAGTACGAAGCGCAAGCGGTGCAGCTCGCGGAAGAGGGCGTCAGCCCGGCGCGCATCGACGACGTCATCAAAAACAAGTTCGGTTTCGCGATGGGACCGTTCGCGGTCGCCGATCTGTCGGGGCTGGACGTCTACCACTTCATCTCGCAGTCACAGCAGGGGCAGGCGCTGGGACGCATTCCGATCATCGCGAAGCTCGTCGAGCAAGGCCGTCTGGGCCAAAAGAGCGGCAAGGGTTTCTTCAAGTACGACAAAGCGGTCGGCAAGGGCCGCCAGCCGATCCCGGACCCCGAGGTCGAGCAGCTCATCGCGCAGCTTGCGACGGAAGCGGGGATCCCGCAGAACCCGCAGGTGTCGGATGAAGAGATCATCGCGCGCTGCACGCGCGCGCTCGCCGAGAGCGGCGCGGAGCTGGTGCGCAGCGGGATCGCGCTGCGGCCGGGCGACGTCGACATCGTCTGGATCTACGGTTATGGCTTCCCGCCGCATCACGGCGGCCCGATGTGGTACGCCGAGAACGAGGCTGTCCTTCGACAGGCTCAGGATGACAACGCACCCAAGGGTGGCGCGATCGCCACGCAATCGGACACCAAGGAGTTGACCCATGCCTGAGGCGGCGATCGTCTCGGCCGCGCGCACGCCGATCGGCAAGGCGTTCCGCGGCGCGTTCAATCAGACCCACGGCGCGACGATGGCGGGTCACGTCATCAAGCATGCGATCGAGCGCGCCGGGGTCGAGCCCAGCGAGGTCGAGGACGTCGTCCTCGGCTGCGGGCTTCCCGAAGGCGCGACCGGCCACAACGTCGGCCGTGTCGCGGCGCTTCGCGCGGGGCTTCCGCGCGGTGTCGCGGGGACGACGATCAACCGCTACTGTGCCTCGGGACTGCAGGCGATCTCGACGGCGTCGCACCGCGTGATCGTCGACGGCGCGAAGGTGATGGTAGCGGGCGGCGTCGAGTCGATCTCGCTCGTGCAGAACGACATGAACATGCACGAGTTCACCGAGGAGTGGGCGCTCCGCCACGAGCCCAACCTCTACATGCCGATGCTGCAGACCGCCGACTTCGTCGCAAAGAAGTATAACGTTTCCCGCGAAGCACAGGACGAGTACTCGCTGCAGTCGCAGCAGCGCACGGCTGCGGCGCAAGAAGCCGGCAAGTTCGACCAGGAGATCGTCCCGCTCCCGGCCTGGAAGTACGAGCAGGACAAAGAGACGAAGGCGTTCCGCGAACAGCATGTCACGCTCGTGATGGACGAAGGTAACCGCCCCGACACGACGCTCGAAGGGCTGCTCTCGCTGAAAGGCGTGCTTTCGAAAGACTCCTCGATCACCGCCGGCAACTCATCGCAGCTCAGCGACGGCGCGGCCGCGGTCGTCATCATGGATTCGGACGAAGCGCGCACTCGTGGCTTGAACCCGCTGGGCTTCTACCGCGGGATGGTGGTGCGCGGCTGCGATCCCGGCGAGATGGGGATCGGGCCGGTCTTCGCCGTGCCCGATCTGCTCAAGCGCCACGGGCTCACGGTCGACGACGTCGGCCTATGGGAACTGAACGAAGCGTTCGCCGTGCAGACCGTTTACTGCCGCGACACCCTCGGCATCCCGAACGAGAAGCTCAACGTCGACGGCGGCGCGATCTCGATCGGCCACCCGTACGGCGTCAGCGGCGCCCGCATGACGATGCACGCCCTGATCGAAGGCAAACGCCGCGGCGCGAAGTACGTCGTCGTAACGATGTGCATCGGCGGCGGCATGGGCGCGGCGGGTCTGTTCGAGGTGAACCTGAACTAGCTGGCGGCACGCTGTCGGCGATGTGATGAGGGGGACGCCGCGCAGCGGTCGTCCCCTTCTCGTTAGGCCATCACTGATTCGAAGCTGCCGGCGGAAGCGGTGCGCATTCGAGCGGCGGTTGCGATGCGACGGAGATCCCTCCCCCGCCGAGCGGGTTTTGTGTGCCGGCGCTGGAAGCCGCTGCCCCGGTCGCCGCTTGACCGGCCGACGAGCCGCCGACGCTCGCGGTCGATCCGCCGGTGGTGGACACTCTCTTCATTTCCGGCGCGATCAGATTTTGAGTCGTCAACAAGTCCTGGCGATTCAGGCGCGATTCGCTCTGTCCCGGCGCTTCCGCTTGCCGCCGGGCAGTCGCATACCGGGCGAGCGCGAGGCACATGTCGTCGACCAGCGTCCGAAGGCTTGCGTTGTAGACCGATTGCTCCACGCTCGCCGACGTCGGATCGACGTCGATGAACGAGCCGAGGCTGTTCCCCACCGCGCCGACGTTTGCCCACGAGTTCGACTTCGAGACGAACGCCTGGGTGAGGATGGTCACGATCGAGCCTATCGGGCCTTTCGTATTCGTCACGCTCGTCGGAGTGAACGAATTGAACGCGATCGGCGCCGCCGGGTCGCCGCAGTCGATGATCTGGCCGGTGGCCTGCGCGTAGGTGATCGTGCGGAACTGCAGCGGGCGCTGCTGTTGACGCGTCGACACCGTGTAGTGCAGATATCGCGGATTATTCTGGCAGATGGTCGTCGCGACCGGCGTCCCGGTCCCGGAGGCGTCCAGGCCGGTGAACGCCGACGGAACGGTCTCGATGCGGCGTTGCGCCAAGTAGTGCGCGAGGATGTCGATATACTTGCGGTCGGTCGCCGTTTCGGGGACGAGCTGCACGTACGGGCTGAACGCCGCGAGCGTCAGCGCACCGTCGGCGAGGATCGGCGTGCCGAGCAGCTCGCGAAGCTGCTCCGTGCTCAAGGCCGAAAGCACGTCGCTCAGCTTGCCTTTCGCCACGTCCCCCGACGTGACGACGAGCTGGCCGATCTGCCGGTTGTCGATGAGCGACACCGCGGCCATCGTTACGGGCTGCTGCTTAGACGTGCCGAGCGCCCCGACCGTCGTCGTCACGAGGACGTCGATCTTTCCGAGATCCGAAGGACACGGCAGCGCGGTGCTTCCGACGACGCAAGCGGTGAACGAGTTGACGTATCCCGTTCCGCCGTTGATCGTATCCCGCGCAAACGATTCCAACGCGGTTCGGACCGGCGTTTGCTGATCCGAGGCCAGTGCACGGGTCGTGAAGGCTACCTGAAGGCGAACGTCGCGCCGCTGCTGCGCGGCTACCGCGGTCTGCTTCGCGGCCGTCTGCTTCGCCCCGGCCGATTGGGCCGCGGCTTGCGGGTGGGCTTTGGAATGTGCACGCGGCGGCGACGATTGCGCCGCTGCGGTTGCCGGCGCCTGGCAGAGAACTGCGGCGGCGACGCAGAGCGTCACGGCGCGCCGCGCATCGCCGGCACGGAACAGATGAATTCCCAGCATGGCCTACCTCCCCGGGCTTCCCCGGCAAGGTAATTATACGCTTGTATTGCCTACCTTGGCAAGAGGCGCGCGGAAAATCGTCACCCGGGTCGTGCACGGCTCTTTCCCGGCGAGATGGGAACCGGCCCGGTCTGCCGTTTTGTTCCGAGGAAAATCTGACTAGTACTCTGGCTGACGATAACGATTAAGGTCGCGGAATTTCCGCGTCTTTAATGGGAGATATCTCGGGCCTACGCTGTTTGACGACGATTCGCTCGACGTGACTCAGGCGAAGATCCCTGCGATGAACGAAGGGAAGCGCGTGATCTGCTCGTCTTCGAGGTCACGAGGATCGCAGGTCACGGATGTCGGGATACCGCACCGACGGCGCGTCCGGAACGGCTACTTTCGTGTCGGCACCGTAGACACGCCGTACCAATTTCATCACCGGCTCGGTATTCGTCGAAGGGCCCCGCTCGTCTTCCGGTCGCGAGGATCGCAAGTGAGCACCACGTCGGAATACCGAACCGGCCGCGTGGCCGCTCATGCGGTTGACTTGGCCAAATTGACAAAGCCTGGCCATTGTGCAACCATGCGCTTCTAGAGGTGCCGGGGTCTCGGCTTAAGGCCTTTCGGGAGGTCGCGGTGCGCAGTCTCCTTCGGGCAGCATTGACTGTGTTGGTTTCCGTGTCGCTCGTCACGCCGGTTCCAGTAGGGTCCAAACCGAGAAGCGGGCGCTCCGGCACCGGGATCGCGGTCGCGAATCCGGGGATTCCGCAGGCGCGTGTGCCGGTTACGGAGCCGCCGCGGCCGAAGTTTTCACCCCCACCGGTAAGCGTGTTGCGGCCGTCGGTCGTCGCGGCCGTTCGGCCGCCCCAAGGCATCCACGTCACCGGTCCAGCGATGCTGCGGCCCGACCAAGTCGACTCGGCGCTCACTCAAGCACGGCGCGCAGCGGCGCTGCAACGTCATGCCGCAGCGCTGCAACGTGAGACCGCCGCGCACGCAGCGACGAATGCGCCCGGCGCGGAACGCCGCAAATTATCGTTACCCGCGGACCCGAGCGCCTCGGGCACCGGGATCAACCACTGGTGGCGCTATCAGGAGCAGAACGTTCCCGGCGAGGGGCGTCTCATGGTGAACGTCGGCACCGGCAACCTGCTGCTGCAAGACGACGACATGGCGGTGCCGCACAAAGGCATCGCGATGGCGTTCCGGCGGACGTACAATTCGCAGAGCTCGACCACGGTGAGCGGCGATTTGCAGACCTGGACGGGACTGTATGGCAACGGCTGGACGAACACGTTCGACGCGCACGTGATCCGCACGTCGCCCGGCCATTTCAGCGTATACGACATCGACGGCGCGCGGTACGACTTCGTCCCGTCGGGAACGCCGGGCGTCGCAATCGGCCCGCCGGGGCAGCCGACGACGCTGGTGTGGGACGGCGCGTGCGGGCTGCTGTGGCAGAAGAAGTCCGGGACATTGTACTACTTTTACAACGTGAGCGCAGACCAGCCGTGCCCGACCACCACCGGCACGGTGGGCGGCTATGCCGGCCGAATCCACCAGATCATCGGCCGCAACCGCAACACTTCGATGACGTTCAACTACTCCTGGGACAACGGGGACGCCTCGGCGAGCGGGAAGATCAGCGCGATCACCGCGACCACGGAGTCCGGGATGACGGCGACGCTGTCGTTCGCCGATTTCAACGGCCACCGGCTGTTGCAGCAGCTGACCTATCCCGATGGCGCGACATCGGTCTCGTACGCATACGACGGCAACGGCAACCTGATTAACGTGACCCGGCCGCCGAACAACAGTTCCAGTCCGCCGGTCCAGCCCGTTCAGGGCTACGGCTACCAGGCGCTGGGAAGTGGATATGTCTTGTTGTTCACGGCGAGCCCGCGTTGGAACAGGGCTTGCGCCACCGTCGGCTGCAACGTGGACGGCGCGGTGCTCGTCTTTTATTACAGCGGCAGCAGCGTTTCGACGGCCACGCTCAACGCGATAGACCACCGCACGTTAGCGAACCCGCCGATTCCGGACGGGACGACTTCTAGCGGATTGCAGCCGGGCTATCCGATGACGGTGTTCGACAGCCTGTGGGAGTTTTACACGACCGGCGTGGCGAGCCCGACCTATCGTGACACCGACGGCCACATGACGAACTGGGTGGTCGACGGACTCGGCCGACCGACGCAGACGCAAGAATGTACCGCGAGCACGAACCAAGGAACGCAGTGCACAGGGGTGTGGCTGACCAGCGGCGAAGCGTGGGACGCCAACAACAACTTGGTCGCCGAGGTTGAGCCGCGCGGTTACGCGCCCGGTGCTTCGCTAGGAGACTTCGAGAGCGACTACGCGTACGACATCGACGGAAACACGGTTGCCGCGGCAGCGCCGGCGCCGACCTCCGGCGGCGCGCGTCCGACGCGGCTGTTCAGCTACGACGCCAATGACAACGTGATCGCGTACTGTGACCCCAACGCGACCCACGCGCTCGGCCTCGACTGGAGCGCGGCGCCGAGCGCGCCCGTGCCTGGCCAGGGCGGGTTGTGCCCGACGACAACCCTTGCGACGCAGTACCAATGGAACGCGTCGACCGCGGAGCCGCGCGGCGAGCTGGCATCGGCGACGACGCCGGCGACGGCGGCGGCGCCCCAAGGCTACACGCGCACGTTCGCGTATGACCCCGGCCCCCAAGGCGGCACCGACTATGGGCTTCCGACGCGGGTCACGGGCGCGCCGATCACGCAAAGCATCGATCCAAACACGCCGACGCGCACCCCGCAGCAGACGTTCTGGTACGATGCGAACGGAAACTTGATCTGCTACGGGACCGCGAGCGGCCAGTGGGTGCTCAGGTACGACGCGCTCGGGCGGCTGCTGAGCTCATCCGATCCCGACGACTCGGCCACCGCGAGCACCGGCTGCGTGAAATCCGGAGCGCAGGCTGGCTGGAACACGACCTTCCGCACGGCGTACTTCCCGGACAGCTCCGTCTCCTCAAAGCAAACAGCCTCTCAAGTCGCGAGCGGCGTCGCGACCACCTTCACCTACGACCTCGACGGCAACGTGTCGACCGAGACGCACCACTACGGCTGTGTCAGCACGTCATCGTGTACCGCCGGCGTGACGACCAAGTGGTACGATGGAGCGGACAGGCTCGTCGAAGTGCAGCTACCCTACGACGCGAACGACGTCCAAGGATACCCCTGGTCCACACGCTACATCTACGATCTCAGTCAAGGCGGCGTGAGCGGGTACCGCGGGATGGGCTTGCGCGGCTACGGCAATCTGGTATCGACGCAGGAGCTGCTCAGCGGCACGATCTGGACGCCGAATTTGTCGCAAACGTATCCAATCTCGACGGGAACCTGGTACGACGTGCGCGCGACGAGCTTCGACGCGCTCGACCGTCCGATTTCGTCGTACGAAGCCGCGTTCGGCGATCAGCCGAAAATGACGAACCTCTACGACAGCGCGACCACGTACGGGCAGTTAGCGGCCGTGAACCTAGCAACGGGCGAAGCAAAGTATTTCGTCTACGACAACGCCGGCCGCCGCACTGACGTCACGTATCCGAACGATCCGAACGGGGCGGTAACGCCAGCGATCCACGAAGGCTATGACCTGGCCGGTCACCTCACGAGCCGCGGCACGTCCGTTCTTGGAAGCGATGCTCTCGCCTACGATGCGACCGGCAACGTGATCAGCGTGACGAAGCCCGCCGCGCTCGGCGGCGCAACGATCTCGTACGACTACTACCCCGACGGCACACGGCGCGACCTCAATTTTGCCTCGACCGTTTACTCGGCAAATCCGCTGTTCCAATACTCGTACCGTGCCGACGGTCGCCGCTCGATGCTGAAGCTGAACAACGGCTCGGCATTCACGTGGAGCTACACCGCCGCAGGGAGGCTCCAGAGCCAATCGGATCCACTGACCGGTAAGACGATCGTACCGGACAATTACTACACGGTCGGACAGTCACAGGCACACTATCCCTACTACCCGGCGTCTGTAACATTCGTGCCACAGACGTATTCGTTCGATAACTATGGGCGGGTGATCGGCGTGAAACTGCCCGCCGGGGTGTTCTCGCAGAGCGTGTCGGGCTTCGATCTCGAGGACGGCCTAACGGGTTTCAGTGCGCTCAGCGTGCAGGCGCCAGCCAGCGTCACGAACGCGACGTGTGCAACCTCGAACATTCGCAACGAGAAGCTGTCCACGTACAATGGGGGTTGCGGTGGTCGCGTTTACAATGGCGTGATCTTCGCGCTTCACGGGAGCGTCGTATCGAGCGATAGCGGTGTGGGAGTTATCCCTTGGACGCTGGACGCGCGCGCCGGGATGCTTCTGAGTTGGCACGGTGTAACGCAGACCAGCGGCAACACGAGCGGCAGCCAAAATACGTACGATACTTCGGGCCGCCTCGTGGGGGATTCAGAGCAGCTTGATCGCGCCTGGCGTCCCAGCGATGGCAGCATGGCCGGCAATCGCGTGTACTCGACGGGCTGGCGAACGAAGAGCTACGACGCGGAGAACCGCCTGCGCACCCAGCAAATCTCGGTGCCGACCGGCGCGACATATCCCTTATGGGGTGAAAATAATCCGGGCGGCTACTGGAACGATACCGGTCAAGGCGCCTGGCAGATCCAAGCGGTGGACTACGGTTCGGATAGCCATCCCGCCCGGTTTGCCGCGACAGCAGCCATGCCGCCAAGCACGCCGGGGATGACGATCTGGCTGTGGGCGGGTGATGACGTGGTCGCGCAATGCGGATACGACAACACGCGCTCGCAGTGTGGCACGTACGGGTTTCCCGTGGAGGGTCTCGGCACGTACACCCCATCCAACGGCTATATCTCGGTGAACGATCGCGGTTTATCCGGGCAGATCGTCGCAAGCCACGATGCGATGAGCTTCACCGGGATGGCTCCCGTCGGCCGCAACTCCCGCAACTACTTCATCGATGGCATCAACGCGACTCCAGCGCCGGGGAGTGTTGCGCCGGAAGAGATCGGCTCGTTGCCAGCGCCGGCCGTGACGATGACCGGCTCGAAGATCGCGCCGGACGGATGGACCTTCGACAACAACACCTGGCAAGGCGTGCGCACGTACGACGCGTGGGTTGGTCAATGGAACACCCCCGACGCCAATGCGGGCGAAGTCCACGATCCCATGACTCAGAAGCCGTTCATGTGGAACCGCAACAATCCTTACACCTACAGCGATGCGAGTGGCTATGATTCTTTGATTATGATCGATCCTACAGGGGCATCGGGGCTAGGCCATACGAAGATCGTCGTATTCAACCCGAGTACTATGCGCGGAGTGCTGTATTCCGCTGTTCCGGAACACGATGGGCACTTCTCGGACCGGCTTCACGTAACAAAAAAAGTCATCGCTGATGTGCGAACGCTAGCAAAGGACTTCCCGACGAACGGCTTCATGCTTGTGAAAGCATCGGCGGCACAGGATGCGGCTGTAACGAAATACCTAGAGAACGAAAAAGCGCTCGCAGACTCGGGGAGACTTAGATACAATGCACTTACGCACAATTGTGCCGAAGTCGTCTGCAGCGCGATGCGATCCGCAAACGAGGATACGACGGGCATTGCAGGCGTACCCAATTTTTCAAGCGCAGTATGGATTAATCCAGCCACCCTGAAGCCCCGAAACCGTTACTCCGATCCGACGTCGCCCTACATGACCCCGGAGAATGATGATTCGAGCCAAATGAAATCAGCGCTGTTCTGATGCTCCTTATCTCCCGCGTACTGATCGGCCTGTGCTATGGATTAGCAATCGGCCTGGCCCACAAGTCGATCCTCGACATCTTGGCGAATTCCGGCGGACACTTCCCGTTCGCTCTGTACCCGTTCATTCTGGGCGTGCTTTGCTTGCCGATGCTCGTGCTTGCGCGTCGGACATTTATTAGCGCAGCCCAGGTACTCATCGTCTGCGAACTCGGAGCAACGATCGGCATGACAGTTCGCAACGGCTGCGCGTCATTACTGGACTGCGGTAATGTCTTCCTATTCATGTTCGTCGGTCCGGGGCTGATCAATGCCGTGGGCATACTGCTTCCGGCTGCGGCACTTTATGGATTCCTGACTCGCCGGTGGTGATGGCTCGAAATCGCCTCCTCAGCCGATAACATCTGCACGTGGTTGCTAGACGTGGCGAAGACAAGCGGTAAGCCTATTGCGTCAGTAGCGGTCGTAGCTGTCATTGGCTGTTTGTTCTTTGCGTGGCGCACATACCGTGCGGAGGACGCCGCACGGGAGCTCACCGCGGAGACTAAGGTGTTGTCAGGATTACAAGTCGGAATGAGTCGTGCGCAAGTTTATGAGTTGGCTAGGCTCGTCCACACGTCTCCGCTAATTGGGCACAACACAGGAATCGACTCTGTAGACGGCGCGGCGGCAGACCCAAAGCGGGAGAAGCTCCATCCTTCGGTCGATCTGTTCTTCGATCATTACCTTGAGGGGCTCTTCTTGTGGCCCTACGATCGCGTCACAATCTACTTCGATGACAACGACCATGTCAAGTTGTGGCGAGTCACAACTTCGCAGACCGGAGTGTAGACGACCGCTGATAAATCGAAGAGTGTAGCGTTTGAGGCCGCCCCGGATGTCAGGCCACGAGTGACCGTGAGTTTGAGATGTCAAAATGTTGCTCGATGAACTCGGCCCGCGTCAAGCCGGCGAGCGAAGTATGCGGCCGATGGCGGTTGTAATCGATCCGCCAGGCCTCGATCGCGGCGCGCGCATGGAAGATCGTCGGAAAGACGTGCTCGTTGAGCAGCTCGTCGCGAAAGCGCCCGTTGAAGCTTTCGACGCTGCCGTTTTGCATCGGTCTGCCAGGGTCTATGAAGTGCAGCTCGACGTTGGCTTGGGCGGCCCAGCTCAGCATCGCATTGCTCGTGAACTCCGATCCGTTGTCGAACTTGAGCGTCGGTGGAAGTCCGCGCTCGGCGGCCAGTTTTGAAAGCACGCGTACGACGCGCTCGCCTGTGAGCGAGAAGTCCACTTCAGTCCCGATCGCTTCCCGTGTGAAGTCGTCGACGATCGTAAGCGTGCGGAACTTCCGTCCGCTCGCCAAGACGTCGTGCACGAAGTCGAGCGACCAGCGCTCGTTCGGACGTGAAACTGCCAGAACAGCGTTTCCGCGGACGTAGCGCACGCCGCGCTTGCGACGCGCGCGTAGCTGCAGCCCGTGCGCACGGTAGATCCGATGCACGCGCTTGTGGTTGACGGCAAACCCTTCACGACGCAACATCAACGTGAGCCGCCGGTAGCCGAACCGTCGCCGCTCGTGCGCGAGCGCGTTCAGCCGCTCAAGCAGACGCGGATCGTCGACACGACGGACGCGGTACTGAGCAACCGATCGGGGGCATCGAGCCAGCCGGCACGCGGCCCGCTCGCTCAGACCGAGCTCTTGGAGGGCCCTCACCGCGGCTTTTCGCTGCGAGGGCCCCAGGAGTTTTTTGCGATCAGTTCCTTCATCGCGTCGTTTTCGAGCGAGAGGTTCGCGATGATGCGTTTCATGCGCGCGTTCTCGTCCTCGAGCGCGCGACCACGGGCGATCTCGCTGCTGTTCATGCCGCCGTACTTGGCCTTCCAGGCCGAGATCGTGTTCGGGTGCACGCCGTGGCGGCGGCCGAGCTCGACGAACGAGCTGCCGGCATCGTGCTCGCGCAGGATCGCGACGATCTGCGATTCGGTGAAGCGGGTCTTCCGCATGAGGGGGTCCTTTCGGCCTTGTCGGCCGGAGAACCCACGGTGTCAGGCGGCCCGGATTACCGGGGCGGCGTCACGTTCTGGAGTTGATCCGGATCCGTGGACACGTTCATGGTTCACGGTTGCTCGCCATCACGCTTCGATAGCCTAAGCGTGACGTTTCCGTTTTAGGTCTCTTCTGGTGCGGCGGAAGCGTGAGGCTTAGCCTACTCGACGGTCGCGCGGATCGCAGTGATGACGTCCGGATACCTCACGGCAGAAGTTTCCGGTACGACGACCTTCATGTCGGCGACGTAAATCCCGCAAGCTTTACCGCGGATCACCGGAACGCGCAAGCGCGACGAAGTTAGTGGTGATCGTCACATGCGCGCGAGAGGTACTGGCCATCGCAAAGACATGTCCGCGGGCGAACTCATACCTGAGGGGCTGCGTCGGCTCCCAGGTCAAGAACTCCCTGAGGGTCATCGTGATGCGTTCCGGTCGCTAGGTCTCGTGTCCGTAAACAGACCCTTGTACCGCTCGCGCAGGTCGCGCTTGAGGAACTTGCCGACTCCCGTGCGCGGGATGGCTTCGACGAAGAGCACGCGGTCCGGGGTTTGCCATTTGGCGAGCTTGTCCGAAAGCCAGGCCAGCACGGCGGCTTCGTCGACTTCTTCACCTTCGCGGGGGACGACCGCGGCGACGGGGCGCTCTTGCCACTTCGGGTGGGGGACGCCGAAAACGCAGGCTTCCTTGAGGCCCGGATGGCTCATCATCAAGTTCTCCACCTCCACCGAGGATATCCACTCGCCGCCGGACTTGATGAAGTCTTTCACCCGGTCGACGATCTCGATGTAGCCGTACTTGTCGATCGTCACGACGTCGCCGGTGTGGAACCAGCCGTCGGGCTCGAATCCCGCCGCGGTCGCGCTCGGGTTGTTGTAGTACTCCTTGGCGACGGCGTAGCCGCGCACCCATAGCTCACCGCGCGCGACGCCGTCCTGCGCGACGTCCTTGCCGTGCTCGTCAACGATCCGCCACTGCACGATCGGCGAGAACCGGCCCTGTTTGTAGCGCTCACCCTTCTGCAGCTCGGGATTGTCCGCCAGCTCGGCGATGTCGCGGCTCACCGTGCCGATCGGCGACATCTCGGTCATCCCCCAGGCGTGGATCGCCTCGATCCCGAGCGCGTTCAAATCGTCGACCAGCGCGTGCGGCATCGCAGAGCCGCCGCACACCAGGCGCTTGAGCGTCGGGAGCGTCTTGCCTTGCGCGCGCAGCATGTCGCGCACGCCCATCCACACTGTCGGGACGCCGGCGGAGAACGTCACCCGCTCGTTCTCGATCAGCTCGATCACGCCGGCCGGGTCGAGCCGCTCCATCGGCATGATGAAGTCCGCGCCGACCATCAGGCACATGAACGGCGTCCCCCACGCGTTGACGTGGAACATCGGCACGATCGGCAGCACGCGGTCGCGCTCGGTGATCCCGAGCGCGTCGGCGAGCCCGGCGGCGAGCGCGTGAATGAACGTCGAGCGGTGCGAGAACAGCACGCCCTTCGGATCGCCGGTCGTCGCCGAGGTGTAGCACAGCAGCGCGGCGGCGCGCTCGTCGATCTCCGGCCAGTCGTACGTCTCGGGCTCGCCGGCGACCAGCGTCTCGTAGTCGAGCGCGCCCTCGAACGGCTCCGGCGAGGATCCCATTTGAACGAACGTTCTGCCGCTCTCGGGATCGAGCGCCGCAGCGGCTTTGACCGCCTTCACCAGCGAACCGTCGTAGAAGACGATGCGATCGCCGGCGTGCGTGAGCACGAACGCGATTTGATCCGGGAAGAGCCGAATGTTCACCGTGTGCAGCACCGCGCCGATCATCGGGACGGCGTAGTACAGCTCCAAGTGGCGGTAGCCGTTCCAGGCGAACGACGCGACACGATCGCCCGGCTGCACGCCGAGCGCGCGCAGCGCGTTCGCCAGCTTCGCGACGCGCTTGCCGAACTCGGCGTACGTGAACCGCCGCACCTCGGCGCCGTCGCGCGAGACGATCTGCTTGCGCGGGTGCGTCTTCATCGCGTGCTCGAAGATCGCGCGGATCGAGAGCGGCTGGTCGGACATGGTCGACGGGAGCGCCCCGCCGGCCTCGGTCGAGAAAAGCGTCGCCATGGTGGCTTCCGCGTTCGCCGAAGCCTTCGCGTTCGCCCTACGGGCGAGCCGCCCCGATGGCGAGATTTGTCCTAGAGCGCCCTCAGAATTCAGCCCAGCAGCGAGCGCAGGGCCTCGTCGAGGTCGGGGTGCCGGAAGACGTAGCCGCTGGCCTGGGTGCGCTGCGGGACGACGCGCTGGCCCTCATTCAGCATGAACGCGCCCTGGCCGAACATCACCCGGCCGGCGAACGCCGGGACCGGCAAGATCGTCGGCCGCCGGACGGCGCGGCCCAGCGCGCGCGTGAACTGGCGGTTCGTCACCGGGTTCGGCGCGGTCGCGTTGAGGATGCCGGCGGCTCCGTCGATCGCATGCACGAGGATCCCCACTTCGTCGTCGACGTGGATCCAGGAAAACCACTGCTCGCCGCTCGCGACGACGCCGCCGAGCCCGAGCCGGAACACCGGCAGCAGCTTCCCGAGGATGCCGCCGTGCGTGCCGAGCACCAGCCCGGTGCGGATCTTCGCGATGCGCATTCCCAGCGCGGCCGCGCGGTCGGTCTGCGCTTCCCAGTCGACGCAGAGCTGCGCGAGAAGATCGGCGCCGGGCGGGCTCGATTCGGTGAAGACCGCCGTCGGGCTGGTCCCGTAGTAGCCGATCGCGGAGCCGCCGACGTACGCGCTCGGCCGCCCGGTCGAGCGCTCCAGCGCGTCGAGATAGGCCCGCGTCGCGTCGACGCGCGATTGCCGCATCTCGCGCTTCGCCTGTTCGGTCCAGCGCACCGCGACCGGCGCGCCGGCGAGGTTCACCACGACGTCGCTGCCGGCGCTTGCGGCAGCGGCGCGCGCCGGATCGCGCACGCTAGCCTCCACCACCTCGTCGCCTCGTGCGCGCAACGCCGCCGAGAGATGGCTACCGATGAACCCGCTGGCGCCCAAAACGGTCACGCGCATGTCGCGTCGAACCTCCGGTGGTGCTCGGGAACGTCCAGGCGCTGCGCGCGATCGCCGCCCTGATGGTGGTCGTCGTCCACGCCTACGCGGTCGAGTCGACGTACCTCCCCGGCCGCCCTTGGACGACGCCCTTCCACATCCTCGGCACCTACGGCGTCGACCTGTTCTTCGTCATCAGCGGCCTGGTGATGCTGGTCTCGACCGCGGACTGGTTCGGCGAAAGCGCCGCCCCGCGCCGGTTCCTCACGCGGCGCGCGACGCGCATCTACCCGCCGTACTGGATCGTAACCGCGCTGGTTCTCGTTGTCTACGTCATCGCGCCGAGCGTCACCGGCGCGCACCGCAGCGCGCGGCCGGAGATTCTCGCCTCGTTCCTCGCGCTGCCGCAGCAGGGTGAGCCGCTGCTCGTCGTCGGCTGGACGCTGAGCTACGAGCTCGTCTTCTACGCGGTGTTCGCGCTCGCGCTGCGGTTCCGGCGGCGGTTCCTGCCCCTCGTGACCGCGGTGTGGCTGCTCTCGATCGTGCTGATCGGCGCGCTCGGATCGCACGAGAATCCGTGGGTGCGCGTTCTCGGGAGCTGGTTCAACCTGGAGTTCGTGTTCGGGATGGCGATCGGCGCGCTCGTGCTGAAGCGCGCGTTCGCCGCGCCGCGCGCGCTGTTCGCCGTGGCGCTCGGACTGATTGTCGTGGTGTGTGTGGTGACGGCGTACTCCGGGCGCGAGTATTTCACCGTGGAGTGGTGGCGGCCGTGGGCCGTCGGGCTGCCGATGGCGCTGCTCGTGTACGCTTCGCTCGGGCTCGAGAACGCGGGAGCCGTTGTGCCGCGCTGGCTGCGCGCGCAAGGCGACGCGAGCTATGCGCTCTACCTTTGGCACGTGCTCGTGCTCGGCGCGCTTGGGGTGGCGCTGCACCGCATTCACCTGCACGGAACGCCGGCGCGCATCGCGATCGTGTTCGGCGGTTACGCGCTGGCGATCGCGTTCTCGTTCGCCGCGTACCGCTGGATCGAGCGGCCGCTGCTGCGGCTCGCGCGCAAGTATCTGGAGCGGGACGCAACGCAGATCAACCGGAAAGCCGTCGCGCCGAGCGGCTGAGCTGCCCGCTCGGCTCCGCACGCGGCTGCGCGAGCACCTCGCCGAGCAGCGGGCGCAGCGCGGCGGCCCAGACTCCGTAACCTTCGGGTGAGGGGTGCAGCTTGTCGGGCATCAGCATCGCGTTGATCGTGCCGTCGGCGGTGAGAAATCCGGGGCCGGCGTCGAGCCAGCGCACGTGCGCGCCGTCGGCGAGCTGCGCGAGACGTGCGTTGACGTCGGCGGCCTTTGCACGCAGCGGATCGTTCGGATCGCCGCGCGGGAAGAGGCCGTTCAGCACGATCACCGCGTTCGGCAGCTTCGCGCGGACCGCGTCGACGATCGACGCGACGCCGCGCGCGACGTTCTCCGGCGTCGCGGTCGCCAAGTTGTTCGTTCCGATCATCAGCACGACGGCGCGCGCGTTCGTTCCGTCGAGCTCGCCGTTCTGCACCCGCCACAGCACGAACTGCGTGCGGTCGCCCTCGATCCCGAAGTCGACGACGTTGCCGAACGGCGCGATCTCGCTGTTCCACACCTCGGGCGCGCGCTGCTGAAAGAACGCCGCGATCGAGTCGCCGAGGAAAACGACGTCGACGTTTCCCTGCCGCGCGCGCGTGACGAACGCGTCGTGCTGCGCGAGCCACTTCGCGGTCGACCACGGCCGCTGCGCGGCGATCCACGGCCCGCTGGGCACAGGCGCCGGTGACGGTGAGACGATCGCGGGCGGTGTCGGCGGAACAGCTTGCACTAGTGCGCGGGCGCCAGCGCGTCGGCGCCGACGACCGCTTCGAGCTCGTCGATCTCTTTCGGAATCCCCTCGCTGAGCACGACCGGACCGTCCGCGCCGCACAGCACGTCGTCTTCGATGCGCACGCCGATCCCTTTGAAACGCTCCGGCGCCTCGCCGTCGCGGTGGAAGTACAACCCCGGCTCGACGGTGACGACCATGCCGGGCTCGAGCGGCCGTTTCGTCTCGCCGTCGCGCAGCACGTACGAACCGACGTCGTGCACGTCGAGGCCGATCCAGTGCCCGGTGCCGTGCATGTAGTACGGTTTGTAGCTTTCCTTCTCGATCGCTTCGTCGACCGAGCCGCTCAGCACGCCGAGCTCGATCAGCCCGGCGGTGAGGACGCGCAGCGCGGTTTCGTGCGCGGTGCGCACGTGCGCGCCGGGCCGCACGTCGCCGATCGCCGCTTTCTGGGCGGCGAGAACGATCTCGTAGACCGCGCGCTGCTCGGCGGTGAACCGGCCGTCGACCGGCCACGTGCGCGTCACGTCCGAGGCGTACAGGTCGAGCTCGGCGGCGGAGTCGACCAGCACCAGCTCGCCTGCGCGGAGCACCTCGCGATTGGTGTTGTAGTGCAGGATCGTCGCGTTGTCGCCGCCGGCCACGATCGAAGAATAGGCGGTGGCCTGCGCACCGTTCACGCGGTAGGCGTGCTCGATGATCGCCTCGAGCTCGTACTCGTTCAGCCCGGGCCGCGTCGCGCGCATCCCCGCGACGTGTCCGAGCCGGGTGATCGCCGCCGCGCGGCGCATCGCGTCGAGCTCGCCGGCGTCTTTGATCAGCCGCATCTCGTGCAGGATCGCCGCCGGCTCGACGAAGGTGTCGGGCGCGAAGCCGGTGCGCCGCGTCTTCGTGCGCGCGGCCGCCAGCGCGGCGAAGAAGGTGCGGCCGAACGCAGCGTCCTCGCCGAGATGGACGTATGCGACGTGGGCGCCGGCGAGCGCGTCGGGAAGCCGCTGCGCGAGCTCTTCGATCGGATATGCCGCGTCGACGCCGAGCGCGCCCGGCGCCGCTTCGACGCCGAGCCGCTTGCCGTTCCAGATCTCCAGATCGCGGTTGCGCTGCCGCAGGAACAGCGTCGCGCGCTCGTTCTCGCGGTGCGGCGCGAGCACGAGCACCGCTTCGGGCTCGGTGAAGCCGGTCAGGTAGTAGAAGTCCGAATTTTGGCGGTACTCGTACTCGGTATCGTGATTGCGCAGCGCGTGCGTCGCGGCCGGGACGATCATCACGCCGTCCCCGAGCCGCTCGAGCACCGCCGCGCGCCTCTCGGCGAACGCGCTCATGCGCAAACGATTCGGAGAGCGCGCGCTCGTGCCTGTTCGGCTACTGCCGTTTCGCCGTTGGTGACGCGCTCGCCGTCGGGGCGGCGCTCGCAGCGGGTTCCGCCGAGGACGCCGGTTCGGCTGAGCTGCTCGGCGGCGGCGAGCTCTCGGGCGCGTCCGTCGGTGCCGCCGGCGGCTTGGGGGCCGGCGTCGCGGCGGAGCCGTTCGTCGCGTCGTGCGCGTGCTTCGCCAGCGCGGCGCGGCGGCAGACGTACGAGCCGGCGCCTTTGCCGAACTTCGCCGCGCCCTTGCGGAAGAACAGCTTCGAGCCGGGGACCAGCCACACGACCGCGTCGGCGGCTGCTTTGCACGCCTTCGTGGCCGCGCTGTACTTTGCGGCGGACGCGGCGCTGCTCGCGGCCGACGAAGCGCCGACCACGTCCTGCGCCGCGGCGGCGGAGAACAGCGTCGCGCACGACGCTGCAAGCGCGATCGCGGCGAACCCGCTCAGTGTTGTACGCATCGGTTCTCGATTCCGCGCCGAGGCGTTTGCTATGCGTAGGGACCGCCTGCTTCGTTATCGCAGCAGCGCTGCGGCGCGATCGATCGCGGCGCGCGCGTGGTCGACCGCGGCAACGGTCGCCGCGGAATCGCCGCTCGCGTAGGCTTTCGCGATCTCCGGAAAGGCGACGTCGGCGTAGCCGATCGCGCCGTAGGCCGTCGCGTCGATCGCCTGCGCGGCGGCGAGCGTGCGTTCCGTTCCCGGACCGCCGCCGCGCGCGATCGCCTCGTCGGCGCGCCGCGCGGCCGCCGCGAACGCATCGACGGCGCCGCGCAGCGCGCTCAGCTCGAGCGCGCGACCGTCACGCTTGGCGCGCGTTTCGAGCTGCACGATCCCGGCGTTCAGCACCGGGACGTACGAGGCGAACGCGTACGGCGGCACGTCGGAATCGGCCAGACGCATAGCGAGGATCCCGTAGAGCTGCGCCACCGTACGGTGCAGCGCGAATCCGGGATCGCTGAACGTCGTCGCGTAGCGAAGCGTGTCGTAGCTCGAATGGTACGGGCCGAACGGACCGTGGAATCCCAGCTCCGCGACCGGTGTGCCGAAGCCGAACAAGAACGGCTCGTGATCGCTCCCGCCGCCGACCGTGCGTAGCTCGATCCCGTTCTTCTGCGCGCTCCAGCGGTCGTGTACCGTCGTGTGGTAGCGCGCCGGATCGGCGACCGCGCGGGTCGCGTCGATCAGCGCCGGGCCGAGCGCGCCGACCGCTTCGGCCCGGAACGTCGGGCCGGTGACGTTCTCGTCGGCGTTCAGGTACGCGATGCAGCCGGCGCGCAGCTCCGCCGCGTGCGCGTTCGCGTAGGCCGTCGAACCGCGCAGCCCGATCTCCTCGCCGTCCCACAGCGCGACGACGATGCTGTGCTTCGGCCGCCAGCCGCTCTTCGCGAGGTAGCCCAGCCCGCGTGCCGCTTCGAGCAGCGCGATCGTTCCGGCGCCGTTGTCGGTGACGCCGTACACCCACGCGTCGCGGTGCGCGCCGAGGACGACGCTCTCCGCGCTCGTTCCGCGCACGACGCCGACCGTGTTCCACAGCGTCGCCGTCGTGCGGTTCAGCTCGACGGCGAGATGGACCAGCGGACGATGACCGCGCTCGAGCGCGCTCTTCAGGATGCCCGCGTTGTCGGCGCTGACCGGCAGCACCGGAATGCGAATTCCCTCGCCGAGCGAGCCGCGCTGCACCGACGCGCTCGGGCGCCAAGGACCGTGCGGATAGACCGGACCCTTGAGCGCGCCGTCGTCGGCCGGATCGTCGTAGAAGATCGCGCCGACCGCGCCGGCGTCTTGCGCGTTGTGCGCGAGCTGCCCGCGAAACGCCGCGCCGTAGCGAATCAGCGCGACCGCGCCGCGCGCGTTCACCGCGGCGAAATCCCCAGGCGTGCCGCGGCGCGCGTCGACGAGGCGCGCGACGACGTCGCCGTCGCCCGAGCCCGTGTTGAACGGAAGTCCGACCGCGGGATCGAGCGTCGGCGGATCGCTCGGGTCGCCGGCTTCGCGCAGATCCAAGCCGACCGGCGGCACCCCGCGCGCGCGGTGCGCCCCGTTGCGCGGGACGTAGATACGTCCGTCGGGGTAGAGCTCGAGGACGAGCCGGCGCGGCGTGTCGACGCGGGCGGTGAACGTTTCGAGCCGTGCGTCGAGCCCGTATTCCGCGAACCGGTCGCGCGCGTACTCGGCGAGCGCGCGGTCGTCCGGTGTGCCGGCGTAGTGCGGGTGCGCCGCGATGACGGCCGCGTGGTCGAGAGCACCTTGCGCGCTCGGCAGGTCGAGGAAGCGCGCCTCGTCGGCGCGCTCGCGCGCGCTCGATGCGGCGCCGAAGCCGAGCAGCGGTGCGGGCGGCGCGACCGCGGCGAGCGCCGAGGCGGCCAGCAGTGCTCCGAGGACCCGCAGCGGCGCGTGCACGCTCGCGCCGTTGAACGCTCGAGCGCGGACGTCCTCCGCGGCTTTGCCGTCCGTTGACGCGGGCGGCTAAGGAACGGCGGCTGTGACGCCGAACACCGGACTACCATGAGCGGTAGCGCGGTCGATATGTACGTGTTTCTATTCGCGTTCGCGGCGGCGTTCTTGCTGGCCCAGAAGCGCCCGATGCTGACCCTCTCGACGCGGGCGCTGCTCGCCGTCCTGCTCGGCCTTGCGCTCGGCTACGCGCTCGCCGTCGATCAGTGGTACCGCGCCTACCTCGGCGTCGCGACGCTGATCGCGAACGCGCTGTTCGTCGCCTTCGCGGCGATCGACTTTCTCGACTGGCAGAAGAAGCGCGCCGAAGAGCAGGGTTAACGCAACGCGCGCAGCAGCGCGGCGCTTTCGGCGTCGAGCCGCTGCTCGAACACTTTCGGATGCGTGAGGTAGAACACGCACATCGCTTCGACCACGAAGCGGTGGTGCGCGGCGCGCGCCAGGGTGTGCACCCGCGCGAGCGTCGAGGTCACGAGACGCCGTAGGCCGCGCACGGCGTCGGCGCGCGAGGCGTAGCAGGCGACGAAGTTCAGCTCGCCGTGCTCGCGGTCTTCGGCCTGGTCGATGAAGTAGTCGAGCAAGATGTGCACCGCGGAGACGCCGGGGAAGTACGCACCGAGCGTGGCGTCGACGTCGCGCGCGTCGAGCCGTTCGCGCGAGGCGAGCTCGATCAGCGCGAACACCGGAAGCGAGGAGCCGCACGCGGCGGCGAACTCCCACCACGACAGCCCCGGAAAGCGCTCGCGGTTGCGCGCGTACCACGCGTCGCACGCGCCTTCGCGCGCGCCGGCCGGGCCGTGCTTGAGCACTTGCAGTTCGGCGTAGTAGCGCGCGACCTCCACCAAGCGGTCGCGTACCGCCGTGTAGTTCGGCAGCGCCCGCAAGCCCGCGCGCGCCGCGTCGACGAGCGAGCGCAGGTAGCCGCCGTCGTCGCCGTCCGGGCCGTCGCGGTAGTAGCCGGTCGGCGTGCGGCCGTCGTCGAGCGCATCGATCAGCGACTCGTGCAGCGTGGCGTAGGCGGCTTGCGGCACGCCGGGGAGGCGGTCGCAGAGGTTGTCGAGGTAGTCGTAGATCGTCTCGACCGCAGCGACGATCGCGATGTAGCGCTGCATCGCCTCGCCGCGCATGAAGGTCGCCAGGATGCAGCCGCCTTGCACGTGGTACGCCTTGCCGTCGATCGAGGCCAGGGCCTGTTCGCGCAGCGCGCGATCGGGAATTCGCTCCGCGCGTGCCCGGATCGCGGCTAGCTCGCGCCCCGCACGCGGGATGATGACGGTGACGAAGCGCACGGTGGCGAGCCAGCCGCGCGGTCCGAGCGCGATCAGGCGGCGGATCCGGCTCGGCCGGCTGAAGACGCGCCGCAGCGTGCGCGGCACGTCCCGCCACAACTCAGATTCCACCGACGAACCGTCCCGGCGCGAGCACGCCCTGCGGGTCGAACTGCGCTTTGATCGCGCGGATCGTGGTCACCGTCGCCGGCGCTTCGCCCCAGGCGTCGGCGCGCGTCGCCGCGCCGCTGCTGAGCACGCTCGCGTGGCCCAGCACATCGCGCACCGCGCGGTCGAGCGCCGCCGCGTCGTCGTCCGCGCTCGGTGCGGCGTTCTCGCGGACGCGCACGACGACGTCGCCGGTGCGCAGGTCGGCGATCGTCTCGGCGCGCCGGATCGCGGTCCGAACGCGCTGCGCGCGCGCCGCCGCTTCGGAGGGCAAACCGCGCGCGAGCAGCGTCAGCGACGTCTCGCCGTCGCGCGCGACGTATGCGTCGAGCACGCTCTGAAACGCGCGCGCCGCGTCGTCGCCGTCGAGCAGCCGCGTCTCCGCGATCCCGGCCGCGCCGAGCGCCGAGCGCAGCTCGCGCGTCGCGCGGTCGACGACCGCTTCGGAGCCTTCGAGCAGCGCGACGAGCCGTGGGCCGCCCGGCGGGCCTGCTTCGCGAAACCCATCGATCGCCAGCAGCGCGACCGGTTCGTGCGCCACGTCGATCGCGTGCGCGAGCGCGCGCTCGCGCAGCTCTTCGTCGAACGGCGCGATCGCGAGCCGCCGCACCGCCGGCGCCGGCAGCACTTTGAAGTTCGCCCGCACGATCGCGCCGAGCGTGCCGTGCGAGCCGACGTAGAGCTTGCCCATGTCGTAGCCGGTCACGTTTTTCACGACCATCCCACCGCTGCTCGCGAGCGTGCCGTTCGCCAGCGCGACCGTCGTGCCGATCAGCAGATCGCGCGGGCGGCCGTACGCGGCGCGGCGTGGTCCCGCCCAGCCGGCGGCAAGCGTTCCGCCGACCGTCGCCTGCTGGGCGAGCGGCGCGTCGAGCGGGAGAAACTGGCGGTGCTGCGCGAGCGCGCGCTGCAGCTCCGCGACGGTCATTCCGGCGCCGACACCGGCGGTCAGATCGCGCGGATCGTAGTCGTGCAGCGCGGTGAGCCGCTTCGTCGACAGCGCGACGTCGTACCGCGACGGCGCGTTCGCCGCGCGCTGCAGCGTCCCGCCGCCGAACACGACGACTGCCTCGCCCGCGTCGTTTGCCGCGCGCAGCGCCGCGGCCGCTTCCGCCGCGTCGACCGGCTCCACGAGCCGCGCCGGCATGAGTTCGCCGAGCGCGTACGCATTGAGCGAAACCTTCTTGCGCGCGCGCGGCGTGCGCGTTCCTTTCGCGATCATCGGCCGACTTCTCCGCAGATCGCGCCGCTGGGGAAGATCTTGTCCGGATTGAACGTGCGCAGCGGATCGAAGACCTCGCGCACGTTGCCCATCGCGGCGAGGTCGTCGGGCGTGAAGACGAGCGAGAGCGTCTCGCGCTTCTCGTAGCCGATCCCATGCTCGCCGCTGATCGTCCCGCCCATCTCGATGCAAGTGCGCAGGATCTCCGTGCCGGCGTCGACGACCGCGCGCACTTGGCGTTTGTCGCGCCGGTCGAAGATCAGCAGCGGGTGCAAATTGCCGTCGCCGGCGTGGAAGACGTTGCCGACCAGAAGCGCGTACTCGCGCGCGATGGCGTCGACGCGGTGCATCACCGCCGGCAGCTTGGTGCGCGGCACGCACGCGTCTTGGATGTAGTAGTTCGGCGCAATTCGGCCGATCGCACCGGCGGCACCTTTGCGCGCCGCCCACAGCGCGTCGCGCTCGGCGCGGTCACGCGCCGCGCGCCAGGAGAGCGCGCCGTGCTCGCGCGCGATCTTCGCGATCACCGCCTCGCCGGCTGCGACGTCGTCCTGCGCGCCGGCGATCTCGACCAGCAGCACCGCGCCCGCGTTCTCCGGATAGCCGGCGTGGTAGTGCGCCTCGACGGCGCGCGTGATCAGCGCGTCCATGATCTCGAGCGCGGTCGGAACGATCCCCGTGCCGATGATGGCTGAGACCGCCTCGGAAGCCGTCTCGACGTCGTTGAACGCCGCAACGCAGACGCGCACGGCGTCGGGCAGCTTCAAGAGCTTCACCTCGATCTCGGTGACGATTCCGAGCGTCCCCTCTGAGCCGACCAACACGCCGGTCAGGTCGTAGCCCGGATCGTCGATGGAGGTGCGGTGAATCTCGCCGGCGGTGTCGACGTACTCCAGGCCGAGCACGTGGTTCGTCGTCGTGCCGTAGCTCAGGCAGTGCGGGCCGCCGGCGTTCGTGCCGACGTTGCCGCCGAGCGTCGAGATCTTTTGGCTCGACGGATCGGGCGCGTAGAAGACGCCGTGGCTCGCGGTCATGGTGGAGAGCTCGAGGTTGATCAGTCCCGGCTGCACGCGCGCACGGCGGTTGCGCGCGTCGAGCTCGAGCAGCCGGTTCATGCGCGCGAACGAGACGACGAGCCCGCCGCGCGAGGGAACGGCCCCGCCGCACAAGCCGGTGCCGGCGCCGCGCGGGACGACCGGCTCGTCGCACTCGCGCGCGATGCGCACCGCGATTCCAACCTCGCGCGCGTCGCGCGGGACGATCGCGGCCGACGGCAGCCGGTCTTCCGAGTACGCGTCGAACGCGTACACGGCGAGGTCCTCGGGCTCGGTGCGGACCACCTCGGGGCCGAGCGCGTCGGCGAGGCGCGACGCGAAGCCGGACGGAGCCATATCTTCACCTGCCGTACGGAGGGCGGCCGGGCAGTTCCTGGAATCCGGCTGCTCGGTGTTCTTCTGGCAGAAGTGGACGAAGCGCAAACCGGTCAAGCGCCGGGCGCCGGTCCGCGCGACGATCACGGAGACCCAGCGGCAGAGCTATCGCGCCTCGGTCGAGTTCCCGGTCGTCTACGCGGTCGAGGGCCGCACCGGCAGCCGCACCGCCGTCGCCAACGACCTTTCGGCCGGGGGCCTGCGCCTGATCGGCGACGAGGATTTGCCGAACGAGACGGTCGTCGAGCTGCGCTTCACGCTCCCGAACGATCTGATCCAAAGCGTCCACGTCGAAAAGGAAATCTTCACCAACACGCCGCGCGGAAAAACGAAGCGCAAGGTGATGGTCCCGCCCGACCCGTTCCGCCCGATGTCCGTGCACGCCAAGTCGGTGATCGCGTTCCTCAACCTCCACCGCCGCAAGCTCGCCCACGGCCTGCAGTTCGTCGACATCGACGAGCGCACTCAAGAGGAGATCCAGCGCTTCATCCACGTCTGGCAAATCCGCCAGCTCCGCGAACGCGCCCACATGCGGGGGGAATGATGCGGCTCGTCGCACTCGTGCTCGCGCTCGCGCTCGGCGTCGGGCTGAAGTTCGTCGTCGCGTACGAGGCGCTCGACTATTTGATGCCGACGGCGCTGAGCTTCGCGGAGAGCGGAATGGGGGGGCGCGCGCCGCTCGAGGGATTCGGGGGCGGCGCGCTCTATGCGGCCGCGGTGATCGGGGCGTTCGTGCTGACCAGCGCGCTGGCGGCGCTCGGTGCAGGCCGCGAGCGGATTCGTCAGGCGACCCGAACGACGGCGCTCCTGATCTCCGCTACGGCGGCATTTGCCTTCGCTACGTTTGCTCCAGCCGCGCTGTCCCCGCACAACGCGCAGCTCGTCAGAACCGGTGAGTTCAACGAGTATCCGCCGTCCCGCTCGGCTGGAGACTTGCGCGACACATCAATGCCGCTCGGCGCGATCGTACTCCTCATCGACGTCGTGCTGACCACGATCATCGTGCTGCGGAAGCGGCCGGCGGCGCCCGCGCTCGGTACAGAAGGCATCTCGAACGCAGCGCCCTGAACGCGTGCAGGCCGGGCTGCCGCGAATAGCTGGCGTGAACTATGCCAAAACGTCCAAGTTACGACGCACTTGGGCCGTCGCATGAGGAACGCCGGCGAGCTTTCGAGTAGGCGTCTATAAAAATATAGGCCCCTGACGCGTACCTTTCGGCAGTGGCTCCAGGGGCACACATAGGGATTTTACGGACGAGCCTTCGTCTTGTCAAGTAGTTGGTGTCGTGTTCTTCGTTTCCTCTAATCAATTGCGAGCGGACATTGAGGCGACGATAAGCGTCGACCGTCTGGCGGTATATCGTCAGGCTGTCGGTGGCGATCTGGAGCGCGCAATCGATTTGTATTGTTGGAACGCTGCAACGGCGGCGTCGTTTTTCGGGCCGATCGGCGTCATGGAAGTCGTGCTGCGAAATGGTCTCGATCACGAGCTAGCCCGTGCGTTCACAGCTCCGTGGTATGACGACCCGGCGTTCTTAGCAATCGACCCGGCTTTTGCTTCGCGCGTTCAGGATAAAAAGAACAAGATCGCAACACGTAGCAAGGCCATTATTCGGCCAAGAGTGATCGCAGAGTTGTCATTCGGCTTCTGGGCGAACCTCTTAAGGCCTGGGCCAGGTGGAAGCTACGTTCACACGTTATGGAGGCCGGCGCTGTCGCGGGCTTTTCGGCCGCACGTCAAGCGAAGCGCTGTGGCGGGGCGAATAGATCAGCTGCTCAAATTTCGCAATCGGGTAGCGCACCACGAGCCGATCTTTTCTTACGATCTTCGCGAGCAATATGCCTCGATACTATGGGTCGTCCGTCAGGTAGCGCCTACCATTGTCCCGTGGCTTGATCACCATTCCCGCGTGAACGAGTGTATTGCGAACGGACCGTTTTCTCCAAAGGTGCGTTGGTGACGCGAGCGTCAGGGATTGTAGAAATCTACTCTGCTGCAAGTTAGATTCGTGCCCCCAGCTCAGTACGCTCGCCGACGCTCTGCGGCTCAATACAGCAGGTACTTCGCGCGCAGCGTTCTGAACGCGCGCAGGCCGGGCTGCCAGGATGCGACGATGGTGTCGGGTGACGTGCCGTCGTTCAGGGCGAGGCGGACGGTGTCGGTGCCCCAGTCGCGGTCCATGATTTGCTCGTGGGCGACGTGGTATTTGCCTTGCGCTCGAGCGGCGGCGAGGAATTCTACGGCGGTTCGTACGCTGGGAAACACGCGCGGATCGGTGACATTGATCGAGACGCCGCGCAGCGTTTTGTCTTTCCAGAAGCCGCGTGCCGGGACCCAGTCGGCGGGCTCGAACTCCACGCCGGGGATTTTGCGCGCGGTAAGGGCGTCGCGGAAGGCGGCGGGATCGTAGCCGTAGCCGCCGGCGTACTCGAACGGCTTGTCGGTGCCGACGCCGTTGTTCACGCCGGCTTCGTCGACCAAGCCGGTGGCGAGATAGACCAGCGTCGTGCGCGCGTACGGCATGTTCGGCGAGGTCGGGACCCACTTCAGCCCCGTGTCGGCCCAGACCATCTCGCGCTTCCAGCCTTGCATCGGGATCACGCGCAGCTTGCAGCCGATTCCGAATTGCTCGTTGAACAGCCGCGCCAGCTCGCCGACCGTCATGCCGTGCCGTTCCGGGATCGGATAGAGCCCGATGAACGACTTGAACTTCGGATTCAGCACCGGGCCGTCGAGCAGCATGCCGCCGACCGGGTTGGGCCGGTCGAGGACCCACACTTCCTTGCCGTAATGCGCGGCCGACTCCATCACGTACGCCATCGTCGAGACGTAGGTGTACGGCCGCGCGCCGACGTCCTGAATGTCGAACACGAGCACGTCGATCCCATCGAGCATCGCCGCCGTCGGGTGGCGCGTCGCGCCGTACAGGCTGTAGACCGGCAAGCCGGTCTTCTCGTCGGTCGACGAGCCGACGGTCTCGCCCGCTCCCACCACGCCGCGAATGCCGTGCTCGGGCCCGAACAGCGCTTTCACTGCGATCTGGCCGTTGCGGTGCACCGCGTCGACCACCGACTCGCCGGTCGAGAGCACGCCGCTGGGATTGGTCACGATCCCAATCGTGCGCCCACGCAAATCGCGCCACGCGTCGCGCACGAAGACGTCGTCGCCGAGCGTCACCACGGGCGCTTCGCGCAGCGGCGCGGGCGGGCGGATCGCCGGTTCGGTCGCGCGCGCGGCGCGCGGGAAGGCCAGCGCGGCGGCGCCGGCCGCAACAAAAACCTTGCGGTTCACGATCAGACGAACTCCGGGCGCGTCGTCGGCGGGATGAGGCCGGCTTGCGCGGCGCGCGTGAACAGCTCCTCGACTGCGGCGATTCCTTCGTCGCCGACGTCGTCGCTGAACTCGTTCACGTACAGCCCGATGTGCTTGCGCATCACCTCGTCGTCCATCTCGAAGGCGTGCTCGCGCACGTAGCCGATGATCTCCGGCTCGCGCTCGCGCGCGAACGCCAAGCTGCGCCGAATCGCCTCGCCGAGCGCGCGCGCGTCCGCGTCGGAGACGTCACGCCGGACCATGATCGCACCGAGCGGGATCGCCTTGCCGGTCTCGTGTTCCCACCAGTCGCCCAAATCGATCACCTCGACGAGCCCCGCCATTTCGTAGGTGAAGCGCGACTCGTGGATGATCAGCCCGGCCGCGACCTCTTCGTTCGCGACCGCCTCGACGATTTGGTCGAAACGCATCTCGCGCACGTGCGGCTCACGCCCGAGTGCCAAGCGCAGCAGCACGTACGCCGTCGTCATGCGGCCGGGGATCGCGAAGGTCGCGTCCGCGGCGAAGTCGGTCAGCAGCGGCGCCTTCGCGTCGGTCGTCGGGCGCGCGACGACGAGCGGGCCGCAGCCGCGCCCCAGCGCGCCACCGGCGCGCAGGATGCGGTACCGGTCGAGCAGATACGGGATCGCGCCGTAGCTCGCTTTCGTCAGCTCGAAGCGCCCTTCGCGCGCAGCGCGGTTGAGCGCCTCGACGTCGTCGAGCACGACGTTCACCGCCGGCGCGCCGTCGAGCAAGCCGTTCGCCAGCGCGGCGAAGATGTACGTGTCGTTCGGACAGGGCGAGTACGCGAGCGAGTACGTCGTGTGCGTCATACCGTCAGCAGAACGTTCAACAAGGCGTCGGTCGTCGCGACCGCCGCCTCGGCGCCGGCGCGAAAGTTCCACTCGTTCGACGCGCGGTCGCCGACCAGGTTCGAGACGCCGCGAATCTCCACCGCCGGGACGCCGGCCAGCGCCGCCGCGCGCAGCACCGCGAAGCCCTCCATCGACTCGACGTCGGCGCGGAAGCGGTGCGCCAGCACCAGCGCACGCGCCGTCGTGCTGGTCACGATCGCCGACGTCACCCCGCGCCCGACGATCACCGGGATCAGTCCCGCGAGAAACGGCTCGAGCAGCGAAGCGTGCGCTTCGGCGCTGCGCTGCAGCGCGATCCCGCCGGGGAGCGGAAACGCCGTGCCGTCTTCCAGCCCGAGCTCGGCGTAGTCGTCGCGCGCACAGACGACCGCGTCGCCGACCGTGCAGCGCTCGCGAAAGCCGCCCGCGATCCCGGCGTTGATCACGGCGTCGTACCGCTTCGTCGCCAGCGCGCGCGCGGTGCCGAGCGCCGCTTCGACCGGGCCGACGCCGGCGGCGATCACGTCGACGTCGTCACGCGGGGCGAGTCCGGTCAACTCCTGCGCTACGGCGCAGACGACGAGGATGCCGATCGCGGTACCAGATGGCTCGCGACCCACAGTGGGCCGACGAGCAGATGCAGCAGGTTCGTCAGAAACGCCGGCGACTTCCCTTCGTAGTAGTGGCCGACGAACTGAAAGACCCAGCCGACGATGAAAAGGCCGACCGCCAAAGGCCACGACACGAATCCGGCGATCCAGTACAGCGCGAGCAGGCCGATCGATGCAATGTAGCTTGGCCAAAACGGCGCGGCGCGCGTCGGCGACAGACGCCCACCGAGCGATTGAAAAGCGATGATGTAGTAGAGAATCAGGGCAAAAACAAGCACGCCGGCGACGCCGGCGTCGATGAACGGAATGCGGCCCGGGATCAAACGGAGCAGGGCGATGATCGCGAGGACGATCAACGGGATGCCGATCTCGTGGCAGATCAGATTCCGGCGGTCGCGGTGATACGCCCCGTACTCTTGGAACAACCGTGCGCCGGACGTCATGCTTACCTCACGCCGATGAGCTTGTGCGTCTGCAGCGAGAGCCGCAGCCGCTGCGGATCGCGCTTCGCCGCTTCGACCGCGAGTGCGACGTTGGCGGGCTTGTTGCCTTCCGGCTGCAGAAACATCGGCGTGCTCGCCGGGAACGCGCCGATCCACTCCTCGGGGACGCGCCCGTCGACGATGAGCTTCGCCTCGTTCGCCCGCCGCGCCATCGCCGGCGCGAGCCGCTCCTTCGGCGAGACGGTCAGCCAGACGTCGTCGGCCAGCTCGGTCGGCAGCGTCCCGTTCGACTCGATATGAACGCGCCGGCCGTCGCCGCGCAGCGCCTCGATCAGCGCGCGCGACTCACGCTGCGCGAGCGGCTCGCCACCGGTGAGGATGACCGTCGGGCACGCGCCGCCTTCGGCGCGCACGCGCGCGACGACGTCCTCGACCGACGCGAAGAACTTCAGCGAGTAGTCGGTGTCGCAGAACGAGCAGCTGAGATTGCAGCCGGCGAGGCGGACGAAGACCGCGGGTGTCCCGGTCCACGTCCCCTCGCCTTGGACGCTGTAGAAGATCTCAGCCAGCTGAAGCAACGCTCTCGTTACCGCAGGTGACCCACTAGCGCTTGTAGGTGGCCTGACGGCGCGCCGTAAGAACCTGCACGGTGACGGTCGAGTTCGCCGGGATCGTCACGTTCTGCTTCGCGTTCTTGGCGTAGAGATAGCCGCCAGCCGCGCCGAGCAGCCCGCCCATGTTCGTGCCGAGCTTCTTGCCGATGATGTTACCGACGATCATCCCGGCGACCGCGCCGCCGGCTTCGTTCACGGCGTTGGTCTTGGTGTTGACCTGCGCGCCGACGACGCGCCCGTCCAGCGCGTAGGTGTTCCCCGAGCGCGTGTTCAGCTTGTCGAGGCAGACCTGAAGCCGGCCCGGCCGCCCTTGACCGGCCGACTGCACGTCGCAGACGTGGCCGTACATGGTGGCGCCGGTGATGTTGTTGTCGAGCGAGTGCACGTTCGTGATGACGACCTGCTGGCCGACGACGGCGCTCTTCGAGTCAATGCTCGTCGACATCGTCCCGACGAGGTTGGTGCCGGGGGAGACGTCGGCCGAGGCCGCGAGCGGCACGAGGGCCAGCGCGGCGGCGGCGAGCAGGGTCGGAAGGCTGCGAATCATGGAATGAGTGCTCCTGTCGGTGGTTTCTGGGGCCCTCCCCACGCTTACCCGATTCGCGCCTGGCTGAGAGGGTCACCCTTCCTGAGAACGGCGCAGGCCGTCGAAGTCTCCCACAAGGTCAGCTCGGCAAGGCCGGGGAGCTCGTCCGCGAGCCGCCCCCACACCCAGGCGAGGATTCGCTCGGCCGTGGGGTTGTCGATCAGCTCGTTGAGCGAGCAGTGGTCGAGCCGGCTGACGACCGCCTTCTTGACGACCCGCGAGATCACGTCGAAGTCCTCGACCATGCCGGTCGCCGGACCGCTGTCCTGAAGCGGTCCCTCAAGTGCGACGTCGAGCCGGTACGAGTGCCCGTGCAGCCGCGAGCACTTGCCGGGGTGGTGCGGAAGCACGTGCGCTGCCTCGAACGTGAAGGACTTGCGGATTTGCACGGCCCACGGGGTTCGCCGTGAGGACGAACCGCTCCCGACTCGTCGTCCAAGTCCTGAGCGCGCAGGTCGCACCGCCGCTCCTCGCACCGGGTCTCTACGACGTCGGCGCCGACGGCGTCCCGCGGATTCTTCCCAGCGTCGGCGGCATCACGCTGAACGCGCGCGTCGGCGACTCGGCGTTCGCGTTCGAGGGCGACCACGTCGAGCCGGCCGTCAGCGTGCGCCACCCCGACGACAAGGTCAACACGGCGTTCTGCGCGCTGGCGTGCGTGGGCAACGTGGCGACCGTCGCCGGCGGCGAGGCGAAGGGCGAGCGCGGCGTGGTGACCGGCAAGCACGGCGGAATCGAGCACGTGATGATCGACTTTGCGCCGGACGTGATGGAGCGCATGGCGATCGGCGATTCGATCAGCGTGTGCGCGGTCGGCGTCGGCTTGGAGATCGAAGACACCGGCGACGTGAAGGCGTTCAACTGCGATCCCGACCTGTTCGAGAAGCTCGGCGTCGAGCGCGCCGGCGCGCGGCTGCGCGTCCCGGTCGCGCGGCGCGTCCCCGCGCGCGTGATGGGCTCGGGGCTCGGGCGGCAAACGGTCGTGCGCGGCGACTACGACATTCAGTGCTTCGACGAAGCGACCGTGCGCGAGTACGGCTTGAACGAGCTGCGGCTCGGCGATCTGGTCGCGATCGAAGACGCGGACAACTCGTTCGGCCGCATCTACCGCCAAGGCGCCGTGACGGTCGCGGTCGTCTCGCACGGCGCCTCGCACATGGCCGGCCACGGCCCCGGCGTGACGACGTTGCTCACCTCCGCGAGCGGCGCGCTCGAGCCGGCACTCGACGCGCGCGCGAACCTCGCCACCATCTTGGGACTGCGATGAAGGACCTGCGCGTCGACCCGATCTCGCCGGAGCAGCGCGCCGAACCGGTCGTCGTCGTGCCGTACGATCCCGCCTGGCCGGCGGCGTTCGAGCTGCTGCGCGAGAGGCTCGCCGCGGCGCTCGGCGATCTCGCGGTCGGGATCGAGCACGTCGGCAGCACCGCCGTCCCCGGCTGCGATGCCAAACCGATCGTGGACATCGACGTGGTGATCCGCCACGCCGACGAGCTGCCCGATGTCGTGCGACAACTTGGCGCGCTCGGCTACGCGCACCTCGGCGACCTCGGGATCGTCGGCCGGGAAGCGTTTCGCATGCCGCCGTCCGATCTGCCGCGACACCATCTCTACGTCTGCGCCGCCGGCGCCGCGCCGCTGCAAGCGCACTTGATCCTGCGCGACGCATTGCGCGCCGATCCAAACCTCGCCGCAGAGTACGGCGCGCTCAAACGCGAGCTCGCGCAGCACTACCGCGACGACCGCGACTCCTACACCGAAGGGAAGACGGCGTTCATCACCTCGGTCCTGCTCGACGCGCGCGAAGACCGCCGCCGCGGCCCGCGCCACTGACGCAACCGCGCGCTGACACGGTTCAGCGCTTCGCTTTGCGGATGTAGACGGCGGTGGTGCGGTAGTCGAACCACATCTCGTACGTGCGCAGAAGGTCGGTGCCGACGATGCCGTCGAGGTCCTCGGTGCCGAGGTCGGCGTTCGAGACGTCGGCCATCGCTTCGCGCGTCCAGATCCCGCCCAGCTCGAACGCCGGCACGCGGGTCGGCTCGGCACTTGCGAAGCCGCCCATCCCGCGCACGTGCAGCGTGCTGCTCGCGACGCGCTCCGGGCTGAAGTCGCCCCGGTCGGCGAACGCGGTCTCGAAGACGGTCCGGTTCGCGCCGGTGTCGAGCACGACGCGGCCGTTCGCGGTCCCGGCGCGCGCGTAGACCGCCGGCGTCTTGTCGTCGAGCGCCACGCCGACGGTGCTCGCGTCGGGCGGCTGGCGGAAACGTTCGGGGGCGATCGCTTCGGCGAGGTTCTTGCCGATGTTGAGGTGCACCACCGCGTCGGCGAAGAAGTCGAAGCCGAGCAGGCCGGCGACGTGCGTGCGGCTGTCGAGGTGAAACGGAATCGTCACCACGCGCGTGACGAGGTTGCGCATGCGCAGTCCGCCGATCGTCATCTGCGGGACGATCGCCGTCGTCTCGGGGAAGCTCCCCAGCGTCGCGCCGACGCGGCGGCCGTAGGTTTCCAAATTCTGCTGCTGCACGACCGACGGGTCGACCACGATCCCGGCGGCGCCGGAATCGAGCAAGAAGTCGTACGCGCCGCGCCCGACGATCACGCGCACGACCGGCAGCCCGTTGACGAACCGCACCGGAAGCCGCACCGCCGTCTGCTTTTCGGGAAACTCGACGACGCGCCGCGAGGGCGGGATCTCGACGTCCTTGAGGTCCGGGGTCGTGTCGAGCTGGCGCGAGACCAGGATCTGCTCGCGCTCGTTTCCGAGCGAGTCGACGGTCCGCACGCGCGAGGGCTCGGGGACGCCCTCCACCAGCCGGTAGTCGTCGTACGTCGTCGTGTAGCGGCGCCGCCGCTCGACGTACTCGCGCCGAATCAGGTTGCCGCTGCGCTTGTCGACGAAGAGCCACTCGTGCCGGCCGTTCGGCGGGTTCACCTCGACGACGGCTGCGTTCAGCGCCGGCGAGTCGCCGATCAGGCGCACGTAGCGCTCGTCGTTCGGATCGCGAAAGGCGTGCTCGCTCAAGGCGTCGTGCTGCTCGTGCACGCCCGGATAGGTGAAGGTGATGCCGTTGCGGTTCTGCTCCCAGTGCACGCCGCGCAGAACGCCGCGCTCGTACGCGAGCGGGCCGAGCTGCGTCGTCTCGCGCACGTCCCGGCCGAGCCGGTTCACCTTGTACGAGCCGACCGTGCCGTCTTGGAACAGGCGCCAGTCCTCTTGCACCGTCACCGCGCGCGTGTGCTCCCGCGCGTGCGCGCGCTCGTACAGCGCGCGCACCCGCGCCAGCGAGAAGCTCGAGGAGACGAGCCCGCCCGGCTCCTCGTCGGCCGCCGCGAGCGCGGGAACGGCGCCGGCCAGCAGCGCCGTGAGAACGAGTCCTACACACCGGGCCTGCCGGGTTCGGCCGGAGGCCGAACCCGTCATAGCGATCCCGTGGGTCCCATCGCCTCGAGCCGCTTCTTGAGATCGCTCAGGAAGCCGCTGGCGACCGCGCCGTCGACGACGCGGTGGTCGAGCGACAGGCAGACGTTCATCATCGAGCGGATCGCGATCGAGTCGTCGTCGCGCACGACCGGGCGCTTCACCACCGCTTCGGTGGTGACGATCCCCGTCTGACCCGGCACCAGGATCGGCGCGCTCAGGATCGAGCCGTTGGCGCCGGTGTTGTTGACGGTGAACGTTCCGCCGGCCAGATCGTCGGCGCCGAGCTTGCCGCGCCGCGCCTTGTCGATCAGCTCGCCTGCGGCGAGCGCCAGCCCTTTGACCGAAAGCTGGTCGGCGTGGCGGATCACCGGCACGATCAGGTTGCCGCCCGCCGCGATCGCCAGCCCGACGTTGACGTCGCGGTGGACGCGAATCCCTTCGTCGGTAAACGACGCGTTCATCAGCGGGAACGCAGCGAGCGACTCGACCGCGGCGCGGATGAAGAACGGCAGCAGCGTCAGCTTCACGCCGTACGCTTTCTCGAACGCATCCTTCTCGCGCACGCGCCACTTCCACACGTTGGTGACGTCGACTTCGGTCATCGTCCACGCGTGCGGCGCGGTGTGCTTCGAGTCGACCATGCGCTGCGCGATGATCTTGCGCGCCTGCGTGAGCGGGATCAGCTCGCCCGGCCGCGCGCCGGCGTACGACGGCTTCGCGCGCTCCTGCGGCGTCGGCGTTGGCGGCGGCGGTGGGGGCGTCGTCGTCGGCGTCGGCGGGGCGGACGTCGTCGGCGGCGGTGTCGGCGGCGGCGGAGCCGGTATCGGATGCGGCTCTTCCTTGGCGGTCGTGATCATTGCGGCGACGGCAGCGCTCGGGCCGGCTTTCGCCGCTTCGAGGACGTCGTTCGCGGTGATGCGGCCGTTCGCGCCGGTGCCGCGCACGCGCGCGAGATCGATGCGGTGCTCGCGCGCAAGCCGGCGGACCGCCGGCGAGACGCGCACGCCGCCCGGTGCGACGCCGCTCGACGCGCCGTTCCCCGAGGCGGCGTTCGACGGCGCCGGCGCGCTGTACGTGGGGCCGCTCAAGCCGACGTTGCCGCCCGGCACGGGCTCGTCGCTGGCCTGATGGTTCGCCTCGGCGTTGCGGTCGCCGGCGGCGGCCGCGACTTGCTCGGACGGTGAGCCGCTTCCGGTCGGTTCGGGCGTCGCCGCGCCGGCTGCCACGTCGTCGATGATCGCGATCGGCGCGCCGGTCGGAACCGTCTCGCCTTCCTTGACGATCAACTCGCGAATCACGCCGGTGACCGGCGAGGGAACTTCGGCGTTCACCTTGTCGGTCGAGACCTCGACGAACGCTTCGTACTTCTCGACCGCGTCGCCGGGTTTCTTGAGCCACTGCGCGACGGTCCCTTCGGTGACCGTCTCGCCCAGCTGCGGCATCGTAATCGTCGTGGGCATTGCTAGAATTTCGCCAGCTCGCGCATCGCCTCGACCATCTCGTCGGTCGAGGTCATGAACTCTTCTTCGAGAGGCTGCGCATAGCCCATCGCGGGAACGTCGGGCCCGGCCAGCCGGCGGATCGGCGCGTCCAATTCGAAGAGCGCCTCTTCGGCGACCATCGCGCTGATCTCCGCGCCGATCCCGCCGAACTTGTTGTCTTCGTGGATGATGAGCAGCTTGCGCGTCTTGCGCACGGACGCCAGGATCGCACCTTTGTCCATCGGCCGAATCGAGCGCAGGTCGATCACTTCCACCGAGACGCCTTCGCCTTCGAGCCGGTTCGCCGCCTCGAGCGCCTGGTGCAGGTTATAGCCGTACGAGACGACGGTGAGCTGCGTGCCGGCTTTCTTCACGTCGGCTTTGCCGATCGGGATCGTGTAGTAGCCGCTCGGGACTTCGCCCTTCACGCTGCGGTACGTCTTCTTGTGCTCGAGGAAGAGCACCGGGTCGGGGCACTCGATCGCCGCGTTGAGCAAGCCTTTGATGTCGGCGGGCGTCGACGGCGCGAGGATCGTGAGCCCCGGAACGTGGTAGAACAGCGCTTCGATCGAGACCGAGTGCGAGAGCGCGCCGCGCACGCCGCCGCCGTACGGCGTGCGGATCACCAGCGGACAGGTGTAGTCGCCGTTGCTGCGATAGCGCGTCTTCGCCGCCTCGCCGACGATCTGGTTGAACGCCGGATAGATGAAGTCGGCGAACTGGATCTCCGCGATCGGCCGCAGACCTTCCATCGCCATCCCGATCGCGACCCCGACGATCGACGCCTCGGCCAGCGGGGTGTCGACGACCCGCTCCGCCCCGAACTCTTCGAGGAAGCCTTTGGTGATGAGGAAGACGTTGCCGCGCGCGCCGACGTCCTCGCCCATGATCAGCACGCGCTCGTCGCGCGCCAGCGCGTCGTGCAGCGTCGTGCGCACCGCTTCCACGTTGGTCATCGTCACGCCGGTCTGCTGCGCCGTCGCGGTCATCGTGCTTCGAACTCCTGCCACGGGCGGTAGTCCCCCGCGACGACGTTGGTGTAGAGGCTCTCGGCGGTCGGGTACCGCTGCGCTTCGGCCGAGTCGGTGGCCTCGTTCGTCTCGCGCAGCACGTCGGCTTTGAGCTGCTTCGCGCGCGGTTCGTCGATCACGCCGGCCTCGATCAGCAGCTGCTCGTAGCGCGGGACGGGGTCCATCTTGCGGCGCTCTTCGATGACTTCGCGCGAGCGGTAGGTCCGGTCGTCGTCGTCGGTCGAGTGCGAGAGGAAACGGTAGCACTTCGCCTCGACGATCGTGGGCCCGCCGCCGCCGCGCGCGCGCTCGAGCGCGTCGTGCATCGCCTGGAACGTCGCGACCGGGCTGAAGCCGTCGCACACGACGCCCGGCAAACCGTAGCCCGGCGCCTTGTCGGCGACGTTGGCGACCTTCATCTGCATCTCTTGCGGCGTCGAGATCGCCCACTCGTTGTTCTGCACCAGGAACACGATCGGCAGCGCGTGGACGGCGGCGAAGTTGACCGACTCATGCCACTCGCCCTGCGAGGTCGCGCCTTCACCGTTCGAGCACAGCACCGCGCGCCCGCTCTCGCCGCGGTACTTGAAGGCAGCGGCGACACCGACCGCGTGCGTGCAGTGGCCCGCGATGATCGAGGAGATGGAGAGCACGCCGAGATCGTGGTTCGTGTAGTGGTTCGGAAACTGGCGGCCCATCGAGCGGTCGGTCTCGCGCGCGAAGAGCGAGGAGAGGATCTCGAACGGCGTCATCCCCACTCCGAGCGCGAGCCCGAGGTCGCGGTAGTACGGCACCAGCACGTCGGCGCCGCGCTTGAACGCCATCGCGGCGCCGGCCTGAACCCCCTCGTGGCCCTCGGAGCCGAGCGCGAACGGGATCTTCCCCTGCCGGTTCAATTGAAAGCCGCGGTTGTCGAGCTGGCGCTGCAGCAGCATGTTGCGAAGCATCGCGACGAGCTGCTCGTCGCTCAGACCGGCGCGGTCGAGCTCGCGCCCCCGCGCGGCCGTCGTTTTCGCCATCGAGTCGGTCCCCTGGCCCGGAAGAAGTGAGAACCGCGGATACTCGCGCGCCGGAACCGGCGACTCCTGCGGTTTTGGTCGGGTCGGTAGGTAAAGCGGCCGTTCGCCAATCTACAAAGTGCCCGTTCGCGCCCCTACCGAGCAAGGAAACGGCGCGTCCGTTCCCAACCTCTCACGTCCGAGCGGACGACACGGTCGTCCCCACAGACGAGGCCGCTCGCCGCGCGAACCGGGTGCAGCGCACGATCCTTACGGTTCCCGAGCCCTCCGACAGAGGAGATATGCGTATGGGCCTTGCGGCCTTGAGTCATCTTCGCGTTTCGCGTTTCCGAACGCGCCTGCTCGGCGCATGCGCGATCGCCGTTCTCGCCGCCGGCTGCTCCGGCGGCAGCGGCTCCTCGGCAACGCCTCCGGCCAACGTCGCTCCGTCGCACAGCACGATGGCGAGCGTGACGTTTACGATGCACTGGAACACCGGTACCGTGACCTCGTCGGTGCGGAGTCCCAGATACGTTCCCCCGACCGCGCGCAGCGTCTCCGTCTCCGTGAACGGCGGCACGCCGCAGTACTTGAACGCTCCCGCCACGACGATCACGATCGACGCGCCGATCGGGACCGACACGTTCGTCTTCCAGACCTACGACGACCAGAACGGACAGGGCAACGTCCTGAGCCGCGCCTCGGTGACGCAACCGATCGTCAGCGGCGCCGCGAATACTGTCAACGCCGTGCTGAACGGCGTCGTCGCGTCGGTGACGATCTCGCTCAGCAACGCCGCGCCGAACGCCGGCGTGCCGGCGACCGTCAACGTCAACGTCGCGGCGCGCGACGCCGACGGCAACACGATCGTCGGACCGGGCGACTACAGCGTTCCGATCCATCTCGCGGTCAGCGACTCGACGAACAGCGGAACGCTGTCGCTGTCCACGAACAACCTGCCCAACTCGGCGACCACCGCGACGTTGACCTACAACGGCGGGACGCTGAACAGCGGTCTGCCCGCCGGCCCGACGGCAACGGTCGTCGCGAGCGGCACGGGCATCGCCGCCGTCTCGGCGGCGTTCACGCCGAAACCGACGATCTACCAGTTCTCGATCCCGACGGCGGCGAACAAGCCGCGCTACATCGCGGCCGGCAGCGACGGGAACATGTGGTTCACCGAGCAGCCCGGCAACGCGGTCGCGCGGATCACGCCGGCCGGCGTGGTCACCGAGTTCCCGGTGCCGACCCCGAACGCTTTCGATACGCAGGGTCAAGGCCCGCACATCATCGGCGCGAGCGACGGCAACCTGTGGTTCACGGAGTCGGGTGCAACCGCAAATAAAATTGCGAAAATCACGACGACCGGGACGATTACCGAGTTCAGTACGCTCTTCGCGCCGCCGCCGGCAGATCAGCCGTTTGGGCTCGTCGACCGCGGCGACGGCAACATCTGGTACGTCGCCCACGGCAGCTCCCGCGTCGGGTTCGTCAGCTACAACGGCTCGCAAGCCGGTGAGACGAGCGTCCCGACCGCGAGCGCCGGGCCGTTCGGCATCGCGACGGCGCCGGACGGCAACCTGTACTACACCGAGCAGAACGTGGACAAGATCGGCCGCGTCCACGACCTGTTCACATCGCAGAGCGAGATCTCGCTGACCGCCACCAGCGCCCCGTTTGACATCGTCCGCGGGCCCGACGGCAACCTCTGGTTCACCGAGAACGGCCGCGGCAACATCGGCCGGCTCTCTCCGAACTCGTTCTCGGTCACCGGCGAGTTCCAGGTGCCGACGCAGCAAGGCGCGCCCTGGTCGATCACGGTCGGGCAGGACGGGGCGCTGTGGTTCACCGAGCAGGGTCAGCCGCTTTCAATCGTCGACAAGATCGGCCGCATCACCACCACCGGGACGGTGATCGACTTCCCGTCACCGGTGAGCGGCCTCGCGCTCCAGGGGATCGCCACCGCTCCGGACGGCTCCATCTGGTTCTGCGAGCCGGGCTCGGCCCCGGCGACGCCGGGCCGCATCGGAAAGCTGGTGTACTGAGATGCGCGCGAACAGAGATAGACACGTGCGCGATCGCAGCGTGCTCGCGACGGCGCTGATGGTCGCAGCGGCCGCGCTCGTCGTCGGCTGCGGCGGGAGCAGCACGAACCCGCCGCCGTTCAACACCGGCACGGCAGTGCCGACGCCGACGCCGACTCCGGCCGCCCCGACGCCGACGCCCACCCCGACACCGACTCCCACGCCGACACCGACGCCGACGCCGACGCCGACTCCGACGCCGACGCCGGTTCCGGCCCCCATCGGCGGGAGCGCGGTCTCGATCTCGCTGACGGTCGCGGGCTCGTCGGCGCAGTTCACGGTCACCGAGAACAACTACACCGGTCCGCTCAACGCCAGCAGCGGCAACTGCGGCGGGATCGCGACGTTCTCTCCCGCATCCGGGACCGGACCCAGCGCGACGTTCACGGTCACCGCGGTCGCCGCGGGGTCGTGCACCATCGTCGTAAGCGACAACCACGGCGGCTCGGTCGGCGTGAACGTCACCGTGACCACCACGTCCGGAACGATCAGCGGGGTGCGGAGAAAGCCGCACTAAAGGCTTCGGCGTAACGCCGAGGCTCACGCGTCGAACGCGTGGCGCCATAGGAAGGCCCGCCGCGACCCAGGTTGCGGCGGGCTTTTCGTTTGCTTGCGCCGCACGATGGGAAGTGTACGACCAACGTTCCATCGCTTCGAGCGGAAGGGATTCGTCGTTATGGCAGCAGCAAAAGGCGGCCGCAAGAAGGCCGCGGGGTCGCGCAAGGGTGCGGCGAAAAAGGGCGGCGCAACGCGAGGCGGCGCGAAAAAGGGCTCATCGAAGAAGGGCGGCGCGAAGAAGGGCGGCGCAAAGCGGGGCGGCGAGAAGAAGGGCCGTGCAAAGAAGGGCGGCGCGAAGCGGGGCGGCGCGAAGAAGAGTACCGCGCGCAAGAGCACCTCGCGGAAGAAGAGCCCCGTCTCGTACGCGACCGAGGGCGTGGAAAAGGCCGCCGGCGCGACGACGAAGGCCGCCGGCCGAGCGCGCAAAGCCGCGGGCGGGATCGCGAAAACTGCCGCGCAGACCGTGAAGACGGCGACGCGCGGGGCGCGCAAAGCCGGGACGGTCCTCGAACAAGCCGGACAGCTGCTCGAGAGCGGCGCGGCCGTCGTCGAGTCGGTGACGGCGAAGGTCGCCAAGCCGCGCCGCGGCCGGCGCAAAGCGAGCGCCAGCGGCGGCGGCGGAAGCGAGGCCGGAAACGGCTGACGCCGGCCGGCGCTACGCGGTGACGATGTTGGCCGCGTTCTCGAGGCCGAGCTTCGCGATTGACTCCTCGCGCATCTTGTACTTCTGAACCTTGCCGCTGACCGTCATCGGCCAGCCGTCGACGAACATGACGTAGCGCGGGATCTTGTAGTGGGCGATCTGGCCCTTGCAGAACTCGCGCACGTCGTCGGCGGTGAGCCGTGCGCCGTCGTTCAGCACGACCCAGGCGCACAGTTCCTCGCCGTAGCGCTCGTCGGGGACGCCGATCACCTGCACGTCCTTGATCGCGGGGTGCGTGTACAAGAACTCTTCGATCTCGCGCGGGTAGACGTTCTCGCCGCCGCGGATCACCATGTCCTTGATCCGGCCGCTGATGTTGACGTAGCCGTCGTCGTCCATCGTCGCAATGTCGCCGGTGTGCATGTAGCGTGCGGAATCGATCGCGCCGGCGGTCGCCTCGGGGTTCTCCCAGTAGCCGAGCATCACGCTGTAGCCGCGCGTGCACAGCTCGCCGGGGACGTTGCGCTCGAGGATGCGTCCTTCGGCGTCGACGATCTTCACCTCGATGTGCGGGTGGACGCGGCCGACCGTCGCCGTGCGCTTCTCGAGCGGGTCGTCGGTCATCGTCTGCGTCGAGACCGGCGAGGTCTCGGTCATGCCGTAGCAGATCGTCACTTCGGGCATGTGCATCTCGCTCTGCACGCGCTTCATGACTTCGACCGGGCACGGTGAGCCGGCCATGATCCCCGTGCGCAGCGTCGAGAGGTCGAACTCCTTGAAGCTCGGCAGCGCCAGCTCGGCGATGAACATCGTCGGCACCCCGTACAGCGAGGTGCATTTTTCTTTCGCGACCGCTTCCAGCGTGAGCTGCGGGTCGAACGTCCAGTTCGGGATCACGATCGCCGCGCCGTGCGTCGTGCAGGCCAGGTTGCCGAGCACCATTCCGAAGCAGTGGTAGAACGGAACCGGGATGCAGACGCGGTCGCGCTCGGTGTAACGGCAGCCTTCGCCGATGAAGAAGCCGTTGTTGAGGATGTTGTGGTGCGAGAGCGTCGCGCCTTTCGGGAAGCCGGTCGTCCCCGAGGTGTACTGGATGTTGATCGGTTCGTCGAACTGACAGCGCGCTTTGCGCTCGGCGAGCGTCTCGTCGGTGCAGCGCCCGCCGCGCTCGGCGTACTCGTCCCACGAGATCTCGCCGGCGAGCGGCGCGCTCTCGCCGACGATCACGACCTCGCGCAGCTGCGGCAGCGAGGCGCGCACCTCGCGCACCATCGTGAGGTACTCGCTGGTCTTGTAGCGGTCGAGCACGATCAGCGTGCTCACGCCGCTCTGGCGCAACGCGTACTCGAGCTCGGAGAGCCGGTACGCCGGGTTCACGTTGACCAGGATCGCGCCGGCCTTCGCCGTGCCGTACTGCGCGAGCACCCACTCGAACGAGTTCGGCGACCAGATCCCGACGCGCTCGCCGTGCGCGACCCCCGCGGCGATGAAGCCCTTCGCGAGCCGGTCGGTCTCTGCGGCAAACTCCGCGTACGTCAGCCGGCGGTTCTGGTGAATTGAGACGACCGCGTCGCGCTCGGGAAACCTCTGCGCGATCCGGTCGAGGTTGTCGCCGATCGTCTCACCGAGGAGGGGAACGGGGCTCGCCCCGTGGGCATAGGACCGAAGCGCCATCGTGGCTTCAGCTTCGCTGAAGCGTTCGCGTTCGGCCTTCGGCCGAGCCGCCGTCGCGTTCGCCCTACGGGCGGGCCGCCGGCCTTCGTCAGAGCGACGTGCGGGTCATCGAGGAGAGCGGGCGGACCCGCGTCGTGCCGACGAGGACGGCGCGCGCGTGGCTGCCCCCCGTGCGCCGGCGCTCGATCGAGAACTCGTCGGCGAAGGCGTCGACGAGGAACAAGCCGCGGCCGCGCTCGGCGTACAAATCGGCCGGAAGACGCGGGTTGAGCTCGAAGCCGTCGCCGCCGTCAAGAACGTGAAGGACGGCGGCGGCGCCGGAGACGTCGACGATCACGCTGACGGTTCCGCGCGCGTAGCGGTAGACGTTGCCGATCAGCTCGCCGAAGACGAGCTCCGCCGCGTTCAGCGTCGCTCCGGCGAAGCCGACGCTCTCCAGAAAAGACACGAATTCACCTCGGACGAACGCCGCGCGTTCGCCGTCCGCCACGCTGAACGACCAGCGGCGCGCGCTTCGCCCGCCGTCGACCTCGACCACTCCGCCTTCGAACCACACGGCGAGGATCGCGATGTCGTCGCGCACCGGGCGTTGCCCTGAGAGTGCCTCGAAGATCTCGGTTGCGACGTTCGACCCCTCACACGCCTGCACGGCCGCGGTAAGGTTCGCGTGGCCGGCGACCGGGTCGCGATCGATTTCGGTGAGCCCGTCGGTGTACGCGACGATCAGCGACCGAGGTTCAAGGGGCAGGATCAAACGGCCGGCCGAGCTTCGCTGGCGCAGCCCCAGCGGGAGATCGCCTTGAGAGAGCTCGACGATGCGTCCGTCTGGGCGCCGCAGGAACGGCGGCGGATGCCCCGCGTTCGAGAAGGCGAACTCTTCGCATACGGGGTCGATCACGCCGACGAACGCCGTCACGAAGCGGCCGTTGCCCATCGCGCGCACGATCCGGTCGACCGCGTCGACGACCGCGACGGGGTCGGGATTGATCAGCGCGGCGGTGCGGATGCTCTGCCGAACGCTGCTCATCGCGACCGCCGCGTCGAGGCCGCTGCCCGCGACGTCACCGACCGAGATCACGACCCGGCCGTCTGGGAGGCGAAAGGCGTCGTACCAGTCGCCGCCGACGCTCGCCTCCGCGTGCGCGGCCTGATAGAGTGCGGAGAAGCGCAGTCCCGGCACCTCCGGAAGATCGCTGACCAGTGCCGCGGTCTGGAACGACGTCGCGACCTTGTGCTCGCGCGCGTAGGCGTTCGCGTTGACGAGCGCCGCGCCGAGCCGCGACGCGAGCTCGGGGACGAGCGCGCGCACGTCGTCGACGAGCTCGCAGCAGATCAGCCACCCGAGGACGCGATCGCTCGCGCGAATCGCGACCGCACTCACGTCGCGCGTGAGCAGCGCCGCGCCCGCGCGCCGCGTGCGTTCCACGCGCTGCGCACGCTCGGGGGTGTACGCGGACGCCTCACCAGCGGCGGCCGCCCTCCACAGCGCGCGCTCGGCATCGTAGAGCTGCACCTCGCAGTACGCGGCTTCGGCCGGCGCGACGAGATCGACCAAGCTGCGCGCGATCCCCGCGTCGTCCAGCGACGAAGTCAGCGCCTGCGTGACGTCGCCGAGGAGCGCCATGATGCGCTCCGCATCCTTCTGGTCCTCGATGTCGGTGCACGAGCCGAACCACGTGACGATCGTGCCGTCGGTGTCGCGCACGGGGACGGCGAGCAGAACGTGCCAGCGATACGTGCCGTCGGCGCGGCGCAGGCGCGCCTCGGCGCGATACGGCGAACCGACGGCGAGTGCGGTGTGGAGCGCGGCGAGCGCCTGCGCGCGGTCGGACGGATGCATGATCCTCTCCCAGCCGCCGTCCCCGATCGCCTCGGCCGAAAGCCCCGTGTACTCCGTGAACCGCCGGTTGCAGTAGTCCACGACCCCGGCTCGGTCGGCGGTCCAAACGATGTTCGGTACGGACTCCGCGAGCGCGCGATAGCGCTCGTCCTCGCGCGCGCGGCCTCGCGGGCGCACGTTGACGCGTGCCGAGAGGAGGAACAAGCCGAGCACGACGAGCGTGCCGACGGCGACCGCCACCGCGACGGCTTGCCGATCAACGAGCACGCCGCCGGCCGGCGGGGCCGGCGCCGCCGAGAAGCGCGCCGCCGCCATCCCGGTATAGTGGACCGAGACGATCGCGAGCCCCATGACCGCAGCCGTGAGCAGCTCGGGCCCGAGCTGACGGAGCCGCCGTTGCGCCGTGAAGCGTGCGATCAGGACGAACGCCGCGTACGAGGTCGCGATCGCGACCGCGACGGAGACGGCGACCCAGCGCGGATCGTACCGTACCACCGCGGCGATGCGCAGCGCTCCCATCCCCGTGTAGTGCATCCCCGCCAAGCAGAGTCCGAGCAGAACCGACGCGCCGGCGACCATCGGCGGCGTCGCCTTGCCGTGCACGACGAGCCAAAGCGCGACGACCGCGCCGCCGAGCGCGACGGCGAACGACGCGATGACCAGCGGGACGTCGTATGCGACCGGCACGGCGATCCGGAACGCCTGCATCCCGATGAAGTGCATCGACCAGACGCCGATCGCGAGCGCGGTCGTCCCCGCGAACGTCCAGCCGATTGCGTCGTTCCGGCGGCGCGCCTCGGCGGCCGGACGCGTCAGCTCGAACGCGGTGAGCGCGGCGGCGACGGCAACGACGTACGACAGGACGACGAAGCGCCAATCCTGCCCTACGGGCATGACGATGCCGTCATGAGCTCCCACGAATTCTCTATTCCCGCCCGCGCGGCCGTCATGCGCCCGGCGACTCGGCCTTCGCGTTTGCCCCTTGGAGCGGCCCGGGCCGGCGGATGCATGGAGAATTTCGCCGGAACGGGTAGAGTAATGGCAGTCAAGGGGTACCTGCTTTGAACCTTCACACCGACCATATCATCGCGCCCGGACGCCCGCCGCTCCGCCACCTGGTCCAGTTCTACGGCGCCGAAGCGGGCGAACTGATTCGGGCGCTGACGAGGTACGTCTCAGAAGGGCTCGCCGCCGGCAGCGCGGTCCTCATCGTTGCGACCGCCGATCACACTGACGCGCTGCTGGGTGCGCTCGCGGAGCCCGCGGACGGTCGCGATCGTTCGCGTGCGATCGTGTGTCTCGATGCGCAGGCGACGCTCGACCGCTTCATGGTGAACGGCCAGCCGGACTGGCGCCGCTTCGAGCAAACCGTCGGCGGCATCGTGCGCGGCTTGCGGCGCTCCGCGCCGGCAGGGACGCTGCGCGTCTACGGTGAGATGGTGGGCTTGCTGTGGCAGGCGGGTCAAGGCGAGGCCGCGGTATGCCTCGAGAATTTCTGGAACGTCTTGCTCGGCGACGACGAGTTCGCGCTCTTTTGCGGCTACCCGATCGACGTCTTCTCCGAGGAGTTCACCGCCGCGGAGGAGCTGTTGCGGACGCACTCGCACGTGCTGTACGGCGCGGAGGACGACAGAATGGCGCGCGCGCTCGACGCGGCGACCCGCGACGTGCTCGGCGCGCAGGTGGCTTCGCTCAGCGAACGGATGTCCGTCGAGGGGGCCGTCGCCTCGCACGTCGCCGAGGATATCTTCCGGCGTGCCCGCAGCTATTATCGCGAGTGCGCATAACGCAACTCGCGCGTTGAGCCGCCTCGGCATGACCGCGACCGCGATCCCTCACGACGACCTCGTCGCTACGCGGCGCCGGCTGCATGCTGCGCCCGAGCTATCGATGGTCGAGCACGAGACGGCCGCCTACGTCGCGGCAGAGTTGAGCAAACTTGGACTCGATCAGGTCCGGACCGGGATCGGGCAGACCGGCGTGCTGGGCACGCTGAAGGGCGGCCAGCCGGGACCGGTGACGCTGCTGCGCGCGGACATGGACGCGCTCCCGATCACCGAGTTAAACGACGTGCCGTACCGCTCGCAGCGCGCGGGCGTGATGCACGCGTGCGGGCACGACGGGCACGTCTCGATCCTGCTCGCCGCCGCGCGAGCGCTGGCGGCGCGGCGGGCCGAGGTTCCCGGGACGCTCGTCTTTTGCTTCCAGCCCGGTGAAGAGGGCCACGCCGGCGCGAAGAAGATGATCGACGACGGCGCGCTCGAGGGCCCGCACGTCGACCGCACCTTCGCGCTGCATCTCTACAGCGGCCTCGACGTCGGGAAGATCGGCGTGCGCGACGGTGCGTTCTTCGCTTCGGCCGACGAGTTCGATCTGACCGTGCGCGGAAAAGGCGGGCACGGCGCGATGCCGCAGCTGGCCGTCGACCCGGTGACGGCCGGCGCGTACCTCGTGACGATGCTGCAGACGATCGTCTCGCGCGAGATCGCGCCGAAGGACCCGGCGGTGATCACGGTCGGCCAGTTCGTCAGCGGAACGACGTTCAACGTCATCCCCGACGAAGCGAAGATGCGGGGAACGGTGCGCGCGTTCGACCCGTGGGTCCGCAAGTCGATGCCCGAGCGGATGGAGCGCATCCTCAAAGGGCTCGCCGAGTCGATGCGTTTCGAATACGACTTCGACTACCACTGGTCGTATCCGCCGACCGTCAACGCGCGCGAGGTGAACGATCTGGTGCGCGCGGTCGGCCGGCGCGAGCTGGGCGCGACGAACGTGGTCGAGCACGACATCGTGATGTGGGCCGAGGACATGTCGTTCATGCAGGAGGCGCGTCCCGGCGCCTACTTCATCGTCGGCTCGCGCGGCGGCGAGGCGACCTCGTTCCCGCACCACAACGCGCGCTTCGACGTGGACGAGCGCGCGCTCGACGTCGGCTACCGCATGATGGTCGCCCTCGCGCTCCACGGGTGATTTCTCAGCGAATTCTCACGTTCGACCTGAACCGTTCCCAGCAGACGAGCGTACATTCGGTGTACACCGCAGTAAGGAGTCACCGTGTACGCACCCCAGAGTCAGCCCGTTCCCGCTCCGGTGGTCATGCGATTGATCGGCGTTCTGGACGCCGAGCTGGTCGCGGCGTTCAGCACGCACGAGCGCGGGCTGGCCGGGCTGGGCGGCGCAACCGTCGTCGTCGACGTTCACGACCTGCACGTCGCCGGCGAAGCCGACATGCACGCGCTCGCGAAGGTGGTCGCCGCCGCGCGGTGCCAAGGGCGCGACGTCCGGCTCGACGCGCGCGGCCTGCACTGGAAGCGCACCGCGAAGAAGACTCTTTCCGCGCAGCCTCCCGTCGACGCGCAACTTCGTTCCAGCGTGCGGCGGACCGTGATCCTCGCCCACAGCCCGCGCAAGAAACGCCGCTGAGCCGATTCGTTCGCCGTTTGCACAATGACAGGCGGCGCGCGATGGCCTATGGTGGGGACTCCGATGCTGCCCGAAGAGCACGACGCCTGCGGGGTCGGGTTCCTGGCCGACCTGTCCAACAAGCCCTCGCACCGGATCGTCGAGCTCGCGCTGCGCGCGGTCGGCGCGATGGAGCACCGCGGCGCGCGCGCCGCCGACGGGCGGACCGGCGACGGCGCAGGAATCCTGCTGGAAACGCCGCGCGCGCTGCTGCAGCGTGAGCTCGCTGCGGCGCACGTGCGCGTCCCCGAGCAGCACCTGGCGGTGGTCTGCGTCTTTCTTCCGCTCGACGAAGATCTCGCGGCGGCGATGCGCGCGAAGATCGAGCACGCGATCCGCATGGAGAGCGTCAAGCCGATGCGCTGGCGCGTCCCGCCGGTCGATCCCGAGGTGCTCGGCGCACAAGCGCGCGCGAGCGCGCCGGCGTACGAGCAGCTGCTGGTCGACGTCGGGCCGGGCAACTCGCGCGAGCGGATGCGCTCGGTGCGCCGCGCCGTCATCCGCGCGCTGCGCGAGGAAGGCGACGTCGCGACGCTGGTCAGCGCCTCGCCGCAAACCGTCGTCTACAAAGGACTGCTCTCCTCGAGCGAGCTGGGCGCGTACTTCGCCGACCTGCGCGATCCCGCGTGCGTCTCGCGCTTCGCCGTGTTTCACCAGCGCTTCAGCACCAACACCGCGCCGAGCTGGCGGCTCGTGCAGCCGTTCGGGATCGTCGCGCACAACGGTGAGATCGACACGATCACCGGGAACCGCGCGTGGATGCGCGCGCGCGGCGTCGTCTCGCCGCGCGGCGCGTCGGATTCGCTGGAGTTCGACGTCGCGCTCGACGCGATGGTCGGCGCCGGCTACCGCGTCGACGAAGCGGTCGACTTGATGCTTTCGCCCGCGATCGACGACGACGAGCGCCTGCGGGCCTACTACGACGCGCACGTGCCGACCGTCGAGCCGTGGGACGGTCCGGCGGCGATCGTCTTCGCCGAAGGCGACCGCGTCGGCGCGGCGCTCGACCGCAGCGGCTTTCGCCCGCTGCGCTGGTGCCGCACCGCCGGCGGCACCGTCCTCGCCGCCTCGGAAGCGGGGGTGGTCGACTTCGGCGACGACCCGATCGTCGAGCGCGGCCGCCTGGGTCCGGGAGAACGGCTTGTCGTACGCTTCGCGACCGGCGAGCTGGTGCGGCCGGACGCGTTTCGCGCGCTGCGGCGCGAGAACGCCGACTTTCGCGCGACGGTCGCCTCGTGGCGCTTCGAGACGCCCGCGAACCAAACGCCGCGCGAAGTGGACATGGAAACGTTGCGGCGCGATCTGGTCCGCTTCGGCTACACGAAGGACGAGATCGCCGGCGTCGTCGCGCCGCTCGCGGCCGGCGGCGAGCCGGTCTGGTCGATGGGCGACGACGCGGCGCTGCCGTTCCTGGAGCGCCGGATGCCGGTCACCGAGTACCTGCGCCAGCGCTTCGCGCAGGTCACGAACCCGCCGATCGACGCGCTGCGCGAAGGGTTCGTCTTCGACGTGCGCGCGTGGGTGGGGAGCGGCGACACGAACGGCGACGTTCCGGCGCCCGCGAGCATCGTCACCATCGAGACGGCGATCCTCGACGAGCTGACGTTCGACGAATTGTCGTTCGACGCGCGGCTCGTGCCGCACCGCATCGCGCTCGACTGCGCCGCAAACGGGTTGCGCGCGCGGCTGCTGCAGATCGCCGCGGAAGCGGAGCGCGCGGTCCGTGAAGGCGCGACGTATCTCGTGCTCGACGATCGCACCGCCGCGCTGCCGGTTCCGGCGATCCTCGCGGCCGGCACGATCCACCAGCGGCTCACCGCAGCCGGCTTGCGCATGCAGGCGTCGATCGCGGCGTGCGACGGGTTCGCGCGCGACGCGCACGGCTGCGCCGCGCTGATCGCGGCCGGCGCGAACGTCGTCACGCCGTGGCTCGGCGCGCGCGCCGCGCTCGCCGAGACCGGCGACGCGACGCCGTTCCTCGACGCGCTGCGCGCCGGCTTGGTGAAGGTGCTCGCGAAGCTGGGCATCTGCACGCTGCGCTCGTACGTCGGCGCGCAGACGTTCGAGACGCTCGGGCTCAAGCACGAGATCGTCAGCGCGTGTTTCCCGGGGATGGCGGTGCACGTCCAGGCGCTCGGGTTCGACGAGCTCGAAGCGGACCTGCGCGCGTGGGACGCGCTGGCGCTGCAAGGCGGCGAGCCGCCGCAGCGCGGGCTGTTCCGCTTCCGGCGCGACGGCGTGCGGCACGCCTTCGATCCTTCGCTGCTGAAGAATTTGCGCAAGACGATCGTCGCGCGCGACGAGGCCGCCTTCTTCGCACTCTCCGACGCGCTCGAGCAGCGCGAGACGATCGCGCTGCGCGATCTGGTCGAGCCGGTCGCGCTCGGCGACCCGATCTCGCTCGAAGAAGTCGAGCCCGAAGAAGCGATACTCAAGCGCTTCGTGACCGCGGCGATGTCGCTCGGCGCGCTCGGCCCCGAGGCCCACGAAGCGGTCGCGCTCGGCGCGAAGCGGGCCGGCGCGCGCAGCAACGGCGGCGAGGGCGGCGAGGATCCGGCGCGCACGCTGAACACGATCAAGCAGGTCGCGTCCGCGCGGTTCGGCGTCGCCGCCGAATATCTCGCGACGGCGGACGAGCTGGAGATCAAGATCGCGCAGGGCGCGAAGCCGGGCGAAGGTGGGCAGATTCCCGGCTTCAAGGTGACCGCGGAGATCGCGCTGCTGCGCGGCGCGGCACCGGGACAGTCGCTCGTCTCGCCGCCGCCGCACCACGACATCTACTCGATCGAAGATCTCGCGCAGTTGATCTACGATCTGCGCCGGGCGAACGCGCGGGCGAAGATCGCGGTGAAGCTGGTCGCGCAGTCGGGGATCGGGTACGTCGCGAGCGGCGTCGCGAAGGCGCGCGCCGACATCGTGCACGTCGCCGGCCACGACGGCGGCACCGGCGCCTCGCCGCTCGGCTCGATCAAGCACGCGGGCTTGCCGTGGGAGCTGGGGCTCATCGAGACGCACCACACGCTGGTGGCGAACGGGCTGCGCGGCCGCGTCGCGATCCGCGTCGACGGCGGCTTCAAGACCGGCCGCGACGTCGTGCTCGCCTCGATGCTCGGTGCCGACGCGTTCGCGTTCGGCAGCGCGCTGCTGGTCGCGCTGGGCTGCATCTACGCGCGACAATGCCATCAGAACACCTGCCCGGTCGGGATCGCGACCCAGGACGCCGCGCTGCGCGGGAAGTTTCCCGGCTCGGCGGAGGACGCGGAGACGTTCCTGCGCTTCGTCGCGCGCGACGTGCGGCGGCGGCTCGCCGCGCTCGGCGCGCGTTCGCTCGCCGAGATTCGCGGCCGCGGCGATCTGGTGCGCCCGCGCTACGACCGCGCGCAGGGGATCGACCTCGACGAGCTGCTGCGCTTGCCGGAGACGCGCGCGCCGTTCGACTTCGCGCGGACCGACGACGCGCACCTCGACGACGAAGCGGTCTCGGGCGAAACGCAGCGCATCACGCCGGCGGACCGCGCCGTCGGCGCGCGGCTCGCGTACGACGCCGTCGTGCGCAAAGCGCGCGGCGAGCACGTCGCTCCGGCGGCGTACCGCTATCGCGGCAGCGCGGGGCAGAGCTTCGGTGCGTTCATCACCGCCCCGCTGACGCTCGAGCTCGACGGCGAGGCGAACGACGGCGCCGGCAAAGGGATGAGCGGCGGGACGCTGATCGTGCGCGGCGCTGGGAGCGCCGACGAGCCGGCCGTCGGCAACGCGTGCTTCTACGGCGCGCGCGGCGGCGAGGCGTTCGTGCGCGGCGCGGCCGGCGAGCGGCTCGCGGTGCGCAACAGCGGCGCGACGATCGTCGTGGAAGGCGCCGGCGACCACGCCTGCGAGTACATGACGAAGGGCACCGTCGTGATCCTTGGCGCGACGGGACGAAATCTCGCAAGCGGGATGACCGGCGGCGAGTTGTTCGTGCTGCAAGCGCATGCGATGCGGCTCGGCCCCACCCCGCTCGTCGCGCACGAGCTGGACGAGGTCTCACGCGCGCGGCTGCGCGATTTGTTGCGGCGTCATTACGAGGCGACCGGCTCGCCGCGCGCGCTGGAGTATCTGGACGAACGCGCCGGCGCGCTCGACGCGTTCGTCCGTTTTGCGGTCGAGGCGGCTAGTACGTCGAGCCCGGCGGCTTCGGCGGTTCCGGCGGCGGCGGGGGCGGTGGAGTCGGCGGCGTCCCCGGCGCGGATTTCTGCGTCGCGGACTGCACGGCGCTGAACGTCGCGTCGGCCGCTTTGCGCGCCTGATCGGCGAAGATCGAGAGGTGCTGCTGCGCCTGCGCGGTGCCGGCTTCGAGAACGGTCTTGCCGGTGGCGATGAACGCGCCCGCGTGCTGCATCGCCGCGTTGGCCTGCTCTTGCGCCGCGGCGGTGAGGTGCGGCGTCTGCTCGATGAGCGTCTTCTGGAGCTCTTGCGCCTTCGCGACGCCCTGCTGCACCAGCGGCGTCGCCTGCTCGTAGCCCTTTTGCATCGCATCGGCGGCGATTTGCTGGAGCTGCTTCGCCTGCTCCATCGCCCGGTTGAAGAAAGAATCCATGTGCTTCGTCTCTCCTACGGCGCGGCGTCCCCGCCATGGACGGTGAGAACCCAGCGCAGCGCGCGTGCGTATTGGTCGAGCTCGCGCACCGTCCGGCGCAGCCAGCGGAACGCGGGGTCGGTACGCTGATCCGTACCCGATCCCGATTCCACCTGTTTCACGAAGGCCCGGATCGCCGCCAGCTGCTCCTCGATCCCGTCCCAGCGCGCGCGCAGCGTCGCCTCGGAGGCGTCGGGAAGCCGGTCGAGGACCGGCGGCGCCGGCCGCCCCTCGAACCGCACGCAGAACTCCAGCCGCGCCAGCGTGTAGTCGCTCGAGCCTCGGATGAAGCTTGCCAGGAGGTTAACGAGGCGCGGGTTCATTTTAACGGCGCTCCGCCCCAGGCTCCGCGCCCCCCATGCTGCGCATGGGGCCCCCATACTTTGAGCGCGCTCGCGATTACTATCTTAGCGGGATTCCCCGAGGGCGCGCTACATTGAACACTGTCGTGAGTCATCGGTACGTGATCGTCGGGAACGGGTTTGCAGGAACGACCTGTGCGGAGCAGCTCCGCAAGGCCGATCCTGCTTGTTCCATCGTCCTTTTCGCGGACGAGCCGTACTGTCTCTACAACCGGATCGCGCTGCCGCCGATGCTTCGCAAGCAGGTGACCGAGCAGAAAGTGATCATGCGCGACGTCGCCTGGCACCAGAAGCTCAACATCGACCTGCGGCTCTCGACCCGCGTCGACACGCTGAACGTCGCCGAGAAGACCGTCGTGGCGAACGGGAGTGAGGAGCCGTTCGACGCGCTCTTGCTCGCGACCGGCGGTCGTCCGAACCCGTCCACCGCGCCCGGCGCGCTCGGCGCCGGCAACGTCTACAACTTCCAGTACATGGACGACACGAAGGCGATCTCGCACGCGCTCGAGACGGCGAAGGTCGCGGTCGCGGTCGGCGGCTCGTTCATCGCCTACGAGCTGGCGGAAGCGTTCGTCTCGCGCGGCGTCGAGACGCACTGGCTGATTCGCGGGCCGCGTTTCTTGCGCCGCATGCTGGACGAGATGGCCGGCGAGCTGTTGCACGACGCCGCGCGCGCCGACGGCGTGCACCTGCACTTCGGCGAGGAAGTGCGCGAGCTCGTGCGCTCGAACGGCGCCGTGTCGAAGCTCGTGACCACCAGCGGCGAAACGATCGAGACCGACTTGGTCGGCATCGGGCTCGGCCTGACCATCAACATGGAACTGTGTGAAGGAACGCCGATTCGAACGCGCACCGGGATCATTACCGACGAGCATCTCGAAACCGACGTTGCAGGGATCTTCGCCGCCGGTGACGCGGCCGAGTTCTACGACCCGATCGCGGAGCAGCACTACCGAATGGGGACCTGGAACAGCGCCGGCGCGCACGGCAAGCTCGCGGCGCACAACATGGCCGCATACGCGAACGGCGGCGAGCGGAAGATCTTCGACACCGTCCCGGAGTACAGCTCGCTGGTCTTCAGCGGGCAGACGATCACGCAGTTCGGCCTCTCGCCCGAGTACCGCGACGACATCGAGACCGAGATGCACGTCGAGAAGGACAAGGGCTGGTACCGCGCGCTCTACTTCCTCGACGACCGCTTCGTCGGCGCCGTCCTGATCGGCAAGGGTAATCGGGCCGGCAAGCGGCGCTACCTGGAGGCGATCAAGACCAAGGCCCGCTTCCCGAAGGAGAGCCGGCGCGAGCTCTTGAGCTGGACCGCTGAGTAGCAGCCCTTCCTCTTGCGCATCGAACATATGTTCGATACCATGACGGTCCCATGGAATGCACTTGCCCGGGGTGGGGCTGGTGATCGTCGGCATCCGGCTGCCGTGCTTCCGGCTCGCGGCCGCGCTCAGGCGCGTTCCGGACCCTGACGCCGCGGCCGTCCTGGTCGAGCGGTTCGGCGGAAGGCGCGTCGTCGAGGCGACCGCGCGCGCGGAGGCCGCCGGCGTGCGGCCGGGGATCTCCGTGCGTGAGGCCGTCCGGCTTGCGCCGCGCGCCGTCGTGGCGCTGGACGATCCGGTGCGCGCCGCGGTCGCGTGGCGGCGCGTCCTCGACCTGCTGCGGGCGCTCCCCGGAGCGGTCGCAGACGGCGGTCCGGGGCTGGCGTTCCTGACGCAGTGCCCCGCGCAGGCGCCTGAGCGCTGGTTCACGCGCGTACGCGATCGCCTGCACGCAACGGGCCTCGCCGTGCGCTGCGGCGCGGGCCCCAACCGCTTCGTCGCCTACGTCGCCACGCACCGCGCCGCCGATGCGATTTGCCTCCCCGGACGCGAAGCGGCGTTCGTTGCCGACGCGCCGCTGGAGCTGCTCGCGCTCGACGCCGGCATCGCGCTGCGCCTGCGATTGCTCGGCGTGCGCACGCTGGGCCAGCTCGCGGCGCTCTCGCCACGACAGCTGGAGCGTTTCGGTGAAGAGGCAGCCCGGCGCTGCGCGCTCGCGAGCCGCGGCTACGAGGAGCCCGAGACCGCCGCCGGCGTGTGATAGCGCAGGCGGAGCGCGCTGTGGTCGCGCTCGCCGTCCCCGCGCGCGATCAGCTCGTCGAAATGCGCGCGCACGAGCTTTGCGGCGTCCAGATCGAGGCCGTGCTCATCGCCCGCGTTCGCCGCAATGCTCATGTCCTTGCGGTGCAGTCGCGATTTGAAGCCGGGGTTGAAGGTGCGGTCGATCATGCGCTGGCCGTGGACGTCGAGGATCTTGCTCTGCGCGAAGCCGCCCAGCAGCGCGGCGCGCACCTTGACCGGATCGACGCCGGCCGCTTCGGCGAGCGCGAGCGCCTCGGCGACCGCTTCGATCGTCACCCCGACCACGATCTGATTGCACGCTTTCGTGACCTGTCCCGCGCCGAGCGCGCCGACGTGCACGATGTTCTTCCCGAGCGCCTCGAAGATCGGTTTCGCGCGCGCGAACGCCTCGTCGCTCCCGCCGACCATGATCGAGAGCGCCGCGTCGATCGCGCCCTTCTCGCCGCCACTGACCGGCGCGTCGAGCGAGGTGACGCCTTTCTTCGCGAGCTCGTCCGCCACGCGTTTGGTCGTCGCCGGCGCGATCGTGCTCATGTCGATCCACAGCGCGCCGGTTCGGATGCCGGCGATGATCCCGTCGTCGCCGAGCGCGACCGACGCGACGTCGGGCGAGTCCGGCAGCATCGTAATGACCACGTCGCTGCGCGCGGCGACATCGCGCGGCGTCTCGCCGGCTTGCGCACCGTCCGCGACGAGCTCGTCGACCGGACCGCGCGAGCGGTTCGAGACTGTCAGCGAGTAGCCGGCCTTCAGCAGGTTGCGGGCCATCGGCTTGCCCATGATGCCCAGGCCGATGAAGCCGATCGTCGGAAGCGCTTGCGCGGACATTGTTACGGTGCTGCGACCTCGTGCGTGCGAACGGTGCCGATCCACGCGAACGTGTCGGGGACCGGCTTCGAGGGACGGTATTCCAGACCGACCCAGCCGCCGTATCCGACCTCGTCGAGGACCGGCAAGATCCTTTCGTAGGTGAGCTCGCCGGTCCCCGGCTCGTTGCGGCCGGGGCTGTCGGCGATCTGCACGTGCCCGAACGTCGCCGAGTGCGCGCGGATCGTGGCGATGACGTTTCCTTCGGTGCGCTGGGCGTGATAGACGTCGTGCTGTAGCTTAAAGTTGCGCGCGCCGGTCTCCGCGATCAGACCGAGCCCTTCGGCGGTCGAGCCGACGATGAAGCCGGGTGTCTCGATGCGGTTGAGCGGCTCGACCAGCAGAGTCACGCCGACGGTGTCGAGCGCGCGCGCCGCGTAGCGCGCGTTCTTCAGCAGCGTCGCGCGCGCATAGGCTGCGTCGCGGTCGGGTCGGGCGATGGAACGAAAGGTTGGCGGAGAAGCGCGGCATTCGGTAGCCCCCGTTGTTCGACGCGATCACATCGCGACGTTTTCTTCTGCTCCTGACGCCGAATCTGCTTGGCTGCGGCGAGCCGCAGGGTACTTGCTTAAAGGGGCATCACAAGCTACTATTAAATCCGCCAATCGAGGCTGGCCGGGCAGTTGCCGGCCTCGAGGCACGATTGGAGCAACAAAATGGGTGATCCAAAAGAGACGTCAGCGACGCATGACTGTCCAGACCTCGGAAGCGATAGCTTTCCTTGCGTCGATAAGGGCGAGCCCAAGGGGCACGCTATTTTTCAGTCGGGCGACGACAACCCAATGCATGTAGCGGTGTTCGTACGGCCGTGCCCGGGCGGCTCCGTGGATGTCGTGGGGGGCGCGCCAAAACCGAAGGTTGGCGACGATCCCAACAAGCCGCACAAAGCCGAGCGACTTACCGCGGACAGCCCGCAGACATTGGTCGTTCGGGGCGTAACGGTCGGTATTACCTGTCGCGGGGGAGGCCAGGGGACCTGTAGCTATCGTATCGTCAAAATCTGGTAGACGGCAACGACGTAGGGGATATCGTGTCCGCGATTGACCCCGGCCCGAGGACGGGGTACGGTTACCCTATGCACGTCCGCGAAGGAGAACGCCGCATCGAGAGCATTGCCGGCGACGTTCGCAAAGCGCTCGGCGACGCGGCGCTGCAAGCGCAGTTCGCGCTGATTGTCGGCGCGAAGAACGCGATCGTCTCGGAGAGCCAGCTGCGGACGTACGAGTGCGACGGGCTGCTCGGCTATCGGGTGCGCCCGCAGATCGTCGTGCTCCCCGGTTCGACCGAAGAGGTCGCGGCTTGCGTGAAGCTCGCCCGCGAGCTGAACCTGCCGGTCGTTCCGCGCGGCGCCGGCACCGGACTCTCGGGCGGCTCGCTGCCGAGCGAAGGCTCGGTCGTGATCGGCTTGTCGCGGATGAAGAAGATCCTCGAGGTCGACCTGCCGAACCGCGTTGCGCGCGTGCAGCCCGGCGTGATCAACCTCGACATCACCCGCGCGCTCGAGGGCGACGGTTGGTACTACGCTCCCGACCCGAGCTCGCAGAGCGTCTGCACGATCGGCGGCAACGTCGCGGAGAACTCCGGCGGCGCGCACTGCTTGAAGTACGGCTTCACGGTGAACCACGTGCTCGGCCTGACGCTGGTGCTGCCGGACGGCGAGGTCGTGCAGCTCGGCTCGCGCGCCGGCGAGCCGGACGCGCTCGGGTACGACTTGGTCGGCGTCGTCGTCGGCAGCGAAGGGATGACCGGGATCGTCACCGAGGTGCTCGTGCGCGTGCTGCGCACCGCCGCGCGCACGCAGACGCTGTTCGCAACGTTCCCGTCGACCGACGAAGCCGGCGACGCGGTCTCGCGGATCATCGGCGCCGGAATCGTTCCGGCGGCGATCGAGATGTGCGATCAGCTCGCGATCGAAGCGATCGTCAAGGCGACCGGCGTCGACTGGCCGCTCGACGTCGGCGCGCTGCTGCTGATGGACGTCGACGGCGTCGACGCCGAAGTCGAAGAGACCGCCGCGCGCGCGTACGATCACCTGCGCGCGGCTGGGGCGCTGGTGATCCGAGCCCCGCGCGACGAAGCGGAGCGCGCGCTGGCGTGGAAAGGCCGCAAGTCCGCGTTCGCGGCGATGGGCCGCATCTCGCCGAACTACCACGTACAGGACGGCGTCATCCCGCGCAAGGACATCGCGCCTGTGCTGCGCGAGATCGCCGCGCTCGGCGCGAATGCAGGCCTGCGCATTGCAAACGTCTTCCACGCCGGCGACGGCAACTTGCACCCGCTGGTGCTGTACGACGGACGGATTCCGGGCCAGGAGCAGATCGCCGAGCTGGTCGCGGGCGAGATTTTGCGCGTCTGCCTGCGCTACGGCGGCTCGGTGACCGGCGAGCACGGCGTCGGCCACGACAAGGCGTGCTACCTCGGCGAGCAGTTCAACGCCGACGACCTCGAGACGATGCAGATGGTCCGCGCCGCATTCGATCCCGAACGGCGCTTCAACCCGGAGAAGGTGTTTCCGACGCCGCGGCTGTGCGGCGACAAGCCGGGCGCGTACGTGGCGCACCCGGCCGAAGTCAGCGGCGAAGCCGGGCGCGGCTGATGTCGGCCATCAGCGTCGCGGGCGTCGAGCCGCGCGAGGTCGTCACGCCGCGCACGATCGAGGAGCTCGCCGGGATCGTGCGCGCGCTGCACGCGGAGCGCAAGCCGTTCGCGTTCGTCGGCGGCGGGACGCACTTGGAGCTCGGCAATTCGCCGCGCGCGCTCGACACCGTCGTGCGCACGACCGCGCTCGACGCCGTCGTCGACTACGCGCCCGAAGACCAGACGATCACCGTCGAAGCGGGGATGACGCTCGGCGAGCTCGACCGCGTGCTGGCCGAGCACGGTCAGATGTTGCCGCTCGACGTCGCCGACCGCGAGCGCGCGACCGTCGGCGGCACCGTCGCGACGAACGTCTACGGCCGGCGGCGCCAGCGCTACGGCACCGCCAAAGATCTGATCGTCGGCGTCGGCATCGTGCGCCCCGACGGCGTGCGCGCGCGCGGCGGCGGCAAGGTGGTGAAGAACGTCGCTGGGTTCGATCTGCCGAAGCTGATGGTCGGCTCGCTCGGCACGCTCGGCGCGATCGCGACGGTGACGTTCCGGCTGTATCCGATTCCGAAGTCCACGCGCGCCGCCGTGCTGCGCTTCGAGCACGAAGCGTCGATCGACGAAGCGCTGCGCGCGTTGGTCGCGTGCCGGCTCGAGCCCGAGTCGGTTGCACTGTACAACGACCGCGCGCTGGTCGTGACGTTCGTGGGTACCGAGCCGGGTGTCGCCGAGCAGATGCGCACGCTGCTCGAGCAGATCGTCCCCGGGGCGGAAGCCGATGCCGCGGAGCTCACCGAGCTCGAGCGCGAAGCGTACGAGCAGCGCGAGCGCGCGGTGCGCCGCGACGGCCCGTGGCGCTTGCGCGTCATCGCGCCGCCGTCCGAGCCGGTCGCGACCGTCGCCAACACGATTCCCGCCTCACCGCTCGCCGTTCCCGTCGCCTACCCGATGCTCGGCGTTTCCCTGCACGCGCTCAGCGACGCAACGTTCGCCGGCGGTTCCGACGCAACGCCCGACTGGCACGTCCGCGACCTGCGCGCGACCGTCGCCGCCGGCACGCACAACCGCGGCCACGTCGTCTTCGACGCAATGCCCGACGCAGCGCGCGGTTTGGTCGACGCCTGGGGCCCGCCCCCGCCGTCGTTCGCGCTGATGCAAGCGCTGAAGCACAACTTCGATCCGCTCGGCTTGTGCAATCCAGGTCGCTCCGTAGGCGGACTCTAAGTGTGGCTCGGGCGGGTCAGTAAGCGGAACGCACTCGCATGCTTCGAGGGGCTCGGGGAAACTTAGGACTATGCGTCGCTCGACGAACTACATCGGTATCGGCATTGCTTTAGGCGCCGGCTTAGGCCTCGTGTTCCACAGCATCGCGATCGGCGTTGCCATCGGGGTCGCCGTCGGTGCCGCGGCCAGCGCGGCGGCCGCGCGTCGCGGGCGGTGAATAGGCGAGGATCGTGAAGATGCCCGACGTGACCGAGACTCGGCCGGCGAGTTCCACCATCGAAGCCGGCCCGCGAACGTACGACTCGTTGCTGGCAGACTGCGTGCACTGCGGGTTCTGTTTGCCGGCGTGTCCTACGTACGTCTCCTGGGGGGAGGAGATGGACTCGCCGCGCGGGCGGATCGACTTGATGAAGGGCGTCTCCGACGGGGTGATCGCGCTCGACGAGGTCATGCGCGGGCACATCGACGCATGCCTGGGCTGCATGGCGTGCGTGACCGCGTGCCCGTCGGGCGTGCGCTATGATTTGTTGATCGAGGCGACGCGCGAGCGCGTCGAGGAGCTGCCGCGCTCCGCCGAAGATCGCGCCTTCCGCGAGTTCGTGTTTTCGGTCTTTCCGTATCCGAAGCGGCTGCGCGCGCTGATCCCGGGACTGTGGCTCGGAACGAAGCTCGGCCTTACGCGGCTCGCCGCGGGGCCGCTCGGCAAGCTGCTGCCGGCGCGGCTCCGGCAGCTCACGACGATGGCGCCCGCGATCAATCTGCGCGAGTCGTTCAGCGCTTTGCCGCCGTTCACGCCGGCGAAGGGCGAGACGCGCGCGCGCGTAGCGCTGGTTGCCGGCTGCGTGCAGCGCGCGTTCTTTCCGAACGTCAACGCGGCGACGATTCGCGTGCTGAGCGCCGAGGGCTGCGAGGTGATCGTGCCGCGCGGCCAAGGCTGCTGCGGCGCGCTTTCGCTGCACAGCGGGCGCACCGAAGAGGCGAAGCGCTTCGCCCGCTCGCTGATCGCGCACTTCGAGCGCGAGCGCATCGGCGCGATCCTGATCAACGCGGCCGGTTGCGGCTCGACGCTCAAACAGTACGGCGAGCTGTTCGCCGCCGATGACGGGTGGCGCGCGCGCGGCGAGGCCTTCGCCGAGAAGGTGCGCGACATCAACGAGTTCCTCGCCACGCTGGAGCCGCGCGCGCCGCGCAAGCCGCTGCCGCTCCGGGTCGCGTATCACGACGCCTGCCACCTCGCGCACGCGCAGCGCGTCCGCACGCAGCCGCGACAGCTGTTGCGCACGATCCCGGAGCTCGAGCTGCTCGAGATCCCTGACGGCGACCAGTGCTGCGGGAGCGCCGGGACGTACAATCTCTTCCAGCCGAAGTCGGCGCACGAGATCGGCGTCCGCAAGGTCGACAACGTGCAGAGCGTCGCGCCGGATCTCGTCGCCAGCGCTAACCCGGGCTGTACGCTGCAGATGCAGTCGGTGCTGCGCGAGCGCGGCGAGACGCTGCGCGCCGCGCATCCGGTCGAGCTGCTCGACGCCGCGATCAACGGCACGCCGCTGCCGTAGTGGCGTTCTCCGTCCCGCCCGCGTACGAGGAGCTCGCGGCGGCGTGGCGCGCGCTGCGTCCGCTCGGCGTGCGGGTGCGCGAGATCGCCTGCGTCGGCGCACCGCGCACGCTGCTGATCGCCGAGCTCGGCGACGCGAGCGCGCCGGCGATCTCGATCTCGGCCGGCGTGCACGGCGACGAGCCGGCCGCGCCCTGGGCGCTGCTGTCTATCGTGCGCGACGGGCTGCTCGACGGGCGCTTCGCGTACCGCATCTGGCCGTGTCTGAACCCGAGCGGCTATTACGCCGGGACGCGTTTCAACGCCGACGGCGACGACGTCAACCGCAGCTTCTCGCGTGGTGGAACGACGCCGGAAGCGCGCGCCGTCCTCACCGCCAACCGCGACCGCAGGTTTGTTTTCGCGCTCGACCTGCACGAAGACTACGAAGCCGACGGCTGCTACGTCTACGAGCCGCTCCGGCCCGGCTTCGCGCCGCACTTCTCCCCGCACGTCGTGCGCGCGCTCGACGACGCCGGCGTCCCGGTGCAAGACCTCGACGAACGGTTCGACCTGGGCGCGCCGTCCGGTCACGATCCGGCGGATTTCTACCGCCTCACGCGCGGCACCGTGCTGGTCGACTACGAAGCGGAGATGAAGCTGTTCGCGGGTCTGCCGGGCTCGCTTGCGCTCATGTACCGGGGGACGCCGGCCGCGCTGACGTTCGAGTCGCCGCTTCCGCGCCCGTGGAACGTGCGCATCGCCGCCCACCGCGTCGCGGTGACGGCGGCGCTGGCCGTCCTTCCACACGTTCAGGACGACACAGAAAGCTCAGGGTGACGTGAACGCCGGAGCCGGGGAGCCGTAGGGCTGGTCCGCGAACCTCGGCGAGTCATGCCTCAGCGCGATTCTCTCGAAGTCGACGTCCTGTTCGTCGGGGCCGGGCCGGCCTCGCTCGGCGGCGCGATCCGCCTTCAGCAGCTCGCCAAAGCGGCGAACGTGGAGCTCGCCGTCATGGTGATCGAGAAGGGCGGCGAGATCGGGAACCACGGGTTCTCCGGCGCCGTCGTCGACCCGAAGTCGCTCACCGAGCTCTTCCCCGGCGAAGACATCGCCGGCGGGCTCGACACGCCGGTCACCAGCGATGCGCTGTGGTTTCTCACCAACGGCGGACGCATCAAAGCGCCGTTCATCCCGCCGGTGCTCAACAACCACGGCAAGTACGTCGCCTCGCTCTCGAACCTGACGAAGTGGCTGGCGGCGAAAGCGGAAGAGCTCGGCGTCGACGTCTTTCCGGCGTTCCCGGGACAAGAGCTGTTGTGGAACGGCGACCGCGTCGTCGGCGTGCGCGTCGGCGACAAAGGCGTCGCGCACGACGGCTCGCACAAGTCGAACTACGAGCCCGGCCCGGACCTCACCGCGAAAGTCGTCGTCCTCGGCGAAGGCCCGCGCGGAACGCTGAGCAAGACCGCGATCGCGCGGCTGGGGCTCGACAAGGACCGCGATCCGCAAGTCTACGCGGTCGGCGTCAAGGAACTGTGGCAGGTTCCCGGCCGGCTCGCCGCGGGGAGCGTGATCCACACGCTCGGCGCGCCGCTCTGGAACACCTTCGGCGGCGGCTGGATCTACGGAATGACCGGCGACGTCATCGATATCGGGCTGGTCACCGGGCTCGACTACGCCGATCCGACGACCGATCCGCACGACAACTTCCAGCGCTTCAAGCTGCACCCCGCGATTCGCGCGCTGCTCGAGGGCGGCGAGATGATCCGCTACGGCGCGAAGGCGATCCCGGAAGGCGGGCTGCACGCGATGCCGCGCTTCTACGCCGACGGATTGTGCATCGTGGGCGACTCGGCCGGCTTCCTCAACGGCTTCCGGCTCAAGGGAATTCACCTCGCGCTGAAGTCGGGGATGATGGCTGCGGAAGCGGTCTTCGACGCGCTGCAAGCCGACGACACCTCGGCGGAGAAGCTCAAGGCGTACCAGGACAAGTTCTTCGATTCGTGGGCGCACGAGGAGCTGCACCTCGCGCGCAACTTCCACCAAGGCTTCGGCGGCGGGATCTGGGGCGGGCTCGTCAACGCGCAGCTCAGCTTGATGACCGGCGGCCGCGGCTTCGGGATCAAGGACAAGCTCGCCGGCGAGTACGGCCATGAGCGGATGAAGAAGCTCTCTGAATTCACGCCGACGCAGCGGACGCACCGTGTCGTCCCCGACGGGAAGCTGACGTTCGACAAAGTGACCGACGTCTTCAAGAGCGGCACGATGCACGACGAGGACCAGCCCGCGCACCTGCACGTCGCCGACACGAACATCTGCGCGGAAAAGTGCACGGTCGAGTACGGCAACCCATGCAAGTACTTCTGTCCCGCGGCCGTCTACGAGCCGCAGTTCACGAAAAAAGACGGCGCGCCGGCCGAAGGCCGCCTGCAGATCAACTTCTCGAACTGCGTCCACTGCAAGACGTGCGACATCATGGACCCCTACCAAATCATCACCTGGGTCCCCCCGCAAGGCGGCGAAGGTCCCGTCTACACGGGAATGTGATCACCGTTTGATTGATTTCGAGTGGGACGCACGAAAGGCTCGCACAAACGCCGCGAAACACGGGGTAACGTTCGAGGAAGCCGCGACGGTGTTTCGCGATACGCTGGCTATAACGGTGCCTGACGACCGTTTCGCCGAGCAGCGCTGGTCGACCATTGGGATGTCAGGATATAATAGGCTTCTCGTGGTCGCCCACGAGGACCACGGTCAGCGGATCAGAATCATAAGTTCCCGGCCGGCGACACGTCATGAGCGAAAGCAATATGAGCAAGGCTGATATCCCCAAAGAAGTCGATTTTCGTGGCGGAAAGCGCGGCGTTTATGCAGCACGCTATGCGGCCGGAACAAACATGATCGTCCTGGATCCCGACGTCGCGCGGCGCTTCAAAACGTCGGACCAGGTGAACCGCGTCCTCCGTACTTTCATTGACGCGGCCGCTGAAATTGCTCCGCGTCGACATCAGAAAGTGCCGAAGTCGTCTGCGAGACAAATGGCAAAACCTAAACGCGCAGCGCGCGGATGACGTTCTCGTTGTCCACGCCGGGGACTCATCGCGCAGCTGGAGGTCAAAGGAGACCCTAATGCGCTTGCCTTCTTTGCCCCGGCGCGGCATGACGGAGCCGGCCACCGCTGCCGCGAAGCACCCGGCGTGACAGTCACGGTGAACGGCGAAGCGCGCGAACTCGCCGATGGCACGACGCTCGATTCGCTCCTCGAAACGATCGGCGTGCGCCGCGACGGCACCGCCGTCGCGCTCAACGACGATGTCGTGCCGCGCGCGCAGCACTCCGGCGTTGTGCTGCGCGCGGGAGACCGCCTCGAGATCATCGTCGCGGTCGCGGGAGGCTGACGGATGCAAGCTGAGACCAGCACCGACGCCCTGCGGATCGGCAAGTACGAGTTTCGCTCGCGCCTCTTCGTCGGCACCGGCAAGTACCCGTCGCTCGAGGTGATGCAGGCGGCGCACGCCGCGAGCGGCGCCGAGGTCGTCACCGTCGCGATCCGCCGCATGCACCTCGACGACAAAAGCGGCAAGACGCTGGTCGATTACATCGACCGCGGCAAGCTGACGGTCCTCCCGAACACCGCCGGCTGCTACACCGCCAAGGACGCGGTGCTCACCGCCAAGCTTGCGCGCGAAGCGCTCGGCACCGACTTGATCAAGGTCGAAGTGATCGGCGATGCGCAGACGCTCTATCCGGACACGCAGGGAACGATCACCGCGGCCGAAGAGCTGGTGCGCGACGGGTTCACCGTACTGCCGTACATCATCGACGACCCGGTCGCGTGCAAGCGGCTCGAAGACGTCGGCTGCGCCGCGGTGATGCCGCTCGCCGCGCCGATCGGGAGCGGCCTCGGCGTCTGCAACCCGTACTCGATTCGCATCATCAAGGAGCGCGCGACCGTCCCGGTCATCGTCGACGCCGGCGTCGGCACTGCGTCCGACGCGACGCTCGCGATGGAGCTCGGCATCGACGCGCTGCTGATGAACACCGGAATCGCCGCGGCGGCGGATCCGGTTCGCATGGCGCGCGCGATGAAAGCCGCCGTCGAAGCCGGCCGCGACGCATTTCTCGCCGGCCGCATGCCGAAGCGGCTCTACGCGAACGCGTCGAGCCCGATGCAAGACCTGATCGCCACGAAACACGCCGAGCGAGCATGAGCGGCGCACCGCGTTACTGACCGCTCGTCGCGCTCACTTTCGGCGCGCGACGACGAACCAGTGGACGCGGCCGCTGATCTCGTCGGTGGCGTGGGCCCAGCGGCCGACGATCTCGTCGACCTCGGCCTCTTCCAGCGACTCGATCTCGAAGCCGAAGAGCAGCTCGAGCGCGCCGTCGCGATCGAAGTAGGCGTGCGGGATCCCCGCCTCCTCACCGTCGCCCGGCGCGAAGCTGCGCTCGTCGAACGGGATGCCCAGGCCGTAGCGCGCGTCCTTGATCGAGCCGAGCGTCAGGTAGACGCGCGCCTCCGGGCGCAGCACGCGGCGCAGTTCGGCGATCCCTGCGCGCAGCTTCGCGCTGGTGCCGTGAAGGTACGCGTGCGTCGAGAGCGCCGCGCCGTACGTCTCCCGCGCGCCCGGCAGCTGGGTGTACGGCGTCGCGTCCGGCACGGTGACGTTCGGGATCCCCGCTTCGACCAGGGCACGCACGTTGCGCCCCGAACCGGTGCCTACCTCGATGACCGGCCCGTCGAGCGCGCGCTCGCGCGCGTCCGCGATGAGGCGTTCGGTCAGCGGATGCGCGGTTTGGGCCGGCGATGATGACATGAGTGCGGTTTCTTTGGTGGTGGTCGTGGGCGGTGACCTGCTGGCGATGCGCGTCTGCGAAGAGCTGCTCGCCGCGCCGGGACAGCGCGTCACGCTGCTGTGGCGGCACGTTGAGGAACACGTTGAGAAACTGTGCAGCTTCGGCTGCGGCTACGTGGCCCGTGAGGCGGACGATTACGACGCGCTCACCGAAGCCGGCGTCGCCGAGGCGAGCGCGATCATGGTCCTCACCGAAGACGACCGGCTGAACCTGCAGGTCGCGCTCAAGGCGCGCGACCTCAACCCAACGATCAGGCTCGTGCTGCGTCAGTTCAACCGCACGCTGGGGCGCAAGATCGAGCAGAACCTGCGCGACTGCTCGGTGATCTCGGTCGCCGCCCACTCCGCGCCGGCGTTCGTCGGGCGCGCGCTGGATCCGTCGTGCTTCTACGCGCTCCAGTTTCCCGACCTCGACGGCGTGCAGCTCGGCTTCGCGCAGCGGCCGGCGGCCGAGTTCGGCGTCGCGGGGATCACCGTGCGCGCCGCGCAGCAGCACGTGTGCGGGCGCGTGCTGGCCGCCCGTGGCGCGGCCGAGCTCGCGTCCGACGCCGTGCTGCGCGGCGACGACGAGCTGATCGTCTTCGCACCCGTCGAGCGGCTCGAAGCGACGCGCTCCGCGGTGGTCCGCACGGCGCCCGTGCCGACGTTGCCCCCGCACGCGCCGCGCCCGCAGCCGGGCGTGCTGCGCCGGCTGCGCGAAACGATCGCCAGACAGCCGATCCTCAGCCGGTTCGTCGCCGCGGTGCTGGCGATCTTCGTGCTCGCGGTGGTCTACTTCGCGGTGACGATGCACTACGATCCGATCACGGCGTTCTACTTCGTCGCGACGACCTTCACCAGCACCGGGTACGGCGATCTTCATCCGGAGCGGGACCAGCCCGTGGCGATGCTGGTCTCGAACGCCGTGATGTTCACCGGTGTCGCCGCGATCGGCATCTTCATCGCCGTTGCGACCGCCGCGCTCACCCGCGCGCAGTTCAACGCGATGCAAGGTCTGCGCCGAATTCGAACCGCCGGCCACGTTCTCGTCGCGGGTTCGGGAAACGTGGGGACGCGCGTCATCGGCTACCTCCTCGATCTCGGCAAGCAGGTCGTCGTGATCGAGATGAAGCCGGATTCCGGCGTGATCGAGATGTCGCGCGCGCGGCGCATCGAGCTGTTGACCGGCGACGCGACGCGCGACACGACGCTCGACCTGTGCAACGTCGCCGCGGCGCGCGCGGTCGTCGCGGTGACGGACAGCGACACCGCCAACCTCGAGGTCGCGCTCGGCGCGCTGGCCCGCAACGCCGGCGTGCCGGTCGTCGTGCGCGTGCGGGACGAAGCGTTCGCCGGATCGATCGCGCGCCAGTTCGAGGCGATCGAGAGCTACTCGCCGGCGGCGCTCGCGGCGCCGGCGTTCGCGGTGCTGGCGCACTCGCCGGGGACCCGCGGCCGGATCGCCTTCGGCGAGGTCGCCTACGACCTCGTCGAGCGCGGCGCCACGGAGGGACCGCAGCCTCCTGCGGCGGAGGACTGCATCCCGCTCGGTGTGTGGCGGAACGAGGGGACGGGCAGGTTCGTCCCCGTCGACACGTTCCGGGAAGCGGAGCCGTTCGACCGGCTTCTCTTCCTCGCACCGCTCGGCCGCAGCGGGTCCGGACAACGAGGAGGAACAGTGCTCGAAGCGGGGACGGCCCTGCCGGACGTCGGCGCCAAAGACCAGGACGGAAACGACGTGCGGCTGCGGGACTTCAAAGGCCGCAAGCTGGTCGTGTACTTCTACCCGAAGGCCGACACCCCGGGCTGCACCGCCGAGTCGCAAGCGTTTCGCGACGCCAAGCGCGATCTCGACGCCGCCGGCGCCGCGATCGTCGGGGTCAGCCGCGACGACGTCGCCGCGCAGAAACGGTTCGCCGAGAAGTACGGTCTGAATTTTCCGCTTTTGGCCGATACAGAGTCTGTGATCTGTGACGCCTTCGGCGTGATCGTCGAGAAGAACATGTACGGCAAGAAGAGCGTCGGGATCCAGCGCTCGACCTTTCTCGCCGGCCCGGACGGCACGCTCGCGAAGGTGTGGCCGCGCGTTTCGGTCGAGGGCCACGACAAGGCCGTCCTCGAGGCAGTCCGATCCCTCTGACCGCGACGGCCAGGCTCATCGTCGCCGGCTCGAGCTCCTCGATCCCGCGCGCCGACCGCGCGTGCAGCTCCTATCTGGTCGACGACGGCGAGACGCCCGTCGTGCTCGACCTCGGCAGCGGCGCGTTCGCGAACCTGCGCCGCCACGCCGACTATGACCGGCTCGGCGCGGTGGTGATCAGCCACATGCACACCGACCACTTCATCGACTTGGTTCCGCTGCGCTACGCGCTGTGCTACGGCGCGCGCCGGCGCGCGAAGAAGCTGCCGGTGCACCTCCCGCCGGACGGGCTCGCGATCTTGCGCGCGATGGTCGGCGCGTTTCCGCGCGAGGTCGGCGACGACTTTCTCTCGGTCTTCGAGCTGCACGAGTACGACCCGTCGCGCCCGCTGGCGGTCGAAGGGACGACGCTGCGCTTCGCGCCCACCGCGCACTACATCCCGGCCTTCGCCGTGCGCTGGGAGCGCGACGGCGCGAGCGTGACGTACTCGGCCGACACCGCGCCCGATCCGCGCGTCGTCGCGCTGGCGCGCGGGAGCGACGTGTTCGTCTGCGAGGCGACGCTGCGCCGCGACCAGGTCGAGTCCGGGCAGCGCGGCCATTCCTCGGCCGCCGAAGCCGCCGCGATGGCGCGCGAGGCCGGCGTCCGCCGCTTAGTACTCACGCACTACGGCGAAGAATCCACCTCGCGCGACCTCGACGAAGCCGCGCGCGAGATCTTCGCCGGCGAGATCATCGTCGCCGACGACCACCGCAGCCTCGACCTCGCGAATTAATTTTGGCGAGGGCCGCCTTCGCCGCGCGGGAGCGCGAACTGGATCAACGAGCCGACCGGCGCCAAGCCGCGCGAGATCACCGCGTACGCGCTGACCTTCATGTTGAGCTCTTCGAGCCGCGCTTTGGCGGCCAGCAGGTCGCGCCCGCTGGTCACCACGTCCTCGAGCAGCAGGACGTGCTGGCCGGCCTGGATCGGCCCTTCGACGTACTCCTCCGCGAACGCGCCGTACTGCTTCGGCTGCTTGCGCACGACGATCATCGGCAGCCCGGTCATCTGCGAGACCGCGGTGGCGATGATCACCCCGCCCAGCTCCGTGCCGCCGATCAGGTCGGGGTTGATATCGGAGACGATCGGCGCGAACAGCCGCGCGATCCGCCGCAGCACGTGCGGGTCGGCGAACAACTTGAACTTGTCGATGTAGTAGTCGCTCCGCGCCCCGCCCGACATCAGGTAGTCGCCGCGCGTGAGCGCCCGCTCCATGATGACGTTCTTGAGCCAGCGGATCTCGGGGATCCGCGCGATCGGGCTGGACGAAGGCTCCTCGAACACGCCGCTCAGATCTCCCACTCGTAGGCGTTCCAGGACTCGTTGACCGGATTCGGTGCGAACCCTTTGAACTCGGGCGTGATCGCGTGCGCCTGGCGCGGATACCAGATGTAGTCCTCGGGAACGTCCCGCGCCAGCAGCGTCTGAATCTCCGCGTACGCCTTTTTCCGCGCCGGCTCGTCGTAGGTGGTGAGCGCGGCCTTCTGCGCCGGGTCCATCTCCGTCTTGTTGCAGTAGCGCGTGTAGTTCACGCCGTCGGGATGACTCGGCCGCGGGATCTGGTCGCACTCGTAGAGCGAGTGGTCGTCGGGGTCGACGCCGGCGATCCAACCGAACATCGCGAGGTCGAACTTGCCGTTCGTCATGATCCCGCCTTGGCCGTACGTGGCGAAGAAGAGGTTGGCGGGATACGTCTTGATCTCGGCAGCGATGCCGGCTTCCTTGAGCATCGCCTGCACTTGGACCGCCGCGAGCCGGCGGGTGACGTTCTCGACGTTGTACGCGAGCTGCAGCGAGAGCGGCTGGCCGTTCTTCTGGGCCATTCCGTTGGGTCCGGGCGTCCAGCCGGCCTCGGCGAGCAGCGCCTTCGCCTTCGCGAGGTCGTGCGGGTACTTCATCACGTTCGGGTCGTACGCCCACATGAACGGCGGCTGGTCGGCCCAGGCGACGGTCGCGCTCCCGCCCGTGTTCTTGTCGACCAGCGACTGCTTGTCGACCGCGTATGCGATCGCGCGCCGGACGCGCAAGTCGTTCAGCGGCGGCCGCGAGGTGTTCATCGCGATGCCGAGCGTCTGCGGCTGGTCGTTCAGAACCGTCACGACCCCGGGCAGGTTCTTGAGCTCTTTGTAGAGCTGCGGCGAGGCCTCGAAGATCCAGTCGACGTCGTGCGAGCGCAGCGCGTTGAGCGAGGTGTTCTCGTCGGGAATCTCGCGCACGATGATCGTGCGCAGCTTCGGCTTGCCGCGGAAGTAGTCGTCGTTCGCCACCAGCTCGATGTGGTCGCCGCGGACCCAGCGCGCGACCTTGAACGGTCCCGTCCCGACCGGCTGCTGGTTGAACGGAATCTGGTTCAGGTTCGGGAACTTCGCGAGCAGGTGCTCGGGGATGATGCACACCGGGCTGTCGCTCTCCGCGAAGACCGTGTTGACGAACGGCGCGAACTTGTGCTTGAGGTGGAAGACGACCGTCGTGTCGTTCGGCGTGTCGACCGACTGGACGTCCTCGTAGCCGACGCGCTCGTTCACGTTGTTGGCGTTGTTCATCATCGCTTCCCAGGTGAACTTGACGTCCTTGCTGGTGAAGGCGACGCCGTCGTGCCATTTCACGCCGCCGTGCAGATGGTAGGTGATCGTCAGCCCGTCTTTGCTGATCCCGCCGTTCTGCTCGGTGGGGACGTCGGTCGCCAGATCGGGGACCGTCTGGTGCGTGCGGGGATCGTAGGTCAGCAGCGTGTCGAACGAGAGCCGGTTGATGAAGCCTTCGGTCGTGTTGGCGGAGAGGATCGGGTTCAGCGTGTTCGGCGAGCGTTGCGTCGCGACGCGCAGCTCGCCGGGGATGATCCCGTTCGCGGCGCTGGTGCTGCTCGCGGCCGTCTGATCGCCGACCTTCGTGCACGCGCCCACGGACAGCGCGCACGCCAGCGCGCCGAGCACGAGAATTCGCAAACCGGATCCCTCCTAGCGACGCCTGGTCGCCGTCTTTTTCGTGGTCTTCTTGGCGGCCGCCGACTTGCGGGCCGGCGCACTGCGCGCCGGTGCCGCCTTCTTCGCGGCCGCCTTCTTGGCTGGCGCGGCCTTCTTGGCGGTCGCGCGCGCCGGCGCCGGTTTCTTCGACGCCTTCTTGGCGGGCGCGGCCTTTCGGGCCGGCGCGGCTTTCTTCGCGGCCGTCCGAGCCGGCGCCGCCTTCTTGGCCGAAGGCTTCGCCGAAGCGGCCTTTTTGGCACCGGCCTTCGCCGGCCCGGCTTTCTTCGCCGGGCTCTTCGCGTGCGCAGCCGGCTTTGCCGGCGCGGCCTTCGCCTGCGCCGGCTTCGCGGGCGGCTTCGGCGACGCGGATTTCGCGGCCGGTTTCGCCGGCGCGGACTTTGCCGGCACGGGTTTGGCCGCCGCAGTCTTTGCCGCCACGGGCTTTGCCGCCGCTGGCTTTGCCACCGCCGGCTTCTCCGGCGCTTTGGCGGGCGCGGGCTCTACGGGCACGGCGGGTTCGGGCGCGTTCGGCGGCGCCGGCTCGGGCTCGTTCGTCGTCGTGGCTTCCGCGAGCTCGTTCGGCGGGGCGGCCTCGGCCGCGGAATGGTGCGCCTCTGCGACGGCGGGCGGCGCCGGCTCGGCGGGCGCCGGCGGCTCGGCAGGTGCAGCGGGGGGAGCGGGTTCGGGCGCCGCGGCGGCGGTCTCGGGGCGCGCGGGCGGCCGTTCGGGCGAGGTCTCGGGCGGGCGGGTCGCCTTCGACGCCGGCCGTGCCTTGCGAACCGGCTTCGCCGGCCGCGCCGGGGTCGGGGCGACCGGTTCGGCGGCCTTCGGCGGTTCGGGCTCGGGGACGGAAACCGGTTCCGGCTCGGGCTCGCGGACGATGCGCAGCGCGACGCGCCGCAGCGCGCCGGCGAGCGGAAAGACGATCTCGTTGATCTCGAGCTCGTCGAGCACGTTCAGCACGACGTCGAACGCGCCGCCCTGGTCTTTCGGCGAGTGCGCGTCGGAGCCGATCGCGATCCCGATCCCGCGCTCTTTCGCCTTGCGCAAGAAGCGCTTGTTGGCCTCGAGGTAGCGCGCCTTCTGCGCGGCGTCGTTCTCGCGGTACAGAAAGCGCGTGTTGAACTCGACCGCCATCCCGCGCGCCTCTGCCGCGTCGAGGACGCGGTTCTCGTACGCGTCGAGCGCCGCATCGTCGGGCCAGTGGCCGAACACCGCCGGCACGAAGAAGTGGCCGACGATGTGTCCGGGAAGCCGTTCGATCGCGTCGACGAGCAGGTTGACGTATTGCTCCCAGAGCTTCTCGGCGCCGACGGTCTCGAACAGCTCTTGGAACTCCGGGTTGTCGAACGGCCACGGCCAGTTCTCGCCCAGCGCCGGGTGGGTGATCGGGATGAAGTGCACAGAGCGGATTATCGCGTCGGGGCGCATCGCGTCGACGATGTTCTGCGCGTCCGGGCGCGAGCGCGGATCGTTGTCGACCTCGGCGCCGATCGAGTAGCGCATCCCGCGCTGCAAGCCCTGGCTCACCACCGCGGCGTGCCCGACGTCGACGCCGGCCGTCTCCGCCGCGCCGTACAGATCGCCGGCCTGCGCGAGCTTCAGCGCGCGCCGCACCAGATTCACCGCCGCCGGATCCTCGAACGTCAGATAGTTCATGTGGTCGGCGACCATCAGGAAGCGCGGGTAGCCGCGCCGGCACGCGTGGTAGAACCACAGGAAGAGCATCCGCGCGGTGAGCGGAAGCGGGCGTTCCTCGGCGTACGGCTTGTGCTCGCCTTTGGCGTGGCCGTGGGTGTCCGGAATGGCGTAGACGCGCAGGTCGCGCTCGTCGTTGTCGTTCAACGTTTGATTCCGCGCGGGATCCACACCGGGTCGGGACTGCGGCGCGGCGGTTGCGCCGGCTGCGCCTGCAGCCACACGCCGGTCGACTCGATCGCGCTCTCGACGCCGCGCCGCATCAGCTCGAGCGTCATCGACGGCGTGCGCTCCGCGCCGAGCTGCACGGCTTGCGCGGGCAGCGCCGGCACGTGGATGAAGCCGGCCGGAACCCGCGGCGCGGCGTTCTCGGTCAGCGCGAGCGCTTCGTACAGCCACTGATTGCACACGTACGTGCCGGCGCTGTCGGAGACGTAGCCCGGAACGCCGAGCGCCGACCACGCGGCCGTGATCTCCGCCAGCGGAAGGGTCGCGAGCCGCCCGTCGGGGCCGCCGGGATGAACCGGTTCGTTCTTGCAGAGAATCCCGGCCGAATCAGGCGTCGTGAAGTCGCGCACGTTCACGCCGATGCGCTCGACGGCGAGCGCGCAGCGGCCCGGTGCGTAGCCGAGGCCGATCACGAACTCGGGGCGCTCCTCGCGGAGCGCGGCGTCGATGCGGTCGCGCAGCGTGCGCGTCTCGACCGGAAAGATGCGGATCGTCACCAGCGCCCCGCCGACGATGCGGCCTTCGAAGCTGCGCACGACCAGCTCGCTGGGGTTCACGGGGTGGGGTCCGAACGGCTCGAACCCGGTCAGCAGGACGTGCCGGGACACGAACCGCGGCTTTTCTGCGAAGAACGCGCCGCACCTCTGGCTTCGGCCTGCGGCCGAACCCGACGCCCTGCGGGCGCATCTACAAGGCTGGCGTGTCGCGAGCGTGCTGACAAAAAAAGCCGCCCCCGGACGGGGCGGCGGACAAGGTTGGTTCGGTTTTCCGGAAGCGCGGACTTACGTCCGACGACCTCCGATCATCGTGAGACTGTGTTTGGGACTGTCGCTAGTAACGATGACCACCTCCTCTTGTCCGCCTGTTAGCCTTCGTTGGTCTGTAATCTGAAGGGTCCGCGGACGTATCGTGCGCGTCGCTTTCAGCGGCGAGCGTGATATCCCTCCAACTCCAGGATACGCGCCTTGACCTCGACGCCGTAGGCGTATTGGTGCAGCGCGCCGGTCGAGTCGACCACGCGGTGGCACGGATAGAGCAGCGGGACGGGATTGCGCGCCATCGCGCGGCCGACGGCGCGCGCCGCGGTCGGCTGGCCGAGCTTCTGGGCGATCCATCCGTACGTTCGCACTTCGCCCGGCGGGATCGTCGCGGCCGCGCGCAGCGCCGACTGCTCGAACGGCGTCAGCTCGCTGATGTCGACCTTGGCGAGGTCGGGCTGGTGCGTGCGAAAGAACGCGCTGACGGTCTCGGTGACCCACTGCGGGGCTTGCGAGGGGATCAGGCCGCGGCCGAGCCGGCGCTGCAGCTTGGCGAGCACGGCTTCGTCGCCTTCGCCGCGGTCGAGCGCCACCGCGGTGATCCCGCTGTGGCGGAACGCCACGTAGAGCTTGCCGATCGGCGAGTCGACGCGCGTGATCGAGTCGGGCGCGACGATCTTCACCGTCGCCTTGATGTGGTCGAGGATCTTCGGCACGAGCGACTGCGGCGGATCGACCGGCGGGAGACACGTCAGGCAGTACGCGATCCCTTCGTTCTCACGGTAGATCTCCTGGCACTCGGGACAGCCGCGCAGGTGGGCGAGCACGTGCTCGCGCTGTGGTTCGACACCCTCGCGCATCTCGTCCCAAAGACGTTCGACGTCGCAGCAGCGCATGGGGATTACTCCTCTTCCTCGGCGGTCGCCGGGCGATCGGGTGGGACGATTCGTCCGACCTGGGGGCCGAGGATGCGGCGCAGGATTCGCACGGCGCGGTGGACGTGCGACTTGACCGTGCCGATCGGCTGGTTCAGGATCTCGGCGATCTCGGGGTGGCTGCGCCCTTCGATGAACCGCAGCGTCGCGGCGGCGCGCAGGTGCATCGGAAGCTGGAGGAGCGCCTGCTCCACCAGCACCATGTCGGCCGCGCGGTCGACGATCTGCTCGGGCTGGTCAGGGCCTTCCTGGGTCTCGTTGAGGAGCGCGTCGGGATCGGCCAGCGCGTCGAGCGCGACGTTCGTCGGCCGCTTCGAGCGCAGGCGGTTGCGCGTGACGTTCAGCGTGATCGTGTAGAGCCAGGGCTGCAGGCGCAGCTCGGCGCGCTGCTGCGGGTCCATCTTGGCCAGGGCCCGGTAGGCGCGCACGAAGGCGTCCTGCACGATCTCCTCGGCGTCCTCGCGATTGCCGGTCATGCGGAGCGCGAAGCCGTAGAGACGGCGCTGGTAGTCGTCGACGATCGACTCGAACGTCTCGGGTCCCGGAACAGGGTGCGACACCGTCGCCGGTGCGGTCACGCGGTAGTGCTCTCCGATGATCGGTGCTGCGAGCGCACTCATCAGGGTAGTCAACCGGACCCGTCCGAGCGCCGGTTGCGCGGTTTCCGTACAGCTTTCGTCTTTCCCTCAGGGATGCGGAGCGCAGCGAAGCGAGCACCGCGAAGGATTCGGCGGAGCCGAATCCACTTAGGTGCGCTGGGGGGCGGGGCTGATGCGAGCCGCCTCGGTTGCCTCCCGGCCGGTCGCCGGGCGGATCGAGCGCGAATAGACGATCGAGACGGGCGAGCGGTGGGCGGCGTCGTCCAGGTTGCCGTCGATCGACAAGGTCGCGTCGAGGCTGACCAGCATCGCCGTGGCGTAGTCGTAGTAGGCGGTCCCCTTCATGGTGATCTTGCCGGCCAGCTGCATGGTGGGGCGGTCCGGCAGGGCGCCGTGCAGCGGTCCCGTCGCCTCGAAGGCGATCCCCATCGCGCGGCTGCCGCCGACCGGCGCGTCGGGGAGGCGGCGCAGCGTCCCGCGCAGCGGCGCCCCGGTCATCGGCGAGGGGAAGTCGAACGGCACCGGCCGCTTCACGTGACGGAGGTCACGCATCGTCGGCGCGTCGAGCTGCACCGCGAACGGCTGGTTCAGCACGGTGAGGTAGTCCGGATCGGCCGCCGGGCCGTCTTTTTGTTCGCCCGAGGGAAGCAGCGTCGAGGTGAACGAAGCGCGCTGATGTTGCCGTCCGCCGTCGCCGTCCTTGTCGTATTCGACGTGCGCAACGTACGTCGTCGTCGTGCCCTTGCGCGTGATCGCGAGGCGCTCCACGCCGCGGTAGACCGTCTCGCTGTGGACTTCGCCGTTTCCGACGCGGAACGTGTCGCGCCCGCTCACCGCATAGGCTTGGTCAGCACGGACGGCTTCGGGCACCGCGGTCGCGGTGAGGAGCGCGAACGTGCCGGCGACGAAGCGGCGGCGGAACATCATCGGGGGCGGCCTCGGGCGGGCGAGAGCGGCGGGTGTTACCAGGTTGGTTTTACATTCCCGTGTTATGGTACTACGGAAACGTGCCGATACGGATGTTGAGTTGCTGTTAAAGACCGTCTTCGGCCGGATCGCCGCGGTCGTCGCGGCAGCGGCGGTTATCGCCACCGCTGTTCCGGCGCGCGCCGGCGACGGCTTGACGATGAGCCCCGCGCTGAACGCGAAGCTCGACCGGCTCTACCTCACCGCGTACGACGAGACGATCCAGCGCCACGCGCTCGCCCAGCGCGACGGGACGACCTATGTGTCGACCGGCGACATCGATTCGGAGTGGCTGCGCGACGCCAGCGCGACGGTGCGGCCGTACATCGGCCTCTCGCAGCACGACGACGACGTGCGGCGCACGCTGCGCGGCGTGGTCGCGCGGCAGGCGAAGTACATCCTGATCGACCCGTACGCCAACGCGTTCTCGCGCAACTACCACGTGGTGGAGCGCAAGTTCGAGGTGGACTCGCTGCTCTATCCGATCTGGTTCGCCTCCGACTACTACCGCCAGACCGGCGACCGCAGCATCTTCACCCCGGAGGTGCGGCGCGCGTTCACCAAGGTGCTCGCGACGCTGCGCACCGAGCAGCGCCATCCGAAGCGCTCGCACTACACCCACCCGCAGCTCGCCAACGGCGGGCGCGGCAGCCCGGTGAAGTACACGGGAATGGTGTGGACCGGCTTCCGGCCCTCCGACGATCCGGCCCGCTATCACTACAACATCCCGGTGAACATGTTCGCCTCGGTGGTGATGAAGGACCTGACCTCGATCGCGCGCGACGTCTGGCACGACGAGCGGATGGCGCGCAACGCCTGGGGCCTCTCGGTCGAGATCCAGCGCGGGATCGAGCAGTACGGGACGCTCGAGCTCCAGCCGTTCGGCCGCATCTACGCGTACGAAGTCGACGGGCGCGGCCACGCGAACGTGATGGACGACGCCAACATCCCCTCGCTGCTCTCCATCCCGTACTTCGGCTATCTGCCGAAGAACAACTCGCTCTACCTCGCGACGCGCGCGTTCGCGCTCTCCGACCGCAACCCGTACTTCTTCCGCGGCAAGTACGCCGAAGGGATCGGCTCGCCGCACACGCCGCACGGGTACGTCTGGCCGCTCGCGCTGTGCGTTCAGGCGCTGACCGCGACCGACGAGAAGGAAGTCGACAAGGTGCTGGGCTGGATCGCGATCTCCGACGTCGGCGACCACCGCCTGCACGAGTCGTTCAACGCGAGCTGGCCCGAGTCGTACACGCGCGAGGACTTCGCGTGGCCGAACGCGCTGTACGCCGAGCTCGTGTTGACGCGCCGCGGCCAGACGTACGCGGAGCGCTAGCGCCGTAGATCAGCCGCTCGCGGGCGGTTGCGGTTTCTCGAGCAGCCCCGCGCGGCGCGCGAAGTCGAGCGCGAAAGCGGTGGCGACCGCGGTCAGCGGGCCGATCGTGATCGCGTCGACCGGCTCGTTGCCCCAGAAGATGGCGTGCCTGACGTGACGCTGCACGAGGAAGTTCTGCAGGGCGGTCTGCAGCACGATCGGCAAGACGGCGACGGCGCCGAGGACGCACAACCGCAGCACGTTGCGGCGGTCGAGCGAGACGGCGAAGGCGCGACCGAACCCGATGATCACCGAGAACAGGCCGCGGTTCGCGCCGAGCGCGACGAACGGACCGGTCAGCGTGAGGATGCCCCATAGGATCCACGTGAGCGGCGCGGTGACGTAGAGGACGCCGCGCGGCATGCCGGTCACTTGCGTGAACCCCGCGAGCGGGCTCGTCAGCAAGGCGACGGTCTGCGCCAAGAACGTGACCGCGATGACGGGCAGCCAGCGTTCGACCGCGGCGCCCGCCAGCGTCGCGGGCGATGCGGGCGCGCCGGCCGCGCGCGCGGCGACGCCGATCGCGACCGCCGCGACGACGAGCGAGTCGGCGAAGAGGCCGGTGTAGAGCAGCACGTAGAGCTTGAAGTCGCCGAGCGGCGTCTGCGGGCGCGCGGACGGGACGAGATATTCGACCGCCGAGTACGCGGCGAAGACGCCGATCGCGAGCGCGATGTAGAGCGGCGCGTTCGCGAACCACGCGCCGAGCGCGAAGCCGAGCAGCCCGCCGACCGAGTGCGGGAGCCGCTCGCTTTCGTCGGCGGCGTTCACGCCGCGTGCAGCGCGCGGCGGCGGAAGAAGCGCAGCGTCGCGGTCCCGGAGCAGACCGCGACGTCCTCCGGATCGCAGTAGACGCGGCCGTCGATCTCGACGACGAACGCGCCCGAGCTCAAGCCGTCCAGCGTGTTCGTCACGACGCGTTCGCGCTTGTCTTGCGGCGCGCGCGGACCGAGCGCTTCGACAACCGCTGCGGCCAACAGATCGGCGACGCGCAACGGCGTGGCGAGCGCGAACGCGGCTGAGGCGGTGCGAGCGACCGCGGAGACGTCGATCGGGACGGCGACCCGAAGCATACCGACGACGCTCTTTCCCCAAAAGTGCGGGGGGCCTCCCGGTGTGCGCGCGAACGAAGGTCGTCGATGTCCGACCCGCCCCGCCGCCGTCGTACCGTACCGCCACAGCGCCGGCCCAGCTCTTCGAGCGTGCTGCCGACGATCGCGCTGGGGATCGGCGTCGTCGTCGCCGGGCTCGGGATCGGCGCGTTTCTTTCGGTGATGCAGCACCAAGGAAATCAAACCACGACCTCGACGGCGATGACGAGCAGCGCGCCGGCGGTGACGCCGGTCCCGCGGCGGACGCGCGGCCCGCTCGCGCTGGCGACGGTCGTCCCGCATCCGACCGCGACGCCGAGCGCATCGCCCACCCCGCGTGCAACGGAGACGCCGGTTCCCACGTCGTCGCCGAACGCAACGCCCTCGCCGCGCGCGAGCGCAACGCCGCGTGCGACGCCGACACCGCAAGCGACGCCGTCGCCGCCCGTCACCGCGACGCCGCGTCCGCTCCCGATGAGGACGCCGCTGCCGACGAGAACACCGCGTCCGGCGACGCCGCGTCCGACGCCGACCCCGCGCGCCGTCGCGACGGTCATTGCGCGCGCGACGCCGCTCACGTTCGGCGGAATCGCGCAGAACACGGTGCGCCGGTATCTCGCGGACTTGATCGCCGGCAACGAACCGGCGGCGTACGCGGAGCTGGGCAAGCAGCCCGGCGATCCGAACGCGCTGACCGAAGAAGCGTTCATCGACCGCGGCACGCGGATCACTTCGATCCGCACGACGGCGACCGACGTCAACTCGGCGACGGTCGAAGTGGAGCTGCAGTCGGCGCGCGGGTCGTACTTCGCGACGTATCACGTGACGAACGGCCCGAACGGCCCGGTGATCGACCAGCACGACTACATCAAGGTATAAGCCCGGAGGAGATCGCGTGGACACCACCTCGCACATCGAAAGCCTGCTCTCGACGGGCGAGGTCGTCCCGCCGCCGGCGAGCGCGAAGAGCTGGTTTCCGATCGCCGACCAAGACTTTTACGTCTCGGAAGCGCTGGCCGATCCGCTCGAGTACTGGCGCGAGCGCGCGCGCCGCATCGCCTGGGAGACGCCGCCGAAGACGGTCTTCCGCGGTTCGCTGAGCGATCCGCACTGGTTCCCCGACGGCCGGCTGAACGTGACCGTGTCGTGCCTGGACCGGCACCTCGCGCGGCACGGCGACGCGGTCGCGTACGACTACGTGTGCGAGAACGGAACGGAGCGCTCGATCACGTACGCCGAGCTGCTGGCGCGGGTGAACCAGCTCGCGAACGCGCTGAAGACGGACGGCGTGAAGGCCGGCGACCGCGTCTGCATCTACATGCCGCTGACGATCGAAGGGATCGTTGCGATGCTAGCATGCGCGCGGATCGGCGCGATTCACTCGGTGGTGTACGCGGGGCTCGGCGCGACGGCGCTGCGCGACCGGATCGCCGACGCGGGCGCGCAGGTGCTGATCGTGGCCGACGTGACGTACCGGCGCGGGAAAGCGGTCGAGTTGAAGCCGATCGTCGACGACGCGGTGCGCGGGCTCGATACGGTGCGGCGGATCGTCGTCCACCGCCGCGAGGCGAGCCCGCCGCCCAGCGATGCGCGCGAAGTGGACTTCGAGGCGTACTGCGACCAGCAGCTCGAGGAGTGCGAGCCGGAGATCGTCGGCTCGGAGCACCCGCTGTTCATCCTGTACACGAGCGGCACGACGGGGAAGCCGAAGGGCGTGGTGATGACGCACGGCGGCTATCTGGTCGGCGGCGCGGCGATGCTGGCGGAGACGACCGGGATCACGCCGGACGACGTGTACTGGTGCACCAGCGACATCGGCTGGATCGTCGGCCACACGATGATGGTGTACGGCGCGCTCGCGAACCGCTATCGCTGCGTCGCGCGCGAGGGCTCACCGGACTACCCGGGGGCCGATGCGGTGTACGCGACACTGGCGCGCCTGAAGGTGACGAAGCTCTACACCGCGCCGACGCTCGCGCGCATGCTGCTGCGGCTCGGTCCGGGCCTTGCCGCGAAGCACGATCTCGGGCTGCTTCAGGCGATCTATTGCGCTGGTGAGCCGCTGAATCCGGAGGCGTGGCGGTTTCTGTACGACGTGCTCGGGGGCGGCGAGGTCGCCGTGTGCAATCAATGGTGGCAGACGGAGACCGGCGGCCCGATGATGGGGTTCTTCCCGACATCGTCCATCCTGCCCGATCGGAGCGGAAAGGCAGTCGGGCCGTTTGCGTTCGACGTCGTCGCGGCGGACGGCACGCCGCTCCCGCGCGGCGCCGGCGGGCTGCTGGTGATCCGCGAGCCCTGGCCGCACATGTTCGCCGGCGTGTGGGGCGACCAGGAGCGCTACGCGCAGTATTTCCGCTGGGACGCCTACGTCGCCGGCGACGTCGCTACGCGCGACGAGCACGGCTACTTCACCGTGCTCGGCCGCGCCGACGACGTGCTCAGCGTCGCCGGCCACCGCATCGCGACCGCCGACGTGGAGAGCGCGCTCGTCTCCCACAAAGCCTGCGGCGAAGCCGGCGTCGTCGGCGTCCCCGACGAAATCAAAGGCGAAGCGATCGTCGCGTACGTCGTCCTGCGCGCCGGCTACACGGCCTCGGACGACCTAGCGAAAGAATTCATCGACCACGTGCGCCATGAGCTAGGCCCGATCGCCACGCCATCGGCGATCCGGTTCACCGCGAAGCTGCCGAAGACGCGCAGCGGCAAGATCATGCGCCGGCTGCTGAAGGCCCAGGAGACGGGCCAAGAGCTGGGCGACGTAACAACGCTGGAGGAGTAGCGCCGGCAACAGGAACTTGTCGCAGGGACGTCTCTCGCGTGGGTCAGACAGCGAGGAGCCGACAGGGTGTAGCGCGGCGCCGTCACTGCATCCCGCTGGAGGTTCCCTTGCGCCTTTCGGCAGCTACCGAAGCATTTCTGCGCTACTGCGCGGAAGAGAAGCACCTCGCTCCCAACACCGTGAGCGCCTATCGCCAGGACCTCGCGGAGTTTCGGCGCGACGTCGGCAGCTCGCGCCGAGTCGATGCAATTCGTCCGGTCGACCTGCTCGGATACCGCAATCGGCTGTCGTCCGAACGAAAGCTTTCCCCCGCGACGGTAAAACGCAGGCTCGCCTGCCTGCGCTCGATGTTCGCCTGGCTTATAAGGCGCGAGCTCCTGGAGGCATCGCCGTTCGCGAAGACCGAGCTACGGATCCGGCTTCCGGCCCACCTGCCGCGCTGCTTGGACAGCCGCGACGTGCGCAAACTGATGCGACACCGCCTCGCGCACGGATCTGACTGCGCGCTCGCGATCGCGCTGCTGCTCGCCACCGGAATCCGCGTCGGCGAGCTGGCAGCGCTCCGGCTCGACGACATCGACGCGGCCGGCGGGCGGTTGAAGATCTTCGGCAAAGGAAGCCGCGAGCGCACAGTGTTCGTAACCGACGTCCACCTCCGCGAAGAGCTGCGCCGATACGTCGCGTCGCGGCATGCTTTATCAGGCCGCGAGGCAGAAGCACGGCTCCTGGTCGATGAGCACGGCCGCACGTTTTCGGCCGCCCGCATCCGGCACGCGATCGCCGGCCTGGGCCGCATCGCCGGCCTGAAGCGCCGCATCACACCCCACATGCTCCGCCACACCGCCGCCACGATGCTGTTGGAATCCGGCACAGACATCCGCTTCGTCCAGCGTCTACTCGGCCACCGCAGCATCCTGACGACCCAAATCTACACTCACGTGAGTGACCGGGCGCTACGAACTGCCTTAGTGCGAGCGAACATCTTAGCCAACCTTTCCGCGAGCGATCCCAGCATCGTCTGATGATAACTAGGAATTATGCGTTCGAAAGCGTGGACGCTTGGGGTTCATATCGGCCATGACCGAAGCGTTGCGGCAGTCAGAGATGGCGCGCTCATCGGTCAACTTGCCGAAGAGCGCATGGACCGTGTGAAGTATTCAGATTCGGATCAACTGCCTCAACGCAGCTTTCGAGCGCTTACGGAGTATCTTGATCTTGATTTGAATGAACTGCAAGCCGTCGGGATATCGTACACGAATGTTGAAATCCAAACCGTCGTAGGACAACTGGCGGAAGATGTCCAGGAGATGGTCGGCAAACGCGACATCGAGGTGTTTGGCTGCGGGCACCATCGAGCACACGCTCTTTCAACGTTTTACACGTCGGGATTCGACCGGGCCCTCATTCTGGTCGCGGACGGAGCAGGAGATCTCGTCGGCGGGAAGTTGGAAGCGGAAAGCGTTTTTATCGGTGACCCGACGGGCGTCCGGCTTGTAGCGCAGCGGCTTCAAGACATGCCGGCGACGCGCATGGACCGGCGAAACTGCTACAATCCGCTGTACATGGCTCCGAACGACCTGGCCAAAGCGATCAGTCTCGGAAGAAAATATGAGCAGTTCACGCACATGGTCGGTTTTCGACGTGGCGAAGCGGGGAAGCTCATGGCGCTTGCGTCATACGCAAAGCCGATCATTGAACCGGATATCCCGATTTTTGACGGTATCGATTTCCCCTTGACGTTCGGCGACTACATTACGCTAATCGAAACACTCTGCAAGCGCGCCAGCATCCCCTGGCATGCGTTCGTTCGGCGTAACGCCCGTGAGATCGCTGCAACGTGCCAGTCAGTCGTCGAAGCCTATGTCCTCCGCATCGTGCATAACCTCGCGGAATTATACGATCCGAGGCAACTTTGCCTCGCCGGTGGTTTTTTTCTGAATTGCCTGTTGAACCATCGCATCATCTCGAAGACTCCGTATTCGGATGTGCACATCATCCCGGCGGCCGGTGACGACGGCCAGTCGGTCGGCGCGGCGTTTGAGGCGGCCATTCAGATCGGGGAGCATCCGGTTCGGTTGTCTCGGCCTATCGTGCCCTATCTCGGTTTAGCTCATTCTGATCAGGAGATATCCGAAGCTCTCGAACATTTCCGCCTACCGTACCGCCGACTTCCTGAGGCTCTCTTGATCGACAGGATGGTGGAGACGCTCATCGGAGGCGGTACAATCGGAGTCCTCAGAGGTCGGTCCGAGATGGGGCCTCGTGCTTTGTGCCATCGAAGCATCCTTGCTCATCCCGGTTACTCCGAAATTCGCGATGATCTCAATCGCATCAAAGGCCGTGAGCCATTTCGGCCCTTTGCGCCGGTCGTTGCCGCGGAGGAGCAGTTCGAGTACTTCAATCTAAGCGCACCGTCCAGATACATGCTGTTCGCAAGTACTGTGAAATCCCAGTACCGCAATCTGCTGGCCGGAATAACGCACGTTGATGGAACAGCGCGCGTCCAGGCTGTTACAGCGGACGACGAACCATTCGTACACCGGCTCCTGCTAGCGTTTGGTAAGCGAAGCGGCTTTGCCGTATTGCTCAACACGTCGTTCAACTTGGCGGGGGACCCCCTCGTGGAAAGCCCGCACGACGCGCTTACGGCCTTTCTCACCTCGTCCCTCGACGCACTTGTTATGGAGGACTATTATGTCACCAGCCGGTCTCCGAGACAGCTCAGAATACGGGCGTAAAATAACCGCCTTTCATGGGGTACCGGAGTGCCAGCATATAGGTCCCGGTTGACTTCGATGGCGACTTGTGGCCCAATGCAGAGGCGTTCGCCGTCAGAAGTATGTTCCCGGCGCGCACCGCGCTGAAGATACTAGCTACTCGAGGTTGAGATAACAACGCATCGTCGTATACACCGATATGTGAAAGTAACTCCTTGGGAATGCGGTCTCCAAAAACAAGATAAGCTCTGAGTATATTACTGATCGCATAGATATTGGGATAGCAACCGTCACATGCGCCGATAAATGTGAGACCTCGAGATCGCAGCGTTTCGAAGCAGCTCTCAAAGTGGCGCCTGCCCTGCTCCGTCATCGAGTGGCGGAATCCATCAGATTCCGAGCGCGGCGAAGAGATGACCCCGAGCAGATTATGAAAGGCCCAGTCGAACAGTCCGTTTCCAAATCGCGCAGAGTCATTCAAACCTCTGTTCGCATAGCCAGTCGAAATAGTCTTCGCTTGATCTTCGTCGTCAAAAACAGAGAGCGCCAGCGTCGCAAGCAAGAGCTCGCATCGCATGATGGAGTCGGATAGATTATCGCGTTGCGCCTTCTCTAGAAGCGCGACGCCTTCTTCATAAAGACGTCCCAATTCGGAGGCCGGTGTAGGGTGTAGCGCCGATGCGATCAACTGCGTGAGCCGCGTATAGATTTGGAACCGATGCAGGTCAGTTCGCTGGGCAGCAACGAATGCATCGTCGGCAGCCTGGTGTGCGAACACGCTTGAATCATAAAGCTTTACCACGCTAACCGTGATGAGATGCGCTGCTTCCAGACGCGCGTCAGGCTTCGCATTTAGTGTCAGTCGGGCGAGCCGACCATACTTGTCGGATAGTCGTCGGTGGTTGATCTTTCGATAATATTCTTGAAGTCGGTCATACAGATCAAAAGCGATGCTCAGGTCAGGCTCTTCCATTTCCTCCAGATCTGCTTCCACCTCGAGGAACTGGCGGAACGCAGCGGTAGAGTGGCCCATGTTTAGCAACCCATGTGCGCGGACTTGCCGAATCGAGAGCTGAGCGAGTTCCGAAAGCCCCTGTTCCTGCATCAGCGTAAGAGCCCGGTCGCAAGCAGCGATGCCTTGTGCCAGTGGGAAATTGTGCACGCCCATGTAAGCCATCGCTTGGCACACTTTGACGAGCTGAGAGGGAGGCTCACCCAGCGTTACCGCAAGATGAAAGAGGGTTTCCAAGTAGGGGAAGAACGACTTGTCGATTTCCTCGGAACTAACCGTCGTCATGCTCGTCGCCCGCTGCCAAATATCCGCGAAATATGCCCACGCGGTATGCGCGTCGCCGAGTAGCCAAAAATATTCTCCGCGATCGTGGGGCGTCAAGCGCGCAATGATACCCTGCCGCCCGGCGATTATCGCGCACGCTTCCGCGCGGTGAGCTAAGCAGCTTGGGTCGCGAACCCAGTCACGGATAAAATGAAGAAAATTCTCGTGCGCGAACGCCCGTCGCCCGTCATCGGTCTCAATGACAAATCGACGTTCGAGCAAGAGATTCCATGCCTCATGCTCCTCCGTTTCGCTCTCAAGTACGGCCGAGAATACCTCCTGCTCGATTTCAAACCCAAAAAACGATGCTGCGATCAAGATACGGCGGCCGAGCACGCCGGCTTCACCGGCATCCTGCAATCCGGCGAAGCGCAGATGCTGGAGACGAAGGACATCTGGTGGGATCGCGTCCGCTCGATGGAGCCGCTCGGGTGCGATAATGCTCACCGTCCGCCGAGAAAGGAGATGCGCAATACCCTTGTCGAGCAGGTGCTGGATGACTTCCACTAAGATCCACGGATTTGACTCTCCGAGGCGAAGAATGCGTTCAATTGCTTGAGGCGGCGCGTCCTTCAAAATACTCCGAACGAGCGTCGCCGCATCGTGCTCGGACAGCGGCGCGACGTCGAATGCGCGAATGGAAGCTGCTCGCGCGATCGCAAATTTAGAGGCATAGCCGACGTAGCTCAATAATGAGAAGTATTCTTCATTCGGGAAGGTATGATCGTTACGCCCCGTAATTACGACGTAAAGATTGCGTTGTTGAAGATTTGCGCTATCAATAAGCTCTTTGATCAACCGAATGGCGCGATTGCTTGCATGATGAAGGTCCTCGAATATCAGAATACTATACTCGATTAAGCACGCAGCGCTTGAGCAATGCGCCAAGAAGCGTTCTAACCGCGTTTCGACACTCCCGCCGCTCCGATCTTCGTAATGCAATCCACTGAAAAAATCGAGGAGCGCTTTTTCGTTCATGCCGCCCCGGGAAAAGTAAAACGTTGAAACGAAATAACGGGATGTGTGGAACCGCTCTAGTGCCTCGCTTAGAATCCGCGATTTGCCCACCCCGGCAGCCCCAGCAATGCTAATGACGCGGTCGGGGCGCTCTAGGCTAAATATTTCCTGAAGCTGTTCCCGGATTTTGCGGTGTGCTTTGCCTGTAAATGGGGGAAGAAGAGACAGACGTAGATTGTCGCGTTCGATAAGGATGCTGTCAGTGCGTTGTTCCGACGTTACGCGGAATTGAAGCGGTGAATATGTGTTGAAACCTGTCAGGCGATAGTCGAGTTTGACCGCTTTGCATCCGGACGGGGGAAGGATCACGTCTATTTCCGGCGCGGTACGTTCTGAGGTCCAGCCACGGTCGGACCGTAGATCTAACCTCGCGCGGCGCGACTCGGATGTCAAATTGCGGACAGCAATGTAAACATCAAGGCGATCCGACGGGCCGGTCGGCGGCGTGCTAACTTGGTACTCGACGGAGATTCCACGCGGCCTTTTCGGGAATGTGTCTACCGCGGGCAGCGTGACGCCGCGGGAGGCAAAACGTGGTTCCATTCCCGCGTCAATCAGAGATCGTGCCAGGAGCCATCGGTCGGTTAGCAGGAATCGGGCGCCATGATGTGCCCAATTGGCCTCGGCAATATACTGATAGTATGGGGTTATCGTGGCATTGGTAACTAGAACGTACACGTCAGGCATACGACCGACCGCCTGAGTGTAGTCCACTAGGAAGTTTCCGTCTAGGCGGTTTTGCGACGACGTCTTCACCTCGACGTAGACCTGCATCGCGCTCTTGCCAGCCGGCAGTTGAATATCGTGTCCGAGTAGGTGGAACGGCGCTCCGGCGCTGACGAGGATATCACATCCTTCGTCATGCGCAGCTCGTGTTTGCTCGCATGTGATCGTACCGTCCGCTGTTGCGACGTTGAGCTTCACATACTCGGCGATAAGGCTCTCGAAAATATGCGCCGCCCCATTCAAGGACCACGAAAGCTCGTTCGGTTGCGAGCCGATATATCGAACTGCTCCTGGCATGAAACGCTCGCCGATAATTCCTAGTTATTGCTCGCGGGGCAGTGTATTTCTGAGAATCGGCAACCGCTAGTCAAGGGCCAGGCCGCTTGCGGTGTGGACACAATCACCCTTCATACGACTAGGATTTGCTACTCTAATCCGCCAGACCTTGGGCTTAACGCTGTCTTATCCGTGAGGGCAAAGCTCAAATTACCTAGACGTGCAGATACCGACGCCGAAGCTCCTCGTCCGTCCGGACCTGCTCCGGGGCGCCCTCGAACTTGACTTCCCCCTGGTCGATGATATAGCACCGGTCCGCGACGGCTAGGGCGCTGTAGAGGTTCTGCTCCACCAAAAGCGTCGTGATGCCGGCGGCCTTGATCTCCCGGATCACGTTTTCCACTTCCCTCACAATGAGCGGCGCCAGCCCTTCCGTAGGCTCGTCGAGGAGCAGCACCTTGACGTCCTGGAGCAGGGCGCGGGCGATCGCGAGCATTTGTTTCTCGCCGCCGCTGATCTCGTCGCCTTTGTGGGTGAGGCGTTCGCGCAGGCGGGGGAACTTCTCGTAGACGTGGTCCAGGGCCCAGCCGGGGCGGCGTGCGGTGACTTGCGCAAGCCTCAGGTTTTCCGCGACGGTGAGGTTGCTGAAGATGCGGCGGTCCTCCGGGACCAGCGAAACGCCCTTGCGCGCGATCTCCATCATGCCGCAGCCGACGAGCTCTTCGCCGTCGAGCGTGATGCTGCCGCTGCGCGGCTTCACCCAGCCGACGATGCTCTTCAGCGTCGTCGTCTTGCCGACGCCGTTGCGGCCCAGCAGCGCGACGGTCTCACCCGCGCCGATGTGCAGTGAGACGTCGCGCAGAATATGGCTCTCGCCGTAGTAGCTGTTGATCTGGTCGACTTTCAACCGCGTCTGCACCGCGGCCGCCGCCGGCGCCGGTGCGCTCACGGGTGCGAAAGCTCCGCTTCGGAATGGCCGCCCAAGTACGCTTCCTGCACGCGCGGGTTGTTGCGGATCTGCTCCGGCGTCCCGGTCGCGAGGACGGTGCCTTGGTGCAGCACGGTGATCGAGTCCGAGATGCCCATCACCATCTCCATGTCGTGCTCGATGACGAGCACCGTCATCTCGGTCGCCAGCCGGCGGATCAGCCCTTCTGTCTTGCGCGCCTCGTCCTTCGACATGCCGGCGACGGGCTCGTCGAGCAGCAGAATCTGCGGCTGCGTCGCCAGGGCGATCGCGATGTCGAGCCGCTTCTTGTCCCCGTGCGAGAGATCGCCGGCGCGCACGTCCGCGACGTCCATGAGCTCCAGGCGCCGCATCGCGCGCTCGGCGAGCGCGTCGACGTCGTCGAGGCGCGTCGAGCGCCGAAACACCTGCAGCGCGAAAGCGCCCTGCACGCGCGCGAGCGCGGCGAGCCGGCAGTTCTGCCGGACCGTCTGGTCGGTGTAGATGTTCGCGGTCTGAAACGCCTTGGCGATCCCCAGGTGGACGCGCGCCGTTCCGCTCACGCGGCTGACCTCGCGGCCCTTGTAGTGAATCGTCCCGGCCGTCGGCGGAATCGTTCCGGCGAGCAGGTTGAAGAACGTCGTCTTTCCGGCGCCATTCGGACCGATCACCGCGCGCAGTTCGCCCGGATCGACGCGCATATCGATGTCGCGTGCCGCCGCGAAGTGCCCGAACCACTTGCCGAGCTTCGCCGTCTCGATGATGCTCGACGGTCCGCCACGGTGCGCTTCAGGCGCAGGCTTCAGCAGGGGATCGGGCTCGACCGGCGTCGCCGCGCGGACCATGCGCCGGAACAGCGCGCGCGGGTTCGTCTCGCGCCGCTTGAACAGCGTCGACAGACCTCGCGGGAAGAAGACGATCACCGCGACGAAGATCAGTCCTTCGATCAGCCGCCAGGCCGGCGTCTTCGCGGAGAGGACGTTCTCCAAGAACATGATCGCGCCGGTTCCCGCGACCGGGCCGAAGAGCGTCTGGACGCCGCCGACCACGGTGTACACGACGAACGAGCCGCTGCGGTCGATGCTCGCCGCGTCGACACCGATCGAGCCATCGTAGAGCGCGCGCAGCGCGCCCGAAAGGCCGGTCAGCGCGCCCGAGATCGTGAACGCCGCGAGCCGGTACGCCGAGGCGTTGAAACCGACGAAGACGCTGCGCTGCTCGTTCTCGCGGATCGCGTCGAGCACCTCACCGAACTGCGAGCGGTTGAGGGCGCGCATGAACAACAGGACGGCGAGCAGCACGAGTCCCGCGAAGATGTACCACAGCTTGATGTCGGAGAGGTTGCCGAACGGTCCGAGGTCGATCGCCGGCAGCGGCGTGGTGAGGTCGACGTTCCACGGCCCCAGGGCTACCAGCGCGTTCGGGATGGTCTGAATTCCGTCGTCTCCGTTCGTCCAGTCTTTGCCTTGCTCGATGACGAAGTACACCATCTGCGCGAACGCGAGGGTCAGCAGCGCGAAGTAGATGCCGTACAGCCGCACCGTCAGCGAGCCGATCAGCAGCGCAAGAACCGCCATGACGAGCATCGCGCCGAGCACGGCGAGCCAGAGGTTGGGGTGCGTCGCCATGAACCGGACGAGGAGGATCGCCGCGATGTAGCCGCCGCCTCCGTAGAACATGGCGTGGCCGTACGAGAGCATCCCGGCGTAGCCCAGGATCAGGTTGAAGCCGATCGAGGCGATGCTGACGATGAGAATCTGCGTCGCCAGCCCACCGTAGCCGCCGATCGGGTGGAGCAGCAGCGGGAAGAGCGCAAGGCCGAGCGCGGTCAGCAGCGCGAAGCGCGCGTCCGCCGCGAAGAGCGAGCGTTGCGGCTGGACCTCGGAGGCCGATGCGGCTGCGACGCTCATGCCTGGCGAATGACCTCGCTCTCGCCGAGCAGGCCCTGCGGGCGCAGCAGCAGCACGAGCGCCATGCACAGATAGATGACGACGTTCGCCGCTGGCGGGAACAGCAGCGCGGTGAGGCTCTGCAGTTCGCCGATGAGCAGCCCGCCGAGCACCGCGCCCCAAAAGCTGCCCAGCCCGCCGACCACCACCACGACGAACGAAGGGACGAGGAACGCGAACCCGGTCCCCGGATCGACGCTGTAGATCGGCGAGGCGGCGGCGCCGACGAGCCCGGCGATCGCGCCGCCGAGCGCGAAGACGACCGACGAGGCGCGGCGGATGTTTCCGCCGAGCAGTTGCACCATGACGCGGTCCCGGATGCCGGCGCGCACGATGAGCCCGTAGTTCGTGCGCTCGATGAACAGCCAGACGAGGATCAGCAGCACGATCACGCCGCCGGCAAAGAGCAGCCGGTACGCGGGGTACTCGATCGGGCCGAGGAACGCCGAGCCTTTGAGCGCTTCCGGCAGCGGATACTGCAGCGTCGTCGCGCCGAAGATCAGCCGCAAGCTCTCTTCGACCACGAGCGCGATTCCGAACGTGAGCAGCAGCTGCGCGGTGGGATCTTTCTCGTAGAAACGCTGCAGCACGATCCGGTCGAGCCCGAAGGCGAAGAGCGCGACCGCGATCGGCGCGGCGATGAGCCCGGCGACCAGGCCGAGCCGCTCGGCGACGACCAGACCGACGTACGCGCCGATCGCATAGAAGGCGCCGTGCGCGAAGTTCACCAGCCGCAGGGTTCCGAAGATGATTGTCAGCCCGACCGCGATCGCGACGTAGATCAGGCCGAGGACAAGACCGCCGAGAAGGGCTTGAAAGAGCGCTGCCAACTGCTTTCTCCGCCGAAGAGATATGGAACGGGCCGGCGCGCGCGCGGCGCCGGCCCGTCGGTCGTGCGAGATTCGGGCGCTAGGCTGATTCCATCTTGCACGAGAGGCCCGAGACCGGCTGGAGCACGCTCTCGCCGGGGTGCACCTCGAGCACCTTCGCGTAGCCGAATCCGCCCGGGCCCCGCTGCGATTCCGGAATCCCTTCGACGACAAGGCACGAGTTCACGCCCTGATGGTCTTCCTTCCGGTACCATTCCTGTTCTTTCGTGAACTGGAACTTCGCGCTCTCGAGCACGGCGATGACCTTGGCGGGATCGATCGAGCCGGCTTTTTCGACCGCCATCTTGTAGATGTAGATGTCGGCGTAGGCGGTCTCGGCGCCGTTGGACGGTTTCAGCCCGGGGTACTTTGCGGAAAACGCGTCGACGAACCGCTTCGCGCCAGGGTACTTCGTCTGGTGGTACTGCCAGTACCACGGCGCCGTCGAGACGACGTTGTCGAAGTTGTCCTTCGTCCCTTTGGCCATGTACTCGTCGACCAGGGGGACGAGGATCTTCGTCGACTTCGTCAGCCCGAACTGCGCGGCTTGGTTGAGGCAGTTCACCATGTCGGCGCCGAACTCGGTGAGCACGAGCACGTCCGGCTTCGCGGCTTGCGCCTGCTGGAGGAACGGCGCGAAGTCCTTGGTGCCGGGGAACGGCGTGAGCGCGTTCTTGATCGTCTTTGCGCCCTTCGGCTCGACGACCGCGGTGATGTTGTCGTAAACCGAGTGACCCCACGCGTAGTCAGCGGTGATGTGGAACCACTTCCCGGTTCCGTACTTCGACACCAGCGTCCTCGCCAGCGACTGGGCGCTCATGTAGGCGTCGTTGTAGCGGCGGAACGTGTGCTTGTGGCACTGCTGGTTCGTCGTCTCGTCGCCGTGCGTGAGCGTCGCCATGAAGATGACGTTCTTCTGCTGGCAGAGCGCCGAGACTTGAAGCGCGGTTCCGGTCGAGGAGCCGCCGGTGATCATGACCGCGCCGTCACGCTCGATCATGCGCTGAGCGTTGTCGCGCGCGACCGGCGCCTTCGTCTGATCGTCGCCGACCGTCGTCTTGATCTTCATGCCCATGATCCCGCCCTTGGCGTTGATCTCGTCGATCGCGAGATTGTACGCCCGGAGCTGATCCTGGCCTTGGTCGGAATAGTCACCCGACTGCGGCACGTTGAGCCCAATGGTGAGCTCCTTCGTCGGCGCGGCGATCACGTATGGGCCGCCGCCGAAGGTGAGCGCGGCGACCCCGGCGGTGCCTGCAACGAAACGACCACGCGAAAGGGATTGCTTCACGAGCGGAACTCCTGAGAGAAGCGGCGTGAGAAGGTGGACGAGCGACTTAGGCCCTTCCCAGGAAACTTCCCTGCGTCGGAGGTCCCGGTCGGCGGCAAAACTCTTGACACCGGCTCGCCGCGGCGGTATCGTCGCCGCACCGTGTTCGACAATTTCGAACGAGGTTTCAAATACTGAAATGGCCGAGCTGCTCGGAACCGTCCGCCGCGCGCTGCGCGTGCTCGACTACCTGGCCGAGTCGCAGGAGCCGGTCCCGATCAAGCGGCTCGCCGCCGAGCTGGGGCTGAACATCTCCAGCGCCTATCACGTGATGAACACGCTCTGCGCCGACGGCTACGTCTCGCGCGACGAGCGAACCGGGGCGTACGGCCTCGGCGCGAAGACGGCGCGGCTGGGCGAAGCGTACGCGCGCTCGTGGCCGGTCGAGCCGGAGCTGCGCGCGATCGTGAGCGAGCTGGGCGCGCGGACGGGTGAGAACGCGTACCTGGCGATGGTGCACGGGAGCGAGGTCGTCATCACCGACATCGTCGAGTCGCGCCAGCGCGTCCGCGTCCACGCGCTCCACCGCGGCTACTCGGCGGACTTGCACGCTCGGGCGCTCGGCAAAGCGGTGCTCGCCTATCGCGAGCCGGCGGCCGTGCGCGCCCACTTCGCCGCGCACCCGCCGCGCCGGATCACGCAGCGCACGCTGGTCACGCTGACGGCGATCGAAAGCGATCTCGAGCGCGTGCGGCGCCGCGGCTACGCCGAGGACCTCGAAGAGTTCTGCGAGGGCGTGTGCTGCCTGGGCGCGCCGTTCTTCGCCCGCGACGGCTCGGCGGCGGGCTCGCTCTCCGTCTCCGTCCCCTCCTTCCGCTACCGCGCTGCGCGCGTGGCGGCGCGCGAAGCGGTCCTCGCGGCCGCGCGCGCGGCGACCGCCGCGCTGGCCGCCGACTCCCGGAGAACCTCGCTTGGCTAAGACGATGAGCGCGCCGGTCGACGGCGCCCGCCGGGACCTCGGCGTCGCGCTGCTGCGGACGATGATCCGCATCCGCGTCCTCGAGGAAGGGATCGAGAAGCACTTCCTGGGCGGCGAGATCCCCGGCTTCGCGCACCTCTCGATCGGGCAAGAGGCCGTCGCCGCCGGGACGTGCGCGAACCTGCGCGCCGACGACGCGATCGCCTCGACCCACCGCGGCCACGGCCACACGCTCGCCAAAGGGACGCCGATGCGCGGGATGGTCGCCGAGCTGTTCGCGCGCGCGACCGGCGTGTGCAAGGGCAAGGGCGGCTCGATGCACATCGCCGACTTCTCGGTCGGGATGCTCGGCGCGAACGGCGTCGTCGCGGGCGGGTTCGGACTGGTCGCCGGCGCGGCGCTCAGCGCGGTGCAGCGCAAGACCGACCAGGTCGCGGTCTGCTTCTTCGGCGACGGCGCGACGAACCGCGGCCCGTTCCACGAGAACCTCAACCTGTGCGCGGTGTGGAACTTGCCGGCGATCTTCGTGCTCGAGAACAACCAGTACGCCTCGACCACCTCGACCGCCGAGACGATGAAGATCGCCGACGTCTCGGTGCGCGCGGCCGGTTACGGGATGCCGTCGGCGATCGTCGACGGGTTCGACGCGTTCGCAGTGTACGACGCGGTCGGCGCCGCGGTCGCGCGCGCGCGCGGCGGCGGCGGGCCGACGTTCGTCGAGTGCAAGACGTACCGCGCGCGCGGCCACTACATCGGCGATCCGGGGCGCTACCGGCAGAAGAGCGAGGTCGACGACGTCATGACCGCCTCCGACCCGATCGTGCGGATGCAGGGGATGCTCGGCGAAGCGCTCTCGGCCGCCGGCTTCGAGCGCCTTTGGCACGACGCGCGCGAAGAGCTCGCCGACGCGGTCGCGTTCGCGCGCAGCTCGCCGCCGCCCGAGCGCGACGAAGCGTTCTTCGGCGCCTACGCCGGCGACCGCGACGCGAACGATCCGGTGCACGCGGTCGAGTCGCGCGAGCGCGAGCGCTTCCAGGAGGGTGATGTTGTTGAGCGCGCCCACGGGGTATCATGACGTGACCGAAATCGTGAGCGCGCGTGTGGTTTGGGGGCCCCACGAAGTGGGGGGCGCGGAGCCCGGGGCGGAGCGCCGTTAGAATGCGAACGATGTCGTTCTCCGACGCGACGCTCGAGGCGATGCGGGAGGAGATGCGGCGCGATCCGACCGTGTTCTTGATGGGCGAGGACATCGCCAAGCAAGGCGGGATCTTCGGCCAGTTCAAAGGTTTGCCGCAAGAGTTCGGGTTCGACCGCGTGCGCGACACGCCGATCTCCGAAGCGGCGCTGGTCGGCGCGGGCGTCGGCGCGGCGCTGACCGGCTGCCGTCCGGTGGTCGACATGCACTTCGCCGACTTCATCACCTGCGCGATGGACGAGGTGGTGAACCAGGCCGCGAAGCTGCGCTACATGTTCGGCGAGCAGTGCAGCGTGCCGATGACGGTGCGCGCCCCGGACGGGATCACCAAGTCGGCCGGCTCGCAGCACTCGCAGGCGCTCGAGAGCTGGTTCGTGCACACCCCGGGGCTGGAGGTCGTCGTCCCTGCCGACGCCGAGGACGCCAAAGGACTGTTGAAGGCGGCGATCCGCAGCGACAACCCGACGTTGTACTTCGAGCACAAGGCGCTCTTCCCGCAAAAGGGCGCCGTCCCGGACGACGAGGACTTCGTCGTCCCGATCGGCAAGGCCAAGACGATGCGCGACGGACGCGACGTCGCGATCGTTACCTACGGCATCACGGTGGGCCGCGCGATGGAGGCGGCAGGTGCGCTGGAGGCGGACGGCATCGGTGCGACGGTGATCAACCTGCGCACCGTGTGGCCGCTCGACTTCGATGCGATTGTGGACGCCGTCGCGCGAACCCACCGGGTCGTCGTCGCCCACGAGGCGGTGCGGGTCGGCGGCGTCGGCGCGGAGATCGCCGCCTGGATCGGCGAGCACTGCTTCGACGAGCTCGACGCGCCGGTGGTGCGGCTCGGCGCCGCGCACGTCCCGGTCCCGTTCGCGCCGGTGCTGCAAGAGGCGATCTACCCGAAAGCGCCGATGATCGCCGACGCCGCGCGCCGCCTGGTGCGGAAAGAGCTGTAGCAATGACGGCGGAGCGCGCGTAGCATGCCGGTTGAGGTCGTCATGCCGAAGCTCGGCCTCACGATGGCGAGCGGGACGATCTCGCGCTGGATCAAGCGCCCCGGCGAAGCGGTGCGCGAGGGCGAGCCGCTCGTCGAGGTGTCGACCGATAAGATCGCCTACGAGGTCGAATCCCCCGCGACCGGAACGGTCGCGCGCGCGGCCGGCGGCGAGGGCGACGAGTTCGCGTGCGGCGAGGTGATCGGCTTGATCGCGCTCGCCGGCGAGTCCGACGCGCCGGCGCTCGCCGAAGCGCCCCGCATCGCAGCCGAAGCGCCACGCATCGCTGCCGCGGGAAACGGCGCGCGCGTCATCGCTTCGCCCGCGGCGCGCCGCCTCGCGCGCGAGCGCGGCGTCGCGCTCAGCGCAGTGCGCGGAAGCGGACCGCGCGGACGCATCACGCTCTCCGACGTGACCGCCCCCATCCCCGTCCTTCGACAAGCTCAGGATGACACGAGGACTGGCGCTCTCCCGCCGGACTTGCCCGCGTCGCGGCGCGCGATCTTCCGTAAGATGACCGAAGTGGCGCTGCTCCCGCTCGCGCAAGTCGAGACGGTCGCGCGCGTCGATGCGGTCAAAGCGCTGATCGAGCGGCGCCGCGACTTCGGGTGGACGGCGTTCGCGGTGTGCGCGGTCGCGCGGCTGTTGCGCGAGCACGTCGAGCTGCGCATCGATGCCGCGACCGGCGCGGCGTTCGGGCACATCGACATCGGCGTTGCCGCCGACACGCCGCACGGCTTGATCGTCCCGGTAGTGCGCAACGCAGCGGCCCGTTCGCTGGCGGAGATTCAGCGCGAGATCGTTCGCCTCGCGGCGCTCGCGCGCGACGGAACGCTGAGCGGCGACGATGTCGGCGGCGCGTGCTTCTCGATCTCCAACGTCGGACCGCAGGGCGTCGAGCGCGTCGTGCCGCTCCCCGATCCGCCGCAAACCGCGATCCTCGGCATCGGCGCGGCGACGCAGCGCCCCGCCGTCATGGACGGCGCGCTGGTTCCCGCCTGGATGCTGACCTGCGTCGTCTCCTTCGACCACCGCTTCGTCGACGGCGCCCCCGCCGCGCGATTCCTCGCCGCCTTCGCCGCCGCATGCGCCGACCCGGGAGTATTACTGTAATGGTGATGGACCGAGCGCAGAGCTATCCTCCGTTCCGCACGATGTCGTTGCGAGGTCGGGCGGGGGGCCCCACGCAAAGCGTGGGGGGCGCGCAGCCCGGGGCGGAGCGCCGTTAAAATGGAATGGTTTGGGGAGAATCCGCCGACTGCGATGGTGGTCGGTGGGGCGAGCGGGATCGGGCGCGCGCTGTGCGAGCTGCTGTGCAAAGAGGGGTATCGCGTCGCGGTCGCCGACCGCGACAAGCAAGGCGCCGAAGAGGTCGCGCACCACATCGACGGTCACGCGTTCGAGGTCGACGTCGCGGACGAAGCCTCGGTGATCGCGCTGTTCGAGCGTGCGCTGGAAACGTTCGGCGGGACGCTCGATGCGCTCGCGATTCCCGCCGGGATCGCCGACACGACGCCGTTCATGGAGCTGACCGCCGAGACGTTTCGGCGGCTGAACGAGATCAACGTCATCGGCACGTTTCTATGCGTCCGCGAGGCGGCGAAGCGGATGCGGCCCGGCGGGCGGATCGTCACCGTCGCCAGCGTCGCGGGCAAGCGCGGCGGCGGGTTGTCCGGGACCGCCGCGTACGCCGCCAGCAAAGGCGCCGTCCTCGCGCTCACGCGCAGCGCGGCGCGCGCGCTCGCGCCGCAGGGAATCGCGGTGAACTGCGTTGCGCCGGGACCGACGCTCACGCCGATGCTGGACGAGCCGTTCAGCAACGCCGAACACCGCGAGCGCGTCGAGGGGATGACGCTGCTCGGACGCTCCGCCGAGGCCGCCGAGATCGCGGAAGCGATCACGTGGCTTCTCTCGCCCCGCTCCTCGTACGTCGCCGGAGAGACGCTGACGGTCGACGGCGGACTGATGCTCGACTGACCACGACAACTCGATGAAGGATGGTATCATGACCGAACGTATCACGCGCGGCCGATTCGTGGCCGGAAGCGCCGCGGCGCTCGCCTCCGTCGCGGTGGTGAAGTCCCCGGCGCGCGCGGCGCAGTGGACGTACAAGTACGCCAGCAACGTCTCGCTCGACCATCCGCTGAACGTGCGGATGCGCGAGTGCTGGAGCGCGGTCTCGAAAGAGACCGGCGGGCGGCTCGAGGTCCAGATCTTCCCCAACAACCAGCTCGGCGGCGACACGCAGGCGCTGCAGCAAATTCGCTCCGGCGCGCTGCAGTTCTTCACCCTCGACGGCGGGATCTTGCAATCGGTCGTGCCGGTCGCGGCGATTCAAGGCGTAGGCTTCGCGTTCAAGGACTCCGCCGAGGCGTTCCGCGCGATGGACGGCGCGCTCGGCGACCACGTGCGCGCCGCGATCCGCGCCGCCGGGTTGTACGTGCATCCGAAGATGTGGGAGAACGGGATGCGGCAGATCACGTCCTCGAACAAGCCGATCCGCGCGGTCGGCGATCTGGCGGGGTTCAAGATCCGCACGCCGGCTGGCGAGCTGTGGGTCGACCTGTTCAAGTCGCTCGGCGCCGCGCCCGCGCCGCTGAACTTCAGCGAGCTCTACACCGCGCTGCAGACCCACGTCTTCGACGGGCAGGAGAACCCGTACGCGATCATCGACGTCGGGCGGCTCTACGAGGTGCAGAAGTACGTCAGCGTCACCAACCACATGTGGTCGGCGTACCACTTCCTCGGCAACCAGGAGGCCTGGAACGCGCTGCCGCGCGACGTGCAGTCGGTCGTCGAGCGCAACCTGACGAAGTACGCGCTGCTGCAGCGCCGCGACACCCAGCTGCGCAACGACTCGCTCTCGGAGAAGCTCGCGCGGCGCGGGATGACGATCAACAAGGCGGACACGAGCGGGTTCCGCACCAAGCTCGCGAGCTCGGGATTCTACACGAAGTGGGCCGGAAAGTTCGGCCCGCAGGCCTGGGCGCTGCTGGAGAAGACCTCGGGCAAATTGGCCTGAGTCACGGAACTACGAGCGCACGACGCGGGCCCGGCGGCGCAGGTTCCTGCGCAGGTCGGGCCCGACGAACTGTTCGACCAGCAGCGCGGCGATCAGCATCCCCGTCTCGACGAAGGTGAAGGCGCGCAAGCTCGGAATCGCCGGCCGCGCCACGAGGACCGCGAGGACCAGCAGCCCGCAGCCGACCAGAAAGCGGACGATCCCGTACCCGAGCGCGCGCGGCACGCGCACGCCGCGCGCGACGTCGCGCGCGAGCCGCAGCGGCGGCCGTGTCCCGACGTCCCAGATCGTGAACGCCAGCGCGTTGAAGACGATCGCGGCGGCGAATCGAAAAAAACTCAGCGCGCTTCGTCCGGCCAGGACGCGATCTCGCCGAGCGCGGCGCTCTTGAGCACCTTGAGGCCCAGCATCGCGCACTTCATGCGGGTCGGGCTGATCCCGATCCCGACGTTCTCCAGCACCGCGTCTTGCGGCAGCTTCGCGATGTCTTCCAGCTTCATGCCCTTGATCGACTCGGTCAGCATCGAGGTCGACGCCTGCGAGATCGCGCAGCCCTTCCCGCTGAACTTCACGTCCTTCACGCGCCGCTCGTCGTCGAGCTCGAGCTCGATCCGCACCACGTCCCCGCACAGCGGGTTCAAGTCTTCGGCGGTCGCGTCGGCGCGCTCCAAGTGCCCGAAGTTCCGCGGGTTCCGGTAGTGGTCGAGAATATATTCTTTGTAGAAGTCGTCCATTTTAAAGGCGCTTGTTCTGCGCTCGGTCCATCACCATTACGACAGCCGGAAGACGTCGGCTGCTTTCTCCAGAGCTTGCACGAGCGCGTCGACGTCTTCCTCGGTGGTGTAGAGGTAGAACGAGGCGCGGGCGGTTGCGGGCCAGCCCATCTTCTCCATGAGCGGCATCGTGCAGTGGTGGCCGGCGCGGACGCAGACTCCTTCGACGTCGAGGATCGAGGCCAGATCGTGCGCGTGGATGTCGCCCAGGTTGAACGAGATCACGCCGGCCCGGTCCTCGGCGCGCGGCGGGCCGTAGATCGCAAGGCCGCGCCGCTCCAGCGGGCGCAAGCGCTCGAGCGCGTACGCGGTGATGCGCAGCTCGTGCGCGCGCACCCAGTCCATCCCGATCGCGGTCAGGTAGTCGACGGCCGCGCCGAGCGCGATCGCGTCGGCGATGTTCGACGTGCCGGCCTCGAACTTCCACGGCAACTCGTTGTAGGTCGTCGTCTCGTAGGAGACGCGCTTGATCATGTCGCCGCCGGTCAGGAACGGCGGCATCGCTTCGAGCAGCGCGCGCTTGCCGTACAGGAAACCGATCCCGGTCGGGCCGCACATCTTGTGGCCGCTCGCGGCGAGGAAGTCGACGTCGAGCGCCTGCACGTCGACCGGCATGTGCGGCACCGCTTGCGCCGCGTCGACCAGCACGACGGCGCCGGCGGCGTGCGCGCGCGGCACGATGACGTCCAGCGGCGCGATCGAGCCGATCGTGTTCGAGACGTAGGTCAGCGCGGCGAGCTTCACGCCGGCGAGCAGGTCGTCGAGCCGGTCGAGGACGAGCACGCCGTTCTCGTCGGCGGGGATGAAGCGCAGCTCGGCGCCGGTTTTCGCCGCCAGCAGCTGCCAGGGCACCAAGTTGGAGTGGTGCTCGAGCTGGGTGGTGAGGATCGCGTCGCCCGGGCCGAGGTTCGCCAGGCCCCACGAGAACGAGACGAGGTTGATCGCCTCGGTGGTGTTGCGCGTCCAGACGATCTCTTCGGTGTGCGCGGCGTTCACGAAGCGCGCGACCTTCGCGCGCGCCTCCTCGAAGCGGTCGGTCGCGCGCGCGGCGAGCTCGTAGACGCCGCGGTGAATGTTCGCGTTGTCGTTCTCGTAGTAGCGGACCAGCGCGTCGATCACCGCGCGCGGCTTCTGCGACGACGCCGCCGAGTCGAGGTAGACCAGCCGCTTCCCGCGCGAGGTCGGCTTCGCCAGGATCGGAAAGTCGGCGACGATCCGCGCCTGCTTGGGATCGAGGGTTTTGATCATCCGTCGATCTCCGTCGCGGCGTCGATCTTGTGGTCGAGCGCGGTGCGCACTTCGTCACGCAGCGTCTCACCCGGGAAGCGCGTGATCGCCGGTTCGAAGAACGCCAGCGCCACCATGCGGACGGCGTCGGCGCGCGCGATCCCGCGGCTCTGCGCATAGAACAGCGCGTCTGCGTCGAGCGAGCCGACGGTCGCGCCGTGAAACGCCTTCACGTCGTTCGCGGCGATCTCGAGCGCCGGGACGCTGTCGATGTGGGCGCGCTTGCTGAGCAAGAGCGCATCGTCGCGCAGCGAAGCGTCCGCGCCGTGCGCCCCGGCGCGGATCGCGATGTTGCCGAGGAATCGTCCCTGGCCGCGATCGGTCGCCGCGGTCCGGACCACCGTGTCGGCGGTCGTGTTGCCTGCGACGTGGTTCGTCGTCGTGCTGAGGTCGACGTGCTGAAAACCGGTGTTGAAGAAGAGCGCCGAGGTTTCACCGCGCGCCCCTTGCGTTTCGAGGTCGAGCTCGATGACCGAGCGCACCAGCGTCCCGCCGAGCTCCGCCACGTGGAAGCGCGCCGTGCCCCCGATGCATGCGGCATGGCGGTACATGAACACGCGCGCCGATTCGCCCGCTTGCTGCGCGCCGACATACTCCAGCTGGGCGTCTTGCTCGACGGTCGCCCACACGGTCCCGCAGATGAATGCATCCGCCGACCCGACGTGCCGCTCGATGACGGTCGCTCGTGCGCCCCGGCCCAGGATGACCACGATGCGCGGAAAGACCGCATCATCGTTTCCTTCGGGCGTCGCGAACACGAGTTGGATCGGCTTGTCGAGGCTGAGTCCCGGCGGGACGTAGACGAAAGCACCGCAGTTGACAAAGGCTTCGGCGAGCGCCGCAAAGCGATCGGTCGCAATCGCCGCTTGGATCGAGGGCCGCAGAAATTTCTCGTATTCAGGCTCCGGATCGCCAGCTCGTGCCTCCGCGTACGGCGCGACGACGACTCCGTTCGGCAGCACGCGCGCAACGGCCGGCCGAACCGCGCGAGCGCCGATATGCACCACGCCTGCGGTGTTCTCCGTCGCGAGCGCCGGCACGCCGGCGTCATCGGATCCCATCAGCGCCCCGATCGCGTCGAACGGCGAGGTCGGAACCGTTGTCGCACCGGTCGTCCAGCGCAAGCCCTGAAAGGCCAGCCTGTCGTAGTCGTGGCGCCAGCCGCGGCCGGGTTTCGGGCCCGGCAGCGCGAGCGTTTGATAGCGGTGCAGCGCGGTCTCGCGGTCGGCCCGGTAGGGATCGTCGTTGCCGATGATTCGGCGCACGGCATCCAGGCCGGCTGCGGACGGCTCGAACGCGACCGCTTCGTCGGCGTTGATGAGACTAGACACTGGCCTCTTCTCGCAGCGCGTCGTACCCTTCGGCTTCGATCTGGTGCGCGAGCTCGGGACCGCCCGTCTTGACGATGCGGCCGTCGATCATGACGTGCACGACGTCGGCCGGAACGTGGCGCAGGATGCGCGGATAGTGCGTGATGACGAGGAAACCGATCTCCTTGCCTTCCTCGCTCCCGCGCAGCGCGCCGATGCTGTTTCCGACGGCCTGCAGCGCGTCGATGTCGAGCCCTGAGTCGGTTTCGTCGAGGATGGCGTACTTCGGCGCGAGGATCGCGAGCTGCAGCATTTCGAGCCGCTTCTTCTCGCCGCCCGAGAAGCCGTCGTTGACGTAGCGGCCCAGGAACGCCGGGTCCATGTCGAGCGTGTCCAGCTTCTCGAAGATGAGCTTGCGGAATTTCGCCGGGTTCAGGTCGGCCGGCCGCACCGCCATGCGCGCGGTGCGCAGGAAGTTCGCCACCGAGACGCCCGGGATCGCCGCGGGGTACTGGAACGAAAGAAAGAGGCCGGCTTTCGCGCGCTTGTCGGGCGAGAGCTCGAGGAGCTCCTCGCCGTCGAGCGAGGCCGAGCCGCCGAGCACCTGGTAGCCGGGGTGGCCGGCGAGGGTGAAGGCGAGGGTCGACTTGCCGCTCCCGTTCGGGCCCATCAGCGCGTGGACGCGCCCCGGCTCGACCCTCAGGTCGATGCCCTTCAGAATCTCTTTGTTCTCGACGGCGACCCGCAGGTCGCGCGCGACGAGCCCGCGCACGGGATTTCCAGCCTCAGACATGCTCTGCCATCGTAGGCCGGAGCGCCGAGAAAGTCAAGGAAACTCTGGACTATCTGCGACTTCCGTGGTAGGGTGAAGGCCGGATATGCACGACCGCTTCTTCGACACGACGCGCGGGAAGATCGTCGGCGCCCTCCGCGAGCGCCGGTCGGCTTCGGCGTTCGACCTGGCCGCCCAGTTCGGGCTCTCGCCGAACGCGATCCGCCAGCAGCTGGTCGTCCTCGAGCGCGACGGCTTGATCAGCGGCCGCAGCGTCAGGCGCGGAAAGACGAAGCCGACCGTCGAGTACTCGCTCACCCCCGAGGCAGACCGCTATTTCCCGCAGCGCTACGACAAGATGCTCAACGCCGTGCTGCGCGAGATCCGCAGCGCCGGTGGCGACGAGGCGGTCAAAGCGGTCTTTCAGCGGATCGGCAAGCGCTCCGCCGAGCGCATCGCCTCCGGTTCGCCGAGCGCCGAGAGCCGGCTCGACGTCCTCGTCTCCGCGCTCAAGGCGTCGGGCGTCAACGCCGAGCTGCAGAAGACCGAGCACGGCACGATCCTGCTCCACGAGCACACCTGTCCGTATGCTTCGGTGGTCGCGGAGAACCCCGAGGCGTGCAGCGCGATCCATACGATTCTGGACCAGGTAGCGCCCGGCAAGTCGCAGCAGGTCGAGTCGCTCGCAACCGGCGGCACCGAATGCCGATTCGAGATCAGTGTAGACACCGCCATGAAAGAGACCGCCGCAACAGCATGAACTTCGCCAAGTTTCAGCAGCTCGTCGAGCACCGCACCGGTTTTCGCACGATGGAGAACCCCACCGCGACCGGCGAGTACTTCAGCGACTCGTGCGGCGACCTGTACACGTTCTTTTTGAAGGTGGGTCCCGGCGACGTGATCGAGGACGTCACCTACTTCACGACCGGCTGCGGCTTCGGCACGGCGACCTGCTCGCTGCTGGTCGAGCTGGCGCGCGGCAAGACGGTCGACGAAGCGCTGGCGATCTCGGACGCCGACATCGAAGCGGCGCTCGACGGCTATCCCGAGAAGAAGAAAGACTATCCGGAGCGCTCGCGCCTCGCGCTGCAAGCGGCGATCGAAGACTATCGCAAGGGCCGCGCCGAGGGCCGCATCACCGACGCGATGCTCGAGCAAGCGCGCGGGATCGCGGCTGCCGCGGCGGCAGCGAAGCAGCCCGGCAACGGAACGACCGAAGAGGACGCCAAGGCCGGTCCGAAGGTGCTCGAAGACGCCGGCGTCCTGACGATCAAGCTCCACTAAAGGAGCGTTACGCCGGCATGAAAACGTTCTTGGCCGCGCCGCTCGCCGCGTTCGCGCTCCTTGCAGCCGCACCCAGCCCGGCGCCGAGCGCCTCGCCGAACGCGACCGTCACGGTGACGTGCAATCGCACGCCGTTCTACGTCTTCCTCTCGGGCACCGATCGTCCGGTGCGCGCACGCACCGGCGACGCGACGCTCGGCCAGCGTTTCGGCTTGGTCAGCGGCCCGCGCACCACGCTTGAGGGCTTTCAGTTCTACGAAACCAACGTCGCCGTCACCGAGCCCGGCTACGCCCCGGACGCGCACTACTGGCTGAGCAGCGACTGCGCCATTCCGTCGAAGTAGCTTTCAACTTCCGCTTTCGGACCTCGGCCGTAGGCCGAGGGAGGTAAATGGCGCGCGTTGAGCGCGCTATTTACTGACGATCTCCACGTTGAGATCGAGCGTCACGTCGTTGCCGGCGATCAGTCCGCCGCCGGGGGTGGTCTTGCCCCAGTTCATGCCCCAGTCGCGGCGGTCGAGGGTTCCCGTCGCGTTGTAACCGATGTGCGTGCGGTTGCGCGCGTCGGTCATGCGGCCGAGCTCCTTGGCGGCGAGCGTGACCGGCTTGGTGACGCCGTGCATCGTCAGGTCGCCGACGACGGTGAACGCTTGCGGCGTCCCGGTGATCGACTTGGCGACGAACGTCATCGTCGGATACTTCGTCACCTCGAACCAGTCGGGGGAGCGCAGGTCCCGGTCGCGGTCGGCGCTCTGCGTGTCGAGATCTTTCGCGCTCAGCTGCACGCTGATCGCGGTCGGCAGGTTCGACGAGCCGAGCGTGACGGTGCCGGCGGTGACCGGAATCTTCCCGCTGACGCGCGAGATCGCCAAGTGCGTCACGGTGAACGTCGCTTGCGTGTGGTTGGGGTCGACCGCGTAGTCGGCGGCGAGCGCCGGCGCGGCGAGCGCGGCGAGCAGGGCGGCGATGAGAACGAAGTGGCGCAAAAGTGCCTCCTTTCCCGAAAGGAGCGAGTCGGCGCGATGATACACCGCCGGGATGAGAGAAGTCTGATAAACGATGCTTTCGAACCCTCGCGTTTTCGCCTGCCTCGCGCTGGCCGCAGTGCTCGGCGCCTCGCCCGCGCCCTCGGCCGGGGCGAGCGGCGCCTCCGCCGCCGGTGCCGACGCGGCGTACGCCGCGCTCGCGAAGGACTACTTCGACGAGTCGTTCCGCGCCGGCCCGGTCACCGCGAGCGCGGTGGGGATCCACACGTACGACACGCAGCTCGGCTCGTACGGCGCCGCCGACTACGCCGCACAGCTTGCGCGCGACCACCGCTATCTCGACCGGCTCGCCGCGCTCGACCCGGCGTCGCTCTCGCCGCGGATCGCGCTCGACCGCAAGATGCTCGAGAACTCGCTGCGCGACGATCTGCTGCTGAACGAGACGATGCAGCAGTGGCGGCACCAGCCCGACAACTACGTGCAGACCGCGAGCGGCGGGGTGTTCCTGATGATCTCGCGCAACTTTGCGCCGCCGGCCGTGCGGCTGCGCGACGCGATCGCGCGCGAGGAGCAGATTCCGCGCCTCTTCGCCCAGGCGCGCGCGAACCTGACCGCGGTCGACAAGGACACTGCCTCGATCGCCGCCGAGGACGCGCTCGGCAGCGTCGATCTGTTCTCCAAGACGGTGCCGCAGGCGTTCGCGGGCGCCGGCGACGCCGCGACGCGCGCGCGCTTCGCGCGCTCGACGAAGACCGCGGTCGCCGCGACGAGCGCGTTCGCGCGGTGGCTGCAGACGCGCTGGGTCGCGCATCCGGCCGGAACGTACGCGATCGGCGCGGCGAACTACAGCGCCCGGCTGAAGTACGAAGAGGGGATCGACATGCCCCTCGACCGGTACCTCGCGATCGGTCAAAAAGCGCTCGACGAAACGCACGCGCAGATGGTCGCGACCGCGAAGCGGATCGACCCGCATGCGAGCACCGAGCAGGTGCTGGCGCGGCTCTACAAGATCCACCCCGACTCGGCGCACCTCATGTCGGCCGCGCAGAACGACCTCGTCAAGCTGCGCGCGTTCGTGATCGCGCACCACATCATCGACCTTCCGCCCGACGCGAACATCAAGGTCACGCCGACGCCGGAGTTCCTGCGCGCGACGACCGAAGCGTCGATGGACTCGCCCGGCCCGCTCGAGCAAGTCGCGACGCAGGCGTACTACAACGTCACCCCGGTCAACCCGAAAGACCCGCCGAAGGTGCAAGAGGGATATCTCGAAGCGTTCAACGACTTCGAGCGCCCCATCATCTCGGCGCACGAAGTCTATCCCGGCCACTTCGTCAACTTCGCGATCGACCGGCACCTGCCGCTGACGCTGAGCGAGAAGCTGCTCACCGCCACCTCCTTCGTCGAAGGCTGGGCGCACTACGACGAGCAGATGGTCGTCGACCAAGGCTGGGTGAACGGCGACCCGCGCGTGCGGCTCATGCAGTTGCGCGAAGCGATCTGGCGCAACGCGCGCTACGTGGCCGGGGTGAAGATGCACACGCAGGGGATGACCGTCCCGCAAGCGGTTCGATTCTTCGAGCAGCAGGCGTTTCTCGATCCCGCGAGCGCGCGCGCCGAGGCGAAGCGCGGCACGCAGGACGCGACCTACGGCTACTACACGCTCGGCAAGCTCGAGATCCTCAAGCTGCGCGCGGACTACAAGAAGAAGCTCGGAAGCGCGTTCACCCTGGCGCGCTTCCACCACGACCTCTTGCAGTACGGTGATCCCGCGATCCCGCTGCTCCGTCCGCTCCTCCTCGGAGCGGACGACGACGGGAAGATCCTCCCCAACCTCTAGCCTAGGAGCTGACGGTCAGGGGTTGACGGTCACGGTCAGCGTCGCGCTGGCCCCGGTCTGCGGGGTGAAGACGATCTGGCAGGTCCCGCTTTGGAAGCTCGTGCCGTACGGCGTGACGGTGAAGTTCGCCGGCAGCGTGACGGGTTGCCCCGGCGGGACGCCGGTGATCGTCAGGTAGGCGATCTTCGGCCCGCTGGGCGTGCCGGTGCACGAGTCCTCGTTGATCGAGACGTTTCCGACCAGCCCGTTCTCGGTGATCGTCCCGCTCTGCGCGGCGGCGCCGCGGCTGGCGAACGTCATCGAAGGCGGCGTCACGAAGACCGCCGCGCTGCCGCCCGGCGAGTTCACCACGACGTTCACCGCCAGCGAGCTCGAGCCGTCGACGACGGTGAAGATGCACGAGCCGGCCGCGATCGGCGTGATGGTGAAGCTCTGCTGCGGCGCCGGTCCGCCCGCGCCGCCGATCTGCGCGATCCCGTTGCACGCGGTCGTGTCGGGGACGATCGTCCCGCTCGACGCGGTGGCGGTGAAGGTGCCGGGCGAGCCGCCGACCGTCAGCGTGACCGTCCCGCCGCTGCCGCTCAGCCCCGAGCCGCCCCCGCCGCCGACGGTGATCCCGATCGAGGCGGACTCGTGGCCGACGTTGGCGACGACCGTGCAGGTGCCGTTCCCGGTCGGCGAGACGGTGTACGTCGCGGGGAGGGTGGTGGAGTTGGTGGTGATCGTCGCCACCGGCGCGCAGCCGAACTGATCGATCGTCGGCGCCGCGACGCCGGTGACCGTGCTGCTCACGGTGAAGCTCTGCGAGGCGGCGCCGGGGCCGGTGAACGACATCGAGCCAGGCGTTATCGTGACCGAGCCCGGCCCGACGGGCGGCGGGTTGCCGCCGCCGCCGCTGCCGCTGCTGCCGCCGCCGCAGGCCGCGAGGGCGAACGAAAGGGCGAGTCCACCGAAAAGCGCGCGCGCGCGAACATGCATCGACCGGGCCTCCTGATCCGCGTTCCGTTTCAGAAGGCCTACCCGCGGCGGGACCGATCCCCTCGCACCGAACGTCACCCGGGGCAAGGGACGAACGTCCCTCAGACGCCGATCAACCCGCCCCAGATCGGCTCGGCAGTCCCGTCGGCATAGTTCATCGTCCCGTTTCCGCCCGCGTCCACCGTCGCGGTCGCGATGTTGGAGGTCGTGTTGAACGCCGAGTTCGGGTTCTGGATCAAGTTGACCGACAGCCCGGTCGGGGCGAGCGTCGCCGTCTCGGAGTACGCGTAGAGGTTGTCCTTGAGCGTGAGCGTGCCGTTCCCGGTCGTGCCGGTGCTGGCGTAGCCGTAGCTTCCACTCGCCGAGTTGAAGGCCCCGGCGTTGGTGACGCCCCAGGTCGTCCCGCTCTGCGAGAGCCCGAGCGAACCGAAGTAGAACGACGCGTTGACCGATTCGGTCGCGTTCGCCCCGTTCGTTCCGGCGGTGGCGTCGAGCGCGATCGCCTCACCGGTCGTCGTGCCGCTCGTGGTGCCGATGTGCGCGACCGAGCAGGTCATCGTCACCGCGTTCGGCGCGCCGACGCACGTCGCGCCGACTTGGTCGATCACCGTTCCGCCGACCGTCGCCGACGCGTTGTCCGTCAGCGTGATCGTTTCGGTCGTCGTGCTGTTCGCGTTCGACGTCGTGCTGGAGAGCGCGAGCACGTGCGAGCTCGTCACCGCGCCGCTCTTGTCGTACGTCACCAGCGTCCCCGACGCCGTCATCGGCGTGTTGCCGGGGGCCGCGGTCTTCACGATCTCTTCGTTCTCGAGCGTCACGCAGGCCGGCTCGTAGTACAGGTCGGTCGTCGTCGTCACCGACTGGCCGGCGTTCGTCACCTGGCTTTGCTTCTGGCCGTTGTTGCACGCGCCGGTCGACGCGCCGGTGGCGAGCGCGCTGCGATGGTGCATCACGCTGCGGACGGTGCGGATCGTGGACGCCGGGGTCAAGCCGCCGGGAAGGGCGAGCCCGTTCGACGTCGTCACGGCCAGGATCGTCGTCTGCACGCTGCTGCGCGCGGTCGCGCGCCCGCCCGACGTTTTGAGCGCCGGCGTGTGAATGACCGTCGAGCTGGAACCGGTGCTGCAGCCGGCGAGGCCGAGCGGGGCGAGAGCGAGCGCGGTGCCGGCGGCGAGGGCGGCGCCGTGCAGTTTCCTGGTGAGCATCGTTGCGGCGTACGTTCGTTCGAGCCGCTTCCCCTGCGCTCGCGGCTATATCAGATACGGATTCTCACGCCGCTCCTCGCCGATCGTCGTGGCCGGACCGTGGCCCGGAACGACCAGGCTGGCGTCGTCGTAGACGAGCAGCTTCTCGCGGATCGAGCGCACGATGTCGGCCAGCGAGGTTCCGCCCAGGTCCCACCGGCCGACCGCGCCGCGGAAGAGCGTGTCGCCGGTGAAGAGCAGCGTCCGTTCGTTCGCTTCCAGCGCGAACGAGGTCGAGCCCGGCGTATGGCCGGGCGTGTGGACGCAGCGCAGCGCGACCGCGCCGGCGCGCAGCACCTCGCCATCGGCGAGGTCGCCGTCGAGCGCGACGACCTGCGGGCGCTCGAGCATCCCGATCCACACCGCCTGCTGCGCCAGCGTCGCGTAGAGCGGCAGATCGGCGTGGTGCAGCAACCCCTCGCCGCCGGCGCGCTCGCGCAACGGGCCGAGCGCGCCGATGTGGTCGATGTGCGCGTGCGTGTGCACCAGGTAGCGCGCGCGCAAGCCGCGCGCCTCGAGCGTGCTCGCGATGCGGGCGACCTCGTCGCCGCCGTCGATCACGATCGCCTCGCCGCTGGCCGGATCACCCAGGATCGTGCAGTTGCACTGCAGCGCGCCGACCGCGAACGTCTCGACGATCATCGTTCCAGCCCGAAGTCGCGATAGGCGCGGTTGAAGTAGCCGAGCGGCGCGCCTTCGCGCCAGCCCGCTTCGAGCACGCTGCCCAGAAAGATCGTGTGCGTCGACGCGGTCAGCTCCTCGGTGACCGCGCAGTCGAAGTACGCGACCGTTCCCGCGAGGACCGGCGAGCCGCTCGGCCCGGCGTGGTAGGTGACGCCTTCGAAGCGCGCGCGCGGCTCGCCGCCCGCGAAGCGCTGCGCTAGCTCGCGCTGCTCGACCGAGAGGATGTTCACGCAGAAGCGCTGCGAGGCCGCGATGAGCGGATGCGTCGTCGCGATCCGGTTCACGCAGATCAGCACCGTCGGCGGATCCGCGGAGACGCCGGCGAACGCGTTGACGGTGAAGCCGCGGACCTGTTCTTCATAGGTGGTCGTCACGATCGCCACGCCGGTCGCGAAGCGGCGCATCGCGGCGATGAACTCCTCAGTCGACGCGAGCACCGATGCCGATCCCGTCGCCGATCGGAACGATCGTCGCGTCGAGCTCCGGATGGTTGAGGAAGATCTTGTTGAACGCGCGGAGCGCTTTCGTCGACTCCTCGTCCGACGATTTCGGCGCCGCGGCGGAGCGCCCGGACCACAGCAGGTTGTCGACCACCACGATTCCGGAACGTTTGAGCATCGGCACGACGGCTTCGAGATAGTCGGCGTACTCGGTTTTGACCGCGTCGATGAAGACGATGTCGAGGTTGCGCTGCGGAAAGGTGCCGAGCACCTCGAGGGCGGGCTGGTTGATGATCTCGATCCGCTCGTCCACCCCCGCGCGGCGGAAGTACGAGACCGCGATCTCGGTGCGTTCGATATCCGGATCGATCGTCCAGATGCGGCCGGCCGGCGGCAGCGCGAGCGCCATCCAGAGCGTCGAGTAACCGTACGCCGTCCCGAGCTCCAGGACGCGGTTGGCCTGCATGCAGTGCACGAGGACGGAGAGGAAGCGTCCGGCGGCCCGGTCGACGATCGGAATCCCTTCGCGCAGCCCGTGCTGTTCCAGTTCCAGGAGCAGCGGCGACGGCTCCCGATGGAGCCGCGTGAGGTAGGCCAGGTCGCGCACGATGCTGCTTGTTTGCCTCCCGCCGCGAGCGGGAACCTGCCGGGGGCATCGCGCGCGTCGTCGAAGCTCCGCAACCCACCCACCAATCAGATGAACCGAGGAGGCTTCCGTTGGCAACGCTCGCCCAACAATCGTATACGCCGAAGAAGTTCGACCTGTCGGGACTGCAAGGAATCTCCGACAACACGCTGCAGGTCCACTTCGGCCTGTACGAGGGCTACGTCAAGAACACGAACCTGCTCAACGAGCAGCTCGCCGACATCGTCAAGTCCGGCAAAGCGGCCGGCGCCGATCCGCACTTCGCCGAGCTCACGCGGCGTTTGGGCTTCGAGTACAACGGCATGGTCCTGCACGAGTACTACTTCGGGAACATGACCAAGAACGCGGGCGGTTCGCCGACGTCCGGGCTTACGGACGTGGTCTCCGCGACGCACGGCGACTTCGACACGTGGAAGAAAGACTTCAGCGCGATCGGCGGAATGCGCGGCGTCGGCTGGGCGATCGCGTACTACAACCCGAATGCGGGCCGCGTCTCGAACCACTGGATCACGCTGCACGAGGACGGCAACGTCGCGGGGTTCGTGCCGCTGCTGGTGATGGACGTGTGGGAGCACGCGTTCCTGCTCGACTACAAGCCGGCGGAGCGCTCGAAGTACATCGAGTCGTTCTTCGCCAACGTCGACTGGAACGTCGTGCAGCAGCGGCTCGACGCGGCGAAGGGCGGCGGCCGCCCCTAACCGCGTGGCGGAGACGGGACGATGACCAGGCTGCGCCTGTTTCCGCTCAACACGGTCCTCTTTCCGGGCGCGGTGCTGAACCTCCACGTTTTCGAAGAGCGCTATCGCAAGATGGTCGCCGAATGCCTCGACGCGGGCGAGGCGTTCGGCGTCGTCTTGATTCGCGACGGCCAGGAAGCCGGCGATCCCGACGTGACGCCGCACGAGGTCGGGACGACCGCGGAGATATCGGAAGTCACGCCGCTCCCTGCCGGCCGCTACTACATCAGCACGGTCGGCGGGCGGCGTTTCCGCATCGACCGCATCGTCAGCCGCGATCCGTATCTGACCGCCGACGTCCACTTCCTCGACGAGGACGAGCACGACGACGAGGATGACGACGACGCGCGTGCTTCGGAGCTCACCCACCGCGTGCGCGGCGAGTTCCGTGAGTACGTGAAGCTGCTCGTCGCGTTCTCCGGCCACGCGAGCGAGGTCGACGTGCCGCACGATCCGGTCGACGCGAGCTACGCGGTCGGCGACGCGCTGCAAGTCGCCGACGCGCTCAAGCAGCGGCTGCTGGAGCTGCGCACCGCCGAGGCGCGTCTCGCCGCGGAGCTGGGGTTCTTGCGCCGGCTGCTGCCGCAGCTGCGCTCGCTGCTCGAGCGCAAGCGGGCGCAGGAGAACGTCGTGCGCGACGCCGCCCCCGGGCGGCGAGTTCCGGACGCACCAAGAACGCTATTTCGGCAAGCACTTCTCGATGAATTGAACTTTAGTCTGGTGCCTGGCGCTCAGCTGCGAGGACGACGTTCCGCATCAGCGCGACGTTCGTGACCGGGCCGACGCCGCCGGGGACGGGGGTGATTTCGCCGGCGAGCTGCGCGACCTCGTCGTACGCGGCGTCGCCGACCAGCTTGCCGTCCACGAACGTCGTGCCGACGTCGATCACCGTCGCGCCGGGCGCGATCATCGGCGCGCGCAAAAGATTCGGAACGCCGGTCGCGACGACGACGATCTCGGCGTCGCGCGTGTGGCGCGCGAGGTCGCGCGTCTCCTTGTGGGTGACGGTGACCGTCGCGTCGCGCGCCATCAGCAGCAGCGCGACCGGGAGCCCGACGACGTTCGAGCGCCCGACGACGCACGCGCGCATGCCGCGCAGCGGCCAGCGCGCGCTGCGCTCGAGCAGGAGCATCACGGCCATCGGCGTCGCCGGGACGAACTCGGTTCCGCTGGCGAACGCGAGGCGTCCGAGGTTGACGGGGTTCGCGCCGTCGACGTCCTTGTGCGGCGGCATCGCCTCGGCGATCCGCCGAATCCCCAGGTGCGGCGGAAGCGGCTGTTGCAGGATGACGCCGTGAACCTGCGCATCGTCGCCGAGCGCGCTCAGCCGTGCGCGCACCTGGTCCTCGCTCGCAGCGGCGGCGAGCGCGTCGACGCGCACCTCGACGCCGGTCTTCGCGCCCTCGCGCTCGATGCTGCGCACGTACGCGCTGCTCGCCGCATCCTCGCCGACGAGCGCGACGACGAGACATGGCGCGATTCCGCGCGCGCGCAAGCGTGCGCTGCGCACAGCGATCTCCGCGCGCAGCTCGGCCGCGAGCGCGCGT
>Ga0213879_10000004_pt1 | contig 239563 bp, 229 predicted proteins | sample VelepicoBEBS_R03_FD_161046 | JGI IMG/M metagenome (GOLD analysis project Ga0213879, IMG submission 161046) | Vellozia epidendroides bulk soil microbial communities from rupestrian grasslands, the National Park of Serra do Cipo, Brazil - BS_R03 | ecosystem: Environmental > Terrestrial > Soil >...
TGGACCGACGCGACGGACTCGACGCTTTCCCATGAGCTGTTCGAGACGATCACCGATCCGCAGCTCGACGCCTGGTACAACCTGAACCTGAACAGCGAGATCGGCGACCTCTGCGCGTACTACGATAACTTCGTGACGATCAACCACCACAAGTACATGATCCAGTCGGAGTACTCCGACATCGGCCACATGTGCATCTCGGCGAACCTGACCAACGAAAACCTGGTGACGATCCCGGGCTCGAGCTCAGGCGGCCACTAGGCGCCGTCTCCGGCGCGCAGTCGACAAGCAGGGGCCGCGGGAAACCGCGGCCCCTGCGCGCGAATACCCCGGTCGATGAGGTCGACGCTCGCGCCCGGGCTCGCCGTCCGGAAGTCCGCGATTCACGGCCGCGGCTGCTTCGCGACGATCCCGTTCGCGCGGCGCAAAAAGATCGCCGAGTACACGGGCGAGCGGATCACCAACGCCGAGGCCGAGCGGCGCGGAACGCCGCGCCGCATCTTGCGGATCAGCGGGCTCGACGACCGCTGGAGCCTCGACGGAAGCCGGGGCGGGAACGGCACGCACTACATCAACCACTCGTGCCGCCCGAACGCGTTCATGCAGACGATCGGCGGCAAGTTGCTCGTGCTGGCGCTGCGCGACATCGAGCCGGGCGAGGAGATCACGGTCGACTACGTGGCGACGTACCACTCCGACAAGAAGCGCTGCACGTGCGGGGTGCCGGGCTGCCGTGGCACGATCAACAAACTGTAGCGCCTTCGGAGGTCTAACGCATGGCGAGGCGTCTCCCCGCGATCTTCTTCGGCCACGGCAACCCCATGAACGCGCTGGCTTCGAACGGCTGGACGCGCGCCTGGTCTGCGCTCGGCGCCGAGCTGCCGCGGCCGCGCGCGGTGCTCGCGATCTCGGCGCACTGGTATCTCCCCGGAACGCACGTCACCTCGATGCGCGCCCCGCGCACGATCCACGACTTCGGCGGCTTTCCGCGCGAGCTCTACGACGTGCGCTATCCCGCGCCGGGCGATCCCGCGCTCGCGACGCGCGTGCAACAACTGCTGGCGCCGGCGGGCGTGCAGGGCGACGAGCACTGGGGGCTCGACCACGGCACGTGGTCGGTGCTGGTGCACATCTATCCGAACGCGGACGTGCCGGTGGTGCAGCTGAGCATCGACGAGACGCAGCCGCCCGGTTTTCACTACGAGCTGGGCCGGCGGCTCGCGCCGCTGCGCGACGAAGACGTCTTGATCGTGGGGAGCGGCAACCTCGTGCACAACCTGCACGCGTACGCGTGGGGACGGCATCCGCCGCGGCAGTTCGACTGGGCCGTGCGCTTCGAAGCGCAGGCCCGCGTGCTGCTCGACCGCGGCGAGCACGCACCGTTGATCGACTACGAAAGTTTGGGGAACGACGCGCTGCTCTCGGTCCCGACGCCCGAGCACTATCTGCCGCTGCTCTATGTCATCGCGACGCAGCGCGACGGCGAACCGGTGAGCTATCCGGTCGACGGCGGCGACGGCGGCTCGATCTCGATGCTCAGCGTGCGCGTCGGCTAGTCCTTGGTACGCCGCCGTACACAAAATACCGCACCCGCCGCGCTAATCTGCAGCCCGTTAAGCTGGCTTGAGCAAGGAGGGGACGATGCGCTCCAGAACCACATGAAATGGCTGGAGCTTCGCGTCCGCTTTCCTTCAACGTCTGCCTCGTTGCGCTGGCGTTCGCCGCGCTGGGCCTGGCGGGATGTCATGCGGACTTCACCGAGCGGCTCGATTTTCGCGCCGACGGGAGCGGGACGATGACGGTGCGCGAAGTGATGGACGAGCAGTTCGCCCAGATCGCGCGCTCGCAGTCGCAAGATCCGTTCGGCATCGAAAAAGCGAAGAGCGAAGGCTGGGACGTCGAGCAGACGCTCGATGACAACGGAAACCACATCCTCACGATGCGCCGCGCGTTCGCCAGCGGCGGCGCGAACGGTGCGTTCCATGCCACGGGGCTCGGGCAGAAAACCGGACTGCGCAACATAGACGTCCTGCAGAGCGGCAACCCGTTCAGTACGACGGTTCGCTTGCACACGACGATCCCGCGCCTGCTGCCGAAGAGCCGCTCCGCAAATCCTTGGACGGCCGCGGGGGAAAGCATGGCCGCATCGATCGTGGGCATCCACCTCGTGATCTCGGCCCCGGGACGGATCGACGACACGAACGGCGAGCGCGCCAGCGACGGCTCGGTGCATTGGAACCTCTCCTTGACGGAGCCGACGACGATCGCGATGACCGTGACGTATCTCAACGTCGCGAACATCGTCATGTCGGCGGTTCTCGTGCTGCTGCTTGCCGCCGCAGCAGCCGTCGCCGTTCGCGCGCAGCGCCGCCGGCCGTCGACCGGCTATTTGGGATCGCCATGACGAACGGGCCGGCAAACGGCACCGAGCGCGCGAGGGGCCGCCTCATCGGCGAAAGCGGAAACTTCACCGGCCGCACCTTTCCGCTCGACAAAGAGCGCATCGTCGCCGGTCGCGATCCGGCGGCCTGCGACGTCGTCTTGCCGCAGCCGTTCATCTCGAAGACCCACGCGGCGTTCGAATCCGACGAGTCGGGACGCACGACGGTGCTCGACCTCGGCTCCAAGTTCGGCACCTTCGTCAACGGCGAGCGCGTTACCGAGCGCGTCCTCTTGGGCGGCGATCGCATCGGACTGGGACCGGACGGGCTGGTCGCGTTCCGCTACGCCGCGGGCCAAACTGCCGGAACGCCGAGCGCGGACACCTCCGCGGCGGATATCACGACGCTCGTCGACCGTGCCGAGGTGGAGGGCACGCGCACGCTGCACGTGGAGCGCAGCCGCGAGCTGAGGATCGGCCGCGCGCCCGACAACGACATCGTCCTCAACGCGGCGAGCGTTTCCCGGCATCACGCGAAGCTCGCGCTCGACGGAAGCTCCGGCGCGACCCTGCTCGACGTCGGAAGCACGAACGGAACCTACGTGAACGGCGAGCTGTTGCGTGAGCCGCGCCGTATCGAGCCCGACGACCTGGTCTTCGTCGGCGGCTTTCTCTTCAAGGTCGACGGCCAGACGATCCGCCAGATCGATCTGAGCGAAAGCCGCATCTGCGCGATCGGCCTGTCGAAGCAGATCAAGGGCGAGCCGGTGATCGACGACATCTCGCTCGCCGTCCTTCCGGGCGAGTTCGTCGGCTTGATGGGCCCGTCGGGGTGCGGCAAGTCGACCCTGATGGATGCGCTCGACGGACTGCAGCCCGCGCCCGTCGGTTCGGTGTTCCTCGGCGACTTGGACCTGTACCGCAACTTCAACTCGGTGCGCCGCTCGATCGGTCACGTGCCGCAGCACGACATCTTGCACGACGACCTCAGCGTCGGGCGCACGCTGCTGTACGCGGCGCGATTGCGGCTTCCCGAGACCGCGACGCCGACGGCCAAGCGCGTCGCCGTCGCCAAGGTGCTGGAGCTCGTCAACTTGCAGCACAAGGTCTCGACGGCGTTCAAAAACCTTTCCGGCGGCGAGCAGAAGCGGCTCAGCATCGCGATCGAGCTGCTTACCGAGCCGAACTTTTTGTTCTTGGACGAGCCGACCTCACCGCTCGACCCCGAGACGACCGAAGACCTGATGGCACGCTTCCGCAAGCTCGCGGACATGGGCCGGACCGTCGTGATGATCACGCACAAGTTCGAGATGTTCAGCTCGATGGACAGCGTGGGCTTTCTGGCCAAAGGCGGGCGCCTGGCGTTCTTCGGCCCGCCGCGCGCGGCCCTCCAGTACTTCGGCTGCACCGAGCCGGCGGACATCTTCCGCCGGATGCACCACGAGCCGCCGGAGAAGCTCGCGAAGCGGTACCAGACCTCGCCGCAGTACCAGACCTACGTGCAGCGGCGCGTCCGCCAGTCCGCGCTGATGCATGCGCCGCAGAACCGCACGGCGGCAGCGGCCGCGCCGGCGAAGTCGTCGCTGTTCGCGCAGCTGAAGATCTGGTGGACGCTCACCCAGCGCTTCGCCGAGATCAAGCTGAAGGACCGCCGCAACACGCTGCTGCTGCTCCTGCAGTCACCGCTCGTCGCCTTCATCCTGGTCAAGATCTCCGGGACGGTCGCCGCGGACGGCAAGACCGTCGCCAAGACGATGTTCATCTCGGCCGTGATCGCCGTCTGGTTCGGCGCCAACAACGCGATCCGCGAGATCGTCGCCGAGCTGCCGATCTACAAGCGGGAACGCCGTTTCAGCCTTCCGATCGGACCCTACGTCCTCTCGAAGTTCGCCGTGCTGAGCACGATCGGCGCGGTCCAGTCGTTCTTGTTCGTCTTCATCGTGACCAAGTTCGGATTGCTCGAGGCTGGCGATTTTTCGATCCTGTGGACGATCTTGTTCGTGACGACGCTCGGAGGGATCAGCATGGGGCTGTTCTTCTCCGCCGTCGTGAACTCGACCGAGAAGGCGGTGAGCATTCTGCCGCTCATCCTCATCCCGCAGCTGCTGCTCAGCGGTTTCTTGACGCCGATCGGCAACGTCTACGTCAACCTCAAGGCCGACAAGCCCGCCTCGGCCGCCGCCTACGACCGGTACGTCGAGCGCGGGAAGCCGCCGGACATGGAACCGATCGAGAAGCGCGACGGGCTCGGCGCGGGCCAACTCCTCACCACCGTGGTGCTGGCGCGCTGGTCGCTCGACGCGCTGCTGAGCGTCGCGAGCCTCGACAACGAGGCGACGCGCGACCGTGTCGCCGAGGGTGTCTCCGTCCCGGCGTACGCCTCCGTGCTGAACGGTGAGAGCGCGTCGGCGATCGAGCGCGCATACAAGCTGGGCACGGTCGAGGACCTGGCGATCATTGCGGCTTTCAGCCTGGCTCTTCTTCCGCTGACGATGTGGTCGCTCAAGCGCCACGACGTCTTGTGAGCGCACGCGGGCAGACGGCATGATCGGCGATCCGCTGCTGGGACGGGTGATCGGTGAGAAGTACCGGATCGACGCGGAGATCGGCGCCGGCGGAATGGCGACGATCTACCGCGCGACCCGGTTGCATATCGGCGACGCGGTCGCGATCAAGGTTCTTCATTCGGAGCTGCTGCGCGACCCGCAGTTCGCCGAGCGCTTCAAGCGCGAGGCCCAAGCCGCCGCGCGCCTCAAGCACCCGAACGTCGTCTCGATCTACGACTTCGGCGTCTCGGACGACGGTGTGATCTACCTCGTGATGGAGCTGGTCGAAGGCCCGAACCTGCGCACGATCATCAAGGACACCGGTCCGATGCCGGTGGCGCTGGCAGCCGAGATCATCCGCCAAGTCTGCGCTGCTCTCAGCGAGGCAGAGCGCCAGCACGTGGTGCACCGCGACATCAAACCGAGCAACATCGCGGTCGAAAGCACGCCGGACGGTCCGCGGGTGAAAGTGCTCGACTTCGGAATCGCGAGCCTGCGCAGTGGCGGCGCGGCGACGTTCTTCACCCAGACCGGCACCGCGCTCGGAACGCCCGCGTACATGTCGCCCGAGCAGTGTTTGGGTGAAGAGCTGGACGGGCGTTCCGACGTCTACAGCGTGGGCGTCGTCCTCTTCGAGATGCTGTGCGGCGTCGCGCCGTTCAACTCGCCGACGCCGACCGCGGTCGTCATGCAGCACGTGCAGCAGGCGCCGCCGCCGCTGCGCATTCTGAACGCGAGCGTCTCGCCGGCAGTCGAAGCAGTCGTGCTGCGCAGCCTGGTGAAAAGGCGCGAGGACCGTTATCAAACCGCGCGCGATTTGGCCGACGCGCTGACCACCGCCGCGACCGGGCCGCGGATCTCGCTCGGCCCCGACACGCTTGCAACGCCCGCATATGCGGTGCGGCGACTCGATGCGACGATGGTGCAGCCGGCGCTCGCCCCCGCCGTGCCCGTCGGAAGGAGCGGCGGGCGCGCATCCGGCGTGCTGATCGGGCTCGCGGTCGCCGCGGTTCTCGGGCTCGTCGGCTTCGGCGCCCAGCGCGCGTTCTTCACGCATCCTGCGACGAAGACTGCGGCGCATACGCCAGCGCGCCATCGGCCGCAACCCGCCCGCGCGGCGATCGCTCGTGCACCCGCGCTTCGGCCGCCGACCGCCGCGCGCTCGTCGGACCGCTATGTCGTGATCGCCTGCGGCGCGATCGTCGACCTGCGGACCGGGCTCCACTGGCTCGTCGGTCCCGACACGGACTTTTCGTGGTACGCGGCGCGCGCGTGGGCAGGTTCGGTCTCCGATTGCGGCACGCGGTGGTCGCTGCCCTCGATTCGACAGCTTGCCGCGCTCTATGATCCTGCGATGTCGGCCGGGATCGGCTACGCCGAGAACGGCGTGCACTATCCGGCGCACATCGATCCGATCTTCAGCGCGATCGGACACGGGTCGTGGATCTGGTCCGGCGAGCCGGGCGCGTACGACAACCGCGCGCGTTCGTTCAACTTCAACCAAGGGCTCGCGATCGAAGACCAGCCGATGCGCGCGGTCGGGATCCGGGTCATGGTCGTGCGCAACCCGCGCGCCGCACCTGCGGCGAATCCCCTGCCGTACCGGCCGCCGGCGTACGCGCGCGCCGGCTCGCCCGCCGAAACCGTGCGGCAGTACTATGCGCGCTTGAACGCGCACGATTTCCCCGGCGCGTACGCGCTGCTCAGCCCGGACTTTCAAGCGCACTTCCCCTTCTACCGCTGGCGCGCCGGTTATGCAACGACGCTCGCGTCGACCGCCGAGGTCCCCGAATCGACCGATCCGGCGCATGTGCCGTTCCGGCTCGTCGCGCGCGATGAGAAGAACGGTGAGATCGTGACGACCGTCTACGACGGCGCGTGGGCGCTCATCCCGGACGGCCGCGGCGGCTGGCTGCTCGACGAGGGCCGTATGGGCCTGGTGAGCGACCATTAGCCCGCGCATCACGCCGCTCGGCGCCCTCGCGGCGGCGATCGGCGTCTCGGCCTGCGCGGCGAGCATCTCCGCCGGAAGCGCGGTTCCTGCAGTGTCGGCCGTCGCACCGGCGCCGCCACCCGTTGCCGCAGAGTCCTTCGCGCCGTCGGTCGTTCCGCGGCCCAAGGAGCTCTCGCCGCGCGAGGGCACCTACGAATGGCCGGCGACGATGAGGGTCGTCGCCGCCGGGCGCGAAGCGAAAGCCGGCGCCGGAGCGCTGGAGCGTTTCGCGCGCGGCGCAGGCATCGCGGTGACGGAGACGGCCGAGCGGGGGCATGCGGACGTCGTCCTCGAGACCGCGCGCTCGTCCGACACGGCACTCGGTTCTGAAGGTTACATTCTCAAGGTGCGCGCGAACGGCATCTCGCTCGCTGCGAACGGCGCAGCGGGATTCAACCACGCCGCGCAAACGCTCGCGCAGCTCACGGCGCGCGCGCCGTCGGGACGGCTCCAAACCCACGCCCTCGAGGTTCGCGACTGGCCGGCGTTCGGCTGGCGTGGTATTCACCTCGACGTCAGCCGGCACTACTTCCCGCTCGAGACGCTCAAGCGATACGTTGATCTCGCGGAGCGCTACAAGCTGAACGTCTTCCACATGCACCTGACCGACGACGAGGGCTGGCGGATCGAGATCAAGCGCCGACCGCTGCTGACCGAGGTCGGCTCGTGCACCCCGGACCGCCGCAGCTGCGCGTACTACACGCAAACGCAAATTCGCGAGCTCGTCGCGTACGCGCGCGAGCGGAACGTCGAGATCGTTCCCGAGATCGACGTTCCCGGCCACTCCGGCGCCGCGACCCGTTCGTATCCCGACCTCGCCTGCGAGGGCGGTGGGGACCCGAGCGTGCTGTGCCCGACGGAGCAAACGTTCGCCTTTCTCGACGACGTCCTGACCGAAGTCGTTCAGCTCTTTCCCGGACCGTACGTCCACGTCGGCGGCGACGAGGTGTCGCGCCGAAGCTGGCGCTCCAGCGCCGAGGTAGCGCGCCTGATGCGGCGCAACAAGTGGGCGAGCTACGACGCGCTGCAGGCGTATTTCACGCAGCGACTCGCAGGATCGCTCGCGCGGCAGCAGCGCCGCGCCGTCGTCTGGGACGACGCCTTGAGCGGAACGGTGCCGCCGAACACCGTGATCATGGCCTGGCGCGGCGAACCGGCGGCTCGGCTCGGCTTGGCGCGTGGGTTCGACGTCGTCGCCGTTCCGGACGGACCGCTGTATTTCGACGGCTACCAAGGCGATCCGGAACAGGAGCCGTCCGCAATGCGGTTTCGCGCCACGCTGGAGCAGGTGTATCGGTACCGGCCGGTTGCGAGGAGCCCCGCCGGCGGACACGGCATCGTCGGCATGCAGGCCAACGTCTGGACCGAGCAGATCGCCACGCCCGATCATCTGTTCTACATGCTGCTGCCGCGCGAGCTCGCCCTGGCAGAGACCGCCTGGGCCGGTTCCGACGCGGCTGAATGGCTCGGCTTTCAGCGCCGTTTGCCCGCGCAATTGCAGTGGCTCTCGGCGAACGGCTACCGTTTTCGCATTCCGGACGTCGCGTTCACGTTCTCCGGCGGCGCCGTGCGGTTCGCGCCGCAGGGCACCAGCGTTCAGTCCGCGCGCGCGTACACCAGCGCGAGCTCGCTTCGGCTCGCACTCGATGCGCCGGTGGCCGGCGAGATCCGGTTCACGACCGACGGAACGCTCCCGACCGCGCGCGCGCAAAAATACGCGGCGCCGGTCGCGCTTCGCCTTGCTCCGGGCGAAGCGGTCGTGGTGCAGGCTGCGGCCTTCGTCGACGGCCGGCGGGGACCGATCGGCCGCTGCACCGTGCGCCGAACCGCGACGCTTCCGCCGCCGAACCAGACGTATTCGTCGTGGACGGCGCTCATCTCCGACCAGCGCCCCGGAATCTACGTTCCGCCCCGTTTTCCCTAGAGGGTACGCTCCATGATTCAGCCGCCTCTTCTCGGACAGGTCATCGACGGCAAGTACCGGATCGATGCGGAGATCGGCGCCGGCGGGATGGCGACGATCTACCGCGCGACCCGCCTGCAGATCGGCGACGCCGTCGCGATCAAGGTGCTCCATACCGAGCTGTTGCGCGAGCCGCAATTCGCCGAGCGCTTCAAGCGCGAAGCGCAGGCCGCGGCCCGGCTCAAGCATCCGAACGTCGTCGCGATCTACGACTTCGGCGTCTCGGCGGAAGGCGTGATCTATCTCGTCATGGAGCTGGTCGAAGGGCCGAACCTGCGCACGATCATCAAGGACACGGGGCCGATGCCCGCCGCGTTGGCCGCGGAGATCGTCCGCCAGGCGTGCGCCGCGTTGAGCGAAGCGCATCGGCAAGGTCTCGTGCACCGCGACGTCAAGCCGGCGAACATCGCGGTGGAGACGACGCCCGACGGACCGCGGGTCAAGGTGCTGGACTTCGGCATCGCGAGCTTGCGCACCGGCGGAACGTTCGCGAGCCTCACGCAGACCGGCGCCGTCATGGGGACGCCGGCGTACATGTCGCCCGAACAGTGCCTGGGCGAAGAGCTCGACGGGCGTTCCGACGTCTACAGCCTCGGCGTCGTGCTGTTCGAGATGCTGTGCGGCGTCGTGCCGTTCAACTCGCCGACGGCGACGGCCGTGGTGATGCAGCACGTGCAGCAGGCGCCGCCGCCGCTGCGCGTCCTGAACGCCAGCATCTCGCCGGCCGTCGAAGCCGTCGTCCTGCGCGCGCTGGCGAAGCGGCCGGAAGAACGCTTTCAAACCGCACGGGAGCTGGCCGACGCGCTCAGCGCGGCGGTGAGCGGGCCGCGGCTTTCGCTCGGCGCGGAGACCGTGGCAGCGCCCAGCTTTTCGGCACTGCGGCTCGATGCCACGACGGTGCAGCCGGCATTGCACGCGCCGACGCCGCCCATGCCGGCGCAACGGGCTCGCCCGCGCAGTTCGATCCCCGCCGGCGTTGTGATCGGCGTGCTCTTGGCCGTGTCGGTCGGTGCGGGATGGTTCGGCGTGCAGCGCTGGGTGACGAAGCCGGGCGCGGTGAGCGCGCGCGCGACGCAGTCGCCGCCGACCGCGACCGCCCAATCCCGCGCCGTGGCGCGCAACCCGCTTGCCGGCGTGCGCGAGAACCCAGTCAACCTGGTGAAGCAGTACTACCGCCTCTGGAACGAACGCCAGTACGCGACGATGTACGCGATGCTCTCCTCCCGGATGCAGCGCAAGAACCCGTACGACCAGTACGTGAAGTATCATTCGCTCGTCATGCGCATCGACGTCGACGCGGCGCCGGGTTCGGCACCCGAGATCGTGGACGTGAGCATCGTCTCGCGCGACCGCGAGCGGAACGGCGCGATCACCGAGAACTACAACGCGGGACAATGGCTCGTGGCGGTCGAGAACGGGCAGCTCAAGCTGGACGATCAGACGGCGCACGGGACGCGGCCTTCGGTCGTGGTCGCCGCAGCACCGATTCCGGTGTACCCGACCGCCGCGCCGGTGTACGCGACGCCGGCAGCGGTCTACGCCACACCAGCCTATGCTGCGGCCCAGCAAGCCGAGGCGCCGGTGGACGCGGTGAGCTTCGTCCGCCAGTACTATCGCCTGTGGAACATGCGCGCGTACGACACGATGTACGGCATGCTTTCGCCGAACATGCAGCGGACGCATCCGTACGCCGACTACGTCAAGTACCACGCGATGGTCGTCCACATCGATGCCGACGTAACTCCGACCGGCTCACCGCTCGCCGTGAACGTACGAATCGTTTCGCAAGACCGCGAAAAAGACGGGTCGATCACTCAGTCCGTCAACGAAGGCCAATGGTTCCTCACGTACGATAGCGGGCTCAAGCTGAACGAGCAAAAGGTGCACGAGGTCAGCAGCACCGCGCACCGCCCGCTGCCCGAAACTGCCTCAGTCATTCCGGCTCGCTCCGGCAGGTTCAACAACTCACTGCCCGCCGGATTCGCGTCGTTCCCGAGCGCGCCGGGGATTTTCGACCGCGGCGTCGGCTGCGTGTCGGGAACGCAGCGCGTCGTGTTCTACAACGACTACACCGTGGCGGTGCACTTCGACGCGGCGCTGCAGCACATCGACTCTGAATCCGAGATAAGCTTTGCGGCGGCGACGAAACTCGGGCGGCTGCACCTCTTGCCGGGCCAATCGGTTACGGTGAGCGGGGACGTTCCGATCTGCAAGAGCCAGCTTCGCACGTGGGCGTACAACGTGCGATTCGGCGAAGACACGTAGCGCAAGGCGCGCGGCCTCATCTCACGGCGGGCTCCTCGACGGTCAGCGTGCCGGCGTCGCCGTCAAAGCTTACGTTCATCCCGAGCGGCAGCGTCCACTGCTCTTCGACGTGACCGGCCGGCAGGCGCGTGATCATCGGTTTCTTCAGCGCGACGAGCCGGTCGCGCAACGTCTCGTCGATCGTCCAGGAGGGCTGATCGTCGTCTGCTCTCGGAACACAATCGCGAAAGCTCCCGAGCGCGATTCCGGCGACCGACCCGAGGTCACCGCTGAGCGTCAATTGCGTCAGCATGCGATCGATGCGATAGGGAGCTTCTCTGACGTCCTCCAGCATGAGGATGTTCCCGGCGCAGGGCACCGCGTAGGGCGTGCCGACGAGCGCCGCCACGATCGAGAGGTTGCCGCCGACCAGCGGCGCGCGCGCCTTGCCGCGCGAGAGCGTTCCGATCGCCGGGACGCGCAACGCTCCCAGCGCGTCCTTCGACATCAGGGCGTTGCGGATCCCGGCGACCGTGCGGTCCGGAACGGCGTGGCCGGCGACCGGACCGTGAAACGTGATCAGCCCCGTTCGCAACGTGATCGCGTTGAGCAGCGCCGTCAAGTCCGAGAAGCCGAGGACGATCTTCGGATCGCGCTTCAGCGCTCCGTAGTCGATGCGGTCGAGAATCCGCATGGTGCCGTAGCCGCCGCGGAGCGAGAAGATGGCGCGAACGGTGGGATCGCGGGCGAACCGGTTAAAGTCGTCGGCGCGGGTGGCGTCGCTGCCGGCGAGGTAGCCGTCGTGGTCGTGAAGATGGTCGCCGAGAACGAGCCGGACGCCGAGCGCCGCCGCTTGCCGCTTCGCAACATCGAGATCCGCGGCGTGACGAAGCGGTCCGGCAAGCGCGACGAGACCGACCTTGTCACCCTTCATCAGGCGCGGCGGCTTGACGGCGGTGCCGGGCAGCTTCGCAGGCGCCGGAGCCGGTGCGGCGCCCGTCGCGCCGAACGTCGCGCCGGCGCAGCCCGCGAGAGGAGCCGTGAACGCGCGCCGCTTCATGCGTGAAAAATTCCGCGCGGCGATGAATCGACCTGCCGCCCGGAAGGGCCAGGTAACGGAGCAAGGCTTCCCCGGTCGCGAACAGAAGCCGTCAGCGCAGCAATGGAAAACGATCCTCTTCTCGGGCGGGTGATCGACGGCAAGTACCGGATCGATGCGGAGATCGGCGCGGGCGGGATGGCGACCATTTACCGCGCGGCTCGGCTGCACATCGAGGACGTCGTGGCGATCAAAGTGCTGCATTCCGAGCTGCTGCGCGAGCCGCATTTCGCCGACCGGTTTCGGCGCGAAGCACAGGCCGCCGCCCGCCTCAAGCATCCGAACGTGGTCGCGATTCACGACTTCGGCGTCACCGGCGACGGCGTGATCTATCTCGTGATGGAGCTCGTCGAAGGACGGAACCTGCGCGCCGTCATTCGCGAGCGGGGACCGCTTCCGGCCGCTTTTGCAGCGGAGATCGTTCGCCAAGTCTGCGCGGCGCTCACCGAAGCGCATCGCCGCGGGATCGTGCACCGCGATCTCAAGCCGGCGAACATCGCAGTCGAGGACTCGCTCGACGGGCCGCGGGTGAAGGTGCTCGATTTCGGCATCGCGAGCTTGGCCACCGGTCAAACGATCGCGAACTTGACGCAGACAGGGACGCTGCTGGGAACGCCGGCATACATGTCGCCCGAGCAGTGCATGGGCGAAGAGCTGGATGCGCGCTCCGACGTCTACAGCGGAGGCGTGGTGCTCTTCGAGATGCTCTGCGGGGTGGTGCCGTTCAACTCGCCAACGCCGACCGCGGTGGTGATGCAGCACGTGCAGCAGGCGCCCCCGGCGCTGCGCGTGCTCAACGCCAGCGTCCCGCCGGCGGTCGAGGACGTCGTGCTGCGCGCGCTGGCGAAGCGGCGCGAGGACCGTTTTCAAACCGCGCACGACTTGGCGGACGCGCTCACCGCGGCCACGCGCGGGTCGCCGCTTTCGCCGAGCGCCGAGTCCTTGGCCGCGCCGCGGCTCGCACCGCAACTCGGCCCGACAATGATGCAGCCGGCATGGCGTGCAGCTTCTGCATCGCAGGAGCCGTCCGGCGCGCGCAGCGGGCGCACCGCCGGGTTCGCCATCGGGCTCGGCGCAGCACTCGCGCTCGCGCTCGTGCTGTTCGGCGTGCAGCGCTTTCTTTCACCGCGCGAACCGTCGCGAGCAGCGGCGCAGCTTACGCCGGCGCCCGCGACCGCCGCGCCGGCTCGGGCCGAAGCAAGACCGGCCGTACGCGCGCCGCCGCCGCTCGACGTGCAACAGAGCACCGCCGCGGTCGTTCAGACGTACTACGGTTTGTGGGACGCGCACCGGCTGCCCGAGGCGTACGCGCTGCTTTCCCGGCGCTATCAAGCCGAGCATCCGTACCCGTCCTGGTCCGCATCGCATTCGAGCGTCGTGCACATCAGCGTGCAGACCACCCCGACGAACGACCCGATGACGGTCACCGTGGTCGTTCGCTCCCTCGACCGAACGCCGTACGGAACGGCCGGCAGCGAGTACCAGGGCACCTGGCGGGCGGTATCGGAGGACGGGGTCACGCGGCTTGACCAAGTCGCGCTCGACCGCACGCGATGAAACCGCCGCGCGGCGAGCATTGCCGGCCTTGAAGCGGCAAGCGGCACTTGCGGTTCTTACCGGAGCCGCGCTGGCGCTGGTGGCCGCGTCCGGGGCACACGGGAATGCGCCGGTCTGGTACGCCGCCCGGGTCGACGGCGCGACGCACCTCGAGAGCGGCGCCGACACGGTCCTCCCCGCCGCGTCCGTGATCAAATTGCTGATCGCGTTGGCGCTTGTCGAGGAGGCGCACGCCGGACGTTTCAATCTGACTTCGCGAGTCTCGCTCGCCGCGCAAGACCAGGTCGGCGGCTCCGACCGCTTCGGCGCAGCCTCGCCGGGCAGCTACCCCGCCGCCGCGCTGCTCGATGCGATGCTGTCCGTGAGCGACAACACGGCTTCGAACGCGCTGCTGCGAGCGGTCGGAATGTCGCGCTGCAACCAGGTCGCCGCGGCGCACGGTTTGCGGTCGACCAGAATTCGCCGGCGCTTCTACGACTGGGCCGCGCAGCGCCGCGGGCTCGAAAACGAGACGACGGCGCGCGAAGCCGCTCAACTGTTGTTGCTCATCGCCGGCGAGGCTCGGCAGCGCTCCGGCGCGGTGGTCGCACGCCGGGCGATGAGCGCGCTGCTCGCGCAGACGGACCGTGAAACGATTCCGGCTGCGTTACCGAACCGTACCGGCATCGCCAACAAAACCGGCGAACTCCCCGGCGTCCGCAACGATGTCGCGATCGTCGGATACGGGCACTCCGACGCGTACGTCGTCGCCGTGTTGGATCGCTACGCAAGCGGAAACCGAACCGGCGCGGTCGCGGCGATCCGCGACGTCGTCCGCATGGTCGATCGACGGCTGCGCCGGGGTCTCTCACGGTGAGCGCAGGCCGAACGCCTTGAACAGCACGCGTTTCGGGCGCATTCCGTCGAACTCGCCGTAGTGGATGCGCTCCCAAGGACCCAGATCGAGCCGGCCTTCCGTCACCGGCACGATCACCTGGTGGCCGAGGAGCATCCGCTTGAGGTGCGCGTCGCCGTTGTCCTCGCCGGTGTGGTGGTGCGCGTAGTCCAGCCCGGCCGGCGCGAGCTTCTCGACCCATTCCAGGATGTCGCGCCACAAGCCGGACTCGTGGTCGTTCACGAAGACGCTGGACGTGATGTGCATCGTGCTCACCAGCACGAAGCCGTCCCAGAGCTTCGCCGCCGCGCGCACGCGCTCGGCGTGCTCGGTGATGTCGCGGATCTCGTAGCGCGTCTTCGTCGTGATCGTCAGGTAGTCGGTGTGCGCGATCGTCTGCCCGGCCTCGTTCACGTCAAGGTCCTTTCAGCTCAGCATTCTGTTGCGGCTGCCGATGGTATATCGAGGTCATCGATCAGCAACCGGCGAATTGGTAGTGTTTCGTGCGTTAAGGCAATTTAAGAAACGCCGCGAAATATTGCCTTCTTTTCGCGGCGGTTGTGTCCGATTCGTGACGCATGGCGACCTTCGCTCCGAATCCCGAAGCAATCGCACGCGTTCCGCGTGCGATTGCATTTCGTTACGACGCCCTGCCGCTGAGCCTCACCGACGGCGTCCTCGCCGTCGGGCTCGCCGAGCCGAACGACGCTTCCGTGGTCGATGCGCTGCGCGCCGCGACGCGGCTGCGCGTGCGGCCGCTGCCGATGCCGCGCGATTCGATTCGCGAGCTGCTGCACGTCGCCTACGGACCCGGCTCGGCGCCGCAAGTTGACGTGGAACGAAGCGCCGACGCGCCCGCGGTGCGCGCGGTCGATCTCGTCTTCGCGCGGGCGGTCGCCGCGCATGCGAGCGACATTCACGTCGAGCCGAGCGCCGCGGGCGGGCGCGTGCGGCTGCGCGTCGACGGCATCTTGCGCGAGCTGGAGACGATCCCGGCGGAGCTGCTGCCCTCGTTCGCGTCGCGTTTGAAGCTGTTGGCCGGAATGGACATCGCCGACCGGCGCCAGCCGCAGGACGGGCGCTGCGGGATCCCGTTCGAGCAGCGCGAGATCGACGCGCGCGTCGCCTCGGTGCCGACGATCGACGGCGAGAAGCTCGTCGTTCGGCTGCTCGACCGCTACGCCGCCACGCCCGATCTCACCACGCTCGGGATGCCGGCGGAGACGCTCGCCAGGTATCGTGCCGCGGCGAGCGCGCCGTGGGGCTTCGTCGTCGTCGCCGGGCCCACCGGAAGCGGGAAGACGACGACGCTGTACGCCTCGCTCGCGGAGCTCGACGCGCGCTCGCGCAACGTCTGCTCGGTCGAAGACCCGGTCGAGATGCGGCTGCGCGGCGTCTCGCAGGTGCAGGTGAACGCGCGCGCAGGCCTGACGTTTCCGCTGGTGCTGCGCGCGTTCATGCGCCAGGACCCGAACGTGGTGATGGTCGGCGAGATGCGCGACGGCGAGACCGCCGCGGTCGCCGTCTCCGCCGCGCTCGCCGGGCAGATGGTCTTCACGACGCTGCACGCGAACGACGCGCCGCGCGCCGTCGACCGCTTCGTCGAGCTGGGCGTCGCGCGCCACTCGCTCGCCGCCGCGCTGAGCGCCGTCGTCGCGCAGCGGCTGGTGCGCAGGCTGTGCGAGCAGTGTCGCGTCCGCACGGCGATTCCCGCCGCGCTGCGCGAGCGGCTGCACGTCGAGCAGACGTCGTGGTACGCCGCGGGCGGTTGCGCTGCGTGCGCGGGGAGCGGCTACCTCGGCCGCACCGGCGTCTACGAGCTGATGGACGTGGACGACGCGACGCGCGACGCGATCGCGGGCGGCGCTTCGAGCGTGCACGTCGCGCAGCTCGCCGCGCGCGCCGGCTACCGGCCGATGCACGAGGACGCGCTGGCCAAAGTGCTGGCCGGAACGACGTCGTTCGACGAGCTCACGCGCGTCGTCGCCTGGCGAGGGCCGCGATGAGCGTCGAGGTGATTCGTATTTACGACCTCGTTCGCGGCGCGCGCGCTCGCGGCGCGACCGACCTGCACTTCGGCGGCGGCGACCGGCCCGCGCTGCGCATCGGCGGCCGGCTGGTCGTGCTCGACGCGCCGCCGGTCGACGAGCCGGCCGCGCGCGCGTTCCTCGCGGGCGCGCTTTCGGCCGAGCAGCTCGGGCGCTTGGACGCGCGCGGAACAGCCGACGGCGCCGCGCCGCGCGCGGCCGACGGCGCGCCGTACCGCGTCCACGCGTACCGCCACGGCGGCGGCGTGCGGGTCGCGGTCCGGCTGCTCGCGCAAGAGGTGCCGACGCTGGAACGGCTCGGTCTGCCGGCGGTCGTCGCGACGTTCGCGCAGCGGCCGGCGGGGCTCGTGCTCTTCACCGGCCCGACGGGAAGCGGAAAAACGACCGCGCTGGCGGCGCTGGTCGACCGAATCAACCGCGGCAGCGAGCGCAACGTCGTCACCGTCGAAGATCCCGTCGAGTACGTGCACGTCCCGGCGCGTTCGTTCGTCACCCACTGCGAGATCGGCCGCGACGTGCGCGACTACGCCGAAGCGCTGCGCGGCTTTCTGCGCGCCGACCCCGACGTGATCCTGGTCGGCGAGATGCGCGACCGCGCCACGATCGCCGCCGCGCTGACCGCCGCCGAGACGGGGCATCTCGTCTTCGCGACGCTGCACACCAACGACGCCGCGCAAACGGTCGACCGCATCGTCGACGCGTTTGCGGCCGAAGCGCACGCGCAAGTTCGCTCGCAGCTCGCGTCGGTGCTCGCCGGCATCGTCGCGCTGCGCCTGATCCCGCGCGGCGACGGCACCGGACGGCGCGCGGCGGCGGAGATCCTCGTCGGAACGGACGCCGTGCGGGCGCTGATCCGCGAAGGGAAGACGCACCAGCTTCGCAACACGATCGTCACCGGGCGCGCCGCCGGGATGCAAACGCTGGAGACGCATCTCTCGGAGCTCGTCGTGCGCGGCGAGATCGCGCTGGCCGACGCGCAAGCCGCGACGAACCGGCCGTGCGAGGTTCGCACGCTCGAGCGCAGCGTTCCATGAGCGCGCAGTTTCGTTATACCGCGCGCACCGCGGCGGGCGAGCGCGTGCGCGGCTCGATCGAGGCGCCCTCGGTCGAGGCGGTGCTCGCCGGGCTGCGCACGCGCGCGCTGTTCGTCACCGCGGTCGAGCGCGAGACGATCGTCCGGCGCGCGCTCTCGCTGAACGTGGGGCGGCCCTCGCGGCGCGCGCTGCTGGCCTTCTTCCGCTCCTTCTCGACGCTGATCCGGGCCGGCGTGCCGATGCGGCGCGCGCTCGAGGTCGCGATCGAACGCGCCGGCGACGGCGCGCTGCGCGAGTCGCTGCGCGCCGTGCTCGCCGAGATCGAGCACGGCGGCTCGCTGAGCGATGCGCTGGCGCGCCGCCCGCGCACGTTCGCGCCGCTGTACGTCGCGATGATCCGCGCCGGCGAGGCGGGCGGAATCCTCGACGACGTGCTGGAGCGGCTCGCCTCACTGCTCGAGCGCGATGCCGACCTGCGCAAGAAGCTGCGCGCCGCGCTGGCGTATCCGGCCGTGGTGCTGATCGCGGCGAGCGCGCTGGTGCTGTTTCTGATCGCGCGCATCGTGCCGATGTTCGCGCAGATGTTCGACGCCTTTCACGTCGAGCTGCCGGCGACGACACGCGCGCTGCTCGCCGCCGGCGACGCGCTCCAGCAGCCGGCGATCTGGCTCGCCGGCGCCGGCGCGCTCGCCTCCGCATGCACGGCGGTGTTCGCGCTCGCGCGCACGCCGCGCGGCGCGCTGATCCTCGACGGCCTGCGGCTGCGCGTGCCCGTCGTCGGGCCGCTGCTGCACAAGGCGATCACGGCGCGGATCGCGCGCATGCTGGCGACGCTGCTGCGCTCGGGGATCGAGCTCGTCGCCGCGCTCGACGTCGTGCGCCCGGTCGCCGGCAGCCCGCGCTATGCCGCCGCGCTCGAGCGCGTCGACGTCGCGCTGCGCGCGGGCGAGCCGCTCACCGCGCCGCTCGAAGCCTCGCGCCTGTTCGACCCGCTCGCCGTCGCGCTGGTGCGCGTGGGCGAGGAGACCGGGCTGGTCGACGAGATGCTGCTCAAGGTTGCCGCCTACTTCGAGACCGACGTCGAGGCCGCGGTCGCGACGCTCGGCGCCGTGTTGGAGCCGGCGCTGATCGGCGTGCTCGGCGCGGTCGTCGGCTTCATCGTCTTTTCCGTCTTCATTCCACTCTATTCTCTCATCGGGAGCGTCTCAAAATGATCGAGCGGGAAGCGGTCGTTGCGCGCTACTGCACCGAACGCACCGTCGAGCGGCGGAACGCCGTCGTCGACGCCTATCGTCACCTCTGCTCGCGCGGCGCGCGCAAGTTCAAGCGCCCGCACAACGATCGCGCTGATCTCGAGCAGGTCGCCGCGGTCGGCCTGATCAAGGCCGCGGCGAACTACCGGCCCGAGATGCAGACGCCGTTCCAGGCCTATGCCTGGATCATGATCGTCGGCGAGCTGATGCACTACGTGCGCGATCACGAGCGGCTCGTGCGCGCGCCGCGCTCGCTGCTCGCGCTCGAGCGCGAGTACGCGCAGGCGTGGGACGCGTTCGCGGCGCTGAACCACCGCGAGCCGACCGCGCGCGAGCTCGCCGGCGTGCTCGGCGTGAGCGCGGAGACGATCGCGCACCTGCGCAACTTGCGCGGCGTCGACCACGTTCCGCTCCCCGAGCCCGACTCGGACGAGCGCCCGGAGGCGGTCGAGCTGCTCGCCGACAAAGCGCTCGGTATCGAGCTCGAAGAGCGCATCGCGCTGGCGCTCGCGGTCGAGGAGCTCGGCGAGCGCGAGCGCACGATCGTCATCGGAACCTACGGCGCCGGCCTCACGCAATCGGAGCTGGGCGCGCGCCTGGGCCTCTCGCAAAGCCACGTCTCAAAGCTGCTCACGCGCGCGCTGCACAAGCTCGGCCAGCGCGTCGCATGACGGTTTACGGCGCCTACAGGCGCAGTTGAAGGCGCAAGTAGACCGCGCGCGCCTCCGGATACGACGACGGGACGTAGCCTGCGGTCCCGTACGTCCACGGCACCGCCTGAGTTTGGCCGTCGTTCGTCGGGACGCCGTTGCCGAGCAGGTACGGCGCACCTGTGTAGCGCCGGCCGTACCACGCTGCGTAGAGCGGGTCGCCGCCCGCGTAGCCGGGCGGGCCGATGAGATACGGGTTTCCTTGCAGCTGCGTCGGGCGCGCGGTGGCGAACAGGTTCGTGACGTCGATCGAGGCCGTCACGCGCGGCGAAACAGGCGCTTCGGCATGGAGTGAGACGAGCACGAGCGGCGGCGTGCGCAGCGTGTTCGGATCGTCGCCGTCGGGCGTGCCGAGCGAGCCGACGACCGGATTCGTCGCGGCGTCGTACGGCAGGCTCGGATCGCGCAGGAAGTAGTAGCTGTAGCCTGGGTTGACGTGGTTGTCGTTTTGCACTTGCACGGGCACGGCGTTCGCGCCGTAGATCCACACTTTGCGGCCGTTGCCGTACGGATAGCCGCTCTCGTACGAGACGGCCGGGACGATCGTTATGCTGCCGGCGCGCGCACGGTAGCCGGCGATCGCGCTGAAATCCGGCACGTACCCGACCGGAAAGAGATGGTTCGCGGCGAGCGCGGGCGCGTTGAGGTCGTTCAATCCGAACTGCGAGGCGCTCGACGAGCGCGCCCGCACGTACGTCGCCGAGAAGGTGAACGGACCGCGGTCGAGCGCGAGCTCGGCGCCGGTCGCCAGCAGCGCGCCGACGTTCTGCGCGACGCCGAAGGCGTTGCCGCCGGTGCGGAAGCCGGTCGGCACGACGTCGATCCGGTTGCGCTCGTCCTTGCTGAACGCCGTGACGCGCAGGCGCGCGCGCGGCGTCGCGCGCTCGTACGAGAGCTCGTAGGAATCACCGCGCTCGGCAGCGAGCGGAACGAACGGCGCGCCGGGCTGGGCGCGGTCGATCCGCTCGGCCTCGAGCGGCTTCGGCGCGACCGTCGTGTGATCGTACGCGAGCCGCAACGCGCCGCCACCGAACCGCACCACGCCGGAGAGGTGCGGATCGACCGCGCCGGCGTCGTATCGGCGACCGTCGCTACGGGCGACGCGGGTCGCGTTCGCGCGCAACGCCGCTTGCAGCGTCACGTTCGCCGACGGCGACCACGCGTCCGAAACGTAGGCGAGCGCAGACGTCAGCACCGGGTTCGAGACCAGGCGCTGGTCCAGCGTCGGCACGATCTGATCGAGGAACGAGGTCTGCCGCCGCAGGTCGATGCCGTACGCGACGCGGTGGTGCTCCGCGGCCAGGCTTTGCGCGTCGATCCCGAGCCCGGTGAGGACACCGCTCTGCCGGCCCGCGTACGAGACGACGCCGTTCGGAAACGAGAGGTCGTCGAAGAACGGCGCGCTCGTCTGCGAACCGTAGCGCGATTGGTAGAGCCGCACTCGCGCGTAGGAGCGATCGTACGACCGCAGCAATTGAACCTTCTCGACCGCGTACGTGCCGCGGATCCGCGTCGGCGTCGTCACCGCGGCGGACGGCGAGCGTTCGCCGGGAAAGCGCGCCGCCGGCCCGTCGAACTCGCCGTACGTCTCGCCCGCGAACGGCGTCCCGTACTGGTCGAACGTCGCCTCGCCGGTGAGCGTGAGCAGCTCGAGATCGTCGCGACGGCCCAGCGCGAAGTGCGCGTTCGCGGCTATGGACCACGTCGCGCGCGAGCCGAGCGCCAAGCCGTACGTCGCCGCTTCGGCCGGATAGAACGTCGTCCCGTCGCCGTAGCGGATCGCGCGGCTGCCCAGGGTCGCGTCGACGGCGTAGCGCTGGCGCAGCGAGGGCGATGCCCACAAGCGTTCCAGCTCGACGTCGTGCGCCGCGCCGAGCAGCCCGAACCCCGCCGAGAGCGTCGTTCGTGCCGGGAAAACGCCGGTGCGCGGGACTTCGTCGACGACGCCGGCCAGCGCGTCGTCGCCGTTCGCCCCGAAGCCCGCGCTGGTCACGGTCGTGTAGCCGGTTCCGGTCGCAGGCAATTGCGCACCGATCACGTTGCCGCCCGGCTCGGCGACGATCGCCTGCGGGACCGGAACCGCGTCGAAGCTGAACGCGACGTCCTGCACTTTGCCGCCGCGCACGATCGCGTTCGCGAACTGGTCCTGCTGCACGCCGGGAACGGCGGCGATCGTGCCTTGGACGCTGCCCGCCGTGTATGCTGCAAGCCCCGACGACGACGCGCTCGCCGGCGCGCGCGCGGCCGCACCGCTCACGACGTACGCGTCTTGCGGCGTGCCGGCGGCGAACGGACCGGACGACTGCGCGCGCACGCGCCCGATCTCTTGCAGTTGCCGCGTCAGCACGATGTCGACGCGCGCCGTGCGTCCGGGGTAGACGGTGATCCCGTGCACGGTCACCGAACGAAAGCCCGTCGCGCCGATCGAGAGGTCGTAGGTGTCCGGAACGGCGGCGACGATCGCGTAGCGTCCAGCAGCATCGGAAACGACATCGTACCGCCCGGAAGGCGAGGTCGCCGTTATCGTCGCGCGCACGATCGCCGCGCGGTCTCCGGCGCTCACGACCCCTTCGATCGCACCGGTCGTCTCGGCGGCGGAGAGCGGAGCGCAGAACCAAGGAGCGATTACCGCCGCGAGCACGGGAACTACGGTCGTTCGCACCACCCGCCTACTGCATCCACTCCGTCTTGCCGGCGGCGGGCTCGCGAGCGCGTGGTGGCGCCGGGCGCAGCGGGTAGCCGAGATAGACGTAGGCCACCACCCGTTCGCCTTCTTTGACGCCGAGCGCGTCCAGGATCGCGGGCTCGCGCGCCAGCCGGCCGGTGCGCCAGAACGCGCTCAACCCTTCGGCGGTCGCCGCGAGCAGCAAGTTCTGCGTCGCCGCGACCGTGGCGGCATAGTTCTCCTCGCGGTCGATCTCGTCGCCGGCCGGCAGCGCGATCGTCGCGACGACCAGCGGCGCGCGCTCGAACTTGCCGCGCTCCTTGTCGCGGACTTTCGCTTGCGTGTCGGGCGGGACGTCGTCGAAGCGCAGCGTTGCGGCCGCGATCTCTCCAAGCCGTGCGCGCGCGGCGCCGCCGATGACGACGAAGCGCCACGGTTCGCGCACGTGGTGGTACGGCGCCCAGGTGGCCGCCTCGAGCAGGCGCTCGACGACGGCGCGCTCGGGCGGCTCGGGACTCACTTGCGCAACGCTGCACCGCGCGCGAATCGCTTCGTAAACGTCCACGTTGTTCCTAAAGGAGCTGGCTCAGTTGGAGCGCGTTTCCAGCCGCTGCGCCGAACGCCGTGTTGTCGAAGATGCACCACGCCGGCCGCGCCTCGGCGCGAAGGCGGTTCGCGACGGCGCGCAGCGCGGCCTCGTCGTACGCAGAATAGTAGGTGCGAGGCGACCCGTGCAGACGGTAGTACGCGAACCCGTCCCAGCCGCCCGGAACCGCCGCGGCCGGAACGACCGTCGGATCGGCCGCTACGCGCGCGACCTCGAAACTCCGCAGCAGCGCATCCGAGTCCACCGAAAACCACGACGCGTGGCGCGGCTCGCATGCCAGCCCGCCGTCGTACCGCTCGCGCACCGATGCGAAGAACGCGCTTGCGAGCGCGGAGTCGAACGCAAAGCTGGGCGGCAGCTGCACCAGGAGCACCGCGCGCTTTGGGCCGAGCGCCGAGGTTTCAGCGAGAAATCGTTCGAGCGGTTCGACGCTGTCGGCGAACCGCCGCACGTGGGTGATCTCTTTCGGAACCTTCGCCGCAAAGCGAAAGTCGTCCGGCACGCTCGCCGCCCAGCGCGCGTACGTCGATTGCCGGTGCGATCGGTAGAACGACGAGTTGATCTCCGCACACGAGAACCGCGTCGCGTACCGCTGCAGGTGCGTCCCTGCATCGTCGAACCGTTCGCGGACCGCCGCGGGAACCGTCAACCCCACCGTCCCGACGCGCACGTTCCGGAGATGCATCGCGCCTGCTCGCTTCGTCAGTCCGGCCGGACCGCCTCTGCGCGCGTTCGGACCCTAAGGCGCGGGGATCAATTCTCCCAGCGCCATCGGCCGCACCTCGACGTTATCGCCGAACACGTGAAAGCGTATGTTTCCACGCAGCTCGGGATGATTCATCGCCGCGATGTCGTGCACGGCTTCGGCGAGATCGTTCGCGATTCGAGACTGCCGCGACGCTTCGGCGACGTTTCCGGCGAGCGCGGCCTTCTGTGCCGAGGCATTCGCGTCGACGGCGTTTTGCGCGAGCTGCCGCGCTTCGGCGCCCTTCTCGACCTTGAGCACTTCTGCCAGCGCCGTCGCATCGAAGCCGCGGTGGAAGACGCTGAACCCGTCTCCCATCACGCGCAGCATCGGCTCGCGCCCGAGCGGTCCGTCCGGCGTCACGCGTATCCTGCGCTCCATCACCGGCGCGAAGTCGGCCGACGCCGTTCCGTCCATGACGACGCGTCCCGAGCCGGGCCGCGGGGTCGGCGGCGCTGGGATGTCTTTCGGCCCCGTGTACGGCGTGGGCGGATGCTCGTCGAGCGCGACGCGCGCCAAGTCCAGCGCCACGTTCGCCTCAGCGGCCGCTCCCGCGTCGTCGTTGCGCCCGTGGCGGTCGTACGCCGAGCGGTAGTGCGAACGCGCCGCGTCGATGTAGTGTCCGGTCGCGCCCGCTTGTTCGGCACGCCCGATCGTGCGGTATGCTGCGCCGAGCGCGAATGCCGAATCGGAAATGACCCGGTGGGCGGCGGGCGGTGCGGGTGGCGCGGGCGGAGTCTGGGCCACCGCGCCGGCCGGCGCACTCAAGGCAAGGATCCCTACGGCGAAAACAGGCTTGAAGCGCATCTGAACCTCCAAGGGCACGGTCGTAGCTGACAACTACGTTTTTAGTCGTTTCGGTCGGACCCTCCTCGAAAGCGCCGCCAGGCTAAAAGACGCATTAGAATGAGCGCTGGATCCCGAGCACCGTTTACGCGCGCGGCAGCAGAACGGTGAAGCGTGCTCCGCCGAGCGGTGATTCGTCCGAGTCTACGCGGCCGCCGGCCCGTTCGGCCAATAGCCGCACCAGCGCGAGCCCGATCCCGTTTCCGTGCGAGTCGCTCGGGCCGCGCTCGCCGAGCGCGAAGACGCGCTCACGGTCGCTCGCCATGACTCCCGGTCCGTCGTCGTCCACGTACACGCGAACGAAGCGTTCGTCGCCCAGATCAGCGCTGACGAACACCGCACCGCCGGAACGCCCGTGCTTCACCGCGTTGTCGATGAGGTTCACCAGGACCAGCGTGAGGCGGTCGCCGTCGATCGCAACCTGCAGCGGTGCCACGTCCTCCATCTCGATCCCGACGCCGCGCGCGACCGCGCCGGCGGCGCACGCGTCACGCGCAGCGCAAAGAGCATCCGAGAGCGATGCGCATGCCGGCGCGGGAAACGTCGCATGTAGGTCCAACAGCGAGATCTCGAACATTCCGTCGACCAGGCGGCTCAGCCGCAGCGACTCGTTGTAGGCGATGCGCACGAAGCGCTCGCGCGTGCGCGCGTCGACGCCGTCGTCGAGCAGCGTCTCCAGGTAGCCGCGAATCGAAGCGAGCGGCGTGCGCAGCTCGTGGCCGACCGAGGAGAAAAAGGCGTAGCGCTCGCGCTCTTGCGCGCCGCGCGCCAGCGCGCGCTCGATAAGCGCTTCGAACGCGCCCACGTCGGCGTCGCGGTCGTACGTGGTCCAGCCGGTGTGCACGTCGAGCCGCGTCGCGCTCTCCATCGCGGCGCCGATCCGGGCCAGCGCGGTGCGCACGTCGACCGGCGCCGCAACGGTTCCGCCGTCGCGCGTCGGCGCGAGCAGCGCCGCGACGAACACGTCGCTCCCGCCGTCGTGCGCGACCAAGTCGCCGGTGCGCAGCACGCGGGAGACCGCGGTCGAGAACGCCGCCGTCGCTTTGCGCTCGAGCGCGCGCGCCGCGCGCAGCCCGCGCCGCCAGGCGACCCGCTCCAGCTCCGGCAATCGCACTACGAGCACCGGCCGCGGCCCGCGCAGGACGCCGAGCCGCGCTTCGAATGCGCTCAGCCGCGGCAGCAGCCCCGGCGCATCAGGCGCGTGCAAACTTGTACCCGAAGCCGTGGCAGGTGTGCAGCAGCGGCGCCAGGCCGTGCTCTTCGAGCGTGCGCCGCAGCCTGCGCACGTGCGTGTCGACGGTGCGCGCTTCGCCGTCGTACTCGTAACCCCACACGCGCTCGAGCAGCTCTTGCCGCGAAAGCGCGACGCCCGGGCTCTGCGCGAGCTCGAGCAGCAGCGCGAACTCCCGCGGCTTGAGCCCGAGGTCGACGCCGTCGACGCGCGCCTCGCGCGCCGCTTGGTCGACTTCGAGCCGGTCGAACCGCAGCAGCACCGGCGCCGTGTTCAGCGTCAGGTTCGCGCGGCGCGCGATCGCCTTGACGCGCGCGACGATCTCGCGCGGCGAGAACGGCTTGATCACGTAGTCGTCGGCACCGATCTCCAGCCCGACGACGCGGTCGATCTCTTCGCCCCGCGCGGTGAGCACCAGGATCGGGAGCGCACGGCCTTCGCGGCGCAGCGCGCGCACGATCTCGAACCCGTCGAGCATCGGCAAACCAAGGTCGAGGATCAGCACGTCGGCGCCGCTGCGCGCCAGCCGCAGCGCCTGCGGACCGTCCGGCGCCTGCTCGCACCGGAAACCGTCCCGCTCCAAATGATGGACGAGCAGCTCGCGGATCGACGGATCGTCCTCCGCGACTACGATTCGCGTAACCGCCATACCGAAGGCGGTGCCCCGCCGCCGTTCGCCGAATGCACGCGGTCCGATGTGTGCGCGCTTTTCGCTGGCCGGACCCGAACGGATCGCCGGCCGCTACCCGCAGTTCACGATGCCGAAGCACTGGCCGAAGCGCTACAACGTCGCGCCGACGCAGGACGTGCTCGCCGCGCGCAACGACCAAAGCCGCGAGATCGTAGCGCTGCGCTGGGGCCTGGTCCCGTTCTGGGCGAAAGATCTTTCGATCGGGCAGACGATGATCAACGCGCGCGCCGAGACGCTGGCGGAAAAACCTGCCTTTCGCAGCGCCTTGCAGCAGCGCCGCTGCGTGATCTTCGCCGACGGCTTCTACGAGTGGACGGGTCCCAAGAACAAGCGCCGGCCGTACCGCTTCACGCTGGAGGACGAGGCGCCGTTCACGTTCGCCGGGCTGTGGGAGCGCTGGGGCCCGAAGGACGCCAAGGTCGACACCTGCACGATCGTCACGTGCCCGCCGAACGAGCTGCTGGCCTCGTTCCACGACCGCATGCCGGCGATCCTCGACGACGCCGCGCTCGAGACGTGGCTGTACGGCGACGTCGCCGAGGCGCTCGGCACGATCATTCCGTACGACGCACGGCGGATGCAGTCGGTCCCCGTCACGCCCGAGATGAACCGCACGACGTTCGACGAGCCGAGCGCGATCGAGCCGATCGCAGCGCCGATCTCGCTGTTCTAGCGCACGTCCTTTTGTATCAAGCCGTCGCCGGCGAGCACCGTCTCGCCGCGCTGGTTCACGATCCCGGCACGCACCCGCATCCGCCGCCGCTCGGGCAGAAGCTCCGTCACCTCGGCCCGCGCGGTCAGCGTGTCGCCGACGAACACCGGCCGCTGAAAGCGCAGCGACTGCTCGAGGTATATCCCGCCCGGCAATTGCAGCAGATCGCCGATCACCGTCGAGAGCAGGCTCGCCGTCAGCATGCCGTGCGCGGCGCGCTGTCCGAAGCGCGTGTGCTTCGCGTACTCGGCGTCGAGGTGCAGCGGGTAGTTGTCGCCGCTGACTGCCGCGAACAGCAGGATGTCGGCCTCCGAGATCGTCTTCGAGAACGTGGCAGAGTCGCCGACGCGGAACGCCTCGAACGCTTTCTCTCCGTAGCTCATCGCGCGCCGCTTTCCGCGTCGACGATCAAGAACCATGGCCGGGTGCGCAGCGTGGCGGCCGCCGCGGGATCGATCGCGTCGGCGTCGGGGCCGGGCCGCGGCTCGTGGAGCGCGCGCACCATGAAGCCCGCGCCGCTCAGCGCCGCGACGATGTGCTCCAGCGGCCGGTGATAATAGCGCACCGGGACCGGCTGCTCGGCGTAGCCGCCGAAGGCATCCTCGACGAGCACCCGCGCGTGGTAGTCGTTCACCATCTGCGCCGTGAGAAACGGGTGATGCGTCGAGAGCACGAGCCGCCCGCACGGCCGCAAGACGCGCGCCAGCTCGCGCAGCGCCGGATTCCAATCTTCGAGATAGTGCAGCGTCAGCGAGCACAGCACGAGGTCGAACGTTGCGCCGGCGAGCGGCAGCGGTCGCGCGAGGTCGGCGTGCAGCACCGGGACGCCGGCGCCGAGCCGCGCGCGAGCGAGCCGCACCATCTGCGCGCTCGCATCGAGCGCGACGACGCGCGCGCCGCGCTCGGCCAGCCAGGCCGCGTGCTCGCCCGCCGCTGCGCCCGCGTCGAGCACGTCGAGCCCGCGCACCTCGCCCAGCACGGCGCGCATCGCGGGCCGTTCGTAGGCCGCGTTGTACAGGTTCCCTGCGCTGACGCGCGCGTACGCCGCGGCAAGCTCCGGATCGTCGTAGAGCGGGCTGGAACCGCTCATGCGGGCCCCTGGCGCCGTCGCGCCGGGAACGGAGCGGAAGCAGCGTACGTTCTTCGCGAAGAGTCCGTCACGATATGCCGCACTTGATCGCTTCCGCCGCCCAGCCCTCCGAGCTCGCGTGATCGCCGCCGACGTTCAGTTCCGCCAGGCCGCGAACGCCGCCGCGCAAGCCTTCGCCGCCTCACCGCCGTACATCGCGTACAAGACCGACGTCGTGATCGACGTCCCCTCGATGCGCAAGCACCAGGTGATCTCGCGCGAAGTCGAGTCGCGCACGCGTGACGACTTCGCCGTGCTGCAGGACCTTCCGCGCGGCCAGCGCCAGTACGCGCACAGCTTTCCGCTGATCCCGACGTTCGACGCGCTCTCGTACTTCCGCGTGACCTTCAACGGCAACCGTCGCGACATGCTGAGCTACGTCGAGCCTGGGCAGCCGATCGTGTTCACCGACCCGCGCGCGACCTCGCACGCCGACGTCGTGGTGGTGATGCTGAGGTATTATCACGCATCGTACGCGCCTGACTCGAACGACCGGATCGCGCACCTGGTGATGGACCCGCTGACCGCGCTGACCCGCGGGAACAACTCGGACTTCTACATCCACGACGTCTACGTCGACACCGCGACGAGCCTGCCGACGCGCGTCGTCTACACCGGCCCGACGACCTTCTTCAGCACCGACTACAGCGTGATCGACGGGCATTGGCTCGTCACGCACGCGACGTACACGCACACCTTCTACGGCCCGCTGAAGATCGGCCGCGTCACCGCGACCGCCGACGCGACCAACAGCGGCTTCAGCTTTCCGCTCACGCCGAGCGACCCGAAGCTCGCGCAGTAGCCGCGCGCCGGCCGCTTCGAAAGCGAAAGAGCGCCCGCAGTGGTGCGGACGCTCTTGGAATCTGGCGGAGAGGGTGAGATTCGAACTCACGGTACGCTATCAACGTACGCCCGCTTTCGAGGCGGGTGCCTTCAACCACTCGACCACCTCTCCGTGGTCATTGCCGCTTCTTCGCAAAGAACTCGCGAAGCTGGGCGGCCGTTTCGCCCGCGAGCACTCCGCCGATCACGTCGACGCGGTGGTTCACGGCGGCCGATCCGAGTATATCGATGACCGACCCCGCCGCCCCTCCCTTCGGATCGCGGCAGCCGAAGACCAGGCGCTCGACGCGCGCAGCCGCCGCCGCGCCGGCGCACATCGGGCACGGCTCCTTGGTGACGTAGAGCGAACCGCCGATCCGCCAGCGGCCGAGCGCCTCCGCGGCCGCGCGCAGCGCGAGCATCTCGGCGTGCGCGGTCGGATCGGGCCGGTGCTCCTTCTCGTTGCGCGCCTCGAAGACGCGCCCGTCGACCACGAGCACGGCGCCGATCGGCACGTCGCCGGCCGCCGCGGCTTCGGCGGCGAGCTCGATCGCGCGGCGCAGGAACCGCTCGTCGTCCGGCGCCGGCTCGAAAGGAATGCGCTCCCGGCCCGGCTCGAACGGGCAACCTTCGCCTTCGGAGGGCGACACTCTATCCAATTGAGCTACGGGAGCACGGCTCGAGGCCGGCTTTGCCGGCCCGAAGCCTAGGCATGACCCGCGTACGACGCGGGTCAGCCAGTTTGGCCTGGCCGGCGATGGCGAGACGTTCTCCGGCTATTTAGCGGCCCCGGTCCTCGGTCGTTGCGGGGCCGGACCCGGTCGTCGGCATGTGCTTGAAGAGGTCGAGCTTGTGGTCGACGAGCCCGCGGTAGAACTTGCGAACGCAATCCGGGTGGCCGAAGAAGTACGTCCGCGCGTACGCCAGGTCGTCCCCCGAGCTGTCCGGCACGTAGTGGCTGATTTCGATCTCTTCCATCTGCGCCCGGTCGACCGGGTGCGGGCAGAAATCGCAGGGGATCGTCGACATGTCTGAACCTCGGGAAAACTGACTCGGGTAGGATTTGAACCTACGACCTAGGGCTTATGAGTCCCCCGCTCTACCGCTGAGCTACCGAGCCGTTTGTGCGTCCGACGTGCGGCCGAGCGCGCCGCGGGACGAACCGCACGTCGATTATCCAGAACCCGTCAAGAACCTCCACGGCTGCACCCGCCAGGCAGGGCCTGCCGGCAAGATACGGCTAAGTCGGCGCCATGCTTCACCGCGTGCTTCACACTGCGGCGGCCGCCGCGTTCGCCTCGCTTTGCTTCCCGCTCGCAACGGTCCCGGCCGGGGCCGCCGACGACGACGGCGCGGCCCTGCTCGCCAAGCACGCCGCGTACGTAGGCTGGCACGAGGGCGACGGCGTGGTCAAGACGCTGCGCGAAACCGGCGAGATCAGGCGCGAGGGCAAAACACGCGGAATGCTGACGTCGCTGCGCTTTGGCATCGCGCACCGCAACACGAGCGTCACGGCCGACGGCGCGCACTCGGACGAAGGCTTCACCGGCAGCGTCTCGTGGCATTCAAACGAGAACGGCTTCACCGTGCGGGCGATCGGCGAGGTCGTGCGCGCGCTCTACGACGTCGACGCGCTGTTCGGCGAGACCACGGCGAGCGGAGCGTTCACCGGCGCGGCCCGCGGAACGCAGAAGGTAGACGGGACCGATTGCACGATCGTGCGGCTCACCTCGCAAGTCGGCTTTCCGATCGACGTGTACGTCGACCCGGCGAGCGGCGCGTACCGCCGCGCCGTGATCGATCCCGACGGCAAGTACGAAGAGTCGTTCGACGGCCTCGACTACACCGCCGTCGAAGGAAAGCGGTTCTTGTCGGCGTGGCACTACGGCAGCTCGAAGACGCGCTACGCATACACGAAGATCGAACCGAACGCGGCGATCGAGCCGGATGCGCTGCGACCGCCGAAGCAGACCGCGACCTGGAGCTTCGGCGACCAGCCCGCAGCGATCGAGTACGTCGACCAGCCGGCGCCGCGCATCTACGTGGACTTGGTCGTGAACGGGGTGAAGGGAAAGTTCATCCTCGATACCGGTGCCGAGGGAACGGCGGTGGTCGACTCGTTCGCGCGCCGCGTCGGCGCAAAGCGCTTCGGCGAGCTGTCCGTCGGCGGAATCGGCCCCGGCGCGGTCACGGCGAATCTGTTCCGCGTCGACACCGTCGCCGTCGGCGGCTCGACGCTCCACGACCTCATCATCTCGAGCGGCCTCGACGAAGAGCTCTTCGCTCACGAGGGTGTGGTCGGGCTGATCGGCTTCGACCTGCTGGCCGGAGCGGTCGCCGACCTAAGCCTCGATGCGAAGACGCTGCGGCTGATGGATCCGGCGAAGGTCGCTCCCGACGAGCGCGCCGGGATCGTCGTTCACGTCGACCTCTCCGACGGTCACATTCGCACGCCGATGCGAGTCAACGACAAGGTCGACGTCATCGCGACGCTCGACAGCGGCAACCCCTCCGACGTCCTCGTCTCAACCGACTTCGTCAAGAAGAACCGGCTCGATTTCATGACGAAATACTACGCGGTCGCGAGCGGCGTCGGCGGCAGCGAGCTTCAGCACTGCGGCAAGCTGAGCTCGCTCTCGCTCGGGCCCGTGCGCTATCCCTCGCCCGCTACCTGCGACTCCCCGTCGTTCGCGCAGAACGAGATCCTGGTCGGCCTCGACTTCATGCGCGCGTTCAATTTCGTCTTCGACTACTCGAACGGGATCGTGGTGATGATCCCGCGCAAGAGCTACTGAGGAAAACGCGGTCGGAGGGACTCGAACCCCCAACCTACAAGTTCGTAGCCTGTTGCTCTATCCAATTGAGCTACGACCGCGCGCGCCGCATTCGCTGCGGCGACCGTGTGGGATACGGCGCACCGGGTGCGATCCCTTCACGTGGCGGAGAGGGAGGGATTCGAACCCTCGATACGATGTAACTCGTATAACGGTTTAGCAAACCGCCGCCTTCAGCCGCTCGGCCACCTCTCCCGGCGCGAAGCGGACGGTTCGGACGCCCGCCGGGCACTCCCTGTTCGACGATCACGCGCGCTGGTGCGGTTTCAGACCTCCCTCCAAGCCGAAGCATGCTATGCTGGGCTGGCCGTGGCGACCCATGAAGGCGTGCGTGTTCTCGTTTTGGACGGGGAGCTCGATCTGCTCCACGAGGCTGCATTGCGCAAGAACCTCGCCGGGCTGGCGCAAGCGCCGGCCGCGATCGTCGACCTGTCCGCGGTGGCTTACCTGGACTCGATGGCCTTGGCGGCGTTCGTGAAGCTGAACAAGGAGTTCGCCGGCCGGGGCGCCCGGATCGTGTGGGTCGTGCCGCCGGGGTCGAACGCGCGCCGCATCTTCGAGCTGGCGAGCCTGGACCGCTACTTCACGCTCGCCCCGGACCTGCCGGCGGCGCGTCAGGCGCTCAGCGCCGTCTGAGTCAGCGCCGCGATCCGCCCGGCGATCCGCTCGGCGGCGTCCGGGTGGGCGAGCTGCGCCGCGCCCGCGCGCACGCGCGCGGCGGTCGCGGCGTCGTGCAGCACGCCGTCGACGACCCGCACCAGGTCCGCGCCGCGGGTCGCCCGCAGCGCCGCGCCCCGCGAAACCAGATAGCGTGCGTTCCGCTCCTCCTGGCCCGGCAACGGGCGCAGCAGCACCAGCGGCACGCCGGCCGCCAGCGCCTCCGAGGTCGTGAGGCCGCCGGGCTTCGTGACGAGCACGTCGGCCGCGTGCATCCAGTCGAACACGTTCTCGACGAAGCCCAGCACCCGCACCTCGCCGCCGTCGGCGCGCGCCTCCTCGGCGAGCCGGCGCTCCAGGCGGCGGTTCTTGCCGACGATCACGACCGGCGTGACCGGAACGCTCGTGCGCGCGAGCGCGCGCACCGTCGCCGCCACCGGACCGAGCCCGAGCCCGCCGCCCATCACCAGCGCCACCGCGCCCTCGCGCGGCAGGCCGAGCGCCTCGCGCAGCGCGCCGCGGTCGTGCGGGTGCATCCCGAAGCGCGGGTTGACCGGGATCCCGTCGACGCCGACGATCTCCGGCTCGATCCCACGCCCGATCAGGGCGGCGCGGATCTCCGGCGTCGCGACCGCGTACGCGTCGACGTTGCGATAGATCCAGAACGGGTGCACGACGAAGTCGGTGACGATTCCCATCACCGGCAAGCTCGGATCGTAGAGCCGTTTGTACGCCGACATCACGCCGCAGGGAAACGCGTGCGTGCACACGACCGCGCTGGGCCGCAACCGCTCCATCAAGCCGCGGATGTTGCGCGCGGTGAACTCGCTCGCCCACACGCGAAAGCCGCCGGCGGCGGTCGCGCGCTCGGCGCGGTCGTAGATGAAGCCGTAGAGCTGCGGGATGGTGCGCACCATCCCGATGTAGCCGTCGCTGACGACCTTCGAGAACAGCGAGGCGGCGTAACGATAGCTGTCGACGACCTCGCCGCGGATGCCGCGCGCGGCGAGGCGCACGCGCACGGCGTCGGCGGCGGCGCGATGGCCTTCGCCGACCCGTGCGGACAGGAAGACGACCGGGCCGCTTACGCCTGTTCCTCCGGCGGCGCCGACTCCTCGGCGAGGACGAAGAAGTCGTCGAGGATCTCCTGCGCGAGCTCTTCGTCGTCGAGCAGCTCGCCGAACTGATCCGTCACCACGAACTCGTCGGACTGCTCGTTGTAGCACACGGCGTAGGAGTTGCCTTCGTCGTCCTCGACCAGCCCGACGACCTCGAACCGCAGCGCGGTGCCGTCCTCCATGTGCAGCTCGAGAACGTCTTTGAGATCGAGCGGCTGCTTCTGGCCACCGCTGCCGTTGGCGCTCGCACCCGGGGTGCCGTTGGTATCGATGACGATCTCCTTATTTGAGATACCGCTCGACGTTCGCGTTGTGCTCTTGCAGCGTCTTGGCGAAGGCGGAGTGGCCGTCGGGTTTGGCGACGTAGTACAGGTAGTCGGTCTTCGCCGGGCGGAACGCGGCGTCGAGCGAGGCCTTGCCCGGGTTCGCGATGGGCGTCGGCGGCAGCCCGGTGTGGCGGTACGTGTTGTACGGAGAGTCGGTCTGCAAGTCGCGCTTCGTGATCACGTCATGATGTTCCGGGAACGTGTACTCGATCGAGGCGTCGACTTCGAGCGGCATCCCGAGGCGGAGGCGGTTGTAGATGACCGAGGCGATCAACGGCCGGTCCTCGTCCACCTTTCCCTCACGCTCGACCAGCGAAGCGATCGTCACCACCTCCGGAACCGTGCGCCCCAGGGCCTGGGCGCGCGCCCGCGCGTCGGGCGGGAGCTCGCGCCGAAACTGGTCGACCAGGATCGACGCCACGCGCTCCGGCGAGTCGTCGATCGGGACCAGGTAGGTGCTCGGGAAAAGGTAGCCTTCCAGGTTCGGCGTGCGCACGCCGCCCAGCTCGATCCCGCGCGAGCGCAGGAAGACGCGGTCGTAGGCCGCCGTGTCGCCGAGCGCGCGGTCGGCCAGCGCGCGCGCGATCTCGCGCGCGGTCCAGCCTTCCGGGATCGTCACCCAGACCGCGAACTGCTCGCCGCGCACCAGCCGCTGCAGGATCGCGTCGCTCGTCTGGTGGGCCGGGAAGCGGTACTCGCCAGCCTTCACCTCGGCGTCGACGTGGCGCAGCCGCGCCAGCAGCCGAAACGCCAGCGGCGACTGCAGCACGCGCTTCTGCTGCAGCGCGTCGACGACTTGCGAGAACGTCGCGCCGCGCGGGATGACGACGTCGGTCTGCTGCGCCGGGAGCGTGCGGTCGACGTAGACGGCGTTGCGGAACCACATCGACGCGGCCGCGACGACGATCCCCGCGGCCAAGACGGTCGCGATCGTGATGCCGAGCAGCGCGCGGCCGGCGCGGTTCACCGCGCTCTGCGCGCCAGCCACGTTTCCAGAATTCCGACCGCCGCCAGCTGGTCGACGACGCGCTTGCGCTTGGCGCGTGACACGTCGGCGCCGATCAGCGCCTTCTGCGCCGCCGCCGTCGTCAGCCGCTCGTCGACGCGCTCGATCGCGCCGTCGAACGCGCGCGCGAGGTGCGCGACGAACGCGTCGATCTGCTCGCTCGCCAGCGCGCGCTCGCCGCGCAGCGTTAGCGGGTCGCCTACCACGATGGTGCGCGCGCCACGCTCCCGCGCCAGCGCGACGACGCGCTCGACGTCTGCGCGCACGTTGGTGCGCTCGAGCGTCGAGTGGGGAAACGCGAACGTCCCTTCGCCGACCGCGACGCCGATCCGCCGCGTGCCGACGTCGAGCGCAATCACCGAACTCATGTCGATTGGAATTCGTACACCAATGCGCGTGCTTTGGGGCGTTTGCCGAGATGCCAGGTCACGATGTCGTCTGCGGCGCGCGCGACGCGCAGCGTCGCGGTGAGCGCGGCGCCCGAACCGCGCTGCGCGCCGAGCGCGCGGAAGTTCGCCACGTCCTGGGCGTCGAGCGCGTGCTCTTCACCGCGCGCGCCGCAGCAGCGCTCGCAGCCGAGCCCGCCGCCTTCCAAATCGAGCCACGCAACCGCGTGGCTCGAAGGATGCCGGTCGAAACCTTCGCCGCAGCGCACGCACGCGTCGTCGGCCGGCGCGAGGCCGAGCTCGTGCAGCAGGCGCAGTTGAAAGCGCGGCACCAGCGACGCCGGCGTCGCGCTCGCCGCGACGGCCGCGATCGCGCCGGCGAGCAGCGCGTAGATCTCGGGCAGCGGGAGATCCGGCTCGCAGAACAGGTCGACCGTCTCGGCGAACAGCGAGGCGGTCGCGAGCGCGTCGGGCCGGCACAACCCCGTCCAGTGCGACGAGATCGTGCGCGCCTCGGTGATCACGTCGAGCGAGCGCCCTTTGTGCAAGGCGACGCGCACTTCGGCGAGCGGCTCCAGGCGGCCGGCCATCGAGCTGCGCGGGCGCCGAATCCCCTTCGCGACGGCATCGAGCTTCCCGCGCTCGCGCGTGAGCAGGGTGAAGACGCGGTCGGCCTCACCGAGCGGGCGCGCGCGCAGCACGATGGCGTCGGTGCTCGAGCTCCGTTCGGTCAGGCGTCCGCTCCTCGCCCGATGGCGGCTTCGGCTTCGGGGGCCGGCGCGGGCTGGCGCGCGGTCAGCACCCGCACCGCCAGGATGCGGCGGCCGCGCGTGCGGTCGACGCGCAACCGCACGCGCTCGGCGTCGATCTCCTCGCCTTCGCGCGGAAGCCGCCCGAACAGTCCGACGATGTAGCCGCCGATCGTCTCGAACTCTTCGTGCGGGAGCGCGATGCCGAGCGCGTTGTTGACGTCTTCGATGTTCGTCCCCGCCTCGACGACCGCTTCGGTCTCGCTCAGCCGTTTGATCGGCTCTTCTTCGCCTTCGTCGTGCTCGTCGCGGATCTCGCCGACGATCTCTTCGAGCAAGTCTTCCATCGTCACCACGCCCGCCGTCCCGCCGTACTCGTCGAGCACGATCGCCAGCGAGTACTTTCCGCGCTGCATCTCGCGCAGCAGCTCGGAGATGCGCTTGTTCTCCGGAACGAGCGTCACCGGCCGCATCAGCGAGCGCAGCGAGGTCGAAGCGATCGTGCCGTTCGAGAGCGCAATCAGCAGCTCGCGGTCGTGCACGACGCCGATCACGTTGTCGACCGTCTCGTCGTAGACCGGCAGCTTCGAGTAGCCTTCGGCGATCACGAGGTCGAGCGCGCGGCGCGGCGATGACGTCACGCTCACGGTGACCATGTCGGTGCGCGGCGTCATGACCTCGCGCACGATCGTGTCGCCGAACTCGATGATCGAGTGGATCAGCTCGCGCTCTTGCTCTTCGAGCACGTTCTGCTCGACGCCGACGTTGACCAGCGTCTTGATGTCTTCTTCGGTGACGTACGGCCCCGCGTGCGGGGTGCCGCCGAAGAGCCGCACCAAACCGTCGGTGACCCACAAGAACGCCGAGGTGAGCGGCGAGACGATCCGCGTGATGAAGTTCAGGAACGGCGCCAAGCGCAGCGCGGTGCGATCGCCCGAGCCGACGGCGATCGTCTTCGGCAAGATCTCGCCGAACAGCAGCAGCACGACGGTCATCACCACGGTCGACCAGATCGCCGCGTTGGGCAGGTTCCACGAGATGAACAGCGCGGTCGCCACCGAGTCGGCGGCGAGCAGGACGAAGGTCGAGCCGATCAGGACGGAGGTGAGCGTTCGGTTGCGGTTCTCGACCAGCTTCTGCAGCCGCTCGGCGCCGCGGATGTGCTTCTCGGCGAGCGCGCGGGCGCGGATGCGGTTGCTTGAGACGATCGCCGCCTCAGATGCTGCGAAGAACGCGGCCGCGCCGACCAGCACGACGAGGAGCAGGATCTCGGGCCAGTGCGCCTCCGCCGTCATCGGGGCGGGGTCGGGCGGCGTCTGCCCGAGGACGGTAGCGGGTCGGTACTCAAGCGGGGGTCATTATAGCACACGCCCGGGAGGCGAGCCCCGCACGTCCCGCACTCGACCGGCCTATTGTGCTACTTGACAAGGAAAGCGTTTCGGAGCACCATTTCGTCACGGGGTCCTCGGGCCTCTGATTTACGCTTCGTCTCAATGCCGAGGCTTCGGTCATGGGCAATCGCCGTTCCGCTGCCGCGCTGTTGTTGTGCGCGTCCTTGCTGACGCCGCTCGCCGGCTCGCGTCCAGGCGTTGCGCGCCCGCACGGTGCACCCGGCGTGGTCTTCGCCGCCGGCGGTCCGCCGGTGCGGGTTGCGATTCCCGAGCCGTCGCGCGTGAAGCCGTCGCCGCTGCCGTTGAGCGCGCTCCGCCCGAACACCGTGCCGGGCAAACGCGCACGCGGCATTCCGGTAAACGGTCCGCCGATGCTGCCGCCGGCACAGGTCGACCACGTCACGGCGGCAGCCACGCGTCGCCGCGCAATGCAGCAGCGTTCGACCGCGGCGCCTGCCGAAGCGCGTCCCGGGACACGTCGCGCGATGTCGCTGCCGTCCGACGCGGCGGCGTCCGGGACGGGCATCAACCACTGGTGGCGCTATCAAGAGCAGAACGTTCCGGGCGACGGCCATCTCATGGTGAACGTCGGCACCGGGAACTTGCTGCTGCAGGACGACGACATGGCGGTCCCGCACAAGGGCATCGCGATGGCGTTTCGCCGGAGCTACAACTCGCAGAGTCCGACCACCGTGAGCGGCGATCTGCAGACGTGGACCGGCTTGTACGGAAACGGCTGGACGAACACGTTCGATGCGCACGTGATCCGCACGTCGCCCGGGCACTTCAGCGTCTACGACATCGACGGCGCCCGGTACGACTTCGGCCCCTCCGGAACGCCGGGCGTCGTCGTCGGGCCGCCGGGACAACCGACGACGCTCAGTTGGGACGGCGCATGCGGCCTGCTGTGGCAGAAGAAATCCGGGACGGTCTACTATTTTTACAACGTGAGCGCAGACCAGCCGTGCCCGACCGTCTCCGGCACGGTCGGTGGCTATGCCGGCCGCATCCACCAGATCATCGGGCGCAACCGCAACACCTACATCACGTTCAACTATTCCTGGGACGGCGGGGACGCCTCGGTCAACGGCAAGATCAGCGCGATCACCGCGACCACGGAGTCCGGGATGACGGCGACGCTGTCGTTCGCCGATTTCAACGGTCACCGGCTGTTGCAGCAGCTGACCTATCCCGACGGCGCGACGTCGGTCTCGTACGCCTATGACGCCAACGGCAACTTGATCAACGTGATCCGGCCGCCGAACAACAATTCCAGTCCCCCGGTCCAACCGGCTCAGGGCTACGGCTACCAGGCCCTGGGGAGTGGATACGTGCTCCTGTTCACGGCGAGTCCGCGGTGGAACAGGGCCTGCGCGACCGTCGGCTGCAGCGTGGACGGTGCCGTGCTGGTGTTCTATTACAGCGGCACCGATGTAACGACCTCGACGCTGAACACGATCGACCACCGCACGCTGGCGAATCCCACGGTTCCGGACGGCACGAGCTCGACGGGATTGCAGCCGGGATATCCGACCGTGGTCTTCGACAATCTGTGGGAATATTACATCACGGGCGTCACGACGCCTACCTATCGCGACAGCGACGGTCACATGACGAACTGGGTGGTCGACGGACTCGGGCGCCCGACGCAGACGCAGGAGTGTACGGCGAGCACGAACCAGGGACAGCAATGCACCGGAACCTGGTTGGTGACGAGCGAGAGCTGGGATGCCGACAACAACCTGATCGCCGAGGTCGGTCCGCGCGGCTTCGCGCCGGGCGCAACGCCGCAGAACTTCGAGACCGACTACGCTTACGATAGCCACGGCAATACCGTCGCGGTGGCCGCGCCCGCCCCCGTCGCGGGCGGCGCGCGGCCGACGCAGCTCTTCAGCTACGACGCGCACGACAACATCACCGCATACTGCGATCCGAACGCAACGCACGCACTCGGTGCCGACTGGATTTCGCCTCCGACAGCGCCCGCTCCAGGTCCGGGTGGACTCTGCCCGCAGAGCACGGTGGCGAGCCAATACCGCTGGAGCACGTCCACCGACGGCAGCAGCACGACCACCGCGCAGGAGCCGTTCGGCGAGCTCATCGCCGCGATCTCGCCCGCGACGGCAGCGGCGCCGCTGGGCTACACGCGAACGTTCTCGTACGACACCGGGCAGCAAGGTGGAACCGATTACGGCCTGCCGACCCGGGTCGTCGGCGCTGCGATCTCGCAGCCGATCGATCCGACCACGCCGACCCGCACTCCGCAGCAGAGCTTCTGGTACGACACCAACGGAAATTTGGTCTGCTACGGCACCGGGAGCGGACAGTGGCTGCTCACCTACGACGCGCTGAACCGACTCACCAGCGCGGCCGATCCCGACGACTGGGTAAGCGGGACGGGCGTGTGCGGGAAGACGGGCGCGCAGTCCGGCTGGAATACGACCGCGCGCACGGCGTACTTCCCGGACGGCTCGGTCTTATCGAAACAGAGCGCCTCGCAGGTCGCGAACAATGTCGCGACGACGTTCACCTACGACCTCGACGGCGATGTGACGACCGAGACGCACCACTACGGTTGCCTCAGCACGTCGTCATGCACCGCCGGCGTGACGACCAAGTGGTACGACGGCGCCGATCGGCTGGTCGAGGTGCAGCAGCCTTACGACGGTAGCGACATCCAGCAATATCCGTGGTCGACCCGCTACATCTACGACCTCAGCCAGGGCAACATGACTGCCTATCGCGGGATGGGCCTCGCCGGCTACGGCAACCTCGTCTCCACGCAAGAGTTGCTCTCGGGAACGGTGTGGACGCCCACCGCCGGACAGACGTATCCGATCTCCACCGGCAGCTGGTACGACGTGCGCGCGACGAGCTTCGATGCGTTGGACCGGCCGGTCTCAAGCTACGAGGCCGCGTTCGGCGACCAGCCCAAGGCAACGAACACCTACGATGGACCTGCAGACTTGGGATTGCTGTCGTCCACCGGCCTCGCGACCGGCGAGGTCAAAAGCTACATCTACGACGGCCTCGGGCGTCCAACCGACGTTCTCTATCCAAACGACGCGACCGCAAGCGTCACGCCGCAGATCCACAAGGTTTACGACGCGGCCGGCCACGTCACCAGTCAAACAACATCGGTGCTCGGCACCGAGACATTCGTCTACGACGCCGCCGGTAGCGTCACAAGCGTGACCGAGCCGGCGCCGCTCGGCGGCGCGACCATCTCGTATGATTACTATCCCGATGGAACGCGAAAGGACCTCAATTTCGCGTCCACGGCGTACTCGGCGGGCCCGCTCTACCAATACTCGTACCGCGACGACGGCCGCCGGTTGATGCTGAAGCTCAACAACGGCTCGGCATTCACCTGGACGTACACGGCGGCCGGGCGACTTCAGAGCCAAGCGGACCCTCTCACCGGCCGGAGCATCGCGCCGGACAATTACTACACGGTCGGCAAATCGCTAACAAGGTATCCCTACTACCCAGCGTCGGTGATGTTCGTTCCCGAAACATATTCATACGACAGTTACGGGCGGATGACCGGCGTAAGGCTCCCGGCCGGGGTTTTCTCGCAGAGCATCTCTGGCTTCGACCTCGAGGATGGCGTGACGGGTTTGAGCGCGCTGAGCATGCAGGCGCCGAACAACGTCACCACGGTCACATGCGCGGGGTCCAATATCCGCAATGAGAAGTTTTCGACATACAATGGCGCGTGCGGAGGCCGTTTTTACAACGGGGCCATCTTCGCTCTTCAGCGGAGCGTCGTAGCGGACAATCAATCAAATCAAGGGGTGGCGCCGGCTCCGTGGACGCTCGACGCCCGCGCCGGGATGCTCAAGAATTGGCAAGGGGTCACGGAGCCCAGCGGCAACGCGAGTTCGGGCCAGTTCTCGTACGACGCCTCTGGCCGGCTGACCGGGGATTCCGAACAGCTCGACCGTGGTTGGGAACCCCGTGACGGGACGATGTCCGGCAATCGCGTGTACTCGACAGGATGGCGCATGAAGACCTATGACGCGGAGAACCGCCTGCGCTTCGAGCAAACTTCGCCGACACAAGGAGCAACGTACCCGCTATGGGGCGAGAACAATCCGGGCGGCTACTGGAACGACGTTGGGCTGACGTCCGGGTACGACCTTCAGGCGGTAGACTACAGCGCGGCCAGCCACCCGGTGCGGTTCGCGGCAACGCAGATCCCTGACGGCGGCTTCTCGCAGGCTTGGACATTCATCTGGCTGTGGGACGGCGACGATGTGTTCGCCCAATGCGGATACACCAACCCCGGCTCGCAGTGCGGGGGCTACGGATTCTCGGTGGACGGCCTGGCCAACTACACGCCATCCAACGGGTACATTTCGGTCCAGGATCGCGGCCTCTCGGGCCAAATCGTCGCCAGCCACGACGCGATGAGCTTCAGCGGGATGAAACCGATCGGGCGCAATTCGCGGAACTATTTCTTCGGTGGAGTCAACGCCGTCGGCGCGCCGGGCAGCGCAGCCCCCGATACGTCCTCCGGTCTCCCGAATGCCGGTGCGAATATGACCGGTTCGAAGGTTGCCATCGACGGATGGACCTTCGGAAACAACACCTGGCAAGGCGTGCGCACGTACGACGCCTCGGTCGGAATGTGGACTACTCCAGACGCATATGGTGGTACGGACGAAGAACCAGCGAGCCAAAAGCCGTACTTATGGAATGCAAACAATCCCTACGACTATAGTGATCCGACCGGGTTCGAACCGTGCAGCCCCGGCCAGATTCATAACGCCGAAGTATTCGCGAGCGCCTTTAGTATGAGGTCAATCGGTTGCGTCTCGAGCCGCCGCCACTCGCGTCCAGGCGACGGTTTAAAGGTGCCGAATTTTATACGGCAGACTGCGGAAGAAACAGCTAGAGACCGCCGACGCTTCGATCTCCTCCTCTCTTCGAACCCTGAGGACTTCGCGTCCAATTCAGAAGCAATACTCGGCAGTGTAGCAGGGGTAGGCGGCTTATTTCAGTCGGCGGGCGTACGGATGGCACCGCACTTCGTAACGCGCCTCGTGCAGCGAGTCGGTCAGGGACGCTTGACTGAGGTCCAAGCCCTAAACGCCCTGAGAAACGGAGTTCCTCATTGGGATCCGAAGTACGGAACGTTCGTATTCCGGGATCCGGCGACCGGAGTGGAGGTAGCGTCAGATTCGCTAGATCGCGATGCCGGTACGGTAATCTCTGTGTGGCGGCGCAAAAACCCATCGCCGCGGCACATTCAACTTCCATGGACTGGCCCGTGACTGAGCCTTCGACACACCTCTATCTCGTTGCCGAAGAGGTGGATCGGTTTCAGTCCCAGTATCAACTCTGCGCCCATTACGATGTAGAGACGGATTGGGTTGCTGCCGACCGCAAGGATGTCCTGGCCGACGAGGGCGTCTACGGCGGCTTCGCCTCACCTGTACGCGGCGGGTATGGTGTGAGTATTGATGTGCTTTTACTCGACTTCGACGCCGAACGCTACTTGAGCGCCATTGAAATAATAGGGAAGCGAAGCACCTTCGTCAATGCCGACGTCTCCGTTCCAGTAACCGCCCGAAAAGCCCTGATGCGACTTCGAGATACGCCGACGAGGCCCGACAGTCTCGACGTTGAGACTGAGGTCGATGTCTATACGAACCACGAGCGATCCGTCGTCTGCGTGAACCTACCGGAGTTCAACCAACGCTCAGTATGGTTTGCTGTTGGCGAAAACTGCTACGTCGCGCTAGATCAGGGGCGCCTCACCGCAGTTTTGTTCTATCTGAACAACGCGCCGTGTTCTGCCACCTGACCCGCTGGCCTAAGCAGAAACGATCACCCACGAGCGGTAGCAGTAGTTCGACGCCCACGCGGCAAGGTGTCCGGCGGACATCGTCACACCTTAGAACCCGTCGATCGGCTGCTAGCAACGGATCTCGCGCGCCAAGACCTACGACGCCGAGAACCGGCTGCCAGCGAGACCTTCACCTATCAACCATATCAAACGGCAAGCCCGACCTACACTACAACACCCTACGGCTACGCCGAATACGGCGCCTACTGGGCCGATACGTCGGGCTACCGGCAGCCGGCGAACATTCAGGCTGTCGACTACGGTGCGGACAGCCATCCCAGGCGCTTCGCGCTCTACCATCCCGACCTCGCCGGCTATCCGGGTGCGAACGAGAGCCGTGCGTGGCTGTGGGACGGCAACGACCGCCTCATCGAGTGCCAGCTCAGCGCCGGCCGCTGTCAGAGCCCGACGCTCTCGATGGAAGGCTTAGGTGATTACAATCTCGCGAGCGGAGCGATCGTGCGCATCAATGACCGCAACCACAACGGCGCGGTGACGATGAGTCGCGATGCGGTCGGCTTTTCCGCGTGGAAAGATCAGCGGGTGCGAAGAGGGTCCAACAAGGCCGCGCCTTGCAGCATCGACGGTGTCAGCGATCAGATCAGTTATTACCCTGCCAACATTTGCATCCCGCAGCACAACGGCAAACTGAGCGCCGACGGCTGGACCCTCGACTACGAAACCTGGCAAGGCGTCCGCACCTCCGACCTCGCGATCGGCCAATGGAACACCCGCGACGCCTACGCCGGCGAAGTTCACGATCCCATGAGCCAGAAGCCTTTCATGTGGAACCACAACAACGCATACGCGTACAGTGACCCTAGCGGCTTCATGGTCGAGTGGACCGGCGATAAGGATACTCAACAATGGGAACGCGAACAATACGACGCAGCCATCGACTACCTGAAGTCAAGAGGGGCCCTCGACGCAGCGGCGCTGTTAACGCGCCTGGAGGTGGATCCCAGCTTACTGTCAAGGTGGCGATTTCAGCCAACGGAGGCAGAAATTCCGCCGATGCCTTTGACTCTGGGACTAACACGTTGACTTGGGACTCAAAGCAAGGCCAAGTATATGCGAGTGGACGCATTACCCTAGCCACCCCCCCAGCTTTAGATCTCGTCCATGAAGCCGCTCACGCGCTGCGGCGGCAAATCGATTCCACGGGACTGGAAAAGGACGCGGCTACATTTGATCCGCAATACGATAACCTCGACGATCGGAGGGTGATAACCGGGATTGAGTCGGCCACCGCTTGGGCGCTTGGCTTTGCACCGCGGTCAAACCATCGCGGAACCGTATGCACGACGAACGCCGTGAGTGGGCAAATATGTCTATGATGATTCTAAGCAGGTGGGCGGCGAAGTTCGTTGCAATCGCGTGCATTGCGGGCCTTGTTCCTACTGTTCCGGCCGTGAATACGTCCGCAGCCGAAACTTCTGTTGTGGCGCACTTCAAGCCGCCCGCGGAGGTGGAGCGATTTGACGTCTATCATAAAAATGAGCACGCCTTCTATGTAATCACGATTACCGTCCCGATGTTACTTGACGACGGTTACGCGACTCATTATGTGAGCGTTCGCGACGATGAAGTCGCCTTCGCAGAATTGTACCACGCTTTTGAGAGTACCACCGTTCGCGCCACCGCTCGGTGCCCGGCCGACATAGATGCTCGATGGCTCGTGGTCGTGACTTATGAAGACAAAACCAAGGATGGGATCGGCATGAGCCAACTCTACAATGACGGGCTTCAGTGTGCGCAATGGCTTTCCTCAAGGGAAACTTTTGCGATTTCGGACGGCCTGTCGCAGTACCTGCGGAAGACGTTCCCTTTCATGCGGTAGTGAAGCTGACCCTCTTTCGTGGAGAAGTTCCGATTCGGCATCAAACGGCGGCCGGCGCGTCTCGCGGCGAGTCTTGAGGCCATGTTGCACAGCGCCGCGAAACGTTTGCGATGTCCAAGTCGGCTGTCACGCTTAGCGGGCGTGGAGCGTCGCGATCACCACGCACGCTCCCGCTGCGAGCGCCGCGACCGACGCCGCGAGCACGCCCGCCGCGGCGACATCCTTCGCGCGCTTGGCGAGCGGGTGGTCCTGCGGCGAGACCAGATCGACGACCGCTTCAAGCGCGGTGTTCAACAACTCCGTCGCGAGCACGAGCCCGATCGCGAGCGCGACGACCGCCCACGCGAGCAAGGAGAACCGCAGCACGATGCCGAGGACGACGACCACCAGCGCGAGCACCACATGGATGCGCACGTTGCGCTGCGTGCGCCACGCCGCGCGCAGCCCGGCGAGCGCGTAGCCGAACGCGGCCAGAAGGCCGTGCCGGTGCGGCGGCGGTTCAGCCGAGATCGGCGAGCGCGAGATCGCGCGTCCCTTTCCAGTGCGCTTTGTATGCGGCGCGCGGCGCAGCGTCGTCTTTCTTCTGCGCTTTGAGCGCTTCGGCGAGCCCGAACTCCAGGTGCGGATCGTTCGGAAAGCGCTTCAGTTCGGCGGTGAAGACGGTCTCGGCGTCGGCGGCCCTGCCGGCGGCGAGCAGCGCGGCGCCGTAGCCTTCGCCGATCGGGGTCGGCCAGAAATCTTTCGGATCGCCCGGGAAATCGTTCTTGGTCAGGTCGTACGCCTTCGCATACGCGGCGGCGCGCGCGGCGGCGTCGTGCGCGCCGAGCGCAATTGCGGCGTCGACGAGCGCCGGCCGCGCGTTCAGCGCATCGCCGCCGAGCCGCGAGCGTATCGCGCGCGCGGTGGCGAGGTCACCGCGCCGCGCCGCCGCGATCGCCGCGGCGAACCCGTTGTAGCCGCTGGTCGCGCCCTTCGTGAGCTCGGCGACGCGCGCGTCGTCGTGCAGGCGCAGCGCGGTCTTCACCTGCGAGAACGTGTCCTCGCTCTTCACCGCGGCGCGCGCTTCGTCGTTGCGGCCCAGCGTCGTGAGACCGTAGCAAACGAAGTCGACGTCGTGATCGTGGTAGAAGTGCATGTACTCTTGACCGGGTCCGTTTCCCATGGCGAACCACGCGCGGTCGTTGTCGACGGCGCGCTCGTTGTCGGCGACGAGCCGTTCGTACTCGCCGACGCGCGACCAGATGTGGCCCGCCATGTGCGGCAGGTGCGACTCGCCGGGCGGGTAGCCGTACGAAGAGAGCGCGTCGGCGTCGGGGACGGCCTGCTGCGCGCGGCGGGCGTTCTCGAGCAGGTGAATCCGCAGGTGGTGCGCGCCCAGGTTCGTCGGCTCGAGCACGAGCGCGCGGTCGGCGTCGTCCTGGATCTCGCGCGCCTTCGGCGTGAGCGCGTCCTTGCCGTCGAGCAGCGCGTCCTCGGCGACGTAGATCGCGAAGCCGGCGACGACCAGCGCGTTCGGCTCATCGCGGTGCGTCTTCGTGTACGCGCTCATCGCGTCGGCGTAGCGCGCGAACTTCTCTTTGTCGCTCCCGCTCGCGTAGCGCTTCGTCATCGCAGCGACCAGCAGCCGCTCTTCGGGGCTGGCGTGCGCGAGGTGGCGGCGCGCCTGCGCGACCGCGTCGGCGCCGCGCTTCTCGCCTTCGGCGGTCGAGGGGCGGTTGATGTCGATCGTGTCCGCCTCGGCCTGGCCCCAGTACGCCATCGCGAGGTCCGGATCGCGCTGCGCGGCCTGCTCGAACGCGACCCGCGCCTCGCCGACGTCGAACGCGTACAGCATCGCGACGCCGCGGTCGAACGACTCCTGCGCTTGCGGGTTCGTCGTCGAAACCGCCCAGTGCGCCCGCGCCTGCTCGGCCGCGCGCGCGGGCGGCGCGCCCCCGCCGAGCAGCGAGAGCAGCAGCGCGAGCGCCGGGACGGCCAGCGGAAAGCGGTTCATTGCGGCTGTGCTTCGATGTAGGGCCACGGCATTCCGATCGAATCCGCGAGCCGCCGTTCTTCCGCCTCCATCACCGCGCGCTCAACCGGTTCGAGGTGGTCGTGGCCGGCCAGGTGCAGCACGGCGTGGATCAGCAGCCGCTCGACCTCGCGCGCGAGTGGTGCGTCGTAGTCGGCCGCCTGGCGGCGCGCCGCATCGACGCTGATCACGATGTCGCCCAGCATCCGCTCGACACCGTGGTCGTCGGGCGCGACAGACCGGGTCGCGCCGCGGCGGTCGAACGACTCGGGCGGATGGAACGGAAAGCTGAGCACGTCGGTCGGCGCGTCCTTGCCGCGGTGCGCGCGGTTCAGCTCCCGCATCGCGGCGTCGCGCACGAACGTCAGCGAAACGCTCGTTCGCGCTTCGCCGATCTGCGCGAGCAGCGCTTCGAGCGTGCGCGCCGCGGCGCGCGCGTCGAGCCCGGTCCCGCGCGTGTGGTTATCGAGGTAGACCAAGCGCTTCGTTCGCGCGCTTACTTCAGATGTTCGTGCGCGAGGCGGTCGTAGGCGGCGACGATCCGGCCGACCAGCGGATGGCGGACGACGTCGTTCTCGCCGAGCCGCACGATCCCCACGTCGTCGACGCCCTCGAACAGCCGCTCCACCTCGAGCAACCCGCTGCGCAAGCCGCGCGGCAAGTCGATCTGGGTGTCGTCGCCGGTGACGACCATCTTCGAGCCCGCGCCGAGCCGCGTGAGGAACATCTTGAGCTGCTCGTGGGTCGCGTTCTGCGCTTCGTCGAGGATCACGAACGCGTCGTTCAGCGTGCGCCCGCGCATGTACGCCAGCGGCGCGACCTCGATCGTGCCGCGCTCGAGGTAGCGCTGCGTCGTCGCGTCCTCGAGCAGCTCTTGCAGCGCGTCGTAGAGCGGGCGCAGGTACGGGTCGACCTTCTCCTTCAGATCGCCGGGGAGAAAGCCGAGCTTCTCGCCGGCTTCGACGGCCGGGCGCGAGAGGATGATGCGCGAGACGTGGCGCGCTTTGAGCGCGCGCACCGCCATCACGATCGCCAGAAAGGTCTTGCCCGTCCCCGCCGGTCCGAGCGCGAACGAGAGCGTGTTGGCGTCGATCGAGGCGACCAGCGCGCGCTGGCCGTCGGTCTTCGGGCGGATCTCGCGCCCGCGCGCGGTCGTCGCGAGCGTCGGCGGGATCCCGCGCTCGCCGGCGGCGCGCGCCGCCAGCGCGACGTCGTCCGGCGTCACCTGCGCGCCGGCGCGCGCGGCGGCCAGCATCGCGCCCAGGACGTCCTCGGCACGGCGCACCGCGCCGCGGTCGCCGGAGAGGTGCACGCGGTCGCCGTCGAGCCGCAGGACGACGGGGATGAGCGCTTCGAGAGCGTTGAGGTTCTGGTCGCGGTGTCCGCAGAAGCGGAGGGGATCGGAAAGCCCGGTGAGGTCGAACGTCGCCTCGCTGGTGATCGACGGCATCTAGGGCTTAGAACGCGCTCCGGAAGCCCGAAGTTGTCACCGCAGCGAGAGCGGCTTGCCCAGCACTTCGGCCAGGATCACCGCGTCGCGGGCGTGCGCCGGGTCGGCGAACGCCTGCGCGAGCACGGTGCGCGGCCGCAGTGCGGCCGGCCCGCTGGCGACGGCCGGGACCAGGGTCGAGCGCATCGAGGGCGGTGGGACGCGCCGCGCGGACGCGGCCGGCTGCGCGCCGGCCGGCCGGTTCGCGTAGGCGGTGGGGACGTAGACCGGGGTCGTCGTCAGGGCGCCCCGCTGCATCGCTGCGGCTTGCTGCGCGGCCGCTGCGGCGGCTTGCTGCGCGGCGATCTCCGCCGCGGCCGCTTGCCGTGCCTTGGCGACCGCCTGCTGTGCGGCGGCTTGCTGATCCGACGCCCACTTGCCGACCCGCCCGCGCAGACCGCGCAGGCGGGAGACGATCGACACGATCACGATGATCGCGAAGATCAGCAGGTTGAGATCGTGCGAGGTCACTGCGCGGGCGGCGGCGTCGAGCCGGCGGCCGGCGGGTTGTTGTCGGTCCCGACGCTCGAGCCGATCGCGCCGCGCATCTCGGTGTCCGCCTTCACGTTGTTGAGCTTGTAGTAGTCCATCACGCCCAGGTTGCCGGCGCGGAACGCTTCGGCCATCGCCTGCGGGATCTGCGCCTCGGCCTCGACGACCTTCGCGCGCATCCGCTGCGTCTCGGCCTTCATCTCCTGCTCGGCGGCCAGCGCGGCGTACTGCCGTTCGGCGGCCTTCGCCTGCGCGATCTTGCGGTCGGCTTCGGCTTGCGAGGTCTGCAGGTCGGCGCCGATGTTCTTGCCGACGTCGACGTCGGCGATGTCGATCGAGACGATCTCGAACGCGGTCCCCGCGTCGAGCCCCTTCGCCAGGACCGCTTTCGAGATGCGGTCGGGATACTCCAGAACTTCCTTGTGGTCGACGGCTGCGCCGACCGCGCTGACGACGCCTTCGCCGACGCGCGCGACGATCGTCGGCTCGCCGGCGCCGCCGACGTAGCGGTCGAGGTTCGAGCGCACCGTGATCCGCGCTTTGACGTTGAGCTGGATCCCGTTCTGCGCGACGCCTTGGAAGAGCGGCGTCTCGATGACCTTCGGGTTCACCGAGGTCTGCAGCGCGTCGAGCACGTCGCGGCCGGCAAGGTCGATCGCCGCCGCGCGCTGCCACTCGAGCGGAATCTGCGCCCGCTGCGCCGCGATCATCGCCAGCGTCACCTTGTCGATGTTGCCGCCCGCGAGAATGTGCGACTGCAGCTGGTCGACCGTCAGCGGCAGCCCGGCTTTGCGCGCGCGCACCAGGTTCGCGACCAGCAGCCCCGCCGGCACGCCGATGATGCGCATCCGGATCAGCGAGATGATCGAGAGCGGGACGCCGGCCGCCACCGTGCGGATCCACAACCCGATCGGAAAATAGTACAGGAACAGCGCGATCGCAACGATGATCGCGACGGTGACGACGACGACGAGAACGCCGAACATGGCTTATTGTCCCTCAGCTTCCGGGCGCACGAAGACCCGCGCGCCTTCGACGCGGGTTACGCGGACGGGTGTTCCGGCCGGAACGAACTCCCCCTCCGTCAGCACGTCGGCGCGGACCTCGCCGAACATCGCGACGCCGGCCGGGCGCAGGAACGAGAGCGCGGTCCCGCTCGCGCCTAGGAGGTCGCGGTGGTCGAGGCTGGCGACGTAGTCCGGGCCTTGCGTTCCGGCGAACACGATCCGCTTCATGAACGCGTTCTCGGGGATCCAGCGGATCAGCAGGGAGAAGATCACCACGGTCAGCACGATCGCGATCGCGAGCGCCTGCAGCGCGCCGACGAAGAACTGCAGCCCGAACGCGAGCAGCACGGAGGCGACCAGGATGATCGCCCCGAGCGTCCCCGCGACCCCGTGTCCGGGCAGCACGTGCAGCTCGAAGAGGATCAGCAGCAGGCCCAGCAGCGCCAGCGCGAGCACGATGCCGTTCGAGAAGCCCGCGTAGATGTGGGTGCCGAAGAACAGCGCAAGCGCCGCGACGCCGACCGCGCCGGCGATCCCGTGCAGCGTCTGCAGCTCGATCAGCAGGCCCAAGAACCCGATCGTGAGCAGAATCCCGCTGATCGCCGGATCGGTCGCGAAGCGCGCGACCTGCTCGGCGAACGTGTACGACGCTTCGGTCTGCGGCGCGTCGCTCAAACCGAAGCGCGCCAGCGCGGCGGCGAACGAGCCGACCGTCGCTTCGGAGAAACCTTCGGTGCGCGCCTGGTCCGCGGTGAGGGTGAGGATCCCGTTCGGCGCCTTGTACTTCGGCACGTCGACGGTCGCGTCGACCATCGCGGCGGCAAGGTGTGCGTTGCGGTGGTACCGCGTGGCGGTCGACTCGAACTCGCTGCGCAGCGCCGAAACGGTCTTGACCGTCTTGGGAATGGGCTCCGCGGCGCCGATCGAGCTGCCCGACTCCATCGCGATCCGCGAGGCCGACAGCGAGACCAGCGCGCCGGCCGAGAACGCGCGCTCGACGAACGCGTCGACCGGGATCTCGCTGAAGAGCAGCGCGTCGCGAATCTCGAACGCCGCGCTCACCAAACCGCCCGGCGTGTTGACGTCGAGGACGATCGCGCGCGCGTGCGCCGCCTTCGCCTCGGCGACGGCCCGGACCACCATGTGTGCCATTCCGGCGTCGATCGTCCCGGTGATCGGGATGACGACGATGCCTCGGCCCGACTCCGGCTTCGCGGCGGCCGATTGCGCCCACGCCGAGAGCCCTCCGGCAAGGAGGCAGAGAAAGGCGACGAGGCGGCGAGCGTTCACACGCCGATCTACCTTGGGCGCACGGTGGAGTTACGCAGAGGCGAGCTCCTGGGCGACGATCTGCCGCACGACGTTCCCGTCGGCCAGGCCCTTGAGCGGCGGCAGCACGGCCTTCATCACCGCGCCCTGGTTACGGCCCTCCGCGGGCAGCCCGGCGATCGTCTCGCGAACCAGCGCGCGGATCTCGTCCGGGGACTTCTGCGCGGGCAGGTACCGCTGCAGGATCTCGCGCTCGCGCGTCTCCTTCTGGACCAGCTCGGTCCGGCCGGCGTTTTGGAACTGCTCGATCGAGTCGCCGCACTGCTTGACGAGCCGCTGGACGATCGCGAGCTGGTCCGCTTCCGAGATGGTCGGGTTTCCGGCTTCCTTGCGCTTGTAGTTGAAAGCCGAAACAGCGCTGCGCAACGCGTCGAGCCGCACCTGGTCGCGCGCCTTCATCGCCTCTTTGAGGTCCGCGTTGATCCGTTCTTGGATCGTCATCGGCCGCTGTGGAAGCGCAGCTGCAGACGAATGATCCGTGGCGGAGCCGAGATGCGGCTGGCGATGAACGAGGTCTGAATTTCCCGGCCGGCGGCGTCGACCGAACCGGCGACGACGGGCGTCCCCGCGCCCGGCGTCGCGAGATACGTTCCGTAGTTGTTCGTGTTGAACAAGTTCTGCACGCCAAGCTGGAGCTCCACGGTCTTCGTCACCGGGTGGCGCGCGGTGAGGTCGAACTGCGTGAACGGCGGCTGGAAGTACGCGTTGTTCTTGCCCTCGTAGTCGACGCCGAGGCCGAAGAACGAACCGTCTTTCAGCGAGTACGTGAGCTGACCGTAGCCCTTCAGATACGGAATGCAGGTCGCGATTCCGGGCGCGGCGACGCCGTTACCGCAGATTTGCACGTTGTTCACCGGGAAGCTGTTGTTGCCCGCGCTGTAAAGACCCGGCGGCAGCCCGGAGACGATCGAGCGTTCGGCGGCGACTGCGGCGCTGAAGCCGAGACCGAGCGGCGGCGCGTTGCGGTATTTCAGCGTCGCAATCTGCGTGGTGAGCTTGGCGACGTTGATCGGCGCGAAGATCCCTTCGAGACCGCCGTTCGCGGGTATCGCCGTTGTCAGCACTTCGAACACGTTGTGGATGACGGAGTCCTGAAGGTCGAGGCTCAGCACGCTGCCGTTGCGGAAGCGCTTGTCGGCACCGAGACTGTACGCGATGCTCACCTCGGGGACGAGATCGGCGTTCTTTTCGGTCAGCGATCCGCCCAGCGCGTAGATCCCAAGCGCCTGGTCCGGCGGCTTCTGGAAGGTCGCCGTGCCGCTCAGCTGTCCGACGAACGGGAACGTCGTCGACGTTCCGAACGCGGCGCGGTACGATATATCGTTCGTCGGCCGGAACGTCAGCGCGACGTGCGGATCGAAGCGCGGAATCGTACGGCGGAAGCCGATCAGCGTCGCGTCGGTGAGCGACCTGGGCCGCCAGCCGACGACGGTGTAGAGCGTGTCGTACAGTCCGACGTCGATCCGGAGGTTGCGGACACGGTGGATGTCGCCGGTGAGCGAGATCGTGGAGTAGCGGTTCGTCGAGAACGGCACCGCGGTGCAGACCGGCAAGTCGCAGCCGACGAACGCGATCGTGCTCGTGCCGTGGAAGTCGTAGGTGAGGTTGTAGAGGTCGTCACCGAACGGGTGGAGGTACGAGAACGTCGTGCCGTACAGCTTGTCCTTCTCGAAGGTGGTGAAGGAGGTTTGGTAGCACTCCTGCTGACCGTTCACGATGGTGACGCCTCCGGTCGGGTTCGTCAACGACGAGAACGGCGGAGAGCAGGCGGCAAGGAAATCAGGATCGTTCGGCTTGCCCGGCGGCGAGAAGCCCGACGAATAATTGACCTCGCCGGTGCCGTTGATGATCTCGGGCTCGATGCTTCCGACGTACGGGCGCACCAGCAGCGTGCCTTTGCCGAGCGCGGTGCGGAACTGCGCGTCGAACAGCGTCTGGTTGTTGGTGACGGACGAGCCCGGGAACCAGCCCAACGAGTTCACCTTGCTGCCGATCAGGTAGGACTGGGCGGGATTCGTGCAGATGCCGGTGTTCGGACCGCTCGGGTTCGTGCAGCCGACGATCGTGAGCGGCCCGAGCGAGGTGCCCCACGCCGTTCCCTGCGGGCTGTAGCCGCCCCACGCGCCGACGAAGCCGGCTTCGAACGAGGTCGCCGGCGAGAACTCCCAGCGCCCTTTGAACACCTCGCCTTTGCTGAAGAACGAGCCGCTCGCGTCATCGCAGAACTGCAGGATCGCGGTGCCGTTCCCTTGCGGGAGCGCGTTGCACTGCTTCGTCTGATAGTACGGCCCGTTGTTGCCGTCGACACCGGCCCCGATCACGTACTGGAACTTGCCGAGCGAGCCGGTGGTGAGCAGGTGGCTGAACTGCGTCTGGTAGTTGTCGACGCCGGTCGCGAGCTCGTACGTCCGCTGGCGCGTGAACGAGGGCGTGAGCAGGTTGACGGTGCCGCCGACCGCGATGTTCGCGAACGGCGTCGTGTTGCCGGGACCGGACTGCGTCTCGACGCCGCCGCTCAGATACGAGGGATAGTACGTGCTCACCCAGACGCCGTACTGGCCCAGCGCGAGCGGGTGGCCGTCGACGAGGACTTGCGTCTCGTACGGCTGCACGCCGCCGACGATGATCGAGGTGTCCTGCTGGCTCCCCATGCGCTCGATCGTGACGTCGGGCAGGTGCTGCAGCACGTCGTTGACCTGCGGGTTGCCGAGGTTCGCGAACGCCTGAGCGGTCAAATAGTTCGACGTCGCGGTGCCGGTGTTGATCGCGCTGCGGCTGCCGCGGCTCACCGTCGAGACGCGGCCGATCTGTTGCAGCGAGGTCAGATTGGCTTGGTTGAGCGCGACGGTGACGGGAATCGTGCTTCCGGCAACCACCGCGAAATCAGAGAGCACCGCCGGCACGTAGCCGGGGCGCGTCACGTCGATGCGGTAGACGCCCGGCGCAACGGTGACGGTGAAGTTTCCGTCGGCGTCGGTCGTCGTGCGCGCGCTCGCCGGCCCGCTCAGCGCGACCGTCGCGCCGGCGATCGGCGTGCCGGCCGTCGTCTTGACGCTGCCTTGGACGACCGCCGTCGTCGGCGGCGCGGCTTGCGCCACCGTGGGCTCCGGCGCGACCGAAGCCGGCTCGGGAGGAGGAAGCGCGGCTGCGGCCGCTCCGAGCGGCGACTCGGCGGGGGCGGATGCCTGTTCTGCAGCGGGCGCCGGCTCTGCGGATGCGGGCGCCGGCTCCGCGGACGCGGGCGCCGGCTCTGCGACGGGGGCGACGGATTCGACAGCGGGGGCACCTGATTCCGCGGCCGGGAGCGACGATTCTCCGTCGGACAGCGCCGGCAGGCCCGCCCAACACATTGCGGAGATCGCGAAACAGCAGACTCCGGCGCGCCAAAAGAACGCAGAACGCATGAAAAAACACCTCGCCCCGAACGGGCCGCCGGACTTCCCGACGGACGTTCGGTTGCTCAGTGTTTAGTTCGTATTCAGCGCTTCCTCTTTGGCCGGCTGGCCGAGCCCGCGCGGCTCAGGTGCGGCGCTTGCGGGCGGCGGCGCTCTTCTTCTTGCGGCGGACGCTCGGCTTCTCGTAGTGCTCGTGCTTCCGCGCCTCCGCGAGGACGCCGGCCTTCTGCGTCGCCTTCTTGAAGCGGCGCAGCGCGCTCTCGATCGTCTCGCCCGGGGCGACTCGAATCTCCATCTACTAGAACACCTCCCTCCGCCGCGGCCAAAGCCGCATCGTGACCCTTCTAGGCCCGACCAGGGACTATATCACAGGATCGCCGGTCGGTCAAAGAATTCTCAGCCTGGCGGCCACGTCATGTGGCGGCCGGCCAGGACGTGCAGGTGCAGGTGGTGGACGGTTTGGCCGCCGTCGGGACCTTCGTTGATGACGACGCGGTAGCCGTCGCGTCCGAAGCGGCGGCCGAGCTCCGAGGCGGTGTTGAGCAGGCGCGCGGCGCGCTCGTCGTTCGCGCGCTCCGTGAAGTCGCTCAGGTGCTGCGCGTGCTCGGTCGGGACGATCAGCACGTGCGTGGGCGCTTGCGGGTTGAGATCGCGGAACGCGACCAGGTGCTCGTCGCGCGCGACCTCGTCGGCCGGGATCTCCTTGCTCACGATCTTGCAGAAGATGCAGTTCGGATCCGTCGCCATGTGCTTACGACCCCGCCGGCGCTTGGATGAGGTTGAAGTGGTACGAGGTGTTCGGGGACGGAACGAAACCCTTCAGGGAAGATTTCAGCACGATCGGCACCGTCGTGTGCACGAGCGGAACCGCTGGCACTTGATCGTGCACCATCGCGTTCGCCTGCTGGTAGACCGGCTTGCGCTTCGCGTCCTCGACCGCCGCTTGGCCGGCGAGCATCAGCCGGTGGAACGCCGGATCGCGCCAGAACGAGTAGTTCTGCGCAGTTCCGTCCTTGTGCGCCGAGTTTTGATCGAGCAGCGGGTAGAAGAAATTGTCCGGGTCGCCGTTGTCGCCGGTCCAGCCGATGAGGCACATCTCGTGCAGACCGTGCTTGATGCGGTCGAGGAAGACGCCCCACTCGTACGGCTGCAGCGTCGCGGTGATCCCGACTTGCGCAAGGTTCGCCTGAAGCGTCTCGGCGACGCGCTGCGGCTCGGGCAGATACGGGCGCGGCGCGGTCGAGTAGCTCAGCGTGGTCGTGAAACCGTGCGGATAGCCCGCCGCCGCCAGCAGCGCGCGCGCTTTCGCGACATCGTGCGGGTAGGCTTTCACCGCCGGGTTCGCGCCGAGCATCCACGGCGGCGTCCAGTTGTCGGCGACGACCGCGCCGCTGGAGTACAGCGACTTCGCCATCGTCGTGACGTCGATCGCGTACGCGACCGCTTGCCGCACGCGCAGGTCACCGAACGGTTTTTTCTCGACGTCCATCGCGAGGTAGCTAACGTTGTTCGGCATCTGCTGCACGACCGAGATCCCCCGCTCGCCGCCGAGCTTCTTCGCATCGTCGGGACGCGGATCGGTCAGCATGTCGATGTCGCCCTTCTCGATCGAGAGCACGCTGGTCGCCTGATCCGGGATGTCGCGGATGATCACGGTCGGGTAGCCGGGCTTTTTTCCTTGCCACTTCGCGTTCGCGACCAGCGTGATGTGATCGTCGCGCACCCACTCGGCGAGCGTGTACGGCCCGCTCCCGACCGGCTTGAGCTCGAACGCTTTCGGATCGCGCAGGATCGCCGCCGGCGAGCCGAGCCCGAACGCCTGCTCGGCGATGTCGCGCAGGAACGGACCGAACGGCTTGGCGAGCTTGACGACGAGCCGCGTCGGGCTCGGCGCCTGCACGTCGGCGACGACGCCGGGGAAGCCGCCGAAGTCGTCGTTGTAGTAGGAGTACGGGAAGTTGCCGTGCGCCGGGTTCGAGGCGAGCCGCCAGCGGTCGAAGTTGAACTTCACCGCCTTCGCGTCGAGCGGTGTGCCGTCCGAGAACTGCAAGCCCGGCTTGAGCTCGAACGTCCAGGTCTTGCCGTCCGGGCTCGCGCTCCATTTTTGCGCGACGTCGCCGACGACGTCGAACGAGCCCGGCTTGAACGCGACCAGGTTCTGCATCACCTCGTTGGTCGTGTTCAGCGAGAGGCCGTCGGTCGCGTGCGCCGGATCCAGGACGACGGCGTCCTTCACGCGCGCCATCACGAGCGTCGGACCGTTCTCGCCGCCGCCGGACGAGCCGCCGCCGCCCGCACTGCAGGCGGAGAGCGCGACGGCGAACATCGCCAGCGCCCTCAGCGCGTGCGGACGGTGAATTGCCACTTGCGCGAGTTCTCGTTGCCGGCGTTGTCGTAGATCGTCACCGCCACGGTGACGGTTCCGTCGGGGAGCGCCGCACCCGGGCTGTAGGTGATGAACTGGTCGGTGCGCGTCGCCGCGGCGGTGACGTCGAGCCCGTTCACTTCGATGCGCACGCGCGAGACGTCGATGCCGACGTCGGTCGGCGAACGGTACGTCGCGTAGATCGACGGCTTGTTGTTGTTGACGACCATCCCGCCGGGCGGCGCGATGTCGGTGATCTGCGGCTGCGTCGTCGCCACCGCGATCAGCGTCGGCGCTTCGGCGCGCGGCGCCTCGGAGCCGCCGGCGCTCAGATGCCCGTAGACCGCGGTGCGGCTGAAGTTGATCCCCGCCGGGACGGTGTACTTCGTCGTGTACGTGCCGGGCTGCGTCTCCGGCAGCGGGAGCCCCGTCAAGTAGGTCCCGATGTCGAACGTCGCTTTGCCGCCCGGCGTGCCGTGCATGGTGACGGTGAACGAGTCGTTGGCGCGCAGCGCGCCCTTCGCGGCGACGGTGAAGTCGGTGATCTGCGCCGCCCCGGCCGGCGTCGGCGTCGAGGGGATCGCGCGCGCGACCAGGATCTGCCGCTTCTCGCGCGTGTCGGGGTTCAGCCGCACGGTGACGCTGTCGCCGACCTTCAGGTCGCCGATCTGCGCCGGGTCCCCGTTCAGCGTGATCTCGGTGCTCTTGTCGGGCGTGACGACGTAGCCGTCCTGCAGCACGAACGCGCTCGCCGAGACGGCGGCGATCGTTCCGGCGCGCGAGGCGTAGCGGTCGACGACCTGGTCGACGCTGCCGTCCTTGCGCAAGATGATGCTGACCGCGTCGCCGACGTGCACGTCCTTGAGCGAGGCCGGCGTGGTGGTGCGGGTGACGACGTCCTGCACCACGATGCGCGCGTCGGAGGTGATCGCGATCGTGCGCACCGCCGTGCCCTTCGTCACCGTGATCGACTCGGGCGCCGAGTTCAAGTCGACCGCGCTGGCGGATCCGACGAACTGCGTCGAGCCGCCCGCGGTGCGCTGCTCGAGCCCGGCCGTGCGCCCGACGATCGAGGAGATCACTTCGATGCGCGCCGCCTTCGGATCGTAGCTCACCTGCGCGCCGAGCGAGTCGGAGACGAAGCGCAGCGGAACGTAGGTCGCGCCGTCGATCTCGGTCGCCGGCGAGTCCATCAGGATCGGGCGGTTGTCGACGATCGCGCGCTTCGAGCCGGCGGTGATCGCGATCCGCTTCGCGGGCGCGGAAGCGATGAGGGTCTTGCCGCTGCGCGCGACGTTGATCCCGAGCGCGCTGTAGATCCGCACGACCGGGACGAGCACGCGGCCGCCGACGGTGCGCGGCGCGGGATCGCGCGCCAGTTCCTCGCCGTTGACGACGATCGCGATCGCGCGGACCGGGACTTCCTCGTGCTTGGGCGGCGCGGCGGCGGCCGGAACCGACCACGCCGCGACGCAACCGGCGAGTACCGCAGCGATCACGGGACGGATCAGGGGCATACCACCTCGCGATAGACGGCGGCCGTCGAAGCCGCGAACCGATCCCAGGTATACGCCCGCAGCGCCGCTGCGCCTTCGGCGGCGCGCTGGCGCGCACGGGCCGGGTCGCGGGCGAGCGCGGCGAGCAGCGCCGCGAGCGCGCTCGCATCGCCGGGCGCGAACGTCTGCGCGAACGGCGCGACCAGCGCCGGAACCGCGCTCGTGCTGGCCAGGACGGGCGTGCCGGCCGCCGCCGCCTCGAGGATCGGGATGCCGAACCCCTCGGCGAGCGAGGGCTGGACGTAGGCGAGCGCTCCGCGGAACCGTCGCGCGAGCATCGCGTCGTCGAGCTCACCGAGGAATGCGATCGCGCCGTTCTTGCGCACGTACTTCGAACGCACGGCGGGCTCGTCACGTCCCGTCAGCACGAGGTCGAGCTCGATCTCTTCCGGCAGCGCGGCCCAGGCGGCGTAGAGCGTCGCCAGCCCCTTGTGCGGCGCGTGGTTGCCGGCGTAGAACGCGTACGGGCGCGCCGCCTCGCACGGTGCGGCGGCGGGGATCGCCTCGTCGTAGCCGAGCGGGACGACGCGGATCCGCTCGCGCGCGAGCCCGAGCAGCGCGACGCAGTCGTCGGCGACGCGCTCGTCGCTGACGAGCACGCGCGCGGCGTTGCGGTACAGCGGTGCGGCGGCGAGGCGCCAGTACGCCGCCGTCGCGGGCGAGAACAAGTGCGGAAACTTGAGGTGGATCAGGTCGTGCACCATCGCGACGTACGGCCGCGGCACCAGCGGCGCGGCTTCGAGGTACGGCAGGTGCACGAGCTGCGGGCGCGCCGTGCGCAGCGCGAGCGGGTGCAGCACGAGCGGCGAGGTGACCGGAACCAGCTCGACGTCGGGCGCGACGCGCGGCAGGCGCTCGAGCAGCGCGCGCGTGTACGCGCGCATTCCGGCCGACGCGCGCGACGTCGGCCGCGCGGCGAGCACGACGCGGATCATGCCGAAAGCAGCTCGCGGTACACGTCCGCGGTCGCGCGCACGGTGCGTTCCCACGTCAGGTGCGCCGTCGCGGCGCGCGCACGTTCCGCATCCGCGCGCATCGCCGCCGGCGATTCCGTCGGCCCGGACGCTGCGGCTTCCTCGCACGCGCGCAGCAGCAGCGCGCGCAGCGCGGCGGCGTCGCGCGCCGGATAGCGGTGCACGAACGGCTTCAGCACCGATGGGGCCGCCGTCTCCGCGGCGATCACGGGCGTTCCGGCCCCGAGCGCCTCAAGAAGCGGGAGGCCGAACCCTTCGCGCAGTGAGGGTTGAACGTAGGCGAGCGCACCGCGGAACAGCTCGTCGAGCCGCTGGCCGTTGCAATCGCCGGTGAAGACCAGCTCGCCGCGCGCACCGGCAGCCAGCGCACGGAGCGCCGGTTCGTCCTCGCCGGTCATCACCAGATCGACCTGGATCCCGTCGGGAAGCGAGGCCCAGGCCGATACGAGCGTTCCGAGATCTTTGTGCGGCCGGTGATTGCCCGCGTACAGAAAATACGGTCGGGCACGGCGCTCCGGCGCGATCGGGTATCCGGGCGTGTCGACGCCGAGCGGGATCACGCGCACGCGAGCCGGATCGACGCGCAGGTAGCGCTGCAGCAGCTCGACCGTCGCGTCGTCGTCGGTGATGACCGCGCGCGCCGAGCGCAGCACGGGGCCGACGACGTGCCGCCAGTACGGCTGAACCTTGGGCTTCGCGTACTGCGGGAACTCCAGGTCGATCACGTCGTGCACGGTGACGACGTGCGGCGCCGGCACGAAGCGCGGCACGTACGGGGTCGGAAAGTGCACCAGCCGCGGGCGGAGTCGCGCGAGCACGAGCGGCATCCCGACTTGCTCGGCGACGTCGAAGTTGTCGCCGCCGCCGAACTGCGCAAACCTCAGATCCGGCGCCAGCTCCGGCAGGAACGTTCGCAGCGCGCGCACGTAGGCGAGCATCCCCGCCGACGTGTGCGAGGTCTGGCGCACGTCGAGCGCGACGTCGGGCCGCGCGCTCACGCGCGGCGCAGCGCTTTGGCGCGGACGACGACGCGATAGCGGGCGCTCCCCCAAGCGACGAAGAGCCCGCGCCAGCCGTCGAGCCAGCCGCCGTAGCGCACGATCGACCACAAGAAGCGCAGCGGCATCGTCGCGAGCGCGCGCAGGTACGCGCGCGTGGAGGGCTGCAGCGCGGCGGCTTCGACGCTGGTGTAGCGGTCGAACTTCGCCCAGTACGACGCCAGCGTCGGGTACGAGTCGTGAACGATCGCGCCGGGGAGATCGGCGACCGGGCCGTCGACGATCCACCGCTCGTGCAGGTCGGCGCCCAACTTGTTCGCCGCGACGCGCGCGCGGTCGGTGCGGAACAGCCGCAAGAGCTTTTCGTTCGACCAGCCGGCGGCGCGGACCGGACGGCCGCACAGCATCGTCACGCGGCGCAGACGATAACCGGCGACGTCGCCTCGCGCCGCGAGGATCGCGTCGCGCAGCGCCGGATCGAGCAGCTCGTCGGCGTCGAGCATCAGCGCCCACGGCGTCGCCACGCGGCCGAGCGCATAGCGCCGCGCGTTGACGAAACCGGTCCACGGCCGCGTCTCGACCTCGGCGCCGTGCGCGCGCGCGACCGTCACCGTCTCGTCGCGCGAGTCGGCATCGAGTACGTAGACGCGCATCGCCGGCGGCAGCTCGGCGAGGAGCCGTCCCAGACGCGCCGCCTCGTCGCGCGCGAGGACGACGACCGTGACGTCCGCCGCGTTCAGGTCCGCACGAGCGCGCCCTCGCCCGCGCCGGAGCGCGCGCGCGAGCGCTCGAGCGCGGCGCCGATCCATTCGCGGTAGAGCGGCGAAGGCCGGTTCGGCCGGCTCTTGTACTCGGGGTGCGCCTGCGTTCCGAGGAACCAGGGGTGGACGCTCTCCGGGAGCTCGATGACCTCGACCAGCGAGGTCCGCCCGAGCGGGTGATGACCGCTGAACACCATGCGGTGCTCCTCGAACAGCGCAGCGTACTTGTTGTTGAACTCGTAGCGGTGGCGGTGCCGTTCGCCGATCTGCGTCGCGCCGTACGCCCGCGCGGCGAGCGATCCTTCTTCGAGCGTGCAGTCGTAGGCGCCGAGCCGCATGGTCCCGCCCTTGAGATCCAGGTTTCGCTGCTCGGGCAAGAAATCGATCACCGGATCGGGCGTCGTCTCGTCGACTTCGGTCGTCATCGCCTCGGGCAGGCCGAGCACGTTGCGCGCGAACTCGACGCACGCCAGCTGCATCCCGAAGCAAATGCCGAGAAACGGGATCTTGTTCTCGCGCACATGCTGGATCGCGACCAGCTTCCCTTTCACGCCCCGCGCGCCGAAGCCCGGCGCGACGAGGACGCCGTCGACCTCGGCGAGCGCGCTCAGCCCTTCGGTCTCGATCCGCTCCGAGTCGACGCGCACCACGTCGACCGCGACGTTGTGGTAGATGCCGGCGTGCGCGATCGCCTCGCTGATCGAGATGTAGGCGTCTTTCAGCTCGACGTACTTTCCGACCAGCGCGACCTTCACTCGGCCGCGCGGGTTCTGGATGCGGTCGGCGACCGCGCTCCACTCTTCGAGCTCGGCAGGCTTCGTTTCGAGCCGCAGCTTCCGCACCGCGATCTCGGCCAGCCCTTCGGCTTCGAGGTTGAGCGGGACTTGATAGATGGTCGCGGCGTCCGCGTTCTGCACGACCGCGCCGGCCGGGACGTCGCAGAACAGGGCGATCTTTTCCTTCAGCTCGACCGGGATCGGGCGCTTGCTGTCGGTGCGCACGACGATCGCGTCGGGCGTGATCCCGATCGCGCGCAGCTCGCGCACGCTGTGCTGCGTCGGCTTCGTCTTGAGCTCGTCGGCGGCGCCCAGGTGCGGCAGCAGGGTAAGGTGCACGAACATCACGTTCTCGTCGCCGACCAAGTGCCGGACTTGGCGGATCGCTTCGAGGAACGGGAGCGACTCGATGTCGCCGACCGTGCCGCCGACTTCGACGATGCACACCTCGGCGCCGCTCGACTCCGCGACGCGCGTGATGTGCGCTTTGATCTCGTTGGTGATGTGCGGGATCACCTGAACGGTTGCGCCGAGATAGTCGCCGCGGCGTTCCTTCTCGATCACCGACTTGTAGATCTGGCCGGTCGTGACGTTGTTGTCGCGAGTGAGCGCCTCGTCGATGAAGCGCTCGTAGTGGCCCAGATCAAGGTCGGTCTCGGCGCCGTCCTCGGTGACGAAGACCTCGCCGTGCTGGTACGGATTCATCGTGCCGGCGTCGACGTTGATGTACGGATCCAGCTTCTGGATCGATACCGAAACCCCACGACTCTTGAGCAGCCGTCCTAGCGAAGCTGCCGTGATCCCCTTCCCGAGCGAACTGACGACCCCGCCGGTGAAGAAGATGAACTTAGCCATGAGGGAATGCTTCGCTTCGCCGCCCCACCCGGCATGACCCGCCGAGTCGCCACAAACTTGTTCGTCTCCCGAATTGGCGCAGCCCTCGCCCGCGAGTCTGGATTACGTTATGGCGAGAGACGGCAGGAATCGGGATTCGGCGTCCCGCCATCGAAATGGTGATCATGCGCCGACTCGTTGCCGTCTTCGGTCTCGCGTTCGCGTTCGCTGCGGGGTGTGGCGGCGGTGGCGGCGGAGGCAGCTCGTTCCCACCCCCGCCGCCGCCGACCCCGACTCCGACGCCGGGACCGAAGGCGACGGTGTCGTTCGCGGTTTCGATCCCGTCCAAGGTCGGGTCGGCGAAGGCGCGCACCCCGCGCTACGTCTCGCCGGCGACGGCGGTCGTTCAGATCTCGGTGAACGGCGGACCGGCGCAGAGCTTTCCCGTGAGCGGCGGACAGCCGTGCTCGAACCCCAGCCCGCCGCCCGGCAGCGGGACGTGCGCCGTGTACTCCGTGCAGGCACCGGTTGGCACAGACACCTTCACGATATCGCTGCTCGACAACGCGAACCACGTTCTCTCGGCGGGCACCACGCAGGCGACGATCGTGCAGGATCAGACGAACAGTGTGAACGTCGTCTTCAACGGCGTTCCTGCTTCGCTGAGCGTGTCGGTGAGCAATCCCTCACCGCCCACCGGGACCGCTGCGTCGTTCCAAGTCGTGCCGCAGGTCTACGACGCCGCAGGGTTCACGATCATCGGCGCACCGGGGGCGCTCCCCACGATCACGATCACCGACAGCGACACGAGCGGCGTGACCGGGCTCTATCTCGCCGGTTCCGACAACACGTGCGCGACGCAGGCGGCCGCGCCGGCAACCAGCGTGACGACCACCGTCACGACGGTCAACGGCAACTCGTTTTACACCAACGTGTGCTTGGCGTACAACGGTCAAGCGCTGCCGAACGGGGCGACGTTGACGGCGTCGGCCAGCGGCGTTCCGAGCGCGACCGCGACGTTCAAGCCCGTTGCGCAAACCGCCGGCACCGGCGCGTGGATGTTCGGCACGGATTCCAACGCACAAGCCGGGCTCGTCCGCTTCGACCCGAACATGGCCCCGCTCGGGGAGATCACCGGCTCGAACGCGCAGCTCTCGGTCGTGAACGGCCTGGCGGTCGACGCCGGCGCGAACGTGTTCGTCCTGACGCAAGGACCGTCGGGCCAGCGAATCAACGAGTTCGCCTCGACCGCGAACGGAAACGCCAGCCCGACGGCGAGCACCGACTTCAGCGTACCGACGAACGTCCCGCTTCAGCGGGTCATCTCAGGGCTCGCGCTCGACGGCGCGGGCGACGCATACATCGGGGCCTTCCGAAACGGGACGACGACGACCTCGTGCGCGATCGTGCTGGTGCCGCTGACGGGTTCGACCTCGAATCCGACGGTGGCGGCGGACTGCAGCCCGTATGTGGACTCGGCGCCGACCGCGCAGGCGTCGGGATCGATCACCCAGCTCGTGAGCGACGGCCACGGCTATCTCTACGCGGGTTACGTGCAGTCGCAGATCACGCCGAACCCCGCCATCGCGCGCTACACGATCGGCGCGGGCGGAGCGCTGACGCTCGACGCGATGATCACCGGGATCAACCCGTTCTTCACCGTCGACTCGCACGGCAACGTCTACGCGGGCGGGAACAACGGCGCGGTCATCAACGAGTATCCGGCGAGCAGCTTCGTCCACGGCCAGCGCACCACCGTGCCCTCGACGCCGGGCAACTCGTATCAGAACAACGCCGCCCCGACTGCCGCGTACCCGGACGGTGTCGACGGCGCCGGCAATCTCTTCGCGGCGAAGCCGGCGTTCATGAGCGGCAACTCGGCGGAGGTGATTCCGGCGGGAAGCCGCGTTCCTTCGGCGACCGCGAACTTCGTGCCGGCCTACGTCAGCGGCATCTTCAGCGCAAGCGGCGGCGGCGGCAGCCCGATCTCCGCGCAGCCGCAAAACGTCGAGACGCAGTCGAGCGCGCCGATCACCGTCTCCGAGACCGGCTACACCGGCACGTTCACCGAAATCGACGACTGCGGGGCGATCGCGACGGTGACCCCCTCGAGCGCGAACGGTCCGACGGCGACGTTCACCGTGACGAGCAAACACGCGTCCGGCGGCACCTGCACCGTGACGTTCAGCGACGCGCAGCACAACACCGCGCCGGTGCACGTCGGGATCACGGTCGTCAACCTCACCGGTTCGTCCAAGGGGAGAAGACCGCACTGATGCGCCGCTTCGCGGTCTTCGGTCTGGCGTTCGGGTTCATCGCGTCCGGCTGCGGCGGGGGCGGCTCGTCGGTGCAGCCGCGGCCGCAACCGGCTCCGACGGCGACGCCGAGCGCTCCGGCCCCCACCGCGACGATCGCGTTTGCAATCAAGATCCCGGCACGCGCGGGCTCCGGCAAGCAGCGCCGGCCGCGCTACGTCTCCCCCGCGACGCAAGTCGTGCAGATCTCGGTGAACGGCGGGGCGCCGACCACCTACCTCGTCAGCAACGGGCAACCGTGCACCAACCCGGCGCCCCCGCCGCAAACCGGCACGTGCACCGTCTACTCGGTGCAGGCGCCGGTCGGCACCGACACCTTCGCCGTCACGCTGCTCGACGGGTCGAACCACGTGCTCTCCTCGGGCACCGTGCAGCAGACGATCGTTCAAGATCAGACGAACACGGTGAATGTCGGGTTCGACGGCACCCCCGCCTCGCTGCGGCTCTCGGTGAGCAATCCTGCGCCGCCGACCGGCACGGCAACGCGGTTCATCGTCACGGCGCACGTCTTCGATGCCGACGGCTTCACCATCATCGGCGCACCCGGAAACCTTCCGACGCTCACCATCACCGACAGTGATTCGAGCGGCGCGACGGGACTCTACCTGGCCACCTCCGACAGTTCCGGCTACCAAACCTGCGCATCGCAAGCGGCGCCGCCCTCGACCAGCGTCGCGACCACGCTCTACATCGAGTTCGGCACGTCGTTCTACACGAACACCTGCTTGGCGTACAACGGCCAGGCGATTCCGGCCGCCACGCTGACCGCGTCCGCGCCCGGCTTGTCGAGCGCGACCGCGACGTTCGCGCCGGTCGCGCAGAGCCATCCGTCGGGCGCATGGATGTACGGCCGGGATTCGAACGGCAACATAGCGCTCGAGCGCTTCGACGCGAACATGGCGCCGCAGACGGAGATCACCGGCTCGAACACGCAGCTCCAGCTCGGCCCGGGCATCAGCGGGTTCGCGGCGGATGCCGCGGGCAACGTGTACACGCTGAACGGCACCCAGATCAACATGTGGCCCTCGACCGCGAGCGGGAACGTCGCTCCGACATCGAGCACGAGCTTCACCTGCCCGAGCTGTACCGGCGGTGCCGTGCCGGTCTACCTCGCTCTCGATGGCCATGGCGGCGCGTACTTCGGCGTCCCGCCCGCAAACAGCAACTCTTGTACGATCAACCACGTCGCCCTCACCGGTTCCACCGCCACGGCGACGGAGGTTGTCTCGTCCAACGACTGCGGCGCCTTGAGCGGCGGCCGGTTGATGCAGCTCGCCACCGACGGCCAAGGCTATGTGTACGTCGGAGTCCAGGCGGGGTACTCGAAGCCGAACGCGGTCGGGCGCTATGCGATCGGCGCCGGCGGATCGCTCACGCTCGACGCCGCGCTGACGGTGATCGACCCGAGATTCACCGTCGACTCGCTCGGCAACGTGTTCGCAGGCGATCCGCTGCAGGAGTATCCCGCCGGCCAGTTCGTTCACGGCCAGCGCGTCCAAGTGTCAAACCAGCCGAACGACGTCTGGCCGGTCGGCTATATCGCCGGGATCGACGCGGCCGGCAACGTCTTCGGGAACCAAAGGGGCATCACCACCGGGGCGGTCGTCGTTCCGTACGGAAGCCGTACCGTTTCGGCTTCGGCGAACTTTTCCCCGATCTTCGTCGCGGGGATTCGCTAAGCCGCCGGCGCGATCGCGGCAACGACGAGGCGATCGAGTCCGGCATAGTCGCGAATCGTCTCGACGCCCGCAGCGGGTAGCTCGTCGCGCACGAGCTGCTCGAGCGCGCGCGCGTTCGCCGGCGCCGCTTCGAGGATGACCATGCCGCGCGGTGCGATCAGCTTCGGCAGGTCCGGCACGAACCGGCGATAGAGCGCGAGGCCGTCGGGCCCGCCGTCACGCGCGAGCAGCGGTTCGAACGAGACCGGATCGGGCGCGCTCGCGCACTCGGCGCTCGGGACGTACGGCAGGTTCGCGACGACGCAGTCGAACGGCGCGTACGGAACCAGCGGCGCCGCCAGATCGCCGTGCAGAAACGTCACATGCTGAAAGATGTTGTTGCGCGCCGCGTTGCGCCGCGCAACGGAGAGCGCGTCCTGCGAGATGTCGCTCGCGAAGACGCTCAGCTGCGGCAGCTCGCACGCGAGCGTGATCGCGATCGCGCCGCTTCCCGTGCCGACATCGGCGGCGCGGCCGTTCTCCCGCCCGATCGCGCGCAAGTGGCGGACCGCCCACTCGATTGCCAGCTCCGTCTCCGGCCGCGGGACGAGCACGCGCGCGTGGACGCCGAACATCCGCCCGTAGAATCCCGCCTCGCCGGTGACGTATGCCAGCGGAAGCCCGCGCTCGCGCTGCGCGACCAGCGCCAGGAACCGCTCCGCGACGTCCGGCTCGAGCTCGCGCTCGCGGTGCGCGATCATCTCCGCGCGCGAGACGCTCGCTGCATGCGCCAGCAGGAACACCGCGTCCAATCTTCCGCTGCCGCCCACGTTCTCTAGCCGGATCGACGCGTCGCGCAGGGCCTCGCCGATCGTCACGCCGCGCTGGTTTCGCCGCTCAGCAGGCGGGCTTTTTCGTCCTTCTGCAGTTCGACGATCAGCTTTTCCATGTCGCCGTCGAGGATCGCTTTGATGTTCTGGAAATTCTGGTTGATGCGATGGTCGGTGATGCGGTCCTGCGGGTAGTTGTAGGTGCGGATCTTCTCGCTGCGGTCGCCCGTTCCGACTTGGCTGCGCCGCAACGCGCCTTCCGCTTCCTCGCGCTCGCGCCGCTGGTTCGCGGCGAGCTGCGCGCGCAGCATGTCCATCGCGCGCGCGCGGTTCTGCAGCTGCGACCGTTCCTCGCTGCACGCCACGACGATCCCGCTCGGCTTGTGGGTGATGCGAATCGCCGACTCGGTCTTGTTGACATGCTGCCCGCCCGCGCCGGACGATTTGAACGTGTCGATCTCCAGGTCCGTGGGCTTGATCTCGATCTCGCCGTCGTCCTCGACCTCCGGCAGCACGGCGACCGTCGCGGTCGAGGTGTGGATGCGGCCCGCCGCTTCGGTCGCCGGGACGCGCTGGACGCGGTGGACGCCGGACTCGTACTTGAACCAGCGGTACGGCTCGCCGCCCTTCACGCTGACGACGACTTCCTTGTACCCGCCGGCTTCGTTCTCGCTCTCGCTCAACAGCTCGACGCGCATCTTGCGCGACTCCGCGAAGCGCGAGTACATCCGCAGCAGATCGCCCGCGAAGATACCGGCCTCATCGCCGCCCGCGCCGGCACGGATCTCGACGAACACGTCCTTGTCGTCGTGCGGGTCGCGCGGCAGCATCAGGTCCTGAAGCTGCGCGTCCAGCACCGCCAGGCGCTCGCGCAGCGCGGGCGCTTCTTCTTCGGCCAGCGCGGCCAGCTCGGGATCGCTCTTGTCGGCGCGCAACGCGTCGTTCGCGGCGATCTCGTGCAGCAGCGCGCGGTACGCGCGGAACGCGTGCACGGTCTGCTCGATCGATGCGCGCTCTTTCATGAGCGCGGTGAAGCGCGCCTGGTCGAAGCCGCCGCTCGTGTCCGCGAGCGCGGCGTCGATCTCGTCGAAGCGTTTCGAGAGCGTCTCGAGGCGGTCGGTGTACTGCATCAGGTACGAAAGAAGCGCACCGTCGGACGGCGCGCTTCCAGGGAACGATTCGGCGCGGCTAAAGCGAGGCCGAAGCGGCCTCCGCGTCGGCAGCCTTGCGCGACTTCCGCGCGGCGGCTTCGGCCTTCTTCTTGTCGGCCATCGCGGCACGCTGGTTGAACTTCTCGACGCGCCCGGCGGTGTCGAGGAACTTCTGCTGGCCGGTCCAGAGCGGATGGCAATGCGAGCAGACTTCGACGGCGATCGTGGGCTTGGTCGATCCGGTGGTGAACTGGGCACCGCAAGCGCACGTTACGTGCGCCTCCGGATACCATTTGGGGTGACCCTTGGTTTTCACAGCCTCACGATTATATCAGGGCGCCGCAAGGAGCCGCGGGACGACCCGCGGCTCCTCGTACCGGCAAGCGAGCGAGGATCAGACGCCGACCACCGACTTGATGAGGTGCCTACCGAACGGCACCCCGATCCCCGTCGTGAGATCGTAGCCGACCCCCGCACTGAACCCCGGACCGGGGGTGGGCGGGGGATTCGGACAAGGTCCGACCTGCGCCGGATTGACTCGGCACGGCGTCACGCCGTTGTTCCCGTCGACGATGTCGAGGAACGTCGCCGGGTAGCGCACCGAGTCGTTGTAGATCGCGTAGAACGCGGGCGCCGCGTTCCCCATCCGGTACGGTTTCGGCCCGCTCCCCTTCGCGACACAGGCCGGCGTTTGCCGGCAAGCATCCAAGACGAGCGCCCACATCGCTGCCATCTCGGGCGCCGCGACGCTCGTGCCGCCGAACGCGATGAAGCCGCCGCCGAAGTCCGCGTTGACGACGACCGCGACGCCGGTCGCCGGATCGGCATCCAGGGAGGCGTCCGGCTGGTTGCGCTTGGTGCCATGGACGCCGGGCCCCTTTTGATACGCAGGCAGCGGGACGGCGACCGAGAGCCCGCCGCCCGTCGCGCCGAAGCCGTGCTCGGTCTGCACGCCCCAGGTCGTGTACGGCCCGATCTTGTGGCCGGCCTCGTCGACGGGCGCGGTGATCCCGCCGACGCTGGTGACGTTCTGATCGACCGCCGGCGCGCTCACGCACGGCTGATCCGGGCTCGATACGCCGGGCCCCGTGCCGAAAAACGGCCGGGCGCAGCCCTCTGCACCGGCGTCGCCGGAGGAGATGAACACCGCGATCCCTTCGGCTTGCAACATCGCGAACTGGACGGGCTCCGTGCCGTTCGGGTCGTACGTCACGCCGTCCGCGCCGGTGTAGTCGCTGTACTGCTCCGCGAGCCCGTAACTCCCGGAGACGACGTCGGCTTGGTTGTCGCTGATGATCTGCTGGACCTCGTCGTTCACTTCGCTGATCCCTTCGCGGGGACCGAAGTCGTGACTGGTGCCGAACGTTTCGTGCGGCACGTAGGCGAGGTAGAAGAGCACGTTTGCGGTCGGCGCCAATGCAGCGGCTTGTTGGGTATCGATTTGTGCCTCGCCGTCCTCGGGATTGCAGCCCGGCAGCGAACCGCTGCAGGGCCCCGTCACGGGCGGCGGCGTCGCCGGCGTGCCGCCGTTCACCCCGTTGCTCGAGCTCACGTTCACCTGCGTGATCGTGTTGCTTGTCGCGTGGAAGCTGCCGTTGCCGTCGAGCCAGCCTGCGCCGAGGGATTGTCTGTACGCCTTGTAGTCGTCCTGCGCGATCGGCCCCGTGCCGATGATGCCGACGTTGATCCCGGTCCCCGTGTAACCGGCCGCATACGCGCCGCTGTAGTCGAACGCCGCAGCCAGCTGCTGCGAAGGAATCCCGAAGTCGAAGGCCGGCGTCGTCCCGTGCGGACCGATCGCGATCGAGTTGCGCTTCATCCACTTTGGGTTGTAGACGAGTTGGGTTACCGAGTGTACGGCCAGCGGCTTGGAGAAACTCGGCGTCGACATCGGTCCGTACACCGTGTCGCCTTTCAGAGTGTACAGCCCGAATTTCGTTCCGAAGGCCTGCTCCATGTTTGTTTGAGGACCGACGACGCGGAGCATCGCCTTTTGCTTCCAGCCGGTGACCTGCAGTCCGGCGGCTTGGAAGTACGCGATTGCCGCATTGTAGTCGGCGTCGGAGGCGCCGTATCGGCTCCCGATCTCTTCAGGGGTAAGGAATTGTCGGTAGAGGCCGCTGCTCGGGTCGCCGACGGCAGCGGCATACTGTGCGAGCGCGGCGGCGTTCGGTAAGGTCATCTGGACGTCGACCTTCATCGTGCCCAGGTTCGCCGGCCCGGTGAGCGTCGCGCTCTTCAGGGCGCTGCTGAGGTACTTAAAAGTGGTCGATTGCGGTGCGTTGACGGGCCTGTTGTTGGTCGGCGCCTGCGGAAGGACCGGCGCCTTCGAGCCGCCTCCGCCCCCGCCGCATCCCGCGAGAATGGCGGCGATGCCGAGCGCCGCGAAGAGTCGTTGCGATCTCACAGTACCTTCACTCCCTGGCTCATGAAATTATGGTTGAAGGTCGTCTTGCGCATCCAGTCCAGCTTCTGACGAACCGCCTGCTCGAAGCGAGCGCGCGCGAACGCGAGCGGAGCGAACGCCCCAGGCGCGATCGACGAAGCGCCGCGCGACGCAGACGACGTGCCGCGCGCGACCGCCTGCGTGGTGGTGCCACCCGACGTCTTCGCCGACTGGAGCGCCAGCGTCTCGCTCACCGAGGTGAGCTGGAGCGGCTGCGCGTTCCCGCTGACGAAGACGATGAAGCCGTTCTGCAGCGTGTAGTCGTAGAACGTCTTGATCGAGTCGGTCATCTGAATGCACACCGGGCCGGCAGTGCCGGAGGTGTACGTGGTGGTCGTCAGCGTCTCCAAGTTCCCGAGCGCGGTGTCGGCGCGGTTCACCGTCTGCACGATCTGGTTTCCGCTCGTCCCGTACTTCGCCGGGACGTTGCACGCCGCGGGGAACGTCTGGCTTCCGTTGTCGGCGTCCGTCTCGGTCGAGGGCTGCGTCATGCTCGCCGGGATCCAGGATGGGATGTTGAACGCCGCCAGCTGCGTCCCGGACGAGTTGAAGACGCGATACGTGATGCGCGGCGGCGTCCCGCTCGGCGCCGTCGCCGTGAACCGGAAGCCGCTGTACTGCCGCGCGTCGTAGGCCGCGCTGAGGTCCGGGTTCACCGTGATCGTCTGCACGTCGCCTAGGGCGTCGTGCCCCTGCTCGGTATACGAGCCGTCGGCGTTGGTCGTGCGCTGGCGGCCGAAGCCGGCGGGATCGGTCTCGGTGTACGTCAGCGCCGCGTTGTTCGGGCCGAACGCGCCGGGCGCTTCGGGAAGGACGTCGAGCGTTCCGTTGCCGCTCCCGTACTGCGTGAGGTACTCGACGCCGTTCGAATCCTTGGCGTCGCTGGAGCTGATCGAGAGCGTGCCGTGCCCGGAAGCAGCGGTGTAGACGTACACGCTGTTCGTGTTGGTCGTGATCGTCTGAAGCGGGTACGTGTCGGTCTCGCTCGACTGCACCGCGTTTTGGCCTGCTCCGGCGGTGCTCGGCGTGAAGCCCTTGACGGTCGAGGTCAGCGCGACGGTCGCCGCGTCCGTTTGCGGTTGCGTCGTGATGTTCGAATTGGTCTGCTGCGTGGTCGACGAGAGCGTTCCGCTGAACGAGAACGCGTCGCCGGTGTACCCTGGGCGCTGCGAGCTGACCAGCACCGCCTGCGTCCCCTTCACGCCGCCCCGGCCGGCCGTCTGTTCGGTTGCGATGACGTTTCCCGACGCGTCGACGGCGCCGGTCGTCAGCGTTCCGGTCGTCGCGTTCGTCGTCGCGATCGTTCCGAGCGTCGGGTTGTCGATCGAGAAGGTGAGGTTGGGATCGAGAAACGGAAAACCGTTCGGGGCCGCTTCGCTGCCGGTGTACGTTGCAGCGCTCAGCATGCCGACCGGATTCGCGGTGCCGGGCGTTACGGTTACGACCGGCACCGGCGCCGCCCCGGCTTCGGCCTGCGGCTCGGTGTAGAACGCATACAGCGTGTTCGACGCCAGCGACATCCGCGTGAACGCGACGTTCAAGTCCGATTTTGCCGTGCCGCCGGAGAACGTCACCGTGTCGACGTCGTCGAACGACGTCCCGAAACCGGCGAGCCGGAAGACGGATCCTGCCGCCGGAGGTGCGGTCGTCAACGAGGCTTGCAGCGGCTTCAACAGCGTCGCGCCCGTGACGGTAACGGAGAATTCGGTGATCAGCACGGCGTCTTTGGCGATCGTCCGGGTCTTCCGGGCGACCGACTGCAGCGTCTTCGGCGCGCCGGAACCGAACACGGTAAGCGCGACCGTTCCTTGCGCGCTGAGCGCCCCGTTGGGAACGATCACGGTCACCGTCGCGGCACCCAGCGTCGCCGCCACCGTGCCGCCCGACGGGCCGATCGACTGGGTCGCCGTCACCGAGGGCGGCAACCCTTGACCGGTTGAAAACGGCGGCGGACTCGCTCCGCCGCCCTGACAGCTCGCGAGCGCCACTGCTGCGACCAGCAGCAATGCGCCGCGTCGATAAAATCTCATACGCCAGTACCTCGAGAGCAGCGAAAACGGCCCAAGCCGCACAACAGCGAACGGGCCTGGGCACTGCGCCGACCTTGCGGCCTCGTTCAAGCTGTGCCTGCCGAAGACTGAGCAGGACGGCACGTTTGGGGACGCTCCGATCGTTCAGATTCGGAAAAGCGATGCGGGGGATGATCCGCCGCCTCGTTTGCGAACAGAGACCCGTTCTCGAACCCGTCCCGCTGTGAAGAGGTCCCGTTGAACCTTCGTCAGATCGCGCTCGTCGGGGTGGCCGCCCTGGCCCTGGGCGGCACCGCCGTAGCGGCCGGACAGCCTCACCCGTCCGACCAGGCGGTAACCCCGCCGCCGCCCCCGCCGCCGAACGGCAGCGTCGCGACGCCCGGCCAGCTCATCGGCACGCCCGCGCCCGCGACCGCCGCGCCGAGCGCGAGCCCGGCCCCGTCCGGCCGCCGTGGCCGGCGCAGCGCGCCGGCGGCTTCGCCGAGCCCGGCCGCGAGCGAGTCGCCCGAGCCGCCGCAGTTCTCGACGATGGACGGCGTCTGGGAAGTTCAGCTCCAGCCGCTGATGACCGGCAAGACCGTCTACTCGCACCTCTACGTGACGCAGCAGGGCGACGCACTGACCGGGACGTGGGTGCGCGCGACCCTTGACAAGATGCCGTTCACCGGCACCTTCGACGGGCGGCTCTTCAAGCTGACGGCGACCGACGCGAAGAAGACGACGTACACGCTGAGCGGCTACGCGGAGAACTTCTCCGACATGGTCGGCCTGCTGACGACCGCCGATCCGAAGGACAAGGGGACGCCGTTCACCGCCTCGCACCGGAAGAAAGAGAAGATTCCGATCTGACGCTCGACGCGCGGATCCTCGCGGCGATCCGCGCGTACGCGCTCGGCGACGCGGAGTTTCTGGCGCTCGCGCGCGATCTGTTCGCGTACCAGGTCGCGCACAACGCGCCGTACGCGGCGTTCGCGCGCGCGGCGGGGTTCGACGAAACGCGGTTGCCGGAGCGGGTCGAAGAGATTCCCGCGGTGCCGGCGGCGGCGTTCAAAGAAGCGCGGCTGGCGACGTTTCCGCCGCACGAGACGGCGGTGTGGTTCCAGACCAGCGGCACGACCCTTCGAGAAGCGCAGGGCGCGCCCGCCCGCAGCGGGCGCCACGAATTGCCGACCACGCAGCTCTACGAAGCGGCGCTGCTCGCGTCGTTCGACCGCATGATGCTCGCCGACACGCTTCGACAATCTCAGGGTGACGTGCGGCTGCGGTACCTCAACCTCGTTCCCGATCCGGGCGAGAACCCGCACAGCTCGCTCGGCTTCATGATGGAGGTCGTCGCGCGCGAGCGCGGCGACGGCGCGGGCGGCTGGTACGTGCACGCAGACCGGCTCGAGGTCGAGCGCTTCGTGCGAGATGCTGCGCGCGCGCGCGACGAGGGCATCGCGGTGTGCGTCGCGACAACGGCGTTCGCGCTGGTCGCGCTGCTCGACGCGTTGCGCGCGCGCGGCGCCGATCTCGCGCTGCCGACCGGCTCGCGGATCATGGAAACCGGCGGGTTCAAAGGCCGCACGCGCGTCGTGACGCGCGCGGAGCTGTACGCCGAAGCGTCGGAGCGGCTCGGCATGCCGCTCAAAGCGATCGTCGCCGAGTACGGGATGACCGAGCTGTCCTCGCAGTACTACGATTCGTTCGCGTCGCGCGCGCGGATCGAGCCGCGGGTCAAGGTCGCGCCGCCGTGGCTGCGGCCGATCGTCGTCGACGGCGAGGGGCGGCCGCTGCCGAACGGCGTCGTCGGCGCGATCCGCCACGTCGACCTCGCCAATCGCGGCTCGGTGATCGCGATCGACACGGAAGACCTCGGCGCGCTCGTCGGTTCCGCGACCGGCGCGGATGAAGCCGGGCTCGTGCTGCTCGGTCGCGACGAAGGCGCGGAGTTGCGCGGCTGCTCGCTCGACGCCGAGTCGCTGCTCGCGCGCCGTGGCTGAAGCGGGCGCGCTGCGCGCTCTTTCGACACACCGTATCATCGGGTGCGTCGCCGACGCCGCCGCGCGCTGGCGCGACGCGGACTTCGCGCCGCGCGTTCGCGCCACGGCCGCGATCGAAGCGCGGCTCGGCTACAGCACCCCGGTCGTCGACTACGCGCTCGACCGGCTCTTCTTCGGGCTGACACGCGAAGGGCTCGAAGCGGCGATCGCAGCGGAGCTCGGCAGCGTCCATGCGCTCTACGGCGTCGTCGCGCGGCCCGGCGCGCCGGCGGCGTGGGCGCTCGGGGTCCAGCGCGTCGCGATCATCTCCAGCGACACGACGATCGGCGTCGCGCTAGTCCCGGCGGTCTTCGCGCTGTGCGCGAAGTGCGACGTCGTCGTCAAAGACCGCGCCGACGCCCTGATCGCCGGCTTCTTCGCCTCGCTCGCCGAGGAGCACCCGGCCTTCGCGGACGCGGCGCGCGCGCGCGCGTGGGCCGGCGGCGAGGAACCGCACGAAGCGGAGCTGCTCGCGCGCGCGGACGTCGTCGTCGCGTTCGGGCGCGACGAAGCACTGCGCGAGATTCGCGCGCGCTGCGGGGCGGAGACGCGCTTCCTCCCGTTCGGCCACCGCGCCAGCATCGGCCGGCTCACGCGCGCGGACGTCGCGCGCTTCGATGGCGCGCTCGCCGAAAACGTCGCGCGCGACGCGCTGCTGTACGACGGCGAAGGCTGTCTCTCACTGCACGCGCTCTTCGTCGAGGCCGAGGGCGAACAGCTGACGCGCGTCGTCGAAACGCTCGCTGCGGCGTGCGAGCGCGTCGCGGTCGAGTTCCCCGGCGGAACGCGCGATCCGCAGCGCGTCGCACACGCCGCCGCCTACCGCAACTTGGCCGCGTTCCGCTCGGCCGGCGGCCGCGGCGCGGTGATCCGCGCCGGCGACGCGACGCTCGTCATCGAACCTCCGCTGCGCGAGCCGCCGCCGTTCTTGCCACGCATCCTGCCGCTGATCCCGGTCGCGGACGACGACGCGATCGCCGCCTACGTGGCAGAGCATGCGCTGCCGGTGCAAGCCGTCGGCGTCGCAGGAGCCCCCGGCGAACGCGCGCTCGCGCTCGCCGCGCGGATCGGCGCGGTGCGCGTGGCGCCGTTCGGCACGCTGCAAGCGCCGCCGCTCGCCGGACACCACGGCGGCGCACCGCGCATCGCGGATTTCGTGCGCTGGATCGACGCCGAATGAGCGCGCCGCGCGACGCTTTCGAATCGATCGTCACGGAGATCCCCGGGCCGCGCTCGCGCGACCTCGCCGCGCGGCTCGCGGGCGTCGAAGCGCGGGGCGTAACGTATCTCGGCCCCGAGTTTCCCGTGTTCTGGGAGAGCGCCGCCGGCGCGCTGGTCACCGACGTCGACGGAAACCGCTATCTCGATCTGACCTCCGCCTTCGGCGTCGCCGCGACGGGGCACACGAACCCGCGCGTCGCCGCCGCCGCCGCCGATCAGGCGCAGCGGTTGATCCACGGGATGGGCGACGTCCACCCGACCGAAGTGCGCGTGCGGCTCCTCGAGCGGCTCGCCGAGATCGCGCCCGGAAACTTGTGCAAGTCGTACCTCGCGACGTCGGGCGCGGAAGCGGTCGAGTTCGCGCTGAAGACCGCGCTGCTCGCGACCGGCAAGCCGCGCGCGCTCGCGTTTGTGGGCGCGTATCACGGCCTCTCGCTCGGCGCGCTCGAGCTCGCCGGGATCGAGCGCTTTCGGCAACCGTTCGCGCCGCTGGTCGCCGAGCGCGCGACGTTCTTGCCGTTTCCGAACGCCGCCACGCCGCTCGACACGGCGCTCGACGCGGTGCGCGCGGCGCTCGCGCACGATCCCGCGATCGGCGCGGTCGTCGCCGAACCGGTTCAAGGGCGCGGCGGCGTGATCGTTCCGCCGGCGGCCTGGCTGCGCGGGTTGCGCGCGCTCTGCGACGAGCACGGGGCGCTGCTGGTCCTCGACGAGATCTACACCGGCTTCGGGCGCACCGGAACGATGTTCGCGTGCGAACGGGAAGGCGTCGCGCCGGACTTGATGTGCCTCGGCAAAGCGCTGGCCGGCGGCGTCCCGCTCTCGGCGACGATCGGCACGGCGCGCGCGATGGACGCCTGGCCGCGCAGCACCGGCGAGGCGCTGCACACCTCGACCTTTCTCGGCAACCCGCTGGCGTGCGCCGCGGCGCTGGCGAACCTCGACGAGCTCGCGCGGCTCGACGTGGTTGGCCGCGTGCGCGCGCGGGAGAAGCTGCTCGGCGAACGGCTGGGGCGTTTGCGCGCGGTGCCCGCGGTGCGCGACGTGCGCGGGCTCGGGTTCCTCTGGGCAGTGGAGTTCAGCGGCGCCGAGCTCGCGAACCGGGTCGTCGTGCGCGCGCTCGCGCGCGGGTTGATCCTGCTGCAGTCGGGAACGAGCGGAACCTCGATCACGATCGCGCCGCCGCTGGTCGTCGCGGACGACCAGCTCGCGCGCGCGCTCGACGTGTTCGAGCGAACGGTGCACGAGACACGGGAGGAACGATGAGCGCGTTGCGGGTCGGAATCGTCGGGGCCGGGTTCGGCGGAACGGTGCAGGCGCCGGCGTTTGCGCTGCACCCGCGGTTCGACGTCGTCGCGATCGCTTCGCCCAACAGCGCTGAGCGCGTCGCGCGCGAGCGCAAGATCCCGCACGTGTTCCGCTCGGTCGAGGAGATGCTCGCCGGCACCGAGCTCGACGTCGTCTCCGTCGCCTCGCCGCCGTTCGACCACCACCGCTCCGTGCTCGCCGCGCTGGCGGCCGGCAAGCACGTGCTGTGCGAGAAGCCGCTCGCGCTCACCGTCGCGCAGGCCGAGGAGATGGTCGCCGCGGCCGAGCGCGCGGGGACCGCCACCGCGATCGCGTTCGAGTTTCGCTACGTGCCGGAAGTCATCGCGCTCAAGGAGCTGATCGACAACCTTCACCTCGGCGCGCTGCGCGAGATCGAGGTCGCGCGGCTGAGCGGCGAGCTGCGGGAGCGGAACACGGGCCGCTCGCGCGGCTGGTGGTTCTCGCGCGCCGCCGGCGGCGGCGCCGGCAACGCCTACATGCCGCACTACTTCGACTTGGCGAACTACCTCTGCGGGCGTCTCCCGCGCGCGACGGTCGGGCTGATGCGCACCGCGAACCCGCACCGTACCGACGCGCAGGGCGCCTTCGAGACCGACGTCGCCGACGGCGCGTTCGCGTACGTCGACTACGGAGACGGTCTGGTCGCGCGCGTCAGCGGCGACCTGACGACCGTCGTGCAGTCGGTGACGATCGCGGCGCACGGGGAGCGGCGCAGCGCGGTCGCCAGCGGTTCCGACCTGAACGAGCTGAACCTCTTCGCGCTCGAGGAAGAGAACGAGGACGTGCTCGAGGTCGCGGCCGCACCGTACGCGAAGCACGCCAACGTCCACGGCAACCTGCCGTATTTTTTACCGCTGCTGGACGCGTTCGCCGAGCGAATCGACCTCGGCACGCCGGGCGTCCCCACCTTCGCGGACGGCCTGGTCGTGCAGAGATCGCTCGCCGCTATCGGTTACGGCAGCACGTAAGTCCCGCTGACCTGCTGCAGCTTGATCGTGCCGATCGCGCACGACGAGCTGACGTTGCAGCTCACGGGGGAGGTGCCGATCCAGTCGCCGGCGTCGATGACCCCGTCGGCGTTGGCGTCGTACCACACCGCGACCTTGAAGTTCGTCGCGTCGGCCGGGCGCACGTCGGCGATGCGGAAGCTGCCGTCGGCCGCGACCGGGACGCCGACCGGGAAGTCGTAATCGACGATGGTCGGCCGGTTGCCGCCCGTGTTGGTGTACGCGAACGCGATCGTCTGCGTTGCGGAGCGCACGATCGGCTTCGGACCCGTGTAGGTCGCGCCGGGATCCTGCACCAGCGCGGCGACCGCGCGGTAGACGTTGAGGCGGCCGTGGCCTTGCGCCGGGTCGTTGATGTTGTCGGCGGTCTGCTCCAGCAGCTGCTTTACCTGCTGCGGCGTGAGGACGTTGTGCCCGCCCGCGGCCGAGTAGAGCAGTGCGGCGGCCGCCGACACCTGCGGCGTCGCCTGCGAGGTGCCGTTGAAGAGCGCCGTGCAGTTCGTCGGGATGTGCGGCAGCGTGCCTTGCTCGTACGTGCACGGCGAGCTGGCGGTGGTCGAGTAGTAGTTCCAGATCCAGTGGAGCAGGTCGACGTCGTTGCCGCTCGCGTTCGCATCGCCGCCCGGCGCGACGAGCGAGAGGTTCACCGCGGTCTGCGAGTAGGGCGCGACGTACTCGGTCGCGACCGTGTAATTGCCGGTGTTGTTGTCGTTGAGCGCCGAGGCGCCGACCGAGATCACGTCCGCGTAGCCCGCGGGATAGTCGAGGTTCGTGTGCTTGTAGAACTGCGGCGGGTTGCCGTTCTGGCCGGTGCCGGGGATTTGGTCGCCGTTCGAGTCCTGGCCGTCGCGGTTGTTGCCGGCCGCGGCGACGACCGTCGTCCGGGCCGCGATCGCCGCTTCGATCGCCTCGAACTCGCCCTCGTCGTAACCGCCGTTCCAGCTGCTCGCGCTGGTGAACTGGTTGTCGTTGAAGCTCTCTTCCGCGCCCAGGCTCAAGTTCACGACGTCGGCGCCGTGCGAGACCGCGTCGCCGATCGCGATCGCCTCGTCGGAGCCCGACGCGAACCCGGTTGCCGGATCGAAGATCGAGATCGCGATCAGCTTCGCGGACCAGCCGCCGCCGGCGAAGTTGCGGTTCCCGCTGCCGAACGCGCTGCCGTTGTTCGCGACCGCGTCCGCGATCGAGGCGACGTTCGTGCCGTGCCCGTCCTTGTCGACCTCGGTGGACGAGCTCTTGCCGTTCAGGACCGTCTCGGAGAAGCTGACGTTCTGCGCGATGTCGGTGTTCGTCAGATCGACGCCCGTGTCGATCACGGCGATCGTCGCGCCCGCGCCTTTGGTGTAGGACCACGCGTACGGGAAGCCGTCGGTGAACAGATACCACTCGTCGGGAATCTGGAAGTTCGTGTCGTTCGGCGTCGTCGCGCTCTTCGAGAGCGCGTAGCGCTTGCGCACCGGGAACGTCGCCGCGACGTCGGGGCGGTCGGCGAGCGTCTTCGCGTAGTCCTGCGCGGTCGTTCCGGCCGGAACGCTGACCACCGCCAACGGATCGGCGTTGGTCGTCGCCAGCTCGCGCCCGCGCGTGCCGAGGCCGCGGATCGCGTCGTCGACGCTGCGGCCGTTGGCCTGCAGCGCGGCGTGGCGGAAGCGCACGTAGAGGCGGTCGGAGAGCGTTCCGGACGGCGCGCTCTTGTTCGCGCGGCGCGCGAGCTCGTGCACGGCGCGCGGTCCCGCGCCGGCGGCGGACGAGAGCACCGAACGGCGCGCGCTCGCCGGCAGCAGCGAGACGTCGGCGTGGCCGATCGAGTCGGAGTTGCGGTTGTAGTAGACCTGATGCGGGCCGTCGTGCACTTGCTGCACGGTCACCACGAACGGCCCGGCAGCGGACGGCGAGCTGAAGCGGTACTGCATGTTCGCCGAGGAGTCGGGGAGCGCGTCGTTCGCCGGCGTCGTCAGCGTCGTGTTGTATTGCGTCGTCTGGCCCGAGGGGTCGAAGCGCTGGACCGTGATGCCGGACGGATCGGAGCTGAGCGCGTAGACGCTCGGGCAGCCCCACGCTGCGGCCGAAGCCTTCGGGCACTGCCCGCCGCCGTGGCCGCCGCCCGAGGAGTAGAAACCGAGCGGGTTGACGTTCTCGACGTTCGGCGCGAGTGTCGGGGCCGACGTGGGCGGCGCCGCCTTGCCGCCGCCGATCCGAGTGCAGCCGGCGAGCAACAGAGCCGCCGTCAGCGAGAAGACGATCGGACGGAAGTAGGGGCGGTGTGTCATGCGCATCGCTTTCTTGAGGCTAGGGAACGCCGGTCGCCGCTTGAACGTCGCGCTCGAGCCTACGCCAAATCAAGCTCAGCGCAGCCACGGTCGCTCGTTCTCGAATGTCGGCCCGGTCGCCGGGAAAGGTGAGCCGCCGTGTCTCGATCTCACTCGCTCCCAATGCGAGCGCGAACCACACGAGCCCGACCGGTTTTTCCGCCGTTCCACCGCCGGGGCCCGCAATCCCCGTGGTCGAGATCGCAAAATCCGCGTCAAGCTGCCGCAGCGCGCCGCGCGCCATCGCGACGGCGGTCTCCTCGCTGACCGCGCCGGCGCTTCTCAGCGTCGTCTCAGGAACGTCGAGCAGCGCGGTCTTGACCTCGTCGGCGTACGCGACGACCGCGCCGCGAAACACCGCCGACGCGCCGGCGACGCTGACGATCTCGTCGGCGACCGCGCCGCCGGTGCACGACTCCGCCGTGCCGAGCGTCAGCCCGCGTGCGGCGAGCGCGCGCACGATCGCGCCGGGGAGCGTGGTCTCGTCGTCGCCGTAGTAACCGCTGCCGATGCGGCGGCGCAGCTCGGCGGCGACCGGCTCGATCAGCGTTTCGGCTTGCGCGCGGCTCGCGGCTTTCGCCATCACCTTCACGTCGACGCGAAAGCCGTGGGCGAGCACCGCGATCTTCGGGTTCTCGAGCGTGCGGAAGAGGTCTTCGATCTTCGCGTCCAGCTGCGACTCGCCGATTCCCACGGTGTGCAGCGTCTTGGTGTAGATCGCCTCGCGCAAGCCGAAGCGCTGCACCAGCCACGGGATCAGCTTCTCCTGGAGCATCGGCTTCATCTCGCGCGGCACGCCCGGCATGCAGGCGACGAACTTGCCGTCCTCGCGCAGCGCGACGAAGCCGGGCGCGGTGCCGTGCGGGTTCTCCAGCACCACGCACCCTTCGGGCAGATAGGCTTGGCGCCGGTTGTTGCCGGTCATCTCGCGCCCGAAGGCCTTGAAGCGCTCCTCGATCGCGCGCAGCGACGGCTCGTGCAGCACCAGCTCTTTGCGGACGGCGCGCGCGACCGCGTCTTTGGTGAGGTCGTCGACCGTCGGGCCGAGCCCGCCGGTCGTGATCGCGCCGTCGGCGCGCTCGAGCACCGTTTCCAGCATCACCGCGAGCCGCTCGGCGTTGTCGCCGACGGAGTGTTTCGCGTACACGTCGACAGCGTGATCGGCGAGGTGGCGCGCGACGTACGGCGCGTTGGTGTCGGTGAGGTGGCCGAGCAGAATCTCGGTGCCGATGGTGACGATCTCGACCGAAGCCACTACGGGTTCTCCTCCGGCACGCGCGGCGCGGCCGCCGCCAGCTCGTCCTCGAACCACTGCGGGTACGCGGCGCGCACGTCCAGCTCGAACCCGCGGGCGGCGTCGATCATCGCACGGCGGCGCGCCGCGCCGTCGCCGGCCAGGCGCGTGCGGTTGCGGCGCTTCTGCGTCGCCAGGCAGTCGACGAAGCGCGCGAACTTCGCGTCGAGCACGCGCTGCAGCGCGGCTTTGAGGATCTTGCCGACACGCGGCGCGACGCCGCCGGTCGAAATCCCGATCCGCACCGGTCCGGCTTTGACGATCGCCTGCATCGCGACGAAGCCGTAGCGCGGCTGGTCGATCGTGCACAGCAGAAACTTGTGCGCGTCGGCGAGCGCGCGCAGGCGCGCCGAGAGCGCCTCGTCCTGCGGCGTGGAGATCACGAAGAACGCGCCGGCGACGTCCTCGTCGCGCAGTGCCGCCGGATCGGTGATTCGACGAACGTCGGCGTCGACTTCGCGCAGCGCGGCGGCCTTCTCGCTCGCTTCGCTGTCGTCGGCGGCGCCGATCACGACGCACCGCCGCCCGGCCAGGTTCAAGCCGACCGGAAAGAAGCCGTGCGGCGGGAGCGGGTCGCCGGCGCGCGGAGGCTGCGAGGACGTCTGCACTCAGAAGTCCACCGGGCGCAGGTAGAACTCGTTGATCGCGGTGCCGGAGACCAGCGCCGTCGTCGGCAGGTGGCGCTTCCAGTGCGTCGCGTCGACGCGGCGGCGCACCAATCCCACCTCGGACTCGCTGAAGCCGCGCGCGACGATCGCCGGGTCCTTGTAGCCGAACAGGATCAAGTTCAGGATGCGGTCGGCTTTCGCATAGGTGATGCCGAGATCGCCCTCGTCGGTTTGGTTCGCTTCGAGATCGGCGCTGGGCGGCTTGTCGACGACTTCGTTGGGGACGCCGAGGTGGCGCGCGAGCGCCCACACCTGCGTCTTGAACAGATCGCCGATCGGGTTCACCGGCGGCGTGTCGTCGGCGTGCCAGGTGAAGTAGCCCATCAGCCGCTCCGTCTTGTTTCCGGTCCCGACCGGGAGCGCGTTGCGGCGCGCCGACTGGTCGAAGAGCACCAGCATCCGCATCCGCGCCATCACGTTCCCTTTGCGGCGCGCGTCGGCGTCCGGCGCGTGCGCGAGGTAGCCGTCGACGGCGTCGCTGATCTCGATCGTCTCGCAGTTGATCCCGAGCGCGTCGACGACGCGCTGCGCGTCGCTGAGCGAGCTGGGCGAGGACGTCTTGTACGGCATGCGGATGGCATAGACGTTCTGCGGCCCGAGCGCGCGCGCGCACAGGTACGCGACCAGCGCGCTGTCGATCCCGCCCGAGAGCCCGAGGATCGCGCGGCCGATCCCGCGCCGCTCGACCATCTCGTCGCGCAAGAACGCTTCGAGCCAGCGCGCGGTGAGCTCCGGATCGATCGCCAGCGACGGCTCGTCGAGCGGCGTTTCGATGACGGGCAGTGAGGTCTGCGCGTTCACGTGCGCTCCTCGATCCGGCGCGTCACCGGGATCTCCTCGTCGAGCCACAGGTCGGGGAGGACGGCGGAGAGATCGCCGAGGAGTGGGATCGTCGCGCGCGCCAAGTCGACTTCGTTCGGATCGAGCTGCACGCGCACGATGCACGGATCGAGCGGTCCGGCCGAGGCGAGCAGGTCGCCGCGCGGCGAGAACGCGCAGGTGTTGCCCGACATCCCTTTGCCGCCCTCGAACCCGGTCAGCCCGGCGTACAGCACGTACACGCCGTGCTCGGAAGCCGCCGCGGCGAGGATCGACTTCCAGCGCGCGTTGCTTTCCAGCTCGCCGTCGCCGCAGATGCCGCGTCCGGGCGAGGCGCTCGGGACGATCAGCAGCCGCGCGCCCTTCAGCGCCGCGACGGTCGGCATGATCGCGTGCCAGGCGTCCTCGCAGATCAGCATCGCCGCCGGCCCGAACGCGCTCTCGAACGCCGCCAGCCGGCGGCCGCGCGTGAGAAACCGCTCTTCGTCGAAGACGCCGTAGGTCGGCAAGAACATCTTGCGGTGGACGTGCACGATCCGCGCGCGCTCCGGGCCGCCGGCGCGCAGGTACATTGCGCTGTTGTGAAACGTCCCGCCGGCGTTCTCGTAGAAGCCGACCACGATGTCGACCGCGCGCGTGGCGCCGGTCGCGCGCCACTCCTCGTCGACCGCGCGCGCGAGCGACGGCGCGTCGAGCGCGAGCTCGTAGACCGCGCCTTCGAGGAAATACCCGGTCAGCGCCGCTTCGGGAAAGACGATCAGCTCGGTGCCGGTCGGCGCGAGCTGCTCGAACACCGCGCGCATCGCGTCGAGGTTCGCGTCCAGATCGCCCTTGCGCGGCTTGAACTGCACCAGCGCCGCGTGCATGCTACTTCGCAACGGCGAGCGGCGGAACGTCGCGCAGCCGCTCGGCGATCTCCTCGGCGGGATAGGTCAGGATCTCGACCAGCGTCGGGTGAAGGTGCGGGATGCGCGCGTAGTCCTGGACGGTCGCGCCGTACGCCATCGCGACGATCAGCGGCTCGATCAGATCGGAGGCATCGGGGCCGAGGATCGCCGCGCCGAGAATGCGGCCGTCCTTCGGCGAGGCCATCATCTTCACGAAGCCTTGCGTGCGGCCGAGCGCGACCGCCTTGCCGTGCTCTTCGAACGGGTACGCCGCCTTGAGGTACTCGATCCCGTTTGCTTGCAGCTCGCGCTCCGTCTCACCGACGATCGCGACCTGCGGGTCGGTGAAGACCGTATGGGTCTTCGAGATGCGGTAGTCGGCGCGTTCGTGCGCGCCGGTCGCCGCGTTGCGGCCCGCGATCTCGCCCTGCTGGATCGCCACGTGCACGAGCGGAAACTGTCCGGTCACGTCGCCGACCGCGTAGACGTCGGGATTCGAGGTGCGCAGCGTCGCGTCGACGGGAATGCCGGTGATCTCGTGGTGCTCGACGCCCGCTTTGTCGAGCTCGAGCCCGCACGCGTTCGGGACGCGGCCGAGCGCGTAGAAGATCTCGTGCGCGGCGACCTCGCGCTCCTCGCCGTCTTGCTTGTAGCGGACGGCTTTGAGCCCGTCGTCCCGCACGGCGACCGACTGGACTTGCGCGCACGTCTCGATCCGAATCCCTTCCTCGCGCAAGTACTCGGTCAGACCCAAGCCGACGTCGTGATCTTCGCCGGAGAGCAAGTGCTGCGAGCGGACGATGAACGTCACCGGGACGCCGGCGCGGTGGAAGAACTGGCCCAGCTCGCTGCCGACGTAGCCGCCGCCCAAGACGATCAGCGACTTCGGCGGCGCTTCGAGATCGAGCGCGGCGTCGCTGTCGATGAAGCCGGCCTCGGCGAGCCCGTGGACCGCCGCCGGAGCGACGCTGCTGCCGGTGGCGATGACGAAGCGCGGGGCGTAGAGGACCTCGTCGCCGACCCGCAGCGTGGTCGGCGACTCGAAGCGCGCCGCACCGTGAAAGAGCGGAAACGTCTCGATCCCGGCGATGCGGTAGTCGGCCCAGCCGCGGACCAGCGTGCGCTTGCGCGCGGCGAGCGCGCCGAAGTCGAGCGCCGGCCGCTCGACGCGGACCGCCAGCTCGCCGGCCTTGCCGATCTCGTGCAGGAGGTCGCCGGTCGCGATCAGCGTCTTCGAGGGCATGCAGCCGCGCAGGATGCACAAGCCGCCGAGCGGGCCCTGATCCACCAGGGCGACGTTCGCGCCGAGGTCGCGGGCGGTGCGCGCCGCGGCGTAACCGCCGCTCCCCGCGCCCACCACGATCACGTCGAATCGATTCGGAATCGTCTTGCTCCCCGGGGCCTGCGGCCCCACAGCGTCTTGACCCGCCGCGCGCGGCGGACGGTTCCGGTTTTGCCGCCGAGCGGGCGGTATCCATGCAGGCGACCGATGCCGTTCGCGGGGAACGAGCCCGACCGTGGATCTCGCCGCCCCCGCCGCGCACGCCGTCCCGAGGCGACCCGCGTCGTTCGTCGCCGCCGTCGGCTGGCCGGCGGTCGCGTCGGTCGGCATCGCCGGCCTCACCACCGGCTTCTTCCTCTGGTACGCGCTCGCGCTGCGCGCCCCGCACGGTCCGCTGTTCCTCGACGCGATGTGGCTGCTGTGCATCGCGGCCGGCGTCGTCGGCGTGTACGGCGGGTGGATCGCCTACTCGCGGTACTTCGCGCGGCGGGCCCGGGTCGACCAGATCACCGCGCTGCAGTACGACGCGATCTCGTGGTCGGGGCTGGTCCTGCTGTGGGGGACGCTCCTCCCGCCCAGCGGCGGCCACGGGACCGAGCGCGCCGCCGCGGCCGCGGCCGCCGTCTTCGCGCTCGCGAAGCTGGTCGTCGCGGCGCGCTTCAACCAGACCGTCCGCGACGTCGCGCTGACGTTCCTGATGACGCGGCTGCCGCTGCTGGCGATCGCGGAGCTCGCGGCGATGGTGATCGGACAGCGGCCCGGCGTGCACTACGCCGCCTCGGAGAACGCGCTGCTCGCGGTGTGGGGGCGCTGGGACGCCGAGCACTATCTCGGCATCGCGCGCAACGGCTACTCGGGAACGGAGCCGGCGTTCTTTCCGCTCTACCCGCTGCTGATCCGGATCGCCGGCGGGTTCACCGGCTCCGAGCTGATCGCCGGGCTGATCGTCTCGAACGCGGCCAGCTTCTTCGCCTTGCTCTACCTCTACAAGCTGGTCGAGCACGAGTACAACCGCCACGTCGCGCAGCGCGCCGCCTTTTTCGTCTCGATCTTTCCGACCGCGATCTTCTTCTCGGCGGTCTACAGCGAGTCGCTGTTCCTGTTCCTGACCGTCGCCTCGTTCTACTACGTGCGCGAGCGGCGCTGGCTGATCGCCGGGGTGTTCGGGTTCTTCGCGGCGCTGACGCGTTCGGAAGGCGTGCTGCTCGCGGTCCCGCTGTTCGTGGAGTGGGTGGTCGCGGCGAAGGAAGGCGGGCGCGAGTTCTTCCGCTACTGGATCGACGACGTCGTCAAGCCGCTGATCGGGATGGCGCTCGTCCCGCTCGGGCTCGCGCTCTACATGGGCTACCTGTGGGTGCTCAACGGCGACCCGCTGCGGTTCTCGCACGTGCAGACGCACTGGGGCCGGCACTTCGCGCCGCCGTGGGTCTCCGTCTCGAACACGATCGGCAAGATCGTGCACGCGCACGCGCCGCAGACCGTCGCGAACGAGTCGCTCGAGCTGGCGTTCACCGCGCTGATGCTGGTCGTGCTGGTGGTCGGCTTCCGGCGGCTGCGGCTCTCGTACGTGCTCTACATGGCGCTCTCGATCGTCATCCCGATGTGCACCTCGAGCCTCATGAGCATGCCGCGCTTCGCGCTGGTCCTCTTCCCGATGTTCGCGCTGTTCGCGCTGTGGGGCGCGCGGCCGACGTTCCAGAACGCCTACGTCGCGTTCTCCTTGCCGCTGCTGGGACTGTTCACCGTGCTGTTCGCCGACTGGTACTGGGTAGCATGAGCGCACCTGACACGAGCCCGAGCTTCTTCCAGCGCGTGCGGACGCGGCGCGGCGTGCGGCAGTTCGTGAAGTTCGGGATCGTCGGCGCGTCGGGGTTCGTGGTGAACCTGGTGATCTTCACGCTGTTGCAGGCGGCGCTCCGGCGCGGCGGGATCAATCCTGCGGCGGCCGGGCCGTACTATGCGATCTACTCGATCGCGTTTCTCGCCGGCGGGGTGTCGAACTACTTCCTGAACCGCGTGTGGACGTTCCGCTCGACCGGCCACGCGGGCAAAGAGGCGGTGCAGTTCTTGAGCGTCTCGGTGATGGCGCTGCTGGTCGGGCTCGCCGTCTCGGCGCTCGTCGCGCCGGCCTTCGGCCACGGGCACAAGACCTGGTTCATTGCAACGGTCTCGGGCATCGTCGTGAACTTCTTCGTGAACAAGTACTGGACGTTCCGATCGGTTCAGTGACCCCGGCGCGGCTGTTTTGGATCGCGGTGATCCCCTTGACGCTCGCCGGCGCGGCGCTGCGGCTCTACGGGATCCACGACCCGATCTTCGACCATCCCGGCTGGCGCCAAGGCGACACGGCCGCGATCGCGCGCAATTTCGCGCAGTTGCAGTACAACATCTTCTTCCCGCAGACCGACTACAACGGGCCGCCGCCGAACTACGTCGAGCTGGAACTGCAGATCGTCCCGTTCCTCGCCGCGACGCTGTACAAGGTCTTCGGGGTGCACGAGATCTTCGGGCGGCTGATCTCGCTCGCGTTCGGTATCGCAACGATCCCGGTGATCGCGCTGTTCGGCCGCTGGCTGTTCCGGTCGGCCATCGCCGGGATCGCCGCGGCGGCGGCGTTCGCGATCATGCCCGGCGCCTGGTACTACAGCCGGACGTTCATGCCCGACACCGCGATGGTCTTCTTCACCACCTGCGCGCTGTACACGTGCGCGCGCTGGATCGTCGAAGACGAGGCGCGGTCGTGGCGGGGGTGGTGGGTGGCGGCGCTGCTGCTCATGCTGGCGTTTTTGGCGAAGCCGGTGGCGGTGACGGCGGCGATCCCGGTTGCGGCGTGCGCGGTCGCGACGCTCGGATGGCGCGGCGCGGTCACGCGGCTGCAGCTGTGGGCGCTGTTCGCGGCCGCGTTCGTGCCGCTGATCGCGTACGACGCGTACGTCTCGGCGCACGCGGAGTGGCACTGGGCGAGCGGCATCACCAAGCTGCACGTGCTTCCTTCGCTAGTCGCGGCACTGACTTCGCCGCACGCGTTCCTGCAGAAGGCGATCTCGTTCGGGCACGCGCTGAGGATGCTCGCGACCACGATGGTCGGGCCGGTTTGGTTCGCGCTCGCGATCCTGGGCTTTGTCGTTGTCATCCTGAGCTCGTCGAAGGATCGAGGCAAGGGCGCGCAAGGCGCGGAAGGCTCGCGCAGCGACGCGCTGCTGTGGGGCTGGCTCGGCGGCGGGCTGCTGTACGCGTACGTCGTCGTGACGGTCGAGCGCGTCGACTACTACCTGTACCTGCTCCTGCCGCTCGCGGCGCTGATGATTGGGCGGCTATGCGCGTTCGCGTTCGACCGCTGGAGCGCGGAGCGCGAGCGCCGCACGACGCTGGCCGGCATCGCGGCCGTGGTGTGGATCGCGGCGCTGATCGCCGGTTACCGCGAGATCGCGCCGTACTATCAGTGGAACCGGGCGAACTTCGCCCGCGCGAAGCAGCTCGACGCGACGCTCGCGGCCGGCACGCTGGTCGTGATGGGGCACTACGATCCGTCCATCTTGTACACGGTCGACCGCAAAGGCTGGGAGGAAGACCCGCACCTGTGGACGCCGTTCGACGAGCAGAGCGCGATCCGCAAAGGCGCGCGCTACTTCATCTCGGTCGAGCACGCGCGGCTGAAGCAGACGAACTTGGAGCTGTACTGCTGGCTGGCGCGGTTTCCGGTCCTCGACCCGGCGGCGAAGTGGCCGGTGTACGAGACCGATCCCGCGAAGGTGCTTCCCGGCGCCGAAGACCGCTGGCGCGCCTTCCGCCGCCGCGAGATGGCCGGCGCGTACGCGAACTGGAGGCGAGAATGGAAGTCGGCGCCCGACCCCTGCCGCTGAACTCCGCAGAGCTCGACAATGACGTGGCGACGCTGCGCGCGCACGCCGACGCGTGGGCGCGGCTCGGGATCGCGGGAAAGATTCGGCACCTGCGCGCGATGCGCGCGCAGACGGTGAAGGTCGCGAGCGAGTGGGTCGCGCTGGCGGCGGACGCCAAAGGGATCGCCGGGACGCCGCTCGCCGGCGAAGAGTGGATGTCGGGGCCGTGGCCGCTGTTGACCATGCTCGACCGGCTCGCCGCGACGCTCGGCGGGATCGCGCTGAACGGCACGCCGCCGCTTCCGGAGCGCGCGAAGCACACGCGTCCCGACGGCCAGGTGATCGTCGACGTGTTTCCAGTCGACGCCTCCGACCGCATGCTGCTGAACGGCTTGCGCGCCGAAGTGTGGATGGAGCCCGGCGTGACGCGCGAGACGCTGCGGGACAATATGGCGAGCTTCTACCGCGAGCGCGAACCGAATGGCACGGTGACGCTGGTGCTCGGCGCGGGAAACGTCGCCAGCATCCCGCCGCTCGACGTGCTCTACGCGCTGTACGCGCACGGCAGCGCCGTGATGCTGAAGCTGAACCCGGTCAATGCCTACCTGGCGCCGGTCTTCGGGCGCATCTTCTCCTCGCTGGTCGAGGAAGGCTTCGTGCGCATTACCGGCGGCGGTGCCGACGTAGGCGCGTACCTGGTGGCGCATCCGTCGATCGACGCGATCCACCTGACCGGCGGCGAGCGCACGCACGACGCGATCGTGTTCGGCGCCGGCGCGGACGGCGCAGCGCGCAAGCGCGAGCGGCGCCCGGTGGTGACGAAGCGGGTGACCAGCGAGCTCGGCAACGTCACGCCGGTGATCGTCGTGCCCGGCCCGTGGAGCGAGGCCGACTTGACGTTCCAAGCCGCGCACGTCGCGACGCAGAAGCTGCACAACGCGGGCGCGAACTGCATCGCCGCGCAAGTGCTGATCACCGCCGAGTCGTGGAACCTCGCGCCGCGCTTTCTCGCGAAAGTCCGCGCTGCGCTGGAGACCGCGCCGCCGCGACCGTCGTACTACCCGGGTTCCGCCGAGCGCGTGAAAAACGTCGAGCACGAACACCCGGAAGCGCAGACCGCCGGTATCCCGCCGGACGGAATTCATCGGACGTACGTCGACGGACTAGACCCGTCGAACGCCTCCGAGCCGTTGTTCTGCACCGAAGCGTTCGCACCAGTGCTCGCACAGACCGCGCTGCCGGGCGCGGATGCCGCAGAATTCCTGCGCCACGCGGTGACGTTCTGTAACGAGCGCCTCCACGGCACCCTCGGCGCGGCGATTCTGATCCACCCGCGCACCGTGCGCGAGCTCGGAGCCGCCTTCGAAGACGCGCTGGCGGCGCTGCGTTATGGCTGCATCACGGTGAACACCTGGCCCGGCGTCGGCTTCACGCTCGCAACCGCCAGCTGGGGCGCCTATCCCGGCAACACGCTAGACAATGTCGGCAGCGGCATCGGCATCGTCCACAACGCCTACCTCTTCGACAAACCGCAGAAGACCATCGTCCGCGCTCCCTTCGCGCCGTTCCCGCGCTCACTCGCCGACGGCGAACGCACCCTGCTCCCGACCCCGCCCTGGTTCGTCACCCATCGCCACGCCGACAGCGTCGGCCGCCACCTCTTCGCCTACACCGCAAAACCGTCATTCCTGCGTCTAGCCGCAACGGCGATCGCAGCACTGCGCGTAGGATCGAAGTGGCACCTACTGACTCGCACGCCTCACATCGCCAAGCGCTTGTCGCCGCGCCTTAAGTTCACCGAGTAACCGCTGCGCGACAACAAATGACTCAATGTATTCAGCGCTGGACACAGCGCCCGCCATCTTATCAAATACTTCGATGACCCTCTGCTTCTCCGGCTTGAGTTCCTGCTCTTCAGCAAAGAACTCGTCATCAGAAGACAGGGCTGACAAGGTATCCCGAAAGAGCCGTCGCGCCACCGCTAGTGACCGTGGATGGTTTGGCCCGGGCAACACGAGGGCTGCGTCCGGATCATCCTGCCAGTCATCGAACCAGCGACATAAGATGCAGAACTCATGCCCTCCGTCGGGAAGCGTGAGATAACCGCAACACGAACATGCGACGGTCGGCACATTGATGTCCATGTGCCAGATCGCCTTGCGCACCGATGAGTAGGCAAGGTGGCGCCCAAGCGCGTCGCGGCGTCGAACAAGAACTTGTGTGAGTTCAGATTCCATATATCTATTTTTGTGGATCACCAGCCCCCGCTGTTGGTAACCTCGTCGATTTTCGCTCGTATTTTCGCTGGCGTAAGCAAGATAGTAAGGCCTTGGCTCAGCATGTCACCCACGAAGTAGTTTTGGGCATCCGCCTTATTTCCATCGACCTTGAAGAACGATAGTATGTCAGGCTTCGACTTGTCCAAAAGGTATGAGCCCAAGAGTTGGTTGCTGACATCATAAATCCAGTATCGATCGCTTCCGAGTCCGTAAATGAATCCATAAGTCGCGTTCAGGCCTTGCGTGTCAAATTTGTCAGCTGCTTCGGCATACTCCTCGATGTCGTGAACTTTAAGGGCTTTGAAATGCTTTTCGTATAGGGCTTGGTTACCCTTCACCAACCTGCTTGAGGCCCCTCCTCCCCAGCCACCGCCCTCTCCGCTTATGGTCACCTGGACATTGGAGGCTGCAGAAAGAACTCCGGCAATTATTATTCCTTCTCCACCTCCTATTGGTTGTAGCGGTGCAAATCCAGAAGGGTCTGCGTACTCGTACGGGTTATTGCGGTCCCACATGAACGGCTTTTGACTCATCGGGTCGTGGACGTTTCCGGCGTACGCATCAGGCGTGGTCCACTGGCCTGTCGCGTTGTCGACCGTTCGGGCGCCTTGAATCGTTAGATTGCCCCAGTCGAACCCTTCCGTCCGCGTATATGGGTACCGGCCACCGATGGTGCACGATTGCACCGCGCAGACCGGCGCGGTCGTCGAGCCGTTGAAGATGATCGGGGAGACGCCGCTCACAAGCGATCCGGGACCCTCGCCGCCTCGGTACGGGCCGAACTTTCGACCTCCAAACGCTACGCCGTAATAGAGCGTGTTATTGTGGCCGCTCACCCGCATGTTCGAGGTGTCGCGGTCCCAGACCGTAATCTGGCCGTTCACCGCCACGTCGGCGAGCGCGCCGAGTCTGATACTGCTTAGATTGCCCTGGCCGTCCGTGACGAACAACAGCGAGCCACCGTCGTAGTGCAGAGAATCGCTGATGCTACTTCCTCCGATGTGATACGGCTGTCCGGTCGGTCCCCACTGTGCGGTGCCTTGCAACTGCGAAAGCGTATGGTTTTCTGCGTCGTACGACCAGGTGAACCAACCGGGATTGGTGCCGATGTTGCAGTTCCCGTTCGAGTCCGGGCTCAACATGTTCGAAGGCCGCGACACTAGGCGGCTCGCCGAATCGTAGGTGTCGATCGTGGGGATCGTTCCACACGGTATCGTTGTGCCGTTCACCGAATCGGTGGCCGTTCCGGTCAGGTTGCTGCCGAGGACAACGGCGTTGATCGGGTCGAACACGGGCGAGCTGCCCCACGACGGCGGATGACCCGGGTTCTTGATTCCCGGAACGAGTGCGCCGTTAGCTGGTCGGGAGCTGAAAGCGATTTCCGAAGGCCATGGGTTCGTGACTTGCTGAAAGTTTTCGCCGCGCGAGGTGTTCCAGAACGAGACACCCGCGGCGAATGTTGACGAGCCGGTCACCCCGACGCTCCAGTTCGCGAGGTGTCCTTCGAAGTCGGACCCGCGGCTGTAGTTCAGCGTCTCCGGCAGACCGGTGCCCGACATTTGGCCCGTGGTGTCGTAGGACCACGTTGTGGGGGCATAGGGGATCCCGGCGTTCACCGGCGATTGCGGCGAGGGCATCGCCGTGCCCGTGTACGGATCGTTCTGCGTCAGCTTGCGCCCACCGTCGGTGTACGTCCAGGTAAAGGCGCTGGTCGCGCCTTTGTAGTTCAAGGTCTCCTTGGTGAGCGCGCCGTCGTTCCGGCGCGCATAGGTCAGCAGCGGCGTTGCGGTCAAGGCGCTCGAAGCGACGTTGAGGTCCTTCCGGTCACCGTTCGGGTAGTAGTCATACGTCAGCCGTGCCGGCGAGGTGACGCTTCCGCTCGTCGACTCGTCCACCTCGCGCACGCGCCCGTCCGCATCGTAACTCGTCGTTTGCATCCCGTACACGGCGCCGTTCGCGGTAGTTTGGCGACCGTTGGGATCGTACGTGAACGACTTCGTCGGCGTGACGCCGCCATCGCCGGCAAAGTCCACGCGAATCGTTCTGCCCAGCTCGTCATAGGACGGCGTCGTAATTTCCCCGAGCGGGTCTTTTTGTGAGGTGACAAGCCCCAGCGTTGCGGACGACCCATCATACAGCGTCGTCGCCGTGCTGAGCGTCGTGTTGGCGCTCGGCGAGAACGTGTACTTCGCGACCGCTCGGTCGAGCGCGTCGAAGGCGTTGCCGTGCAAGTCGGTCCAGGAGGGAGAGCTTGCGCCGGGCCCGGTCAGCCACTCCTGCGTCTTGAACAGGTTTCCGTGAGCAGCGAATGACGTGCCGGCGATCGAGACGTTCCCGCTCTGCGTCAGATCGTACAGATACCGCGTCAGCCACGCGTACGCATAGTAATCGCTCGGGTCTTGCGGCTGTTCAACCTCGACCAATCGGTCGGCGCCGTCGTACCACTTCGTCGTCACGCCGGGCGTGCACGTATGGCCGGCGACGCATCCGAAGTGGTGCGTCTCGGTCGTCTCATTGCCGTCCAGGTCGTAGGTGTACCCGGTCGCGACGCCGTTGGCTCGCTCCACGGGGGTCTGCGACGTTTGCTTGGAGCCGTCCGGAAAGTAGGTATAGGTGGTCTGCGTGTTCCAGCCGGCCTGGCCAGCGGCTTTGCCGCAGACCGATCCGGCATTCGCGGCGGTATCATCGGGATCGGCGGCGCTTGTAAGCCGGCCAAGGGCGTCGTAGGAGAGCACCGAGATGCCCTGGCCGTTGCTGTAGCAGCGGACGTTGCCGGTCGTATCGTACCAGAACGTCTGCGCCGGCGTCAGTGACGAGCCGTCGATCTGGACGAAAGAGTCGCCCGTAACCGAGGTGGGAAGGCCGTAGTCGGCGCCCCCCTCGTACGCGGCGTTGTACGAGAAATGGCGCGTGTACCCGAGGGGAGTGCTCATGGTCGCGAGCTCGCCGTACGGCTCGTACGACGGAAACGTGTAACTCGCGCGCCAGTGCTGCCCCGAGCCATCGTTCGTCGAGCACAGGGTATCGGAGCCCGACAGGCTGCTGGACCAGACAACCCCGGCATTATGCGTTTCGGTCTCGTCGCAGTACGCCGTCACGTTGTTGTACGCGTCGTAATCGAAGAGCTTCGTCGGACGGAACGTTCCCTGCGACGTCGCGGTCTGCGGCTCGCCGACCGAAACCGAGTTGCCCATTGCGTCATATCCGTAGTCGGTCTCGTAGCCGCGCGGATCGACGTCGGCAATCCGGTTGTTGTTCGCGTCCCAACTCTCGTTCGCCAGCAGCCAGGTGCCGGTGCATTGCTGTCCCTGGTTCGTACTCGTCGTGCACTCTTGCGTCTGCGTCGCCCGGCCGGTTCCGTCGACCACCCAGTTCGTCATGTGGCCGTCGGTGTCGCGATAGGTCGGCGTCGCGACGCCGGTCGTGTAGAATTCAGTAAGGTATCCATAGGCATTGCCGGCGAAACCCGACTGCAACGGGCCAGAGCTGACGCCGTCCGAAATTCTGGGATTCACCACACCCACGTGCTCGATGGAGCTCACCGTCGAAGAGACGGCGCTGGTCCCAGCGTATCCCAGCAACACCCCCTCACCGTCACTGCCGCAGCTGCCCGCTATGCAAGCGGCGTTGTACCGGGGACTTGAGAGATCCGTCAGCACCCAGTCGCTCCCAAGGGGCTGGTAGTTGAACGTTTGCAACGGACGTGTTCCGGCGCTGTTGTTCGGTGGCCGCTGCACGGAGGCAAGGTTGCCGTTCGCGTCGTAGCCGTAGATGACGCTCGTTCCGCCGTCCGGAAAGGTGAGCTGCTGCAAGAGCCGATGGCCGTTGAAATCGGCGAACGCCAACGTCGCGCTCATTCCGGACTCCGTCGTCGCGGTGATCGCGCTGACCTTTCCGGTGACCGAGGCATCGCCGTTGTCCCAGGAGTAGTTGAAGGTGATCGAGGTGTTGCGGTTGCGGCCGATGATCTGGTGGATGCGGCCGGCATAGCCGCCTACCGTGCCGGACGTGGTCGGACACGGCTGATCTGGGCTCACGTTGTAAAAGTAGTACAGCGTCCCGGACTTCTTCTGCCACAGCAGCCCGCATGCACCGTCCCAGGTCAGCGTCGAGTGATCGCCGGGCGGCGCGCTCACGGTGTAGCCGCCGTACGTGATGTAGTCGTACCGGGCACCGTCGATGTCGTAGACGCTGAAATGCCCGGGCGACGTGCGGATCACGTGCGCGTCGAACGTGTTCGTCCAGCCGTTGCCGTACAGGCCGGTCCAGGTCTGCAGATCGCCGCTCACCGCCGACGGGCTCTGCGAGTTGTAGGTGCGCCGAAAGGCCATTGCGATGCCCTTGTGCGGGACCGCCATGTCGTCGTCTTGGAGCAGCAGATTGCCGGTCCCGACGTTGACCATGACGTGGCCACCGCCCGGCACGTTCTCTTCCTGATACCGCCACCAGTGATTGATGCCGGTTCCGGAGGCGGTCGGATCCGAGGGAAGCGACATCGCGCGCCGCGTCCCCGGCCGCGTTCCGGCCGGCGCCGGAAGCGGCATGGAGCGGGACGGCGGCGCGCCCCGCGGCGCGTTCGGCTCGCTCGAGCGCTGCTGCATCGCGCGGCGGCGCACCGCGGCCATCGCGTGGTCGAGCTCCAGCGGCCGGAACATTGGCGGACCGGCGACCGGAATGCCGTGCGCGCGTACGCCCGGCACCGTCTTCGGGCGCAGCGCGCTCAGCGAGAACGGCGAGGGCTTCACCCGCACCGGTTCCTTGACCGGAACGCGCTGCGGCGGCGTCGCGAGCGCGACCGTCACCTTGGGCAGCGCGTGGTGCGGTGAGGACGCGAACGAGACGTCACCGGCCGTTGGGGCGAGCAGAACCAGCGCGGCGACGAACGCCACGGCGCGACGGAACAGACCCTGCATCGGACAGGCTCCTTGAAGCAAGGGAAACTGCGGCGGAGCGAGGGCGCCTTCTACGGCGTGGTCGTTCCGGCGATCGGGGCTCGCGTCACCGCGCGAGCGTGGCGAGTGGGACGCGGTAACCGGAAAGGGTCATCGCGTTCCGAAAGCATAATTTCTGCGATCGCCGCTGTCAAGAGGCAATACTTTGATGATAGAGCACGCACTACCAGCCGACACCAACAGCATGCTTCAAGTTACGGCGGTTCAGCGAAGCTGGGCATAATCAGGCCGGAGGTTTTCTCCGGCATCTCATTCCCTTTGCTGAGGTGGAGGCGTACATGTACGGTTCGAATCGCCCGGGACGGTCGTGGCTGAGCGAGATCTTCGGCTTCGACCCAACCGGTTTGGTCCACAACCCGCAGGCGTACGGGTTCGAGATCGAGCGGACGGACGAGGGCTTCCGGATCGAGGTCCCGGTACCCGGCTTCCGGCCCGAGGAGATCAACGTCACGATCGAAGACCGGCAGCTCACGATCGAAGGACGCGGCGAACGGCGGCGTTTCACGCGCACGGTGGTGCTGCCCGAAGAGATCGACGCGGACAGCATTCAGGCGAACGTCGAGCACGGCTTGCTGACGCTCACGCTCCCGCTCCATCCGAAGATGCAGCCGCGCCGCATCGAGGTTCGCGTCGGCGGTCAGGAGCTCAAGAACGTCTCGGGAACGACTGAGCAGACCGGGACCAGCGAACAGACCGGCCAGGCGGGACAGACGGTGCAAAGCGTCTCGGGCGAGACGCAAGGCCAGGGCACCCGCACGGCGCAGGAAACGCCGAGCTCGTAGCAGCCTCGCGCTGCAGTCTACCTACGGATAGACGCCGCGCATCTCGGTCGCTTCGGCGACGCGCTCGATCGCCACGCAGTAGGCGCCGCGGCGCATGTTGACCTTGCGCCGCTGCGCCTGCTCGAGCGTCTCGTTGAACGCGCGCACCATCTTCTTGCGCAAGCGCTCGTTGATCTCGTCCTCTTCCCAGAAGTTCTCCTGGAGGTCCTGAACCCACTCGAAGTACGAGACCGTGACGCCGCCGGCGTTGGCGAGGATGTCCGGCAAGATCATGATGCCGCGTTCGAACAGGATCTCGTCCGCCTCGGGAAGCGTCGGCCCGTTCGCCGCTTCGGCGACGATTTTCGCGCGGATGCGCGGCGCATTCTGCGCGGTGATCACCTTCTCGAGCGCGGCCGGGATAAGCACCTCGCACGGGTACTCCAGCACGTCGCGGTTGTCGATGCGCTCGCCGCCGCGGAAGCCGACCACCGAACCCGTCTCCATCTTGTACGCGATGAGCCCCTTGACGTCGAGTCCGTTCGGGTTCGCGACGCCGCCCGTCGAGTCGGAGACCGCGACGATCGAGTAGCCGGCGGCGGCCATCAATTCGCTCGCATGGAGCCCCGCGTTGCCGAAGCCTTGGATTGCGACGCGCGCGCCGGCGACGTCCAGCTCGAGCGCGCGCATCGCTTCGTTCACGACGTAGAGGCAGCCGCGCGCCGTCGCCTTGTCGCGCCCGAGCGAACCGCCGATCTGCAGCGGCTTGCCGGTGACGACGCCGGGGATCGAGTAGCCTTTCTGCATCGAGTAGGTGTCCATGATCCAGGCCATGATCTGCGGCGTCGTGTAGACGTCGGGCGCCGGAATATCTTTCTCGGGCCCGATGATGATCGAGATCTCCGAGGTGTAGCGGCGGGTGAGGTTCTCCAGCTCGTGCAGCGAGAGCGACTTGGGATCGCAGATCACCCCGCCCTTCGCGCCGCCGAACGGCAGGTTCACCAGCGCGCACTTCCAGGTCATCCACATCGCGAGCGCCTTCACTTCGTCGAGCGTCACGGCGGGATGGAAGCGAATTCCGCCCTTGCCGGGCCCGCGCGCCATGTTGTGCTGCACGCGGTAGCCCTCGAACATCCGGAACTCCCCGGAGTCCATGCGCACCGGGATCGACACCGTCAGCACGCGCTTCGGCTCGCGCATGTAGCGGTGCACCGAGGGGTCGAGTCCGATCAGCGCGGCGACGTCGTCGAGCTGGCTCTGCGCCATCCCCCAGACGTTCAGCGTCGATTGAGCAGCCGAGCGGTCGAGCAGTTGCGCCATGGTGTCCCCCGCAGCGAGCCGAAGTCGCCTTCAGGACATTTGTCGAGTCCTAAGGCCGAGCTTCGTCCACTACGCCCATTGACGGGCCGGGTCCCTGCCGGAGGGCCGATGCGCTAGGGATTGATCCCGGAGACGTAGCTTCCACCCTCGGGCGGAAGGGTCAGCAGCTGCCGGCGCATCGTCGGCGCGAAGGAGAGGTGCACCCACACGCGCTTCTCGTGGATGAGCTGGTCGAATTTCATGCTCGAGGCGGCGATCTTCTTGCAGATCTCGTACGGCGTGCCGAACCCCGCGCAGGTGAAGTCGACCGCGTACGCCTGCTGGTGCGCGCTGGTCGGAACGCCGCCGACGGCCTTGTTCACCGCCGGGCTGCGGTACGCGCTGTTCACCGAGATGGGCTTCCCCAGCAGAGTGCGCACGTGCTCCATGTGCTCCGCGAGCTTTTTGAGCCGGGCCAGCATGTCCGGCGTCGGCTGATTGCTCAAACCGAGCTGCGCGGCCGTCTCGGAGACGGTGAACTCTTCGAGCGTGAAATGCGGCGAAAGCTGCGTAGGCACGAACACCTCCGAATCGAGCGGCGTTCGTCTACGATACCAAGCCCGCCACTATTACGGCAAGGGTAGGAGGCTCGCCGGCGGGACGGCGCTCTCGCTGCCAGGGGTCGCCGGGACGCCGGACTCGACGAGCTGGCGGTACTGCTGCAGGCGGTTCGTCAGGCGCGCGAGCTCGTCGTTGAGCGCGTAGCTCTGGCGGATCGCCGCGGCGAGATCGGCGGTGTCGTAGGTGTAGTCGAAGCGCCGCAGCGAGAGCAGGATCTCGTTGTTCTGCTGCTTGAGCTGATTGTAGGCGCGCTTCAGCGACTGCGCGGTGACCTTGTACGAGGGATAGTTCGACACGACGATGTCGCGCTTGATCTCCGCCTGCTCGATCTCGCCGCGCAGCGACTGCACGCGATCGTCGGAGGGCGCGTAATGCGAGGCGACGGCGAGCGCGTCGATCGCCTCGTCGAACTTGGAGGCGGCGAAGAACGTCTGCGCCAGCCGCAGCTGGACGACGATCAGCCCGTCGCGCGCGTGCGCGTTCGCCGGATCGACCTTGAGCGCGAGCTGGTAGGCGACCGAGGCGTCCGGGAAGTTGCGGTGCGCGAGCGCGACGTCGCCCTGGTGGTTGCGCTCCTTGACGATCCACTGCGCGACGCTGGTGGCGCAACCGCTCGCCCCCAGCGGGACGGCGGCGCAGGCAAGGATCAAAAACGCGAGACGTATCGTTTTCATCGCTTTTTCGTCAGTGGTGCGAGAGGTGAACCCAGAAGTTGGCGACGGCGGCGATGTAGTAGGCCGCGGGGAACAGGATCAGCTGCGCCAGCAGCGTCCCGACGAACGCGGTCACCACCAGCCAGAAGATCATCGCCTGCACGTCGCGCCGCGGCCGCTCGCCGCGCACCGTCTGGTCGGTGATGAACGCCGTGGTCGGGTCGACGAACAGCGAGAACGCCACCGTGCCGATCCCGTTGACGAGCCCCGAGAGGCCGGTCGCGGTGGTGCGCGCGTCGAGCACCATCACGCTGGCATAGTACGCGGCGACGACGCCGACCGAGTACACGCCGAACAGCAGCATGTTCGCGATGAGCAGCTTGCGCGGAACGCGCTCGAGCGGGAAGTCGGCCAGGCGCAGAGGCCGCGGTCGCAGCGCGCGCAGCAGATCGGCGAGCACGCGCACGTCGAACAGCCGCAGCAGCGCGTGCGGGATCGAGTGCAGCCGCTCGAACGCGCCGATCCCGCGCACGAACATCTGCAAGAACATCGGCAGCAGCAGCGCTCCCAGCAGAATCCCGAGCGAGCCGGCCGCGACGATCACCCGCATCTGCAGGTCGAACACGTGCAGCGCGGCGGGCGGAACCGACGGCAGGTGCGCCTTGCTCGCGGTGTTGGCCGCGTGGTCGGCGACCGCACCGAGCGAGGGCGTCATGAACAGCGAGGCGAGCCGGCTGGCGGTGACGAGCAGGCTGAAGAGCGAGATCGCGGTCGCGATGCGGCCCGTCGTCACGCCGGCGTAGCGCGCCGAGTACGCCCCGATTTGAATCGCTTGCGTCAGAAACGTCAGGACGGCCGCGAGGACGACGTTGCCTTCGAGGACCGCGCTCACGCGGCCGCGGCCCCCGGCAGCCTCACGCCGCGAACGTCGGCCGGCCCCAGAACGCACAGCCCGCGCTGCGCCGGCCCGAGCAGCTCGCGCGCGAGCGTGTCGACCGCATCGCCGTCGACCGCGTCGAACCCGGCTTCGACTTCCTCGGTGCTGATCTGCCGGCCGTGCACGATGTAATTGCGCGCCAGCCGCGACATGCGGTTGAACGTGCTCTCGAGCGCAAGCGTTAGGTTTCCCTTGAGGTGCTCGCGAGTGCGCGCAACCTCGTCGGCGCGCACGCCGTCGTGGAGCAGCTGGTCCAGCTCGTCGACGACGACGTCGACGCACTCCTGCACGCGCTCCGGCGAGCAGCCCGCGCTCACGCCGAAGAGCCCCGCCTCGCGATAGCCTTGCTGGAAGGTGGAGATCTCGTAGGCGAGCGCGCGCTCCTCGCGCACGCGCTGGAAGAGGCGGCTCGACATTCCGCCGCCGAGCAGCGCGTCGAGCACCGAGAGCGCGTAGCGCCGCTCGTCGCGCAGCGCCAGACCGGGCGCGCCGAGCAGCACGTAGGCCTGCTCGGTGTCGTCGATCGTGACGTCCAATCCCGGCGTGAATCGCGGGCGCTCGGGAACCGTCCGCGGCGCGCTGCCGCCGAACGACGCGAACGCCTCCGCCGCGAGCGCCACCACCGTGTCGTGGTCGATGTTCCCCGCCGCGGTAACGAACACCGTCGAGGGCGCGTAGCGCGCGGCGTGCCAGGCAAGCAAATCTTCGCGCGTGATCGCGGAGACCGTGTGCGCGAAGCCGATCGTCGGATCGCCCAGGTTCGCGCCGCGCCACAGCGTGCGCGTGAAGCGGTCGTGCACGACCTCGCCCGGCGCGTCGTCGTACATCTTGATCTCTTCGAGCACGACTTGCTGCTCGCGCGCGAGGTCGTCGGCCGCGAAGACCGCGTGCTGCAGCATGTCGGCGAGCACGTCGACGGCGCGCGGAAGCTGGCGGTCGACCACGTGCGCGTAGAAACACGTCGTCTCTTTGTCGGTCATCGCGTTGAGCTCGCCGCCGACGGCGTCCATCTCTTCCGCGATCTGCCGTGCCGTGCGCCGCTCGGTTCCCTTGAAGACCATGTGCTCGAGCAGGTGCGAGAGCCCGCGCCGTTCGGGCGGCTCGGCCGCCGAGCCGACGTCGCACCAGACGCCGACGGTCGCGGAGCGGACGTGGGACATCGTCTCGGTCAGGACGAGCAGGCCGTTCGGCAAGGTCGAGGTTTGGATCATCCGCCGGTTCCCTTCGACAGAGCCGCCCGGAACGCCGGGTCCCAGAAGACGCCCGCCCCGGAGCTCAGGCGAGCGCGCACGCTTGCCCGCTGCGCGCGCGGGACCGTGATCGAGAACACGGTCGCCGAGGTCGGCTTCGCGTGGTCGCCGCTCACGACGACACCCTTCCCCGCGTCGAGCGGGACCGTCGCCCAGCAGTCCACCTCCTCGAGCTCGGGCGCGGCCGCGAAGGCGCCCTCGACCAGCCCGGCGACCTCCGTCTCCCAAGCGCGCACGTCGAGCCGGCGGTGGAACTTCGTCCCGGCGACGATCAGCCCGCAATCCGAATGCGAGTTCAACCGCTCGCACCGCACGCGCAGCAGCTGCGCCGGCAGTGGCCGCGCCAGCAGCGCCGCCGCGATCCGCCGCGCGGTCACCACATCGCCCCCGCCGCTGCGCGCGATGACGCGCGCATCGCTGCCGGTGTCAGCCTGAGCTTGTCGAAGGGCAAGCGCCAGCAGCGCGACGACCGCCGCGCACAGCGCGCTAATACGACTGCGCGAAATAGGCCTGATACCGGGCCGGCTCGCCGCACGGCACGCACCTCACCGCGCGCGCGTCACCCGCAAGCTCTCGCAGAGGGCGCAGATTGCGCGTCGTCGCGCCCGTCGCTTCCTTCACGGCGGTCTCGCACTCCGCGCTGCCGCACCACGGCACGTCGATCATCCCGGCGCGCTCTTTCAGCAACCGGAAGAACTCCTCGCGGTCGTGCGTCGGGATGGTGTGGTCCTGCAAGAACGTCTTCGCCTGCGCGAAGAGATTGTGCTGAATCTGCTCCAGCATCGTCGGAATGAACCGGACTACCTCGCCGAGCGGAACCTGCTGCTTCTGCCCTTCTTCCTTCACCGCTTTGTCGCGGCGCACCAGCGTCACGACGCCGGCGTCGAGGTCGCGGTTGCCGAGTTCCAGCCGAATCGGCACGCCGCGCATGTCCCACTCGTTGAACTTGTAGCCCGGCGACTGGCCCGGGTTGTCGTCGAGCTTCACCCGCAAGCCGGCGGCCTTGCACTGCGCGAGCAGCTCGCGCGCCGCAGCGTCGAGCCGCGTGGTGTCGCCGCGCGGGATCGGTACGATCACCACCTCGACCGGCGCCATCTTCGGCGGGATGCGCAGACCGCGATCGTCGCCGTGCGTCATGATGAGCGCGCCCAGCATTCGCCACGACATTCCCCACGAGGTCGTCCAGACGTACTGCTGCGTCTGGTCCTCGGCGGCAAACGTGATGTCATAGGTGCGGGCGAAGTTCTGCCCGAGCTCGTGCGAGGTCCCCGACTGCAGCGCGCGCCCGTCCGGCATCAGCGCTTCGATCGAAAACGTGTTGTCGGCGCCCGGAAAGCGCTCGGAGGCGGACTTCTCGCCTTTGTAGACCGGAACGCCGCAGACGTCCTCGGCGACTTCGCGATAGATCTCCAGCATGCGCGCGACTTCCTCGGCGGCTTCCTCGCGCGTCGCGTGCGCGGTGTGGCCCTCTTGCCACAGAAACTCCAGCGTGCGCAGGAACGGGCGCGTGCGCTTCTCCCAGCGCAACACGTTGACCCACTGGTTGATCAGCACCGGCAAGTCGCGGTACGACTGAACCCACTCGGCGTACATCACGCCGACCAGCACTTCGGAGGTCGGCCGGATCGCGAGCCGCTCGGCGAGCTTTTCGTTTCCGCCTTGCGTGACCCAGGCGACTTCGGGTGCGAACCCTTCGACGTGCTCCGCCTCGCGCATCAGCAGCGACTCGGGGATCAGCAGCGGGAAGTAGGCGTTCTCGTGCCCCGTCTCTTTGAAGCGGCGGTCGAGCTCGGCCTGGAGGCGCTCCCACAGCCCCATTCCGTACGGCCGCAGCACGAGGCAACCGCGCACGGGCGCCTGCGCGACCAGCTGCGCCTGATAGCAGACGGCTTGATACCACTCCGAGAGGTCCGCGCTCTTCGGCGGGATGCGTTCCAGCGTTCGTTCCATGACGGCCAAACGCCCCGGGTTCGCCCAGGTCGGCGACCGTCCTGCCCCGTGGTAGCTATTGTTATACTTGGGATGTGACGAAGACCACCGCCGTGTCTATCCCGGACGATCTGTATGATGAGGCCGAGAAGCTCGCTAAAGGCCTTGGCGTTTCGCGCAGCGCCCTGTATGCTCGCGCGCTCGCACGCCTCGTCCACGATGCTGATACCCAACAGATAACTGCGGCATTGAACGCGGTCTACGTTAAACAGCGACGCGGCGACGAGCTCATCGGTCGTCCAGCTGCGATTGTCTTGGAAGACGAAGGGTGGTGACCAGAGCCGCGCGGATGCGCCGGGAGACGTTCGCTTGCGCCGCACCGAATCGGGCCTGTCGCAGGCGAGCGCGAACAACCTGTCGGCGCTGGTGTCACTCGACCGAACGCTCATTGGGGCATCCGTCGGTCGGGTGCGGGAGTCCACACAATCCCGAGTCGATGAAGGCCTGAGGCTCGTCCTCGGCATTTGACCGAGCCGAATTTGCGCCCAGGTCGCGAAAATGGTCGCTGCGCGACTCGGCGAAGCTCCTGCGGCCATGCCGAAGCTCACGCGCATCTACACCCGAACCGGCGACGACGGGACGACGGGCCTGGTCGGCGGGCAACGCGTGAAAAAGAACGCGCTGCGGATCGAGGCGTACGGGACGGTCGACGAGCTTTCGTCGGTGATCGGCCTAGCGCGCGCCGGCCTCGCCGAGGTGCAACGCACGCGCCCGGTGCAGGACTTGCGCCGCGCGCACGAGGTCGCGCGCGAGCTCGACGCGTGGCTGGCGTGGACGCAGGACGCGCTCTTCAACTTGGGCAGCGATCTCGCGACGCTCCCGAAAGACCGCTGGGAAGGGATGCCGCTTATCGGCCCGGACGACGCGAAAGCGCTGGAGCGCGCGATCGACCGCGCGCAGCAAGACTTGGAGCCGCTCGCGAACTTCATCCACCCCGGCGGCTCGTATCCCGGCGCGTTCCTGCACCAAGCGCGCACGGTCTGCCGCCGCGCCGAACGGCTGCTGATCGGAATGCGCGAAGCCGGCGAAGAGATCTCGCCGGAAGTGATCCGCTACGTGAACCGGCTGTCGGACGCGCTGTTCGTCTGGTCTCGCTGGATCAACCACGCCCTCGACCAGCCCGAGTATCTTTGGAACGCGAACACCGCGCCGCCGGAGTTTTGAAGCACGGCGTTGATCGCGCGAAAAAAAATCTCCCGCATCGAACACTCGTGCGGCGAATGTGGTATAATGATGAAGGTTCGACGGCGCGATAGAACGTGTCGCGGCCATAACAACTGAAGCGGCCCGATCAGTGCTGCTAACACTGACCGGGCCCGTCACCCGATGAGGATGCATCGAATGACACCCCGCAGATTCGACGTGCACGCGTCGATCACCCGGCCACCTTCCTGCACGCAGGATCGCAGTGGCCGTTCCATCGCCAGAATCGCTTGGCTCCTCGCCCGATTCATCCGCCGCGAAGCCGTCCGCTACGAGCTCTACGAAGCCTGCTTCGGAGCCTCATCAACTGCATTCCGCAGCGACATCGCGGCGGTTCGCGCCGCCCGCATCTACCGCGGCGCGGAGCTGCTGGGGAGCGACGCGCCGTGAAGAAAAACGTCGTCCCCTTCAAGGCTCCCGAAACATTCGAGCGCTTCGGCATCGACTGGACAAGAGCCGCCAACACGGAGGCCGAGCGCACCCTACGCGAAGCCTTCCTAACCTACGAGACTTCCTGCGGCACAAGCGGCCTAGTCGCCGTCGTCCTCTTGGCCATCGTAACCCGACGCCAAGGCGCAGTTGCGGAAGATCTCCGAGGCGCCGCGGACTACGCAGAGATCATGCTGGCAATGCAACTACGCAAACACATGGACGACGCGCTGACGGGAGTGCATTCATTCCTAGCCAGTGGCGGTACGGTATGGTCGTAGTCGCGGGCCACGGGCGAGGAATCCCAGGACCTTTCGCCGCACATTTAACTCCAATGCCCAAGGTTCTTCTGACTCAGAACGGTGCCCGGCAATTCTGCTTTGTCGACGCTGACGGCGGGGCGCTGATCGAAGCCGCGCTCTCCGAAAATCGAGCTTCCGTAACCGTTCAGGTCGCCACGCCGAACGGACCGCCGCGGAAGCTCACCCTCAACACGGCACACATTGTCGGGGTCGAATACGAGGACTAAGAGCCGGCCGACCCAACGTCGCAGCAAGTACGATCATGTCGCAAACACCGCATGAGGGGGCCGGGGCGCCGGAACTCTTCCCCGGCAAGAGCACCCGGCAGCCCGATTCATCTCCGATGGATTTCGGCGCCACAGAGAGTACGCCGCAAGACCCTGTGCGGAAGAAGCGCGCTAGGCGCAAAATAACCGCGTCGAGGGATACCGCGGGATTCTTTCAGCTCCCGAAGCCACACTCATTGGTGAAGGCGCGGATTGTTTCGAAATACTTCAAGTCGTGGGCCAACATTATTAAACCGCGTGCGACCGAGAAAAAGATGGCGTACTTTGACCTGTTCTCCGGCCCCGGCGCTTACGATGACGGAACGCCCTCGACGCCGCTGCTTATCATGAACACGATCCTTGCGGACCCGGTGCTTCGCGATCAGATGATAACACTTTTCGCAGATAAGGAGCAGGACTGCATCGATACGCTACGCGCGAACATCGCAGCGCTACCGGGAATCGATACGCTGCGTTACGCGCCGCAGATCGAGCGAATGACCGCGCAAGAGAGCAAGCTCGACGAAACGTTTGCCGTGGTGGAAGTCATACCGTCCTTCATGTTCTTGGATCCGTTCGGCTATGAAGGAGTGACGGTGAAGCTCATCAACGCAATCCTGAAGAGCTGGGGCTGCGACGTAGTTTTCTTCTTCTGTTTCATGCGGATGCCGGGCGCGATCATGAACAATGTTGTGCGCTCACACATGGACGCTCTGTTCGGGACGGCGCGTGTCGAGGAGCTTCGCAAAGTGCTTCCGACGGTCGGCAAAGACGACAAGGAGAAGGTCATCCTAAGTGCGCTCGAAGCTGCATTAAACGTCCCAGGTAAGCGCTTCGTGCAGACGTTTCGTTTCCTCAATGCACGCGGTACGGTTACGCATCACCTCGTGTTTGTGACGAAGAACCCGACCGCGTACAAGATTATGAAAGATATCATGGCAAACGAAAGCTCGACCTTCGTGGACGGGGTGGCGAGCTTCGCGTTCCAAGAAAATGCGCCGCAGCCGCTCTTTAACGTGGAGACGCCGATCGATGACCTCATGGCCGATCTGTTGAAGCGCTTCAGCGGGAAGACGATTGCGGTCAAAGATATGATCGCCCAGCACATCTACGGGACGCGCTACGTCGATAAGAACTACCAAGAAGCTTTAGCACGTCTCGCGTTCGACAAACACGCCATCACCGCGGCACGTGGAGCACACAGTCCGCCGATAAATCCTTCGAAGCGCAAAATACCGCTCGATAATACCTATATCACATTCCCGTAGCGGCGCAGTGGCTTCGGCATTGCGTCGTATGTACGTCCGTTTAAGCGACGGCCCGCCTTTTTCTTCTGACGCCCGCCCCACTGTTTGAAGAAAAAGGCAATATGCTGTGCGTTGCACTGCATGCGAATGTCCTGGACCCACGCCGTTTCGATCGGACGCGAGCGGGGGCCACTTTCGCCGCCAACGATGACCCAATGGATACCCATAAGCGGAAGCGCCGGCAGAGCATCTAGCAGCGGTTCGCACGATAAAAAGCGCACAGAGGCTGGCACTCGTTGCAAGTGTCTAATTCGCCAGTAGTAGCTGGGAGACTCGACGCTTACCCCAACCCAGATATTGTCGGCGAAGCGAAGACGCGAGCTTAGGCGTTCTAGCCGTTCGGCTCGTTTTGTGAGAACTTGAAACTGATGAGTCGCCGCAGCCGCCATCGTCTCGAACACGCTCTCGATGAACGCGTCGGGCACGTCTCGATGGAACAGATCACTCATCGAGTTCACAAAGACGCGCTGCGGCTTCTTCCAAGTGAGCGGCTGCGCGATTCGTTCCGGACGCAGCGTAAGTTCAAACCCGCGCTCGTACGGATGACCTTTGACGCCGCGAAAACGCTCGGCGAACGTAGCCGCGTAACAGTTGTCGCAGCCGGGGCTAACCTTCGTGCAGCCCGTTACCGGATTCCATGTCGCGTCCGTCCACTCGATCGCAGACCCCTGGCTCATTGCTCGTCACACAACGCGAGGTCGATGGTTCCCATTGCTCGCAGCGTAGTGCATGATGCCGCTAACGCCCACCGCGCCGGATACTGCGCTGATGGGGATGCGCCGTGCTTCCGCAGTCGTTCAAGACACGACGACGAGTAAAGGGTAATCAGCCGGTAGTGAATATCGCGGTCCACACCGTCGGGATCATTCATGTGTTTCAGAGCGGCCTCCATCATGCGGCACTCGGACGACTTGCTATCACCGGTACGGCCATAAGCGAGGAGCTGTGCCTTATCGGGCAATGACGGCAAACGGTCCTTAGCAGATGCGTGTCCAGCGCACAATAAGAGCAGGGCGACGACTGCCTGACCGATCGGCCGCCAGCGTGCCGCGTTCGCCTTGTTGGGGGCCACGATGCGGCCGTTCGTCTTTATATACTTCAGGACCCACGCGCGGAAGTACGCTCGGGCCGAGTCGGGCACGCCGCGTAGAGGTTTAGAAAATCTTCGTTTCACGACGGGGCCAAAGACCATACCGAACACGTGTTCGATGTAACCCCGGGCGCATCCCTACTAATCGTCGGGCCCACGACAGCGCCCCTAGGCGGCCTAAACGAGGGCTGGGCGTCTTCCTTTAAGCCTTGCTTACCAGGATAAGCATTGGGGAGGCGTAGAAGCTCTCCTAGCCTACCTTCGTGGAGGATGACGTCAATGGAGCAGTCGCGGAATCTCGCAGTGCTAAGCGGCATCTTCGTGGTGCTGACGGCGTCGATTTCGTTCGTGCTGGGTGAGAGCCGACCAGCAAGTGCCCAGACTTGCCCGGATCCTCCAGTGGTCACGATTATGTCACCGCAGGTTCCCGCAGACGTTTGTATACCGGCGACCTTCCAGCAGAATCCCATCGATTTTTTTGACGATTATTCATGGCGCGCATTTATCGCGATGATCTGGCCCGCACAACAAGGTCGCCGCGGCGTTCCCGATTCGAGTCAGAGACCCGGTTCGGTGCCGAACGGTCCACTCGTGTTCGAGACGCTCAAGGCAGATTGGGAAATCTTCAACGGCAATCCCCCCGTGCTCGGCAAGTTCGACGACTTCGTCGGCCCCAATCCGTGCGGTTTGAGCACAGTAGGGATCAATGATCTCGTTCTCGGTGCCTTCTCCACCTCAAAGTTCGGCATTGCCGGGAACCTCGGCCAAGCTGGTCCCGGAATTCTGGTCGGGGAATTGGTAGCGCAGAACGGAACATACGTACGCTACTCGACGGGCTTCAACCAGACTGAGTACGAGGACATACAGAACAAGTCACGATTCTTCAAGAACCAGCAGATGAACGCACCACCCATGCCTGTCGGCTCGCTCGACGTCAAAGCGGCGTGGATGGTCATGACCGGCGTAGCAAACCCCGGCCGGTATTATACCAGGACCGCACACATTCTCAATCCGACCACGATGAAATGTGAGGATCTGCTGGTCGGGCTCGTCGGCCTGCATATCGTACAGAAAACGCAGACACGTCCACAGTGGATCTGGTCGACGTTCGAACAAATAGACAACGTTCCACCGCCGCACGGGGTACCCATGGCCTTCAACGATGGAACGGGGATGCCGATGCCGACTGCGGACCCCGTCTCCACGTTTCCACCGCCTCCTTCGAGCCCGCCGTTCAACGTCGTTCGCGTCTTGCCGATCCACGACAACACGCAAGCAACGAACGCCAAGTATCAAAGTGCGTTGGCCGGCACCGTCTGGCAGAACTATCAACTCGTGATGACGCAGTGGCCGGTACCCCAAAGCCCGTTCGCAGCGACACCGGTCGATCCAACGCAGGACGGAACGCGTCCGAATACATTTCCAGGTGTGATAAACCCGCCGACGACAGCATTCGCGAATGCAGTCATGGAAACGTTTGAACAAGACGCGACACAGGGCAAGACCTGCATGGAATGTCACACCAAGGTTCAGTTTCGCACTGACTTCGTTTGGGCTTTACGTGCTAACGGCTTGGATCCAGTCCAGCCCGGCCCGGCGATGCTTCTGCTCCAGCGCATCTCGCCCGACGCGCTTCAGACCAACGCGCGGCGCACGATTTCCATTCCGGAACTTGTCGACCTTCAAAACTACTTGAAGACAAAAGTGCGGCCGACGCCCAGTCGGCCGCCCGCAAGGTGAGCACGATGGCTCTCGCATCCTATCAGGCTGTTCAGAATTTCATCAACCAAGTGCTGCAGGCGAATAAGGAAGACGGGGGCGTCACGCAGGCACCCCACAAGTCTTTTTGGTCGACTCTCACGTATCAACAGTTCACGCAGGGAAACGTTCCGGGCGTTACAGACGACAAAAACAAACCGGTCCGCATTCTTGTGCCGGGAAACTCCGCCGGATCGGCGCTCATTCAAGTGTTGCAAGGAACGGGGATAGCGGATCCCAAGAACGGCGCGTTCGACCAAATGCCTGCGAACGGTCCACCATTTTTCACCGACGCGCAGATAAAGGAGATCGCCGACTGGATCGATGCCGGTTGTCCGCAGTGACAACGAAGTGACTCCGGCTTACGACCCTGCGCCTCAGCACGGGTGGTACTGATCGAGCCCTTAATCCGATCCAACGAGAGCTGTGAAATCCCGCTGCTTGATGCCAAAGGAGTCCCAGGCAATGCGCTCCAACGGCGGCAGGCGGCGGCTCACTGTTCCGTGCAAAAGCTGCGTCGTGGACGGTCCGGAAATGCGTGACTTATCCTATCCGTCGCGCATTGCGCGACCGTCATTCTCTGCCTTGGAAGCGACGCGCCGCTCGTGCAGCGAGATCGGACGCCCCCAGGTTCGCAAATGCGCGGGTCGCGACTTACGCAGAGTTTTAGGAGCCTGAACCATGGGTCGGCGAAACTCACCGTCGCGCCGAACCCTTCGCTTCGCGCGTGCGAACTCCATCAAACCGGCTACGAGGGCCCGCCCGGAAGACCATTGGCAACAGACGGACTAGCGGCAGGCGCTGTCACCGTAGTCGTTACGGACGGTCCGCCGGGGAGAATTTCACTAGGCGTTGCGGTTCTGCCAAGCAGTAACGCGGCAAGCGCGAGGGTCACGAGCATGGGCACCCTTTCCGGCGCGGAGGCCAGGAGACCGGGATAAACGTCCCGGTCTTGATTAGAGTACCGCAACGCGGGCGCAGACCCCCGGGACAAGGCTCCCGATGGCGATTAAATGGCGACCTGTGCTAGCGTGCTGCTACTGCCCGCGACCAACACGGCGGACAGCGCGATCCAGGGAGGACACGGGTGGCATACGCTTGGGTATGCGGACGGTACGATGAACGCGCTGCGTTAGTATGCGCGGGCTGCGGTCATCGTACGTCGCTGCACGACGAAGCGGGATGCACTCATTGGCGCCCCGGAACGCGAAACGAACGTCCGTTGCCGTGCGAATGCCGTCTTCGACGGGGTGAGCGCGGGTAGCGGCCGGCCCTGCCCGCCGATCGCTCCTGCGAGCGCGCGCGCCCGTCCCGGGACCACACACGGGACATGAGCTGCGACGTTCGCCTACACCCCGGGAACGATCGGCGGCAGCGGTCTCTTCATCTGCTGACGGGCGAACCGGGTTCGCCGACAGTCGTAATACGACCGCGTTGCGTCTGCGGCCACGAGCTCAATGCGCACTCCGCTATCACGGGCCATTGTCTGTACTGCAAAGACTGCGAGTTCTTTTGGTCCGAGTGCGCGCACACGTAGATTCGGCAGCCCTCTTCAGGCGGGAAGTACGCGGCAGGGCCGACGCGAATTAGCATATGTATGATTAGCCGAAGGGTCGTTGCCTCAATGGTGCTCGGTCTTCTGGTGCTGTGTGGCAGCACAGCGGGAGCCGGCATCGGATCCGTAGCCAAACGCGGCGATAACTGCACGCCGATCGATAGCTTCGCCATCGGTTTTCCCGTGCCGGGCCAAGGGCTTCCAGGCAGCTCGATCGTGAATGAAGCTGTGATCCTGGCTAACGGGTGGGATCCCGTCGCCTGGATCCTCACGAGTCGCGACGGGCGCCTCGTGCTTGCTGCACTTCACGCGTCTAAGATCGAGAAGGAAGAGGTCGGCACTCCGCCGGTCATCGGACTCCCATCGATGTCGGCCAGCGCCATTCGCAGCACATACAACTCGTTTCGGACCGGTTTGATGCGCCACGGCATCGACAAGAGATTTGTATACTCCGACGAGCTTAAGTCGTTCACCGTAAGCCCCTGCTTCGCTGTGCCGCTACCAAAGGGCGCCTAACGAGCAATCAGGGCCCTAATCAAATCACGCAGGACGAGTCGTGCGGTCTCCGGTTCACCGGTGCGGAATAAAATGACTACTTCGTCAAATAGGGCTTTGACAAAAGCCGGGTCGCGCATCGCGCGGTCGATCACCGTCTGCTTTGCATCCCGCGTCAACGTCATGTTGTCTCGTTCTATTTCGTCCAGCTACTTACATTCGCGAGGCGACGTTCCATGAAGGAGTTCGAAGCGCACGATCTCGGGCGCGCTTGCACCCTCGCAGCGGCGGAAGCCCGCCTTTCGCAGGACGCCGAGCGAGGCGTGCAAGTCCGGGTACGTCTCGGCGATCACGCGGCGCATCCGCGCGTCCTCGAAGGCCCAGCGGACGAGCGCCTCGACCGCCTCCAACGCATATCCGCGACGCTGGTACGCCGGCAGGATCGAGTAGCCGATTTCGACCGTCCCGTCGCGCGGTGCCCCCTTGAAGCCGCCATTCCCGACGACGGTGCGCGAGTTGCCTTCGCGCAAGATGAAATACCAGACGCACCAGCCGACCTCGTCCGGGCGGTCGCGCAGCGTCGTCAGAAAGAACTGCTGTGAGCCGGCGTCGTTCAGCGGCGGAGGCCACTCCGGCGGTACGCCGGCGCGCAGCATGCGCGAAAGCTCCGCCGTATCGCGGATTTCGGCATCGCAATGCTCGAAAGTGGCAGCGATCAGCTCGAGCCGCGGCGTCTCGATCGTCAATGGCAGGTCAAGCTTTTCGAGCGAGCCTTCCGATCTGCATCCTGAGCTCCGTAGGTGCGATCTCCGCGAAGCTCTCTTCGAGCCAAGGGCCCTGCCGGTCGGGGCCGGAGTTACCTTCCGAACATGCTCGCTTGCTCGGTGCTTTTCTCGACAGAGCGGCGTATGATTGGCTTCCCTAGCTAGTCAAGAACCATAATCCGCATAAGGGGTGTACACGATGTCGATCAAAACAAAGCTATTTCAGGCGATCAGTGCCGAAGCAGCACATCCGCAGGTCACGGTGGATGTCCCCGCCGGCTTCAAGATCATCGGGGGCGGCGCGCTCGACAACTGGGGCAGCGGGGTAGGAAACATGTTGACCGCTGCGTATCCGCAGGGACCAAACGCGTGGTTCGTCGCTGGAAAAGATCATGAACAATCGTCGCCGGCGACGATCATCGGTTTTGCGATTGCGATCCACGATCCGAACGACGAGTGGGACGTGACGATCCAGTCTGAGTCGGGCGGACCCGATCCGCATCCAAGCGCCACGGCGACGTTGCCGGACGGATATCATTTAACCGGCGGCGGAGCGTCGGTGAACTGGACGGGCGCCGGCAATCTTCTGACGGCCAGTTTCCCGAGCGGCGATCTCACATGGGAGGCGCGCAGCAAAGACCATGATGTTCCCGATCCGGCGGTGATCACTGCGTACGCGATCGGCATTCGGCACCGCGGCGGACACGTTAATCTTAAGCGAACGGTTCAACCCGTCACGGGCGACAATGATCAACACCCGACCGCGACCGCGTGCCTGTCCTCGGAATGGACTCTGTCCGGCGGCGGCGCCCTCGACAACTGGAACGGCGACGGGAACCTGTTGACCGCCTCATTCCCTCAGGGCAAATGTTGGTCTGTGGCGGGTAAAGACCACATACACCCTTCCCCGGCGACCGTGACCGCATTCGCAATCGGCATCCGCCAGATCTGACGGAGCGCTCAAACCGGTTTTCCGCCGCCGAGTTGGGCGCTGAGCTTCTTGGGCGCTACCGCGCGGTAGCTCTCTTCGAGCCAATCGCACAGGATCTCGAGCGGCGGCGTGTTTGCCGCGATGGGCAGCGTCACCCAGCCGGCTTTGCCGAGGCCGTAGGCGGTTGGTTTTGCGGCTGGGACCGACATCGCGGCAGCGTGCGCCTCCGTGAGCTTCAGCGTCAGCGAGTCCTCGCCGATGAAGGCGAATATCTTCTTGCCGACCTTCACGACGTTATCGCCCCACGGATCGTCTTGCCACGCGCCGGGAAACGTCAGCGCGTGCGCGAGGAGCTTCGCACTCGGGTTCTTCTTCGTCATGGACGCCGCTCCAAAGCTTTGTGCGCGCGCAGAAGCGCTATTGCGGTGACGGCGTCGGCGATGCGGCCGTCGGCGCAGGCGTCGAGCGCGTCGGAGAAGCGCATCCGCACGACGTCGATTCGCTCGACCGCTTCGGGCGGGAGCGGCGCCGGCGAGAGACCGGCGCCGAGGAATAGCTCGACAGCCTCCTCGACAATGGACGGAATCTCGTAGGTCACGCCGAGCGGCATCCAGCGTGCGGCGATCACGCCGGCTTCCTCGCGCGACTCGCGCTGCGCACAGGCCAAACCGTCCTCGCCGGCGTGCCGGCCGCCTTTGACCACTTCCAGAACGACGCGGTCGATCGCGAAGCGCGCCTGGCGCGTCAGCAGCACCTCATCGCCGTCGACCAGAACGACCGCGCTCGCGCGGGGCGTGACGACGACGCCGTGCTCGCCCGCGACGCCGGTCGGGTGGACGATCTCGTGCGCTTCGAACCGCAGCCACGGGTTCTCGTACACCACGCGCTTCGCGCGGCGAACGTAGCCCGTCTCGCTCACCCGGCGTCCGCGCTTCGCGCCGCGTCGCCGCGCGTGAACAGTCCGGGCAGCACGTAGTACGCGGTGACCGCGACGTAGATCCCCACCGCGACGCGCGGCGCGACGAACGCCGTCAGCGCGCCAATCGCGTAGAACACGGTACCGATCATCCCCGGCAGCGCTTGCGCGAAGGTCAGGTCGGGGAACGACGGATCGATCTTGTGCTGCTTAAGCACCGCGTACCGCCAGTTCAGCGCGTACGCGACCGACATCGCGGTGAACGTTGCGCCGTAGAATGCCGTCGATGAGGGCAGCGGGCCGTAGCGCGCCAGCAGCGCGGTCGGGAACGGAATGAAGCAGACGATCGCGAGCAGCAGCAGGTTGAGAATGTTTCCGGTCCGGTCGACGTAGCGAATTTGCGCGAAGGTCGCGTGGTGGTTGAGCCAGATGATCCCGACGGTCGCGAAGCTGAGCGCGTAGGTGAGCAGCGGCTGCCCGAGGTTCGCCAGGTACTCGCGCATCGCAGCGTCGAGGCCGCCGCTGGGCAGCGGTTTCAGGTCCGGGATGTGAATCTCCAGCACCAGCAGCGTGATCGCGATCGCGAAGACGCCGTCGGTGAAGGCGTCGGTGCGGCCCTTGTCCATCGCGTCGGGCCGCGCGATGATCCGCTTCATCGCACCCTATGCGAGCTCCAGCGCTTCGGGCTCTTCGACGAACTCGATCTGCTCCGGCTTCGACGTCCGAAATCCGTAGCTGAAGAAAAAGACCAAGCCGACGACCAGCGCGGTGGCGAACCAGATCCAGGTGTCGCGCGAGAGGCCGAAGACCGCCAGGAACAACGACATCAGAATCCCGAGAATCGGGAACAGCGGGACGAACGGCACGCGGAAGCTGCGCGGGATGTCGGGCTTGCGGCGGCGCAGGTACAGCACCCCGGCGCACACGACGGTGAACGCGATCAGCGTCCCAATGTTCACCAGATTGAGCAGCTGGTTCAGCGGGACAATGAGCGCGAGGATCGCGACCGCGACCCCGGTGAACATGGTCGAGCGGACCGGCGTCTTGAAGCGCGGGTGGATCTCCGCGACGGCCGGCGGCAGCATCTTGTCGCGCCCCATCACGTAGAAGATGCGGGCCTGTCCCAGCAGCGAGGCGAGCGCGACGCTGGTCGTCCCCGCCAGCACGCCGATCGTGATCACCCAGTTCAGCACCGGAAAGTGCAGCGGCGCGAGCGCGGTGACCAGTGGGTTCTTCTCGGGAACTTGCGCCCACGGCAGCGCGCCGAGCAGCACGATCGCCGTCGCGCAGTAGATCAGCGTCCCGATCGCGAGCGCGCCGATCACGCCCAGCGGCACGTCGCGCGCGGGGTTCTTCGTCTCTTCCGCCGTCGTCGTCGCCGTGTCGAAGCCGATGTAGCTGAAGAACACGTAGGCGGCGATCGGGATGATTCCGGTCTGCGCGTTCTCGACCGCGCCGCCGAACGGCACCAGCGCGCCCCAGCCCTTCGGGTTGAAGTCGTGCAAATTCGCCGCGTGGAACAAGAAGGCGCCGGCGATGATGAACACGATGAGCGCGGAGATCTTCAGCACGACGAAGATGTTGTTCGTCGTCGCCGACTCGCGGATGCCGATCGAGAGCAGGATCGAGAGCCCGAGCACGAACACCGCGCCGAGCACGTCGAACTGCGAGTGCGCGAGGTCGTACGAGCCGGGCAGCCACCACGCGCCATGAATCACCAGGTTCGAGGTCTGCCCCCACGCCGGCAGCGCGATCCCGACCGTCTTGAGCACGTCCTGCAGCGCGGCCGAGAACTGCTGCGCGACCGGCGCCGCACTGATCCCGTACTCGAAGATCAGCGCGAAGCCGATGATCCAGGCGAACAGCTTCCCGAGCGTCGCGTATGCGTACGTATAGGCGCTGCCGGCGACCGGCACCATCGCACCGAGCTCGGCGTAGCAGAGCGCCGCGAAAAACGAGGTGAGCCCCGCGAACAGGTACGAGACGATGACGGCCGGGCCGGCGCCTTTGACACCAGTCCCGATGGTCGTGAAAATTCCGCCCCCGATCATCGTCCCGAGCCCGATCGCGACCAGGTCCTTCGCGGTGAGCGCGCGCCGGAGCTTCTTGCTCCGGCTCATTTCCCGCAACTTCTCGACCGAGCTCGTGGCGAACAGGTCGGCGAAAAACGACATGGGCCCCCGTTCGTAGGAGAATTCGCCCGCTCCCCTAACGGTGCTCGTCCGAGCGATCGTCTTGGTCCTCGTCAGCCGCATCAGGGGTTATGCATGGCCAATTTTCTTTCGCTTCTGTTCCAGGCGAAGGTTCCGCCGCAGCAGGAGCCTCGGTTCCAGACGCTCTTCGTCCCGCAATCCGGCGACGGCGCGAGCGACGACACCAACGAGTCGACGCAGATCTTGCACTACGCGTGGGCGACCGTGCTGCCGCCGCAGACCGCGCCGCCCGGCAACTGGGTGCTGCTCACGACCGCGTACGACCTCGACTTCGCCAAGTACATCGCGATCCTCGTGCAGGCGAACCCGGCGCCGTTCAACTACGCCGTCCAAAACTTGATCGTCGGAGCGGAGGATCTCTATCCCGTCTACTCTGCGACCGATCCCTCGCGCTTGAACAATTTCATCGCCTGGGTTCAAGCGAACGACCTGGCCCAGCGCGATCCTTCGGAGGGCAACGGCGGCGTGGTCACGCCGGTCTTCCAAGGTTACTACTGGGGCGTCGTCGACATCCTGACCTGCCTCGGCGGACCTGGTAACCCGCCCGAATGAGCCGCGCCGTTCGGGGTGCGGTGGCGGCGCAGTTTCTCTCGGACGTCTTGCCGGACGTTCAGGGAATCGTCATGCGCGGCTACCGGCTCGGCGAACCGACCTTCGCGCGCTACTTCGTGCTGGTCGTGCGCGATCGAACCGCCGCGGGAACGCTCGTGCGCAGCCTCGTCGACGGCTCGGTTCCCGATTTCCAAATTCGCTCGTCTGCCGATTGGGGCCCGAGCACGCCGGCGACCTGTCTGAACATCGGCTTCTCGTTCAACGGGTTGGCCAGCTTCGGGATCCCCGCGGCGACGCTGAGCTCGCCGGCGTGGTTCGGTTCGCCCTCGCACACGCCGTTCATGAACGGCTCCGCGGCGAGTGCGCCGACGATCGGCGACGTCGCCGACAGCGCGCCGAGCAACTGGATCGTCGACGACCGCAACTTCGACGTCATGCTGGCGCTGTGGGCGAAGGACCTGGCGACGCTCGAGGCGGCGAGCGTCGAGCTGCGCGCGTTGCTCGCGGCGGGGTTCGAGATCCAGCAGGAACTCACGTCGCAAGACTTGCTTCACGATATGATCTACTTCGGGTACCGCGACGGGATCGCGCAGCCGATCCTCTCGATCGACCCGTACTACAAGCGCCCCGACGGCAACCAGCAGCCGGTCGACAACGGCGCGTTCATTCTCGGCACGGCGACGACGACGTACTTCCAAAACGTCAACCTCCCCGGCGGAAACAAACCGCCGGGGATCGGGCTACATGGCAGCTTCGCGGCGTTCCGCATGCTCGAGCAGAAGGTCGAGGAGTTCGAAGCGTTCGTCGAGGGCCAGCGCGACAGGATCGCCTCACTCTACGGAACGTCCCCGGCAATCGCCGGTGACGCGATGAAGGCGTTGCTGGTCGGGCGCTGGCCGGCGAACGGAACGCCGGTCGCGATCGACCCGGTGAAGGGCCGGCAGACGCTTCCGCCCGATCTTCCAAGCGATGAGATCAACGACTTTCTCTACACCGACAAGGGCGGCTCGGACTGCCCGTACAGCTCGCACATTCGGCGCAACAACCCGCGCAACACGACTGTCGAAGACCTGCCCTCGCGCCACCGCATCATGCGCCGCGCGATGCCGTACCAGCTTCCCTACGATCCGAACGACCGCAACACCGGCGAACGCGGCCTGATGGGTTTCTTCATCGGCGCAAGCTTGCGCGACTCGTTCGAGTTTCTCATGGAGACGTGGGTCAACGGCGGATCGTCGAGCGGTCTGCCGTACCCCGCGAGCCGCGATCCCGCCGATCCGGTGATCGGGCACAACCTGACGACGGGGCCGTGGACGTTCACAACGGTCATGCCGCCGCCGCCGCCGACGATGAAGACCAATGTCTTCACGCTCAGCGCTTCGCCGGTGCCGGGCTTCACCAACTTCGTTCGCACGCGCGGCAGCGCGTACGTGTACTTGCCGGGAATGCAGGCGATTTCAACGATCGCCGGCTACGCTACCGGCTGATTCGCCCGAAGGGGAGCTAGCGGCTCCCCTTCTTCTTTCTCGCCGTCACGGTGGCGTAGCCGATGTTCTTCGCCTCCGCCGGCGAAACGCCGCGCGGCATGCTACGCGGCGAGCGGCGGGACGAACGTCTCGAACTGGTCCTCGATCTTCGAGGTGTAGGCGCCGCAGGCGGCAAGGCCGTTGCAGTGCGCGCGGTGGAGCAGCACGCGCTGCGCTTCCGCGGTGTGCTCGGCGCGGCCGCGCCACGCGACCAGCACGGCTTGCTGCAGGGCGCGGTCGTACGTGAACGTCAGCGGCCAAGGGCGGCGGCGCGGCATCGTCTTGTTGAGCGCGCACAGCCGCTCGGCGGCGAGGTGATCGTGCTGCGCGCCCGCGACGAACGCAACCCCGGCGACCGCGACGGGAACCGTCGCGCCGAGCACTCGAAGCGTCGCGGAGACGACGTCGGCGGTCGAAACATGTTGTCCCGACGCCGTCCCCGGCGCGATCATGTTCGTGGTCAGGATCAGCGCCTCGAACGCGACCTCTGCCTCGGCCAGCTCCGCGAACAGCCGGCGCAGCGCGCGTGAGGTAACCTGCGCGCATTCCTCGAGCGTCTCTTCGCCGTCGCTCGGAACGTCGGGCTCGATGACCGGGACGATCCCGCTCTGCTGGCAGCGCGCGGCGAAGCGCGCGAGCGTCGGCGCGTCGCCGCGCATCGCGGCGATACCCGCGCCGAGCGCGGCGTATTCGGCGAGGTTGGCGTTGCTCGCTTCGAGGCGAATCCCCGGCACGATCCCGCGCGCGCGCAGCACGTCGACGAAGCGGCGTCCGTCGGCGGTGCCGCGGCGGATCGTCTCGTCGTCGAGGACCGCGCCCGAGACGTAGCGCTCGATGCCCGGCGCGTCGATCAGCAGCTCGCGGTATGCGCGCCGCTGCTCCGCGGTCGGCGCGATGCCGAGCCGCGCGAAGCGCGCGTTGCAGCTCTGCGGCGGCTCGTCGAGCACCATGATCCCGCGCCCGCCGGAGACCAGCAGCTGCGCGACGCCGGCAAGGTCGTTCGTCATCGTCTGTGAGCGTGCCATGACAACCCCGACGGTACCGCGCCCGCCTGCCCGCGTCTCGCCGCCGAGCGCGAAAGGCCGAAAACGGCGCCCGAAATGCAGCAGCCGCCGCACGGCGAACGGTCGGTTGATGCGCGTCGTGATACGAACCCACGTCCTGGCGCCCCAGTTCGAAGCCCTCGCCGCCGCGCACGGCGTCGAGAGCGTCGCCGTCACCGACGCCGAGGCGATGCACCGCGAGCTCGCCGACGCCGACGCGCTGTGGGCCTGGCCCGCGTTCTACGACGCCGCGTTGGTCGCGACGCTCGAGCGGAACGCGCCGCGCCTGCGCTGGGTGCAGCTTCCGACGATGGGCTACGATCCGGTCGAGCTGCACGGCGTCCCGCCCGGCGTGACCGTCACGTCGGCCGGCGACGCGTACGCACCGACCGTCGCCGAGCACGCGCTCGCGATGCTCCTCGCGCTGCTGCGGCGCATCCCTGAAGCGGTCCGCAACCAAGAGCGCAACATCTGGGATCAGTCGAACGCCGTGCGGATCGGCACGCTGAACGACGCGAGGGTCGCGGTGATCGGTTTCGGCAACATCGGCCGCGCCGTCGCCCAGCGGCTGCGCGGCTGCGGCGCGCACATCGTCGCGGTGACACGCAGCGGGCGCGCGGATCCGCTCTGCGACGAAGCCGCGCCGAGCACCGAGTTGCACGAGGTCCTCGCACGCAGCGATGCGGTCGTGCTCGCCGTCCCGCTCGGCGCGCAGACGCGGCACCTCGTCGGCGCGGGCGCGCTCGCCGCGATGCAGCCGCACGCGATCCTCATCAACGTCGCGCGCGGCGGCGTCGTCGACCACGACGCGCTGCGCACCGCGCTGAGCGAACGACGCATCGGCGGCGCCGCCCTCGACGTGACCGAGCCCGAGCCGCTCCCCGCGGACGACCCGCTCTGGACGTTGCCGAACGTGCTGATCACCCCGCACGTAGCCGGCTACGGCGGCGACGTCGCGCCGCGCCGCATCCTCGCGCTCGTCACCCGCAACCTGCAGCGCTTCATCGCCGGAGAACCGCTGGAGTCTATCGTGCCGGTTGAGCCGCGGGCGGCGCAATGCTCATAATGCGGATTAGCGTCTCAAGCCGCGCAGCACTTTTCCTTCGGTGCTCAAGTAGTAGTTCGCGGCGTCGAAGCGCCGCGGTTCGGCGAACATCAGGTACAGGTATTTGAAGTTCTCCGCGAACGAGTAGGCGGGGAAGAGATCGCCCAGCTTCATCGGGCGCGGGCGGACGTCGTCGACGATCGTGTAGCCGTTCGCGACGCGGCAGTGCTCGCGTATCGCGAGAAAGTGGCGGTACGCGGTGTTGCGATACTTCTCGTCGCGGGTCAGGAACCACAGGTCGAAGGCGGCGTTCGCGTACTCCGGGCGCAGCTCGTTGCTCGGCGCGCTCACCGCGCCGCTCGCGTAGTCGAAGACTTCCGGGATGATCTCGTAGCGGTCCGAGACCGAGGTCCACGAGTCGTAGTAGTCCGAGCCGGCTTCGCGGTCGCCGCCCTTCGCGAGCAGCTCCGCGTAGAACGCGGCCAGCTCGACCTGCCGCGTCCCGGCCGGCGCACCCGTCTGGTAGTCGACTTGGCGGAACCACAGCCGGCCTCGGACGGTGGTGCGGTCCGCTTGGTGCTTGAGGATCGCGTCGGTCAGCATGCGGTACCAGTCGCGGCACTGCGCGTCGCCGAACATCGCCCACCCGCCCCACAGGTACTCGTAGAACGAGTCGACCGGCGGGTTCGGCGCGACGTCGACGTTCTTGCTGAACGCGCCTTTCTCCACGTCGAAGTACGTCGCGAGCAGGTTCAGCCCCGAGCGCTTCGCGATTACCGCTTCGTAGGCGCGCTTTGATGCCCGCATGTACTTCGGGTCGCCGGTGAGCCGCGTGAGCTCGCCGAATTCCAGGATGTTGCTGCCGATCTCGGCGAGGTTCATCGCCGGCTCGCGCACCGCGCCGGTGCGCAGGTTCGCGTACCGGTACGGCGCGCCGGTCGGCGATTTCACGAAGCACGGCAGGACGCGGTCCGCCGCGTCGCGCGCGCGCTCGAGCAGCATTCGCTCGCCGGTCGCTGCGTAGCCGGCGAGCAACCCGCCGACGATGCGGATGACCCATTCGAACATCTGCACGTCGGCGTCGACGTCGAGCTCCAGGTGATCGCCGATCCAGCGCACGCAGCGCGCCAGCTCGTCGTCGAACCCCATCACGTACAGCGTGTCGAGCGCCTCGACGATGGACAGCCCGAACGTCCGGCCGTCCACGAAGAAGTCGTTCGTCGTCCCCGCGACCGGCTTCACCTCGTCACGCCCCCAGGCGATCAGCTTGTAGCCGTTCCAGGCGTGCACGAACTCGGCGCGCACCGCCTGCGCGATCTCTAGCGGGGCCGGCGTGCGGCGATAGCCTCCGATCGGGTGCGCCGCTGCTGCGAGAGGCGCCGCGACGGCGCCGCCGGCCCCGGCGAGAAACGCGCCGCGGCGCAGCTTCACAAGCCGAGCGCTTTGCGCACGGTCGGAAAGTAGTTGCGCGAGATCGGCACCTCGCTGCGCGCTTTGTCGTCGACGCGCAGCAGATACGAGCCGCCGAAGAACGGCTCGACCTCGACGACGCGCTCCGGGTTCACCAGATACGCGCGGTGCACGCGCAGGAAACCGGCCGGCTCCAGCCGCGCCGCCGCTTCGGCGAGCGAGCCTTTCCAACGCAAATCGCCGTCGAACGTGCGCGCGGTGACGATGTGGCCGTTCGCCTGCACGTAGCGAATCTCAGCCAGCTTGACTAGCCGCGTGCGCTCACCGTCCTCGAGCGCGACGCGGCCGAGGTTGCCGTTCGGCGTGGCAGCCGGCACAGCGGTGGTTTCCCGCTGCGCGCGCAGCCGCTCCAGGGTGCGCGCGAGCCGCTCTTGCGAGACCGGCTTGACGACGTAGTCGAACGCCGCCAGCTCGAACGCGTCGACCGCATGGGTGTCGTGCGCGGTGACGAACACCACTTGCGGCGCTGACGGGAGGGCATTGATCACCTTCGTCGCTTCGAGCCCGCTCAGGCCGGGCAGGCTGATGTCGAGAAAGACGACGTCGTACGCGCCGCCGGCGATCACGCGCAGCGCCTCCACCGCGTCGGGCGCCTCGTCGATCTCGATCTCACCGCCCGCCTTGCGCAGCGCGTAGACGAGCTCGCTGCGGACCAGCGGCTCGTCGTCGACGACTAGCGCGCGCACGCGAGCCCGCTCATCGCGCGGCGACCGGCATCTTCGCCGGCACGCGGAACGCCACCGTCGTGCCGGCGCCCGGCGCGCTGGTGATGCGCAGCGCGCTGGCCGGGCCGAACAGTTTCGTCAGCCGCTGGTCGACGTTGTCCATCCCGATCCCGTTGTGCTTGGCCGGCGCTCCCGGCACGAACCCGATGCCGTCGTCGCTGACCGCGATCTCGATGCCGTCGGCGTCGGGGCGCGCGAGGACGCGGACCGTTCCGCCGCCGCCCTTCGGCGCGAGCCCGTGCATGATCGCGTTCTCGACCAGCGGCTGCACCGACATCACCGGAACGAGCGCCAGCCGCGCTCGCGGGTCCACCTCGAACGCCACCTGCAGCCGATCGCCGAAGCGCGCGCGCTCGAAGCGCAGGTACTGCTCGACGTGCTCCATCTCGTCGTCGAGCGAGACGAACTCCGCGTGCTGCGCGAGCGAGTCGCGAAAGTACTCGGCGAAGTCGACGACCAGGTCGTGCGCGCGGTCGGGATCGGTGCGCGTCAGCGCGGCGATCGTGGTGAGCGTGTTGAAGAGGAAATGCGGCGAGACGCGCGCGCGCAGCGCGTCGAGCTCGGCCTGCGTGACGAGCGCCGAGCGCGCGTCGAGCTCCGCCGCTTCGAGCGAGACCGAGAAGACGCGCGCGAGCCCGAGCGCGACCTTCTCGTCGTCTTCGGCGATCGGCGTCCCGGCGCGATATAACTTCAGCGCGCCGACCGCCGCGCCGCGGACGATGAACGGCGCGATCGTCACCGAGGTGAGCGGACAGGCCGGGACGGGACAGTCGATCTCTTCGCGCGTGCGGGCGGTGTAGGCGTGCCCGGTCGCGATCGCTCGGTGCGTGAGCCCGGTCAGCGCCGGGCCGCCGACGCGGTGGTGGTCCTCGCCGCGCCCGACGTACGCCAGCACGCGCTCGGTGTCGACGACCGCGCACGCGTCGAGTCCCAAGTTGCGGTAGAGCAGCCGCGCGGTGAAGCTCGCCGACTCTTCGCCGAGCCCGCCGCGCAGATGCGGGAGCGCTTCGACGACGAGGTCGAGGACGTTCGTGCTCACCCGGAACGGCTTTCGACAACGCGGCGAGCGGGCTCTGCGCGGCGCCGCAGGGGCGGGCGCCGGTGAAACCTAATTCATTCGGTGTATGAACCGTTCCGCGTTCGTCTCGTCCCTCGCTGCTGCCGCTGCGGCGGTCCCGCGCATCGGATTGGCGGCCGAGGGGCCGGCCGCGCGGTGCGACCGTTATCTCCGCCGGCTCGCCGCCCTGGGGCGCTTCAGCGGCGCCGCCGAGGTGCGGCGCGACGGCGCGCTCGTTTTCGGAGCAGCGTACGGCTCCGCCACCGTCGCGCCCGAGCGCGGCGCGACGCCACAGACTCAATTCGAGATCGCCTCGCTCTCGAAGATGTTCACGGCGTTCGCGGTCCTGAAGCTGCGCGACCGCGGCGCCCTACGGCTGAACGATCCGATCTGCGACCATCTCGACGACTGCCCCGAGCACTGGCGCGGCGTCACGATCGCGCATCTCGTCCATCACACCTCCGGCATCCCCGACTACGAAGCGAAGCTCGATCTCGAATCGCCGGCGTACCTGGCGTTCATGCTGCAGCCGAACTCCGCGCAACGTGCGATCGCGAATATGCGTCCGCTGCCGCTCGACTTCTCACGGGCTCGAAGTTCCACTACTCCAACACGGGGTATTTGCTGCTCGGAACGATCGTCGAGCGCGCTGCCGGAAAGGCGTTCGGCGCGTTCTTACGCGAGACGATTTTCGCGCCGGCCGGGATGCACGCGACGGGCACGGTCGGGTTCGACGCGCCGGCGGCGCTCGCCGCGGGGTACAACGCTGCCGAGATATCTTGGCCGCGTTTTCTGCCGGGCTTTCGGCTCGCCGACTTCGCCGAACGTGTCCCCGTTTTGCCGCTCACGCCGCCCGAAGGCGACGCCGGCGTGTACAGCACCGCGACCGATCTCGCGCGGTGGAACGATCTCATGCTGCACCCGGACGGAAACGTCGTCACCGGCGCGCTCGTTCGCGAGATCTTCGACGGTGGGGCGTTCGGCTACGGCGCAGGGTGGATGATCGGCAATGACGACGAAGGGCGCCGGCGTTATCGGCATACCGGCGAAATGCCGGGCTACCTCACCGTGAGCAGCATCTGGCCCGACGAGCGCCTCACGATCGTCGTCCTGACGAACTGGATGCGCTCGCGCCCGATGCTGGTCACGAACGCGTTGGCCCGGATCGCGCGGGGCGGCACGTGGGACGATCCGGTCAGCGGCGACGTCGTCACGCTGACCGTAGCGGAGAAGGCCGCGTTGTCGGGACACTATCGCTTTTCGAACGGGCGAGTGATGACGATCTCGCCCGACGAGCGGCTCGGTCTGATGGCGGTGATTCCCGAGCAGTTCACGGCCGGCCTCATCCCGATGTCGGCGACCCAATGTTACTTTCCGCTGGGCGACGGCACGATGACGTTCAGGCTCGGACGTGACGGACGCGCGGACCAAGTGCTCGCGCGCTACTCCTCGTTGGATCACGTGGCGGAACGGATCGGCTGACCGCGCGCGCCGATGCAACGCTTGCGGCGCATCCGTGTTCTCCCGGCAACCCCGCGACAACTCTTCCAGGAGAACACCGTGATCAGCCCGCTTCGCATCGCCGGAATCGCCGCCACGCTCAGCCTCGCGCTCTCGGCCGCCGCCGGCGCCGCCACCGTCCGCCTCGTCTCGCTCCCGTCCGCGCCGTCGGTCGGCGCATCGGTCACCTGCGCCGCCGTCCCCGCGGCGATCACCGACGCCCAACCCGCCGACCTTCCCACCATCGCCGCCGAGCAGCACGTCACCGGGATCGCCTCGGTGAAGATCGCGCTCGACGCCGCCGGTCGCCTCACCTCCAGCTCGGTCTTCGAATCGAGCGGAAACCGCTGGCTCGACCAGGCCGCGCTGCGCGCCGCGCGCTCGTCGCGCTACAGTGCGGAATCGCGCGACTGCGCGCACGTCGGCGGCACGTACGCCTTCGTGGTGGACTTCACCAAGTAGTCGCTAGGGACGCCACGCCCTAGGGCAAAGGCGCAGCGGTCACGTGCGGAGTAACGCCGCACGTGAGCCGCTGTGTCGATGTTTTGCTGAGCCCGCCGGCGTCGAGCGACCTGGTGCGCGGTGCGCATGTCGCCGTCGTCGACGTCCTGCGCGCGACGACGACGATCGCCGTCGCGCTGGCGAACGGCGCCGAAGGCGTGATCGCCGTCGCGGAGCCCGAAGACGCGATCGCGCTCGGCAACCGCTTGGGCCGCGAGCGCGTCCTCTTCTGCGGCGAGCGCGACGCGGTGCGCATCGAAGGGTTCGACCTCGACAATTCGCCGGTGTCGTTCACGCCGGAGCGCGTCGCCGGGAAGATGCTGGTCATGACGACCACGAACGGCACCCGCGCGCTGCGCGCCGTCTCGACGGCGGCGTCGGTGCGCACCGCCGCGCTGGTGAACCGCCTCGCGGTCGCCGACGCGCTCGCGAACGAGGACGGCGACGTCGCAATCGTCTGCGCCGGCGAAGCGAACGGCTTCGCGCTCGAGGACGCGCTCGGCGCGGGCGCCCTCGTCGACGCGTTGCTCGCGCAGATCGGCGACGTCGAGCTGCGCGACGGCGCCCGCGCCGCCGCGCTCCTCTACCGCTCCGTCGCCTCACGCCTTCCCGACGCGATCGCGAGCGCCGACCACGCCCAGTCCCTCGCCCACAAAGGCTTCGCCGCCGACATCACCACCAGCGCCGCCCTCGACACGCTGACCGTCGTGCCAACCCTGCGCGACGGGATTTTGAGCCCCGCCTGATCCCCTCGACGGCTACGCCAGCAGCTTCTCCGGGGTAATCGGGAGGTCGCGGACGCGTTTGCCGGTGGCGTGGTAGACGGCGTTCGCGACGGCGGCGGCGGCGCCGACGATGCCGATCTCGCCGATTCCCTTCACGCCGATCTCGTTGACGTGCGGGTCGTTCTCGGGGACGATGATCGACTCGACCGCCGGGACGTCGGCGTTCGTCGGGAGCAGGTAGTCGGCGAGGTTCGCGTTCATGATGCGGCCGGTGCGCTCGTCGTAGCGGGTGTGCTCGAGCAGCGCCATACCGATGCCGAAGATCGCGCCGCCCATGTACTGGCTCTTCGCGGTCTTCTCGTTGAGGATGCGGCCGGAACCGAACGCGTTCACGAAGCGCACGACTCGCACCGTGCCGAGATCCGGGTCGACGCGGACCTCGGCGAACTGCGCGCCGAACGCATGCATCGCGTACTGATGCGCCTCCTCGCCGGCCTTCGCGTCGGCGCGCCCTTCGACCACGTCCGTGCCGTGCGCGCGGAGCAGCGCGGGGATCGCGCCGGCCGCGCCGAGCGCGCTCGCATCGTCGCCCGCCAGCGCGAGCAGTTTCGCGCGCGCGTCGAGAGCGGCGAGCTTGATCGCCGATCCGGCGCTGGCAGTGAGCGTCGAGCCGCCGGCGTTCGGCGCGTTCGGGAAGTCGCTGTCGCCGAGCTCCATGCGCACCCGCTCGACGGGGACGCCGAGCGCATCGGCCGCGACCTGGGAGAACACCGTGTACGCGCCGGTCCCGATGTCGACGCCGGCGCTGCGCACGACGACGCTCCCGTCGGCCCGCACCTGCACCTGCGCGCTCGCCGGGCTGCGATGCGTCGGGTAGGTCGAGGCGGCCATCCCGATCCCGACCAGCAGGTTGCCCTCGCGCATCGAGCGCGCTGCGGGATTGCGGCGGCTCCAGCCGATCCGCTCCGCGCCCGCGCGGATGCACTGCGCGAGCGAACGGCTCGAGAACGGCTTGCCGTCGGCGTCGACGTTCGTGTCGTTGCGCAGCCGCAGCTCGAGCGGATCGATGCCGGTCGCGTACGCCAGCTCGTCCATCGCGGACTCCAGCGCGAACGAGCCGCACGACTCGCCGGGCGCGCGCATGAACGTCGGCGTGGAGTAGTTCAGCCGCCGCAGCCGGTGCGTGATCGTCAGGTTCGGCGTCGCGTAGAGCACCGCGGAGAGCGCGCCCGTCTGCGCCATGAACTCGTCGAACACCGACGTCTGGGCGCTCGTCTCGTGCACGAGCGCGGTCAGCTTTCCGTCGCGCCCGGCGCCGAGCGCGACGCGCTGCACCGTGCGCGGCCGGAACCCGACCGAGCCGAACATCTGCGGACGGCTCAGCACGATCTTCACCGGCCGGTTCACCAGCTTCGCCGCCATCGCGGCGAGCACCGCGTGCGGCCAGACGGAACCCTTGCCGCCGAAACCGCCGCCGATGAACTTCGAGACCACGCGCACGTTCGACGCCGGCAGCCCGAACGTCGTCGCGAGCTTGCGGCGCGCGTTGATGATGCCTTGCGTCGCTTCGTACACCGTCAGCTTGTCGCCGTCCCAAGCGGCGACCGTGGCGTGCGGCTCCATCGGGTTATGGTGCTCGACCGGCACGACGTAGACGTTGTCGACCTTCACCGCGGCCGCGGCGAGCGCGCTTGCCGCGTCGCCCTTGTGCTTGTCGACGTCATGCGATTGCGCCGCTTGCGCCTGCTGACCGCCTTGCGGCTGTTGACCGCCTTGTCCCTGAGTGCCAGGCTTGTATTCCGGCGCCGCGTCGAAGCGCGTGACGGCCGCGGTGCGCGCATAGCGGACGCGCACCATCGCGGCCGCGTCGACAGCGCGCTCGAACGTGTCGGCGATGACGACCGCGACCGGCTGCCGGTCGTAGCGCACGACTTCGTCCTGCAGGACCATCAACGTGCGGTCGCCGCCGCCCTGGCCTCCGTTCTGCACGCGCGGCGCGTTTTGCGGGGTCATCACGTCGATGACGCCGGGCGCGCGGAGCGCCGTCGTCGCGTCGACCGAGGCGGTCCCGCTCGCCGCCGTGCTGAGCACCATGACGCCATAGGCAAGATTCGGCACGGCGATCTCCGCCGAGTATTTCGCAGCGCCCGTGACCTTCAGGCGTCCGTCGACGCGGTCGACCGGCGCGCCGACCAGCGCGCTCATGCGATCCCTCCCGCGTGCGCGAGCGCGCGCGCCACGGCGCGGCGCGTCAGCGCGACCTTGAAGTCGTTTTCGCCGTAGCCGCGCATCCCGCGCGTCGCCGCTTGCGCGGCCGCAGCGAATGTCGCTGCGTTCGCAGGCTGCCCCACCAGCGCGGTCTCGGCCTCGTGCGAGCGCCACGGCGTCGGCGCGACCCCGCCCAGCGCGACGCGCGCAGCGCGCACGGTACCGCCGGCAACGTCGAGCCCGGCAGCGACCGAGACCAGCGCGAACTCGTACGAAGCGCGGTCGCGCAGCTTGAGGTAGTACGAGCTCTTCGTAACGGGGCTCTTCAGCAGCTGGATCGCGGTGATGAGCTCGCCGCGCTCCAGGACCGTCTCGCGCTGCGGCATTGCGCCGGGCAGCACGTGAAAGCGGTCGAACGGAATCCGGCGCTCACCGGTACGTCCCTGCACGTGCACGATCGCGTCGGTCGTGAGCAGCGCGACGGCGAGGTCGGAAGGATGCGTGCAGATGCACTGCTCGCTGCCCCCGACGACCGCGTGTTGGCGGTTCACGCCGCGCAGCGCCGCGCAGCCGCTGCCCGGCGCGCGCTTGTTGCACGGCTGCGAGACGTCCCGGAAGTACGCGCACCGGGTGCGCTGCATGACGTTCCCGCCGATCGTCGCCATGTTGCGCAGCTGCGGCGAGGCGCTCAGCAGCAGCGCTTGCACGACGGCCGGGAAGAGCGCGGCTAGCTCCGGATGATCGGCGACCTCGCTCATCGTCGCGAGCGCGCCGATCCGCACGCCGTCGGAGGAATGCGTGATCGCTCGCAGCGGGAGCGCCGTGATGTCGACCAGCAGCGAGGGCTGCTCGACGTACTCCTTCATCAGGTCGACGACGTTCGTCCCGCCGGCAACGTACTTCGCGCGTGGATCGGCGGCGACGGTCGCCATCGCGCCGGCGACGTCGTCGCGCGCGCATAGCGAAACGCGTTCACGACGCGCTGCCTGCCGCCGCGCGCACCGCCGCGACGATGTTCGGATACGCGCCGCAGCGGCAGATGTTCCCGCTCATCCACTCGCGCACCGAGGCTTCATCCGTCGGGCGCTTCTCCGCGAGCAGCGCGACCGCCGACATGATCTGTCCCGGCGTGCAGTACCCGCACTGAAAGCCGTCGTGCTGGAGAAACGCCGCCTGCACCGGATGAAGTTGATCGCCGTTCGCCAGCCCCTCGACCGTCGTAATCTTTTTCCCCTGCGCCATCACCGCGAGCGTGAGACACGAGTTCACCCGCCGCCCGTCGACCAGGACCGTGCACGCCCCGCACGTCCCCTGATCGCAGCCCTTCTTGGTCCCGGTCAGCTGCAGCCGCTCGCGCAGCGCGTCGAGCAACGTCACCCGCGGCTCGATCTTCAGCGCATGCGCCGCACCGTTCACGTTCAGCATCACCGGGATCGGCCCCGGACCGCTCGCCGGCACGACGAGCACCGAAGCGACGGCTTGCGCTGCCGCGCTCAATCGCGGCGTCCCAACCACGATCCCGGCCGCCGCCGCCCGCACGAGAAAGCGGCGCCGCGTCACCTTGCCAAAGCTCATTCCCAAGCCCTCAAGCGCGTACGGTTTTCGTACCCGTACACGCCGCGCTCACACCGTTCCAGTGTCGGACCTCGCCAAATCAAGCACTTCCACGGTTATGGCACCGTCGAACCCGTCCGGGATCGGCTCGCCGAACTCACGCATCACTTCGATGTGCCCATCGATCGCTTCACCAGCGTTACGCGCTGCTTCCTCGCGCGTCCGTCCCCAGCTGTAACAGCCCGGAAGGTCAGGAACGATCACGGACCACGACCCGTCGTCGCATTGCTCCATGCCGATCACAAATTTCATCGCAAACCTGCCTGTTTCAATATGGAAAGCACGGTCCCGGGCGAGATCCGTGCCCCACCGCCGTGATAGGGTACCGTAATCGTGCCTTGCTTCGAAGGATGGCGAAAGTGCCGGTGCGATCCTTTCGATCGGACCCGGACCCACCCATTATTACGGAGCAACTTCTCGATTTGTCTATAATTCACCGCACCTGCGAATCACGCGGTGCGGTGGGCGCAACTAGGGGTAGTGCGCTACGTCAGGCTATGGAGCGTCGTCGGCGGCGCCGGCGATGACGACGCCGGGGGTGCGGACGAGCACGCGGTGGCGCGCGGTGTCGTAACGGACCGACGAGCCGAACGTGCTGGCGACGGTCGCGCTTGCGACCATGACGCGGCCGCGCACGGTGAACGGCGCGTGGGCGAGCGTGATGCGGTGTCCGTTGAGCTTCGCCGTCGTCGTGCCGGCGCGCATCACCAGCACGTCGGTCCCCTTGTGCACGACGACGTCGCCGTTCGTCGGGTCGAACGAGGCCTGGGCGCCGGCGGCCTCGGCGACCGCCCGCAGCGGGAGGTACGCGCCGCTCGGGGTCGTCACCGGGGCGACGTCGGAGGCGAGCCGCTGGCCGTCGATGCTGATCGTCGCCGGGGTCGAGAGCGCGAGCGAAACCGAGGCCGTCAGGGCGATGGCCGCCGTCGCTACGATCAGTCGTCCGCTCGGGACGAGCGCCGCCAGGGCGCTATGCGGGAGTGGGCTCACGGTGAATTTCGTGTCTATAGTCCGGGTACTGCTCGTCGATGACCTTCTCGATCTCGATCCGCAGCCTACTCAGGAGATCGGCTTCCGGGAAGGTCCCCACCAGCTCGCCCTTGCGGTAGATGGCGCCCTTTCCTTTGCCTCCTGCTATACCTACATCGGCCATCTTAGACTCGCCTGGCCCGTTGACGACACAGCCCATCACAGCGACTTTTACCGGGGCGGTGTACTCTTTGGCTATCGCCTCTACCATGCGAGCGAGCTCGACCACCTCGATCTCCGCTCGGCCGCACGACGGGCAAGCTGTGATGTCGAACCCCTTCTCGCGCAGCCCGAGCGCCTTGAGGATCCCCCAGGCGACCGGGACCTCCTCGACCGGGTCGGCGGCCAGCGAGACCCGCAGCGTGTCGCCGATCCCCTCGAACAGCAGCACGCCCAGGCCGATCGAGGACTTCACCGTCCCGTCGAGCGGGAGCCCGGCCTCGGTGACCCCGAGGTGGAGCGGGTACGGCGTCCCGCGCTCGTCGAGCTGCTTGGCGAGCAGCCGGTACGAGTAGATCGTGGTCACGGCGTCGTGGGCCTTGACCGAGATCACGATGTCGGTGTGGCCCAGGTCTTCCAGAATGTCGACGTGGCGCAGCGCCGAGGCGACCAGCGCCTCCGGGGTGTGGCCGAGCTTCTCCTCGAGGTCGCGCGCCAGCGAGCCCATGTTCACGCCGATCCGGATCGGCGTCCCGCGCTCGACGGCCAGCTTGACGACCTCGCGCGTCTTGACCGGGTCGGTGATGTTGCCCGGGTTGAGCCGCAGCTTCGCCACCCCCGCTTCGATCGCGGCGAGCGCCATGCGGTGGTCGAAGTGGACGTCGGCGACGATCGGCACCGGCGAGCGCGCGACGATCTGCGGCAGGCCGGCGGCGTCCTTGGGGTCCTGGCAGGTGACGCGCACGATCTCGCACCCGGCCATCGCGAGCCCGTAGACCTGCTCCAGCGTCTTGTCCGCGTCGGCCGTGTCGGTCGTCGTCATCGACTGCACCGCGATCGGATGATCGCCGCCGATCCAGACCTTCTTGGCGTCCTTCGACCAGCTCGACTTGTTCTCGAGCAGCACGGCCTTGGTCTGTCGGCGCAGGCGAATCACGATGCTATCGTATCAAACGCCGTCAGAAGGCGCTGCGACCGGAGAAGAGCGCGGTGACGTCGTGGAACGAGACCGCCAGCATCAGCGCGATCAGCACCGCGAAGCCGCCGACGTGGACCAGCGCCTCTTTCTCGGGATCGACCGGCTTGCCGCGCGCGAGCTCCACCACGATGAACGCCGCCCGCCCGCCGTCGAGCGCCGGGATCGGGAGCAGGTTGAAGATGCCGAGCGAGATCGAGATCAGCGCGGCGAGCGAGAGAAAGATGTACGGCCCGAACTGCTGAGCCTGGGCCGACGCCTGGTACATCCCAATCGGCCCGCGGACCTGGCCCGCGACGGTCTGTGGGTGCGTCACCAGCGCCTTCAGCGCCGCGATCGTGCTGGTGAAGATCCCGGCGAACTGCGACCAGCTCGACCGCCACGCCTCCGCGATCCCGACGCGATGCGTTGCCGGCAATGGCAGGAAGCCGAGCAGCCCGACCTTGCTTCCGTCCGGCAGGGTGGAGGCGACCGGCGTGACGTCGACCGCGCGCTGCACGCCGTTGCGCTCGTAGACGACGTGCAGCCGCTTCCCGGTCGACTCGTGGATCAGCGCGACCAGCGCTTTCCCGTTCGAGATCGGGCGGCCGTCGATGGTCAGGATGCGGTCGCCGGCGAGCATCCCGGCTTTGGCGGCCGGGTAGTCGGGGACCAGCTGGAAGATCTGCGTGGTCGGAACGTCGCCGGGGGTCCCGAAGATCAGCGCCCCGCCGAAGAGCAGCGCCAGCGCGACGATGAAGTTCGCCACCGGGCCGGCCAGCACGATCGAAAGCCGCCGGAGCGGTGACTTGGCCTGGAAGTTGTCGTGGTCGAAGACCTCGCCGCTGCGGAACTCCCGCTGCTGCTCGGCCTCGCTGGTCTTCCCGTCCTCGCCTTTCATCTGGCAGTAGCCGCCGAGCGGCAGGGCGTTGAGCCGGTAGTGCGTCCCGCTGCGCGGCGAGGTCCACTTCAGCAGCGTCGGGCCGAAGCCGACCGCGAAGTCGGTCACCCGCACCCCGTTCGAGCGGGCGAGCAAGAAGTGTCCGTACTCGTGCAGCACCACGAGCACCGAGAGCATCAGCAAGAAGACGACGATTTGGACGGCGGTGGTCATATGCTCCGTGACGGCCTTGCCGTTCGTTCAACGACGAACGCTCGCGCCTCGTCTCGGGCCGAGCGATCGGCGTCGCGGACGGCTTCGAGGCTCAAGTTACTGGTACCGACCCGGTCCAGTGCCGTTTCGATGCACGGCGCGATCTCGCCGAACCGGATCTCCCCGGCCGTGAACGCGCCCACGGCGACCTCGTTCGCCGCCGAGAGCGCCGCCGGCGCGGTCCCGCCCCGGGCGAGCGCCTCGTAGGCGAGCCCCAGGCACGGGAACCGCTCGGGGTCCGGCCGCTCGAACGCCAGCGCGGTCAGCGCGGCGCCCCGTGTTCCGCCCAGCGCCTCGATCGGGTCGTCGAAGGGGCGGGCGTCGTCGAGCCGGTCGGGGTAGGCCAGCGCGTAGCCGATCGGCAGGCGCATGTCGGGTGCCGCGAGCTGGCCGACGACGTTGCCGTCGGTGAAGACGACGAAACCGTGCGCGACCGAGGCGCGGTGCACGACGACCTGCACGCGCTCGCCGGGGACGCCGAACCACTTCGACGCTTCGATCACCTCGAGCCCTTTGTTCATCAGCGTCGCCGAGTCGATCGTGTTCTTCACGCCCATCCGCCACGTCGGGTGCGCGAGCGCCTCGTCCACGGTGGCGGACTCCATCTGCTCGCGCGTGCGATTCCAGAACGGTCCGCCCGACGCGGTCAGGATGATCGAAGCGATCCGCTCGCGCGGCTGGCCTTGAAGCGATTGGAAGATCGCCGAATGCTCGCTGTCGACCGGGAGCAGGCGCGATCCGCTGCGCGCGGCACGTTCGACCAGCAGCTCGCCGGCGGCGACGATCAGCTCTTTGTTGGCAACCGCGACGTCGATCCCGCGCTCGACCGCGGCGAAGATCGCGTCGAACGCGACCGCGCCGTCGGTGGCGGCGAGGACGATGTTGGCGCCCGACTCGCACGCGACGACGCGCAAGCCCTCCGCGCCGTGCGCGGTCCGCTCGACGTCGCGCTCCTTGCCGAAGATCGAGCCGTGAATCAGAACGCCGATCGCGTCGAGCCGGATCATCAGCTCGGTCAGCGTCGCCGCGTCGGCCGTCGACACGACGCGCGGCCGGAAGAGCGCGATCTGCTCGGCGAGCAGCTCGGCGTTCCGCCCCGCCGCCAGCCCGACGACGTCGAACCGGTCGGGGTGGCGCGCGATCACCTCAAGCGCCTGCCGCCCAATGCTCCCCGTGCTGCCCAGAATCGCGACGCGCTTCACGGGGTCACCAGCTTGTATTCGGTGATCACGCCGATCAGGTAGAGCGCGAAGTAGAACGCGACGCCGCCGAAGATGTACGAGTCGAAGCGGTCGAGCACGCCGCCGTGGCCGGAGATCAGCGAGCCCGCATCCTTCACGCGCGCGTCGCGCTTGAGCGCGCTCTCCACCAGGTCGCCGGCTTGCGCCGCGACCGAGGTGATCGCCGCGACGATGAGCCCCTGCCACCACGCGACGTGCACCCACGGCACCAGCGCGATCGCGGCGCCCGCGAGCAGCGCGGCGGCGAATCCGCCGAGCGCGCCTTCGACGGTCTTCTTCGGCGAGAGCCGCGTGAGCGGGTGCTTCCCGAACGCCGAGCCGACCAGCATCGCGAAGATGTCGGTGAACGCCACGATGAAGATGATCCACACCGTCCAGACCACGCCGTCCTGCAGCGCGCGGATCGCGACGAAGTACGTCAGCAGCTTGCCGATGTAGAGCACGCCGAGCAGCGTGTACGCGCTGCGCGCGAAGTACCCGGACTCGGCGGTGAACGTGGCCGTGGCGAGCGCGACGATCACGGTGCCGGCGAGCAAGAGCCCTTCGTAGCGGTGGATCAGCCCGAAGTGGGTGAGGATCACGTACGCCCACACCGCCGCGGTCGCGACCGGCAGCTCGAGCGCCGGTCCTTTCTTCGCCGACAAGCCGGCGAACTCGTAGATGCAGCCGGTCGCGACGGCGAGCACGAACAGCGTGAACCCGGGCGGCCAGGCGACCGCCGCGAAACCGAGCGCGGCGAGCGCGAGCCCGACGACGATGCGGCGCGCGCTCACGGCAGGCGACGGCTTCGGCGTCTTCGCCTTCGCCTGCGCGCCGGCCGCCGCCGCGCCGGTGGTCATGCGCCTCCGAAGCGGCGCTGCCGGCGCTGGTATTCCGCGATCGCGCCGGCAAACTCGTCGCGCGAGAAGTCGGGCCAGAACGTCTCGCGCAGCACCAGCTCGGCGTACGCGACTTGGTAGAGCAAGAAGTTCGAGAGCCGCGACTCGCCGCCGGGCCGGATCAGCAGATCGGGATCGGGCATTCCCGCGGTGGTCAGGTACGAGGCGAGCGTGTCTTCCTCGATCGCGTCGGGCGCGAGCGCGCCGTCCTGCACGTCGCGCATCATGCGCGTCACCGCGTCGCGCAGCTCGGTGCGCGCGCTGTAGTTCACCGCCAGGTTCAGCACCAGACCGGTGTTGCGCGCGGTCTTCGCGACCAGCCCGTCGAGCGCGTCCTTCGAGGCCCGCGGGAGCTGCTCGTACCGGCCGATCACGTTGACGCGCACGTTGTTGCGGCAGAGCTCGGCGAGCTCGCTGCGCGCGAAGTAGACGCACAGGTCGAGCAGCAGCGAGATCTCGGTCTTGTCGCGCTTCCAGTTCTCGGTCGAGAAGCCGTAGACGGTCAGCATCGGGATGCCCCAGTCGCTGGCGGCCCGGGTGATCTCGCGCAGCGCGACGATCCCGCGGCGGTGGCCTTCGATCGCCGGGAGCCGGCGCGCGCGCGCCCAGCGCCGGTTGCCGTCCATGATGATCGCCACGTGCTTCGGCAGGCTGGTCGCGTCGAGCGTCACGCCCCGCGGCGGTCTGAGCAGCGTCGCCATCAGACGCGCTCGTACCGCTCGTAGCCCGCGAGCAGCTCCCACGCGCCGTCGTGCTCGCCCGAAAGCGCGCTCACGCGCAAAGCGCGCAACTCGCCGACGCCGAGCGCCGGATACGGCGGCGCGAGCACGCGAAACCGCAGCGCCCGGTCACCGAGCGCCCTGCGCGCTTCCAGCCAAGGGACTAGCACGAGATCCTCAACGTTCATCGGAAGCCGTCAGACTTCCATTATTTCCTGTTCTTTGCCGTGCACCAGATCGTCGATCTGCTTGACGTACTTGTCGGTCAGCTTCTGGACCTGATCGGTGCCGCGCTTGATCTGATCGTCGGTGATCGTGCCTGCTTTCGCGAGCGCTTTCACCTGGTCGTTGGCGTGGTGGCGCACGTTGCGCACCGAGACCTTGTGCTCTTCCGACTTCTTCTTGACCAGCTTGACGAGCTCTTTACGGCGCTCTTCGGTCAGCGGCGGGATCGAGAGGCGAATCGTCGCGCCGTCGACGTTCGGGTTCAGCCCGAGGTCGCTGGTCTCGATCGCCTTGCGGATCGCGGGAACCACGCTCTTGTCGAAGGCGGTGACCAGGAGCGAGCGGCCGTCGGGCGAGTTCACGCTCGCGACCTGCTTGAGCGGGACCGTCGAGCCGTACGCTTCGACGTGGAGCCGGTCGAGGAGCGAGGGCGAGGCCCGGCCGGTGCGGATCGTGGCGAAGTCGCTCGTCGTCGCCTCGATCGCCTTCTTCATCTTCTGCTCGGTCTCGCGGTAGACGTCATCCAGCATGGCCGACCTCTTCGCCGCGGATCGCCGCCGCACTCCGCCCGACCGTCGTCCCGATCGGCTCGCCGTGGACGACCCGCCGGATGTTCGCCGGCACGTTCATGTCGAAGACGATGATCGGCAGCGCGTTGTCCATGCACAGCGTGAGCGCGGTGGAGTCCATCACCTCCAGCCCCAGCTCCAGCACGCGCAGGTAGTCGAGCTGGGTGAAGCGGGTCGCCGACGGGTCTTTGAACGGGTCGGCGCTGTAGACGCCGTCGACCTTGGTGGCCTTGAGGATCGCCTGGGCGCCCATCTCGACCGCGCGCAGCGCGGCGGTCGTGTCGGTGGTGAAGTACGGGTTCCCCGTCCCGGCCGCGAAGATCACGACGCGCCCCTTCTCCAAGTGGCGCAGCGCCCGGCGGCGGATGTACGGCTCGGCGATCGCGTTCATCGCGATCGCGGTCTGCACGCGCGAGGCGACGCCGATCCGCTCCAGCGAGTCCTGCAGCGCGAGCGCGTTGATCACGGTCGCGAGCATTCCCATGTAGTCGGCGGTCGCGCGGTCCATCCCGGCCGCTTCGTGCGCTTTGCCGCGCCAGATGTTTCCGCCGCCGACGACCACCGCGACGGTGACGCCGTCGGCGTGCACCTGCGCGATCTCGCGCGCCATCGCCGTCGTCGTATCGACGTCGACGTTCCCGCCGCGCCCGGCGAACGCCTCACCCGAGACTTTGAGCAGGATGCGGTCGTACGCCGGTTTGATCACGATCCTCCTACTGAGGGCGGATCGGCCGCGAAGCGGCCGAACGCGAAGGATTCAGCGAAGCTGAATCCACTATTCTTCGCCTAAGGCGAACTTCACGTAGCGGCGGACTTGGACTTTCTCGCCGAGGATCCCCGAGACGCCTTTGACGAGCTCGCCGACCGTCTGCGAGTCGTCCTTCACGAACGGCTGCTCCAGCAGCGTGTGCTCCTCGTACCACTTGTTCAGCTTCCCGGAGAGGATCTTCTCGACCACCTCGGGCGGCTTGCCGGGCGGCACGGTCTTCTCGAGCTCGGCCTTCACCTCGGCGAGCACGCTCTCCGGGACCGCCGCGCGGTCGAGGTACTGCGGCGACATCGCGGCGACGTGCATCGCGACGTCGCGCACGAGCTCTTTGAAGCGGTCGTTGCGCGCGACGAAGTCGGTCTCGCAGTTCACCTCGACCAGCACGCCGATCTTCCCGCCGGCGTGGATGTACGAGCCGACGAGACCCTCGTTGGCGGTGCGCTCGGCCGACTTCTTCTCCGCCTTCGATTGGCCGAGCTCGGCGAGCCGCGCCTTGGCGCGCTCCATGTCGCCGGTGGCCCAAATGAGCGCGTTGCGCACGTCGGACATCCCGGCGCCGCTCGTTTCGCGCAGCCGTTTGATCTCGTCGGCGGTGGGTTTGTAGGTAGCGGTGGTTTCCACGTCGTCTTTCGTTCGGGGGTGCGGCTGGTTTAGACGCCGGCCGTCTCGGGCTCGGCGCCGATCTCGGCGTACTGCTGGTCGTACTCGGCCGCGTCGTAGGCCGACTCGGTCTCGGTCTTCCCTTCGACGATCGCGTTGGCGATGGTCGAGACCATCAGCCGAACGCTGCGGATCGCATCGTCGTTGCCGGGGATCGCGTAGTCGATCTCGTCGGGATCGCAGTTGGTGTCGATCACCGCGATGATCGGGATGCGCAGCTTCTTCGCCTCGGCGACCGCGATGCGTTCCTTCTTCGGGTCGACGATGAAGATCGCGTCCGGCAGGCGGTGCATGTCCTTGATGCCGCCCAGGAACTTCTCGAGCTTCTCGAGCTCGTCGGTCAGCCGCGCGACCTCTTTTTTCGGAAGCAGATCGAAGGTGCCTTGCTGGCGCATCCCTTCGAGCTCGCGCAGCCGCGCGATGCGCTTCTGGATCGTCGCGAAGTTGGTCAGCGTGCCGCCGAGCCAGCGCTGGTTGACGAAGAACGTCCCGGCGCGCTCGGCCTCTTCCTTGACGACGTCCTGAGCCTGCTTCTTGGTGCCGACGAACAGGATCACGCGGCCTTCGCGCGAGAGCTGCTTGACCGCGTCGTACACGCCGTTCAGCATCGACAGCGTCTTCGACAGGTCGATGATGTAGATGCCGTTCCGCTCCTGGAAGATGTACGGCTTCATCTTCGGATTCCAGCGGCGGGTCTGGTGTCCGAAATGGACTCCCGCCTCCAGAAGAGCGCGCATGGAAACGCCGGATGCCATGAAAACCTCTCTGAGCCCGCGGCCGCCGTCCGTGGCGCCGTGTTGGGCGCATTCGCCCCCGGCCTCCGGCCGGGTGAAGTGTTGTTCGTAGGGTCGAGCCGCGGCGGAGCCGCGGGCACAACCCCCGCATTATAACACAGCCCGGGGCCGGACCAAAGCCGGTCCGGCCCCGGGATTAGCCTGGCAGGCGCTCGGCTACGGGACCCCGGTGTACAGCGACTGCACCTCGGTCGAGCTCAGCACCCGGCTGAAGATTGCCACGCCCGAGAGCTCGCCGAAGTAACCGGCGAAGCCCGAGGTCCAATCGACCCGCGCGCCGATCCCCGCATTCGTGCTCGACACGATCGAGTTCGCGCCGGTGCAGGCCGTCCCCGATGCGCTCTGCACGGCGGTGCCGTCAATGTAGAGGACCAGGTCGCAAGTCCCGCCCGAGTTCCGGCCGACCGTCAGCGCGAGCAGATGAGCGTTGCCGTCCGAGAAGTTGGGGCCGCTCGTCGCGTACCAGTTCCCGGTTGGCTCCGCGCCCATGTACGGGCTCGTGCTGTTGACGGGCCCGACCGCGCCTTGTCCGATGTAGTAGTCGTTGACTTCGACGACGTCGTTCGTCTGCGCGGGCTGGCTCGGATCCGGCTTCGCCCAGAGCGACACCGTGAAGTCGCTCTGCCACGTCGAGCCGTTCGACGCCAGCGGGACCGAGGGGATCGAGACCTTCGGCTGGCCCGGGTTGGCGCTGAACACCTTCAGCGCCGAGCTGAACCCCGGCACGATGCTGGTCGCACCGAGCTGGTAGTGCGTCCCCGGCGTCCCTTGGTAGGTTCCGTCGCGGCCGTTTCCGGACGCGTCGGCGGCGACCGTTCCGCTCGTCTCGGTGAGACGGTAGTACGCGTACGGCGAGTACGAGAGCACTTTGGCGTCGTACGGCGCGGGCGTCGGCGTCGGGCTCGGCGGGGGCGTCGCGCCGTTGTAGACGTTCGAGATCTGCGCCGCGGTCAGCGCGCTCGAGAAGATCGCGACGCCGCCGATCTCGCCGAAGTATCCGGCGAAACCGGACGACCAGTCGACGCGCGCGCCGATCCCGGCGTTGGTGCTCGAGACGATCGAGTTGGCACCGGTGCACGCCGTTCCCGTCGCGCTCTGCACCTGCGTCGCGTCGATGTACAAGTACAGATCGCAGGTCCCGCTCGTGTTGCGGTGGACCGTCATCGCCAGAAGGTGCGCGTTGCCGTCGCCGAAGTTCGGGCCGCTCGTCGCGTACCAGTTCCCGGTTGGTTCGGCGCCCATGTACGGGCTCGTGCTGTTGACCGGTCCGACGGCGCCTTGACCGATGTAGTAGTCGTTGATCTCCACGACGTCGTTGGTCTGCGCAAGCTGCGAGGGATCGGGCTTCGCCCACAGCATGACGCTGAAGTCGCTCTGCCAGGTCGAACCGTTCGACGCCAGCGCGACCGACGGGATCGAGACCTTCGGCTGGCCCGGGTTCGCGCTGAAGAACTTCGCCGAGTACGCCACGCCGGGAACGATGCTGGTCTGCCCGAGCAGGTAGTGCGTTCCGCTCGTTCCTTGATACGTGCCGTTTCGGCCGTTCCCCGAGATGTCGTTCGCGACCGTTCCGCTCGTCTCGTCGAGGCGGTAGTACGCGTACGGTGACAGCGCGCTCACCGCGGTTTCGTAACCCGGCGCGGGAGTCGGCGGCGGCGAAGGCGGGGGCGGCGGCGCATAGAGGTTTGCGATCTGCGTCGCCGTCAGCACCTTCGAGAACAGCGCAACGCCGCCGATCTCGCCGAAGAATCCGAGCGAACCGGACGTCGGATCGAGCCGCGAGCCGATTCCGCCGTTGAGCGGGCCGCCCGCGCAGCGCGTGCTCGGTGCGCTCTTCGCGAGCGCGCCGTCGACGTACAGGTTCAAGTCGCAGTAGCCGCTCGCATTATAGTGCACGGTTTGGGTCAGAAAATGCGCTTTGCCGTCGGCGAACGTGCCGGCGCTCGAGAAGTACTCGCCGCCGTTCACGTAACCACCCATGTAGGGCACCGTCCCCGACGTGCCGCTCGAGCCGCCGGACTCGCCCATGTAATACCCGTTGATCTCGAGCGCCGCGCTGAGCTGCGAGAGCTGCGACGGATCGGGTTTGACCCACGCCGCGACGGTGAAATCGCTGACCCAAGCCGTCGTGCTCGAGCCCAAGTTCACCGGCGCCGGCAGCGAGACTTTCGGCCCGCCGGGGTTCGCGGCGTAGACCTGAACCGAACGGGTGTAACCCGGAACGACCGGCGGTTGTCCGAGCAGATAGTGCGTTCCGCTCGTGCCTTGATACGTTCCGTCGCGATGGTTGCCCGACGAGTCGTACGCGACGGTTCCACTTGCTTCGTCGAGCTTGTAGTATGCGTACGGCGAGAGCGCGAGCACGGCCGTGTCGTACGGCGGGATGAAGACGGTCTTGACGTGCCGTGCCCCGCCGTCGGGCAAGACGCTTTGCGAACCTGGTCGCGACGAGCAGCCGACGGCGAACGCCAGCACCGCGCAGAAAACAGCACACGCTTGAAGACGTGTGATCATTGAGCTACCCCCGAAAGCATTGATGTGATTGTCGCGGCGGCGTTCGCCGCCGTGTCGGCGCGCTCATTCCGGTGAATGAGCGCGCTCGATCACTTCGCCTCGGCTTTATGGCGTCGGCGTCGGAGTCGGGGTCGGCGTCGGCGTCGCGCCGGTATAAAGGTCGGAGATCTGAGCGGCCGTCAGGGCGCTCGCGAAGATCGCGACGCCGCCGATTCCGCCGAAGTATCCGCCCGCGCCGGCGTCGTACGAGACGCGGCCACCAATTCCCGAATTCGTGCTGTACACGATGTGGCTCCCGCCCGAGCATTCGGTGCCGGTCACCGACTCGACCGCCGAGCCGTCCGCATAGAGCGTCAGGTCGCAGGTTCCGCTCGTGTTGCGATGGACGGTCTCGGCGAGAAAGTGCGCCTTTCCGTCGGCGAACGTCGTCGGCGTGGCCGGCCAGTTCGCGACCGGATAAACGCCCATGTACGGCGTCGTCGACGTCGTGCCGTTCGCGCCGCCTTGGCCGAAGTAGTAGTCGTTGATCTCGACTGCGGCGGCGGCTTGCGAGAGCTGCGAAGAGTCCGGCTGCGCCCACAGCGCCACCGAGAAGTCACTTTGCCAGGTGTAACCGTTCGAACCCAGGCTCATCGAGGGCAGCGCCACCTTCGGCGCCCCGGGATTCGTCGCGAACACGTCGGCAGAGTACGTGAAATCGGGGACGACCGCCGTCTGGCCGAGCAGGTAGTCCGTTCCGCTCGTCCCTTTGTAGGTTCCGTCGCGGCCGTTCCCGGACGCGTCGTGCGCGATGGTCCCGCTCGTCTCGTCGAGGCGATAGTAAGCATAGGGAGAGAGTGCGAGCACCGCCGTGTCGTACGGCGGATGAATGAAGACGGTGCGCACCTGGCGATCGTGCGCGGCAGGCACCGCGCCGCGCGATACGGATCGTCCGGCACAGCCGGCCGCCAAAGCGAGCGTGGCGCAGAGCAACGCACACGCTTGCATGAATCGTAAGGACATGAAAGCTACCCCCGAGAGCTTGACGAGTATTGAACTACCCGAGCTTTCGACGCGGTCGCGTCCAAACTTTAGCGGAAGGATTACAAATCCGGCGCATCGGTCGTCTACGTCGCCTTCGCGCTCAGGCGAGCGCGTTCAGAGAAAGAACAGCTCGCGTTCGCGCGTGCGCAGCGCCGGCACGCCCGCGATGATCTCGCGCGCGCCGGCGGGATTCAGTCCGGCGTACACGACTTCGACGTCGTCGCCGACCGCGTCGGGCGCAAGCACGGCGCGATCGAAGATGCGCTTCTGCTGCTGATGCGGGTTGCGGTCGAGAAAGTAGGCAAGGCTCGCACGGTCGGCGAGCGCGCTGGCGATGAACACGCCGTAGAAACCGCTGCCGTAGATCGCGGCGCGGCGGCCGCGCACGCGCTGCTCGAACGCGGCGATCCGCGTGCGCGCGCCGGACCAGAAGCCGGCCGTTGCGCGCGCCTCGCCGAGCGCGGCGGCGAGGGCCGGCGCGTCGTTCACGCTCGCAGGATCGGGCCCGCTCAGCGCGCGGCGCGCGTTCACCACGTATGCGGCGGTGTTCGACTCCTCGTCGATCGTCACGTCGTCGAAGCCTTCGAGCGCGAAGATCAGCCGCAGCGAGGTCGGCATGAAGTGGTTGACGTGATCGACCACGATCAGGTCGCCCGCGTTGCGCCGCACGTTCGGGATGACGAGATGGATCCGGCCGCCGGGCTTGAGCAGGCGGTGAATGCCGGCGAGAAACGCGCGCGGGTCGGCGACGTGCTCGAGCGCGTAGAACGTCAGCACGACGTCGAAACGGGCCTCCCAGCTCGGCGGCGCCGCGTACGCGGCCTGTTCGGCGCGCGGAACGAACTCGTCCCAGAAGCGGCGGTAGGCGTCGCTGACGTCGAACACCGCGGGCCGCAGGTCGGGCCGCGCGGCGACCATGTGGCGCAGCGTGCGCGCCTTGCCGCAGCCGTAGTCGAGGACGCGCGCACCGCGCGCGAGCGCCAGCTTCGCGAGCGCTTCGGCGGCTTGGTGCTCCGTGCGGTACACGGGCCTTCCGTCGCGCAGCGCGTAGAGGTCGTCGGCGTCCTCGCTCTCGGCGCGCACGTTGTAGTGGGTGTCGTAGTAGCTGCCGATGTCTTCCAGCGGCGGCGTCTGCAGGTGCGCGCAAGCCGGGCACTGGTAGACGACCGTCGGTCCGGCGAACGGCTTCGCGAGCGAGGTGATCGAGCCGGTGCCGTCGTTGCGGTACAGCGGCGCACCAACCGGCGCCCCGCAGACGTTGCACGCGACCGACATGGCGACCGCGCTCACGACGCCGCCACGACGGCGTTGGCGCGGTCGATCAGCGCGTTGATGTCCCCGATCGTCTTGCCCGACTTGATCCCGCCGGTCCAGCCGAGCGCGATGCCGACCGGGTCGTCGAAGTTCATCAGCCGCATCTGCGCCGACCACCGCGTGCGCCGCGAGCGGTTGATCCCCGAGCGGTGCAAGGTGAGAAAATCCAGCGCGACGACGTCGCCCATCGCAACCAGCGGCGCGACGATCTCGTGCCGGGCGAGCACCTCGTCCTCGCGCTCGATGCGGAAGTTCTCGTAGCCGCCGGCGGCCATCTCCGCCTCGGTGCCCTCGCCGGCGTCGATGCGGTGCACGCCGTCGCGGTGCGAGCCGCGAGAGAGCAGCACGGGCCCCATCTCTGCCGTCATCGGCACGAGCGGCGTCCAGAACGTGATCCCTTCGAGGCTGCGAAAGAGCGAGGGAAACTCCTGGTGCCAGGGACTGCGGAAGCGGTTGTCGGGACGGTCGATGCGCACCCCGCACATCTGCTCCGCCGAGCCGGCCAGCTCCGCGCCGCGCAGCGCGCAGAACGCGCCGACGATCCGCTCGTGCACGCACAGCCGCGCGAACGGGATCAGCGCTTTGGCCATGTCGTAGACGAGCCCGCTCGCGCGCGGATGGCGCGCCACCAGCTCGATGAAGCCGCGGTCGAACTCGTCGGGATTGCCGGGGATCAGGTGCTCTTCGCCCAGCACCCGCGCGCTGCGCTGGATCAGGCGGCCCAGGTCGGCCTGCAGCGGCCGCACGTCGCGCTCGACGTCGAGCAGGCCGCGCAGTACGACGAAGCCGTCGCGCTCGAACGCGGCTTTGGCGTCGTCGACGAGCGGGCGGAGAGAAGTTAGCATGCGGAGGCCTCGGGGCGGACGGCGCGTCCCCACGGGACGGCTTCGGAGTCGAGAAAAGCAGCGGACTGCGGCCCGGCGTTTGCGATCAGGTCGAGCACCGAGACGTGCGGGTCGAAGACGCCGTGCAACTGCGGGTACGGCGTACGCCGGTACGCCATCACCTCGACGCGCACGCCTTCGGCGGCGAGCGACGGTTCGTCGAGATAGTTCAGCGCGCCCAACCCCGTCACGTAGCGCGTCGCGCCGTGCGCGCGCAGCAGCTCGGCCACGCGCGCGGTGCTCTTGCCGCGTGCCGGCGTAGCGGACGCGCGCGAGAAGCGCGGCCGCAGCCCGAGGAAGTCGCACACGCTCTCGATGCCGGCGATGTCGAGCTGCGCGATCGTGCGCGGGCGCTCCGCGTAGACGCGCTCGACCAGCGCGATCATCGGATTCAGGAACGGTGCGCGCGCGTACGCGTTGCGCAGCGTGCGCAGGTGCTTCTCGCGCCAGGGCGTCTTGTAGTCGAGCTCGCAGTCGGCGATCGGCGGCAGACCGTCGCGCAGCACCGGCGCGGTCAGCCACTGCGAGCCGGCCGCGGTCTTGATCTGGACGCGGTTGGTGAAACCGCCCTTCTGGAACTGCGCGTCGTCGAGGTGCACGAACTCGTCGGCGAGCCGGATCTGCTCGAACAGCCCGCGCCACGGGAAGAGCTGCGGCTGCATGATGACGACGGTTTTCACGGCTGCGCCACCAGGAAGCACTCCATCACCGCGACGTCGTGCCAGCCGTCCGGCGCGCGGTAGTGGCGGCGGTGCACGCCGACCTCCCGAAAGCCGGCGGCGCGGTACAGCGCCAGCGCGCGCTCGTTGTCGGCGGCGACCTGAAGCACGAGCTTGTCGAGCCGCCCGTCGGCGCGCGCGGCGGCGAACGCGTGCTCGAGTGCGGCCCGGCCGTGGCCGCGTCCGCGGTGGCGGCGGTCGATCGCGATGCCGAAGGCGCCGTGCCGGTTCTCGTCGTCGATCCCGACGACTTGCGTAAAGCCGACCGCGGCGTCGGTCTCGTCGGCAACGACGTGGAACAGGGCGGCGGGGTCGGCGGTGCGGCGGCCGATCCACGCGCGCACGTCGTCGAGCGTGTTCGGGCGCGGCGAGGCCAGCAGCGCGTACTGCGTGGCGAGGTCGTTGCGAATCTCGGCCAGCGCCGGGACGTCCGCCTCGCGCGGCGGCCGGCAGTTCGTCATGCTAACCCGGATCCCGCGTTGCGCGCAAATAGCCGCGCGGCGCGACCGTGAACAACAGCTTGGCGTCGTACTCTTCGTCGACGACGAAGCGCGACTCGCGCGCCAGGAACGCGTCGACCGCGGTCATCGGGTTGTTCCCCGGACCCCACGGCCGGTCGACGATCGAGGCCGGATCGGCGTACTCGACCGCCGTGTCCATCACGACCAGGAAGAAACCGGCGCGGACCAGCAGCGAGTACAGCGCGAGCTCGCGCGCGACGTGGTCGGCGGTGTGGTTCGAGTCGAGCACGACCATCGCATTGCGCCCGGCGACGCGCTCGCGCACGCGCGCTGCCAGCGCTTCGTCGACCGACGAGCCTTCGAACATCGTGATGCGCGAGGCGAGCGGGTGCGCTTCGATCGCGGCGCGGTTGTGCGGGCGGATGTCGACGTCGATGCCGATCGCTTCGCGCTCGCCGCCGAGCAGCGCCAGCATGGAAGCCGAGAAGACGAGCGAGCCGCCGTGCGCGATCCCCGTCTCGACGATCACCTCAGGCTTGGTGCGCCAGATGATCTCCTGCAGCGCGACCAGGTCCTGCGGAAACTGAATCGCCGGGCGGCCGAGCCAGGACCAGTTGTACGCGTAGCGGTAGGGCGCGATCAGGTCGAAGGCGCGCTTCCACGCGGCGCGCACCTCGGGATCGGCGCCCATCTTTTTCAGCAGCGCAGGGTCCTTCGGATCGTGCGGATCGCGGCCCGCGTCGACGTCCGGCGCGCTCAAGCTCGCCAACTCACTCACCGATAAGGTATTCGTCAACGGAGGCCTCGAACAATAGCATGAACGTCCTCGACCGCCCGCCGGTCCCCCCGGCGTCGTCGGACGCGCGTGTCCCCGTCTTCGTCCCGTACGTCGGCGTCGACACCCTCAAGCACCTCACCGACGCGCTCGACGTGGGCTGGCTCGGCATGGGCGCGACGACTAAAGAGTTCGAGGAACGGATCGCTCGCTATCTCGGTCTCCAAGACAGATACGTGGTCTGCACGAACACCGGGACCTCGGCGCTGCACGTCGCGCTGCTCGCGGCCGGGATCCGGCCCGGCGACGAGGTGATCACCCCCTCGTTCAACTACGTCGCCGACCACCAGGCGATCCGCGCGACCGGCGCGGAGGTCGTGATGTGCGACATCCGCGACGACGATCTCGGAGTCGACGTCGCCTCGGCCGAATCCCTGATCACGCCGCGCACGAAGGCGATCGTTCCGCTGCACTTCGCGGGGATGCCGTGCGCGATCGACGACGTCTACGCGCTGGCGAAGCAGTACGGGCTGCGCGTGATCGAGGACGCTTGCCACGCCTTCGGCTCGACCGTTGAGGGCGCGAAGATCGGCAGCGGCGGCGACGTGCAGTTCTTCTCCTTCGACCCGGTCAAGATCATCACGTCGGTCGACGGCGGCTGCGTGGTGACACCGCACCGCGCGGAGTACGAGCGCCTGCAGAAGCTGCGGCTGCTCGGCGTCGACAAAGACACGACGCTACGCTATCAGAACAAGCGCGCCTGGGACTACGACGTCGTCAGCGAAGGCTATCGCTATCACCTGACCAACGTCATGGCGAGCGTCGGCGTCTCGCAGATCAAGCGGGTCGACGAGTTCATCGCCAGCCGGCGCGCGGTGTGCGAGCGCTACTCCGCCGCATTCGACGGGCTGCCCGGCGTGCGCGTCCTGCGCCGCGATTACTCGGACGTCTCGCCGTTCATCTACAGTTTGCGCGTGCTCGGCGGCCGGCGCGAGGCGCTGATCGAGCACCTCTCCGCCCGCGGCGTCGACTGCGGCATTCACTTCGTGCCGGTCCACAAGCACACGTACTTCGCGGGCGCGCGCCGCGCCGAGCTGCCGGTGACCGAGCGCGTCGTCGAGCAGGTCGTGACGCTCCCGCTCCACTCGCTCATGCCGGAACGGTCGATCGAGCGCGTGATCGACGGCGTCGTCAGCTTCTTTTCCTGATGGCCGTCGCCTTGGAATCGCGCTTTGAGGACAGCAGCGTGACATCGTGCCGAGGCTGCGGCGCCGCGCTCTCGCAAAGCGTCGTCGACCTCGGGCTTTCCCCGCCGTCGAACGCGCTCATCCCGCCGGAGGCGCTCGGGCGCGGCGAGACGTTCTACCCGCTGCACGCCTACGTCTGCGAGCGCTGCCTGCTGGTGCAGCTCGGCGTCTTCGCCTCGCCCGAAGAGCTGTTCCGCGACTACCGCTATTTCTCGTCGTACTCGACGACCTGGCTCGCGCACGCCGCGGAGTACGCCCGGGAGATGACCCGGCGCGGGATCGGGCCGCATTCGCGCGTCGTCGAGCTCGCCAGCAACGACGGCTATCTGCTGCGCAACTTCGTCGCGCGCGGCGTCCCGGTGCTGGGAATCGAGCCGGCGAGCAACGTGGCCGCGGTCGCGCGCGCGAACGGCGTGCCGACCATCGACGAGTTCTTCGGCGTCGCGCTGGGGCTGCGCGTGCGCCGCGAGTTCGGCGCCGCCGACCTGATCGTCGCGAACAACGTGCTGGCGCACGTCCCCGACCTGAACGACTTCGTCGGCGGAATCGCCGCGCTGCTCGCCTCGGACGGCGTCGCGACGATCGAGTTCCCGCACCTGCTGCGCACCATCGCGGGGATGCAGTTCGACACGATCTACCACGAGCATTTCTCGTACCTCTCGCTGCTCGCGCTGGTGCCGCTCTTCGCGCGCCACGGGCTCGAGATCGTCGAAGTGAGCGAGCTTCCCACGCACGGGGGCTCGCTGCGCGTCTTCGTGGCGCACCGCGGCGCGCGCAGCGTCGATGCGAGCGTCGCGCGCGTCCTCGCCGACGAGCGCGCGGCGCGGCTCGAACAGGTGGCGACGTACGCCGCGTTCGGCGCGCGCGTGGCGCGGATCAAGGACGACTTTGTCGCGTTCCTGCGCGACGCCAAGCGCGGCGGCAAGCGCGTCGCCGGCTACGGCGCCGCCGCCAAGGCGACGACGTTGCTCAACTACGCCGGGGTGCGCCCCGACCTGATCGCGTACGTCGCCGACAAGAGCCCGCACAAGCAGGGCCACGCGATCCCCGGCGTGCGCGTCCCGATCGTCGCGCCCGACCGCATCCACGCCGACCGGCCCGATTACGTCGTCATCTTTCCGTGGAACGTGGAAGCGGAAATTCGGGCCGAGCTCGCCGGCGTGCGCGAGTGGGGCGGAAAGTTCGTGCTCGCGATCCCCGAGCTACGGGTCGACGCGTGAGCGCTCGAACGCCGGCAGCGCGCGGTCGCGCTCCGAGATGACGCTCGGCGCGAGCGGCCAGGCGATCGCGAGCTGCGGGCTGTCGTACCGGAAACCGGCCGCGGCGGCGGGCGCGTACGGCGCCGAGATCAGGTAGTGCAGCGCCGACCCGTCGCGCAGCGTTTGATAGCCGTGCGCGAAGCCGGGCGGCGCGTAGAGCGCGAACTCGCCGTCCTCGCTCAGCTCGAACGCCTCCCAGTCGCCGAAGCGCGGCGACTCCGGCCGCACGTCGACCAGCACGTCGTAGACCACGCCGCGCGTGCAGCGGATCAGCTTCGTCTCGGCGTGCGGCTCGCGCTGGAAGTGCAGCCCGCGCAGCGTTCCGGCGCGCGCGTTGTACGCTTCGCCGTGCTCGAGCCATGCGGTCGCCAGCCCGAGCGCGGCGAACGCCGCCGCGTCGAACGTGCGCACGAACCAGCCGCGCTCGTCGCGCGCGCGGCGCAGGGGGATCTTCCACACTCCGTCGAGAGAGGTCGCGATGACGTCCATCGCCGATAGCGGTTTCTGGAACGGCCGCCGGGTCCTCGTCACCGGCCACACCGGGTTCAAGGGCTCGTGGCTCTGCGCGCTGCTGCTGCGCCGCGGTGCGACGGTCTGCGGGCTCGCGCTGCCGCCCGCGACGACGCCGAGCCTGTGGGCGCTCGCGCCCTACGCCTCCTACGTCGAAGACCGAATGGTCGACGTGCGCAACGCGAACGGGATCGACGCCGCGCTGAGCGAGATGCGCCCGCAGACGATCTTCCACCTCGCCGCGCAGCCGCTGGTGCGGCGCGGCTACGCCGAGCCGCTGCTCACGTACGAGACGAACGTGATGGGGACCGTGAACTTGCTCGAAGCGGTGCGGCACACCGACAGCGTCGACAGCGTCGTTGTCATCACCAGCGACAAGGTCTATGCCGACGCTCCACGGCCGGGCGGCTACCGCGAAGACGCGCGGCTCGGCGGCGCGGACCCGTACGCGGGGAGCAAGGCGGCGGCGGAGCTGGTCGTCGAGACGTACCGCAGCGCGTACTTCCCGCGCGGCAACGCGCCGCGAATCGCGACCGCGCGCGCCGGCAACGTCGTCGGCGGCGGCGACTTCTCCGCGGACCGGCTGCTGCCCGATGCGTATCGCGCGATCGTGGCCGGCGTGCCGCTGCGGCTGCGCCACCCGGAAGCCGTACGTCCCTGGCAGCACGTCCTCGACCCGCTACACGGATATCTGCTGCTCGGCGAAGCGCTCGCGCAGCACAAGATCGAAGGCGGCGCCTTCAACTTCGGCCCCGACTTGACCGCGACGGCGATGGAAGCGGCGCAGCAGTTCGTCGGTGCGATGGGCGGCAACCTGGCATCGGGTATCGTTCCTGAGCCCACCTCCGGCGCCGAGCACGAGACCGCCGTGCTCGAAGTGGACAGCTCGCGCGCGCGCCAGCAGCTGGGCTGGAAACCGCGCTGGTCACCGGGCGCGGCGATCGAAACCGCCGCCGCCTGGTATCGCGACTTCATCGCCGGCCAGCGCGTCGAGCACCTGATCGCCCGCGACCTCGACGCCTACGCGCGCTGAGCCGCGGCCCTGGTATTGGGCTTGGAGCTACGAAGCGCCGCTAGAGGCACCGAGAAATATAGGCCGGACCGGGATGCGCTTCGAAGCGACCCAGGGTCGTTTTACCGGATGTGCCTCTTTCTCGTAGCAACTGATGCCCGGACGTGCTTGAGATTATGGACTGGAAACTATTTTCACAATTGGCAGTGACCCTCGTGGTCGCAGTCCTTGGGAGTTGGATAGTACATCATTTTTCCGCACGCCGTGACGTTACAAATGAAAAACGGAAACAGCGAATATCGTACCTCCTCGAAGCCTACAGAAGGCTTGAAAGTGCTTCGAATAGAGATTCGAAGACAGATTGGACACAATTTGAGAGTGCTATTGCAGACATTCAGTTGCTCGGTACGGCGCATCAAGTCTCACTCGCTCGCCAATTCGCCATCGATATGGCGAAGAATGGGACCGCTCCAGTAGACGATTTAGTATTGATCTTCGACAATCTTTGCGCTCTGAGCTGGAGCTCGAACCCATATCAGAGAGCGTTATCTATTTTCGGTATGTCGAGCCAGCCGACCCGGGGACACGCGGCAGACGTCCTTAACGCGACTCGGCACACCGGCAATTCGTTGGGAGCGTCTCGGGTGCGAGACTTAGGTATGTCTTCCGCGCAAAATTTCTGCTAATATAGGTTGGGTGGACGCGTCTCCGCAACGCGCGTTCTTCACCGAAAGCAAAGCGGCCCGATCGGTCTGTTACACCGACCGGGCCCGTCACCCGATGAGGTTGCATCGAATGACAAACCGCGTATTCGGCGCATCTGCGCCGCGCACCCCGCCCGAATCTTTTGCGCAGGACACCGGCGCAAGCCGCATTAAGCGCGCATGGCTCGTCGCACGGTTCGTCCGCCAAGAGCCGGTCCGTTGCAAAGACTTCCAAGAGCGCTTTGGTCGCCCGGGACGCACGTTCTGCTGCGAAGTCGCCGCCCTGCGCGCTTTGGGGATCCACAGAGCTTGTGAGCTGGTGTATTCACCCAAAGTTAAGCCGGAGCCCGGAGGCGCGGCGCAGTGAAAAACGTCGTGCCCTTCAAGGCGCCTGAGCCGTTTGCCCGGCTCGGCATCGACTGGACGAGACCCGCGGCCACGGAGCGTGAGCGCGCGGTGCGCGAGGCATTCCTCACCCAGGAAACCTCGTGCGGAATGAGCGGCCTCGTCTCAGTGCTGCTGCTGGCCGTCGTGTCTCGGCGTCAAGGAGCAGTCGCCGAAGATCTGCAGGGCGCCGCAGACTTCGCCGAGGTCATCTTGGCAATGGAACTCCGCAAGCACCAAGACGACACCCTGGCCGCCGCGCAGTGCTACGTCGCGGCCAACGGTCCGGTTTGGCTGTCGTGACGCGACGCGGTGGCGCCGATTTGCACCACCACGACGAGCGGGCCGCGCGCTTCGTCCCCGGCGGCGCTTTGCGGTACACTGTTGTCGAAGCCATGAAGCACCGGCACTTGCGGGACGGCACGGGCCTGGAACCCGCCGCGATCGACGACATCCTTGACCGGGGCGGCCCTTCCGACTGGGCCGCACTGTGGCGGGCTATCGACGCGGACCCCTTCGGTTCACTCGCCGCCGACGTACTGCGGATTTGCGCCGAGCACCGGATGTACGGGACCTCCCGGCTCTGGCCGGCGATGATCGAGCAGGCCCGCGAGGACGCCCGTGCGGGATGACGCGCCCGCCCCGCGCCTGCGGTCCGCGGAGACGGCCGAGGACTGGGAGCGGGTGATTCGAGCGGCCGCGCGCGTGCAGGCCATTGTACCAGGGGCGGTCCTGGTCGGCGGCACGGCGGCCGCGCTGCACGCGGGGCACCGCTTCTCGATGGACGACGATCACGTCGTGCGCGACTTGGCGTCACGCTACGAGGCGATCCTCGCGGCCCTTGAAGAGGCGGCCGGGTGGCGGACCGAGCGCATCCAGTACCCCAAGCAGATTCTCGGGCGCCTTGAAGGCGTCGACACCGGCATTCGCAACCAGCGCCGCGCCGCGCCGCTGGAGACGGCGATCTGGCAGACCGCGCATGGGCCGCTCGTGCTGCCGACGCTGCCGGAGATGGCGCGCATCAAGGCGTGGCTGGTCGTTGACCGTAATGCCACGCGGGATTATCTCGACTTCGCGGCACTGGCTGAGCGGCTGCGCGAGCTACACGGCGCGGACGCGATCGTGCGGGCCGTCCTGCCGATGGAGGATCTGTACCCGCAGCCGACTACCGGGGAATCGGTGGTGCGCCAACTTGCGCGGCAGCTCGCGGAGCCGCGCCCCTACGACCTCGCGGACAACGACATCTCGGCGTACCGCTGGATCGCGGACCGGTGGCGGTCCTGGGACGAGGTGCGCGACGTGTCGCTGCGGATAGGCGCACAACTGGAGCGGGCCAGGAGCGTCGAACACCGCGAGGATCCGCATCGTCCGAACGAACGCGGGAACTAACGTCTGTTTGAACGATCGAAGGCGCTCAGCGGTTACGCGAGCGGCCTTACGCGAGTTGCGTTGCGCGCGCCGACGACGGCACGCGGCCGCCGAGCGCGTCCATGAACGCGACGAGGCCGTGCGGTTCGCCCAGCCAGTCGGGCGCTGCGGCGAGGACGTTCGCGACGTTCGCGCGGTGGCGCGCGCGCAGTTCGGTTACGCGTGCGTCCGCCGGATGCGCGGCGTAGAGCGCGTCGAGCACCGCGAGATAGTGCGGCAGCGCGGCGCCCAGCCGCTGCGCGACCAAACCGATCCGCGCGCCGACGCCGACGCTCGCGCTGCCGGTCGGCGCGAAGCGCGCGGCGCGCGCGAGGCGCAGCGTGAAGTCCCAGTCGTCGAGCAGCGGGACGCCCTCGTTGAACGTGCCGATCCGGTCGAGCAGCCCGCGGTAGAACACGATCGCGTCGAGCGGCAGCGCGTGCGCGACCTCGAGGCGCGCGACGTCGCGCTCCTCGCCGCCGAAGGGCGCCGACTCGCCGAGCGGCTCGGAGACGCTGGCCGCGCCGTTCGTCCGTTCGAGCACGAGTCGCGTGCCGGCGAACGACGCCAGCGCGCCGAAGCGCGCGATCGCGTCGACCGAACGCTCCAGGTGATCTGGTTCGAACACGTTGTCGGCCTCGAGCGAGGCGACGTACTCGCCACGAATCATCCGCAGCCCGAGGTTGCGCGCCGAGCCTGGGTTGTGCCCGCCGCTCAGCCGCGCGTACGAGATGCGTTCCCAGGCGGGATGGGCCCGCAGCAGCGCTTCGACCGGGAAGCCGCCGTGGTCGACGACCACCGCCTCCCAGTTCGTGAAGCGCTGCGCCGTCAACGAATCGAGCGCGCGCAGCAGCGGGCGCGGCGCGCCGGCCGTCTGCACCACCACGCTGACGCGCGAGTCGCGCACGCGCGCCGGCTCGTAGACGGCTGCGCGAGCGTGCAGCCGCCGCTCGATCGCCGCGAAGCGCTCGAGCTGCGCGCTCTCGAACGGCGAGACGCCGCCGTTGAGCGCGGGAGCCTGGGCGACGAGCGCGCTCAGCAGCCGCGCGACGCCCGTCTCGCGCCCACGCATGCGGCGCACGAACTCGGGATGGTCGATGTAGCGCTCGACGTACGACGCGAAGTCGAGCACGTTGCGCCCCGAGCTGTGGTACGCGTCGCCGGTGAACTGGTCGGCATGGAGTCGGATCGCCATGCTCGGGCGGGCGACGTAGGCGAAACGCTTGTTCGCGAGCGCCAGCCGGATGATCAGCTCCCAGTCGCGCGCGTCCTGGCCGTTCAGCGGATCGCCGCACAACCCCGGCTCCTGCAGCACCTCGCGCTTGAAGAGGGCGCATGGAAAGCACACCGGGCACACGGTGGTGAACTCCTCGACCAGCTCGTCGCGCGCGTCGACGAAGTCGACGGGGAACTGGCCCGGCATCGCGCGGGTGGTGTAGACCGTACCGTTCTCGTGTGCGAAGTACGCGTTGCAGTAGACGACGTCGAGCTGCGGCTCGCGCGCGAACACCTCGGCGAGCTGGGTGAGATGCTGCGGGAAGAGAAAATCATCGGAGGAGAGGCACATCACGTACGTGCCGCGCGCGAGCTGCAGCAGGCGGTCGAAGTTCCGCGCCATTCCGACGTTCTGCTCGTTCTGGTAGAGCCGCACGCGCGGATTCGTGCCGTAGCGCTCGTTCAACAGCTCCCAGGCGCCGTCGGTCGAGCAGTTGTCGCTGACGATCACCTCGAAGTTCGGGTACGTCTGCGCCAGCGCGCTGTCGACCGCGGTCGCCACGTACTTGACGTAGTTGTAGTTCGGGACCAAGACGCTGATCAGCGGGTAGCGCTCGTCGCTCACGACCAGACCTTCCACGGCGCGCGGCCGCCGGCCCAATGCTCTTCGAGCATCGTCTTGTCGCGCAGCGTGTCCATCGGCTGCCAGAACCCGCGGTGAAAGAACGCCGACAGCTTTCCGTCGGCGGCGAGTCGCTCAAGCGGTTCGCGCTCCCACACGGTGTGGTCGCCGTCGAGATAGTCGAACACGCCCGGCGAGAGGACGAAGTAGCCGCCGTTGACCCAGGCGCCGTCGCCTTGCGGCTTCTCGTCGAACGCGACGATCTTCTGCTCTTCCAATCGCACGGAGCCGAAGCGGCCCGGCGGCTGCACCGTCGTCATCGTCGCCAGCGCGCCCGAGGCGGTGTGGTGGTCGATCACCGCGCGCACGTTCACGTCGGAGAGCCCGTCGCCGTAGGTGAAGCAGAACGGCTCGCCGTTCTCGACGTAGCGGCGCACCCGCAACAGCCGCCCGCCGGTCATCGTCTCGTCGCCCGTGTCGACCAGCGTCACGGTCCACGGCTCGGCGGCGTTGTTGTGCACGTGCATCGAGCGCTCGCGCATGTCGAACGTCACGTCGGACTGGTGCAGCGCGTAGTTGGCGAAGAACTCTTTGATGACGTAGCCTTTGTAGCCGCAGCAGACGACGAAGTCGTGAATTCCGTACGCCGAGTACGTCTTCATGATGTGCCAGAGCACCGGCCGGCCGCCGAGCTCAACCATCGGCTTCGGGCGGGTCGTCGTCTCCTCGCTGATGCGCGTGCCGAGCCCGCCCGCCAGGATCACCGCCTTCACTTGCTAGGGTATCGGCGAAAGACGCGGCCACCCTGAGGCTGTCCTTCGACAAGCTCAGGACGACACGGGCGGGAGAGACCTCGCGCCGGTCCGCCGAAGCAACGGCGCGGATGACCCCGTACTACCGGCACTTCGGGTTGGAGCGCGATCCGTTCCTCGACACCGCGGACCCGCACTTCTACCGGACGACGCCCGATCTGTCGCGCGTGAGAGAGCGCCTGGTCGGGGGCGTGCTGGAGTCGCGCGGGCTGCAGGTCGTCGTGGGCGACCCGGGGACCGGCAAGACCAGCCTGATGGCGCAGATCGAACGGGAGCTGCTCGGCCACGACACGGTGCGGCTCGGCAAGATCCTCGACCCCTCGTTCGCGACGGAGACCGAGTTCTTGCTCGGCGTCGCGCGCTCGTTCGGCCTGGCGCTGCCGCCACGCTCGCCGGCGGCGCTGAAGAACGCGCTGAAGAACTTTCTGTACGATGCGGCGGTGCTCGACGGGCTGACGCTCGCGCTGCTGATCGACGAAGCGCAGAACGCCAGCGACGAGATCTTCGAGGTGCTGCGGCTGCTGCTGAACTACGACGTCCCGCAGCGCAAGCTGCTCAACGTCGTGCTGTTCGGCCAGACCGAGCTGCGGCCGCGGCTCGACGCGCGCCGCAACCTCGCCGACCGCGTCGACGAGTGGTACGAGCTGGGCGCGCTCGACGACAACGAGGCCCGGGCCCTGATCGCATACCGCGTCGCCCGAGCCGGCGGGGTCGACGGCGTCGAGGCGCTCTTCGACCCGGATGCGGTGGCGGCGGTCGTCGCGGCGAGCGGCGGGACGCCCCGGCGGCTGCTCACCCTCGCCCACGCGACGCTCCGCGAGGCGGCGGCGTTCGGCCGGCCCCGCTCGGCCCGCGTCGATGCGGAAGCCGCCGCGCGCTCCCGGCGGCTCGCCGTGCCGGCGGCAACCCAGGTGTTGCCGGCCGCCGTGCCGGTGGCGCAACCCGGTACCGCGGCCCAGCCGGGCGCTGCCGGGGCGAACGGAAGCGTCACCGTCGAGGCGAGCGCCGGCGCTGCGCCGGCGGACGGGCAGCCGCGCGCCGCACCGGCGCCGTGGTGGCGCTTTCCGTGGCTGGCGGCGCTGTGGCCGCGATGACAGGGCGCCAGGTCGACGTCGACGGCCTCTTCGACCGCAACGCCGACACGCGGCTCCTCGAGCGCCGCCGCAGCGAAGAGCTCGGCCTGCCACCCGTCCCCGCGACCGGCGGCTCCTCGACCGCGGTGCGGTTCGGGCCGGAGTCGATGCTCTCGGACGGCGTCCCGATCGCCGCACCGCGCGGCCCCATGCTGCGCGTCGGCCTGCAAGCCCGGCCGGAGCGCGAGCTGATCCCGGGCGCCGTCGTCACGGTGGTCGCCGAGGTCGCCGACGACGGCGACACCGACGCCGACGAGGTCCGGCTGCGGGTCGCGATCCCGCCCGAGACGGAGGCTGTCGAAGGCTCGTTCGTCCGCGACGGCGTCGCGCTCGACGGGGAGGCGCTGCTCGGCGAAGGGCTGCGCGCCGGCACGATCGCCGCGGCCGCGACGATTCGCGTCCGCTTCACGCTGCGCGTCCTGCCCGGCACCGAGCCGATCGACATCCTGGCCTACGCCGATGCGCCGGGCGTTCCCGCCATCGCCGCCCCCGCGCTGCGCCTCACGCGCCGCTCCGGCCACGTCGCGTTCGACGCGCCGCGCCCGTTCTTCGAGCTGGAAGCCGGCGAGACGGACGCCGAGCTCACGCCCGCGCCGGCCGCCCCGGCACCAGAACCACCGGCACCGATCAAAATAGACACCGTCGTCGACGAAGCGATCGTCGTCGAGCCGGTCGTCGAAGAAGCGGCGATCGTCGAAGAACCGGCGGTCGTCGAAGAACCGGCGGTCGTTGAAGAACCGGTCGTCGTTGAAGAACCGCTCGTCGAAGAAGCGCTTGTCGTCGAAGAACCGGTCGTCGAAGAATCTGTTGTGGAGCCGGTCGCGGAAGAACCGATTCCGACACCGATTCTCGTCGACGAGCCGATGGCCACGGCGATCGTCGAAGAGTTCATCACGACCGCCGAAACCGTCGAACAGCCCGCGCCGGCGGAGGATACAACGCCTCCCGCCGAAACGCAGCCCGAGCTCGAAGCTCCGCCGGAACTCGAACCGCAACCGGAGCCGGAACCGCTCGCCGAAGCGGTTCAAGAGCCGATCGTCGTGGAGCACGTGCTGGCGCGCGCGGTCGACGCCGACGAGGTTCGCGCGCTCGAGCGCGTGTTCGCGGGCGCGGTGCCGCACGGGCTCGCGGCGTTGGCGCTGCTTTCGTCGGTGGCGGCGGTCGACACGCCGCTGAGCGTTGCGCTCGGAACGCGGGATTTCGCGCGCTCGGTCGCCGCGGCGCTCCCGCGCGCGCTCGTCGCAGCGCGCATGAGCCGGCCGACGCCGGCCGTCGTGACGCCGGAGGCGCTCGCCGCGATTCGCGCCGACGCCGAAGCGACGAGCGAGCCGCTCGACTTCGAAGGTCCGGTGATGGTCACGCGGCTCGACGACCGCGAGCTCGAGGCGCTGCGCGCGGTGCTGGGACGGGCGCTCGACGATCCGTTCCTGCGCGGCGTGCAAGTGCTGCTTGCCGTCGCGCCGCGCGCGCTCGAAGGCGTCGCGCCGGAGATCGCGGAGCACGTGCGCGAGACGCTCACCGCGTATCGCATCGCCGCCGGCGCCTGGCTGATGCGCGTCACCGTGCGGCGCGCGGTCGACCGCCGCTACGACCCGCTCACCGCCGAAGACGCGACCTTGCACGGCGCGGGGCGCGACTTGGTCGCGGCGCTGCGCCTGGCCGTCGCGTGAAGCTGCTGATCGGGATTCCGACGGGCGGTCAGCCGACGCGCCCGTTTCTCGACGCGCTCGCCGCGCTCGAGCTCCCGCCGTCGATCACCGGCGCCGACCGGCTGGTGTGGACCGGGAACGCGGTCGCCGTGCAGCGCGAGATGATCGCGCGCGACGCCGTGCAGCGCGGCACCGACCTGCTCGCGATGATCGACGACGACATCGTCGCGCCGCCCGACGCGCTGGTGAAGCTCATCGCCGCGCTCGAAGAGAACCCGGACGCCGCCCTGGCCGGCGCGCTGTACTACAGCCGCGACTCGGCGCGCCCGATGGCCGTCGCGCGCTGGAGCTCCGGCGACACCACGACCGCCGCGATCCCCGCGTATGCGAGCGGGAACGTTGCGGTCGTCGACGGCGTCGGCTTCGGCTGCGTCGTGGTGCGCGTCGCGGCGCTGCGCGCGCTCTCGCTGCCGTACTTCGCGGCGCACTTCTACGTCGACCCTTCGTCGCGCAGCGTGCGCCAGTGCGACGAAGACTATCTGCTGTGCGAGCGGCTGCGCGCGGCGGGCCGGCGCGTGCTGCTGCACGCGGGCGTGCGCTGCGGCCACTACGACCGCGGCAGCGGAGCGACGGCGCCGAGCGCGTGGGAACCCGACGCCGAGACGGACCGTGTGCGCATGATCGTGCTGCAAGGCGATCGCACCGCCCTCGTCCCGTTCGACGACACAGTCCCCCGCGCCACCGAACGCCAAGAGCCGTTCGAGACGACGCTGGTATTCTCAGGAGCCTGAGAAGCCGGCGGATCGGCCGAAGGCCGAACGCGAAGGGTTCGCGGAACGCGAACCCACTTAGTACTGCAGGTCGAGAAGCTGTGCAGCGGGGCCGCGGCGGCCGAGGCTGCGCGAGAGCGCGTTGACCTTGCCGATGTTCTCGAGCCGCGCTCCGACGCTGGCCTGATACGCCTGCATGCGGCGCAGCTGGTCGGCGCGGTACGCAATGATTCTCCCGACGCGCCGCGCGACTTTGGCGTCGTTCGCGGGCGCGGCGTCCGGCGCGGCGTCGAACAGCCGCGCGAGCAGATCGGTGAGTGCGGTTTGCGTTTTGAACGCCGCGTCGACGCCGGCCCAGCGTCTCTCGACCAGCGCCGCATCGGCGTCCAAGCACGAGCGCTCCAGCGCGGCGATCGTGCGCGCGATCTCCTCGCGCCCGCGCTCAGCCGACGAGGGCATCGAGCTGCTGCGCCGCAGCGCACTCCGCACGATAGCGTTTGATCGCCTCGACCCACGTCTCGCGCATCCCGGCGATCAGCGGGAGCACCTCGCGAACTTTCTGCGGATCGCCCTGCATGTTCGCGGCGACGAGCTGGTGGTGCCAGAACTCGTAGATGCGGAACAGGTTGCCGGGGATCTCGCTGTCCAAGTCCAGCCGCAGCGACCCCATGAGGAGCGCGCAGGCGCGCTGCGCGCGGCGCAAGAGGTCGTGGCGGCCCTGGATGTCCGACGGGCGGGTCTCCATGACGTCGAGCGCCTGCCGCGCGAAGAGCAGCAGCGCGTCGTACACCTTGATGATGAGCTCTTCCGGGCTCGCCGAGTGGATCGACGTTTCCAGATAGCGCAGGTTGGCGTTGGAGAGCGTCACGTTACCCCGTGGACTTGGCGGTGAGGGCGCCGAGCGAGGATTGCATCGACTGCAGCTGCGCGATCATCGTCTCGCTGTTGACGAACTCGGCGCGCAGCTGATCCGCCTGCAGGTTCGCCTGGTCGGTGACGAGCTTGATCTGCTGCTGCAGCGAGGTGATCTGATCGTTCGTCTCGCTCGAGAGCGTCGAGAAGAGCGACTGGGTGGGGATCTTTCCCGCCAGCGCGCCGGTGAGCTGCGTCGGCAGCCCGGAGACGGTGGTGAGATACGAGCCGATCTGCCCCACGATGCTGCTCGCGCCGGTGAACAGCGCGGCGACCGCGCTCGAGTTTGCGGCGAGCGCGGCGCTGAGCGTGTTGACGTCGAGGTCGTTGAGCCGGCCGCTCGTCCCGTCGAACGTCTGCGTCGAAACGTTGCTTTGCGTGGTGGTGTTCTGCGCGTCGCTCGATGAGGCGGTGTCGACGCTGAACGAGGAGTCCAACGTCAACCCGACCGAGGCGAGCGAGTTGTACGACGACGAGCCCGTCGTGCCGAGCGAGCTGACCAGCGAGACGAGCTGATCGCGCAGGTTCGTCACGTCGAAGTTGTTGAACAGCACGCCGCCGCTGGTGAGCTGCGTCCCTTGCGTCTGGCCGGTCGTCGCGTCGCTGGTCGTGCCGACGACCGGCGCCTGGGTCGCGGTGTTGATCTCGTCGATCACCGCGTTGTAGGCGGTCACGAAGTTCTTGATCGCGGTCTGCAGCGCGGTGCTGTCCTGCGCGACCGAGATCGTCACCGGCGCGACGACCGTTCCGTCGACGGCCTGCTGCAGCTTCAGATCGACGCCCGGGACCGCGCTCGTCACGTCGTTCGAGTTGCTGTAGACGTCGTGCGTCGTCCCGGCGTTGTCGACGTACTGCACGTGCGCCGACTTGCCGACCGCCACGGCGGCGCCGGCGCTGAGCTGGTTCGGCTGCGTGTAGTTGCTGAGAAATCCGACCGCTTGCAGGAAGTTCGAGGTGTCGCCCGACGAGCCGAGCGTGATCCCTTGCGGGCCGTCGGCCTTCGCCGTGAGGAGCACGCGGTCGTTCGCCGCGTCGTAGGTCGCGTAGACGCCGGCCGAGGAGTTGTTGATCTGCTGGAGCAGATCGTTCAAGTTGTTCGTCGTCGGGTCGACGTGGAACGCGACGCCGTTGATCGAGAAGACGCCGGCAGTGACCGCGGTCGCGAACCCGGCGTTGTTCGAGGTGTTCAGCGTCGCGCCGACGTTGATGCCGCCGATCTTCGCGGTGCTGGTCGCGGTGTACGTTCCGCCGGAGAAGGTGATCGGCGCGGTGTCGAGTTTGAGGACCTGCAGCAGGTTGCCCTGGTCCGACGCGCTCCCCAGCGTGAGCGGCTGCGTCGAGCTGACCGTGACCTGCTCGGTCGCCGCGTTGTAGGTCAGCGTTACGCCGACGCCGCTCAGCGCCGCGGCGTTGGCGGCGATAAAGCTCTGCAGCGTCGTCGAGTTGACGTCGTAGTGGAGAACCAGACCGTTGATCGTGATCTGGCCTTGCGAGGAGCTGCCGGCCGGGCCGTTGTTCGGCGTGATCGACGCGCCCGCATTCACCAGGACCGTCGTGTCGCTGAAGTTTCCGTTGGCGGCGGGATCGTTGGTGAACTGCGTCGCGGTGGCGAGCGTCGCCGTCTTGACGACGTACGTTCCCGGCGTCGCGACCGCGCCCGGCACGGGCGAGGCGGCGATCGCGGAAGAGTTCGACGAGGTCGGCGTCGTCGCGCTGAAGTTCGCCGGGTCGCTGACCGCTTGGAACGTGTCCTGGAACTTCGCGACGAGGTCCTGGATCTTCAGCAGCTCGGCCTGCTGCGCGTTGAGGCTGGTGACCTTCGTCTGCAGCGGCTGTTCTTGCTGCAGGGTCAGATCGGTGTACTTCTGGATGATCGAGTTGTAGTCGATCCCCGACGCGATCCCCGGAAAAGAAACCGGCGGAACGTTGGTGCCCGGGACGCTGCTGCTGCTGCTGGAGCTGCTGGTGCTGGTCGCTCCGATCCCGCTCATGCTAGGCCGTCCGGTCGAGCACGGCGCCGGCGAGCTTGTTGAAGAACTGCGCGATCAGCACCATCGCCTCCGGCGGGAATTGCGTGATCACTTCGCCGGTGTCGGAGTTCTTGAAGACCGTTACGATCTCGTTGGCTCCGACGACGCGAAACTGCACCGAGACGTGCGAGCCGCCGCCGACGAGCTGCGAGAGCGCGCGGTGCAGCGTTTCGTCTTTCACCACCTGCGGTTTCGGCTGGCTCAAATCGGGGGGCGCGGGAAATGCCTGAAGGCCCGGAGCGGACTGCGCCGCGGCCGCCTGAGTCTGATCGATCGCCTGAACGTCCATGTTCGTCGGAATCCTCCCTCGTGATGGTATCGGACGCGCGAGAAGAGCGGTTTAGGTGACCGGGCTCGCGGACGCGGCGTAACCGCGCAGGATCGCGCGCACGACGGCGGCCGGAGCGAGCGCCGCGAGCGTCTCGGGAGCGGCCTTCCCCGGAGCGCGCACCGCTTCGTCCCAGGCCTCGCCGAGCGCGCGGGTCAGCGCGCCGGCGTCGGCCGGGTCGAACCGGCGCACGCGAACGCCGGGCGCGGCGAAGGGCCGGCGGTCGGCGAGGACGATGCGCGTCCCGAGCCGGGCCGCCGCAGCGAGCCGCGAGCCGCCCTCGCCGACCCAGGCCGCGTCGACGACGACCGCGGCGGCGGCGCGCAGGGCATTTCCGGCCGCGGCGAACGCCGCCCCGGCGAGCACGATCAGACCCGGGCCGCCGAACTCGCGGACGCGCTCCAGGTACGAGGCGTCGGCGACCGGGCCGGCCACTACTAGCGGGATCCCGGCATCGGCCGCGCAGCGCGCGACCAGCAGCTGGTTGGCGAGCGGCCCGATCGGCGCTTCGGCCAACGCGAACGGGTCGGCGCCGACGAGCCGGCCGACCGGAGCGTTCGGCGCAGCGGACGTTCCGACGGGCGCGCTCGGCGCCGCCAGCGGCGGAACGATCAGGACGCCGGCGGCTCGGCCGGTGCGGCGGCGAATCGTTTCCGCTTCGTCTTCGCTCCCGGCGAAGACGACCGAGGCGTCGCGCAGGGCGGCCGCGCCCTCGTCGGCGGCGGCTTCGGGTGGGGCGTACGGAAGGTCGGCGCGCGCCGGACCGACGCTGACGGAGCGCTGCGCGAGCATGCCGAGGTAGGTCGCGATATCGCGCTCGTCGGCGCCGTACTCGAAGCAGTAGCGGCTCACTTCGGCGCCCCACCAGCCGCCGGCCGGCGCGTCGTCGTCGTGGGCGTGGACCGCGACCGGCACGCCGGCGCGGCGTGCCGCCTCGACGACGGTGCGCGCGCGGCGGCCGTCGCGCGTCCCGATCAGGTGAACGAGGTCGGCGCCGGCCGCTTCGTCGGCCGACTCGGCGAGGATCGCGTCGAACCCTTCGGCGCCGAGCGCGGCGACCAGCGCGCGCGCTTCGTCGGTGTCGGCGCCCGGCCGCACGAGCGCGTCGGCGCGCCCGAGGACGACCGCGACCCGGCCGCTCGAGCCGCCCGCCGCAGCGTAGGCGTCAGCGGCGGCAGCGCGCTCGGTGGGCTCCGGCGCGCGCTCGACGGCGAACCAGCGCCGGACCGGCCCCTCGGCGGGATCGAACGAGACGCCCACGTCGAGCGGCAGCGGATCGATCACTTCGACGAGCTCCTCCGCGCCGGCCGAAGGGCGGCCGGAAGTGCCCGGATCGAGGCGCAGGACGCAAGCCGCATCGCCCGGGTCGGCGTCGGCCGCAACGATCGCGACGTCGGCCCGGTCCGAGGCCTGGGGTGGGTCGCCGTACCACGCCAGCGCGGCCGGATCGCGGCGGCCGGCGGCGACCCCGGCGGTGCCGAGCGCGCGCAGCAGCGCCCAGCCGCCGATCGCGTCCGGCGCGTCGATCCGGACTGTCCGGCCACGCACGAAACGGCGGGCGTAGCGGTACGGAGCGAGCCGCACCAGCGCTTCGCGCAGCGGCGCCGCGCCGTAGCACCCGGCCGCGCGCGCCGCATCAAAGCACGGTACCTCGCCGAAGCGGACGACGTGCTCGGCGAACGGCTCGCCCGCGAGCACCAGCCGCTCGAGATGCCGCAGAATCCGCTCGCCGAGTGCGAGCGCAAACGCATCGTCGCCGGGCGTGCCGGCCGGAAAGATCAAGGGATCGCGGTCGCGCTCGACGACCGTCGCCGGATCGGCCAGCACCAGCGGAATCACCGTCGTCCCGCCCTCGCCGGCCAGCGTGAAGTCGAGGACCAGCGCCGGCCGCCGCTGCCGCAGGACCGGCTCGATGCGGACCGCGGCCAGCCGCGCCGGATCGAGGACCGGCGTCCCCACGCTCCACGGCGCCAGCAGCTCGTGCGTGCGGTGCGTTCTCATCGGACCACCGGCTCGAGGAGGTCGCGCAGCGCCGCCGCGGTGACGGAGCGCAGCCCGGCGAGCGCGTCGCGCTCGTGCCCGGCCGCGACGATCACCCGCGCTTCGGGGTCGAGCGCCGCGCGCCACGCCGCCAGGTCGGCGACACGCTCGACGCGCACGGTGACCGTCTCGTCCATCGGGCGCCCGCCGGCGGCGAGGATCGGGCGGACGCGCGCGACGGCGTCGGCCGGAACGAGCTCGCCGTCGAGCAACAGGTGCACGCGCACGGGCGCCGCGGCGTCGAACGCGCGCGCCGCGGCGGAAAGGACGATCGCGGCGCGCTCGAGCTCGGCGGCGTCTGCGATCGGGATCGCCAGCGCATGCGAAGCGCTCGCCGAGCGCGCCGCCCCGCTTCCGGCCGGCGCGAACGGAATGCGCCGAGCCGGATCGAAGCCGCGCGCGAGCGCGGCCGGGTCGAGCGGGGCGAGCGTCTGCTGCGCGCCGGCGACCGCCGCGGGGTTGTGCGAGGCGGCCGGATCGAAACTGTGCACGAGCGCGTCGTCGCAGCGGACGACCGCGTACCCGGCGGCGCGCAGGCGCAGCACCAGATCTGCGATTCCGCGCGGCGTCGGGCCGTATGCCGGATCGATTCCGCCGACCGCGTCGAGCGCCTCGCGCGCGATCGCGACGGCCGGCGTGACCGCCACGTCGATCGGCTCGAGCCGGCGCGCGGCGTCGGCCTGCCGGCGCTTCGCGACGGTGCGCAGCTGCGCGAGGTCGGCATAGCTCACGTCGAGGACGCCTTCGCCGCCCGGCGCCCCCGGAACGGCGGGAAACGCGGCGCCGAGCGCCGGGACGCGCGCGAACGCATCGCGCAAGCGGTCGAGCGCGCCGTCCGGCAGCAGCACGTCGTCCGCGATCAGCACGACCAACTCGCGCGACGAGGCGCCGAGCGCGCGGTTCGCGCCGCCGGTCAGCAGCGGATCGGCGGGATCGTGCTCGACGCGCAGCTGCGGGTACGACGCCAGAATGCGCTGCGTCGTGTGCGCGCCGGCGGCGCAGACGGCGACGATCTCGTCGTCCGCGCGCGAAGCCGGCACCAGCGCGTCGAGCGTGATGCGCATCAGCTCGGGCGCCGAGGCGGCCAGAAAAACGATCGTCGCCCGCCGCAGTGCGACGCTCGCGCGCGCGCTCGGCGATGCGACGTGCGGCCGCACCGCGCGGCGGAGCGCGACCAGCTCCGAGACGAAGCGCTGCATCGCTTCGGCGAGCGTCGCGCCCGACGGTTCGACGTGCTGCGGCACGCGCGCGAGCGCGATCAGCGCGCAGTCGCCGTCGAGCGCCGCGCGGCTCGGCGCGGCGAGCGCCACGAACGGCGCGGCTTCCAGCATTTCGACCAGCGCGTCGAGCGCCGCAGCATCGGGCAGCGCGCTCGCCGCCGCGATCAGAACGTAGCGGTCGCCGCGCACGCGGAGCTCCGCGCGCAGCGCGGCGAGCGGATCCTCGACCGCGCGCGCGCCGGCGACGTACGGTGCGAGCTCGCGCGCGCGCCGCGCGGCGAGCGGCGCGCCTTCGCCGTGCACGAGCACGGTGAGCTTCGGCGTCGCGATGCGCACGCGCGCGCGCCGTCCGCCTTCGAGCCGGACCTCGCGCTCGACCGTCGTGCGGCGCAGCCCCGCCGGAAGGCGGTGCGCGCCGCGCAGCTGCGGGCGCGCTTCAGCGAGCGCGCGCAGCGCGGCGGCACGGCCGCGGTCGTCGGGATCGAGCGGCGGCGCGTCGCACGCGAACGACGGACGGCACACGACCTGAAGCGATGCGGCGCGCGCGCGCGCACACAATTCCGCCAGCGCCGCAACGGGATCGCGCGGCAACGGCTCGAGCAGCAGCTCGCGCGCCGCGATCACCATCCCGGGCGCGACGACGTCGATTTCGCCGCGCACCAGTGTCTCGATGCCGTGTTCCCCGGCGGCCGCCGCGACCGGCGCCGGCTCGAACGGGACCGGCGCGCCGGGCGCGGGCGCGAGCATCCAGCCGAACAGCTTCACTCCGTTCGCGTAGCTGGTGCCACCGAGCACGCCGGCGTTCTCGCCGAGCGCGGAAGCGACGCCGGCGAACGCGCCGGAGCGCGGCCGCGCGCCCGGCGCGAGCAGCAGCACGAAACGCTCGCCGCTCGCGCGCGCCGCGGCCGCGACCTCGTCCGGGCCGTCGACCGCGATCAGCGCCGCGCCGCGAGCGCGCGCCTCACCGGCATCGCTCCCCGGCGCGGCGAGAATCGTGAAGCGCACCGGCGCTACTTCAGGACGAGCGCGGCCAGCTTCCCGGCGTCGCTGAGCCGGCCCGCTTCGAGCAGCGCCGTCGCCACCCCGAGCGTCGCGTGGCGCAGCGCGGCTTCGTCGGGGGCGGCGAGCCCGCGCACCGTCTCGATCGTCGCCACCGCCCCGTCGAGATCGCCGGCGCGGCGCTGAATCTCCGCGCGCAGCGCCAGCGCTGCGGTCGCGTGCACGTCGTCGCGATGCACGTGCTCGAGGTGCGCGAGCGCTTCGTCGTCGCGGTTCAGCCGCGCGGCGGCGAGCCCGGCGTTGAACGCGAGGACCGCGTCGTCGGGTGCGAGATCCAGGCCGCCGCGCGCCGCGGCGAGCGCGTCGCCGAGCCGCTTCTCCTCGAGCATCCGGTGCGAACGCCGCGCGAAGTCCGCCGGGGCGGCGAGCGGCGCCTCGAGCTCGTGCGCGCGCAGCGCGGCGCGCTTCGCGTTCTCGCCGCGCGCCGCGTAGAGCGCGTCGAGCAGCGCGAGCACGTGGCCGTGCCCCGGCGCGAGCTCGAGCGCGCGCAGCGCGAACGGTTCCGGATCGCCGAGCCGTTCGTCGCGCGCCGTCTGCGCGGCCGAGTGCAGCAGCTCGGCGTAGAGGCGGTCGGCGATCGCGTCGCGGTGCTGTTCGACGCGCTCGAACGCTTCGAAGAAGCGCCGCCGGCGCATCAGGTAGTTGACGTACTCGATCACCCCGCCGGTCGCGCTCCCGCTCTCGCGCTCCGCGCCTTCGCGGAAGACGCGCTCCGCGTCGTAGTAGCGGCAAACCTTCTCGTACGCGCAGCCCATCAAGCGCCGCAGCAACGCCGACTCGGGCTTGTTCGCGAGCGCGCGCTCGAACCACTCGACGGCTTCCTCGAAGCGCTCTTCCCGAACGTAGCACGTCGCCATGTTCAGCGGCGCCTTCCAGGTCCAGATCTCGTCGTCGACCATCGAGTGGTGGTGCGCCTGGGCTTCGGCCGCCATCACGCGGCGGTACGTTTCGCGCGCTTCGTCAAACCGGTTCTGCAGCGAGAGAAGGTGCGCGCGGGTGAAGACGATGTTGGGGTGGCCCGGCGAGCGCTCCAAGCCTTCGTCGAGGAGCGCGATCGCTTTGTCGAGGTCCTGGCGGCCGTCGGCGTACGCGCTGGCGAGCATCACGTAGCCGACCGGGAAGAACGCGCGTTGCGGGCCCGGCATCGCGAACATTCGCTCGAGCGCCTCGATCCCGCCCTCGAAGTCACCCGAGACGATCGCCGAGACGCCGAAGTTGAACCACGAGAACGAGTCGTCGGCCGCCTCGCGGATCGCGCGCTCGAGGAGCGGCTTGTTGCGCTGCAGCTTTGCCTTGCCCTCCATCACGTCGGCGGTGTAGCCTTTGTGACGGATCAGGATCGGCGACGACACCGAGACGAGGTGCTGGTCGCCGTCGAGCGTGACGCTCTCGTGGATCACGTTGCGGTAGCGGATGCGCGGCGTGGTCGGAAAGATGCGCGCCAGCGCGTGCGTCATCGTCGCCGCGCCGGACTGATCGTCGATCACGTTCTGAATCCGCGTGTAGACGCCGGTGACCGCAGCGGGCGTCTCGCGCAGCGCCCGCAGCAGCGGGAGCGACTCCGGCGTAATCTCCTCGTCGGCGTCGAGGACCAGCGTCCAGCGGCGCGTCGCCATCGTCAGCGCCTCGTTGCGCGCCCAGGCGAAGTCGTTGCGCCACTCGCGGAAGATGACGTGCGCACCGTGCTCGCGCGCGATCTCGACGGTGCGGTCGGTCGAGCCGGTGTCGACGACGTTGATCTCGTCGACGACGCCGCACACGCTGCGCAGGCAATCGGCGAGGAAGCGCTCCTCGTTCTTGACGATCATGCACAGGCTGATTCCGGCCGGGAGCTGCTCGGTCGCCGGCGGCGGGACGGGGAGATTGAACAGCAGCCCCGTTTGGGCTCGCGCGAAGGCGCTCTCGCGGTAGTCGTCGACGATCTCTAACGGCACGCTTTACCTCTTCCTCTATGAACCAATATCGGACGCGCCGCACAAAAAGAAGAGAGGGCCCGCCGCAGCGAGCCCTCTCGTGGACCAGAGGTCAGTGCGTCTTACCTGAAGAGGCTGACGACGGACTGGGCGTTCTGGTTCGCCTGAGCGAGGACCGACGTACCGACCTGCACCAGGATCTGGAGCTTCGTGTACTCGGTCGTCTCCTGGCCGACGTTGAGGTCGCGGATCGCCGACTCCGAGGCCGTCAGGTTGACCGACGCAACGTTGTCGTTGTTCGAGTCTTCCTGCAGGCGGACGATCGTCGCGCCGAGCTGCGAGCGCTGGGCGAGAACCGCCTGGAGGGCGTTGTCGATCTGGCCGATCGAGTCTTCCGAGGCGAGCGACCCGTTCGGGAACGTGCCGGCATTTCCGGCAGGCCCGATCAGGTTGACGTTCGCGATGCGCAACGAGCTGGTCGACGTGTTGATGAAGCCAACCTGGATCGTCGCGCCTTCCGCGGCGCCCGACTGGAAGTTGAACGCGGGAGCGTTCGGGTTCGAGGCCGCCGCGACGTACTGGCTGACCTTGACGAACGACGTGACGCCGACGTCCAAGGTGCCGGCCGTGCCGAAGCCGATCGTGATGCCGTCGATCACCGTGTTCGCGGCGGTGCCGCCGGCGCTCAGCGTGATCGTGTTCACCGCGACCGTGTTGGCCGAGCTGTTGAAGAACGAGACGATCAGACCTTGCGTCGTCGAGTTCAGCTGCGCGACCTGGACTTCGATCGTGCCGTCCGCGACCGACGCGTTGGGCGCGTTCGGGCTGAACGAGATCTGGGTCGGGTCGACCAGCGTCCCGCCGCCCGCGAGATCGGAGTTCGAGGTGATCGTCGCGTTGACGTCGACCTGCTGCTGGAAGCCCGCGTGCGAGCCGTCGAGCAGGTTCTGCCCGTTGAAGTTCGTGTTCTGCGAGATGCGGTTGACTTCCAGCAGCAGCTGCTGGACTTCGTCCTGCAGGTTCTTGCGGTCGTCGGTCGAGGTGATGTCCGAGGCGCCTTCGACCGCGAGGGTCCGAACGCGCTGCAGAATGTCGGTCGTCGTCTGGAGCGCGCCTTCGGCGACCTGCGCCGCGTTCGTCGCGTCCTGCACGTTGCGCGCACCCTGGTCGAAGCCGTTCACCTGCGCTTGCAGTGACTCGGCGATCGCAAGACCGGACGGATCGTCCGCCGCGGTGTTGATGCGCAAGCCGCTCGACAGCCGGTCGACGGCCGTTCCGAGCGCTGCTTGATTACGGTTGAGATTGAGGCTCGCCTGGTTCGCCAACAGGTTGTTGGCGATGGAAAGCCCACCAATGCCCGGCATGTGTTTCCTCCATGATCACACGTGTGGTGGGGCGGGTGCTTCCTGACCCGTCCTGAGAGAATGTTCGGCGCCGGGGAGGAGCGACTTTAGTGTTTGGCGGGCGGCTTCCGGCCTTTGCCGAGGTCGACGACCTTCGCGCCTTCGGCCGGTTTGGCCGGCGGGGGCTCGCCCGCCGCGGCGCGGTTCGTGCGCTGGATCTCCTCGTACACCTCGGAGCGGTGGACGGGAATCGTCCGCGGCGCTTCGATGCCCAGCTTCACCGTGTCGCGATCGACCGCGACGACGACGATTCGCACGTCGTCACCGATCATGATCGCTTGGTTGAGCTTGCGGCTGAGGACTAAAATCGAGACGCCCTCCGTGGCTGGACGGAGGGCGTCGTTCCGTGCGGCGGCTCTACGCTCCCGCCGCGGCAGCGGGGGCTTTGCGAGGAATCGGCTCCTGCACCGAGTAGCCGCCCGTCTCCAAGGTCACCTGGCGAGCGACGCGCGTTCGCAAGTTCACGACGATCGGCGCGAGCAGGTTCATCGTCATCTCGACCGCGCCCGGGCTGACCACGACCACGCACAAAGTGGCAAAGTCCTCCGGCCGCTGCAGCTCCAGCGAGCTGGTCGCGTACGGCGGAAGCTGCGGCGCGTAGTCCTCGAAGATCTGCCAGGGGTCGGCGGTCGGCAGCGCCACCGCCGGGTCGTCGAGGCTCTGGAGCCAGACGAACCGCTCTTGCCCGGCCAGGTTCAGCGCGATGAAGCGCCGCAGGCTGGCGAACCCCGGGAGTCCCCAGGGGAACGTCAGCACCTCGGACTCGCGGTAGGTGCAGGTGCCGAACCGGGGCAGGTCGAGGGTGATCTCGCGGTCCGTTGCCTTCACGATGGTTTGCGTCACGTAACTCGCTCTCAGGTCAGGTAGTCGAAGAGGGTCTTGGCCTCAAGACGGTTCGTCGTGGCGTACGCCGCCTGGAGCGCCGTCTGCGTCTGTGAGAACTTCGACGTCGCCGCCGCCACGTCGACGTCTTCGATTCCCGACTCTACTTTGGTGTTATCGGTAATGGTGGTCTGGAGTTGATCGCCGATCGAGGAGAGGGTCTGGATCCGCGCCCCCACGACCGAGCGGGCGTTCAGGACCGTGTCCAGGACGTGGTCCACGTTGGCGATCTGCGTCGAGACGTTCTGGACCATGTCGGCCTGGCTCGACGAGGAGGCGCTGGCCAGGTTGAGGACCGCGGTCAGGTTGCCGGCGTTGACGGCGCCGGCCGACGGGACGTCCTTGACGTAGAACGCGCCGCTCCCGGTCAGCGACATCTTCTGCGCGACCGGGTCGTAGGCGGCGCTCACCCCGGTTTGCGCGGTGACGGCGTTGATCGCGGCGACGACGCTGCCCGGGCCGTCGAGCGGCGCGTTCGCCGGGACGGTGATCGTCTGCGTCGAGGGAACGCCGTTGACCGAGCCGGTGATCTGCAGCGAGAAGTTCCCGCTGCCGTCGGGGACCGGCGTGGTCGCGAAGACGTTTGCCGCGTTGAGCCGCGTGGGGGCCGGCGAGGCCGCGCCGTAGACGACCGTTCCCGCACGGTTGATCGGCGCGGTGCTCTCGTCGACGACCTGGTCGTTCTGCAGCGTGTCGCGCAGCCGGATCAGCGTTTGAAAGACGTCGGGCGAGCCGTCGGTGCTCTGGTAGTTGAAGGCCGACTGGAAGGTCGTCGAGAGCGCGAACTGCTGGTTGTTGTAGATCAGCTGGCCCTGGACTTGTTCGTTGCCGGTGAAGGACACCGCGCTGATCGGGTTTCCTTGCTGCACCACCGGCGGGTTCGCCGTCGTCGAGGTGCCGGCGAAGATGAACTTTCCGGCGTACTGCGTGTTGCCGATCGCGATCGACTGCTGGAGCAGCTCGTCGACCTGGTTGCCGAGCGCGGTGCGCTGCGCCGGCGTGAGCGTATCGCTCGCGCCCTGCACCGCCAGCGTCCGCGCCGACTGCAGCACGGAGGTCAGCGAGCTGAGCGCGCTGTCGGTCGAGGTCAGCTCGGAGACCGCGTTCTTGAGGTCCGTCGACTGCTGGGTCGCCGTGTCGATCGAGACGTGCAGCTGCAGGTCGACGCCGATCTGCTGCGGGTCGTCGCTCGGCGCGTTGAGCTGCTTGCCGCTGGAGAGCTCGGCGCCGAGGTCGGCGTAGAGCGCGGTCTGGTTGTCGATCGCGGCGGTCTGCTGCGCGTAGATCGTCGAGGTCGCGATGCGCATCGTTCTCCTTCGCTTCCTAACCGCCCGGGATCAGCCCGATGGCGGTCTGAAGCAGCTGCTCGATGACGTTGAGCGTCTTGGCGGCAGCCTGGTACGAGTTCTGGTACTTGACGAGGTTCTGCGTCTCTTCGTCCAGGTTGATCCCGTCGATCCCCTGGCGCACCTGGTCGATGTTCGAGGCCAGCGCCGTCTGCGCCGACGCACCGGTCTTCGCGTTGGCGGTGTCGAGCCCGAGCTGGCCGACGAGCCCGCCGTAGTACGCGCCGAGCGTCTGCGTCTGCGCCGAGGCGATCGTGTAGTTCGCGGCGTGCGCGAGCGTCGCGGTGAAGGTGATCGAACCGGTCACGCGGTTCACCGCGGTCACGACGACGTTCTCCTGATTCGCCGTCCCGCCGTCGAGGGTGAGCACCGCGCCGACGCCGATCTGCGCGAACGTTCCGGGCGGCGCGACGACCGTCACCGAACCGGGCGCGATCGCGGCCGGCGCGGTGTACTGCAGCGACGGGACGCCGACGTTCTTCGCGAAGACCTTGATCGCCGCGTTCGCCGCCCCGTTGTCGCTTGCGCCGAACGCGTTGGCGCTGTTCTGCTGCACGCCGCTGACGGCTCCCGCGCCCAGCAGCGAGAGGATCGACGTGGTCGTCGTGCCCTGCGGGGTTCCGGGGGCCAGCACCGGGTTCGAGTCGGTGATCGTGAACTGCGGCGAGGACGGGCCGGGCTGCGCGCCGCGCAGCGCGAGCCCTTCGTTGTTCGGGTCGCGGGTGAAGACGATCTTCTGCGCGACGCTGTCGAACGAGGCCGTCACGCCGAGCTGCGCGGCGTTGAAGCTCGTCATGAACTGGTCGATCGTCGTCGCGTTGCCGCCGGCGTTCCAGCTGTAGTTGAACGTCTGCGCGACGCCGTTCACCGTGACCGTCAGGTGGCTGCCCGCGGGGGTTGCGCCGCCGGCCGGGTACGCGAACGTCAGCGGCGAGCTCGGCGGATTGAAGATCTGCGCCGAGGTGTCGACGGTGTTGTTCGCCGAGTTCATCGCAGCGGTCAGCGTGCCGGCGGCGGTCGAAAGCAGCGCGGCCGGAAGCTGCGCGGCGCTGGTGATGCCGACCTGAATGTTGGTCGCCGTGACGGCGTTGGTCGCGACGACCGGCTGGAGCAGCGCTTGGCCGGGATTTCCGTTCTGGTCGTACGCCGAGGTCGTCACGCGGTTGATCTCGGCCGCCGTCGCGTTGGCGAAGTTGTCGAGCTGGTTTCCGTAAACGCTCAGCTTGTTGTTGTAGAGGTCGACGTACGCGCCGAGCTGGCCGCTCCCGACCTGCACCGGCTGCGGGTTCGCGGGGTTCGGATCGCCGACCATCCCGACGACCAGCGCGGGATTGCCCGAGGCGTCGGTGCCGACGACCGGCGCGGCGAGGTGGTACGCGGTCGTGTCGTTGACGAGCGCGCGGCCGCCGACGGTGACGAGCGCGGAGCCGTTGGCCTGCACCGCGGTCTGCGTCGAGAGCAGCTGCGAGAGCTGGTCGACGAGCTGGTCGCGTTGGTCCTGGTACGTGTTGGGGTTGTCGCCGACCGCGGTCGACGCGCGAATCTGCCCGTTGAGCGCGGCGATCTTGTCGATCAGGTCGTTGGCCTGCGTGACGGCGGCGGCGGCCTGCTGGATCGCGCTCGACTTCGCGGTTTGGATCGCGTTGCCGACGCTGTTGAGCTGCGCCACGAACGTCTGCGCGGCGCTGATCACGTTCGCGCGCGCGGCGATGCCGCCCGACTGGCTGTTCGACGGCGTCGACGCAAGCTGGGTGAACGCCGTCTGCAGCGCCGAGAAGGCCGTGTTGACCCCGTTGCTCGGCTCGCCGAAGGACGACTGGAGCGCTTCGAGCTGCTGCTGCTGCGTGGTGAAGTAGTTCTGCGAGGCGCTCGCGCCGCGGAACAAGCCGTCGTACGAGTCCTGGTGGATGCGCGTGATCGACTGCACGAGCACGCCGTCACCTTGCGTCCCGGGCCCGGTCCAGGTGGCATAGCCCGGCGAGCCGACGATCGGCGGCGCTTCGGTCAAGTTCACGACTTGGCGCGAGGCGCCCGGCGTGTTGACGTTCGCGATGTCGTTCGAGGTAGTATTGGACGCTTCCTGAAACGCGCCCAGCGCGCTGCCGATCAGGTTCAGTCCGAAAAAGCTCATGCGCGGCGGCTCACGATGACGGATCCTTCGGGCGGCGGAACGATGCCGCGGCGGCGGTAGGTGCCGGTCTGCTCGGTCCCCGCGCGCTGCAGCACGGCGACCATGCGGGCGAGGCGCTCGAGCCCGGCCAGGATGAGCGATTTGTTGTTGGCGACGGTGAGCCGCAGCTCGGTCCCGCGCGTGACGATCTGGTGGACCGTTCCGTACATCCAGCGCCGCAGCGTTCCGGGCGCGTACGCGCAGACTTGGTCGAGCGTCAGCGTCCCGAAGCCGGCGCGCTGCATCGCGATGCGCTGGGCGTACGCCGTCCCGTGCAGCACGCGCTGCGCTTCGAGCCGCCGTTCCGCGAGCTCGATCGCCTCCGGCTCGTTCTGCACGAGCGCAGCCGTCAGCGTAAGCGCCGCCGCGTTGAGCTCCGCGAGCAAACGGTTCTCCTCACCGAGCAGCTGCGCGAACTTCTGCCACTGGCTCATGACACGCACCTCGTGCGCGCGCCGCGCACCGCGGCTACGCCGTTGCGGCCTCTACGATGAGTCGGCCGAGCAGCTTTTCGACGATCTGGTCCGTGGGGACGTAGTAGCGCCCCTCGGAGATCTGGCGCCGCAGGCCCTCGACCAAGTTCGGGCGGTAGAACGGTTCGGCCATCGTCCCCGCGAGCAGCGTGCTCAGCGCGGCGGCAGCTTCCGAGCGTTCGAACGAATCCGCGGTGTCGAACGCCAGCGAGGCGGCGGACGACTTCCGTTTCACCGTCTTGTAGGCGGAGAGCGCCGACGCGATCTCGGCCCGGGATATGATCATAGCTGGGGACGCCTCTTTCGCACGCTTCCTTGCTACAAAGCGTATCGTCGGAGGCTCGTTGGGACTTTAGGCCCACCAAGCGGGCGGGGATCACTCTTCGCGCTCCTGCTGCGGCAGCTTCGCGGCAGGTGCGACGTTCGTCGAACCCAGCACGGCGGAGCGAAGCTGCTGCTCCAGCACGGCGCCGATTCCCAGCGACCCGGTCTTCGCGAGCTCCTCGGCGCGCTTCTCGTCGAGCATCTCGCCGAAGGTCTGCTCGGCGTTCGAGACCTTCCCGGTCAACGAGGTCGGCGGCGAGCTCTTGCGCATCTCTTTGAAGAGCATGTCGACGAAGAGCGCCTCCATCTGCTGCGCGGCGTCGTGCAGTTTCCCGAGCTGCTTCTGCTGGTCGGCGGTGAGCGGCGCGCTCTGCGCGGCGGCGCCGGCGCGGTCGAGCGGGTTCACTAAATGATCTCCACGTCGGCTTGCAGCGAGCCGGACTCGCGCAGCGCCTGGATGATCGCGATGAGGTCGCGCGGCGAGACGCCGATCGTGTTGAGCGCGCGCACGACCTGCGCGAGCGTCGCCGCGCCGTTGATGTAGATCAGGTGGCGGCCGGTCTCGCTGGCCGTGATCCGGGTGTTCGTCTGCGTCTGCGGCTGCGCGTTCGTGAACGGGCCCGGCTGCACGACGGTGTTCTGCGTCGCGATCGTGATCGAGAGGTTGCCGTGCGCGATCGCGCAGGCCGCCAGCGTGATGTCGCCGCCCATGACCACGGTGCCGGTCCGCTCGTTGACGACGACCTTCGCCAGCGAGTCGGCGTTGACGCTGAGCTCGCCGGCGTCCGCCAGAAAGTCGACGGGATCGCCGGCGTAGCGCGCCGGCAGGTTCACGCGGATCGTCTCGGCGTCGTTCGCGCGCGCGGTCCCGGCGCCGAAGCGCACGTTCAGCACCTGCGCGACGCGCGCGGCGGTCTTGAAGTCCGGCGAGGTCAGCACGTACGAAAAGCCGGCCTGGTCCTGCTGGATGTTGGTGATCATGTCGCGCGCGAGGACGGCGCCCTGCGGGACGCGCCCGGCGGTGACGTGGTTCTTCTGCACCGAGTTCAAACCGGATTGGTCGGCCGCGTAGAAGCCGCCGACCGAGATCGGTCCCTGCGCGGTCGCGTAGACGAGGTTGTTCGCGGCGCGCAGCTCGGTGAGCACCAGCGTCCCGCCCTGCAGGCTCGTCGCGTCGCCCATCGAGGAGACGGTGACGTCGACGGTGTCGCCGGAGTGCGCGAAGGCGGGGAGCGAGGCGGTGACGATCACCGCCGCGACGTTGCGCGTGCGCACGTCCTGCGAGCTCGTCGAAAGGCCGAACGAGCTCAGCACGTTCTGAATCGTCTTCGAGGTGAACAGCACCGACGTCGAATCGCCGGTCTGCGCCAGCCCGGTGACGATCCCGTAGCCGACCAGCTGGTTCGCCGTCACGCCCTGCACGCGCGAGACGTCCTTGAGCCGCACCGGCTGCGCGGTCGCGGGCGCCGCGGCGAAGCCGCTCGCGACGAGCGCGCCGAGGAGAACCGCCGAGACAAGTTTCTTCATCATCATTCTTTTCATCATCGCAGCGCGTCAGAACAAAAAGTCCAACAACTTCTGGATCAAGCCTTTGTGCTTCTCTTGGAAGTTGCCGTCGAAGGTCGCGGTGACGCTCGCGACGCGCGTCGACAGGACGGCGTCGGTGCTGTCGATGTCCTCGGGGCGCACCAGGCCGGTGATGTGCAGCGTCTGCTTCTGGCCGTTGACGATCAGCGCTTGGTCGCCGGCGATCCGCAGCGCGCCCGAGGGCAGCACGTCGGTGACCTGGGCCTCCATCGTGCTCACGAACGTGTTCTGCCCGCTCTGCGTCTTGCTCGACTGCGTCTGCCGCCCGCCGCCCAGTCCCAGACCGAAGCGCAGCAGCGAGACGTTCGCGAGCCCGCTCCCCGGATTCAGGCCGAGGTTGTAGCTGTTGTTGACGCTGGTGACGTCGGAGCTGGTGCTGTTGACCGCGAAGTTGAAGATCACTTGCAGCAGGTCGCCGACTTGCGCCGCCTTGTGGTCCGCGCCGAGCCGCAGCGGATGTCCCGGTCCGGCCGGCGGCGGCGCCGCCTGGTAGAGCGTGTCGGCCGCGGCCGGCGCGCACAGCGCGGCGACCAGCGCGAGTGCAAACAGGGAGCGCCGAAGTTGCACGGCGTGCTGTCTCATCATTGCGGTGATACTCCGGGCAGGTTCAGCTCGACGCGGTTCTTTCCGGTGACGACCGCGGCGATCGCTTTTTGGGTCTGCGGGTTGAACACGGTGACGGTGTCGCCGATCGCGCCGCCGGTGCGGGCCACGACGTCGGCGGTGAGCGCGACGTTGCCGTCGCGAATGATGAGGATCGCCGCCTGGCCGGGCTTCACGACGGTGTCGGGGACGGTCTGCTCGACGTAGAGCGGCGCGCCTTTCACCGTCGCGCTGCTGAGCTTGCGCCCGACCAGCGCCTCGAGCCCCACCGCCGGACGGCCGTTCGAGGCGACGCGCGCGAGCGCGAGGTCGTCTTGCGCGAGCACCGCGCCCGGCGCGAGATCGCGCGCCGCGACCGCGGTGCGCACGTACGTGGTGATGCGGTAGCCGGCGACGACGGTACGGGTCAGCTTGCCGTCGATGCGGATCGCGATGGGAACACCGACGTACGCCGAGGAGACGAACGGCGTTCCGGCCGGCGCGATCTGCACCGCGCCGAGCGGAAGATTCTGATCGGCGACGGCATACGCCGGCGCGATCGAGCGGTCGGGGCCGCTGACGAGCGCCTGCGCGATCTTGTCCGCGACCGCCGCGACGCGCGTTCCGGCCACGACCTGCGTCTCCGCCGCAGCGGACGCGGGCGCGCCGGCCTGCGCGCAGAGCGCGCACACCAGCGTGCCGACCGTCGTGAGGAGCGCGAGCGCGCGGCGCGCGAGCATCAGCCTTGCTTCATCTGCACGGCGGTCGCGAGCATCTGGTCCGCGGTGCTGATCGCCTTCGAGTTCGCCTCGTACGCGCGCTGCGCGGTGATCAGGTTGACCATCTCGTTTACGACCGCGACGTTACTCTGCTCGAGGTAGCCGGCCTGCAGCGTGCCGGTTCCGTTGAGGCCGGGCTGCGAGAGTGTCGGCGCGCCCGACGCGCCGGTCTGCACGAACAGGTTCTGCCCCTTCGGCGAGAGGCCGGCGGGGTTCGTGAAGCGCACCAGCTGAATCTGGCCGATCTGCTGCGGCTGCTGCTGGCCGGGGATCAGCGCCGTGACGACGCCGTCCGCGCCGACCTGCACCGCCGTCGCGTTCGCCGGAACGGTGATCTGCGGTGAGAGGAAATAGCCGTCGGCGGTGACGATCGAGCCGTTCGCGTCCCGCTTGAACGAGCCGTCCCGCGTGTACGCCGCGGTGCCGTCCGGCTGCGTGACCTGAAAGAAGCCGTCGCCTTCGATCGCGAGGTCGAGCGGGTTGCTGGTCTGCTGCAGCACGCCTTGCGTGAACGTCTTTTCCGAGGCGCCGACCTTCACGCCGAGGCCGACGTCCTGGCCGACGGGGACGACGGAGGGGCCGACCGGCGTGCCGGGCGCGCGCAAGTTCTGATAGATCAGATCCTGGAAGTGCGCCATGTTCCCGCGGAAGCCGGTGGTGTTGACGTTCGCGAGGTTGTTGGAGATCGTGTCGATGTTGTACTGTTGCGCGATCATCCCGGTCGCGGCGGTGTACAGCGCTCTCATCATGGTCGGGGTCGCTCCTATGCGTTGCTGCGGCCGACGGTCTGAACCGCCTGGCCGACCGCGGCGTCTTGGGTCTGAATCGATTTTTGGTTGGCGTCGAACCAGCGCTGCGCGGCGATCAGATCGACCATCGAGCGGACGACGTCGGCGTTGCTCTTCTCGAGCGAGCCTTGTATCGCGGTGGTGTTGGCGGCGATGCGCGGTGCGGCCGCGCCGGTGTCGGCGAAGCGGTTCGAACCTTCCGGGCGCAGCGCGCCCAGGTTGCCGAACTCGACCAGCCGCAGCCGGTCGTAGCCGCGGCCGTCGACGCTGATCGTGCCGTCGCGCGCGATCTCGACCTTGCCGCTCTGCGGCAGCACGATCGGCGCGCCGTTGGCGCCCAGCACGCGATCGCCGTTCTGCGCGGTGAGAAAGCCGTTCTGGTCGCGCACGAACGCGCCGTCGCGGCTGTAGCGCAGCGCGCCGTTGCCGTCGCGGATCGCGAAGAAGCCGGGCCCGGAGAGCGCGACGTCGAGGTCGTTGCCGGTGGTCGCGATGAGGCCTTGCTCGTAGTCGGCCGGCGTGTCGTAGACCTGCGCGCCGCTGCCGAGCGCGCCGATCGGCACCTGCGCGGGGACCCCGTCGACGCGCGCGCCGCCCGTCTTTCCCGGATCGGTTTGGAAGCGGTAGAGCTCGTGCTTCGGCTGCGCCTGCACTTGCAGCAGCGTGCGCTTGAACCCGATCGTGTTTACGTTCGCGAGGTTGTTCGCGATCGTGTCGACCATCGATTGCGCGACGAGCGCTCCGGACGCCGCCGTGTACATGCCACGGACCAAAGTGAAAAACCCTCCGCACGGACTTCCGCCTCCGGAGTACCGGGAGCGGCGAACGCGGATCCGTCCATCGTTCGGGATCCGCAGCGGCCCCAACCGTGCGAGGGTTGTCCGGCCGCTTCCCTCAGTTGATCGGCGCCGTAGCGAAAGACTTTAGGCGCCACCGTGGAAGGCATGACCCGCGTCGTACGCGGGTCATGCCGAGATTCGCGCGCGATAGCGCCGCGAATCCTAGCCGGCGGTGCGGGTCGCGCGGAGGCGGGCGCCGATGTCGATGAGGCGCTCCGCGACCGCGGCGGCGTCCCAGGGGCGGTCGACCGGATCGCGCGCGAGCAGCGCGTGGATCAGCGCGGTCAGTTCGGAGTCGGCGGCGGGGACGAGGTCGCGCAGAGCGGGCGGGTCTTCCTCGAAGCGGCGCAGCGCGACGTCGAACGCGTTGTCGCCCGAAAACGGCGGCTGGCCCGTCAGCGCGTGGTACAGGACGGCGCCGAGCGAGTAGAGATCGGCCGCCGAGCTCGCCGTGCCGTGGCGCGCCTGTTCCGGCGCGACGTAGAACGGCGTGCCGACCAGCACGCCGGGCGCGGTGATCGCCGGGTCGTCGTCCTCGAGGTCGCGCGCGAGGCCGAAGTCCATCAGGTGCGGGATCCCCTGCCCGTCGACGATGACGTTCGCCGGCTTCACGTCGCGGTGCATGATCCCGAGCGCGTGCGCGGCGGCGAGCGCGCGCGCGATTCCCGCGCCGACGATCGCGACGCGCTCGGACGAGAGCGGTGCTTCCTCCGCGATGATCTCCTGGAGCGAGCGCCCTTCGACGTAGTCCATGACGATGAAGGGGCGGCCGTCCTCCGTTTCGCCGATGTCGTGCACCGAGACGACGTTCGGGTGCGCGATCTTCGCCTCGGCGCGCGCCTCGCGCTCGAAGCGCTCGTGGATCACGCCGGTCACGTCGCGCCGCCGCTGCAACAGCTTGATCGCGACGGTGCGGTCGAGCACGGTGTCGTGCGCGGCGAAGACGGTCGCCATCCCGCCGTGGCCCGCCACGTGGTCGAGGCGATACCGGCCACCGAGCAAGCCCTCCGTCCCCATCGCGAGGTCTTTACCCGCCGACAAACGACAAGCCTCGCGCCCCGCGGGCCCGTTACCGTCTTGCCGGAGCCGGTGATCCAGCATGGCTGACCCGCGTCGTACGCGGGTCATGCCCGGCTTCGCGCGCGAAGCGCCGCGAAGCCTAGACTTGCATCCGCGAGATTTCTTGGTAGGCGGAGAGCAGCTTCGAGCGCATCGCGAGCGTGAAGTTCAGCGCGAGATTCGCCTCTTCGACCGAGGTGACGACCTTCTGCAGGTCGTTCGTCTTGCCGTCGGCGAGATCGCGTGTCGCCTGGTCGGAGGCGTTGATCTTGTCGTTCACGCCGTCGAGCATCGACTTGACGGTGTCCTTGAACGAGGGGCCTTGCGTCTCGCCGGCGTTTCCGGGTATCGGACCGACGGTGGGTGCCTCCGCACCGGACGCGGAGCCGATGTCCGGGACGAACGTGCCGGGGATGATCTTCGAGATCGCGCTTCCGTAATCCATCAGGCTTTCAGAATCTCCAGCGTCGAGTTGCCCATCGCGCGGGCTTCCTGGATCGCGGTGACGTTCGCTTCGTACGCGCGCGAGGCGGCCATCATGTCGACCATTTCCTTCACGACGTCGACGTTCGGCATGTGGACGTAGCCGTTCGCGTCGGCGTCGGGATGGGTCGGATCGTAGACGAGCCGGTCTGGACTCTGGTCCTGAACGACGCCGACGACCTCGACGCCGGCGCGCGAGCGGGCCGGGTCGTTCGCGTCGTCGAGTGCGTTCGCCGAGTCCGAGGTGGGCTCGTTCTTCTGCGCGTACACGACGAGCTGCCGCTTGAACGGGCCGCCTTCGGCGGTGCGCGTCGTGTTGACGTTGGCGATGTTGTTGGCGATCGTGTCCATCGCGAGCCGCTCGGCCGACAGCCCGGTCGCGCTCACCTCGATCGACGTGTAGAAACCCACTAGATTTGTCCTCTGCTGACCGTCGCTACGGGGTCGTCTCGATCGCCTGGCGCAGGCGCGAGTACTGGTTCTGCAAGAGCTGACCCATCGTTTGCGCGTAGGCCGAGTTGAGCGAGAGCTTCGCCATCTCTTGGTCGACGTCGACGTTGGAGCCGTCGATGCGCATCTGCTGGTCGGTGTCGACCGTCGTCGTGACCGAGAACGGCTCCGGCTCCTGCGCGCCGCCGACCGGGATGTGCCGCTCGTCGGTTGTGACCATCGCGAGCTGCTCGGGATCCGGGTCGCTCGCCTCGGCCGCCGCCAGCGCTTCTTTGAAGGAGACGTCGGAACGCCGGAAGTTCGGCGTGTTGACGTTGGCGATGTTGTTCGCGATGACCGAATGCGCGGACCCCGCGCCGTCCAACGCGTTCTTGAGCATGCCGACGGTCTGGCCGAACGAGATATCGCCCATCACCACACCAATCGGCCGCCGAGCCCTCGGGCCTTAGCCGCACCCGCAACGGAAGCGGCCCCGGACGAAGCGTCCGAGGCCTGCTGTCCGCTGACTAAGCGGAGGTGACCTGATTGTATCCGGGTGACTAGGCCGGGTCAAGAACCGCCGCTTATGGGCACGCGCCCGGAGGGACTCGAACCCTCATCCTCCACTTAGTCAGAATGGTGCTTTATCCGCTTAAGCTGCGGGCGCTCGCCGGAGACGTAGGCCGGCATCAACGTGAATCACTCGTTGCGGCGCCGAGACTAGACCCAATTTGTCCGAAAGGTCCGTCGATCTCGTAGCCCAGGAATTCGAGCCGTTCAACCCCGAACGCTCGCCTTACCGGGTGGTGCGAACTGCTTCTCATCGAGGAGGTACGATGCCCGTTCCCCGCTTGACCCTGGGTACCGCGGCGGCTCTCGCGCTCGGTGCGACGCTGGCCGCCGCCTCGGCCGCATCGGAGACGCCCGCGCAGAAGATCGCGCGCGCTCTTTCGGCCGGACCGGCGTCGATCACCGCCCATGCGACGGTCGCCGACATGGACGCGAAAGGCAACATGACCGTGCTCCGCAAGGGCACGAACGAATGGACCTGCGTGCCGGGTCACGTCGGTGTCGTCGGCGACGACCCGTTCTGTGCCGACGCGGCGTCGATGCAATGGGGTGACGACTGGTTCCACCACAAGCCGAAGCCGACGAACACCAAGCCCGGGATCATGTACATGTTCGCCGGCGGAACCGACTGGAGCGCCAGCGATCCCTTCGCAACGAAAGGCACGCCGATCAAAGAGCCGCCGCACTGGATGATCATGTATCCGGTCGACAAGTCGTCCGGGCTGCCGACGACCCCGCGCAATACTGGAACGTGGATCATGTACGCGGGCACGCCCTATGCGCATCTCATGATCAACGGCAAGCAGTAATCTCGACGCAAACTCGTCGCACAAACGGAGCAGCCCCGGATACAATTCCGGGGCTGCTTTCCGCTGACGAAGCGGGAGATGGCTCGATTCTATCCGGATGACGAATCCCGGTCAAGCCCCGCCCGTACGTCGGCACGCGCCCGGAGGGATTCGAACCCTCATCCCCCACTTCGTCAAAATGGTGCTCTGTCCAATTGAGCTACGGACGCGTCCCGATCCCATAGCGTAGCCTTCAAGCGAACACATGCGAAGTGGTCGTCCGACAACGCTACTTTGGCCGAAAAGGACGTCTCGCGTGGAAGGCCACGGCTTCGACAAAACGCAAGCGCTCGTTAAGAGATACGAGGATGCTGAAACGAGCTCACTCCAATGGCAGCGATCGTGACGAAGACGGCCAAAGCAGTCAAAAGCGAAAGGACACGCTGGTCCGCACGCTCCGTAAAACATACGGAGACGATTTCCTTTCGGACTTTCACAGCGACGCGACTCTGCGCACGGTCTTAAAGAAAACTGGCGCAGATTCGCTCAGCGACTTGCTCCGAGGCCGGCGCGCGGGGAAGCGCGTATGCTAAACTTCTTGCACCCATCGGAGAAGCTCGTGGGCTGGAATTCTTTCCCGTACTCCTTCGGCTCGCAACAGATATCTGCAGATTTCCTTCGACGTCATTGCCGGATAGGTTTCCTTCAGTCCCGTGACAATGACCTTCGTATATGCTTTACTCGGCGCTCCTATCTTCAAGTCGCTGGAGGGTGTCGTAAACGTGATCACAGGCCATCCGTCTACGGTGTCGACGTTCAGCAGAAGACCATAGAGGCGATCCCCCGGGAGCACGAAGCTTTCGGTTTTTCGCAACTCGTCGAACGGAGGAACGAAACGTTTCCCGTTCACTTCCATGCCGTTCTCTTGACGAACGATGTCGTTGAATTGATCGTCTGAGATAAGATACATCCGGCCGTACGTCACGGATAGAGTTCCCGGGCGAATAAATGCGGGTGCACCGCCCCAGGATTTCGAGAACCACGCAAAGTAAAGGTCAAAATCGAGCAATATCGGTCTTGAATCCGAGGGCTGCGTCTTGTCGATGCAGCCGGGGTTGCGATGAGTAGCGCCGGGAGGGGTACCGCCGCTGATATAACACGTGAAGCGCTGCCGATTGAGGTTCGATCCGTAGCTGGCGTACCAGACTTTGTTGCTCATAGTCGACCCCCGTGCGAAGCAGGCAGGCTGCCGCATGCACTACGGGTTATCGAACGTGATGTTCAGTGCCCTCGGCATTCCGCGGCGGGCACGCGACAGACCGGATACGGAAGACTATACCGCCGCCGCCTTTCCGTGTCCATCACGAACCGGCTCAGTGAAGCGTCACCGAGCGAAGACTATCGCGCGAACTGGGCTGCGTGGAGGTTGGCGTAGGGGCCCCCGGCGGCGATGAGGTCTTCGTGGGTGCCGGTTTCGCGGACGCGGCCGCCTTCGATGTAGAGGATCTTCGTGGCGCGGCGGATCGTCGAGAGGCGGTGCGCGATGATCAGCGTCGTGCGGCCCGGCAAGAGGCGGTCCAGGGCATCTTCGATGAGGGCTTCGGAGTGGGAGTCGAGGGCGCTGGTCGCTTCGTCGAGGATCAGGATGCGGGGGTCGCGCAGGATCGCGCGGGCGATCGCGACGCGCTGGCGCTGGCCGCCCGAGAGGCGGATCCCGCGCTCCCCGACGATCGTCTGGTAGCCGTCGGGAAGGCGCTGGACGAACTCGTCGGCGTTTGCTTCTTTCGCGGCGGCGACGATCTCGGCGTCGCTCGCGCTGAGGCGGCCGTAGCGGATGTTGTCGGCGATCGTGCCGTTGAAGAGCTGCGTCTCCTGCGGCACGATCGCGATCGCGTCGCGCAGGTCGCTCAGCCGCACGCGCGCGATGTCGACGCGGTCGACGGTGATGCGGCCGGCCTGCGGCTCGTAGAAACGCGGCACCAGGTTGACGATCGTACTCTTTCCGGCGCCCGACGGCCCGACCAGCGCGACGACCTCGCCGTGCAGCATCTCGGCCGAGAAGTTTTGCAGCACCGGACGCTCGTCGTCGTAGGCGAAGGTCACCTTCTCGAACCGGACGTCGCCGACGATCGCCGGGAGCGGGATCGCGTCCGGCGGATCGTCGCGCTCGACCGGCAGGTCGAGGATCTCGAAGACTCTGCCGGCGCCGACGAACGCGCGGCCGAAGTCGGCGAAGAAGATCGAGAAGCGGTTCATCGGGTTGATCAGCAAGCTGGTCGCGGTCCAGAACTCGAACGCCTGCGCCGGCGTCAGCCGCCCGACCGAAACCTCGCGCGCGGTGAACGCGATCACCGCGCAGATCGCCAGCATCACGACAAACGCCAAGACCGGCGCCTGGGTCTGGTTGAACTGCGTGACCTTCATGTACGCGTCGAAGTAGCGCTCGTTCGCGGTCGCGAAGCGATTGCGCTCGAAGTCCTCGCGGCGAAACGCCTTGACGATCCGCTCGTTGTTGAGCACCTCGGTCAAGTTGCTCGAAAGGTCGGCGACGCGCGCTTGCGAGCGTTTCGTTCCGGCGACGATCAGCGCGTTGAACTTGCCGACGATCCACGCGATCAGCGGCGCCGCGACGAATAGGACCACCGCTAGAAACCAATCCAGCGAGACCATGTAGATCAGCGCGCCGATGAAGGTCACCGTGACTTGGACGAACTGGGGGAGCGAGATCGAGATCGCGTCGGTCATCAAGCCCAAGTCCGCGCTCATCCGCGCTTGTAGCTCGCCCGGGCGCCAGCGGTCGAACTCGCGCAGCGGCATCCGCGCGATGCGGTCGAACATCCGCAGGCGGAACGCTTGCACCATCTTCTGGCCGCTGAAGGCGGTCAGGTACGCTTGCCCGTACGCCGCGGCGTTCCCGACGATCTGCGAGACGACGATCAGCCCGACGATGAGGACCAAGACGTTCCAGTTCGGGTGCGGGACGAGCACGTCGGCGCGCAGATAGCCGGCCACCTTGGCGAGCGTCAGCGGCGCTACGCCGGCCAGGACGCCGAGCAGCGTTCCGGCGATCAGCCGCGGGTAGAACGGGCGCGCCTCGCGCAACAGCCGCCGGAAGGTGGGGCTCACCGCGAAACCTTCGCCGCCGCTCGCCGGTACCTTGGGTGCGAGTTCACCGACCGTGAGGTGTGCATCTCAACCGTGGATTGCTTCTTTCACAACGCCGTTCCGTCCGTCGCCCCGTGCCGGGTCTGCAGAAAACCGATCTGCGCATCCTGCCGCAACCAGAACGGCGATTGCCCCAGCTGCGTTCTTGCCGCCCGCATCGACGCGGCGCGCCAAACCGGCGCGATCAACGGCGGCGTCGGGCCGTCGTCCGGCTCGTACCAAGAGCCCGCCGGCGGAGCGGCCTACTCGGCGCCGCCGCCCGAGCCGCCTCCTCCGCCGCCGCGCGTGCAGCGTTCGGCCGCGGTCGCTTGCCGGCCCGAGACGCGCGCGCTCGTCGCGCTGAGCTATCCGTTCTGGCCGCTCGCGCTGCTGGCGCTCCTCGACTCGAAGGGTTCGTACTTCGCGCGGCGTCAGGCCTGGCAGGCTCTTGGCTTCAACGGCGGCTTGTTCGGCTTCTCGGCGTTCCTGACGGCGGCCGCGGCGATTCCGATCCTAGGCTTCAGCGTGTGGCCGCTGCTCACGTTCATCTTCCCGATCTGGGTCGTGGCGAGCGTGATCTACGCGGTCAAGGTGTGGAACGGCGACGACGTCAACGTCCCGATCGTCAGCGACTGGGTTGACGCGCGCCTTCCCGCTCCGCAAGCGCAGACGTAACCCAGGCTTCGACTTCGTCCGCTTCGCGCGGGATCGCCGCCGAGAGCACGTCGACGCCGCGCTCGGTGATCAGCACGTCGTCCTCGATGCGCAGGCCGATCCCGCGGTAGCGGGCCGGCACGGTGAGATCGTCGAGCTGGAAGTAGAGTCCCGGCTCGACGGTCAGCACCATCCCCGTTCGCAAAGCGCCGAGCTTGTACGCTTCGGCGCGCGCGGCGGCGCAGTCGTGCACGTCGAGACCCAGCATGTGGCTGACGTTGTGCAGCGAGTAGCGCTTGTAGAACTGGTTCTCCTCGCGCAGCGCTTCCGCCGCCGACGAGAGGATGCCGAGCTGTTCCAAGCCGGCCGCCAGCACGCGCATCGCGGCGCGGTTCGGCGCGAGAAAGTCGTTGCCCGGCTTGCACTCGGCGAGCGCGGCCTTCTGCGCGGCGAGCACGAGGTCGTAGATCGCGCGCTGTTCGGGCGTGAAGCGGCCGCTGATCGGGATCGTGCGGGTGACGTCGGCGGTGTAGAGCGACTCCGTCTCGACGCCGGCGTCGAGCAGCAGCAATTCGTTCTCGCCGATGCGGCGGTCGTTGCGCGTCCAGTGCAGCGTGGTCGCGTTCGGGCCGCTGGCGGCGATCGTGCCGTAGCCGGTGTCGTTGCCGTCGACGCGCGCGCGCAAGTTGAAGACGCCCTCGATGGTGCGCTCCGTTTGCGCCTCGGGGAGCGCGCGCACGACGTCGTCGAACCCGCGGTGCGTCGCCTCGATGGCACGCCGCAGCTCCCGCACTTCGAGCTCGTCCTTGATCAGCCGCATCTCCGACAAGTGCGCGGCGAGCTCCGTGTCGCGCTCGGCCTGCGGCGGAATCGACGCGTCGAGCGCGGGATCGATGCCGCGCAGCACCCGATACGGCGCGCGAGAGATTGCGCCCGCCAGATCGGCGGCCAGTTCGGCGAGCGGCTTGGCCGGGATGCCGTAGCGCTGCGCCGTCTGCGCCAGGCCTAAGCGCGGGCCGACCCACAGCTCGCCCTTCATGCGGTCGGTGAAGAACGTCGCGTCGGACTTCCCCGGGTTCGGCTCGGCGTAGAGCGTCGCGGCGTGGCCGTCGGGCTGCGGCGCCAGCACCAGCACGTTGTCCGGCTCGGTGTTGCCGCTCAGGTAATAGAAATTCGTCCCCGGCCGAAAGCGGTACGGCGTGTCGTTGGCGCGGATCTTCTCGTGCCCGGTCGGGACGATGAGCGTCTCGCCGGGGAACGCGCGCGAGAGCGCCGCGCGCCGCGCCGCGAAGCGCTCGGCACCGTCCACCGGGCTCGCCGGGGTCGCGGGCGCCGTCGCCCAGCCGGTCATCATGAAGCGCAGCAGGTTGTCGGGGTTGCCGGTGTCGTGCGACACGGTGGGCTTGTCGGCCATGGCCGGAACGATTCGCCTAGCGCGCGGAGGCGCCTCGGCGGCCGGCGGCACTGTGCGCCCGTTCCATCAAACGCTCGGCACACCTAGGAACCAGGTTGAACGAGGCGAACAGACGGCTCCCGGGAGCAGCTGGCCACGATGGGCCGGTACACGTCACCCGGTCGGGTCATGCGGATGGGGTCAAGCGTGAACAAGAATGTCGTTTTAATCAACGTCGATCATCGCTGGAAGGAACTGGCGCGCAAAGACGCGCTGGCGGGCAACCCGCCCCGCGACGCGGCCCTGCCGGACCCGCGCCAGGAGGAGATCAGGCGATTCTTCGACGCGATCTTCTCCCAGAAACGAACGCCGATGCTCGACGAGGCCGATGCCATCGCCGAGCGCTTGAACAAGACGCGATCGGCGCTGGCCGAGACAAAGCAAAAGATCGCGGCTCGCGAGCCGGTCGGTCAGCTCGAACAAACGCTGCACGCGGATCTTGAGTCCGCCAAGCCGGAAACGGTCCGGCGCCTCAAGCAGAAGCTCGAGGCGTATTCGCACCTACGGATCTTCCAAGAGGACCACGGGTTGACGCTGCCGGCGGAACGCCGGAAAAAACCTATCGAAGCCGTCGCCCAGATCAGCATCACGCTGGTCTTCGAGACCTTTATGAATGCTTGGTTCTATTCCGCCGGGGTCGGGCTGGTCGCGGGAGCGGTGGTGGCGTTCATCTTCTCGCTGGTCGTCGCGCTCCTCGGCTTCGTCACGGGCTACGCAGGTCGATACATCAACGCGAAAGGCGTGCTCCAGCGTGCCGCCGGATGGCTGGTGTTCGTCGGCGGGACCGCCGTGGCCGTGTACTTGTCTTCAGTCACCGCCACGTACCGATCGCTGGTCGAATTCATGCGCCTGGAGCTCCTGCGCAACCCCGACGCGAACGTCGACCTTTACACGCAGTCGGCACGCCTGTTTGCGACCGCGCTCGACGACGGGCGCCAAATTTTCTGGCTGCACATCCCGTTCCACGAGCTGAACTCGACGCTGCTCTTCGCTTTGGCACTAATCGCCTTCCTGAACGCAACGGTCGCCGGCTACCGTTTCGAAGATCCCGTCCCCGGCTACTCCAAAGTCTCGGAGCGGCACGACGAAGCCGAGGCCGCGCGCCAGGCGGCCGAGAACAAGCTGCGGCGCGACCTTCGAGCGGCCGCAGAGCGCATGAAAGCGGAGCGCAAGCATCTCGTCGACGAAGTGAACGGCGCCGGAAAAGTCCACGGCGACGTGAGGATCAAGTTCGAGCGCTGCACGCACAAACTTGCGGAGCTCGCCGAAAAGGTGGGTAACGAATACAAGCACTGCGTCAGCGAGTTTCGAGCCGAGAACACGCGAATTCGCGCGATCCCGGCTCCGGCGTACTACGCGGACCCGATCGACGAAGCCGGGCTGGAGACGAACCCCCTCGTCTTCGATCATATCCGAACGAGTCTGGACGCGCTGGAGTACTCGCATGCGGAGCTGGAACCGGAGATCGCCACGCTGAACGCAGAAATCGCCGAGCTGTCCGATCTGCGCGCTCAGCTGGAAAAGTCGATTACCGAGGTCATCACGAACTGGAACGGCGAGGCGATCAAGGAGTACGAGAAAGACCACGGCAGTTATCACGGACCACGGTCGATCACCTACGACGGTGTCGCACCGTCGAGCGGTCCGGCCACGGAAGTGACCAGCACCACGCGCACGTAGCGGACGATGGAGCTCTCCGCTTCTCCCAAGACGATTCTCATGGTCACGATCCCGCTTCTCGTAATCCTGGGGGTCGTGGTGTTGGTGAAGGCGCTATGGCCGGAAACGAACTGCCACGGCACTCCACCGCAACAGGTCGACATCGTTTTCGACAAGACCAAACCGTACTCGCCGACACAGGCCCATTCGATCGATCGGACGCTCGTCGAGATTCTGACCGCCGCCGCTGACAATGCCGAGATCAACATGTACTACATCACCAGCAATCCGGAGCGTCCCGATCTGGTGCTCAACGTCTGCAAGCCGCCGACGCGGGGCAATGCGCTGTTCACCGATCCGGCCGTGCAACAGCATCAGTTTCGCCTGACGGTCGTGAAGCAGGCGAAACACTTCGTGAGCGTGCACTACCAGCGCGTCGGGCCTGCGCCGATCGTCGAGTCGCTCGCGACGATCGCTCGCCAGCGGATCATCACCTCGAAGCTCGAACAGCACGTCAACGTGGAGTTCGACATCTACAGCGACATGGTGCAAGACTCGCAGGGGAAGTCTCTGAGCCGCGATCCGGGTTCGTGCAGCCCGGGAAACGCGGCGACCGCACAATTTCGCGACACGTACGGCGACGTGACCCAGTTCTTCCGCGACATCCCGGTGCATGTGTTCGGAATCCACCGCGACGCGGGGCAGTCGCCGCCCTACCCCGGTGAGCGCTGCGTCAGGGCATTCTGGGAGTCGACCTTCCCTCATCTGACCTGGATGACGGTATGAATCGGGCTCTCCAAGTCTTCGCCGGCTGCCTCGTCGTCGCCGTCGCGGGGATCGGCTTCGCGACGCTGTTGTATGTATCGGGCAAAGGCGGGTCGGCCGGTCTCGAAGTCGCCCGCGCGGTCTTGTACTTCACCTTCGGATTGGTCCCGATCGCGGCATATGCAGTCTTCATCGGTCGCCAGCTCCACACGCAATCCGCGCTCGTGAGCGACACGGCCGTCGACGCCGTGTACTACCTCGGCTTCCTCGTCACGCTGGCGACGCTGCTCGCGAGCGTCGTTTCGTACGCGGCGCTGGGAAAGAGCAGCACCGCGTCCGCTAATTTCGCCTTCATCGCCATCTCCTTCGGCGTGAGCCTCTTTGCGACCGGGTCGGCGCTGTTCGCGCGCGTCTGCCTAATCCTGATGCGTGACGGGCAGACACATGCGGATCCGGACCCGCAGCGCAGCTTGAACGACCGGGCGTACGAGCTTGAAGATGCGTGTCGCCGCGTCTCCGCGGTGATGAGCGAGGCCGTCACGTCGTTCGGTGAAAACGTCGAGAAGGCCAACTCCGTGCTCGGCGATCAGCTCTTCGAGACGATTCAGGACACGCGCGCGCGATTGCGCGATGCTACCGATGCCGCATCGCGCGACTTGACGGAATGCCGGCAATCGATGGGGGAAGCGAACGCGGCGCTCTTCAAGCAGATGTCGGACGTCATTGAAGAGGCGCGGAAGAGCCTGCAGGACTTCGTGAGAGCCGCATCGCTGGAGGCTCCGACGAGCGCGCTGTCCGCCGCGATCGCGGATGTGACGATGGCGTTCTCCAAGGTGCGCAAGCAAGTGAATGGGGCGTTTCAATCGTTCGAGACGCTCGAGAGCCGAGGCACTGCTGCGGTCCACAGCGTCGATGCGCTGGACTCGCACCTCCGGCACGCGTCCGAATCCGCCACGGCGATGAGCGATGCGTTCGTTAAAGCGTCCGCACAGGCGGCGGCGCTCGATGCCGAAGCCGTTCGTGACTCTCTTGCGCAGCTACGCGAGAGCATCGAGCGGCTGAACCGCGCGACGGCGGGGGCGGAACAGCGCTACATGACCGTGGCTGATGAAGCGATCGGCTCGATGACCGCCAAAACGCAGGATCTCACGACCGCCACCGAGCTCCTGTCGGGGGCCCTCGTGTCGATGGGCGACGAGGTGGCCGAGACGGCTGGGGCGATGGCCGCGAGAATGGCCGGACGAGTGCGATGATACGGAGCCCGGGCGTCGGCGACCGGATCATCCTGTTCACGCTCGTCGACCTTCTCCTTCAGATCATTTTCTTGGGGCTGTTCCTGTTCGCCGCGCACCGCGCCGGCCAGGGTGACGTAGACGACCGCATTGCGCAGCTGATACGGCAGTACGGCGTCGTGCGCGTTGGAGACTACCTTAACGCTACTTCCGAGCTGGTCGCGATCAAGGATATCGGACGCGTCGCCGTTGTTCCAGGCGGAAAGCCGAAGGTGACTCAGCCGCTCGACGAAGTGACCAAGCTTTTGCAACATCTCGACCGGGAGACATTACCGAGAATAGCCGGGATGAACAACACCGAGCTGAAGCATTTTACGGCGCTGGTCAAGAAACCAGACGTCCGAAGCCTTCTGGCCGAGCTCGCAAAGCTGTCGCCCAAGGATCAAAGGGCATTTGCCGGACTCGGAGGGGCATTCTTCAAAGCGGACCCGGATACGAGAACGAAGATCATCGCTGCCGCGAACGTCAAGCCGCTGTGCTTTGCCAGGCAGAACGCCTATCACATCACCGAAGTGCCGGGCGGCTACGTCGTGCGTCCGCTGATTCCTGACGTCCTCCCGGACGTTGCGCGTGCCGTGCCCGGACACCGAGGCATGGAAAGTTTCCGGCTCGGGGAGGCGGAGTTCGCGCGACTGGGAGAGGTGACCCTGGCCGCTCACCGCAAGTGCACCGTCAACGTGCAGCAGGCCACGACGACGAATAACGAACGGCAGTTCAAAACGATTCAATACTATTTCGGAACTTGGTGACCGGCGAAAGACAGACGATGGACCTCGATCGCATTCGAGCTGCCTGCGAGATCACGCAATCGCACGTCCGAACCATGGCGGCGGCGCGCGCGGCGGTGGCGCGCAAAGCAGCGGGTACGGCGACGACGCACCAAGTTGCGGTCCAAATCAGCACGCATCCCGAGCGTGCGGTTCGCCGTCCGTTCGCGCGTGTGGCCGCTGCCGTCTGCTTCGGCGTCTTGGCTGTCGCCCTCGTCCGGTGATCACTGTCCCGGCCGAAAGCAACACAACAATGTTCAGCGACTTCTTGATCTTGCTGGCAGCGACGATCTTCGTCATCGACTGGACGATGAAGAGACTAATTCCGATGGATTGGGCCGGCCCGATCCTCGGCGGAGTTCTTTTGTCGATCGTCGCGCTGCGGATCGTCGGTTCAACGGCATTTCGCAAAAAGACGGCGATCCCGAAAGTGGCTCTTTCTCTCGGTCTTCTCGCCCTCGGGCTCGGCAGCGGAAACCCAACAATCTCCACGCTAATTGCCGCCTTGATCGTCGCAATCGCGGTTATGATGTTTGGAATCTATTACATGTGCAGCTCGCTGTTCCGAACGCGTTAGAGCTGGCTCACCGGACGAGCGAATCTAGGCTGGCGCCCGGACCTCGCGGGCGTAGCGTTCGAGGAAGGCGCGGGCGACGGTCTCGTGGTCGACGACTGGCTCGGGGTAGGCACCCCCGCCGAAGAGCGGGAGCTGCAGCTGGCGCTGCCGGCGGCCTTCGTTGGGTTCGAGGATCGCGGCGTCCGGGAGGCCGGCGAGCTCCGGGATCCAGCGGCGGACGTAGCGGGCCGCCGGGTCGAAGCGGCGGGCTTGCTTGAGCGGGTTGTAGATGCGCGGGTAGGCGGCCAAGTCGGCGCCGACCCCGGCGATCCACTGCCAGTTGCCGGCGGCGAGCGCAGGGTCGTCCTCGATCAGGTAGTGGTCCCATTCGTCGCGGCCGACCCGCCAGTCGACCCCCAGGTCGAAGCACAAGAACGAGGCCGCGATCGCGCGCACGCGCGGGTGCATCCAGCCGGTCGCGCGCAGCTCGCGGATCCCGGCGTCGATCAGCGGGTAGCCGGTCCGGCCGCTGCGCCACGGATCGAGCGCCGCGTGCGTGCGCGCGAAGTGAAAGGCGCGCATCTTTGGCTGCAGCGGCTCCTCGGCGAGCGACTCGTTGAACCACGCAAGCTGCAGAAAGAAGTCGCGTTGCGCGAGCGCGCGCAGGAACAACTTCAGCGAGGTGCGCTCCTCGACCAGCAGAAACGCGTCCGAGGCGCGCTCGCACGCCGCGCGCACGACCTCGCGCGCCGCCAGCGTGCCGAACGAGAGCGGCGCGGCGAGATGCGAGGTCTCGCCCGAGCCCGGGACGTTGCGCGCGACGCCGTACTGCAGCGCCGGCCCGGCCAGGAACGCCGTCAGCTGCTTGCGCGCGGCCTCTTCGCCGACCGCGTCCGGCGCGCTCGCCTGCGAGCCGAACTCCTCGGGGATGGGGAGCGGTTCGCTGGCGATCTCCAGCGCGGCGAACGCGGCCGTGCCCGCGGCGGCGGTCGGGATCAGCGTCTTCCAGCGCGCGTGGTACGGGACGAAGGCGCGGTAGCCGTCGCCGCGGCTGTGCTCCGCAGCCGACTCTTCGGGCGGGACGGCCGGCGCGTCGTGGACGGGGAGCGCGCGCAGCCCCGCTTCCTCGAGCGTCGACTGCACGTCGCGGTCGCGGCGGATGCTCTTGGCGTCGTAGCCGCAGCTCCAGCCGACGACGCCAGCGCCGACCGCACGGGCCAGCGCACGCAGCACCGGGCCGGGATTGCCGCGGCGCACGATCAGCGCGCTGCCGCGCGCGCGCAGCGCTTCGTCGAGCGCGCGCACCGCGGCGCAGTAGTATGCGGCCCGGCGGGGCGAGCGTCGCAGCCGCGCCGCCGAGACGGGATCGATCACGTGGACCGCGACGACCTCGCCGTGGCGCGCCGCGGCTGCAAGCCCGGCGTGATCGCTCAGGCGCAGGTCCCTCGAAAAAGCGAAAACCGCCCGGGCCACGTCGCGGGCGGCGTTCACGGTTTCGGCCAGGGAGCCCTACAGGCTCTGCACGTAGGCCGCGACGTCCTCGACGTCTTTCTCGTTCAGCGGCGAGGGATACAGCTTGGCCATCGGCGGCTGCGGGTTCTTGATCCAGGCGACCGTCTGCGCGTAGTTTTTGCGGCTCTTCTCGTTCTTGAGGGGCGGCCCGATCCCACCTTCGGTGCCGGTTTGGCCGTGGCACGTCGCGCAGTTTGCGGTGAAGATCGCCTTGCCGTGCGCGGCGTCGCCGGTCGCTGCGGTCATCGCCGAGGTGGCCGAAGACGCGACGGGCGAGGACTGGGTCGTGGTCGTCGTCGTCGTGCTGCTCGACGACTGATCGCTTCCTTTCGAGCACCCGGCGAGGATCGACGCGGCGAGCGCGCCGGCGGCCAGAAATGCGAACGGCTTGGACTGCATGGGCCTCCTCTTCTTCGGCGCTGGGTGTACCCACTTTACGATTCCTTCACGCTGCGACGGGAGATCGATCTCCGGTCTGCGTACGTAGTTGAGCACCGTGAGCCGGGTCTTCATACGTTACGCCTTGCCGCGCGACGCCGACCGGCTCGTCGCGGACGGCGTCGTCGGCGGCCCTACGCCGAGCGGCGAGCCGTGGGCGGGGCGCGTGAAAAAGTGGTTGGACGAGCAGCAGGCGGGGCGCCGGCTCATCCTCGTCGCGGAAGATGCTTCGGGGCTGCTCGGCACCGTGCAGCTCGTCTTCCGCTTTCCGCCAGGCTACGCCGACTCCGAAGCGGCGAACGGGGTGGACGTGGCGATGGTCGAGGCGCTGCGCACGCGCGCCGACGCACCGCACGGCGTCGCGACGCAGTTGATCACCGACGTGCAGAACATCGCGCGCAAACGTGGGGTGAAGACGCTGACGTTTCTGCTGCAGATGGGCGATAACCGGGGGATCGCTCAGGCGAAGTCGTGGGGGTTCGAGGAGTTTCGCATCATGCCGGAAGCCGGCCGGATGTTGGCGTTCTTTCGCAAGTCCATCGAGTAGGTTGTTCGTAGTCGCGGGGGCGCGGTGTGGTGCGGTGACGGGCACGCGCCCTCGCACATCGTGTGCGAGGACGCTCTGTCTTCGCATCGCTTCCGCGCATCCTGCGCACGCTCGCTCACACGGCCCGCCACCGCACCACACCGCGCCCCCGCGACATGGTCGTGATTCGTTTGCGAAAGGGGTGGGCGTTGGCGGGATTGTGGCGTTAGCCGCCGATTTCGCTGAAGGCTCGCATCATCGAGGCGGTTTCGCCGAGGGCTAGGTGGTGGCGCTCGGGCTTGACGTGCATCGAGGCGCGGAAGAGCGAGACGATCGCTTCTTCGCCGCCACCACTGCGCAGCGGCGTGCGCAGGTCGATCAGGTTGTCGCCGAAGAGGCAGAGCTTTAAGCGGCCGTCGGCGGAGAGGCGCACGCGGTTGCAGCGCTCGCAGTAATCGTGCGCGAGCGGGGAGATGACGCCGACGGTGCCGGGAGCACCCTCGTATGCGAACGTGCGCGCGGGGCCGTTGCCGTGCGGGTTCGGAACCGGGGTGAGCTCGCCGAGCGCGGAGAGGCGTTCGAGGACTTCGTCGGACGAGATCCAGGCGTCGCGCTGCAGCTCGACGTTTTCGGTGACCGGCATGACCTCGATGAAACGAATGTGGACCGCGCGGTCGCGCGTCATCTGCGCGAAGGCTTCGAGCTCATCGTCGTTCGTGCCGCGCATCAGTACGCAGTTCAGCTTGACCGGGGTCAGGCCGGCGGCGATGGCAGCGTCGATGCCGGCGAGAACTTTGCCTAGGCCCGGACGGCGGGCGATCGCGGTGAAGCGGTCCTCTTGAAGGGTGTCGAGCGAGACGTTCACGCGGCGCAGGCCGGCGGCAGCCAGCGCGGGGGCCTGCTGCTCCAGGAGCAAACCGTTCGTCGAGAGCGCGATGTCGTCGATGCCGGGGATCGCCGCGATCATCCCGACCAGCTGGTGCAGGTCGCGGCGGATCAGCGGCTCGCCGCCGGTCAGGCGGATGCTCCGCACGCCGATGCTCGCGGCGGCGCGGACGATCGCCGTGATCTCCTCGTAGGTGAGGATGTCCGGCTTCGGGATCCAGGGGAGACCGGCTTCCGGCATGCAGTAGACGCAGCGCAGGTTGCAGCGGTCGGTCACCGAGACGCGCAGGTAGGTGATCGGCCGCCGGAAAGCGTCGACGAGGGGTTCGGCTACCTGCTCGATCAGGTCGATCACAGCCGTAGTCTTCGCGGTCGGCAGGGGGTATACCCGGGTCTTGCCTACCGCGTCAGGCGCGCGGGAGCGCGCCACCTCCATACACGACGCGCGCGCAGCCGCGGCGCGGTCGAACTGCCGAAATCAAGGCAGCACCCGTCAGCTTTCGGTGAAGACTTTCTCGTCAATCGGGACGTTCAGCTTGTAGTTCGCGAACTTCGAGCTGATGTCGGCGTTGTAGTGCGGGATATCGACCTTGCCGGTCTGCTGCTTGACGACGTAGTTGCCGGCGATCTGGTCGTACGTGTTCATGAACTTGATCGTCCCGCCGCCTTCGCTCTCCTTGTAGACGTACGTCATCTCGCTCACCGTGGCGGTCTTGTCGTCGACCTTCACGTCGACGTGGTCGATGCGGCCGTTCTTCTTGCGCACGAGCTTGAACGTCGCGTTCGTGCCGTCGTCGCCGGTCTTCGTCACCTCGTACAGCTTCGGCCAGTCGGACGGCGGCTCCATCTGGCCGACGACCTTCTTCAACTGCCCCGCGAGCGCCGGCACCGACTGGAACTGCACCGCGTTCTTGTCGGGCCGCTTGAAATACGCTTTGCCTTCCAGCGTCGGGCTCAGGTACGGGAACGTATGGAGCTGGATCGCGACGGTGACGTCGGCTTGGTAGGAGTTGAGGCCGCTGTTCACGTGCTGCATCCGCGTGTACAGATCTTCCTGCGCCGACGCCGGGAGCGAGGGGGCGATCAGCGCGGCGAACGCGGTGGCGGCGAGGAACGAAAACGAGCGGCGGATCATAAGCGTCATAATCTCACCTCCTTGAACGCCGTCGCGGGTCGGCTCGGTTCCAAGGCTGCCGCCACCTCGTCCCGGACCGCAGGGTCGCGCTCGGTTTCGGCGACCGCACGCAACGCGGCGAACGCTTGCGGCGAACCGATTCGACCGAGCGCCCAGGCGGCATGGCTGCGGACGAGCGCGCTCGGATCGTCGCGGAGCGCGCCGGCCAGTGCGGGCACGTCGGCACGGTCGAGGCCGTTGCCGAGCGCGACGGCGGCGTTCCGGCGCAAGACGGCGGCACCGCGCCAGCCCATCGCGGTGGCGCGCAGCCGCTTGAACGCCGAGCCGCGCAGGCGAAGGAGACCGTGCAGATCGGGCTCGGCTGTCTCTTCCGCCAGCGGGACGAAGGCGGCGTCGCCCGCGCGGCCGGCGCGGATGCTCGGCGGGCAGGCGTCGTTGCAGAGGTCGCAGCCCCACACCCACGTGCCGAGGAGCGGGCGAAGCGCGCGCGGGATCGCGTCGCGGCGCTGGGTCAGGTCGCTGATGCAGCGCGTCGCGTCCAGCGTGTAGTCGCCGCGCAGCGCGCCGGTCGGGCAGACGTCGACACAGCGCGTGCAGCTGCCGCACGACGTGCGCAACGGCTGATCGGGCTCGAGCTCGAGCGTTGTGACGATCTCGCCGAGAAAGACGGCGGATCCGAGCCCTTTGACGATGAGGCTCGTGTGCTTGCCGACCCATCCGAGTCCCGCGCGCGCCGCGAACGCGCGCTCCGCGAGCGGCGCCGTGTCGCAGACGACCCGCGTCGCCGGCTCGCCGTGCGCACCGTGTTCCGCTGTGGCGAGCGCGTCGATGCGCGCTGCGATCGCGCGCAGCATCGTCTGCATGCGGCGGTGGTAGTCGCGCGACCACGCGTACGCCGAGACGCGCCCGCGCCCGCGGCGCTCGCGCGGGACCGGCGTCGCGTACGCGACCGCGACGCAGATCACGCTGCGCGCGCCGGGCAAGAGCTGCGCCGGGTCGCTGGCCGTACGCGCATACGCGTCGTCGTACGACCACGTCGCCAAGTCGCCGCGCGCGAGCGAGTCTTGCATCCGCGCGCGGGTTGCCGGGTCCGCGTCGGCCGCGGCGATGCGCACGGCGCTCGCGCCGCATTCGCGCGCCGCAGCCTTGACGGCCGCCGTCAGCGCGGCGGCGTCAGAGCGTCGGCAAGCCTCCACGGCGGCGTTTGGCGGGGAAGGCTTGGTCGATCGCGGCGACGTCGGCGGCGTCGAGGCGCAGGTCGCCGGCGGCGGCGTTCTCCTCGGTGTGCACGACGGTCGCGGCTTTCGGAATGGTGAACGCGATCGGGTCGCGGGTGAGAAAGGCGAGAATGACCTGGCGCGGCGTCGCGCCGTGCTTGTGCGCGAGCTCTTCGAGCACGTGCGCGCCGGGGCGGTCGGCCCAGTCGCCGCGGCCGAACGGCGTGTAGCCGACGATCGCGATCCCGCGCTCGCGGCAGTACGGGAACTCGTGCTCCTCCACGCTGCGCTCGCCCAAGTTGTACAAGACTTGATTGCACGCGATCGGCTCGTGCTCGAGCGCGACTTGCGCCTCTTCCAGATCGTTCACCGAGAAGTTGCTGACACCGAGCGAGCGCGTCTTGCCATCGCGCACCAGCTGCTCGAGCGCGCGCATCGTCTCGCCGAGCGGGACGCTGCCGCGCCAGTGCAGGAGGTAGCAGTCGAGGTAGTCGAGGCGCATCCGCTTGAGCGTCGCCTCGCAAGCGCGAATCGTCGCCTCGTAGCGCGCATTCGACGGCAGCACTTTCGAGACAATGAAGAGCTGCTCGCGCGGCAGGTCCCGGATCGCCTCGCCGATCAGCTTCTCCGAGGCGCCGTCGCCGTACATCTCGGCGGTGTCGACGTGCACCATCCCGAGCTCGATCCCGCGGCGCAGCGCGCGCTTCGCCTCCTCGGCGCGCTCCCCGCGCACGGGCGTGTTCCACGTTCCCTGGCCGATCGCCGGAACGTCGCGGCCGGTCGGGCCGAACGGGCGCACGATCACGGCAAGAAATCCTCCGGGACGGCGGCGTCCTTGGCGGAGAGCCGCGGCTCGCCCGCGAGCGGCCAGTTCACGCCGATCCGCGGGTTGCGCCAGCTGACCGCGCCTTCGTGCGCCGCGTCGTACGGGACGCTGTTCTTGTAGTGCACGACCACGTCGTCGTCGAGCGCGAGGAAGCCGTGGCCGAAGCCGGCCGGGACGAACAGCTGCCGGTGGTTGCCGGCGGAGAGCTCGAAGCCTTCCCACTGCAAGTAGGTCGGCGAGTCCCGGCGCAGGTCGACGATCACGTCCCAGATGCGGCCTTGCAGGCACTGCACCAGCTTCGCCATGCGGAAGTCGTAGTGCAGCCCGCGGATCACGTTGCGCTTCGAGAGCGAGCACGAGTCCTGCGCGAAGCGGAGGTCGAGCCCGAGCGCGGCGTACTTCGGATCGGACCACGTCTCTTTGAAAAAACCGCGGTCGTCCGAAAACACGTCGGGGACGAAGACGCGCGCGTCCGCGAACTTCGTCGGAAACGACTCGATCACGCGCGTTCGGCCCGGGCCGGCGGCGCGGGGCTAGAAAAGATCGAATCCCGCATCGCGCGCGGCAAGGGCGAGAAGGCCATCGCGCAGATGATAGACCTTGCCGAATCCGGCCTCCTTGAGCCGTTCGGCCGCCCAACGCGATTTCGAGCCGACCCGGCAGGCGACTATGTACGTCTTCGCGCTGTCGAGCTCGTGCAGCCGCGCCTCCAGCACGCCGGCCGGGATCGCGACCGCACCGGGGACCTCGCCGAGGACGCGCTCGTGCGGCTCGCGCACGTCGAGCAGCAGCGCGCCGCCGGCGAGCGCTTCGTCGAGCGCGTCGAGGTCGAGCTCGGGAACGGTGCTCGGACGCACGGCGCGTTCCGGGACGTTCCCGACGTCATCGATCGTCGGCGACTCGCCGCACAGCGGACAGCCGGGATCGCGCGCGATGCGAACCTCGCGCACGCGCGCGTCGAGCGCGTCGATCAGCAGCAGCCGGCCGATCAGCGGCGTGCCGATTCCGAGCAGCAGCTTGATCGCTTCGTTGGCTTGAAACGTGCCGACCATGCCGGCGAGCACGCCGAGCACGCCGCCCTCGCTGCACGACGGGACGAGATCTTCGGGCGGCGGCTCGGGATACAGACACCGATAGCAGGGGCCGTCGGCTGCCGCGAACACCGCGACCTGTCCGTCGAACCGGAAGATCGAACCGTGCACGTCCGGCTTGCCTTCGAGCACGCACGCGTCGTTGACGAGGTAGCGGGTCGAGAACGTGTCGCTGCCGTCGACGACGACGTCGGCGAGCCGCACCAGCTCGCGCGCGTTCGCGGCGTCGAAGCGCCTCGCGAGCGCGTCGATCGCGATCTGCGGGTTCAGCGCGCGCAGTCGTTCGGCCGCGCGGTGCGCCTTCGGCGCGCCGACGTCGGCGGTGTCGTACAAGATCTGGCGCTGCAGGTTGGTAACGTCGACCGCGTCGTCGTCGATCACCAGGATGCGCCCGACGCCGGCGGCGGCGAGATACGCGAGCACCGGCGAGCCGAGGCCGCCCGCGCCGATGACGAGCACGCGCGCGGCGGCGAGCTTCTCCTGTCCCGCCAGCCCGACCTCGGGGATCAACAGATGCCGGCTGTACCGGCGCAGATCGCGCCGCCCCGCCAAAGTGCTCATCGTGCTGTTAGAGGGGCGCGTCAATCAAAGGGGTTGCGACGCGTTGCTCGGCGGGTGCGCGGCGCGGGTGGAGCGCGTTCAGCCATTGCAGCACCGCCGTGCGGCTGTTGTCGCCGGCGAAGGTGTGATCGCTCGGGACCGTGGCGAACGTCTTCGGCTCGGCGGCGCGCGCGTAGAGCTGCTCGACCGACGAGCGCGCGACCATCCCGTCGCGCTCGGCGGCGACGATGAGCACCGGGCGTCCCGCCAAGCGCGCGAGCGCGCCGCCAACGAGCGGTTGCCATTCGGCGGCGATCTCGGGGAGCGAGAGCCCGTCGACGTACGAGGAGCGCAGGTCGACGGTACCGCGCGCGCCCAGCGCTTCGAGCGCGCTCGGGCGACCGTAACCCGTTGCGATGGAGATCGCGCCGGCAAGCATCGGATCGCGGCTCGCGACGATGAGCGCCGTCGTCGCACCCATGCTGTGGCCCAGCGTGTAGACGGTCCGCGCGCCGCGCTCGCGCGCGAAACGAATCACGGCTTCCATCGCGGCGAAAAGATCGTCGACGCTGCGCAGCCGTCCGCCGCTCGAGCCCAGCTTGTGGCCCGGGAAATCGAGCGAGTAGACGGCGAAGCCGTGGCTGCCCAGGAACGAGCACAAGCCGTCGAGGTTCTGCTTCGAGCTGGAGTAGCCGTGGCCGACGACGAGCGTCACGTCGCGCGCGCGGCGTGCTTCGTACTCGAGCACGGCGACCGGGTTGAAGCCCGCGTCGACCCGGTGCAGGGTGACGTTCACGAGGCGGTGTTCGCGATCCAGGCGGCGTCGCCGTCGCGGTAGATCTCGCGTTTCCACACCGCGACACGCGCTTTGAGGGCGTCGATCGCGTAGCGGCACGCGTCGAACGCCTTGCCGCGGTGCGGCGCGGCGACGACCACCGCGACCGACGGTTCGCCGAGCGCGACGCGGCCGGTGCGGTGGACCATCGCGATCCCGAGCGGCCCGAAGTGCGCCTCGGCCTCGCGCGCGATCGCTTCCATCTCGGCGAGCGCCATCGCCTCGTAGGCCTCGTACTCCAGCGCCGCGACCGGACGCGGATCGCCGGGCGACGTCTCGCGCGTCGTGCCGAGGAACGTCACCACCGCGCCGTGCGCCTTCGTCTTCACCGCGGCGACGAGCGCGTCGGCGTCGATCGCGTTCGCGCTCAGTCCGATCACGCCGCGGCGCTTCGTCGCCGGGGCGCGCACATCATCCGCCGCCGACCGGCGGCAGCAGCGCCAGCTCGTCGCCCTCGCGAAGCACCGTCGCGCCCTCGATCAGCTCGCCGTTGCGCGCGAAGCGCGTCGACGCCCGCAGCCCGGCCAGCTCCGGCGAGCCGGCGGCGAGCTGCGCCCAAACCTCGCCGGCGCTCGCGCCGTCGGGCACCGAGACGAGCCGTTCGCCGAATCCGAGCAGCTCGCGCAAGCGCGCGAACGCGAGCACGCGCACGGTGACCAGGCGCGCGGCGCTCGACTTCATTCGCCGCCGAGGTCCGTCGTGTAGCCGTGCTCTTTCAGCCACGCGCGCGAGTCGTCGTGCAAGCCCAGCAGGTCGATGCGGTTGCAGGTGAGCTTGTGCAGCAGCACCTCCCAGAAGTGCTGCGGCTGTCCGTAGACGTCGTCGGGGATCAGGTTGTGCGTGCGGGTGAACTCGCGCAGCGCCGCCCAGTCGCGCTGCGCCAGCACGGTGCGCAGCTCGTTCTCGTACTCCGGGCTCGGCGCCGCCGGCTGCATCTTCACGCGGACTTCTGCGCCTGCGGCAGGCAGAACCGCTCGATCGCCAAGGCGACGCCGTCGCGGTCGTTCGGCGCCGTCGCGTAGCGCACGGCTTGGCGCACTTCGGGGAGCGCGTTGCCCATCGCGACCCCGATCCCGGCCCAGCGCAGCATCGGGACGTCGTTGCGCGAGTCGCCGATCGCCAGCACCCGATCCGACGGCACGCCGAAGTCCGCGCACAGCCGCGCGAGAGCGTTCCGTTTGCTCGCCTCGCGGTTGAGCACCGCGCACTCGACGAAGTCGTACCACGTCTCGTAGCGGAAGCTCAGCGGCAGATCGCCGAACTCGCGCTGCATCCGCGTCACCGCCTCCTCGCCCATGAAGCGAATGAACGTGGGGGCCTGCGTGAGCAGCTCGTGCAGCGAGGGCGCTTCGTACCAGTTCGGGCCGCGCATGTCGTCCATGAACACTTCGGAGCCCTGCAGCCGGTAGAACGCCTCGTCGAGGTAGACCGCGATCGCGAGCCCTTCGCGCTCGGCGAACTGCACCATCGGCTTGGCGTACTGCAGCGGGACGGGGATGGTCTCGAGCGTCTTGTTCGCGCCGAAGTCTTTGGTGAGCGCGCCGTGGCAGCAGATGACCGGCAGGTTGAGGCCGAGCTCCTTCGAGATGCGGATCGGGGTGTCGACGCCGCGCCCCGTGACCAGCACGACGCGGATCCCGGCTCGAAGCAGTTCTTTGATCGCCTCGCGGTTGCGGACGCTGATCGTCTCGTCGGGGGCGAGGAGCGTTCCGTCGAGGTCGAGCGCGACGAGATCGATGGTATTGGGTGGCATGCTTTGTCCGTGAACGAGTTCGCGCCGCCGTTCCGTCTCCATGCGGGCGGGCGCCGGCGGCGTCATTCCTAGTTTCGGCACCGGGCCAGGCTTCTTCATATCGGCGGAAGAGGACGATACCCACCGCGCGGGATGCCGCAACGGCCCGGCCGGCGAATACGTTGAGCGAACATGCGCACCTTCGTCGCGGTCCTCGCGCTGCTCGCGGCGAGCATCGGCCCCGCGCTCGCTCAGAACCCAGTCCAGCGGTGCTCGCACGAGACCTTCCCGGTCGGCGGACAGTCGGTCCAGGTGACGGTCTGCGCCGGGGCGCCGAACGGCGGGAAGACCGTCGCGGTGAGCGAGACGTTCAAGGGCGCCGCGACCTCGTTCAACCACGCAACCTCGATCGAGGTGCTCGGCGGGGCGACCTCGCGCGGGATCGACGACGTCTCGCTCACGCCGCTGGGGCTGCCGTACACGATGCACCTGACGCTCGCGTACCGCGACGCCGGGGTCTCGATCGAGCACGCGCTGCTGCTCCCGGGGGCCATTCCGCTCAAATAGCCGCAACCGGGCACGGGCGCGCGGGTTCTAGGGCACAGACATGTGGTGTCGAGGCTGATGCCCTGTACCAGCGTGGCGCCGGAGCTGGACGCCGTCGGGCGTGCCCGGTACGTCACGGACCACCTTCCTCCCGGACTCTTCCGGCTCGCCGAGGGCGCCGACTCGAACGCTCCCTGGCGCGTCTCGCCGGAACCCTTTCCGCTCAAGCCGGCGACGCTCGCCGCCATCGAGTCGCTCGGCGACGACCTGCTCGCTTTCTACCGGGCGCTCAACGCGCTGTACCTGCGCAGCGCGCGCGGGACGGCGCCGGCGTTCATCGCCGAAGAGCTCGACCGCGGTAAGCCCGAGCAGATCGTCAAGCTCGCGCGGCAGAACCGTTTCAAGCAAGAGATCCCGCGCGTCATCCGGCCGGACCTGATCCTCACCGACGACGGCTACGTCGCGAGCGAGTTGGACAGCGTCCCGGGCGGGATGGGGTTCACCAACGCGCTCGCGCAGACGTACTGCGAGATCGGGAGCGATTCGGTCGGCGGCCCCGACGGGATCGCCGAGCGGTTCGCCGCGATGACGGCGTCGACGGCGTCGGTCGCGCATCCGACCGTCGCGATCGTCGTGAGCCAGGAGTCGAACGACTACCGCGGCGAGATGACGTACCTCGCGAACCGGGTGAACGCCCTCGGCCTTGCCGACGCGATCGTGTGCGCGCCGCAAGACGTCGTCTTCACCGAGGAGGCGCTGTTCGCGCGCCGCGCGGACGGGCGCGAAGCGAAGATCGACGTCCTCTACCGAAACTTCGAGCTCTTCGACCTGCTCAACGTTTCCAAGCAAGAGCTGATGCTCTACGCCGCGCGGCACAACCGCGTGAAGATGACGCCGCCGCCGAAAGCGCCGTTCGAGGAGAAGTCGACCTTCGCGCTGCTGCACCACCCGGGGCTGCGCGCGTACTGGCGCGCGGAGCTCGGCGAGAAGATCTACGAGCGCCTGCTCGGAATCTTTCCGCGCACCTGGATCGTCGACCCGCGGCCGATGCCGTGGCAGGCCGCGATCGCCGACTTGTATGCGTCGGGACAGCCCGTGCACGACTGGGCGCAGCTCGAAGATCTCGGCAAGAGCGAGCGCGACTACGTCCTGAAGCCGTCCGGTTTCTCGGAGCTGGCCTGGGGCTCGAAAGGCGTCAAGGTCGCCAACGACCTGCCGAAGGACGAGTGGAAGAAAGCGCTGCACGACGCGCTCGCCTCGTTCGACCGCGTGCCCTACATCCTGCAGCGCTTTCACAAAGGCAAGCGCGTGCGCGTGCCGTTTCTCTCGACCGCGGCCGGCGAGATCAAGGAGATGGACGGGCGCGTGCGACTGTGCCCGTACTACTTCGTCGTCGGCGAGCGCACCGAGCTGGGCGGGATTCTGGCGACCGTCGCGCCGGCCGACAAGCGTCTGATCCACGGCATGAGCACCGCGATCATGGCCTCGTGCCGGGTCGCGGACGACGGGTTCTGAGCACGCAAGCCGCCCGCTCGCAATTGATCGCGGCGGAGCGCAATCGCCACCGGATCGTGGCGTTCGGCTGCGCGGCGGTGGTCGCGTTCGTCGTGTACCTGATCGTGCCGATCTGGCTCAGCGGCGCGACACGGTACGTCGCGGCGTACGACGCGGGGACGGTGGCGCTGCTGGCGATCTACTGGCTCAAGTTCGTGCACGAGGACCCGCAGAAATCGCGCGACCGCGCCGCCGCGGACGATCCCGGGCGGAACGTCGTCTTCCTGATCGTGCTGCTGGCGGTGATCTCGGGGCTCGTCTCGGCGATCGCGATCATCGGCCACGGCCCCAAGGTGCACACCGAGCTCGAGAAGTGGGAAGCGTACGTGCTCGGCGTGATCGCGATCACCGCCGGCTGGTTCTTGGTGCACACGATCTACACGTTCCGCTACGCGCACCTGTACTGGTACGACGACGACGGCGACGGCACGGAGTGCGGCGGAATCAGGTTTCCCGGCACCGACCAGCCCTCGGACTGGGATTTCGCCTACTTCTCCTTCACCCTCGGCACCTCGTTCGCCGTCTCCGACCCGCAGGTCACCGAGACGCGCGTGCGCCGCGAGGTGATCGGGCACTCGATCATCTCCTTCGCCTACAACTCCGTCATCGTCGGGATGGTGATCAACCTGCTCGCCGGGATCTTCTCAGCGACCACCGGCGGGGGCGACGGCGGGCCGAAGTAGCCGGCGCTTCGCGCGACGTGCTCGATCGGTGCGAGCTCAGCGCGTGGCGAGCAGGTGCTCCAGCGTGCGCTCGAGATCGCGCAGCGTTCGGCACTCGCGGACGAGGTGGCAGTACGGACGGTAGCGGAGCATCTCGGAATCGCCGCTTCCCCACGACGACGGCGATTCGGGGTTGAGCCAGATGACGCGCTTGGCGCGGCCGTACAACGATTTCACGATGTCGGCGCGCGGATTCGCGTAGTTGCTGCGCGCGTCGCCGATGACGATCACCGACGTGTGCCGGTCGACGTCGTCGAGCGCGAGCTCGGCGAAGTCGGCCAGCGAACGGCCGTAGTCGGACGAGCCCAAGCCGACGCGCGCCATGATGTCGGCGATCGCGTTCTCCACCGGTTCGCGCTCCAGGATGTCGCCGACTTCGACGAGCCGGGTCGAGAACGCGAACGAGCGGACCTCGCGCAGCGCCTCGTTGAGGCTGTAGAGGAAGAGCAGCAGAAAGTGCGCGACCGGCGCGACCGAACCGCTCACGTCGCATAGCGCGACGACGCGCGGCTTCTCGAGCTTTCGGCGCTTCCAGGCGGTGACGAACGGCACGCCGTTGTGGCCGCTGTTGCGGCGGAGCGTGCGGCGGACGTCGAGCCGTCCGCGGCGACGAGCGCGGCGGTCGCGGCCGTAGCGGGTGGCGAGGCGCTTCGCCATCGCGCGGACGATGACGCGCATCCGCTCGACGTCGCGCCGGTCGGCATTCCAGAGCGTCGCGGTCGCGAGGTAGTCGTCGCGCCAGCGGCGGTTGTCGGCCGCGGCGGCGAGCGCGAGGTTCCGCTCGACGAGCGCACGTGCACGCTCGCGCAGCTCCTCGCGCGCGCGTTCCAGCGTCTCGGCGGCGGGATCGCCCGCTTCGCGCAAGCGCGCGATCGCCGCGTTCAGCTCCGCGAGTCCCATCTCTTCGAGCACGCGCAGGGCGAGCATGTTCGTTTGCGTCCAGACGCGAATCGCCGAAACGCCGGCGCGGCTTCCGGCTCGCTCCATCGCGACCGCAAGGCCGGCGCGATCGTTTTGAAGCAGCATCTGCGCCAGCGACGATTGCGCAGCCGGCTCGCCGGCGGCGCTTCGGTCCTTCGGCCGGCGCGATGCGTCCTTAGCTTCGTTCTGCAGCGCCGTCGTCTCGTCGGACGACATGCTTCCGAAGTCGTCGCGGGAGAAATACAGCTCGAAGCACTCCTCGAAGAGCAGCTTCTCCTCGCGCGACTTTGCAACGGTAACGGCGAGCGCGTCTTTGACCGCGGAGCGGTCGGCAAAGCCGACGCTCTCCAGCGCCCGGAACGCATCGATGCTCTCGGCGACGGAGATGCGCACCCCCGCGGCACGCGCGGCGTCCAGAAAGCCGAGAATCGTGCCCTTCACGGCGCTCGGGACACCCGTCAGCCGGTGACGACGGCGTCGCGCGTTTTGAGCACGAGCTCCGCCACGCGCTTCGTGGCGGCCGCGACGTCGTCTTGGTACTTCAGCAGCACGTTGAGCGTCTGGTGCACGACCTCGGGATCCAGCTCCTCGACGTTGAGGAGCAGCAGAACGCGCGCCCAGTCGATCGTCTCGCTGACGGATGGCAGCTTCTTGAGCTCGAGCGCGCGCAGCTGCTGCACGAACGCGACGAGCTGCGCGCGCAGCCGCGCGTCGACGCCGGGGACGTGAACGTCGACGATCCGCGCTTCGAGTCTCGGGTCGGGATAGCCGATGTACAGGTGCAGGCAGCGCCGCTTCAGCGCATCGCCCAAGTCTCGGGTGTTGTTCGAGGTCAGCACGACGAGCGGCGGCGTGGTCGCGGAGATCGTCCCGAGCTCGGGGATCGTCACCGCGAAGTCCGAGAGAATCTCCAGCAAGAATGCTTCGAACTCTTCATCGGATTTGTCGACCTCGTCGATCAGCAGCACCGCCCCGCCCGGCTGCCGCAGCGCGCGCAGCAATGGCCGCGCCTCGAGAAACTGCTCGGAGAAAAACACGTCGTCGAAGCCTCGCAGCTTCTCCAGCGCCGCTTCGAGATCGTCACTTTCGTCGATCGCGGAGCCGAAACGGTCCTTGAGCAGCTGCGTGTACAGAAGCTGCTTCCCGTACTTCCACTCGTACAGCGCCTTCGACTCGTCCAAACCCTCGTAGCACTGCATCCGAATCAACGGCAGTGCCAACAGCCGCGCCGCCGCCTTGGCCAGCTCGGTCTTTCCGACTCCGGCAGGCCCTTCAACGAGAATAGGTTTCCGCAGCTCACGCCCGAGGTAAACCGCGGTCGCGATCTGCCGAGTGCAGATGTAGTCGACCTTCGCAAGTCCAGTGGCTACTGCGTCTATCGCGGTTAAGCTCCTCGGGCCGATCTTCTCCATGCGTACGCGTAGTGTTCATCACGGGTGCACCGGCGCCTCGGTCCGGCCGCCGGCGTGAGGCGAACGCCGGCTTCCGCCCCCGCCGGTCTATTCGGGCACCGCCGTCGGAGTCGCAGCCGTCGGCGCCACTCGGCTGGGTAGACCGGCTGGATATAGGCGCGTCACGATGGCGCGAAGATCAACGTTTCGGTACAGGTCGGCATGTTCGCGCAACGATCCTTTGATGGCATGATTCAGCGAGACGAGAACGACTTGTACGCCTTCGCGGCGCGCAACCTTCATCGCCGGAACGATGTCAGAATCGCCCGAAACGACGACGATCCGGTCGATGAGCCGGTCCTTCGCCATGAGCGCCACGTCCAGGCCGATGCGCAGGTCAACACCCTTTTGCCGGAGCACCGGAATAAAGTCGTTCGATGTCGGAGCCCGTCGGTGCTCGAGGATGTCGCGCGTAGCCCGGTCCGACAATGCCCAACCGTCGAACGAGACCTCACCGAGCCGAACCGCAAAATACGGTTTGGTCTTGAGAATGCTTAACGTCGAGTTGAAGAAGTTCTGTTTGGCGATCGACACGGGGGGCTTCGGCCCGTCGATCGGATGTGGCTTGTTGCTGCCATCGCCGTCGTACGGTTTACAATCGTAGTATAAGACTCGATGCATTTCTTCATTGTCCGCCGTCAAAACGCAGTTTGAGGCGAACGCTTCGATGATGTCGGCCAAGGACTTGAAATCGACGGGAGCCGGCAGGAACGTGCGAAGGAATCCGGCGTCGATTAAGACGGCTGTTTTCTTCAAGATTCTCCCACCCGCAGAAGAAAGGGACCTTGCGGTCCCTTTATAGGCATTGAAACTCGCCCCTAACGGAGCGATTACTCAGCAGTATACAATACAAGCCCTAAGGTGTCAAGTTCATTATCGCGTGCCGAAAAGCGTCCATATCAGTGCGGCTTTGTGCTACGGCAAATCGTCGAGGATCCGATCGATCTCGTCGGCGGTGTTGTAGCCATGAGGGGCAATGCGAACGCCATTGGAGCGGTACGTTGTGACGATATTCGCTTCACCGAGTCGCTTGCCGAGCGCAACAGAGTCTACGTCCTCGCGGCGGAAGAGGACGATGGCCGATTTTAGATCGTCGCGAGAACGGTCGCTAACGACCGTCCAGCCGCGGGATTGGAGGCCTTCGGTGAGGCGGTCTGTCAGCCTGAGGACGTGCGCGGCGATGCGTTCGATGCCGGCGCTGGCGAGGACGTCGATCGAGGTGGCCAGCGAGAGGGCGCCGAGGTAGTTGGCGGTGCCGCCTTCGAAGCGGGAGGCGTTCGGCGCGGGCGGCTGGTCGAAATCGAGAAAGTTCCACATGTCGGCGGCGGAGCGCCAACCCGGAAGACGCAGCGCGACGCGGTCGAGCAGCGACGCGCGCAGCCACAGAAAGCTGATTCCCTGCAGCGCCATCAGCCACTTCGCGCCGCCGGCGTAGACTGCGTCGACCCCGGTTGCGTTCACGTCGAGCGGGAACGCGCCGAGCCCCTGAATTGCGTCCACGACGAACAACGCGCCGTGCGCGTGCGCGACCTCCGCCAGCGCGGCGAGATCGTGGCGATAGCCGTCCTCGAACGACACCCACGACACCGCCACGATCTTGGTGCGTGCTGAAATGTACCGCCGCAATACGTCCGGCGTCATTCGCTCGCGCGGCGCGTCGATCAGCGTCACCGTCACGCCACGGTCGCGCAGCACCAGCCAGGGATATGCGTTCGCGCCGAACTCGTTCGCGCCGGTGATGACCTCGTCGCCGGGACCCAGGTCGAGCCCTTGCGCGATGATCGTCGCACCGTCCCCGGTGTTGCGGAGCAGCGCGATCTCTTCGCCTCGCCCGCCGATGAAGTCGGCGATGCGGCGGCGGTACGCGGGCACTGCGGCTTCGCGCGGCCACGTCCCGAGGACGCCGCGCGCGGCGTGGTCGTCGACCATCGCGCGCACGGCATCGCGCGTCGCGATCGGCAGCACACCCACGGCGGCGTGGTTGACGTAGACGAGCCCGGGCGCGAGCGCGAACGCTTCGCGGGCCAGCGGCGCCGAAGCTGCTATCAACTCGTCGGGCTGGCGTTGACCACGATGTCGGCCCGGGACGCTCCCGGCGCAACGCGCAGTTTCCCGCCGGCGAGGCGGGTGACGAACGTGTCGAGCGGAACGTACAAGTCGCCGTCGCGCATGAACGCCGTGCCGCGCATCGTCACCGCGCCGTCGTTGACCTTCGCGGTGCGGCTCCCGGCCGTGAACGTTCCGGTCGTCGTGCCGATCGAGACGACGACCGCCTTCCCTTGAAACGTGAGCAGTCCGTCGAACGCTTTCACCAGCTTGACGACGTCGGCATAGATCACGCCGTCGTGGAGCAGCGCGACGTCGCCGACCCGGTCGAGCGGGCGGCCGTCGAGCGTGACCGCGACGATGCGGTCGGCGGCGCGGGCGGGCGCAGCGGCGCCGAGCAGCGAGGCGGTGATGACGAGGACGGCGGCGAGTCTCTTCATGAGTAGATATCCTTGGTGTGCCAGGCGATGTTCTGCGCCCGGTCGCCGACGCGCTCGATGATCGAGACCACGAAGAGCAACAGGGTACCTGCCGGTACCGTACCCGGATCGCGCTGCATCTCAGCCTGGAGCGCCTCGATCCCGCTTCGGTAGAGCGTGTCGACCTGGTCGTCGCGCTCGATCACGTCGTCGGCGAGCGCGGCGTCGCCCTCGCGGTAGGCGCGCATCACATCCTGCAGCATCTCGTAGGCCAAGTTGGCGATGCGCCCGACCTCCACGCTCGCCGGGCGCACCGAGACGTCGGCCAGCTTGATCGCGTTCTTCGCGATGTCGACCGCATAGTCGCCGATGCGCTCGAGGTCGGTGACGATCTGCAGCATCCCCGCGATCGCGCGCAACTCGCCCGCAACCGGCTGCTGCTTCCAGATCAGCTCGATGCAGGCCGTCTCGACGCGGCGGCGGGTGTCGTCGATCTCGTCGTCGCCCGCGACCACGCGGCCGGCCAGGACGACGTCGCGCCGTTCGAGCGACTGCATCGCCGAACGGATGGCATCGGAGACGAGCGCGCCCAGTCGGACGACGTCGAGGCGCGTGTTCTCCAGCGCCTGGTGGTACGCGGTACGCATGGCATCCCCACCATAGCAGAGGGGAGGGCGTTCCTCAAACCCCGTGGTACGGCGGCGCGATGGAGACGATCCTGATCGACGGCGAAGGCGGCCCGGTCGCCACCATCACGCTGAACCGGCCGGCCTCTTTGAACGCTCTTAACGTGCGGATGCTGGACGAGCTGAGCGACGCCTTCGCGCGGCTCGGGCGTGACGAGAACGTTCGCGCGCTGATCCTCACCGGCGCCGGGACGAAGGCCTTCGCCGCCGGCGCGGACATCGGCGAGCTGAACGCGCTTCCCAGCGCGCGCGCCGCCGAAGCGCAAGCGCGCACAGGACAAGCGCTCACGACGCTGATCGAGCGGCTGCGCGTCCCGGTGATCGCCGCGGTGAACGGCTTCGCGCTGGGCGGCGGCTGCGAGCTCGCGATGGCGTGCGACATCCGCGTCGCGAGCGAGAACGCGAAGTTCGGCCAGCCTGAGGTGAACCTCGGGATCCTGCCCGGCTACGGCGGCACGCAGCGCCTGACGCGCCTGGTCGGCGAGGGCACGGCAATGTACCTCTGCCTGACCGGCGAGATGATCGACGCCCAAGAAGCACTGCGGGTCGGGCTGGTCCAGAAGGTGGTCCCGCTCGACAGCCTGCTCGGCGAAGCCCAGCGAATCGCCGGCCTGATCGCCGACAAGGCACCGCTAGCCGTGGCCGCTGCGAAGCGCGCGATCGTCGACGGCGCCTCGGTTCCACTGGCCGACGGGCTCGCGCTGGAAGCACTCCTTTTCGGCCAGACCGTGACGACCGACGACTTCCGCGAAGGCTCCCGAGCCTTCCTCGACAAGCGAAAAGCCGAGTTCAGCGGCCGCTAGAGGCGAGCCGTTTTGCGAGGCGCCGTGTAGCGGGCGGTGACGGCGGACATCTCGGTTTCGACGTTGGGGTCGAAGCCGATCCAGCGGGCGACGACGCGGCCGCCCCCGTCGACCGCGAAGAGCGACGGATAGCCCGTGACGCCGAAGGCGTGGGCGACGGTCTGGTCCGGGTCGAGCGCGACGTCCGCCATCTTGAACCGGGTCGCGAAATTGCGCGCGGTCGAAGGGTCCTCGCCGACGTCGACCGAGATCACCTCGACCGCCGGGTGGGACTTCTTGAAGTGCTGGACCAGCGGGATCGAAGCGCGGCACGGGTCGCACCAGGAGGCCCAGAAGTCGAGGAAGACGAGCCGGCCGCGGTTGCGCCCGAGGTCGAAGCGGCCGCCGTCCAGCGTCGCGAGCGAGACCGGAGGCGCTTGGACGACGTCGCGGTGCAGCCGCGGGAGCACGACGAATCGGGCCAGCGCGACGAGGACCACCAAGACGGCGAGGACGTCGAGCCCGCGCGCGGCCCAGCGGCACAGCGAGGACATTGCGCTGCGCTTCGCCTTCGCAGGGAAAGCGCCCCCCGCGCCGCACCTCCACGACGATGCCGACGACCCGAGCAGCCTCTGCGACGATCGACGCCCGCACCTTGCCCGCGACCAACCGAAGCGCGCGCATCTTCGACACGTTCGACAAGCTGCCGCTGGGCGGCATCCTCGAACTGAACGAGGAGAGCGATCCGCGCGCGCTGCGCAACGAGTTTCAGCAGTACCGCGCGGGGCGGTTCTCGTGGGACGCGCGCAACCTCGGCAGCGGGCGCTGGACGATCCGTTTGGAACGCATCGACGAGCGCGCCGACACCGCGACGTTCCTCTCGCACACCGCGCCCTTCGCGAACGCGAAGCAGTCGACGATCAACGAGCTCGCCGCGGTCGCGACCGAACGCTCGTACCGCACCGGCGACACGATCTTCGACGAAGGCGAGATGTGGCCGTACCTCGGCTTCGTGCGCAGCGGCAAGGTCGTCTACACGCTGCTCTCACCGGACGGCAAGACGCACGCGCTCGGGGAGCGGCTCACCCACGATCCGCTCAACGAGTCGGGGACGTTCGACGGCGGCGGCGCGACGACGCGCGCCGAGGCGCTGACCGACTGCACCATCGTGCTGATCCCCTCGGAAGCCGTGCTGCATGCGGTGCGCAACGACGCGGAACTGGCACTGGGATTCCTCGCCGCCTCCTCGCAAGCGCGCCGGCGCTCGATCGACACGATCGCGGACCTGGCCTTTGCGCACGTGCTGCAGCGCGTCGCGAAGTTCCTGATCTCGTACGCGCCGGCGACGACCGGGATGGCGCCCGGGCTCCCCGGCGTCGAGAACCTCTCGCAGGCGCAGATCGCCGCCGCGGCCGGAACCGTGCGCGACATGGCGGCCCGCGCGCTGATCCGGCTCAAGAACGCCCAGGCCGTCGAGCTCGACCGCGGGCGCGTCAAGGCCATCGACCGGCTTCGTTTGGAGGCCTTTGCGCACGGAGTGCAGGCGCCTCCGGTTTAATACGTAGAAGAGACGGCCCGATGCGTCGTTTCTTGCTTTCCCTCGTCGCGGCGTTGCTGGCCGTGGCGCCCGCGCTCGCCTTGGCGAAGCTCGCCTACCCCGCCGCCCCGCGCGGCAACGTGACCGACACCTACTTCGGAACCGTCGTCGCGGACCCGTACCGCTGGATGGAAGACGTCGACTCGCCGCAGACGACGGCCTGGGTCAAGGCCGAAGGCGATCTGACGCGCGCGTACCTGGACGCGATCCCGCAGCGCAGCGCGATCAAGCTGGCGTACCGCAAGCTGTTCGACTACGAGAAGCTCAGCGCGCCGTTCCATCAAGGGAAGTGGTGGTTCTTCTCGCGCAACAGCGGCTTGCAGAACCAAAGCGTGCAGTACGTGCGCCTCGGCGAGAACGGAACGCCGCGCGTCTTGCTCGATCCGAACAAGCTCGCCGCTGACGGCACCGTCGCGCTGGCCGGATTCAGCCTCACGCACGACGGCAGCTTGCTGGCGTACGCGACGCAGAGCTCGGGCTCCGACTGGCAGACCTGGCACGTGAAGGACGTCGCGACCGGCGTCGACCGGCCCGACGTGATTCGGTGGAGCAAGTTCTCCGGCGCGAGCTGGGCCGGCAACACCGGCTTCTACTACGAGGCCTACGACCCGCCGAAGTCGGGCAACGCGACGCTGAGCGCGCTCGGCGTGCAGAAGATGTACTTCCACAAGCTCGGCACGCCGCAGTCGGCCGACAGGCTCGTCTACACCGCGAAGAACGACCAGTTCCTGAGCGCGCAGCGGACCGATGATCAGCGCTACGACTTCTTCTACCTCTCGAAGGGCGACGGGAACAGTCTGTCGTGGAAGCGGCCGAACGAGCCGGACTCGGCGTTCAAGCAGATCTTTCCGCTCGATCCGAACGTGCAGTACGGCCCGGTCGGCGACGACGGCTCGCGCATCTACCTGCAGACGAATCAGGGCGCGCCGCGCAGCCGGCTGGTCTGGATCGACCTGAACGATCCCTCGCACGCGCTGCACGACATCATTCCGCAGTCGGCCGACACGCTGGAAGGGGTGACGCTGCTCGGCAACCGGTTCTACGCCGGCTACCTGCACGACGCGCACTCCGTCGTGCGCGTCTTCTCGCTCGCCGGAAAACCCGTGGGTTCGATCGACCTGCCTGGGATCGGGAGCGGCGGCCTCCCCGGCGGCCACCGCACCGACCGCATCGTCTACTACGGGTTCGCCTCGTACACGTATCCGTACACCATCTACCGCTACGACACGCAGACCGGAAAGAGCACCGTCGCGATCAAGCCGAAGATCGCGTTCGACTCGACGCCGTACGTGACCGAGCAGATCTTCACCAGCTCCAAGGACGGCACGCGCATCCCGGTCTTCGTCACCCACCGCAAGGACATTCCGCTCGACGGCTCGACGCCGACGATCCTGTACGGCTACGGCGGGTTCAACATCTCGCTGACCCCCTCGTTTTCATCGGCGGTCGCGCTGTGGCTGCAGATGGGCGGGGCGTACGCCGTCGCCACGCTGCGCGGCGGGGCGGAGGCCCGCGACGCCTGGCACGACGCCGGACGGCTTGCGAACAAGCAGCACGTCTTCGACGACTTCATCGCGGCGGCGCAGATGCTGATCGACCGCAAGATCACTTCGACGCCGAAGCTCGCGATCAACGGCGGCTCGAACGGCGGGCTGCTGATCGGCGCGGTCGAGAACCAGCGGCCCGACCTGTTCGGCGCGGCGATCCCCGAGGTCGGCGTGATGGACATGCTGCGCTTCCAGAAGTTCACGGTCGGCAAGGCCTGGGTCTCCGACTACGGTTCCTCGGAATCTTCGGCCGATCAGTTCAAGACGCTCTACGCGTACTCGCCGTACCACAACGTCAAGGACGGCACGACGTACCCGCCGACGATGGTGATGACCTCGGATCACGACGACCGCGTCTATCCGGCCCACTCGTTCAAGTACGCCGCCGCGCTGCAGCACGCGCAGGCCGGTGACGCACCGATTCTGCTGCGCGTCGAGTCGAAAGCCGGTCACGGCGCCGGCCGCCCGACCGAGAAGATCATCGGCGACGTCGCCGACCGCTACGCGTTCCTGGTGAAAAACCTCAACTTCACGCCAACGCTGCCGGCCGCGGCAGCCGTCGCGCCTTAGCCAGGTTCCGTAGGCTTCTCGTACTCCAGGGCGCCGAGCTCGGCATACTGGCGCACGTCCTCGGTGGCGTGCGGGTCGCGGTGGTGCCGCGCGACGATGCGGACGATGCGCTCGACTTCCGTTCTGTCGACGCGCCCGAGCATGCGGCTGAGGTCGCCTTGGTCGATGGCGCGCGCTGAATCGATCTTCATCAGGACCAGATACGGCAATGAGACGACGCGCAGGCCGGTTTGGTCGTAGGCTTCTTCCGCCAGCGCGTCGGCAGCCCACGCCTGAGCGGTGGCGATGACGTCGAGATGTCTTCCGTCCTTCGACCAAGCCGTGCCGTAAAGACCCAGCGAGGTGTTCGGAAAGAACAGATCGTGCTCTTCGCGCCAGCCGAGCGAGCGAAGCCGCGTCGAGGCTTCGGCATAGCGCGGCTGGTCGACGAGGACGTCGATGTCTTTCGTGCGGCGCTCGGGTGAGTACGCACGGGTCGCAACGCCGCCGATCACGACCGCCGGGATGTCGCCGAAGAAGCTTTCCATGTCGATGAAAAGCTTGTCACGCTCCATGGACATCAGTGCGTCCAAATTGCTACCGGATCCGATCGGGCGCTTCCGCAGTCCCCGCTCGAGATAGAACCGGCGCCGTTCGCGCGTGCTCTCGAACCGGCTACGCATGGACGAGGGCGGCGACGCGGCTGACTTCGACTGTGACGCCGTTCAAAGCGGCGTTGCCGGTCAGCTCGTCGAGGCGCTCGGGATCGCTCAGGTCATTGAAGCTGGCACCGGGTTTTGCGGCGGCGAGGGTTTGGCCGACTCCGGGGCGGCCGTGGCCGAAGCCGTGCGGAAGGCTCACGACGCCGGGCATCAGCGCGTCGGTCACGTCGGCCGGCACGGTGACGGCGCCGACGCTCGTGCGGACTTCGACCTCTTCACCGGTCGCGATCCCGCGGGCTTCCGCATCGATCGGATTCAGCATCAGCGTGCAGCGGTCGGGGCCGCGCATCAGGCGCGGCGCGTTGTGCATCCAGGAGTTGTTGCCGCGCAGCTGGCGGCGGCCGATGAGGACCAGCTCCGGTTGCTGCGCGCTCAATTCGGATTCGAGCCGCGCGAGATCCGCGACGAACGCCGGCGGCGCGAGTTTTATGCGCTGGTCGGCGTTGAGCAGGCGCTCCGGCATGCAGGGCTGCAGCGGGCCGAAGTCTTTACCGTGCGGGTGCGCGCGCAGTTCCTTGATGCTGGTCTTGTAGGGGCCGGTTTGCAGGCCCAGCTCGAGCCGTTCGCTCGGGTTCTTGCCGGCTTTGCCGGTGAGGCGCAGCCGGAGCGCTTCGAAAATCTGCCAGTCGTAACGCTGCTCCGGGCCGATCTCCGCCAGCGCTTCGCTGTAGCGCGCGGTGTTGCGCACCGCGAAGTGGTGGAAGATCACGTCGTAGTGGTCGACTTCCAACCCCGTCGCGGGCGGGAGAATCACGGTGGCGTGGCGCGTCGTCTCGTTCAGATACGGGTCGATGCTGACCATGAACTTCAGCTCGCTCAGCGCCGCGTCGAGCCGCGCGCCGTTCGGCGTGGAGAGCACCGGGTTTCCGGCGACGCTCACGAACGCGCGCACTTGTCCCGGGCCGGGCGCAAGCATCTCGTCGGCCATCGTCGCGACCGGGAACTCGCCGTCGAACTCGGGCAGGTTGCGCACGCGCGAGCGCCAGCGGCCGGCGTACGTCTGACCGCGTTCGGCGTTCTGCAGCAGATCGAACGCGGGAAGCGGCCACATCATCCCGCCGGGCTCGTCCAGGTTCCCAGTGATCGCGTTGAGCGCGTTGACGAGCCATTGGCAGAGGCCGCCGTAGCGCTGCGTCGAGAGCCCGATGCGCCCGTAGGCGACCGCGCGCGGCGCGGCGCCGAAGTCGCGCGCGATGCGGCGGATCGTGTCGGCCGCGATTCCGGTGCGGGCGGCAACGCGCTCGGGCGGGAACGCACGCGCCGCGGCGCGCAGCTCGTCGATGCCGTCGGTGAACGGCGCGAGCCGCGCGAGCTCCGCGCGATGTGCGCGGAATATTTCGTCGATCAGCGCGAGCAGGAACAGCGCGTCCGTGCCGGGGCGGATGAAATGGTGCTCGTCGGCGACGGCGGCGGTCTCCGTGCGGCGCGGGTCGAGCACGACGACGCGGCCGCCGCGAGCCTGAACCGCTTTGATCCGGGCGCGCATCCCGGGCGCGGTCATGATGCTGCCGTTCGAGACCAGCGGGTTCGCGCCCAGGACGAGAAAGTAGTCGGTGCGGTCGACGTCCGGGATCGGGATCAGCAGCGGGTGGCCGAACATCTCGACGGCGGCGCGGTGGTGCGGCAGCTGGTCGACGCTGGTCGCGCTGAAGCGGTTGCGGGTCCGCAGCGCGCGCAGGAAACCGCCCGAGCTGAGCATCGTCCCGCTGTTGTGCACGTTGGGATTGCCCAGGTAGATCGCGACCGCGTCGTCGCCGTGGCGCATGACGATTGCTTTGAGTTTTTCGGCGACGAAGTCGAACGCTTCGTCCCACTCGAGCGGCTCCCAGCCGCCGGCGGTGCGGCGGATCGGCGTCTTCAGGCGGTCGGGATCGGCGTGCAGGTCGATCAGCGCGTTGCCTTTCGGACAGATGTGCCCGTGCGAGAGCGGGTCGAGCGCGTCGCCGCGCAGGTCGGTGATCGCGCCGTGCTCGACCGTGATCTCCAGGCCGCAGATCGCCTCGCAGAGATTGCAGGCGCGGAAGTGCTTGCCGTCGCGCATCGCCGTCATCGCTCCGCCTTCAAACCCTAAGCGAACGGTCCCTGGCCGCGCCAGAGCGCCCCTTCGGCCTTGCGGCGCGCCAGCAGACCTTCGTGGACGCTGCTTCCCGGATTCGAGTACAACAGCAGCGCCTGCGGAACGGCGCTCCAGTTCTTGTCGCGCAGGTCGCGGCTGATCGTCTCGAAGCCGCCGCTGCCGTAGAAACCGGGGCCGAGATTGTAGGCGAAGGAGATCAGCGCCGCGTGCATGTTTGCGTTCATCTGGTTCCAGAACGGCACCGTCGCGGCGAGCTTTTGGGCGTAGCCTTTGATGTCGTTCTGCAAGTACTGCTCGGCCTCCGCTTGCGTTATCGAGTCTCCGGGCTTCACCGGCTGCCCGTTCGGGTAGCGCGTCGTGCCGTAACCGATCGTCCACACGCCGACGCCGTCGTCGTACGCCTGCAATCGTAGTCCTTCGTAGTTCTTGACGATCGCGACGGCCTGGGGCGGCACCGCGCCGCCGCCGCCCGCTGCGGCTTGGTCGAGCTTCTGCTGCAGCGTCGTCACCGAGCCGGGCCCGATCTCGTCCGGCTGGCCGGCGGAGATGTCTTGCTTGAACTGCGCCCACGCGGCGCGCGTCTTCGGCCCCAGAATCCCGTCCGCGCCGCCGGCCGGGTAGCCCAGGGTTTGCAGCGCGGTCTGAAGCTCTTTGAGCTGCGGCTGCGTGAGTTTTTCGAGCGCCGTGGCGGCCTTGACCGCGGTGAGCTGCTGGAGCTTCATCGACACACACCTCCGGAGCTGGGCTGGGGCGCCCGAGGTGACGCTCATTCTTGGCCGTATCTCGAAACCATGCACCACGACCGTCACGGCGCGCGGCAGCCGGACCGCTTCGACCCCGCGCGCGCGGCCGTTCTCGACGACCCGGCGCGGTTCGGCTACGTGCCGCCCGACACGCTGCTGGCGGAGCTCGCGCCGGCGCCGTCGGCGACGCTGCTCGATTTCGGCGCCGGCACGGGGATGTACGCGGTCGCGCTCGCACAGCGGCGCCCGGACCTGCGCGTTCTCGCGCTGGACGAACAGCCGGCGATGCTCGAGCACGTGCGGGCCGCGGTCGAGCGGGCCGGCACGGCGAACGTCGAGGTCGTCGAGCCGCCGGCGCTCGAGGCGCTGCGCGGCATGGTGAACGCGGTGCTCGCGCTCAACGTGCTGCACGAGCTCGGCGACGCCGCGCTGGACGAGTTGCGCGCGCTGCTCGCACCGGACGGCAGGGCGCTGTTCGTCGACTGGAACGCGGAGGCCGAACGTCCCGTCGGCCCGCCCCGCGACCACGTCTATACGCCGGATGAAGCGGCGCGGCGTCTGGAACAAGCGAGCTTCTCCGTAGAACTGAGGCCGGCGCTTCCATACCACTTCGTGCTGCTCGCTCGACGCACGCGCTGAACATGCAAGTGTGCGATTGACAAATCATGCTGACCAGCCCTATGTAAAAGTGAATGAGACAAGATGAGTTTACAGCGCTTACGACCCGGCTCCGCCAAGCGTCCGACGTTCTTCGCAAGGAAGGCTGCCTGTTGCAGTCAATCTCGCGGCGTTACTTTCTCGTGTACGCATATGCCATGCAGGCCGCCGAAAAGCACGGTATTGGGTTTCGGCGCGGAACCGAGGCCGACGAGAACCGGCGACCGACGCATAACGCCTTACCGGCCATCGTCGAAGCACTCTATACTGGCCGGAACGTCGGCTCGGTGCTCGGCGGTGGACCTAGGCGTCACGCGAGCTGGGCGATTGACGGACCGTGAAGCGGCCCGCTATGCTTACCGTCTCCAAATCGACCGCAAGAACGCCGATTACGGCTTTGGGACAGTTCCCGAGCCATACGATCTCGCTAATGTCGATGAGCGCCTAGGGTGGGCAGATCGCATCGTGGAGGATTTACGGACACTATTATGACCGCAAACTATACGGACTCCGAGGTAGAGCGAGAGCTAACACGAGCGGAAGGTGTGTTGCGCCGCGCAAACAGCTTTTTTCTGGTAAACCTTATCAAGCTTATCGATATCGCGGCGCTGCGCGAAGGGCGTGACGAAGACGATTACCTTGTCGACGTTCCGGCAAGCCGGCTGCCCGAAGTGGGTCTTCAGATTGCGGATCTCAACTACGACGTGCGCCACCGCTTCGATGCTGATGTCAACGCCATGACGTTTGTGATCCATGGCTGACCGCACATATGCACCTGAACCCGGTCCTCGCCGCGAGGAAGGCACGCTACTATGACCGTGTTCAATACGGAACCGGATGTTGAGCGAGAGCTGAGTCGATTCGGCCGCGTGCTGGGCCGCGCGAGCGTCTTCTTGCTCGTAAATCTCGCCGCGATCGTCGACATGACGACGCTGCGAGAAGGGGACGGCGAAGACGACTACCTCATCGACGTCCCGGCAAACCGACTGTCCGAAGTGCGCCAGCCAATCGCGGAGCTCCACGAAGAGGTGCGGCGCCGCTTCGGCATAGACGTGACGGTCCGGGTGATGCCGGTCGCTGACTGATTGACGCGAGTCAGGCGAGGAGCGGTAAGCGGCGCACGCGGGACGAATCAGCCGCACATGCTTCGAGTCGTCGCTTTTGGCATCCTGACCGCTCTTTGCGCGCCGGCGAGCGCGTTGGCTCAGGCGGTGACTCCGTCGCCTTCGGGGTCGCCGCTGCCATCCGACGCGCTGCCGTTCGGACGGATGATCGCCGCCGGCGGCCGTTCCCAAATCGTATGGTCCCGCTGCCGCGGCGCGGACGGGCAGCCGGGGCGGTGGATCGTGGTCGACTCGGCCGAGATCGTGCATCCAACGTACATCGTCGAACGCTTCGCGCTGCCGCGCACGGCGCCCGAGTTTTCGAGGCCGAGCACGTTCTACGAATGCATCGGGGCCGACGGGGCTCCGGGTACGCCCGATCCGGCCGTGCCTGCGATGTCGACGCTGCCGGTAGGGACGAAGCTCCTCTGGGAGTCCGGCGTGACGATTCGCCGCGCAGGTGACACGGACCAGGACGCGTTTGAGGCGATGTTTCCCCGCGGGGGGCGCGCCTTTACCGACGCGGTCGGCCCCGTCGTCGTGAGCGGCGACCGCATCACCGTCTTCGCGCACGTGTACAGCATCGATGCGAGCCGGTACAGCCGCAAGGTTTCGATCGTTCGGCCCGGCTCGCGTTCCCCTGCCCAACCGGCCTCGTGCACGGTGGTCGTCCACGGTCCGTCCGGACACGAGCGCACCGTGACGACGCTCGCGAAGCCCTGCACGGCCTTGACGAACGAAGAGGTCACCGGCGCAGTCGCCGAGGCGCGCGCGACGATGAACGGCTGACCCGGGTTGACATAATACGATTTCGTAATATACGATATCGCCATAACGACGTTCTGAAGCCGGGGACTGCCGTGGACGATGAGATGCCGATCGACGAGCTCGTGCGGAGGCTCGGCGACTTGACGCTGCCCAACCAGCTGTTCCGCCACCGCGACCACCTGCGGTTCGCACACCACTGCTTGCTGCGCGACGGGTGGCCCTTCGCCCTCGACGCGGTCTCCGAGCAGATCGCGCGCTTCGCGCGGCATCACGGGCAGGCGCAGAAGTTTCACGCCACCATGACGGAGTGCTGGGTGCGGCTCGTCGCCGGGGCGCTCGCCGGCGAGCCGCGCGACTGCTCGTTCGAGCAGCTCGTCGCACGCCACCCGCAGCTGCTCGACAAGTCGCTGCCGCTGCGATACTACAGCCGGGAACGGCTGTTCGGCGAGGCGGCCCGGGTTCGCTGGCTCGAGCCCGATCGTCGCGCGCTCCCGCGTTGTCCGATCCATCGCGGGGTGGCGGCGTGAGCGGCCGGCGCACCGGCACGAGTGCACGGCGCAGCGGCGTCCGAGCCGTGCGTGCGCTCGCGGTTGCCGTAGCGATGTGGGCGGCGTGCCCGCAGAGCGCGGTTGCAGACGAACGCGCGGCGTTCTCCGGGTCGTTCAGTCTCACGCTGAAAACGCCGGCGCAGCAGGCGCTGCCGCTGTTCGATCCCGTCGGCGAAGCGGCGTGGGCGCCGGGCTGGGCTCCGGTCTTCGCGCGCGCGTCGGACCGGGCGGCGCTTCCCGACGGATCCGTCTTCACGACGCCCGGCCACGGCGAGCGCGCCTCGACCTGGGTGCTGCAGCGCTACGACCGGCGCGCGGGCGAGATCGTCTACACCGTCTTCGATCCGCAAGACGTGGTGGTTGCGATCCACATCACCGTGCGCGACCGTTCGCCGGGCGCTTCCGAGGCGCTGGTGCGCTATGACCTGGTCGCCACCAGCGCCGCGGGCGACCGGTTCGTGCAAGAGTTCGGCTCGTCGTTCCCGCACCTGCAACCGCATTGGCAGCACGCGCTCGACGCGGCGCTCGCACACCAGTCCTGAGGCGAACGACGTTCAGCACCTGACCTTCATCCCGCAGCTCCACCGCGCGACGCACGCCGTCGCGCTGGCGCTGGCCGCCGATCCGCAGCTCGACGTCTCGCAAGCCGAGGCGCACGTCCTCGCGCACCTCCACGAAAGCGGGCCTGCCCGCATCTCGGAATTGCACGAACGCTTCGGGCACCGCCGCTCGACGCTGACCAGCGTGCTGGACCGTCTCGAGCAGCGAGCGCTGATCGCGCGCAAGAACGATCCCGCGGACCGGCGCTCGTTCATCGTCAGCCTGACGCCGAGGGGACGGTCGCTCGCCGCCGCCGTGCATCGTGCGCTGCTCGAGATCGAGCGCGCGGCGCTCGCCGGATTGAGCAAAGGAAAGCGCGCGCAGGTGCGCGCGGCGCTCGATGCGTTCACCGCATCCGCCGAAGGACGCCGCGGGGCAGGACCCTAGACGTCCCCGAAGGCCGCTACGGAGAGATCCTGCCGCGGAGAGTTTCGGGAACGAATGCTAGACGAGTCGGAAGCAATCGCATCGAAGAAACATAACTTGTCCGACGCATTGCCTCCGGGATAATCACCAAATTCCAACCGTGAGGCCGGTCGGCGTCCGACGGGGCGATTATCGCTTCGAACCGTTCGCTTCGTGCCGCTTCACCGATTCGCTGAGTGAGCGGAAACCGCCCACGATCTTGATCACGCAGCCACGGCTTGTGTAGCTCACTCGCTGATACGCCCAGTTCTGCTTGCACGTAGAGATCGCGTAGATCCAAGACCTGGCTCAAGCTCACATCGAGGATCAGCATAGCGCGCTTCGGAACAGCCAAGAGTCCGGATGAGCGGATGATAGCCCCACCTCGAGAAGCGCCGTGCGCCGCCGACTCGCGACATAGTACGCCTCGAATGTGTGCTTGCGATTGAAGCGGCCGCCGCGTTGCGTAGATCCGAATCCCGACAGCGGCGAGCCTGCGTGCGTCATCTGAATGGAACGATAGAAGCGACCAGCAACCACGGTGCGTGGGACAACCCTGAGACGCTTTCTAAACCCTCGAACAGTCGTCAGATCGGCTGACCGCTCTCGAGAGCGTATACGAGCGTTTCCACGGACGGGAAATCGCCTTGGATGAGGAGATCCAAGGGCGACGCTTGGTCGAGTTGAGGCCGGGGACTCTTCAACCAAATCAACGTCGAGCGCCGTGAACCGAGGAGATCATCTAAGCGCGCGAGGAGCACGGCGATCTTTCGACCGGGCTTCTGAAGCCGCTCCGAGGTCGGATTGCTACGAAGCGCTCGCTCTGTCAGATGGGCGGTCTTGGCAATTTTACGAAGCGAGACATCCAAAGCTTCGGCTAGGGCGGGCGCCAGCACACGGCCCCGGGCGTCGAAAACCTCCTCAGCAGCCACGCGCTTGAGCGCTGCTCCCCCGATGCCCATGTCCTGTCGCTTCTGCGCGACCGGCACTTTGCCTTCCAGAAATTTTCCGCTCTACTGCCCGCCCGAGTCAGCGGAATAGTGCTGATCATCCGACCGGTTCGGTTTTGAAAAGCGCGTTCGGTCGTTCCGGTGTGGTCTCCGCGCTCGCCGCCGTCGTCATCGGCCCGCCTTACCCCGCAAGTCGCGACGAAGGGCGAGCAACCGAATCGTGCCGGTCAGGCTGGCGACAGCTCGACCCACGTCGGCGCATGGTCGCTCGTCTTCTCGCGTGCGCGTACGTCGCGATCGACGCCCGCGGCGACCAGGCGCCGCGCGACGGCGGGGCTGAGCATGATGTGGTCGATCCGCAGGCCCGCATCGCGGCTGAACGCGTTCCGGAAGTAGTCCCAGAACGTGTAGATGCGTTCTCCGGGATGGAGCGTCCGCACCGCATCGGTCCATCCCTGCTCCGCAAGCCGGTGAAACGCGGCTCGAACTTCGGGACGAAAGAGCGCGTCGTCGACCCACCGCTCCGGCTTGTACACGTCGAGCTCCGTCGGCATCACGTTGTAATCGCCGGCCAGCACCACGGGAACGTCACGCGCGAGCAGCTCGCGAGCGTAGGCGAGGAGCGCGTCGAACCACGCGAGCTTGTAGTCGAACCTGGGACCGGGCGCGGGATTCCCGTTGGGGAGATAGAGGCATCCGATCAGCAGGCCGTCGACCGACGCCTCGATGTAGCGCGAATGCGAGGCGTCCGGCTCGCCCGGCAATCCAGCGCGCGTCTGCACCGGTGGCTCCCCGCGCTTTAAGATCGCGACGCCGTTCCAGCTCTTCTGCCCCAGCCAGATCGCGCCGTATCCTGCAGCGCGGATCGCGTCGGCCGGAAACTTTTCTTGCGGCGCCTTGAGCTCTTGCAGGCAAACGACGTCGGGCCTCGCTTGTGCGAGCCAATCGAGCAGCACCGGGAGCCGCCCGTTGACGCCGTTGACGTTATACGTCGCGATCTTCATCCGGTCGCGCTAGCGGCTGAGAATGATGTGGGTGGCGTTTTCCGTGGCTTGATGTTCGGTGACGCGGTAGCCGAGCGCCGGCAAGTCGATTCCGCCGAACATCGCTTCACCTTGACCGAGCACGACCGGCGACATGGCGAAATGGAGCTCGTCGATCAGGCCGGCGCGAAGATATTGACGCACCGTCTCGACGCCACCGCCGATCTTCACGTCGCGACCGTTGGCGGCAGCCTTCGCCTGTTCCAGTGCCGACTCGATCCCGTCGGTCACGAAGATAAAGGTTGTTCCGCCTTCCATCTCGATCGGATCGCGCGGATGGTGCGTGAGCACGAACGTCGGCGCGTGATAGGGCGGATTGTCGCCCCACCAGCCCTTCCAGCTCTCGTCCGGCCAAGCGCCGCGGATCGGTCCGAACATATTGCGGCCGAGAATGAACGCGCCGAAGCCGTCCATCGAACGATGCGCGTAGGCCTCGTCGACGCCGTCCGAGCCGCCGTCCTGTCCGGTCATCGCCCGGAACGTGCGCGTGCCGAAGAACCATTGAAACATCTCCGGCCCACGCTTGCCAAGCGGGTTTTCAAGACTTTGGTCGGGCCCTGCTCCGAAGCCGTCGAGCGAGATGGAAAAACCTGCGACGCGAACTTTCGCCATACGGTGAGCCCTTCGTGTTCCGACGTGATCGTTCCGGCTGTATGGTCTAAGTCACTGATTGTGAGGCGCTGCAAGTCTAATCGGATGAGCCCTCGTGTTGGGATAGCACTTGGAGGTAACGGTCCAAAGCCTTGCGTTCCAACTCGGCCATGTAGAACAGAAATGGCGCGGGGTTCCCCACGCCCGGCACTTCGACCTGAGCGGCATGGATGACATCGAAGTACTTCGCCTTCTCTTGTGGATCAATGAGTATCGGCGCGTAGCCTTCGCGGATCAGGTGAAGGTTCTGCAGCAGCCGTGCCGTGCGGCCGTTTCCGTCCTTGAACGGGTGGATGGTCAACAGATCGAAGTGCAGGCGTGAAGCGATGTCGACGGGATGGACACCAGCGGCTTGGTCTTCGTGGTACCGCTCCATCATCTCGTCCAGCAACGCCGGAACCTTCATATAATTTGGCGGCACGTGCTGCGAGCCCCGAATGCTGACGCGCTCCTGGCGCACCTCGCCGGCGATCGGACTGTCCTTACCGACCACTGCTCGGTGCAGGTCGAGCACCCGCTCCAGAGTCAGCTCTACGCGCTTTTGTGCGAAGTCGAGCATCAGCGCGTAGGCCTCGGCGCCGTGCACGGCGTCGAGGTGGTCTTGGAGCGGCTTGCCGCCGATGGTGACGCCACTCTCGAGGACGACGATCGTCTCGCCGTGGGTCAGCGTACTGCCTTCGATGGCGTTCGTCGCATAGACGAACAAGGCGTCTTCCGCGCGCCAGTGCGGCCACAACACTTCAAGCTGCGCCTGGGTCAGCGGGCGCAGCTTCTCGATGTCACGTCTTCGGCTGGAGATTTCGTCCATGGCGGTCCTTAGCGTAGAGATTACCACACGAAAGTACGAAAACCCCAGGCCGTTGAGGCAAAATGCTCTCGGTTCTCCCACAAGAGGCGTGCACTTAGGTATATGGTGCGTCGAAATGTGATGCTATACTAGTCGATGGACCGGATGCGCGCTCAGCGCATCGGTCAGTAAAACCGAAGCGGCCCGATCAGCGGTAGGACGCTGACCGGGCCCGTCACCCGATGAAGGACCATCGAATGACAATCCGCGAGTTCGACGCACGCGCGTCGACCACCCGGCCCGTATCCTCGCGTGAGGATCGCGGCCGCCGTTCCACGGCCAGAGCCGCCTGGCTCCTCGGCCGGTTCATCCGCCGCGAGCCCGTCCGTGGGACTCGGGCGTAGCGTCCACGCGCGCTGACGTTGGACAGGGCTCGGTTGCGGCGCACGCGGCTTTTCCAATTTGAATCGCCGTGACGCGATCTCATCTATGCCGCCGAGAATATGCGCTTAAAAAATGGAAGAGCCCTCGGTACGCTCACCGAGGGCTCTTCGCAGTGGCCTAGGCTGTCGTGGCCGTTCTACCGCAAAAAGTCCCTCGGCGTAAAGCCTGCGCCGCGTCGGCGCAAACGGCCGTTTCGGACGGATCGTCGTTAGACGTAGCCGAGGAGCGCGAAGATGTCGGACTTGGGGGCCAGCGGAAAATCGAGCGTACGACTCAGCTCGCATCGCGGGCACCGTACGGAGCATCTGTACCTTGTGGTCGAAAATGCTGCGTGCATCCAAGACGTTCAGTACGGTACCCTCGATCGTGGTACGCTGCGCGCCGGGTATCACGCCGGCCGAGTCGGAAAAAATGTCGATCCGCATACGCGTTGTCGGATCGACCAGCTGGATCATCGCCTTCGGCACGCCGGGTCGCGCACGATGGTAGTGTGAGACGAGGAAGTCTCGTGTCACGCTCGGCGGAATTGCTTTCAGGCAGCGGGCGAGGAAGTCGAGATCGCCGACGACGGCGCGGCGAGCGGGTCGCCCGGCCGCTGCGAGATGCAGCTCGATCGCCGCGCCGCCGGTCAGCGCAACGTCGTCGGCGTCGAGATGGGCCACTAGCCGCGCCACCGAGAGCGCGGCCCGCCGCGTCAGACCGATTCGAGCTCCGCGGTTTCGTTGTCGTGCTGCTGCGCGTCGAAGGCGGCGCGCTTCGACTTCGCGGCGGCGTCGGCGAGCGAACCCTCCGGCGCGGCTTTCGAGGCGGCGAGTGCTTCGATCCCTTTCTTCACCGAGCCCAGCGCGCTGCTCAAGCGCACGTCGAGATCGGTGAGGACCTGCGCCGCGTACGCGTCTGCGCCTTCGCGGACGCGCGCCGCCTTCTGCTCGGCTTCCTTCAGCACGATCTCGGCGGTAGCGCGCGCGCGGCGGACGATCTCGTTGTCGTCGATCTGCGCGCTGGACGCCGACGACGCCTCCGCGACGATTGCTTGCGCCTTCTCCTGCGCCTCGCGCACGAGCCGGTCGCCGTTCTTCGCGATCGTGCGCGCTCGGCCAACCTCTTCGGGCAGCGAGGCGCGCAGCTTCTCGATCAGCTCGAGCAGCTTCTCCTCGCTCACGATGCGGTATCCCAGCGGAAGCACCGTGCCTTGCTTCACGGACGCTTCGAGCTTATCGATCACGCGATAGACGGACATGCGCTTCCTCCTAGGTCTTGTGCGGGGCGGGGCGTTTCGACTGCATGACGTGCAGCACGGCGGGCGGGACGTACTCGGCGACGTCGGCGCCGAGGTTGTAGACTTCCTTGACCAGGGTCGAGCTGACGAACGACCATTTCGGATCGCTGGGGAGAAAAACCGTGTCGACGCCCGAGAGCGAGCGGTTCATCAGCGCGGTCGACATCTCGCTCTCGAAGTCCGAGACGACGCGCAGGCCTTTGACGATCACGGTCGCCTCGGCGCTGCGCACGAAGTCGGCCAGCAGGCCGCGGAAGTGCGTCACCTCGACGTTCGGCAAGCTCTTCACCGACTCGGCGATCATCGTCTCGCGCTCGTCGAGCGTGAAGAGCGGCTCGCGCTTCTGCGGGTTGACGACGACCGCGACGACGACCTTGTCGAAGATCGCCGCCGCGCGCTCGATCACGTCCAAATGGCCGCACGTCAGCGGGTCGAACGAGCCCGGGTAGATTGCTGAATGGCCGCGCTGTGCGACGCCGTCGTTCACGCGGCTTCCTCCAGCGGGCGCAGAAACTCCAGCGCGACCTCGCCGTAGCGCTCGCTGCGCTCGAGGCGCATCCGCGGGTCGTCCGGCGCCGTTTCGCGCGCGGAGTGCTCGTAGACGACCGTCGTGCTCGGGCCGATCGCGCGGCGCGCGCGCAGCGCCTCGAACGCGGCCGACGGGTAGTCGTAGCGGTACGGCGGGTCGGCGAAGACGAGGTCGTAGCGGCCGTCGAGCGCGCGCACGGCGCGCTCGGCCGGCGCGTTGACGACGTCAACCTGCTCGGCGAGGCCCAACTCGCGCGCAGTGGCGCGCAGCGTCTCGGCAGTCGGGCGGTGCTTTTCGACGAAGGTGACGTGCTTGGCGCCGCGCGAGAGCGACTCGAAGCCGAGCGCGCCGCTCCCGGCGAAGAGGTCGAGGACCTGCGCGTCGTCGACGCGCGAGCCGAGGATCGAGAAGAGTGCTTCCTTCACCCGGGCCGGCGTCGGTCGAACCGCGCGTCCGGGGGGTGATGGAACACGCCGGCTGCGCAGCGTGCCGCCGGTGATCGTCAGCGTCCCCATATGAGTTATGGGGCGATGGTGTTCTCGACCAGCGCCTCCAGCTCCCCTAACGCGCGGATGATGCGGGTCGGCGGCGGGAGATCCTGTGGATAACTCTGGTTCTCCCAGTTGAACCAGACCGCGCGCAGCCCCGCCGCGAGCGCGCCGCCGGCATCGCCGCGCGCGTTGTCGCCGACGTACCACACCTGCTCGCGCGGAACCTCGAGCGCGGCGACGAGCGCCTCGAACGCGGCGCGCTCGGGCTTGACGGCGTGGATCGCGTCGCTGACGAGGATCTGCAAGCCGAGCGATTCGTCGCCGAGCGCGCGCGCGATCTTCTTCTGCTGCAGCGGCGTCCAGCCGTTGGTGAGGATTGCGCGCGGCACGCCGCGCGCGCGCAGCGAAGCGAGCAGCTCGACCGCGCCGCCGATCGGGCGAACCACCTCGTCGACGAGCGCGTAGCAGCATTCGCGCCAGCGCTCCGCGCTCGCCGAAGACGCGGGCACGCCGAGCAGCTCGGCGAAGCGGCGGAGCATCTCGTCCATCGACGTCGCGCCAGCGCGAAAGTCGGCGAGCAGCGCTTCGACCTGCTTGCGAACACGCTCGTCCTGCGAGTCGAGCGCGCGGCCCAGCTCGCGCGCGTAGTCGTACATCGCACGGCGCTCGAGCCCGTTGTCGACGCCCAGCGTGTGGTCGAAGTCGAACCCGAGCGCGATCATGCGGTGATCAGCATTGCGCGGGCGGAGGCGCTTTCGTCGAGGAGGGCGAGGAGGGGCGGTGCTCGAGCTGGTCCAGGTCGGGGTCGGCGGCGACGAGCGCGTCGGCGGCTTCTTTGGCGCGCATGTAGAGGGCGAAGTCGTCGACGATGCTGCCGATCGTCTCCGCTTCGCCGGCTTGCGCGGTGCCGGCGAGCTCGCCGGCTTTGCGCAGGCGCAAGTCTGCTTCGGCGATCTCGAAGCCGTCGGTGGTCTGCTCCAGGACGTCGAGGCGCTCGACTTCGCCGGCGTCGTCCGGCGGCACCAGAATGCAGTACGACTCGGCGACGCCGCGGCCGACGCGCCCGCGCAGCTGGTGCAGTTGCGCGAGGCCGTAGCGGTGCGCGTCGAGGACGACCATCACCGAAGCGTTCGGGACGTCGACGCCGACTTCGACGACCGTGGTCGAGACGAGCACGTCGGTCTCGCCGCGCTTGAAGCGGTCCATCACCGCGTCCTTCTCGCGCGGCGACATGCGGCCGTGAATCAGATCGACGCGCAGGTCGGGGAAGACCGATGTCTTCAGGCGCTGCGCCTCTTCGACCGCGGTGACCAGCTGCGGCGCGTCGGCGGAGTCGTTCGCTTCAATGGCGGCGGCCACGACGTACGCCTGCTGTCCGCGCGCGACGGCTTTGCGCACCAGCTCGTAGACTTCGTGCTTGCGGCTCTCGCGCACGACGAAGGTGCGGATCGGCGTGCGGCCGGGCGGGAGCTCGTCGATGATCGAGACGTCCATGTCGGCGTACTTCGTCTGCGCGAGCGTGCGCGGGATCGGCGTCGCCGTCATCGCGAGCGTGTGCGGCGCGGTGCTCTTGTCGCGCAGCGTCCGGCGCTGGTTGACGCCGAAGCGGTGCTGCTCGTCGATCACCACCAGGCCCAGGTCGCGGAACGCAACCGACTCGGTCAGCAGCGCGTGGGTTCCGACGGCGAGCGCGGCTTCGCCCGACGCGATCCGCTCTTCGGCGCGGCGGCGCTCGCGCGCAGCTTGCGAGCCGAAGACCGCTTCGACCGTCACGCCGAACGGGAGCAGCAGCGGCGCCAGCTTTGCGGCGTGCTGCGCGGCGAGGATCTCGGTCGGCGCCATCAGCGCCGACTGCACGCCGCCTTTGTGCGCGAGCACGATCGCCGCGGCGGCGACCAGCGTCTTGCCGCTGCCGACGTCGCCTTGCAGCAGCCGGTTCATCGGCGCCGTGCGACCCATGTCGGCCCAGATGCGCTCGATGACGCGGCGCTGCGCCGCGGTCGGCCGGAACGGCAGCTCGGCGGCGAACGCGTCCCATGCGCCGGCCGGGACGTTCAGCGCGCGCGCGCCGCCGGCCGCTTCGCGCCGAGCGCGCTTCACCGCGGCGGCGAGCGCGATCGCGAAGAACTCGTCGAACACGATCCGCTCGCGCGCCCGCGCGATTCCTTCCAGCGTGCGCGGCGCGTGCACCTCGCGCCACGCCTGCGCGAGCGGCGGGAAGCGAAACTTGCGCACCAGCGCGGGCGGCAGCGCGTCGGTGTGCTGCGCGATCATCCGCTCCAAGTTCTTCGCGACCGCGGCGCGGATCGTGCGCGTCGGCAGATCCTTCGACGCCGCGTAGACGGGGATGATCTCGCCTTCGTAGCGTTCGTTCTCGCGCAGCACGCGGTAGGCACCGACGTTGATCTCGGGGAGCAGCGTGCCGCCGCGCGCGACGCGACCGGCGACGAAGACGCGATCGCCCGGCGCAAGCTTCCCGGCGACGTACCGTTGGCCGAACCACTTCGCCTCGATCGTGCCGCTCTCGTCGCGCAGCATCGCGGTGACGAGCTGAAAGCGCCCGCGGCCGCGGCGCTCTTTGACGCTGAGCACGGTGCCGACGACGATCGCTTCGCCTTCGCGCAGGCTCGCGATCGGCATCGGCTCCCGCCAGTCGCGGTACGCGCGCGGAAGATAGCGCAGCAGATCGTCCGGCGCGTGCACGCCCAGCTCGGCGAACTTCGCCGCCGTTTCGGGGCCGATCCCCGCGAGCCCACTTAATCCGTGGGTTTGGCGCGTCGCGATAGCTCTGCTCCCACCTCGTCCAGCGAGACGCCGCGCTCGGCCAGCAGCACCAGCGCGTGATACAGCAGGTCCGCCGTCTCCCACACCAGCTCGCCGCGGTCGGCGTTCTTCGCGGCGATCACGACCTCGGTCGCTTCTTCGCCGATCTTCTTGCCGATGCGGTCGACTCCGCCCGCGAACAGCTTCGCGGTGTACGAGCCTTCGATCGGATGCCGTTTGCGCGAGTCGATCGTGCGCGCGAGCGCGCCGATCGCCGTCGCGAACGCGGCGGCGTCCGGCGCTTCGGCCGCGTCCTCGAGCGGCAGCGTCGTCGCGAAGCACGACGCCGCGCCGGTGTGACAGGCGGGACCGTTCGGGACGACGCGGTAGAGCAGCGCGTCGGCGTCGCAGTCGACCGAGACCGAGACGACGCGCTGTGTGTTCCCCGAGGTCGCGCCTTTGTTCCACAGCTCGTTGCGCGAGCGGCTCCAGAGCCACGTCGAGCCGGTTGCGAGCGTGCTCTCCAGCGCCTCGCGGTTGGCGTACGCGAGCGTGAGCACCGCGCCGGTCGCCGCGTCGGCGATCACCACCGGCGCCAGGCCGTCGGCGTCCCACCGAATCTCGGGCAGCGTTTTCATACGGCGACCTCGTCGCGGCGCACGACGATGCCGGCGGCGGCGAGCGCGTCCTTCACCTCGGCGATCGCGAGCTCGGCATAGTGGAACAGCGAGGCGGCGAGCGCGGCGTCGGCGTCAGCTTCGCGAAAGACCTCGACGAAGTGCGCGATCGCGCCGGCGCCGCCCGAAGCGATCACCGGCAAATTGCACGCGTCGCGGATCGCGCGCGTCAGCGGGAAATCGAAGCCGTCGCGCGTGCCGTCGCGGTCGATCGAGGTGACGAGCAGCTCGCCGGCGCCGCGGCGTTCGCATTCGGACGCCCAGCCGATCGCGTCGCGGCCGGTCGGCGTTCGGCCGCCGTCGACGACCACCTCGAAACCGGACGGCGTCACGCCGGGCGCGCGGCGCGCGTCGATCGCGACGACGACGCACTGCGCGCCGAAGCGCCGCGCGGCCGCTTCGATCAGCGCCGGATCGCGCACCGCGGCGGAGTTCATGCTGACCTTGTCGCAGCCGGCGCGCAGCAAGTCGTTCACGTCTTCCACCCCGCGCACGCCGCCGCCGACGGCGAACGGAATCGTCAGCTCGCGCGCGACGGCGCGCACGACGTCCAGCGTTGCTCGGCGCCCTTCCACCGTCGCGGTGATGTCGAGAAAGACCAGCTCGTCCGCCCCTTCCGCCTCGTAGCGGCGGGCGAGCGCGACCGGATCGCCGGCGTCGCTCAAATCGACGAAGCGCACGCCTTTGACGACTCGGCCGTCCTTGATGTCCAGACACGGGACGATCCGTCGAGCCAACACGACCAGCTGCCTTTTCGCCGTGCTACGCCCGGGCGCTTTCACCGAGCGGCGAGAACCCGGTCGCGACGCTCTCGTCTTCCTGGACGACACGCAGCGCGAGGATCGCCAAGTCGTCCTGCACGCCGCCGCTGTAGGCGTCTGCCGAAGCGACCAGCAGGTCGCACATCGCCTGCGGGTCCGAGGGCGCGTCGCGCAGGATGGTGACGACGCGGTCTTCGCCCAGCATCTCGCCCGCGTCGTTGCGCGCTTCGCCGAGGCCGTCGGTCGCGAGCAGCACGACGTCGCCGAGCGCCAGCGGAACCGCTTCGGTCTCGTACGGCTCGTCGGGGTCGAGGCCGACGATCGAACCGGTCGGCGGGAGCGCTTCGATCAGCGTTCCGCGGCGCACGTACGCCGTTCCGTGGCCGGCGCTCGCGTAGTGCAGCGTGCGCGTGCGCGCGTCGAACGCGCCGAGAAACAGCACCACGAACACCGACGGGTCGTCGAACGTGTCGATGAACAAGCGGTTGAAGCGCCGCACGACGTCGGCCGGGTCGTCCGCGCCGGCGGCCAGTGCGCGGATCGCGTACTGCGCGAACGCCGCGTGGCGCGCCGCTTCGATCCCTTTCCCGCTCGCGTCGGCGATCAGGAACCAGCCCAGGTCGTCCGATGCGCGCCAGGCGTCGAGCACGTCGCCGCCGATCAGCGCTTCGCGGGTCGCCGACGCGTACGCCGAGCCGATGTCGGTCGCGACAAGCCGCTGTCCGCGCACCCGCAAGGTGCGCTGCAGCGCGTCGACCAGCGCTTGGCCTTCGGCCAGCCGGGCGACGGCGTTCGCGCGGCTCGCCGCGTACCACAGCGCGACGATCGCGAAAAGCGTGATGAAGCCGGCGCTGATTGCGACGGTCGCATTGATGCGCCGCCGCAGCGCGATGTCGACCCGCTCGCTGGCCCGCGTGAGCACTTGGCGCAGCGCGGCGGCGTCGCTGCTCATCTGGTCGGTGAGGAACTTTCCTTCTGACTGCTTGGTGTAGGCACCGGGCGCGTCTGGGTTGCGCAACAGCGGGATCGCGACTTCCTGCTCCCACGTGCCATGCCGCGCGAGCATGTCGTCGACGGTGGGGATCCCTTCGGGGATCCCGGCTTCACCGAGCCGGGAGCGCAGCGTGCGGCCCTGTTGCTCGAAGAGCGGGTTCGGTGGCTTGTTCTCGTCGAGGAACGCCGGGTTGCGGGTCGAGAGGTAGCCGCGCAAGGACGTCTCTTCGGCGAGTTGCATGCGGAGCAGCGCGTCGAGGTCGGAGCGGGCGTTCGCCAGCCGAAACTGTGCCCCTGACGCAGCGTCCAGTTGCCGAACGCCGATCAGCGGGCCCGCGATCGCCGTCGCGAGGAAGGCGAGGACCAGTAGAACGATTGGAGGCGACGCCCAGAATCGAACTGGGGGTGGAGCTTTTGCAGAGCTCTGCCTTACCACTTGGCTACGTCGCCCGGAGCGTTTGGAGCGGGTGGCGGGAATCGAACCCGCGCGTCGACCTTGGGAAGGTCACAGGCTACCATTACATCACACCCGCGCCGGGGCGGCTCGCACCGTTCCGCGCCCTCGGGCGCGAACCCTGGCGTCTCCCCGAACGTTCCCATGGGTACGACTGATCTCGGCAACGTGCCGGACGATCCCCGGAGGACCCATGAAACGCCTGCTCGCCCTCACCCTGAGCCTCGGCCTGGCCGCCCTGGGCAGCGCTGCCCCGGTGCTCGCGCAGACCAGCGACGAACAGCTCGAGATGCAGATCGGTCAGCAAGAGTACCAAGCGCTGCAACAAAAGGGCGAGATCATCTCCAACTCGCCGTACTT